>Ga0255338_1000081_pt1 | contig 410831 bp, 335 predicted proteins | sample MeOH1_35cm_T4_19_FD_203715 | JGI IMG/M metagenome (GOLD analysis project Ga0255338, IMG submission 203715) | Sandy soil microbial communities from University of British Columbia, Vancouver, Canada - MeOH1_35cm_T4_195 | ecosystem: Engineered > Artificial ecosystem > Sand microcosm >... | reverse complement strand
AAGGCGTCGAGCGCCGCCGGATTGAACGCCGGGCCAGCGCCCGTCCGGGGTTGCTTCCGTGGTTTGGTCATCCCTCTCCTGTTGCGTTGGAGTATGACCTCACACACAAAATTCCGCACACCCCCGCCTCGATCAGGCTTCAACCAGTCGTCAGTCGTTCAGTTCCTGGTCGTCAGTCGGCAGTCGTCAGTCCTGAGTCCCTCACCCCCAGTCCGCAGTCCCGAGTGGTCAGTCAGTCGCCAGTCGCTCCGGCTCACGCCTGACTGGCGACTGCGGACTGGGGACTGGGATCGGGGACTGAAGACTGATTCAGCTGAGGACTGAGAACTAGGAACTGAACGACTGGTGACTGACGACCGGCAAGCGAGGCCTGAGGCCTCAGTCCTCGTATTCGTCTGACCCCTGCACCCAGATGAACGACTGGGCGTCGATCATGTCCCTCGGCGCGAGGTCGCGCTGGTCCCGCAACACTCGGCTGGCGAAGTCGAGCAGGCAGGCGTACGTCCCCCGGTTCGGCCGCGAGGCGTACTCGAACTCGACGCCGTACTCGCGTGCCGCCAGCCGAGTGACGTTGGACTTGAGGAACACGTGGCGATCGGGTTGCGCGATGACCCCGAACACCGTCACTGCCGGCCACGTCAACACGCGCGTCTGGCGCCGCGGGAGCGCACCCACCACCTCGCACCGGTTCTCGAAGCGGCGCCCATCCCGGCGCGGCCAGGGAGCGCTACCGGCGGTAGTGAGCGTCCGCCTCTCGCGCCTTGACCTCGACCGGTTCCGCGGGAGGGGCACCGATGGCGCGCAGTGAGCCGTCCTCAGCGAGCATTCGAGCCATGTATCGCTGCCCCTCGCCAATTCGCTCGACCTCGACCGCGACCGCGTCCATTCCCTGCTCGATGTGTGTCAGGCGCTCCGCAAGCTCGGCCGGGAGCTTCGTAATCACGGCGGCACCGCGCCGCCAGATGCGCCGAGCCATCGCTATGCTGAGCGGGAGCAGTACGATCACGATGAACATTCCGGCGAGGACGAATACCTCTTCCGGAGGCCCCTGGCGCGGCGGGTCCCGCCTCGGGACTACCGCGCCGGGCACGGCAGCAGCCTGCGCTATCTGGGCTTCGCTCTCGGCTATCTGCTTGTCGACCGTGGAAATGCGCTGGTCGATCTCGGTGATCCGCTGCTCGAGCCCTTTCCGGTCGGCGCCACCGACCACCGGCTCCTGGAGGCGATTCGAAAGATCGCGCCGCTTGTCCTCGAGGTTATCGAGCTGGCTGGCGAGCTCGCGTCGTTGGGCCTTGAGCCCCTCGTAGACCATCGCCGCCGTGGCGGGAGATCTTCCGCCGACGCCAATGACCTGACCGGGGGCAACGGGCGCAGCCGGCGCAGCCGGTGCAACGGCCGGAGTCGGAAGGGGAGAGCTCTGTGCCTGCATCAACGGCTCCTCGAACGATATGTCCACCAGCCGGTTGTCAGCTGGTTCGACGGTGCTCAGGACGTACGGCACCGTCAAGATACCCGTTTCATGCCGCACTCGGCCGCTAACGCCGCAACAGTCGGAGCATGACGTCCATCTCGGGCGCGTCGGGTTGGCCGATGGCCACCAGCGTCGCCATCCAGTTCCGGCCCTTGTCGTCCTTCGTCCGATAGACGTGTGCCGAAACGAACGCCACGCTACCCTCGCTGAGCGTGGTCCAGCCGGCCGCCCGCATCTGCACGTCGTAGTGCGCCACGACGCTGTCGGGCTCGAGCCGCGTGGAAAGGCGCGTCGAGAGCGTCACCTGATCGTTGCCGCTCGATCCCATGCTACTGCCGCCGATCGTCATCGAACCGGCAGGCGCGCGAAGCGTCGGGATCGGCGCGTCTTCGTACGGCGGACGGTAGATGTCCTGCTGCGCGCGGCACATCGAGTTCCGCGAGTTGCGGTTATAGCTGACCTTGAGAATGCTTCCGCCGGATCGACGGTACGTGCCGGAGAGCATCACGAATTCCTCACCCCGGCAGACGATGTCGGGGGCGACATACACGCCGGCCGTGAGATCCGGCCCTACGAATCCGCCCCGCGAGCGGCCCCGTGGCACCGGAGGCTTGGTCCACCCCATCGCGAGCAGTCGCGACTCCATCAGTGCGATGGCCGAATCCGGCGGCTGCGCGACGCCGAGTACAATGATGGAGCTCTCGAACTGCACCATGCTGCCCAGCACCTGCGCCCCAGGGGGAATCAGCTCGACTGGTGTGTCGTCGGCTGCCTTGCCCACCCGAATGTCGCCGCCGCTCATCCCCGGTCCGAAGTTCAGCAGCGCGAGCGCAAGCTCACGGGGAATCATATCAGACTGTCCCTGCTGACTCGGCCCAGCCTGGGCGCCAGCGTGCCGCGGCGAAGCGAGGAAGAACACCAGCGGAGCGACGACTGCGAAGAGGCCCATCGGTCGGCGAAATGGCATGTGCATCGCCTCACCCTCGAGTAGAACGTGGTGCCCGCAAGCAGCACTCGGGTCGGCGTCGCGTGCCGGTCGTGAACGACCGGCGTGTGTCGCGATGCGACGAGACAGCATGCGCGCGCGCTCGCTGGCGGTCAATCTTTCGAGCGCGCGTGTGGCGCCTCAGCCACAGTTCGTCGACCTACCCCGCCCCCAACACCTCCGCTCTTCGCGCGCTCGCAAGCGTCCTGGCCGACGCGATCAGCTCCGTGTACGCGCGGGCCACCGAGTGCGGTTCGCGCCGCAGGTCGTACAACCCGATGGGGTCGACGTCCCCGCGCTTCTCGCGCAGCGCGTGGCGCCAGTCGAGCACGTCCCCGAGGGGGAACCAGGTGAAGCCCTCCACGGGGACACCGGCCTCCATCAACCGCGTGGTCTCCCGCCACTGCTCCCCGAGCCACTCGACTGCGCGCGAGGACACCCGGCTCGTCTCGGAGAGAAAGAGGGGAGCGCGGTAGCGATCGTAGTACTCGCGCGCGAGCGCCGCCAGCCCGACTCGCTCGGGCGACGGCCGCTTGCGCCCGTCGGCATCGACGAGCTGCTCCGAGGTGACGTAGTAGTCCACGCCGATCCACCGCTGCCCGCGTGCCCGCTGCTCCCGCAGGAAGGCGAAGTCGGTGGTCGTCATCCCGCCCTGCACGAGCAGCTCGCGTATGGCGCCCGATGGCAGCCGCCCGAGCGTGAGATCGAGCGCCGCGAACCGCGCCGTGTTCCAGAACTCCGCCTGCGCCACAGCCTCCGGACTCGCGTTGGCGGGGGTGAAGCGCTCGAACGACTCGACCTGCACGATGATCGCGGCCGGTCGCTCCGCGAGAATGGCTTCGACCGCGAGCTCGTGCGCCATGCTCAGATTGCGGAGCGCCCGCGCGAACGACTCGGTGCCCGTCGTGCACTCGTTCCACCACCCCAGCATCGCCGAGAAGTTTGCCGCGACGAAGATCTCGTTGACCGGCGTGAAGTGGCGCACCCACGGATAGCGCCGCGCGAACTCGCGCGCGTAGCTCGCGAGATGGATCGGCAGCGCGGGGTCCTGGAACCCGCCGATCCAGGTCGGCACTCCGAAGTGGCACAGGTCCGCGATCACCGTCAACCCGGATTCGCGCAACCACGCCATCTGGTCATCGACGCTGGACCAGTCGTAGCGGCCCGGCGCCGGGTTGGTGCGGTACCACGCGGGCCCGTAGCGGAGCGCGCCGACTCCTAGCGACCGCGCGACCTCGAAGTCATCGCGCCAGCGATCGTAGTGGCCGCACCGCTCCATCTGGTCGTTGCGGCTGCCGTCGGGGAGCAGCGGGTAGCTGTTCTCGATCCCCGTCGTGAAGAGAAAGGACGGACGGGTGAGCGGGCCGGGGACGATGGCGGGGCCCACGAGAGCGGGCGGCCGGCTGCACGCAGCGAGGATGGCGCCCAGGCCGAGGTGGGCATGCTTCAGGAAGGCACGACGATGCACGTTGCACTGACGCGCGACCCGCGCCTTTGTAACATACATCACACGTTAGGCAATTCTCACGTTCGACGTCGCGGCTCTTCCCCGGAATCGCGGATGCGCTCAGCGCGCCCACCGGCTGATTCGTTCCGTGGAACGAGACCGGCGAGCCGATGGTCCCGAGCGATGTCGCGGTCATCGTGTCGGCTCTCCGTGGGAGCGAATCGACGGGAATGACTCACCGTGCGCGCTCGAGCCGACAGGACGGGTTGGGGCGCCTCACGGGGCGTGAGGGGCGAACTGGCGGGAGTTTGGGGTGAAGTGCTCGGGGTGGTATGGGACGCCCGACCGGTCGCTCAGCGATGCGCGATCCACGCCGGGAGCGCGATGAACAGCAGCTCGAAGAGTGCCCACACCGCGATGAGGAGGACCATCATCATCATCATCATCATCAGCGTCAGCATCGTCAGCATGGCTACGAGGACTATCGAGAGGCCGAGCGCGATCGCCGAGAGCGGGCCGACCAGCAGGACGAGGGTCAGCGTCGCGACGATCCTCCCCGGCGTCCACGGCTGGCCGCGCGGCCTGGCGGTCGAGACGTTCGTCGCGCCAAGGAGGCGCAGTCGCTGCTGCCGCTTGTGCAGCTTGGGGTGCATGCGCGAGAACCGGCCGATCACGGCGCCGTCGCCGCTCGTGCCGGTTGGCCAGACGACGAACAGAAAGGCCAGGGCGTCGGCGCCTTTCACCTTCGATGCGGCCGAGACGCCGAGCGCGTGCAGCGCGCTCACGAGGGCGTCGGGCTGGCGGGTGAGCTGCACGGCCATCGCGTCCGCGAGGTGACGCCTCGTGCGCCACGTGAAGGAGATGATCGGCCCGATGAGCACGACCGCGTACACGAGCGGCGTCACCACGACACAGGCCGGGATGCCGGTGGTGATGGCGGCGAACGCGGCGAGCACGGAGAACCGCCAACTCTTCCGCCGGTACCGGCGCTGCTCGTCCGCGAAGTGAACGCGGTCGGCGGGGCCGGGGAGCTGGGTGGGCGCCGCGGCGACGGCCATGGGCTACGGGGCTCTGGGCTCGATGCTGGAGACTCTGGGCTCGGGACTCGGGACTCGGGACTTGGGGCTCGGGCGCGACGGCGCTCAGCCGCGCTCACCGAGCGCCACGGCCGCCTCGCCGCGGCGGTCGCTCGCGACGTGGTCGCGCACGTACGTCAGCCAACCGTGGTCGTCGTCGGTTCGGCCGTGCACGATATCGAGAAACCGTTGCTGAATTCGCTGCGTCACCGGCCCGCGGCGCCCGCGCCCGATCGCGATCTTGTCGACGCTGCGAATCGGCGTCACCTCGGAGGCCGTGCCGGTGAGAAAGACCTCGTCGGCCGAGTACAGTATCTCGCGCGGAATGGGCTGCTCGCGAACGGCGATTCCGAGGTCGCCCGCGAGGGAGAGAATGCTGTCGCGCGTGATGCCGGCGAGCAGCGTGCCGTTGATGGGCGGTGTGTAGAGCGTTCCTCGCGACACGATGAACACGTTCTGCCCCGAGCCCTCGCTCAACATGCCGTCGGTGCCGAGCGCGATTCCCTCGCTGAAGCCGTTCGCGAGCGCTTCCATCTTGATGAGCTGCCCGCTCAGGTAGTTCCCGGCGATCTTCGCGGTGGCGGGCACGGTGTTCGGCGCGACGCGCTGCCACGACGAGACGCACGCGTCGACGCCGTTCTCCAGCGCGCCGTCGCCGAGGTACGCGCCCCACGGCCAGCATGGGAGATAGACGTGCACGGGGCTCGCGAACGGCACCATGCCGGCCGCGCCGTAGCCGCGGATGACCATGGGCCGCAGGTAGCACTCATCGAGCCCGTTGCGCTCGACGAGCTGGCAGCACGCGGCGGTGAGCTCGTCGATGGAGTACGCGAGCTCCATGCGGTAGATGCGACACGAGTTCACGAGTCGCTGGAGATGGGCGTCGAGCCGGTAGATGGCCGGGCCGCGCGGTGTGGCGTAGCAGCGAATGCCCTCGAACGCCGAAGAGCCGAACTGCATGGAGTGCGAGAGCACGTGAACCTGCGCGTCGTCCCAGCGCACGAACGTACCGTCGCGCCAGATCCAGTCGGTGGGAGTGAGCTGATACATGACCGCGTCCGCGTGAAAGGAGAGGCCGATCGGGCTGCGGAGAACATATCGCGAAATCGACGCGCGCGAGAGTTCAGCGTCGTTGCCCCGTGGCCAGGCTTCATCGCGCTGCGGGGCTCGTCTGAGTTTGGTCTCGGCGCGAGGCCGGTCGGGCATGGTGCGGCGCCGGGGGCGGGCACTCGGCTCCGGCGGTCGGGGGCGCGTGAGGCGCGGCGGGCCCGCGCGGCGGCGCGGGCCCGCCGCTCCCTGCGCGCCATACCGCCTCCGCCGAGCGCCCGCCCCCGGCCGGCGGGCTCCGCTGCACGGTCGGCTATCCGCCGCGGCAGTTTCTCAGGCCGCGCGCCCGCGGCGCTCCGCGCGCACAGCACGCGGCACGTGGGTGCCCCATCCATCACGCACGCCGCGTCGCGCGGCGGCTCGAGCCCGTCCGCGCCGAGAGTGGGGTCGCGGGCTGGCTGCGTGCTGCGTGTTGACTGATGTGCCGGCCCGGGCTGGTGGCGTGGGGGAGGCAAGGGCGTCACGCCCGCCGAAAACCGCCGGAGCGCGATGCCCGAGCCGACCCGCGCACGGAGGCCGACGAGCCGAGCCGCGCACGGAAGCTGACCGACGAGCCGACCCGCACAACGCAACCCGATCAAACCAGAGGCTTTCGATCCGCCCAACACGACGCGAGCTTGTCCTCGCATGTCATCCGACACCGGGGTCTACGCGCACCAAGCACCGCCGTGCCCGGCGGCGCCACGTGCGGTCATGTGGTCGACCGTCGGTGTGGTGACGCTCGTCTGCGCGCTCGCGATGACGTTCGGCTGGCTGATCGACGTTCGAGTAATCCGCGCGAACCTCCCCGTCAGTTGGGATGAGGCGGCGCACTCGCTGTTCGGGCTGGCGATCGCGCAGGACCTGCGCAACGGGGACCTCCTCTCGCTCGCGTACGACACCTACCGCCAGGTGTATTGGCCGCCGATGCACTCGTGGCTCGTCGGCGCGGCGTTCGTCGCGTTCGGTGACGGGATCGCCGTCGCTCGCGGTGTCAGCCTCGTCGCCTACGGACTCATACCCGTGGCGCTGCTGGCCACCGGGCGCGCGATGTACGCGCCCGACGACCGGCTCCGCGGCTGGGTGGCCGGCGGAGTCGCGGGGGTGCTCGCGGTGGCGACGCCGGCGTTCATCCCGTTCGCCTCACGTGCGCTCCTCGAGCTGCCTGCCCTGCTTGCCGTTGTGCTCACCCTGTGGGCCGCGTTCGTCGCGGAGCGCGCGCGCCACCGCCCCATGCGGCGCATGCTCGTGGCGGCCGGCATCCTCGCCACGTTCTTCCTGAAGACGAACCACGGCATCCTCCTCATGGTGATGTTCGCGATCGACGCCCTCATCGACGCGCGGTTCTCGCCGCGAAGGCTGCTGTCGCGCTCCAACGCGTACCTCGTGGTCCCCGTGGTGGTGGTGCTCGCGGTGTGGTTCGCCTACCCGCCGAAGCTGGTCAGTACGTTCCGCGCGATGGTCAATCGGCAGCTCGACGTGAGCCCGTGGACCATCGACGGGGTGCTCTACTATCCGAGAACGCTGCCCGGGTTCGCCGGATCACGCGCAATGCTGGGCGTGCTGCTCGCCGGGGTGGCGGGCGCGTGGCCGCTGCGTCGCTCGCCAAACGTGAGACTTCTGCTGGTGCTTGCCGCCGTGCAGTTCGCGCTCGGCGAGCTGCATCAGACGAAGGAGCATCGGCACATCCTTCCGATCGTACCCGCGTTGGTGCTGCTGACGGCGGCGACGGCTGCTCGCGTCGCGCAGGCGGCTCGGGTGCCCGGTGGCACGTGGGCGCGCCGCGCGGCCGTGGCACTCGGCGTCGCCGGCACGGGGCTCATGGCCGCCCAGCTTTCCATGCTCGTTCGGCGCCCGTTCCCGGGCGCCTGGGACGGGCTGCCGAGTCCGCCAGGCCCGGCGCACCGCGCGCTGGTCGAGTCGGTCGAGACAGCGGCCGACGGTGGCAAGCACGTGCTGGTGGTCGGGACGTTCGACCAACCGCCTAACGCGCCGATCATCGACTGGGAGCTCGCCGCCGAGCGCGGTCTCCTCACCGTGCCACACGCGGGTGCCATTGCGGCGGTCGACCGGGACCGCGACGTAGCGGCCGCGCTCCGGCGCGCGCCGCTCCCGCGCTGGCTCACCGGCCCCGTGATCCGCGTGCTCGCTCGGTCCGACGCCCCGGCTCGCGTGCGGACGACGTACGCGGGGCTGCCCGAGCGCACGAGCCCGCAGGCGTTCGCTGGATCGTTCGCGGAGACGCTCAGGCGGGGACGGGCCGACTGGGTGATCGTCGCGACGTCGCTGAGCGACGGCGCCGAGTACCCTGTCACCTATCTCGCACCCGCCCTCGCGCACACCGCGTTGACCGTGGTGTCGAGCCGCGTCGTGGAGGATGAGCCCCCCGTGCGGCTGGACGAGTATCGCGTCGACAAGGCTCGGCGATAGTGTGCTCTTCCGGAGCGAGCCGCGCGACACCACCGTGGTCGCCTGGCACGTTCCTGTCGGCCGGCGTTAGGCTGCCTGGACGCCTCCGCCGGCTCTATGTCGCCCGGTGCACGCTCGCCGTGCCCGTCGGCTCGAGGTCGGCTTCGATCCCGCCGGTGAAGCTGACCACGAAATTGTAGAGCAGGCAGCCGATGGCGACGAACACGAAGCCGAACGCCGCGTACGCGAGCGGCACGACGATGAGAAACCAGGCCCCAGGCTGGTTGTCGCCAGGCGACAGCCGCATCGCGAGGTAGAAGAACGGGACGAAGATGAACCCCATCAGGCCGTACAGCGCGGCCATGACCTTCGCGGTCTGGACCGGTGACAGGCGCATGATCTGCTGGCGCATCGAACCTCCCGGGTTTCAGTGAGGATGCCGAGCTCGAGCGGTCGATGATGCGCCAGCCGGTGACGGCCCGGAAGAGGGAGGCATGCGGACCATCGGCAGCGGCGGGGTGCCGGCCCTGCCGGTCACGGCAACCGCATCCGCGCGGCCAACGCGTCGAATCGCGGATGCCCGCGCAGTGGGTCGAGGAGCGGATTGACCCTGAGATAGGCGAGCCACCCACGGCGGTCGTCGAGCGCGCGCTCGGCCCAGTCGAGCGCGCGCTCGTGTTTGCCGAGGCCAATGAGCACCGTCGCCAGCGCCACCGGCGAGACGTAGTCGTGCGCGGCCCGGGCCTCGAGCTCCTCGAGGATGGCCTCCGCTTCCGCTCGGCCTCCGCCGCGCGCGAGCGCGTAGCCGAGCGTCGCGCGCGTGTACGTGCCCGCCTCCGGCATCGCTGCCGCCTCGCGGAGCACCTGCGTCGCCTCGTCGACCGCGCCCTCCACCGCCAGGCTGAGCCCGAGCATCCGGTAGGACTCCTCGGCCGTCGGGTTCATGGCGATTGCCCGCTCGAGGTGATAGCGCACCTGATCGTAGCGCCGCGCGTAGTAGTAGTTGACGGCGAGCGAGCGGCGGGCCGACACCGAGCCGGCGTCGAGCTCCACCGCGGTGTGGCCTTCCACGAGCGCCTCGCCCGTGGCGCCCTTGGCCGCGAGCAGGAACGCGTACCACTGGTGCGCCGATGCATAACGCGGATCGAGCTCGATGGCGCGGCGGAACTCGCGCTCGGCCGCGTCCCAATCCCAGTCGTAGATGAACAGCGCCCAGGCGAGCGACGCGTGGGCTTCGGCGAGGGAGTCATCGAGCTCGATCGCCTTGCGCGCGTATGCCTTCGCGTTCTCGAACCCCTCGACGACCGGCACGCTGCGGTAGTCCACGTGCAGCGCGTAGGAGTCGGCGAGCCCCGTGTACGCCAGCGCATACCGCGGGTCTTCGGCAATGGCTTGCTCGAAGTACCCGATCCCGGCGGCGACGCCCTCCTGCGTTCGCCGGTTCCATTCGTAGCGACCTTTCAGGTAGAGGCTGTAGGCACGCGGGTTGTCGGTGTGCCGCCGTACCGGCGGCACGGCGACGTCGGCGAGCGATGTGGCGCGCAGCGTGTTGACGATGGTATTCGCGATCTCGTCCTGGATGGCGAACACGTCGTCGAGCCGCCGGTCGTAGCGTTGCGACCAGAGGAGCCGGCCATCGTCGGTGGAGGTGAGCTGGGCCGTGATGCGGAGCTGCTGCCCCGCCCGCCGCACCGTGCCCTCGAGTACGACGGGGCAGTCGAGCAGCGCGCCGATCGCGCGCACGTCCTGCGGCTTTCCCTTGAGCGCGAACACGGACGTGCGCGACGCCACGCGAATGCCTTCCACCTTGGCCAGCGCGTCGATCAGCTCGTCGGTGATGCCGTCGCTCAGGTATTCGTTGTCGGGTTCGGGGCTCGCGTTGACGAACGGCAGCACGGCGATGGTCCGCGTCGCGCCGGCGTGAACGCGGCCGCGTGGAGGCACATCGACCTGCATGGCCGCGATGAACTCGGCGACGGAGGCGAATCGCACGGCCGGGTCCTTCGCCAGCGCGCGCGCGATGGCGTCGTCCACGCTCGCCGGTACCTCGGGGCGAAGCGCGCGCACCTTCCGCGGCGTCTGGGTCACGTGCTTCACCATCGCCGCGCGCGACGACTCGGCGCGGAACGGTGGCTCGCCGGCGAGCATCTCGAAGACGACGCAGGCGAGACTGTAGATGTCGCTCCGGCTGTCGAGGTCCCGCTCGCCGCTCGCCTGCTCGGGGCTCATGTATTCGGGCGTGCCTACCGCGAGGCCCGCCGCGGTCACCGCTTCCTCGTCATCGCCGCAGCAGACGCGCGCGACCCCGAAGTCGGCGAGGAGCGCGTGGTCGTCGGAGAACAGGATGTTCTCCGGCTTCACGTCGCGGTGCACGAAGCCGGCGCGGTGGGCGTAGTCGAGCGCCGTACCGACCGCTTCGGCCACGCGCAGCGCATCGCGCACGGGCAGCCTGCCCTCGCGCTCGAGTCGGTCACGGAGCGAGCCGCCGGGCAGATAGGCCGAGACGTAGTAGAGGAGTCCGTCGGCCTCGCCCGAATCGATGAGCGGGACGAGGTACGGGTGCGACAGCCGGGCGGCGATGCCGATCTCCCGCAGGAAGCGCTCGGCGCCTAACGTCGCGGCGAACTCGGGGTGGAGCACCTTGATCGCCACCCGCCGGTCGTGCTTCGTCTCCTTCGCCAGGTACACCGTGGCCATACCGCCGCGGCCGATCTCCCGCTCGACCGTGTAGCGGTCGGCGAGCAGCGTCTGGGCGTCGAGGAGGGTCTGCTGGTCGGGCATGGGCGTTTCCGACAGGACAACCAGCAAATCTGTGTCATTCCAACGGTCGCGTGGGAGTCCCAGTCGGTTATGAGCTCATCCTGACAGTCCTGTCCCTGGCCGGCGGTGCTGGTGTACCTCTCATCCATGTCCCCCACCGTCCGATTCGGCGGAAGGTCCGCGATCATCGTCGCGACGGTAGCGGTCGTGCTCGTTGTCGCGGCGCTGATGAGCCGGCAACGCGAGGCGCGCGATGGCGCGCCTGCCGGGTTCGTCGGCTCGAAGCGGTGCGCGAGCTGCCATGTGTCGGAGTACGCGGCGTGGAAGGCGTCCCAGCATGCGGTCGCCATGCAGGATGCGCGACCCGCGGCGGTCCTGGGCAGCTTCGACAGTACCCGGTTCGCGAATGCCGGCGTCACCTCGATCTTCTTTCGGCGAGGCGACCGGTTCGTGGTGAACACGGAGGGCGCGGACGGCCGCAACCATGACTTCGAGATCCGCTACACCTTCGGCGTCTACCCGCTGCAGCAGTACCTCGTGGAGCTGCCCGGTGGTCGGGTGCAGGCGCTGACCATCGCCTGGGATGCACGGCCGGCGGAGCAGGGAGGGCAGCGGTGGTTCACGCTGTACCCCGGCATGCTGATCGCGCACACGGACGACTTCCATTGGACAGGGCGCCAGAACAACTGGAACTTCATGTGCGCCGACTGCCATTCGACCGGCGTGCGGAAGGGGTACGACGCAGCGACTGATCAGTTCCGCACCACGCGCGCGGAGATCAGCGTGGCGTGCGAGGCGTGCCACGGCCCTGGCTCGCGCCACGTCACCTGGGGCTCGTACCCGAGTCTCCTGCGCCGCCTCGCGTGGCCTGACGACGGATTGCCGGCGCGGCTCACGGAGCGGCGAGGCGTGCAGTGGTCCAGGGATTCCGCCGCGAGCACCGCGCAGCGCAGCGCGCCGCGGCGTACCGACCGCGAGATCGAGACGTGCGCGCAGTGCCACGCGTCGCGCGCACACATCGCTGACGGTTACACGGCGGGCGCGCCGCTGCTCGACTACTACATCCCGTCGCTGATCCTTCCCGACCTGTACTTCCCGGACGGGCAGCAGCGCGACGAGGTGTACGACTACGGGTCGTTCCTGCAGAGCCGGATGTACCGCGCCGGCGTGACGTGCGCGGACTGTCACGATCCGCATACGCAGAAGCTCCGGGCGCCGGCCAATCAGGTGTGCGTCCAGTGCCACCGCGCGGCGACGTACGACGCGCCGGCGCACCACTTTCACACGGCCGGCGGTGCCGGCGCACGGTGCGTGTCGTGCCACATGCCCGACACCGCGTACATGGAGATCGACCCGCGGCACGACCACAGCATTCGCGTGCCGCGGCCGGACCTTTCGGCGAGCCTGGGCGTGCCTAACGCGTGCAGCCGCTGCCACACGAACCGCGGCGCACGGTGGGCCGACAGCGCGATGCGCTCGTGGTATGGCAGAGCGCCGGCGGGGTACCAGCGGTTCGCCGGCGCGTTCGGAGCGGACGAGCGCGGTGAGGCCGGCGCCGTCGATTCCCTCGGCGCGGTGTTCGCCGACTCGGCGCAGCCGGCGATCGTGCGGGCGTCGGCGCTGGCGCGACTGGCGCGGTATCGGGGGCGGGTAGCCTTCGAGGCGGCGCGCGCCGGAGCGGTCGACAGCCAGCCGCTCGTGCGGCTCGCGGCACTGCACGCGCTCGAGGCGTTTCCCGCGCGGGAGCGGGTGACGACGGCGGTGCCGCTGCTCGCGGACCCGACGCGCGCAGTCAGGCAGGGGACCGCCTGGCTCCTCGCGCCCATGGCGGACTCCCTTCGGACGCCGCTGCAACAACGTGCGTTCGCCGCGGCAGCGGCGGAGTTCGTGGCCAGCCAACGCTACAACTCGGACCGCGCCGGCAATCGTCTCGCGCTGGCGGCGTTCTACGCGCAGCGCGGGAGGCTGGACTCCGCCACGGCGGAGTATCAGGCGGCGCTGCGGCTCGCGCCATCATTTCGCGAAGCGCACCTGGGGCTCGCGAGCGTGCTGAGTGCCCAGGGACGCGTTGCCGACGCGATCCGGACGCTCGACTCGGCGCGGGCACGATATCCGCAGGATCGCGACGTGCTGCTGGCACTCGCGATTCTGAATCGTGATGCGGGGGATACGGTGGCGGCGGTGCGGTACGCGAGGATGCTGGTCGAGGCGCATCCTGAAGATGTGCGTGGCCACGAGCTGCTCACGTCCTTGGAACGCGTGCGCTGAGCGCATTCGGTGGATGCGTGCTGCGTCCATTGACATCACCGTTGGCTCGACCGAGGGTTCATGTTCGTTCGCGACCTTTCCATCGATCGGAGCGCGTCATGCCCACAGGCATTGAATGGACTGACGAGACGTGGAACCCGATGACGGGTTGCACCCAGATATCGGCCGGCTGCGACCACTGCTACGCGCTCACGGTCGCGCGAACGAAGACGCGCGAGATCTATCTGAGCCGCGCGCCTGTGGTGGATAACCAGGCGAACCGTGCGGACCCGTTCGCTCCGCGGTTCTGGGAAGACCGGTTGATGCGTCCGCTAACCTGGCGCGAGCCGCGCCGGATCTTCGTCAACAGCATGTCGGACGTGTTTCACGCGCACTTCACGTTCGAGATGATCGAACGCGTGTTCGAGGTGATGCACGAGGCGGACTGGCACCAATTCCAGGTGCTGACGAAGCGGCCGGAGCGAGCCCTGCGATATGCAGAGCGGCTACCGTGGTCCTCGAACATCTGGATCGGTACATCGATCGAATCGATGGACGTTGCGAGCCGTGCGCACGCGATCCGGCAAATCGATCAGGCGGCGGTTCGGTTCATCTCGGCGGAACCGCTTCTCGGTCCGCTCGATGAGCTGGACCTGAGTGGCATCGATTGGGTGATCGGCGGAGGGGAAAGCGGTGTCGGCGCGCGTCCGTGTCGGCCGGAGTGGGCACGCGGCCTTCGCGATCTCTGCGTGAAGGCCGGAGTCGCGTTCTTCTGGAAGCAGTGGGGTGGGCGGACAGCGAAATCTGGAGGGAGAGAGCTGGACGGCGAGGTCTGGGACCAGTACCCCGTCGAGCTGAGAACGGGCTAGTGGGCCACGGCACAGGTGGTGATAGCAGTACGCCAAAGGCTCAAGGGCGCGAAATGCCGAACGGCGCGAAAGGCCGAAGGGCGCGAAATGCCGAAGGGCGCCAGATGCCGAAGGGCGCCAGATGCCAGACGGCGCGAGATGCCGAACGGCGCCTGACGGCGGTCGCGGGATCTCGCCGTTTGGCGCGGTTTGGCATTCCGCGCCGTCTGGCATTCCGCGACTCTTGGCATTTCGCGCCGTCCCGCAGTTCCGTCCTCCATTTGCTCGAGCGCCACACCACTTACTACGAGCGTGAGCGTGCTATCCGGATGTCGGACGCGCGCCACTAGAACAGGCTCCCCTGATCCTCGGGACGGGCCGCTGACCACTGCGCGATCCTGCCCCCTGCGGGATGGTTCGAGGCGTAGATCATCTGGTAGAGCCCCGCGTCGCCCGTGCGCTTGATGTCGCGTGCGACGACCACGTGCTCCCAGCCGAGCGCCCGCAAGCGATCCATGTAGAGCATCAGTAGGGCGCGCCGAAGGGCAGGGGACTGCGCGTCGGTCTGGCGCTCGGCGGCGAGCTTCCGCCATTCCTCGGTACCGAAAAACTCATCGAGAACGGGACCGCTCTCCTCGAGCGTTCGCGCGTTGAACGACGTCATCCGGTTGATGGCCATGTTGAGCGGGAAGAGCATATACAAATCCACGCTCGTGTGCCCGTGGCTTCGAAGTGCCTTGACGGAGCTCCACTTCCAGTGGCTTGGCCTCGTGATGTCGGCGAACACCAGGACGTAGGCCCTCAGGTGAATGCCACCCATGATCCGGTGGACCACGTGATTGGCATCGTCCGTCAGAAACTCGACATGCTGCTTGGTGACACTGCACTCGCCGGACTCACGGAGACGCTCGACACGTGCGACGAGCGCCTGTTGATCCTCGCGATCCTTGTTCACGAGCACAGCATGTGTGAAATGCAGCGATCGTTCGCCGGGAGCTGTCGCGCGGAGCACGCGGATGGCTGACCCGTCGAACTCTTCGTTCGTTGCCGGATCGATGTTGCGCCCCGGGCCCGCGAACAGATCGACGAAGTGACGGTCTCGTTTCTTCGCAGTTGCCTTCAACGCTGCCGGAACGAAGTCGTCGAAGAATGAAAGCTTGTCCTTCCCCCAACGCCCGTTCTTTCGAGCCCGTACCCCGTCGGACGCGATGAGCCATTCGTTCTCTCGGCTTGGAGTCATCTCGAATGTTGATGACCGGGTTGGCAATGCCGACGTCGGGCACGGGGACGGAATCTGTCTCCGGCACGCCCTCCGCGCGAGCGCTCCGGCTCTACAGGGCGACCGTGCTGCCCTCGCTCAACTCTCTGCCGCCTTCCTTGCCGACACGATCCTGAATCGCGTCGGGAACCGGAGTGGATGATCGCCGAACGTGCTCGCGAACCGGTCCGCGACGGCCCTGCACACCTCGTCCGGCTCCGCCGTCCCGCGCTCCTCGACCTCCGTGATCACCGGGTTGCCCCGCACGAAGCCAATCGCCGCCTGCTCGGCCGATGGCAGCTCGGCCACGCGATTCACCACCGTGATCTCGGGCTCCTCGAAGCCGGCGGCAAGCGCGAGCGCGCGCAGCGCCTCGGGATCGTGATAGCCGAACGGCACGCGGTAGAACTGCGGCGGGTCGTCGGGGAAGAAGCTGGCGATCGTCTCGTGGAGGATGCGCCCGAACGGGTTCTCCTCCCACGAGCCGAACACGCTGAAGATCCACTGGCCGCCCGGTCGGAGCACCCGGAACGCCTCGCGTGCGGCGCGCGGCTTGTCGGGGAAGAACATCACGACGAACTGGGACGCGACGACGTCGAACGCGCCGTCGTCGAACGGCAGCGCCATCGCGTCCGCCACGCGCCACGATACGCCATTGGCCAGACCTAACGCTTCCAACTGCCGCTGCGCCACCGCGAGCATCGGCTCGTTGAGGTCCGTGGCGGTCATCGTCGTGTCGTTCGGCAGCCGGGTGCGAAGCTGCCGCGTCAGGGCGCCGGTGCCGGTGCCCAGTTCGAGCACCGACGCCGCGCGGCCGCGCGGCAGGACGACGCGCGCCGCGAGCTCGGCGGCGGAGCCGTCGAAGAGCAGCGGTCGAAGGTAGCGGTCGTACGACTCGGGGATGGAGCCGACGAACCCGGCGTCGCGCGTGGACGGTTGCCACTGTGTCATGAAAGCCTCGATAGCAACGTTAGGCGACGGGCGCGCGATCGCTCGGCAGCTCGTACATCGAGAAGTCCCGCACCGGCCGGTAGCCGATGCGCGTGTAGATCGCGTTCGACGTCGGGTTGGCGAGGTCGGTGTACAGCACGCAGAACTCCCGGCCTCCCCGCAGCAGGCGCGCGCTCAGCTCGGCGACGCACGCCGTCGCGTAGCCGCGGCCGCGCCACTGGGGCGGCGTGTACACCGCGTTGACCGCGATCCCGTGCGCCGTGGGCCGCGCCGAGCCAGCCATCGTTCGCGGGTCGGGATCGCACCAGAGGTAGACCTCCCGCGCCGCGATCCGTCGTCCCGCGACGGGGCGCGCCGCGTGGTTGGCGAGCCCCGGGCCGAGCGCCTCCTGCTCGAACGCGGCTACCCACTCGGTGACGAGATCGAGGTCGCCGGCGCCGGCCGCCCGGAGCGCTCCCGGTACGCCGGGTACCGCCGCGACGGCGGTGAGCGTGTACGCCCGCTGTCGCATCGCGAGCGCGGCCGTGCGCCCGGTGCGCTGCTCCCACTCCTCGACGAAGGTCGTGGCGTGGACCTCCACGCCTATCACATGGCGTGGGGCACGACGTTCGCCCTCGAGAGCGTCGAGGACGGCCCGGACCGCGAGTGGGATGGAGTCGCGGTCGCTGGCGAGCAGCAACGGCCCACCGCCCATCAGCGCCGCGAGCACGAGGCCCGCGTCGTCGTCCACGGTCGCGGCGAACAGATCGGCGTCAGGCATCGCTCGGCGGTCGATGCCCTGTGCGACGCCGAGGACGAGGTGGTGCTCGGCCTCGTGCCGGCCGAGTGTGGGCGCGGTCGCGTCGAGAAAGGCGGGCGCGTCGGGGTGGATGGTCAGGCGCATCGGCTTGGCGCTTGGTACGTACCTAACGTTGTGTGGGGGCCTGGACGTCGAGCGGCTCCGCCCGGTTCGACGCGTGCCGGCGCACCCAGTCGGTCATGGCCTCGAGCAGCTCGAGTGGATCGACGAGCGGCGCCCGCGCGTCACGGATCGCCGTGATCACTCGCGCCACGAGCGTCGCACGGTCGGCCGTGTCGAGCACGACGACGCGCGCCGGGTCCGCCGCAGCGAGCGCGGCGAAGTAGCGGCGCTGGGCCGACAGCATGGGCACGTGCTTCTCGAATCCACGACGGCGGCGCGTCGGGTCGTTCGCGCGGCGCTCGCGCAACTGCGACTCGGTCGCATCGAGCACGATGTAGAGCTCCGGAAAGTGGAGTGTGCCCCGCCCGATGTGATGCCGATACAGCGGTGCGACGACGTCGATGCCCTTCCATCCCTCGCTGGCGTGCATCCCGTTGTACCAGAGCCCCTTGAGTGGATCGCAATCGAGCACCGTGAACGCCGCCGCAGCGGAGCGGTCGCGCGCCGCCCGCCACTGCTCGGCGTGCCGATCGACGAACCACCCGGCCGACTCCGCGATGGGTGGCGCGCCGCTGGTATCGAGCTCCGGCAGCACAGCCGCGCCGTACTGCGCGACGAGCTGTGCGCCGAGCGTCGTCTTCCCGACGGCCGTCGGTCCTTCGAGGCAGATGATGCGCGGTGTGTGCATGGATCGGCTTGGCGTAGTGCGGGTCCGGCGCGATGAGGCAGGCCCGAGAGCCCACGAACCAAATTCGCCGGCTCCGATCACACCATCTTGGTCTTCCAGCCACCGCGGCGGAACATCACCGCCGCCATCAGGGCGAACGCGGAGAACGCGATGGGGATCGCGACGAACACGCCGTGCGGCCCGAACCCCATCACCTCCGCCAGCACGTACGCGATCGGGATCTCGAACACCCAGAAGCACAACAGGTTGAGCATCGTCGGCGTCCAGGTGTCGCCGGCGCCGTTGAACGCCTGCGACAGCACCATCCCGTACGCGTACAGCACGAACCCGACGGCGATCACCCGCAGGCCGTCGGTCGCGTACGACGCGACCGCCGCGTCGTGCGTGAACAGCCCCACGATGGCCCGCGCCGCGAAGAAGAAGACGAGGCTCACCGACCCCAGGAAGCACAGGTTGTAGAACCCCGCCATCCACACCGCGCGCTCGGCGCGCTCGGGCTTGCGCGCGCCTAACGCCTGCCCGACCATCGTCGCCGCCGCGTTGCTCATCCCCCACGACGGCAGGAGCGCGAACAGCACGATGCGGATGGCGATGGTGTATCCGGCCAGCGCCGTGCTGCCGAAGCTCGCGAGAATGCGCACGAGCCCGATCCAGCTCGCGGTGCCGATGAGCACCTGGAACGTCCCGGTGCTCGACAGCCTCACGAGCCGGAGCATCAGCCCGCCGTCGAGCCGTAGATGCCGGCGGTGAAGCTGGATGCGCCCGCTGTGCCGCACGAACTGCGACAACCCGAACAGCACGCCGGTGCCCCGGCCGATCGTGGTCGCGATGGCCGCGCCCGTGACCCCGAGCTCGGGAAACGGACCGAGCCCGAAGATGAGGCACGGACCGAGCGCGATGTTGATCGCGTTCGCGAGCCACAACGTGCGCATCGATAGCGTCGCGTCACCGGCGCCGCGGAAGATGGCGTTGATCAGGAAGAGCAGCAGGATGGTCGCGTTTCCGCCGAGCATCACGCGCGTGAACGTGCTGCCGGAGGCGAGCACCGCCGGCGACGCGCCCATGAGGGCGAGCAGCGACGGCGCGAACACGGCGCCCGCGACGCCGAGCACCAATGCGACGAGGAGCCCGAGCGCGATGGCCTGCACGGCGGTGCGCGCCGCGCCCTCCGGGTCGTGCTCGCCCGTCCGTCGCGCCACGGTAGCCGTGACCCCGATGGACAGCCCCATCGCGATCGTGTAGATGATCGCGAGCAACGACTCGGTGAGTCCGACGGTCGCGACCGCGTCGGCGCCGAGCTTCGAGACGAAGAAGACGTCGCAGACGACGAACACGCTCTCCATCACCATCTCCAGCACCATCGGGATGGCGAGGATGAGGATGGCGCGTCCGATCGGGCCTTCGGTGTAGTTGCGTCGGGAGCCGCGCAGCGCTTCGCGCACGGCCCCCCAGATACTGTCGCCGGGCTGCGCGGTCGCCGGCGCGGCGAGTGAGATCTCTGGCGTTTCTGACATGAGTGATCCGGGCAGCTCGCATCGGCCGGCCGGACGGCGCGATGCGTACGAAGCAAGAGGGCGGCACCGATCGCGGTGCCGCCCTCTCCCGGGCCCGGCTCAGCGTGCGATCAGTGCGAACTCATCCAATGGGAACGACCGTGTCGCTCGTCGTGCGCGGACGCACGATGGCGACGAAAGTCGGGTGGGTGAGACGGCGCATCGATCTCCTCCGCTGAGGGGAAAACTGGGGAGGCGTAGAATAGAAAGTCCGCGTCGTACGCGCAAGCAGGAACGTCACACGTCGCCCCGGCGCCGGCGCGCGACGAGCTTGGCACATCGGGTCCATCGTCGCCGTCGCTTCACTCGGGCGGTGCAGGGACGGCATCGGCCACGTCGGCCCCCGCCTCGATCAGCAGCTCGCGCAGCAGTGACCGGTGACAGCGCGACTCGTCCGCGCAGTAGCAGCCGACCGACAGGTCGGTCTGCCGCGACAGCGCCGCCAGCGCGGCGATCAGATGGCTGGCCGGCGGCTTCGACATCTCCGCTCGATAGCGCCGCGCGAACCCCTTCCATCGCGCCGGGGTGAGCGGTTGCGACAGCGCATACTTCACCAGCGGCGCGGTTGGCGCGAGCTCCGGCACCCAGGCGTCGAAGTAGTCGAGGGTGGCGTAGTCCTCCTTGCGGACGCCGCGAGGGGGACGACGCGCGGTCCCGAGGCGGACTCCTTCGCCCGGCAGACGGGGCGTGCCGAGGCGGACGACGCGGATGGGCATGATGGTCGCGATTCGAAGTGTATCTTTTAATGGTAGTGTTCCGTTCACCGTTCAGCAGATCGCCGATTGTCCCGACCGTCCGACGAGTCACCGTACCGAGATGAATCCGCCCGTCCCCCTCGCGCCAGCGAGGCAACGGGCCCGAAGCGGGGGCGTCGCCCATCGACGCGCTCCGCGCCGTCCTCCGAGCCACAACGTCGAGGCGGCGCGCGGCAACCTCCCCCTCCCCCTCCCCCGAAGACCGAGTCGCGCGCACCGCGGGGGCAGCCCCGCCCCCCGGCGGCGAAGGGGAAGGCCGAGGCGCCTCGCACGCAGCAAAGCAAGGCCGAGGTGGCGCATCCGGTGCGGCGGCCACCGAAGGCGGCCGCCGCACCTCGCCCCGACCGCCACCCGAGCTCCGCGCGCGGAGCCGCTCCGGCCACGAAAGCGCCCCGCCGCTCGCGAGGTCGGCGCTCGTCGGGCCGATCGAGCCCCGACTGGTCGAACGCCGCGTCAGCCCGGCTCACGTCGCACCCCACGCACCGCTCGGCCTATGCCGAGACGCGGCGATGGCTGCTCGCGGAGCACGGCCCGGTGTGCGCGTATTGCGAGCGGAAGTTCAAGCCGTCGGTGATGACGCTCGATCACGTGGCGCCGCGGCGCGGGCAGTCGGCGTACGACCGGCGCGACAACCTCGTGCTTGCGTGCCCCGAGTGCAACGCCGCCAAGCGCGACATGGCGCCGTTGTCGTTCCTGCTCGCACGTCGCAGCCGGGCGGCGTCACTCCTGCGCTACGGAGCGCACCTGAGCCCGATGCTCGTGGACCTCGCGCGCTCGCTCGTGCCGCCGGGAGCCGAGATCGGGCCGATCGACCGGCTCGACGACGACGACGACGGCGACTCGCCCTACGCCGATTGAGTCCGCGCGGCGCATAACGAGCAAGCGGCCGGGCGGCATCGAGCTCGATGCCGCCCGGCCGCGCCGCTACGTGCCCTGAAGCTCCGCGAGGCACGCGCCGCCGCCGCCCTCGAGCCCCGTGCGGAAGTTCTCCATCCGCTGCGCCCTCGTGCCGTGACCCATGGCCGCGGCGCGGGTGAGTATGCGCCGATCGATGCGGCGGTTGCCGGTGAGCTCCGGCGTCGGGTCGGCCGCGGCGGCCATCCCGAAGAACGCCTCGTCCACGTCGCCGTCCTCGAGCGAGCCGTTGCGGTCCGCGTGTCGCGCGAAGGCGCCCGCCAGGCAGTCGGCGACCGCCTCGTTCTCGTACACGACGGGGGACCCGTAGCCGAACTGGATCGCGACGGCGTGTCCCATCTCGTGCGCGATCACGCCGATGCCGGCCATGTCGCCGTCCGTGCCGATCTCGCGCGCGGCACTCTTGGCCTGCGCGGCGACGAACACCTCATCGAAGTAGATGGCGTTCTCGCGCGGGCAGTACGCCGCGTTGTTCGGCTGCATGACGCCGCACGCGGAGCGCACGGCGCCGCGGTAGCGTAGCAGTCGGGGTGTGACGAACCGCGCACCGATCCGGTCGAAGCCGGCGGTCCACATGGCCGCGAGATCGGTGTAAGCCATCTTCACCTTCGCGTTCGACATCGCGATGTCGCGCTCGGTGAGGTTGGCGATCCTGGTAGACGGTGCTGGATCGGATGGCGTGGGCGCGGCCACTACGGTCGAGCCTGGTACGGCGAGCGACAAGGCGAGGGCGGCGGCGCGCACGCGCAGCTTCGAGAGTCGATTCATTGTCGAAATCCTCCGCAGGCTTGTACCCCTCGACACATCGCGGGTTGCGGGCTCAGCCGGAAGCCGACAGCCGACAGCCGACAGCCGACAGCCATCAGCCATTAGCCGACGGGTTCCGGCTCACGGCTGTCGGCTCTCGGCTAACACCACGCGCTCACGTCACTCACTCGTCAGGCACAGCCGCATCGCGACGGCGGAGGCGGGACAGGCCGCGGCGAACTCGCGCGAGGCTCGCACGGCAGCGGGTGCGGCGGAGCGCTCGGCGCGGGTGAAGCCGAACCGCAGGAAGTATTCGGCGGCCGTCGTCGTCAGGAGCCAGATCTCGCGCAGGCCGACGCTCCGCGCCCAGGCGAGCCGGTCGCGCGTGAGCATCTCGCCGACGCCCTTGCCACGCCACGCGTCCGACACGACCGCGGAGCGTAGCAAGCCGGCATCGCCGTAGCGCTCCATGCCTTCCGCACCAACGATGGCGTCGTCGGCCTCGGCTACCGCGTACGCCGGTCCGAACTGCTCATCGAGCCCATCGCCGGGCAGGTGCGCCGCCGTCAACAGCCGCGCGACGGCGTGGAGGTCGCCCGGGCGTGCCGCGCGAACGGAGACGCGTGTGTCGGACATTGTTGGTGCGCTCCGGTCTCGGGAACGTCGCGTCAGACAATCCGGGGCCCACGCACCCCGCGAGCGGAGTTCGTCAGCTTCCTTGGTCGCCGAAGCACAGGCGGGCGTTGCGTCGTCATTGCATCGAGCACGCCGTGGGTCGACGTGGCCAGGGCGAACGCGAGCCAGAGTCGCGATCGGTTGTCACCCCACCGCGGTGCGCGGAACGCGCCCCGCGCCACAGCAGCGCCGAGGAGCACGGCGAAGGCGAGGGAATGGGTGAAGCCGCGATGCCCGCCGAAAAAGTCCGAGTACGCACGATCGCCGAAGACGATGCCTATCGCGTCGAGGTCGGGCACCACGGCGCAGACTGCCGCCGCCACCCAGTACCGCCGCGACACGTCCGCCGGGCGCAACGCGCTCGCGACGGCGATTCCGGCGACGGCGTGGCCGAGCGACGACGGCATGCCTAACGACCTCTCATGGCGCGGAGACCAGCGCCATCAGCACCTCATCCTCACAGGCGCCGTCGAGCTTGCGGCGCCGCCGGCGAACGCCTTCGCGCACGAAGCCGAGTCGCTCGTAGAGCGCGATGGCGGGAGCATTCGTCGCGAACACTTCCAGTTCGATGCGCTCGATGCCCTCGGCCCGCGCCGCGTCGATCGTCGCGGTCGCGAGGCGCTTCCCGAGCCCTCGACCCCGTACGTGCGGCAGCAGCCCCATTCCCAACCGGCCGCAGTGCCGGAACCCTTCGAGCGGATACCGGGCGATGTCGCACCAGCCGACCACATTGCCGGCGGCGTCGATCGCCACGAAGTGTGCGCCACGGCCGTCGATCACGCTGCGCACGAACGCCTCGGACGCGGAAAGCGGCGGCGCATCGACGAAGCCGATGTAGCGCCGCTCGCGCGCCACGACGCCGACGCAATGATTGAAGCCGGCAACGTGGTGATCTGTGGTCGGGACGACTTGGATCTCGGACATTGCGGAGCTATTCGATGGAGTTCCTGGCGCTCAGTCGTCGTCACGAACGCGCCACCCCCGCCACCCCCAGACGGCAATGTGATGTCCGGGTCTGTCAGTCGCCAGCGGGGTGTCTCTGTCGTTCCGAGCGCAGTCGAGGAACCCTCATCGTCCCGGTAGAGGGCCCTCTACCCAGAACAGGGGTAATTGGGGTCAGACTCGAATTCCCAACCGGGAATTCGAGTCTGACCCCAATTACCCTGAGGGTTCCTCGACTGCGCGGCTGCGCCGCTGCGCTCGGAACGACAACCGAGGCCCTCCGCTCGGAATGACGCGGAGCCCTAGCCGCGCTTCGCGCTCCCGCGCGGTACGTAGCTCCCCACCGGCGTCCGAAAGCCGATCGCGAGGCGGTTCCACCCGTTGATCGTGATGATGGCCATCGTCAGGTTCACCATCTCGGCGTCCGAGAAGTGTTGGCGCGCTTCCTCGTAGACGTCGTCGGACACGTGGTTGCGCGGCAGATCCGTCAGCGCTTCGGTCCACGCCAGCGCCGCGCGCTCGCGCGGTGTGAAGAACGGTGCCTCGCGCCACACCGGCAGCGCGTACAGCCGCTGCTCGGTCTCTCCCGCGAGCCGGGCGTCCTTGGTATGCATGTCCACGCAGTACGCGCAGCCGTTCATGTACGATGCGCGGAGCTTGACGAGCGCCACGAGCGAATGTTCGAGCCCGGAGTCGCGAACGTACGTTTCGAGCCCCATCTGCGCGCGGGCGGCACCCGGAGCAGCGTGTGCGTAGTCGATGCGCGCCCTCTGCGGCGCGGCGGCAGTCGTTGTCATCGTCAGGGTCTGGGTGTGTTGTCGTGAGTGCTCTCGCCTACTGATGAGAGTAGACGGGCGCGACCCGACCGTGTGACAGTTGGGCCTGGGCTGGGGAAGGTGCAGCCGCCAGCGCCAGCTCGCAGCCCCGGAGCTGTCACAGCGACGACGCGGATCCGTCTCTAACTTTCGTGCACATGACCGACGCCATTCGCCCCGCCGCGACCACCGACGTCGAGCGCTACCGCCCGCGGCTGTTCGGCATCGCCTACCGCATGCTCGGCGACGTACACGAGGCCGAGGATCTCGTGCAGGAAACGTATCTGCGCTGGCACCAGACCGATCAGGCGGAAGTCGTCGCCCCCGAGGGATGGCTCGTGGCCGTGATCACGCGGCTCGCGATCGATCGCCTGCGGCGTGCCGAGACCGAGCGGCTGAGCTACGTGGGGCGCTGGCTGCCCGAGCCCATCGCCACGAGCGATTCGTCGCCCGACCGGAACGCCGAGCTCGCGTCGGATCTCTCGATGGCGTTCCTCGTGCTGCTCGAGCGGCTCGCGCCCGAGGAGCGCGCGGCGTTCCTGCTGCGCGAAGTGTTCGACGCCCCGTACGACGAGATCGCAGGCATCATCGACAAGAGCGAGCCCGCGGTTCGGCAGATGGTGCACCGCGCCAAGACTCGGGTCCGCGAAGGACGCCCACGATTCGCCGCGGCCCCCGAGGCCCAGGCCGAGCTGCTGCACCGATTCCTCGGCGCCCTCGCCGCGGACGACAAGGATGCCATGCTCGCGCTGTTCGCACCGGAGGCCACGTTCGTGAGCGACGGCGGCGGCAAGGTGCCGGCGGCGCGCAACGTCCTCGAGGGTCCCGAGCGCATCGCGCGATTCCTGCTCGGCCTCGAGCACAAGTGCGGTGCGCTGGTGGAGCACAGAGTCGTGGAGCTCAACGGGGAGCCCGCCATCGCGAGCTACTACGAGGGCGTGATCCAGCACGCGACCGCGTTCGACACCGACGGGTCGCGCATCTTCGCCGTCTACCGCGTGCTCAACCCGGACAAACTCGCGCACCTGCGTTAGGCGTTCTAGCGCAGCGCCGCGCTCCAGCCGCCGTCCACGATCATCGAGTGGCCGGTGACGTAGGACGCCGCATCGGAGCAGAGCCAGAGCACCGCGGCCGCCGCTTCCTCGGGCGTTCCGATTCGGCGTGACGGGATCATGGACGCATAGCGCTCCTCCACCACCTGCTTCGCGGCCGCGTCGCCGCCCGCCATGTGATCCATCACGCCCTCGAGCATCGGCGTGCGGAAGGCGCCGGCGACGAGCGCGTTCACGCGAATGCCCTGCGTGGCGTACTCCTGGGCGGCCGACTTGGTGAACGCGAGAATGCCCGCCTTCGCCGCCGAGTAGAACGACGCCGTCGCCGCGCCGCCGAGTCCGTTGAGCGAGGAGGTGTTGACGATCGCGCCGCCGGCGGGCGACTGGGCGAGCATCTGCCGGATCTCCTCGCGCATGCAGAGCCACACGCTCTTCAGGTCGTTCGCGAGCGCGCTGTCGTACTCGTCCTCGGAGAAGTCGGCGGTGAGCTTGAAGACACCTGCGGTGGTGGCGGCGTTGTTGAACGCGTAATCGAGGCGGCCGTACGCGTCGATGGTCTCGGCCACGAGGCGTGCGACGTCACGGGACTTCGAGACGTCGCAGACGACGAAGCGCGCGGTACCGCCGGCCTGCTCGATCTCGCCGGCTGTCGCGTTGCCGCGCTCGGCGCCGCGCGCGGCGATGACGACCTTCGCGCCTTCGCGCGCGAACGCCAGGGCGGCGGCGCGGCCGATGCCGGAGCTGCCGCCGGTCACGAGTGCGACCTTGCCGTCGAATGGCGCCATGGAGGTACAACGTATCAGTCCCGCTCGAGCGCGGCGACCCCGGCGCGGTGACCGGTCGGGGCGGCCGGAGGCAGGGCGTTCTGCCGGAAGACCGAGCCTCTACCCGACGGGAAGGTGTGGTTCGTCCGCTCGACGTGGGGTTCGCGACGCGGAAACGCGGAGCATGCCACCCAGCGTCGTACCAACGACGATCACGACCGGTACGATGAACCGATACCACGCCGGCACAGCGCCGAACGCCTCACTGGAAGAAGGCGCACCTGCCATCGCGGTAATGAGAACGGCGGCAAACGACCAGACCGCCCCCAGCACGAGCGCGGTGACGAGCGGCGCTCTCTCGTTGAGCCAGGCGGCGATGTAGCCGCCCGTCATGGCAGTGATGACCCCCAGCATCATCGCAGCCACGCGGAACAGCGGTCCGCCCTGAAGGAGAGGCCCGGACCCCGGCGCGACCCCCAAGGCCACCATCACGCCGCGCACCATGCCGCCGATCATTAAGGCGAGTACGAGGAGCAGGACGTACGACGTGAGCACGACCCCGGCGAGGTGCCTGACATCCCGGCCGCGGAGGGAGCGCGCCCCGTTCCACAGCAGGTGGGGCGTCGCGCGAATCGCCTCGCGGTAGTACCAGTGCCGCGCGGCGCCGTTGCCATCGTGTGCCGCACGGAGCGCGAACTCCTCGGCGAGATCACCCAGGATGGCGTCACGAAAGTCCGGCGCGGCGCCGAGCGACTCGAGCAGCCGTTCGGCGGTACGGGGAGGCGTGATCATGCGGGCTCCGGTTTGATGGTGGTGCCGACGCCGGCCCAGACCGACGCGGCGACACGTTGCGCATCGCGGAGCGCGCGTCGGCCCGCCCCGGTGACCTTGAACTCTCGTCGCGATCGCCCGCCACGCACCGGCAGCGGATCGCTCGTGCGCGACGAGACGAACCCCTTCTCCTCGAGCCGCTGCAACGTGGTGTACACGGCGCCCACCGAGTAGTCGCGGCGCGCGCGAGCCGAAATGTCGCGGCGGATCGCGAGGCCGTACGCATCGTCGGCGAGCCGGGCCACGGCGAGAAGTACGGTGAGCTCGAGCGTGCCGAGTGTCGCATCGCGCATAGTTCTACTATGTAGAACAAATCACGGGGGCGCAAGAGGTCGCTCGCGGGCTGACGGTGGCGCTGCTGCGTGGCGCGTTACGCGACGATCTCCTCGAAGCTCGAGATGGCCGCCTCGCCCTCCGCGGCTGGCTCGGCGTTGCCGGGGCGGACGCACAGGATTGCCTGGAGCCTCGCCGCGCGCGCGGCGTCGAGCTCGGCGTGCACGTCGGAGAGGAAGAGCAGCTCGCCGGGCGCGCGGCCCATCGCGGTGGCAATGCGGCGGTAGCTGTCCGGCGACCGCTTCGCGCCGACGGCCGTGTCGAAGAAGTGGCCGATGCACGGCGTCAGGTCACCGGCGCTCGTGTGCGCGAAGATCAGGCGCTGCGCGAGCACGCTGCCCGACGAGTAGATGGCGGTGTCGATCGACGCCGCCCGCCATCGCTCGAGCGCCGGCGCGACGTCGGGGAACAGCTCGCTCCGGAGGGCGCCGCTGGCGAACCCGCGCTCCCAGATCAGTCCCTGCAGGAGCTTGAGTCCCGGCGACTTGCGATCGCGGTCCATGAGCCACAGGACGTACCCCGCGAGCCCGGCGGCCTCCGCCACGCCGAAGCTGACCAGCGGCGGCGGCGACTCGCCGGCCGCGACATCGGCGGCGTGCTCCGCCTGCAGCAGCCGCGCCACCTCGTCGAGCGTCCCGTCGCTCGCGTGCGATGCGAGAAAGTCGTGCAGCTGCGCCCGCGCGTACGGAAACAGCACGTCGTACACGAACGCGACCGGCGTCGTGGTGCCCTCGATGTCGAGCACGACACCACGAACGCCGAGCGTGCCTAACGATATCGTCACACGGCGACGCCGGGGGTGACCCTGGCCGGCGGGATGTACACCGGGCCGAAGCAGAGCGGCTGGAACTTCGCGTCCTCACCGCTCTCGGTGTAGTGCGGCGTCCACCCCGACGGGTCCTGGAACAGCCGGATCGCGCGGATGCGCCGTTCGCCGCAGAGGTCGAACCAGTGGTGGGTGCCGCGCGGCACGCGAATGAGGTCGCCGGCCTCGACCTCGAGCGCGAACACCGGCCTGCCCGGCGGGTGGATGTGGAACAGCCCGCGCCCCTCGACGATGAGCCGCACCTCGTCCTCGTCGTGCCAGTGCTCGGTGGAGAACTTCCTGAGCATCGCGTCGAGGTTCGGCGTGTTCGGCTTCACGTCGATCACGTCGGCGGTGACGTAGCCGCCGCGGCGCTTGAGCTCGTCGAGCTTTGGGGCCCAGGCGGCGAGAACCTCGTCGGCGGTGGAGTCGGCCGTGACGCCCGGTGCGGCGCCGGTGCGCTCGTATTCGATACCGTGCTCGGCGAGAAACGTCGTGACCGCGGCTGCGTCGGTGAGCGTGCGGTCCTCGTCAGGGATTCTGAGCAGTGCCATGATGTCCCTCCCGTCCACTGTACGTCGCGGTACGTGCGATGGTCTCGAACAGGAACTCGAGGATCTCGACGTGTCGCACCGCGTCGGCGACCGTCGCGCCCCAGGTGTAGAGCCCGTGCCGTTGAAGGAGCACGGCGTGCGCGGCCGGCTCGCGTCGGAGCGTCTCTCCGATGACACGCGCCAATCGCGCCATGTCCTGATCGTTGGCGACGATCGGGACCCATTCACGATGCGCGTGCGTCGTCACGCCGTCGAGCCCCTTGAGCATCTCGTAGCCTTCGATGGCCAGGCCGCCGTCGAGTGCGTGGCTGTCGGAGAGGATGGTGCTCCAGACCGAGTGCGTGTGGAGGACGGCTCCCGCGCCACGCCGCCGCACGATCTCGACGTGTAGCAACGTCTCGGCCGACGGGCGACCGTTGCCGCCGAGGACCGTACCGTGCTCGTCCACGTCGAGGATGTGCGACGGCTCCAGCGCGCCCTTGTCCACCGCGCTCGCGGTGATGGCGAGGCGGAGGGGCTCGCGCCACGTGACGACGCTGAAGTTGCCGCTCGTGCCGAGCACCCAGCCGCGGGCGTGGAACCGGCGGCCAAGGGCGACGATGGCGTCGGTGGCGTCGGCGACCGTCTCGAACGCGTTAGGCATGCGACGGCGCGTACCGGCCAATGAATTCCAGCGTGTCCTCCCACAATGCCGAGGCAGTGTAGCGTACCTGGGCGCGCATCATCGACCGTATGTAGCCGTCCTGCTCGACCAGGTGTGGCCTCCGTCCGGTGCGGCACCGCGGGAGCCGAGCCCGGCGAGGACTCCGCCAAGATAGCGCGGGGAGCGAGAACGCGCGCGCACCACATCGGCGGCGTCAGGACGGCTGCCCTCCGCCGGCGTGTCGCTCGGCGCCACACGGTCAGGATGACCCCGGCGAAGCTGAACGAGACCAGGTTGAACCCGGAGTCGATCACCAACGCCGCGAAGAGGCCGGTCAGGAAGACGAGGTCAGCCGCGCGCCAGCCGCGCCCGGGTGTCCGCGTCGAGGGTGCCTGTCTCTGGAAGCCGGTGGTCGCGCTGGAACCGCTCGAGCGCGTCCCTCGTGCGTGAGCCGAACACGCCGTCGATCGGGCCGGCGTAGTAGCCGAGCTGTTTGAGATGGACCTGGGCGTCGCGCAGGCTCATCGCCACGTCCTCGCCCGTCATGCGCTTGGTGAGATCGATCCACATCGGGATGATCTCGTTCTCGATGGCCTCGCTGACTTCCCTGACCTTCACGCGGAACTCGCGCTCGGTTCTGTCGCCGTGCGCGCGCTGCACGTATTCCCACGTCAGGGCTTCGACCTTCACGCCATCGGGCCCACGTGCCGTGAAATTGACGGGAAAGAGCAGAACAACTCCGATCAGCGCGTTCCTCACTCGCTTGCTGAGTGGGTCCTCGATGATCCGCAACTGCTCGAGCCTGCGCGCTGCCTCCTCGGTGCGGGAAATCACGACGTCGAGTTCACCGGGGCTCCCGAGATTCGTCAGGAAACGATCGACCAACCTGAATCCATCCGCGCCACTTTCGGGGACGGATCGGAGATCGCCGAGCACGCGACGCCGGGCCAGCGGCAACTCCGACTCCAACGCCTCGCGGAAGGCCCGCACGATCGTTGCTTCGTCGAGATCCGGGTTCCGAACGAGTGCGTGCGCGATCGCGCCGGCCCAGATGTACGACTCCTTTGCGGTGAGGAGAATCGGCGTGTCCCGGCGACTCTCATGGCGCTCGTCGATGTCCGCGGGAGTGAAGGCCCAGATCGCCACTTCGTACGGGGAGAGCGAATCGAGTAAGCCGTCGTCAGTATCGGTGGCGAAGTAGGTCATGGCTCGGCTCTTCCGTGCGAGTGTGCGGGGAATGGCGTGGCGTCGACGGCGGCTGACAGCACGCCGAGAGTGTGGTCCGCTAGCTTCCGATCGGTCGAACGTCTGCCCATCGCCTGCGCACAGAACCCACGAGGAACGTGCAACCCCTTCGCTACACCGGCTGTCCGCTCGATCGCGCCGCCACGCTGCGGCGCGACGAGGATTGGGTGGCCGCCGCGTTCGTCGGCGACGACGCGCGCGCCGTGCTCATCCACAACGACCTGAATCTGGTGTCCGGTGTCGCACACCGCGAGGACACCCCGCGCGTGTGCATGCTCCCGCTGGCCGTGGTACGCGAGCGGCTGCCGGCCGAGCGTCTCACCTGGGCGCTGCTCGGCCTCGACGGCACGGTGCCCGTGTTCGCGGTCGACGTGCCGAGCGACGTGTCCGATGTGATCCCTGAAGTGGCCGAGGCCGGCGAGTTCGTGGACCTGCGGCGCGTCGGCTCACTCGTGCCGGCGCCCGACGCCGAGCTCATGGCGTACGGGCGCGCGCTGCTTGCGTGGCATCGCCGCCACCGATACTGCGGGCTGTGCGGTACTCCCACGGAGAGCCAGCAGGCCGGACACGTGCGACGGTGCATCAACCCGCTGTGCGGCATCGACGTCTTCCCGCGCACCGATCCGGCGGTGATCGTGCTGGTCACGCGGTCGCCACGCGGCGACGAGCCTCCGCAGTGCCTGTTGGGCCGGCACAGCCGGCTGCCGCCCGGTACCTACTCGTTGATCGCCGGCTTCGTGGAGCCGGGTGAGAGTCTCGAGGAAGCGGTCGCTCGCGAGGTGCTCGAGGAGACCGGGGTCGAGGTCACCGGTGTCCGTTACCAGGCGTCGCAGCCGTGGCCGTTTCCGTTCTCGATGATGATCGGCTTTCGGGCGACGGCGGTGACCGACGAGGTCGTGCACGACGGGGACGAGCTCGAGGACGCGCGGTGGTTCACGGCCGCCGAGGTGGCGGAGTTCGGCGAGTGGGAGGACGAGCGCGCCGCGCACCGCCTGCCGCGGCGCGACAGCATCGCGCGCGCGTTGCTGGACGAGTGGATGAGGGAATCAGCCTAACGCCGCGGCCAGGGGACGCCCTGGTGCCCGCGCGGCACCGCGCCGATGCCCTTGTACACGAACTTCTGCACGCGCTTCCCCTCGTACGTCTCGGTCGTGTAGATGTTGCCCTTCGAGTCGGTGGCGATGCTGTGCACGGCGAAGAACTGCCCCGGCTGGCGGCCGCCGTCGCCGAAGCTCGTGAGGATCTCGAGCGACTGGCGGTCGATCACGTACACCCGCTCGTTCTTGCCGTCGGCCAGGTAGATGTACCTCTGCTGCGGGTCGCGCGAGAACGCGATGTCCCACACGGAGCCGTCGCCGCGCGTGAGCGGCGCGATGCGCGCCTCCTTCACGAACGCCCCGTCCTTGCGGAACACCTGGATGCGATCGTTCACGCGGTCGCACACGTAGAGCAGCCCATCGGCGGTCGGCTCGGCGCAGTGCACCGGGTTGCGGAACTGCTTGTCGGGCGGCGCGTCGGGGTTGTAGGGGGGAAGCCGCGTGTCGTCGGGCTTGTTGCCGTACGCGCCCCAGTAGCGCTTGAGCTTTCCCGTCGCCATGTCGATGACGGCGACGCGCTTGTTGCCGTAGCCGTCCGCGACATACGCCTCGCCCGCCTTGGCGTCGAAGGAGATCTTCGCCACGCGCCCGAAGTGCGTGCTGTCGTTGCTGTTCGCCGCCTGGCCGGGGACGCCGAACTCGGCGAGGAGCTTTCCGTCGTGCGTGAACTTCAGGATGTGCGAGTCGCGCGCGCCGTTGCCGCCGATCCACACGTTGTCCTTGTCATCGACCGAGACGCCGTGGTTCGAGCTCGGCCACGTGTAGCCCTCGCCGGGGCCGCCCCACGAGTTCACGAGGTTCCCGTCGGGATCGAACTCGAGAATCGGCGGCGCCGAGCGGCAGCACTCGCCGATGGGCGGATTCGCGTTCGCGCCGACCTCGGTGCGCTGATTGAGCGTCGAGTCGCCGCGGTGGATGATGAACACGTGGTCGCGCGCATCCACGCCCACGCCGATCGTGGAGCCGAGCACCCAGTGGTTAGGCATGGGCTTGGGCCACATGGGATCGACCTCGAACCGTGGGGCCTGGACGGTCTGTACTCTGGCCGTCGCGACGAGTGCGCGTTGCGCCACGCCGAGTGCGGCGACGAGTCCGACGAGGGTGACCGCGAGAGTGAACGTACGCCGCCGCGTCATCGACTGCTCCGTGTGATGGATGCCCGGTCTGTCATTCCGAGCGGAGGATCTTGTCATTCCGAGCGAGCGTCAGCGAGTCGAGGAACCCTCATCGTCCCGGGAGAGGGGCAGAGCCCTCTATCCGGAAGATGAGGGTTCCTCGACTGCGCTCGGAATGACACCGACAACCCTTCGTCCGGATTCCGGAGTCATTCTACCTCCGGTCCATCACCACCGTCCAGATCCCGCGGCCGTCGCGCCGGGCTGGCCGCGCGCCGCGCGCGCGGTATACTCGTCCCGATCACGGTCGACGCGAGGGGAAGGGAGGCGTGAGCGGCAGACACTTCACGATGTCACGGGCAGGGCGCGCGATGGCGCTGGCGGCGGTGCTGACGCTGGCGCTGCCCGCGCGTCCGTACGCCCACGAGATTCCGCCGTCGGTCACCGTGCTGGCGTTCGTAAAGCCCGAGGCCGATCGCCTGCGCCTCGTGCTGCGCGTGCCGCTGGAGTCCATTCGCGACGTCGAGTTCCCGTTGCGCGGGCCCGGCTACCTCGACATCGCACGGGCAGGGCCGCAGCTCCGCGACGCGGCGAAGCTCTGGCTGGCCGATTACGTGGAGCTCTACGAGGGCGACCGGCGCCTCGACCGTGGCGAGATCGTCGCCGCGCGCGTGTCGCTTCCGTCGGACCGGTCGTTCACGACGTATGCCGGCGCGGTCGCGCACGTCACCGGCCCTCCGCTCGCGGACAGCATCGCGCTGCCGTGGCAGCAGGCGATGCTCGACGTGCTGATCGAGTACCCGATCTCGTCGGCGAACGCACACTTCTCGATCCGCCCGGCGCTGGCGCACCTGGGCGTGCGAACGACGACAGTGCTCCGCTTTCTGCCGCCCGGCGGGAGCGAGCGCGCGTTCGAGTACCTGGGCGACCCTGGGCTCGTGCGCCTCGACCCGCGCTGGCACCAGGCGGCGTTCCGCTTCGTCAGGCTCGGCTTCGGCCACATCCTTGGCGGCATCGACCACCTGCTGTTCGTGCTCTGCCTGGTGATCCCGTTCCGGCGCGCGCGCCCGCTCATCGCGATCGTGACGTCGTTCACCGTCGCGCACTCCATCACGCTCATCGCGTCGGCCGGCGGATTCGCGCCCGATGCGCTCTGGTTCCCGCCGCTCATCGAGCTGCTGATCGCGCTCTCGATCGTGTACATGGCGTTCGAGAACATTGTGGGTGCCAGGGTGGAGCGCCGGTGGGTGATCGCGTTCGCGTTCGGGCTCGTCCATGGGTTCGGCTTCTCGTTCCTGCTGCGACAGTCGCTGCAGTTCGCGGGCTCGCACCTCGCGACGTCGCTCGTCGCGTTCAACGTCGGCGTGGAGCTCGGGCAGTTGTTCGTGCTGGCGATCGCCATTCCGGCGCTGGGATTCCTGTTCAAGCGCGTGGTGGCCGAGCGGGTGGGGACGATTCTGCTCTCGGCGCTCGTGGCGCACACGGCGTGGCACTGGATGCTCGAGCGCTTCTCCGTGCTGCGTGGGTATCGATTCGCCTGGCCCGCGTTCGATGCCGTGCTGCTGCTCGGCGTGCTGCGGGGGGCCATGGTGGTGCTGCTGCTCGTCGGGGCCGTGTGGGGCCTGTCCGGACTGTTCGGGCGGTACGTGCTCTCTCGCCGTCCAGAGCCCGGGTCGTGAAGTCAGGATGAACGAGCCTGGCAGGATGTGAGGCACCGACTCGCTCCGACCGTTGCACCATACTTGCCGGTCGGACGATCAGGATTCCGAACGTCGCCGCCTCGGGGCAATCCGTCGGGGCGGGGGTGCCGAGCGCCACGAGGCAACGACATGCAGCGACGGGACTTCCTTCGCCTCCTCGGCGCGGCGGTCGGCTCCGTGCCGTTCACGCGAACCGTGGCCGGGATGCCGCCGGCCCCGACCGCGAATCCGGGCGCGTTTCGGGGGTGGATCTGGTTCCATGGCGACAACGCGACGGGCGCCGCGGCGTGGCGCCGCCGATTCGCGCGGCTGCGCGCGGCGGGCATCACCGGCGTGCTGGTCGAAGGGGGCGACTCGGCGCGCATCGGTGCGGCGGCGAAGGCCGAAGGGCTCGCGTTCCATCGCTGGATCTTCACCATGTACCGCAGCACCGACCGGTGGGCGAAGGCGAACCACCCCGAGTGGTTCAGCGTGAGCCGGAACGGCGACTCGAGCCTCACCCAGCCTCCGTACGTTCCGTCGTACAACTGGTTCTGCCCGAATCGGGAAGGTGTGCGAGCGTATCTCCGTGGCATCGTCGATCGCATCGCCGCCCACCCCGAGGTCGACGGCGTCCATCTGGACTACATCCGCTTCATCGACGTCATCCTCCCGCGCGGGCTCTGGTCGCGGTACGGTCTCGTGCAGGATCGCGAGATGCCGCAGTTCGACTTCTGCTACTGCGAGGTGTGCCGCGAGAAGTTTCGGCGGCAAAGCGGGACCGATCCGCTCCAGCTACGCGACCCCGCGGCCGACCCGGCGTGGCGGGAGTTCCGGTGGAGCTCCATCACCGAGCTGGTCACGCTCCTGACGCGCACGGTGCACGCGCGCGGCAAGACGATCAGCGCCGCGGTCTTCGCGACGCCGGCGCTGGCGCGACAGCTCGTTAGGCAGGCGTGGGATCGGTGGCCCCTCGACATGGTCTTCCCGATGCTCTACCACCACTTCTACCTCGAGGACGTCGACTGGATCGGGCGCGCGACGCGCGAGGGGGTCGAGGCGCTGCCCCGCGAGGTGCCGCTCCATGCCGGACTCTTCGTGCCGCGGCTCGACCCGCCGGCGCTGGTGAAGGCGGTATCGTTGTCGCGCGACGCCGGAGCGGCGGGCGTCGCGCTCTTCTCCATGCCTCGGCTCACCAGCGCGCACCTCGCGGCGCTGGGCAAGGTGCTCCGCGCGTCGTGACCGCGGGCGCGGGTCGTAGCTGTCGTTGCGAGCTTGCCTGTCGTTGCGAGCTTGCCTGTCGTTCCGAGCGAGCCCGCAGGGCGAGTCGAGGAACCCTCATCGTCCCGGTAGAGGGACAGGGCCCTCGCTCGGGACCCTGAGGGTTCCTCGACTCACCGCCTTCGGCGGATCGCTCGGAACGACAAGCTCCCGCCCCTCCGCCCGGAATGACAGGGCGTCGCCTCAGTCACGCGGCGCGATCTTTCGCATCAGCCCCTCCTGGGCCACCGACGCCACGAGGCGACCGTCGCGCGTGTAGAACGCGCCGCGCGTGAAGCCACGCGCCCCGGCGGCCGCGGGGCTGTCCATCGCGTAGAGCAGCCACTCGTCCGCGCGAAATGGACGGTGCATCCAGAACGCGTGATCGAGCGTCGCGAGCTGCAGCGTTGGCGAGCGCGGTGCGACACCGTGGGGCAGAAGCGCGGTGCCGAGCAGCCCGTAGTCGGATGCGTACGCGAGCACCGACTGGTGCGTGAGCACATCGTCGGGGAGCGGCTCGATGGCGCGCAGCCAGATGTACCGCACGGGCGGCCGCGGCTCGGCGTGGAACGGGTCGAGCGGCGTCACGGGGCGAAAGTCGATCGGACGCGCTTGAGTGAGCACGGCGCGCAGTGACTCGGGAATCCGGTCGGCCATCGCGCGGATGAGATCGAGCTCGTTCGCCAGCCCCTCCGGCGGTGGTACCTCGGGCATTGGCGTCTGGTGCTCGTAGCCGCTCTCGGCTCGCTGGAAGGACGCCGAGAGGTTGAAGATCGCGCGACCGTGCTGGATGGCGGTCACCTGACGCGTCGAGAAGCTCGACCCGTCGCGCAGCCGATCGACGAAGTAGACGATGGGGGCGCCGAGGTCGCCGGGGAGGATGAAGTAGCCGTGCAGCGAGTGCGCCTCGCGCGGCTCGTCGACGGTGCGCCGCGCGGCGACGAGCGCCTGCGCGAGCACCTGCCCGCCGAACACGCGCCCGGTGCCAATGTCGCGGTTGAGGCCGCGGTAGATGTTGACCTCGAGGGGCTCGAGATCGAGGAGGTGGAGGAGCTGGCTGACGGGGGAGGACATGCGGTCGGGAATCGGGAATCGGGAATCGGGGCTGCTCGCTGGTCGTCGCTGCACGCAGCCGCGTGCTGGTGCTAACCGCTACTCGCTGCGGCCGCGTGCTGCTCGCTCGGCTGCCCGCTGCGGCCAGCGGCTGATAGCTGCTGGCTGACGGCTTCCGGCTGTCGGCTCACAGCTCGCGCATCTCGCGCGCCGAGCGTACACTGAACCTATGTCCGATCCGTTCCCGCGCGACCGGCTGATGAGCATCGACGAGTATTTCGCCTTCGAAGAGGCGAGCTCGGTACGGCACGAGTACGTGGACGGGCAGGTCCACGCGATGACCGGGGTGACGCGCCAGCACAGCCGCATCACGATGAACGTGGCCGCGCGACTCTGGGTGGCCGCACGCGGCGGGCCCTGTCGCGTGCACCAGGGCGAGGTGAAGCTCCGGGTCGGCGACAGAATCTACTATCCCGATGTCATGGTCGCGTGCGGCGCCGAGCCGCGCGACGCGCGCATCGAGGACGCGCCGTCCCTGCTGGTCGAGGTGTTGTCGCCGTCCACGGAGCGCACCGACCGCGGCGAGAAGGCCATCATCTATCGCGGCATCGCGAGCCTTGGCGCGTACATCATCATCGACCAGGAGCGGCGATGGGTCGAACGCCACTGGCGCGACCCTCGCGGGCGGTGGCAGCGCGAGCTCCTCACCGAAACGGGGCAGTTGTCGGTCGCGGAGCCGCCGGTGTCGTTCACGCTCGACGAGATCTACGAGGGCGTCGAGGTGCCGTCGCCCGAGGAATGGCTCCGGCGGTTCCGCCTGCGCGAGGAGGAGGCGGCGTACGGATGACCGCGGGCGCCGCCTGCCCTCTGGTGGCGTCCGCCATGGGGCTGCTAAATAGAGCGATGTCTTGGACGGGGCACGGGACGGACTGATGCGCGGTTCAGCTATGGTCGTCGTGGCGGCCGCCGCCTTCCTGGTTGCGGTGGCGCGCGACGCCGACGCCCAGAACGGCGGACCGGAGGTGTCGCGCACCACGATGTCCGGCGTCTACACCACCGAGCAGGCGGCGCGCGGGAGCGACACGTACGCGATGATGTGCAGGAGCTGCCACACGCCGGCTTCGCACACCGGGGCCGTGTTCGCGAACTCGTGGAACCGCAAGCCGCTCTCGGAGCTGTTCCAGTTCATGGTGCAACGGATGCCGAAGAACGAGCCGGGCAGCCTCGCGCCCGAGGAGTACGCGCAGGTGTTGGCCTATCTGCTGAAGATGAACGACATGCCGGCGGGCAGCGACGAGCTGCCGGCGGATTCGGTGGCGCTGAAGAAGATTCGGATCGACACGGGCCGGAAGGCTCCCTGAGACACCCGGTACTCTCAAGCCTAGGGACGGAACCATGAGTCAGCGGACGGTGCGCCGGCGCACGCTCGGAATGGCGGCTCTCCTGAGCGTCGCGCTCCTCGGCGTCTTTCTCGTTAGGCCGAGCCGGTCGGGCGCGGTGCAGGGGAAGGCGGTGGTGCGCGGCAACGCGCCGGGCGAGTGGCGTTACTGGGGCGCCGACGCGTGGAGCTCGCGCTACTCGCCGCTCGACCAGATCAACGCGTCGAACTTCGGCTCCCTGCAGGTCGCGTGGCAGTGGAACGCCGGCGCGTTCGGGAGCGACGAGTACTACCGCACGACGCCCCTCTACGCGAACGGGCGCCTGTTCACCGTCGCCACCACGCGTCGCGTCGCGACGGCCATCGACCCGGAGAACGGCGAGACGCTGTGGATGTGGCGGCTCGACGAGGGCATCCGCTGGCAGAAGGCGCCTCGGCAGTTCGCGGGGCGCGGCCTCTCCTACTGGACCGATGGCCGAGACGAGCGCGTGATCGTCGTGACGCCCGGCTATCACCTGGCGTCGCTCGACGCGAAGTCCGGCGTGCCCGACCCGAAGTTCGGCAAGAACGGCGTCGTCGATCTCATGGAGGGGCTCGGCCTCCCGCTCGTGCCGCTCGCGGTGGATGATTCCGGCCCGCTCATCATCAGCGACGCCGCACCCGCTCGGAAGGCGAAGCCCGGCGAGACGTGGGACCCGGCGACGAAGACCGGCGCCGACGGGACCGTCGGCATCGACCCGGCGTACGGGCAGGTCGCGAACAGCTCGCCGGCCATCATCGTCGGCGACGTGATCGTCGTCGGGAACTCGTCGATCCACGGCTACTACCCGATCCGGAAGCACAACATTCCCGGATTCGTGCGCGGCTTCGACGTGCGGACGGGGAAGCAGCTCTGGAAGTTCAACCTCCTGCCGCAGCCCGGCGAGTTCGGCGCGGACACGTGGAAGAGCGGCTCGACGATCGGCACCGAAGGCGTGGGGAAGAACGATCCGTGGGCGACGTACGCCGCCGACCCGGAGCTCGGGCTCGTGTACATCCCGGTGGGGATGCCGCTGCTCGACGAGTACGGCGGCCACCGCCCCGGCGACAACCTGTTCGGCAACAGCCTCGTCGCCATCGACGTGAAGACCGGGAAGCGGAAGTGGCACTTCCAGATGGTGCATCACGACATCTGGGACTACGACACGCCGATGTCGCCGAACGTCATGGACCTCACGGTGAACGGGCAGCGGCGGAAGGCGATCGCGCAGACGACGAAGCAGGGGTGGGTGTACACGTTCGACCGCGTCACCGGCGAGCCGATCTGGCCCATGCCCGAAACACCGGTGCTGAAGAGCGAGGTGCCGGGCGAGGTGTCGTCGCCCACGCAGCCCATCCCTTCGAAGCCGGCGCCGTACTCGCAGCAAGGGCTCGTCGAAGCCGATCTCATCGACTACACGCCCGCCATCAGGGACTCGGCGCTCAAGATGGCGAAGAAGTGCCGCATGGGCCCGTACTACATCCCTCCGTCGCTCGCGGACGGGAGCGGGGCGAGTGGCCTCAAGTGCTCGTGGTATGCGCCGGGCGCGAGTGGCGGGGTGAACATCGACGGCGGCGCCGCGTGGGACCCCGAGACCGGGATGATGTACGTGGGTTCGCAGAGCGGCATGAGCACCATCCAGGTGCAGAAGGATCCGTGCTCGGAGTTTCGCTACAGCTCGCCGCACGACAGCTGCGGGTTGCTGGGCGCGCTGCCGGCGCCGTCGGGCTACACGCCGCCGAAGGAGGGCGGGCGCGGTGGCGACTTCGGCGCCCGCGCGGCCGGCTCGATGATCGGCGGCGTGTCGATCGTGAAGCCGAAGGAGTACGGCGGCATCACGGCCTACGACATGAACTCGGGCGACAAGGCGTGGTGGGCGCCTAACGTGGGGATGGTCCCGGTGACGAGCACCGACCCGCTGTTCGCCGGGGTGACGCTGCCGCCACAGGGCGGGCGCGGGCAGGCGCAGATCATCACGACGAAGTCGCTCGTGATCTACGGCGGCGGCCGGAACGGCAGCGTGCCCGGCAAGGGGCCGGAGCTGTACGCGCTGGACAAGGCGACGGGAAAGCAGGTGGGCGCGGTGAAGATCCCGGGGCGCACGACGGCGGTGCCGATGACGTTCCTGCACCAGGGGCGGCAGTACATCGTGTTCGCGACCGGCGCGGGTGCGAGCACGTCGCTCGTGGCGCTCACGCTGCCGAAGTCGGGGGCGGCGGGAACGGGCGGGGCGCGGTAGGCGCCGGTTCTGCGACTACGGAGCTACAGAACCACTGAACTACAGCACTACAGGAACGACGGACGCAGAGCACGCAGACGCGCGCTGGCGCGCCCGGCGCAGAAGCCGCAGAAATTGCGGGAACGGCAATGAACCGCGGAGGACGCGGAGGACGCAGAGAACGGCTCGTTCGGGACGGTCCTCCCGCCGCGGGCCGGGACCGAGAATGACCGGCCCCGGGCGGCTCTGGCGTCCCGAGGCCGGTCCCCTCAGGTCACGGCCGCCGGCGCGCGCATCTCCACCAGTCGAGCCGTCCTCCGCGTTCTCTGCGTCCTCCGCGGTCCCTGCCGTTGGTTTCTGCGCCTCCAGCGTGTGCCGTTGCTGCGCGGGTGCCCGCGACAGCGGGGCTGCATTCAGGGTGTCTGTGTGTGCTGCGTGCGTCGTTCGGTCGTTCCGCGATGCCATCAGTCCCAAACCGCCAACGCACTCGCGCCTAACGAGACAGATCCCCTCGACGACTCTCCGATACCGGGCATCACGGCGAAGGGCGTCGTACGTGGGCTCCGCCTCGAGAAAGATCAGCCCGACGCCTCGGGACGCGACGGCCGGATACACGACCGACAACTCATCCCCGTTCGCGCGAGTCGCGTCCGTCTCTCGCCCGACGGCCGCCGGATGATCGCGGTCGGGACCAGCGTCGCGACCGGCAGGTACGCCATCAGCGTGATCGACATTCGATAGGCGTCGTCGGGCCCATAGCTCCCGAGCGGCCCGCCGCCATCCGCATCTCACCGCGCAAGGCGCGCTCCAGCGCCGATGCCGTGGGAAAGCGACGGCTCGGATCCTTCTCCATGCGCTCGATGATGAGGTAGCGACCGCGGGTGCGACCGACCATACGCGATCCGTGTGGTCTGGCGCGTGCGGAGCCATCAGCGTCGCCGCCATCACGATCGTATGAAGGCGCGGGTGCCATCGGCCAGGGAGTGGTGGGTTCGAGGCTCCGGATCGCGCGGCCCGCGGATCGTCTACCCATCGGCCCTGGCAAGCGCTACAATCCCCGCGACCCCAGGAGGATCCCGAATGCTCCAGTCGCACATCCGATTCGCACTCACGGCGTCCGCGCTCCTCGTGGCCACGACGGCCACGCCGGGCAACATCGACTCGACGAGGACCGACGGCGCGGGCGCGCCGATGACGGCCGCCCCGCTCGACTCCGCCATCCTCAAGACCTTCCGCTGGCGGAGCATCGGCCCCGACCGCGGCGGTCGATCGATCGCCGTGAGCGGCGTGAAGGGGCGGCCAAAGGAGGCGTACTTCGGCGCCGTGGGCGGCGGCCTGTGGAAGACCACTGACGGCGGCGCGAGCTGGACCCCGGTGACGGACGGGCAGGTCAAGAGCGCGTCGGTGGGCGCGGTGGCCGTCTCGGAATCCAACCCCGATGTCGTCTACATCGGGATGGGCGAGTCGTGCATCCGCGGCAACATCATGGCCGGGGATGGCGTGTACAAGTCCACCGACGCCGGCAAGACGTGGACGCACGTGGGCTTCGACGGTGGGGGCAAGCAGAACATCTCGAAGATCCGCGTCCACCCGACGAATCCCGACATCGTCTGGGTGGCGGTGTTCGGCTACCACGGCGCGCCTAACGACGAGCGCGGGGTCTACAAGACCACCGATGGCGGCAAGACGTGGCGCAAGGTGCTCTACCGCGACGACAAGACCGGCGCCATCGACATCTCCGTGGACCGGTCGAACCCGAACGTGCTGTATGCGGCGATGTGGGAGGCGTACCGGGTCGAGTACCAGATGTCGTCAGGCGGACCCGGGAGCGGCATCTACAAGTCCATAGACGGCGGCGAGACGTGGAAGGAGATCACCCGCAACCAGGGGCTGCCGAGCGGGGTCGTGGGGCGCATCGGCGTGGCGGTGTCGGGCGCGGATCCGAACCGCGTCTACGCGCTGGTCGAGAACGAGAACGGCGGCCTGTTCAGCTCCGACGACGCCGGCGCCACGTGGAAGCTCGTCAACGGCAACCGCAGCATCCGCCAGAGGGCGTTCTACTACACGCACATCGCGGCCGACCCGAGAAACAAGGACGTCGTCTACGCGCTCAACACCTCGCTGTTCAAGTCGACCGACGGCGGCAAGACGCTGACGAACGTGGGGCAGGGCACGCACGGCGACCACCACGACCTGTGGATCGACCCGGACGACCCGCAGCACCTCGTGAACGGGAACGACGGCGGCGGGGCCATCTCGACGGCGGGCGGGCGCGGGTGGAGCGGCCAGGAGTTTCCGACGGCGCAGTTCTACCACGTCGTGACCACGAAGCACGTGCCGTATCACGTCTGCGGCTCGCAGCAGGACAACAGCACGGCGTGCGTGTCGAGCGGCGGTGGCGGCGGCTTTGGCGGGGGCGGGAATCGCGGTGGCGGGAACCCGCTCTACACCGTGGGCGGCGGCGAGCCGGGCTACATCGCGCCCGACCCGAAGGACCTGGACGTCTTCTTCGGCGGGACGAACAACGGCGGCTTCCTCACGCGCTTCAACCGCCGCACCGGGCAGCTCCGCGAGGTGAACCCCTACCCGCGGATGTTCCAGGGCGAGCCGTCGAGCGACCTCATCGAGCGGTGGCAGTGGACGTACCCGATCATCTTCTCGCCGGTGGACCCCACCGTGCTCTACACGTCGTCGCAGCACGTCTGGAAGACGACGAACGGCGGCCAGAGCTGGACGAAGATCAGCGGCGACCTCACGCGGCACGACCCGAAGACGATGGGCCCCTCGGGCGGGCCGATCACGCACGACATGAACAGCCCCGAGGTGTACGCGACGGTGTTCGCGTTAGGCCCGGGCAAGAAGAACGTCAACGTGATCTGGGCCGGCTCGGATGACGGCCTGATCCACGTCACGCGCAACGGCGGGCAGACGTGGACGAACGTGACGCCGAAGGACATGCCGGAGCTCGGGCGCGTGAGCCAGATCGACGCGTCGGCGTTCGACGACGGCAGCGCCTACGTGGCCGTGAAGAAGCCGCTCCTGAACGACGTCGCGCCGTACATCTTCCGCACCCACGACTTCGGGAAGACGTGGACGAAGGTGGTGAACGGCATCAGGGCGAACGACTACGTGCACGCCGTGCGCGAGGATCCGACGCGTCGCGGCCTGCTGTACGCCGGCGCGCAGCACGGCATGTACATCTCGTACGATGACGGCGACACCTGGCAGCCGTTCTCGCTCAACCTGCCCGACGTGCCGATCGCCGACGTCATGGTGGAGGCGAACTCGATCGCCATCGCCACGCACGGCCGGAGCTTCTACGTGCTCGACAACATCGAGGCGCTCCGCCAGTACACGCCGGCGATTGCGTCGGCCGCCGAGCCGTACCTGTTCGCCCCGGCCCCGGCGATTCGCCCGGGCACCAGCGTCGCGCTCCGCTACTGGCTCAGGCAGCCGGCGAGGAGCCTGACGATCGACATCCTCGATGGAACGGGGAAGGTGATCCGCACGTACACCGGCGTGCAGCGCGACAGCGCTCGGCGCGGAGGCGCGCGTCCCGAGGCCGGCGACGAGGAGGACGAGGGCCCGCGGAACCGGCAGCCGCCCGCCCCGTCGATGGCCGCCGGGCTGAACACGCAGGTCTGGGATCTCCGCTACGCGCCGGCGACGACGTTCCCCGGGATGATCCTCTGGGGCGCGACGACGAACGGACCGCTCGCGCTCCCCGGGACGTATTCGGTGCGCCTGACGGTGGACGGCAAGACGTTGACGCGGCCCGTCACGGTGCGGAAGAACCCACTGCTGACCGACGTCACGCTCGCCGACCTGCGCGAGCAGTTCGACCTCGCGATCCGGATTCGCGACAAGGTGAGCGAGGCGAACGAGGCGGTGATCCGGATTCGCGACCTCAAGAAGCAGACGGCGGATCGCGTGACGAAGTCGCAGGACCCGGCGCTCAAGGCCGCGGCCGAGTCGTTCACGAAGCACGTGAGCGACGTGGAGGAGGCGATCTACCAGGTGCGCAACCAGAGCGGGCAGGACCCGCTCAACTTCCCGATCAAGATCAACAACCGGTTGGCGACGCTGCTCCGCACAGTCACATCCGGTGATGGGAAGCCGATCGGCGCGGCACGGCCGATCTTCAACGATCTGTCGGGCGAACTCAAGGTGGAGACGGACCGACTGGCGAAGGTGCTCGCGGACGATCTCGCGAAGCTCAACGCGGAGTTGAAGCGGCTCGGGCTTCAGGAGGTGAGTCTGGCGAAGCCGACGGTGTCGTAGACAGCTGGGCTAATTGGGGTCAGACTCGAATTACATCCTTCGAGCGCACCTCCGGCAACAGAACGATGTTATTCGAGTCTGACCCCAATTAGTCTGACCCAATTTCAGCCTGCCTTCGCCGCCGCCTTGGTGGTCATGATGTCCCTGAACGCCACCATGAATCGCGACATCTCGTCCGCCGTCCCGATCGACACCCGGAGATGCTCGTTGAGCGGCGGGAACGGGCGGCCCACCAGCACGCCCTTCTTCTTGAACTCCTCGATCACGGGCTGCACCGGGCGCTTGAGGTGCACCATGAAGAAGTTCGCGTCCGACGGGATCGACTCGTAGCCTAACGCGGCCAGCTCCTTCGTCGTCTTCGCGCGCAGGTCCAGCGTCACCTGCTTCACCCACGCCTGCGACGCCGTGTCGCGCAGCGCCGCCACCCCGCCGTATTTCACGATCGCGTTGATGCTCCCCGTGCTGTACGGGCGCATCCGCTGCACGAGCGATCGCGGCGCGACCGCGTAGCCCAGTCGCATCCCGGCGAGGGCGGCGATCTTGGAGAACGTGCGCGCCACGATCACCTGCCGCCCCTCGAGCACGTACGGCACCGACGTCGCGTAGCTCGGGTCGTCCACGAAGTGGTGGTACGCCTCGTCGATGAGCACCGGCACGTCCTCGGGGATGCCATCGAGCAGTTGGCGCACCTCGTCCTTCGTGACGAGCCGCCCGGTGGGGTTGTTGGGGTTGCAGAGGTAGACGAGCCCCACGTCGCGGTAGTTCACGCGCGTCTCGTGGATCATCGCCGGGATGTCCTGCCGGAAGTCCGCGAGCAGCGGCACCTTGATGATGTCGGCCTTGAGCCCCGTGGCGTGCGCGTAGAAGATGTTGTACGACGGGTCCGCGCCGACGAGCACCTTGTCGTCCTGCAGGAAGGTCGTGCACGACACGTCGAGGATCTCCCCCGAGCCGGCGCCCAGGAGGATGTTCTCGCGCTTCACGCCGTGGTGCTTCGCGATCTCGTCGGTGAGGCCGCCGTCGGGGTAGCCGTAGCGGTTCGCGTACTTCATGGCCCGGGTCATGGCCTTCATGACCGACTCGGGCGGGCCGTAGGGGTTCTCGTTGTTCGCGAGCTTCGCGAACGCGTCGTAGTCCTCCTCGGGGCCGAGCTCGGCGCCCCGGCCGAGGCGGCTCACGCCGCGGGCCCAGAGGTCGGCGCGCGGGACGATGCCCATCGCGCCTAACGCTGCTGCCGCTCCGCCAACGAACCCGCGGCGGGACACGGCGTGTCTCGCGGCCATGGGCACCTCCGTCCGATGCTGGAACTGGGGCTGCGCGGACCCTCTCGACCCCGATATTCTCGCCGCGGCCGGGCCGAGGCGCAACCTCGACCCTACGGTATGGCCAGCCCGTACGTCGCGTTGATCGCCTTCGCCGCGGCGATCGCGAGGATCCGCTGGCCCGCGGTGCTCGGGTGCACGCCATCGAGGCTCATGTTCAGACCGAAGGGACGATCCGAGAACACGAGGTCGCCCACGCTCAGCTTCGGCTTGGCCAGTCCATAGACCGCATCGAGGCTGAAATAGGCGTACCCGTTCTCGGCCGCCCGTGCCTGCATGTGGGCGTTCATCCGCGCCATGCGCGCGTCGATCGCCTCGATGTCACTCGCCGTCAGCACGTAATCGGCCGCGCCAGGCACGTCGGCGCAAGTCGCGGTCGTCGGCGCCCGGGCGATCAACGTGAGGAGGTAGCCGGGAAGGAACAGGTGGTTCGAGCTCCGGTAGCAGGCGCTGTCCACCCGGATCCCCAGTGTGAGCAGGGAGCGCCACTCGTCGAAGAACTCGCGCGAGCGTCTGACGCTCGGGAAGTTCGCCGCGTCGCTGGGCACGCCCACGAGCACCGCTCGAGCGCCGGTGGAGCGCATCGCCGCGAGCACCGCATCGTAGTCGCGCTCCCAGTCGGCGTAGGGCGTCATCGCCTCGACCCGGCCGGTGCTTGCCGGCAGCACCTCGTTCGCGGCCAGCTCCACCGACACGAACGTCGGGTTCTGCGCGAGCATCGCCGTCACCTGAGTCTGCCCGGGCGGAAGCACGCGGCTGTACAGCTCGCCTGCGCGTGCGCTTCGCGCCGCCTCCGCCTCGGGTGTGCTCCGGAGCGCGTCCCGAACCTTGGCTCCGGAGATCGCGACGTTGTTGGTTGGGAGCGTCACGCCGTCGCGGAGACGTTCGCAGACGTTCGCGACGGCCGTGACGAGGTCGTTGCCGAACGTGCCGATGAGCACGAGGTTCGCGGCGAGCGGCGGGACGAGCGGCGGACCGCACCCCGGATCCCGCACGAGCGGGAGCGAGAACGCGACGCCCACGCGTCGCGCGAGCTCGGCAGGCCACGCGGCGCGCTGGCCGCCGGCGAACACGCCGGCCGATTGCACGCCCATGCTGTTGCTGGTGCCGAGCGCGACGAACCGCGCGAACATCTGTTGCGCGGTCGGCTGGGTGGCGTCGCTCGGCGAACTGGAAGCACGGCCCGGGGCAACAGGGTCGCCGCACGCGGCGAAGGCCAGCAACGCGCCAAGGGGGGAAAGCGTGCGTCTCATTCGGACTGCTCCTGCAATGCTACCCGCGGGCCCGACGCTCACGCGGCGACCTAACGACGCGCACACGGGCCCACGGTACGACTACCCGAGGCTGCTCCACGCCGTTCGAGGACGCAAGTCGGGCGCCAATGCCCGCCCGGCGGCGGTCCCGTGCGAGCCGCTCGGCGGCATTGCTCTCACGCTCGACGCGGAGCCGCGAAGCCCTGTCATTCCGAGCGAACCGCCGAAGGCGGTGAGTCGAGGGACCCTCAGGGTCCCGAGCGAGGGCCCGATCCCTCTACCGGGACGATGAGGGTTCCTCGACTCCGCGGCTACGCCGCTCCGCTCGGAACGACAGGCGAGCTCGCAATGCCAACGAAGTGCCGCTGTCGCGCGACGGCATGCATCCCGGTCGACGGCGTGCGCGATGCGCCGTGACGTGCGGCGAAGTACCGGGCGGGCGTGCCGTGCTTGACCGCGCGGTTGGCGGGCCGCAGTATCCGAGCTCCACGTTCCCCGATCACTGCGCCTGTGACCACTCCCGCCGAGCATCCGGCACCGCACGTCGTGCGCGGGACACGGATCCTCACGCCCGACGGGTTGCGGCCGGCGTCGATTCACATCGACCAGGGCCGCGTCACGCGCGTCGCGCCGATCGACGAGCTCCCGGCGCGCGACGCCGACGTGCTGGACGCCGGCGATCTGGTCGTGCTGCCCGGACTCGTCGACACGCACGTGCACGTGAACGAGCCGGGGCGCACCGACTGGGAAGGGTTCGAGACCGCCACGCGCGCCGCGGCCGCCGGAGGCGTGACGACGCTCCTGGACATGCCGCTCAACAGCATTCCGGCCACGACCACCGTGCTCGCGCTCCGCGAGAAGGCGGCCGCGGCCGCTGGGAAAACGTGGGTGGACGTCGGCTTCATCGGCGGTGTCGTGCCCGGGAACGCGAACGCGTTAGGCGACCTGGCCCGTGCCGGCGTGCTCGCCTTCAAGTGCTTCCTCGTGCCGTCGGGGGTCGCGGAGTTCGCGCACGTCACGCAGCCGGAGCTGCGCGACGCGATGCGGGTGATCGCCGACCTCGGCCTGCCGCTCATGGTGCACGCGGAGCTTCCCGAGGTCGTCGAAGCCGCGATTCTCGAGGCCTCCGCCGGAGACCCGATCTCGTACGCGAGCTATCGGGCCTCGCGCCCCGCCGCGGCGGAGCACGAGGCGGTGGCGCTCGTGGTCGAGCTCGCCGAGACGACGGGCGCTCGCGCGCACATCGTGCACGTCTCGAGCGCCGAGACCGTGACGCAGCTCGTGCACGCGCGAGCCCGAGGGCTGCCGGTCACCGGCGAGACCTGTCCCCACTATCTCTTCTTCGACGCGGACGAGATCCCCGACGGCGCCACCGAGTTCAAGTGCGCGCCGCCGATCCGCGGCGCGCTGGAGCGTGAGGGGCTCTGGGAAGCGCTGGAGCGCGGCGACCTCGACCTGATCGTCTCCGATCACTCGCCCTGTCCGCCGAGCATGAAGCGTCGCGACGTCGGCGACTTCTTCGTGGCCTGGGGCGGGATCGCCTCGCTGGAGCTCGGCGCCTCGGTCGTATGGACGGCCATGCGCGAACGCGGCATCCCGATCGAGCGGTTGGCGCGCTGGATGAGCGACGCCCCCGCGCGTCTCGCCGGACTCGAGTCCCGAAAAGGGCGGATTGCCGAAGGGTATGAGGCGGACCTGATGCTCCTCGACCCCGATGCCGAGCGCACGGTGCTGGTCGACGAGCTCCTGCAAAGACACCCGGTCACGCCGTACCTTGGTGCACGGCTGCGCGGAACGGTCGAAGCGACGTACGTGCGCGGCGTGCTCGCCTACGACCGGCGCACCGGCCCCTCGCCCACGCCGGCCGGGCGACTCCTACTCCCACCCCACCGATGACCGAACGAACGGCCGACTTCACCGACCTGATCGATCTCGCCTCGGAGCGCTCGGGCGGCGCCGCGCTCCTCGCCAACGACGAGTTCTTCGCGCCGAAGGAAGCGCTGCTCAGGCCCACGCCGGCCGAATGGCGCGAGGGCGTCTACACCGAGCGTGGCAAGTGGATGGACGGATGGGAGACGCGCCGCCGCCGGACGCCGGGCTACGACTGGTGCATCATCCGCCTCGGGATCCCCGGCGTCGTTCGCGGCATCGTCGTGGACACGAGCTACTTCCGCGGGAACTATCCCGAGTCGTGCTCCGTCGAGGCGACGAGCGTGGACGGCACGCCCGACCCGCAGGCCATCGCGTCGAGCGCGACGTGGACGGAGATCGTTCGTCGCTCGCCGCTGCAAGGCGACGCGCGCAACCTGTTCCCGGTGCGTGACGCGACGCCGTTCACGCACCTGCGGCTCGCCATCTACCCCGACGGCGGCGTGGCGCGGCTCCGCGTGCACGGCGAGGGGTATTTCGATCCCCGGCGCCACCACCCCGGGTCGGAGGTCGATCTCGCCGCCGCGGAGCACGGCGGCCAGGCTCTCCTGTGCAGCGACATGTTCTTCGGCAACCGCCACAACCTCATCATGCCGGGGCGCTCCACGCACATGGGCGACGGCTGGGAGACCCGGCGGCGCCGCGGGCCCGGGCACGACTGGACGATCGTCAGGCTCGCGACGCGCGGCACGCTGCACCGCGTGGAGATCGACACCGACCACTTCAAGGGGAACGCGCCGGGGCGGTGCATGGTGGAGGCGTGCGACGCGCCGTCGGTGCCTAACGCCGACGTGCCGGCGCTCGCCGCGCGGCTCGGCGACTGGCGCGTGCTGCTGCACGAGACGCCCCTCGAGCCCCACACGCGACACCGGTTCACCGACCTCGCCCGCCACGGCCCGGCCACGCACGTCAGGCTCAACATCTACCCCGACGGCGGCATCGCGCGGATGCGGCTCTACGGGATGCCGGAGCGCGCGTGAGCGAGCGGCCGCAGTCGCCGGCCATGGCCGCGTTCGACGCGATGCCCACGCACGAGGCCAGCGCGATTCTCGAGACCGCGTGCGGGTCGAGCGCGTGGGTGAGCGGCATGGTGGCGCGGCGGCCGTTCGGCACGTTGCATCGCCTGCTCCTCGAGGCCGACGAGCTCTGGTGGTCGCTCGGGCCTGACGACTGGCGCGAGGCGTTCGACCACCATCCGCGTATCGGCGAACGCGATGCGGCGGTAGCGCAGGGCGAGAGAGCGCACGCGTGGTCGGCACAGGAACAGAGCGGTGTGTCGTCTGCCGCGAGCGATGTACGCGAGGCGCTCGCTCGTGCCAACGCGGAGTACGAGCGAAGGTTCGGTCACATCTATCTGGTGTGCGCCACCGGGAAGACGGCGGACGACATGCTCGCGCTGCTGCGCCAGCGCATGACGAACGACCCGGATACCGAGCTTCGCGTCGCGGCGGGGGAGCAGGCGAAGATCACGCGGCTCCGCCTCCGCAGAATGTTCGAAACCGCCCCCTCCTCTTCGAGTCCAGCATGATCTCCACGCACGTTCTCGATACCGCGCGCGGTCGGCCGGCCGCCGGGGTGCCCGTTGCGCTCGAGCTCATTGCCGATGCGGTGTCGGGTGAAGCCCGCGAGATCGCGCGGGCGACGACGGACGATGACGGTCGTGTGCGCGAGTTGGTCCCCGCGAGCGCCACGCTCGTCGCCGGCGATTATCGCCTGACCTTCGATACCCGCGCGTACTTCGCCGCTGGTGGGGCCGAGGCGTTCTATCCCCTGGTGCACGTGGATTTCACGGTGCGGGACCCCGCCGAGCACCATCACGTGCCGCTGCTGCTCAGCCCATTCGGATACTCGACGTACCGGGGGAGTTAGGGCGGAGGGTGATCCCGAGTGGCGCGCCTGCTGTCATTCCTCGCTTGTCATTCCGAGCGGAGGACCAGGAGCTTGTCATTCCGAGCGGAGCCGGCCGAAGGCCGGCGGAGTCGAGGAACCCTCATCCTCCTGATAGAGGGCCCGTACCGGGACGATGAGGGTTCCTCGACTGCGCTCGGAACGACACAGCTGCGCGGCTCCGCCCGGAATGACGCTATCGCATCGCACCCTGCTCGATCCACCGGGCAAGCGTCCCCCGTTCCGCCTCCGTCATCCGGGTCTGGTTGCCTAACGGCATCGTCCTCGTGTCGACGGCCCGAACCCGGATCCGGGCGGCGAGTGCCCGGATCGACTCCGGATCGTCGAACGACACTCCGCCAGGTGCCGGGCCGAACTCCGCGATCGACGGCGCGGCGGAATGGCATGCCGCGCAGCGACGGTCGATGATCGATCTCGCGTCCGCGAAGGTGGCCCGGGCCGGCACGGCGGCCACGGCCGCCGACACGGGCGAGCCCGGAGCGGAAGGGCGGGTGAGCACGTACAGCAGCGCGAAAGCCCCGGCAATCGTTAGGCCGAGCGTGGGTGCCCACTGCGTGAAGGTGAAGCGGATGTTGAGGATGTGCCTGACGCCGGCCCCGACCGCGATCAGGACGAGCAGGAGCAGCCAGCTCAGCCGGTGACCGTACACGCCCGGAAAGTGGCTGCTCAGCATGAGCACGATCACCGGGAACGTGAGGTAGTTGTTGTGGATCGAGCGTGTCTTCGCCCGCGCCGCGACGGCGGGGTCCGGCGGCTTTCCCGCGGCGACCGCGTCGACGAGCACCCGCTGCGACGGCATGATCGTGTTGCGCACGTTGCCGGCCATGATCGTGCCGAGCAGCGCGCCCACGTGAATGAACGCCGCGCGTCCGTTGAGCAGGCTCGTGAGCGCGACGACGACCGCCACGAGCGCGGCGATGGACAGCACGCCCGCCGCGGTCTCGGACCGCGGCGCGACGAACCGCCAGAGCAGGTCGTACAGCGCCCACCCCACGACGATGCTGCCGATGGCGACCGCCGCCGCCATGCCCGGCGTAACCGCCGCCTTCGCCGGATCGACGATCAGTGCGCGGCCGCCGAGGTAGTAGACGACGAGCAGCAGCGCGGCGCCGCTGATCCAGGTGGTGTACGCCTGCCACTTGAACCAGTGCAGCGGGTGCGGGAGTGGCTGCCCCGCGAGCGATGTCTTCTCCACGAAGTAGAACGCGCCGCTGTGCAGGAGCCAGATGTCGCCGTACTTCTCCGCGCCGCCGCGTGAGGCGGGGCGAAGGTTCCGGTCGAGCCAGTTGAACAGGAGCGAGTTGCCGATCCACATGATCCCGGCGATCACGTGCACCCACCGGATCGCCAGATCGAGCAGCTCGAGCACGCGCGGCGTCATCGACGCCCTACGGCACGGCGGTCATGGGAGTGCCTCGCCGATGCTGCAGGATGCGCACGAAGGAGCGCCCGCGCAGCTCGTCGAGTGTCACGCCGGTCATCGCGACGGCCTCGTCCTCCGTCAGCGCGCCGCAGTTGATGGCGCGGAAGAAGAAGTTGAGCAGCCCCTGGCCCGTCGCGGCGTCGTCGAACACGTCGCCGACGAGCGTCGCCTGTGCCGCGCGCTCCACGAAGTGGCGGAGTCGCGCGCCCTGCTGCTCGACCCCCGTGAGAAAGAAGGCAGACACGGCCGCATAACGAGTCACGAGCTGGGCCGGGTGCAGGTCCCATCCCTGGTAGAAGCCGGACGCCAGCGAGTGACGCACGTCGTCGTAGTGCAGGCGCCACGCGTTGTGCACGCTCGCGCGATTCTCGGCCATCTGCTCGGCCGAGAGCGGCGGCCCGTCGGGTGCGCGGCGGTGGACGGGTACGGGCATGACCGTCGTCGAGCCATCCGAGAGCCACACGCCGGTGCCGGCGAACGCGACCTGCATGACGCTGCGCGCGAAGTCGCACGCGATGTGCCGCATGCGCTGGTACGCGGCGGTGATGTTGAGCGCCGCCGTGTAGTCGTACGTGCCGAAGTGGGCCGCGACGAGCCGCCCGCGCGCCGCGTCGATCAGCGCCGGGAGGAGCGACCGCCCCGACGCATCCATGATGAGCTGCGGCGTCTCGACCATCGCCTCGAACCGGAGCGCTCCGGCGCCGAGCCGGAGTCGCGCCTCGAGCTGCTCGAGCGCGTCGACGAACGCCGACGCTTGCTCGGCGGCCGCGATCTTGGGGAGCGTGAGCACGAACCGCTCGGGAAGTCCACCTGCTTCCCGCACGAGTGTCGTGAGGAAGATGTCGAGCGTGCGAAGGCTGCGCGCGTGCAGCTCGGCCGTGAGTGGCTTGACCCGGATGCCGATGAACGGCGACAGCGTCCCCTCGCGCATGGCGCGCGCGACCTCGCGCGCGCCGGCGGCGGCGTGGCCGTCCTCCTCGGTATCGGGTCGAACGCCGTAGCCGTCCTCGTAGTCGATGCGGAAGTCCTCGACGGGTTCGCGGCGCAGCTTCTCGCGCACGCGCGCGTAGACGGCGTGCGCGAGCCAGGCGTCGGGATGGTCGCGGCGCACTGCCTCCGCATCGATCTCGAGCTGCCGGGCGATGGCGTCGTCGGTCGGGTCGAGCGCATCGGCGCCGGGCAGACCGATGATGCGTGCGAGCGTGACGAAGTCGGGCGCGTACTCCTCGAGCGTGCGCCGCGCGACCTGGCCGAGCTTCGGGACGGTGTCGGCCGTGAAGAGCTGGGCGCCGCCGTAGACGGTGTGCACGGGCTGCCGTGCGCCGGATTCGCCCGGGTAGCGGTTCGCGAGCTCGGCGTTCGCGGGTCGAAGCCGCGCGGTGATGGCCGCGAGGTCTTCATTCATGAGCGACGTAGCGATCATGCCGGGGATTCTCGTCGCCCGGCCTGCGGTCCGCAACGCCTCTTGCCAGGGGTGGTCTGGGTTGGGTTGCGCCACGAGGCCGGGCCGGCACCGTGCGGCGCCGAGCGCCCGCGCCCGGCCGGTGTGCTCCGATGTGAGGCCCGCCGTCGGCCACGACAGGCTCCGCCGCCGCGCGTCCGGCACGCAGCCAGCCCGTGCCCCCACGTGGCGCGGCGGCCACGCGCGCGCCAGCGCCGCGACTGGGGGCGCTGGCCGGCTGTGTGCTGGGTGCTGTGCCGGCTCGGCCTGGTGGCGTGCCGGGAGGCGAGGGCGTCGCGCGGAGGCGGTCTGGCGCGCGGGGGCGCGGCGGGCCTGAGGCCCGCCGCGTCACGCCCGCCCCCAACCGCCGGAGCGCGATGCCCGAGCCGACCCGCGCGACAATGCCCGACCAAACCAGCACCCAGCACCCAGCAGCCAAAAACAACGACGCCGCCACGCTCGCTGCGTGGCGGCCTCGATCACACTCTACTCACGCCCACTTCAAATCCTGCTTCGACAACGGCAGCGATCGCACCCGTTTGCCAGTCGCGGCGTAGATGGCCGAGCAGAGTGCCGGGACCACCGGCGGCAGCGCCGGCTCGCCCAGGCCCGTGGGCGGGAACTCCGTGACGTGGAAGTGCACCTCCACCGGGGTCACCTGGCGCATGCGCAGCAACGGGAAAGTGTTGAAGTTGCTCTGCACCGCGCGCCCGTTCTCGATCGTGATCTCCTGGCCTAACGCCTCGGCGATCCCGTCGAGCACCGAGCCCTGCACCTGGTTCTCGGCGTTGAGCGGGTTGATGACCTGGCTGCCGATGTCACCCGCCACCCACACCTTGTCCACCTTCACCGCGCCGGCGCGCGACACCGTCGCCTGCACCACCTCGGCGAAGTAGCCGCGATGGCTGAAGTGGAACGCGATGCCCATCCCCGTGCCCTTCGGCAGCGTGGTCTTCCCCCACCCCGACTTCTCGCGCACCAGCTCGAGCACACCGCGCATGCGCGCCGCCTCGAACCCCGGCGCCTGGCCACCGGGCCCCTGCTCCTGCGCCACCGGCGTGCTCGCGAGCAGGTCGAGCCGGAACTGCAGCGGGTCCTTGCCGGCCGCGGCGGCCAGCTCGTCGATGAACGACTGCGTCGCGAACGCGATGCCGTTGCTCCCCGGCGCGCGCAGCGCGCCGGTGGGCACGCCTAACGACATCACCGACGTCCCGAGCGCGAAGTTCGGGACGAAGCGGGCGGGGAACTCCACGGGGCTGATCCCCGCGCTCGCCGCGAACGGCATGGGCCCGTTCGCCTGCGCCGCCGCCATGCGCTCCGGATCGCCGAACGACACGAAGTGGTTGCGCCACGCCACCAGCTTGCCGCTCGCATCCACGCCGCCCTTCAGGTAGTGATAGCCCGCCGGACGGTAGAAGTCGTGCTGGATGTCATCCTCGCGCGTCCAGAGCAGCTTCACCGGCACCCCCACCTGCTTCGCGATCCACGCCGCCTCGACCATGTAGTCGTTGTTCAGCCGGCGGCCGAAGCCGCCGCCCGCGCGCGTGAGGTTGACGGTGATGTCGGTGTCCTTGAGCCCCAACGTCTGCGCGCACAGCGCGCGCCCGTTCTCGGGCGTCTGGCTCGGCGCCCAGATCTCCAGCTTCCCGTCCTTGAAGCTCGCGGTGCAGTTCTGCGGCTCGAGCGGGGCGTGGGCGATGAACGGATAGTAGTACTCCGCCTCCACCACCTTCGCCGCGCCCTTCAGCGCCGCATCGATGTCGCCGTCCCGCCGGAGCGAGCGCTGCGGCGGCTTCTTCGACAGGTCGGCCGCCTGCCGCGCGATGCTCGCATTGCTCTGCTGCGCGGTCGCGCCCTCGTCCCACGTGACCACGAGCTTCGAGCGGGCCTGCTGCGCCGCCCACCACGTGTCGGCCACGATGGCCACGCCGCCCAGGAGCCCGGTGAGCACCGTGCCACCATCGACGACGAACGCGTGGCGCACGCCGGGCTGCGCCTTCACCTCGTCGAGGTTCGCCGTCTTCACCTTGCCGGCGAACACCGGGCTCTTCGCGAAAACGGCGTAGAGCATCCCTGGCAGCGTCACGTCGATGCCGTAGAGCGGCTTGCCCGTGACGATCGCGTGATTGTCGACGCCCGGAACGCCCTTGCCGATGATCGTGAACTGCTTCGGGTCCTTCAGCTTCACCGTCTCGAGGTTCGGCGCGGTTACCGTCGCCGCCTTGGCGGTGAGCTCGCCGTAGCCCAGGCGCCGGCCGCTCGGGCGGTGGATGACGGTTCCCACGCTCGTCTCGAGCTCGGACTCCGGAACGCTCCACGTTTGCGCGGCCGCCGTCACGAGCATGGCGCGCGCGGCCGCGCCCACGCGGCGCATGGGCGTCCAGTTGGTGGGCGTGGCCGTGCTGCCGCCGGCGAACTGCCGCGGCTGATAGTTCACGGTGTCGAGCTTGCCCTGCTCCACGCGCACCTTCGACCAGTCGGCGTCGAGCTCGTCGGCGATGAGCATCGGCAGCATGGTCTTCACGCCCTGCCCGATCTCCGGATTCTTCGCGATGATCGTGACGACGCCGTCGGGCGTGATGCGGATGAAGGCGTTAGGCACGAACTCCGCCGCCGGCTTCGTGGCGCCGGCGAGGCGCGCTCCGGCGGTGGCGAACGGCTCGATGTAGGTGGCCAGCAGCACGCCGCCGCCGGCGATGGCGCTCACGCGCAGGAACTGGCGCCGATCCACGGGTGACTTGGTATCCATGCGGCGCCTGCTCAGGAGTTGGAGTCGCCGGACCGGCTCGACCGGCCCGCGGGAACGCGCGTGCCCGCCGGCATGGCGGCCGCCTTGTGAATCGCCTCACGAATGCGCAGGTAGGTGCCGCAGCGACAGATGTTGCCGCTCATGGCCGTGTCGATGTCGGCGTCGCTCGGGTTCGCGTTGCGCGCGAGCAGCGCCGCCGCCGACATGAGCTGGCCCGCCTGGCAGTAGCCGCACTGCGGCACGTCCACCGCCTCCCACGCGCGCTGCACCGGATGCGTGCCGTCGGGCGACAGCCCCTCGATGGTCGTGATCTCCGTGCCCTGCACGCGCGACATCGGCAACCGGCACGATCGCGTGGGGGTACCCTTCATGTGGACGGTGCAGGCACCGCACTGGCCGATCCCGCAGCCGTACTTGGTCCCCTTGAGGTCCAGCACGTCGCGCAGGACCCACAGGAGCGGCATCTCGGCCGGGACATCCACCGTGGTGGACTTCCCGTTGAGTCTGAAGGTGAACGTCATGGGCTCGATTGCTCCGTGATGTCGATGGCTCACTTCCTCACGTACTTCTTCAACGCACGAGGGCCGACTTCCGCTCCATAAACGTTGCCGGCCGCGTCCGCGGCCACTCCCTCGGCGGCACTGGTGTTCGTGGCGGCGTCGTTCGGGTCGGGGATGAACGCCGTCACCGAGCCGTCCTTCGCGCTCCCGATCCGGATGCCGCGCTTCCACCCGGTGCGCGCCTTCGCCACCGAGCCCGACTCCGAGTCGGCCACGTAGATCCGGTCATTCTTGTCGATGTAGATCCCGCTCGGCCGGCTGAACTGGTACCAGGTGTCGAGCAGCTTCCCGTTCTGATCGAAGATCTTGATGCGGTCGTTCCCGCGGTCACCGACGAAGAGGCGGCCCCGCGAGTCCATCGCCAACGCGTGAGGCTGGTCGAGGTCGTCGGGCCCCTTGCCCCACTGCCCCCACGTTGCGATGAGCTCGCCATTCTTCGAGAACTTCCGGATGCGCGCGATGGCGCCCGCGGACGACGAGTGACCCTCGGCCACGTAGATCTCCCCGTTAGGCGCGACGAGCACGTCGTTCGGCTGATAGAAGAACTCCTCGTCGCGAGCGCCGCCGGCGGTGCCGAGCGTCAGGAGCAGCGTCCCGTCGGGGCTGAACTTGAAGACCTGGTGGCCGAGGGGCGGATTGACCGAGTCGGTGGAGCGAGGACCCGTGCAGGCACAGTCGGTGACCCAGACGTTCCCGTCGCGGTCGACGTCGATCCCGTGCGGCGAGAGCAGCAGTCCCGCGCCGAACGAGCGGACGAGCGTACCGCTCGCGTCGAACTGGAGCACGGCCGGCAGCATCGAACCGGCACAGCTGTTCGCGCCGCACCGCTCGGCCACCCAGACGCTCTTCCCGTCGGGCGCGATGGCGACGGCGCTGGTGGCCCCCCATGTCCGCTCCTCGGGCATCTTCGCCCACCCTTCAACCGTGCGATACGGATTCGGGAGGTCGTTGACTGGCGGCGCGCTCGACTGAGCGCCTGCCGCCGACTTCGTCACGGCGAGAGCAACCACGCCAACGACTGCCCACCTCACGCGACGGGCTTGCAGCATTGAGCTCTCCTGCGAGCAGGGTCTGGGGGCGCACGGCACACGCCGGTGTCCTTCAATCAACCGTCCGGGGAATGTCGGGGGCAAGGGTGCGCTGTTCAGGAGAGTGTTCGGGCGTGGACTCATCGGCGGTCGGCCGGCGCCTCGGGTCGTGCCGTCGCCAGGTATCTTTGTGAGACTGTCCCGCCGGAGGCTTTCTCATGGACGGTACGATCGTCGCTCGCAACAACGTCAGGATCTCGGGGCGCGGCACTCAGCCGATGCTCTTCGCGCACGGCTTCGGCTGCGACCAGAACATGTGGCGCTTCGTGGCGCCGGCCTTCGAGGATGACTACCGCCTCATCCTCTTCGATTACGTCGGCTCCGGCAGCTCCGACCTTCGGTCGTACGACCCCGTCCGTTATGCCTCCCTGGACGGTTACGCCCAGGACGTGCTGGACGTCTGCCATGCCCTCGATCTGCGCGACGTCGTCTTCGTGGGTCACTCGGTCAGCAGCATGGTCGGCGTCCTCGCCGCGAACCGGGAGCCCGAGCGCTTCTCCAGGCTCGTGCTCGTCGGACCGTCCCCGCGATACATCAACGACGCCCCGGACTACGTGGGCGGCTTCGAGCGGGCGGACATCGAAGGGCTGCTCGAGACGATGGAGAAGAACTACATCGGTTGGGCGAACTTCCTCGCCCCCGCGATCATGAAGAACCCGGAGCGCCCCGAGTTGAGCGAGGAGCTCGAGGCGAGCTTCTGCTCCACCGACCCCGTGATCGCACGCCAGTTCGCCGAAGCCACGTTCTTCGGGGACAATCGCGAAGACCTTCCGGACGTGCGCGTGCCCTCGCTGATCATGCAATGCTCCGAGGACATGATCGCGCCGCTGCAGGTCGGCGAGTACGTCAGCCAGGCCATCCCCGGCAGCACGCTGCGGATCCTGAGCGCCACCGGCCACTGTCCGCAGATGAGCCACCCGGAGGAGACCATCGAGGTCATTCGGGAGTACCTGGCCGGCTCCTTACCGCCCACCGAGCTGTCCGCGCGCAACGGGTGACGCGTCGGCTGATTGACGTCAGGTGAGTGACAGCGAGCGTGGAATCGATCCATTGCTGGACGCAGCTCCGTGCGGCTTCGTCTCGTTCGCCGACGATGGGACGCTCCGGGCGGTAAACGCGACGCTCCTCGAGATGCTCGGCTCCGCGCGCGCGGAGCTCATCGGCCGCCACGTCGAATCGATCCTGGCCGTCGGCAGTCGCATCTTCTACCAGACGCATCTCTTCCCCCTGCTCCGGCTTCACGGCCGCGCCGAGGAGATCTTCCTGCTCCTGCGTGCGAAGGGCGGGGAGGACGTCGCCGCGCTCGCCAACGCGGTTCGGCGCGAGCGCGGTGGAGAGTGGGTCACCGACTGCGTGCTCATGCGCGTTCGGGAGCGGCGGAAATTCGAGGATGCCCTCCTGCGCGCGAAGAAGGCGGCCGAAGAGGCGCGCGCGGAAGCGGACGCGCGTCGCCGGCAAGTCGAGGAGGCGAACCGCGCGAAGAGCGAGTTTCTCGCCGTGATGAGCCACGAGCTGCGCACGCCCCTCAACGCCATCGGCGGCTACGTACAACTGCTGGAGATGGGCATTCACGGCCCCGTCACCGAGGCGCAGACCGATGCGCTCGCCAAGGTTGCCCGGAGTCAGCGCCACCTCCTGCGGTTGATCAACGACGTCCTGAACCTCGCACGCATCGAAGCCGGCCGGGTCGACTACGACGTCGAAACGTTCCCGCTCCGGGAGGTGGTGGAGGCAGTGCTGCCAATGGTCGAGCCTCAGCTCGCCGCGCGTCACCTTCGGTACGAGGTGCACGTTCCGGCGGAGCTGGCCGCGAACGCCGACCGGGAAAAAGTTCAGCAGATCCTGCTGAACCTCCTCTCCAACGCGAGCAAGTTCACGCCGCCCGACGGTTGTGTGAGCGTGGACGCCTCCGCCAACCCTGACCACGGGGACCGCGTGGACCTGCACGTGCGCGACACCGGCGTCGGCATTCCCCCGAGCCGGCTGGGGCACGTGTTCGAGCCATTCGTGCAGGTGGACTCCAGTCACACGCGCCGCGCGCAGGGGTCCGGGCTCGGCCTTGCGATCAGCCGCGACCTGGCGCGCGGCATGGGTGGCGATCTGCAGGCTCGCAGCGAGGAGGGAGTGGGCTCGACCTTCACGCTCACGCTCCCTGGGGCGACTCACCGGAATCCCTCCGGTGCCTAGAATTGCTCTTGTCGTTCCTCGCTTGTCGTTCCGAGCGAGGGCCGTAGGCCCGAGTCGAGGAATCCGCATCGTCCCGGCAGAGGGCCCTCTCTCGGGACCCTGAGGGTTCCTCGACTCACCGCCTTCGGCGGTTCGCTCGGAACGACAACACTCGCCGCTCGGAACGACAGGCGAGCGCCGAACGACACCGGACCTCCGCCGCGGCACGCGCGGAGTCAACGACGGGCAGGGGTGTGGCGTAGACTCGAGGGTGGCACCGCCAGGTCGCCACGACATTCCGACTTCGACCCGACCGACTCATGATCCGCATTCGTCCCGCCGTCATCGCCTCACTCGTTCTCCCCGCGCTTCTACAGGCACAGGGGTCCGGTCGCCGGTCGCCCACGTCGGGCGACGTGAAGGTCGGGCCGCCGCGCGGAACGGTGATCGTCGTTGGCGGCGGTTCCATGGGCCCGGAGATCTACTCGCAGTTCATCGAAGCAGCCGGCGGCCCCGATGCGCTCATCATCGACGTGCCCAACGCCGGGGGCGGCGAGTCGTACGGCCAGGATGCCCCGGGAACGCGCGGCTGGAAGAGCGCGGGCGCGAGGAACGTGCACGTCCTCTTCACCAAGGACCGGAAGCTCGCCGACTCCGATTCGTTCGTGGCGGTGCTGAAGAAGGCGGGCGGTGTGTGGTTCGATGGTGGGCGCCAGTTTCACCTGGTCAAGGACTACGGCGGAACGAAGACCGAGCAGGCGTTCCGGGAGGTCCTGGCGCGCGGTGGCGTGGTGGGCGGCTCGTCGGCCGGCGCATCGATCCTCGGCGACTTCCTCGTGCGCGGCGCGCCATCGAGCAACAATCGCATCATGGACTATCCCGGCTACGAGAAGGGCTTCGCGTACCTGCGTGGCGTGGCGATCGACCAGCACGTGGTGGCGCGCGAACGGCTGCCCGACCTCGCCGACTCCATCATGACGAAGTACCCGAAGCTCCTCGGCATCTCCGAGGATGAGGGAACGGCGTGGGTGGTGCGGGGCGACACCGCGACGATCATCGGCCGCAACAAGGCGTTCGTGTACGGAGGAAACGACCCCACGGACCCCGGCGCGCCGTTCCTCACCCTCCGCCCGGGCGACACGTACAACCTCGCCACGCGCCGCGTCATGCATCGCGCCGTCGACGGCTCGCCACTGACGCTCGCGTTCGTCGATTCCGTGTTTTCCCGGTACGCCGATCCCGCGGCGGGAGGCGCGACGGTGCTCGTGGCGCAGGCCGGCAAGGTGCTGGTGAACAAGTCGTGGGGAATTCCGCCGCAGCCGCGCTACATGCCGACGACCACCGTGCCGCAGTTCTCGCTCGGCGCGATGTCCGGCATCTTCACGTCCCTCTGCGCGCAGCTCCCGGAGCCTCCGGCGGGGCGCGGCGGTGGCGCGGCGCGCGACAGCGCCCGGGCAGACAGTACGACGTCCGGGGCGAGCGCCACGACGACCGCCGTTCAACAATGCGTCGCGCGCCAGGTGGGGACGCCGGTCGGCATGCACAAGACGACCGCCACGCCCGACGGCGACGTACAATCCAACGTGGATGAGCTCTATCGGCTGGAGCTCGGGCTCGAGAATCCACGCACCTGGCGTGACATCGACCTGACGAAGGGGTGGGAGGCGGACACCCCGAACGGCGTCGCGCGGCTCGCCGTCTATGCCGCCGCGGGCGGCAAGCGAAGCGCGTTCGTGCGGGTTCCGGACAGGAAGGCGGTAGTGATCGTGCTGACGAACGACGAGGCGGCGGATGCCAGAGGGATGGCGAACGCCATCATCGATCGCCTGCTGACGGGGTCGGCGACTCGCTGACCGAGCGGAGGCGGAGGAGCCTCCGTCATTCCGAGCGGAGCGGCCCGGAGGGCCGCGCGGGTGCCCGCTCCGCGGGCAAATGAGGAACCCTCAGGGTCCCGGTCGAGGGACAGCGCCCTCTATCCGGAAGATGAGGGTTCCTCGACTCGCGCTTCGCGCTCGCTCGGAATGACAAGCGAGGAATGACAAGCGAGGAATGACAGGTCAGCGTTAGGCGAGCACGGGAAACGCCAGCGCCGACGCGAGCTCCGCGGGAGCCGCGACGCAGAACTCCAGGTCGCGCAGCAGGCCGTCATCGAGGCGGTAGATCCAGGCGTGGACCGTGAGCGATTGGCCGCGCGCCCACGCATCCTGCACGATGGTCGTCTGGCACACGTGCACCGCCTGCTCGAGCACGTTGAGCTCGCCGAGCCGGTCCTCGCGCGGCTCGCCGTCGGGTACCTCGGCCAGGCGGTCGGCGTACTTGGCGCGCACGTCCTGGACGTGGCGGAGCCAGTTGTCGATGAGGCCGAGCCTCGCGTCGGTCATGGCCGCGCGCACGCCACCGCAGCCGTAATGGCCGCAGACGATGACGTGCTTCACGCGAAGCACATCCACGGCGAATTGCAGCACCGACAGGCAGTTGAGGTCGGTGTGCACCACGACGTTCGCGACGTTGCGATGGACGAACAGCTCGCCGGGGGGAAGCGCGACGATCTCGTTCGCCGGAACGCGGCTGTCGGAGCACCCGATCCACAGGTACTCCGGCGCCTGCTGCGACACGAGACGTGAAAAGAACTCCGGCTCCTCGGCGGCCCGCTCTGCCGCCCACCGGCGGTTGTTCGTGAAGAGTTCGGGAAGCTTGTGCAATGCGGTCGTTCCCTCGGCGTATCGGGTTCGCCGAGCGTGTGCGCTCGGCCGCGGGAATCTAGCCGAACGGGTCGGGGTGGGCACCGGGTCGCGAAGTCGCGCGGTGCGAGGGTGAAGCACCCCGAGCTGCTGGAAGCTGCCCGGTGTCGGCTATGCGAATCGCTGCCGCGCGCGCTCGCGGGCCTTCCGCGCTTCCTCCTCCCGGTCGCGGGGCGGCGCCTTCATCTCGAGTGAATCGATGAGGCGTCGCGCCGCGATGGTGACCTCGTCCACCGCGCGGTTGAACGCCGCTTCGTTCGCCCGCGACGGACGCGTGGTCCCGCTGAGCTTTCGAACGAACTGCAGCGCCGACGCGCGGATCTCGTCCTCGGTGGCGGGAGGCTCGAAGTTCGCCAACGTCCTGATGTTCCTGCACATGATGCGACTCCTCGACTCACGTTGACTCTTCGCGTTGCCCCGAGCCCGGTGCGCTCCGGCGCAGCAAGCGGAACGCCCAGAGGCAGAGCGCCGCCGCAAGCGCGGTGATGAGAACGAACCAGGGATCTCTCGCCAGCGTAGCCGACTCCGCGATGGCGCGCCAGATGTGGACCAGCGTGATCAACCCGAAGAGAATGGCGGTGGTGAGGAGATAGGCTTTCATGGCAGTGTGTTTCGAGTGGAATGCGAAGCCCTCCCAGCCCTATTCGTGCTGCACGCCCGTCGTCGCGTGACCCGGCGGCGCGTCCGACTTGCAGGCGCGCACGTACTCGTTCGTCTGCTCTTCGCTCGTCTCCATGCCCGACGCGATGCCGAGCGCGAGGTGCACGGCCTCGTGCTCCATGCTCCAGAGCACGTCATCCACCGTGCGCACGCCGACATTGAGCGGGTCGATCTCGCGGGCGAGCATCATCTCCCCGTTAGGCTTCGCCGCGCCCGACGCGAGGTGCGAGCCGACACGCCACATGTAGGGTCGCAGCGCGATCTTCCCGCTGCGGTACGAGTGCTCGAGCACGGAACCGTAGCGCGAACAGACGCCGCCGCGCTGCTTGAGGTCGGCGATGCGCGTCTCGATGGCACGCGTCACCTCGGTGGGCATGGGGATGGCGCTGTTGCAGCCGTCGCAGGAGTGCTCACCGCGCGCCGGGAGCGCGCCTTCGGCAGACGCCGCCGGCCCGGTTACCGCCGGCCCATCGATCGCCGTGGATGACATGCCGCCGGCGGACGCGCACGCGGCAGCGCCCGTGACGGCGAACAGTGTGAGGAATCGGGAAGCGCGATGCACCACGAGCACCTGCCTGACGCGAAATGGAAACTGCCCTGATCGATACGACGGAGCCCGCGCCGGCGCAACCGCTAGCCGTCGGTCTTCACCTTCTCCCAGCGGCCGCGCCCGGCCGAGCGAACCAGCGCGTCGATGACCTCCATGTTTCCGATCGAGCTCTCGAGCGACACCGGAACGACGCCCACGCCCCGCACCGCCTCCGCGAACCGCTCGGCCTGGAGCATGAACTGATCCGCCACCGGGAGCTCGATCGTTCGCGCACTCGCCCCGGCGAGCGCGGAACCATCATCGACGAAGATGCGGCACGGGCGATCCTCCGGTGCATTGAACGGGATCTCCACCTCGACGCGCCCCGTGGTGCCGAACAACTGCACGCGCTGGTACGGCACGAGCTGGCCGGCGCAAGTGAACGTCGCCTGCCCCGACGGAAAGCGCAGCAGCGCCGACGTCAGGCGGTCGATGCCGAAGTCGGGGTCGCGCTCGATGAGGCCCACGACGTCCACCGGCTCCTCGCCGAACATCCAGCGCGCGATCATGATCGGGTAGCAGCCGATGTCCATCAAGGCGCCGCCGCCCCACTCGGCGTGGCTGCGGATGTCGGACGGGTCGCGACGGAAATAGCTGAAGTGGGCCGACACCAGGCGCAGGTCGCCGATGTGGCCGGAGCGCACGAGCCGCAGCACCTCGTGCCACTGCGGGTGCGTGCGCACCATGAACGCTTCCGCGATCTGCACGCCGTTCGCGTCGCGCGCGGCCAGCAGTTCGCGCGCCTCGGCGGCCGAGAGCGCGATCGGCTTCTCGCACAGCACGTGCTTGCCGGCGTCGGCAGCGCGAATGGACCAGGGGACGTGCAGGTGGTTCGGCAGCGGGTTGTACACCGCCTCGATCTCGGGGTCGGCGAGCAGCGCCTCGTACGACCCGTACGCGCGCGGGATGCCGAGCGTCGCCGCCGCGGCGCGTGCCTTGGCGGCGTCTCGTGAGGCGATGGCGTTCACGCGGGCCAGCGCGGTCTTCCGCATCGCGGGGATGACTTTCTTGATCGCGATGTTCGCGGCGCCGAGGATTCCCCAATGCAGTGGCTCGACGGCCGCCACGCTACCTCGCACGGGAGGCGCTGCTGTCACGAGGGATGGACGGGCTGTGGTGATGTCACTCGACTAATATGAAATGCGCAAGCCCAGGGAGGCCACGGGGTCAGAGTCGTTGATCCCGATCAACGACTCTGACCCCGTGGCCTCTTGATCGCTACTCGCCCCGCAGCGCCACCACCGGATCCACCCGCGCCGCTCGCCGCGCCGGAACCCACGCCGCGGCGATCGCCACCGCACCCAGCCCCACCGCCGCGATGCCGAACGGCACCACCGCCAGCGGCGAGGTCCGATAGAGCAGCGGGTCCAGCGACGCGTGCAGCACGCGGGTGAGCGTCGCCGCGGCGGCGATGCCCGCCACCACCCCGACGGCGGCCAGCTTCGACGCCTGACGCAGCACGAGCCCGTGCACGCTCCCCGGCGTGGCGCCCACGGCCATGCGAATCCCGAACTCGCGCGAGCGCTGCGCGACGCCGAACGCGATCACGCCGTACACCCCGATGGCGGCGAGGGCCAGCGCGCTGGCGGCGAACACCAGCACGATGCTCATCACGCTCCGACGCGCCGCGAGGTTTTGATCGACGAACTCGTCCATCCGATGGAACCCGCGCCACAGCCCCCCACCTCGTGTGGGGATGTCGGGTTCGACGCTCGACACGGCGCGGCGCAGCGCGGGCTCCAGCCGGCGCGGGTCGCCACTCGAGCGAATGAGCAGGCCGATCCCCGGCCAGACTTCTCGCGTGTACGGCACGTACACCTCGGGCACCGGATCGTCGGCGACGGAGAGGTGGTGCATGTCGCCGATCACGCCCACCACCACGCTGGGCTGTGGGTCTCCAAACCCGGGCCGCGCCTGCGACGAGCGGAAGATCGTCAGCGGCTGACCGACGGGGTCCGCGTTAGGCCAGAATCGTCTGGCCATCGTCTCGTTGACCACGACCGCCGTGCCGCGGTCGCGCATGTCGCGCGTGGTGAACCAACGACCGCGAACGAGGCGCGAGCGCATCACGCGCAGATAATTCTCCGAGACCGTCTTGTACAACGCCACGTCCGAGCCATCGGCGAGCGGTGTGCGGCCAGGAATGCGCACGTTCGTGGGAATCCAGCCGCCAGCCAGCGGTACGTGGTTCGCGATGGCGACGCTCTGTACACCCGGAACTTCCGCGACCGCCTGCACGAGCCGCTCGTACAGCGCGGCCGCGCGCTCCGGCGCCTCGTACGTCGGCGACGGCGGCGAGATCCAGAACGCCGAGAGGTTCTCGGCGTCGAAGCCGAGGTCGACATCGCGCAGGCGGCGGAAGCTCTCCAGCAGGAGGCCGGCGCCCGCGAGCAGGGTGAGGGCGAGCGCCAGTTGCGTGCAGGCGAGCGTCGCGCGCAGTCGTCCGCCGGTGCGCCCGCCCGAGGTGGGCTGCCAGCCGGCGCGCAGCGACTCGATCCGCTGACCGCGCAGCGCCCGCGCCGCCGGCGCGAGGGCCGCGAGCGCCGTCGTGATCGTTCCCAGGGTGAGCACGAGCCCGATGACGCGCCAGTCGAGCGACAGCTCCACCGCGCGGGGCAGGGCAGTGGGCGCGGCCACGCGGAGCACGCTCAGCCCCCACCAGGTGAGCAGCAACGCGACCGACGTCGCCACCGCGCCGAGCAGCCCTGCCTCCAGCACCATGAGACCGACGAGGCGCCTGTGCCGCGCGCCGAGCGCCGACCGGATGGCCAGCTCCCGCTCGCGCGAGATCGCGCGCAGCAGGAGCAGCGTGGCGATGTTGACGCAGGCCACCAGCAGCACCAGCCCCACGGCACCCGCCAGCGCGCCTAACGCTGGCGCCGAGTTGCCGACGATCTCCCAGTTCAGCGGCTTGGAGTCCGCCGAGTTCCACTCGAACCCCTGATCGGCATCGTCGGTCGTGAGGTGGCGCTGCACGGCCGCCAGGTCGGCCATCGCCGCGGCGGGCGTGACGCCGGGGCGAAGGCGGCCGACGACGCGGCTGTCCGAGTGAAAGTGCCTCGACGCGAGGGCCTTGTCGGTGTCGACCACGGCGGCGATCGGGCGCCAGAGGTCCGTCCAGGGCGGGTACGTCGCGCCCGCCGGCATGACGCCAACCACGGTCACCGAGCGCCCGCTGAGCTCCAGCGTGCGACCGATCACGCGCGGGTCCGCGTCGAACTGGCGTCGCCAGAGCTTGTCGGACAGCACGACGGTTTCCCCGCGCCCCGGGAGCTCCTCGTCGGCGGCGAACAGACGCCCGAGCTCCGGTTGCGCTCCGAGCAGACGCAGAAAGCCGGGCGACACGTAGGCCGCGGTGAGCTGCACCGGCCCGTCGCTCGTGCGCAGCAGTCCGAGTGTGCCGCGAACGTACCCGAGCCCGGCGAAGAGGCGGCTCGCGCGCTGCCAGTCCAGAAACGTGGGGTACGACGCGAGCCGGATGTCACCGCCCTTGCTCCGCTCCCACAGGAGCAGGACCTGCGATGGATCGCGGAACGGTAGCGGGCGCAGCAGCGCCCGGTCGGCCGCGGCGGCGACGATGCCGGTCGCCGCGACGCCCAGGCCTGACGTGAGCACCACGGCCAACGCGAACGCCGGTTGCTTGCGCAGCCCCCGGGCCGTGAGCGCGAGGTCGCGCGCGAATGTCATCATCGGAGTGCGCCCGCCTGGCTCTCGGGTGGGTCGTGTGATGGGTTGTGGGCCGCCCCTCGTTCAATCCAACTCGGGGGACAGCCGGCCCGTCACGCCCGCGCGCAACCGCGATGGGGTAATTGGGGTCAGACTCGAATTCCGCACCAGCGGAATTCGAGTCTGACCCCAATTACCCCCGCCACCCGCGCACCGCCGGCTTCCCGCTACCTCGGCGTCTCCGCGTGGTCGAATTCGTCCCCTCGCGCCCCGACCCGGAACCACTCGATCTCGCCGACGCTGGGGTTCATCCGCAGCGCGGCGTCCAGCATGCCGGCGAGGTCCGTGATCACACCCGCCGGCGCCTCACGACCGAGCAGCTGCGATAGGAATCCGGGACGCCGGCCCTCGATCCACACCAGCCACTCCGAGATCGAGCCGTCGATGTTCCCGCAGTTGAAGCAGACGCCCCTCCCGCCGTGCACCGCGCCGAGCATCCACCCCCAGTCCTCGGGCTCCGGCGCATCGACGGTCACCCCGCGCTCCTGCAGCCGCGCGGCGACCCACGTCGCGAGCGCGTAGCCGTAGCGCTCCTCGTTGACCTGGTCCGGCTCCTGGTGCTGCGGGGCGAACTGCTCCGAGCGAAAGCGAACGTGATTGCGCATGGTCGGAGATTCGGGTACCCGGCGAACGATGCGGCTCGGACGCCGCGTCGTCATCGCTACGTTCTCTGCCTGACGCCGGTGCTTCCCTCGCCGAGCATGCCTTCGGCGAGCATGGCGTCGAGCGCCGCGCCGATCGACTCGTCCAGCGTGGCGCCGGTGCGCGCGAAGCCGAGCACCGCGCGCACCTCGTTGACGAGCACCGGCCGCGCGAACCCGCGACCGCTCGCGAGGACGGCCAGGATCGCGGCCCGATACTCCTCCGGCGCGATCCGGTCCGCGGAGATGCGCGTGCCGGCGCGCGAGCGCACCACGCACGCGCGCCCCGGTTTCCACAGGAACGCGCCCCGCCGCTCGACGGCGCGGTTACGCTCGGCCGACTGGCACGCCTCGACGATGCGCGCCTCAATGCGCGCGCCGGCGCGCGTGTCCCACATCGCGGCGACGCGGGAGATGACGTCTTCCTCGTGCACCGGCGCTTCCGCCTCGACCACCGCCGCCACCGCGCCAGCCACCGCCGCGAGCGGCTCATCGAGCAGCTCGCGCCCGGCGTACCGCCCGGCACCCGCGGCAAGCACGTACGGCGCGCCGACAGGTCGTTCGTACGTCGCGGCGTCGCCCGCGGGCGCCGCGCCGGCGTGCCCCGCGCCCGAGCCGCCCGAGGCAGTCGCGTCGGGCGGCTCGGGCCTCGCGCTCGCCGCCGCGGCGGCGCGCGTCGCGTCTCCCGCCGCCGCCCGCGCCGCCTCCTCCCGCACCCGTGCCCGCGTCTCGCCCACGAGCCTGACGATGCGCTCGATCTGTCCCGCGCGATCCTTGAACCAGTCCGTGGACCACACGCGGTGCAGCGTCCATCCGCGTGCCTCGAGCACCTGCTGCCGCAGCCGGTCGCGGTCGCGCGCCGTCTCCGACGAGTGGTAGGCGACGCCGTCGCATTCGATGCCGCAGACGTACCGGTCGGGTACGTCGTCATCCACCACGCCGAGGTCGATGCGATACCCGGCGACGCCCACCTGTGGCACCACGCGCAGCCCCCGCTCCGCGAGCGCCGTCATCACCTCGCGCTCGAACGGCGATTCGGCCGTGCCCGCCGACACCGCCGCCGGCACCGCGAGCCGCCCCTGCTCGGCGTACTCGAGAAACGCGCGCAGCAGCCGCGGCCCCGCCGACACCGCGCTCGTCGGGTTGATGTCGCTGCCGCGGATGGACGAGAACACCTGCATCCGGCGCCGCGCGCGCGTGGTGAGCACGTTGAGCCGCCGCCAGCCGTTCTCGCCGTTCAACGCGCCGAAGTTGTAGCGCAGCACGCCGTCGGCGGCCTTCGCGTACGTGACGCTGAGGAAGATCGCGTCCCGCTCGTCGCCCTGGATGTTCTCCAGGTTCTTCACGAAGAACGGCTCCGGCAGCGACCGGTCGAAGAACGGCTCGATCATCGGGTCATCGCGCCGTCTGAGCTCGAGCTCGTCCTGGATGGCGAGCTGCTGGCGCAGGTTGAACGTTCCGACGCCTAACGACTCCGCCGGCTCGCCGCGGGCGCGCCGCGCGAGCTGCTCGCGCGCGAACGCCACCACCGCGTCGACGACGCGGCGCGCCTCCGCCGAGTTGAGCCCCTTGCCTTCGTAGACGGCGCCGTCCACGAGCTCGAAGCGGAGCCCGTTCTCCGCCGTCCCCGTCTCGACGCTCGGGAACGTGAACAGGTCCGCGTCGTAGAACGTGACGTTCGAGAAGCTAATGAGGCTCTCGTGCGCGCTCCGGTAGTGCCAGCGCAGCCGGCTCATCGGTACGCCGGCGCCCATGAACTCCTCGAGCACGCTCTCGGCGTCGCTGTAGAGCGGCGTGCCGTCGTCGGCCATCGGGATCGACTCCGGCGCCGCCGTCACCATGAAGAAGTCGGTCGGCGGAAGCTGCTTCGGGTCGCCCACCACGACGAGCTGGCGTCCCCGCGCGATCGCCCCGATCGCATCCTCCGATGGGAGCTGCGACGCCTCGTCGAAGATCACGAGGTCGAACGCCGGCTCGCCGCCCGCGAGATACTGCGCCACCGACAATGGACTCATCAGGAAGCACGGCTTGATGGCACGGATGGCCGGCTCGGCGTGACGCAGCGTCTTTCGGAGCGGGCTGTGATTGCGCTGCTTCGCCATCTCGCGCTGCAGGAACGGCAGCGCCTCGCGCGCCGCCGGCTCCCGCAGCCGCGCCTGCGCCCGCTCGCGCAGCCGTGCCGTCAACGCGGCCTGATTCTCCTTCAGCACCTCGCGGTCCAGGCGACGGAACTCGGCCACGCGCTGCTCGTGGGTGAGCGCGTCGAACCGCGCCAGCGGTGGCCTCGACTCCACCACCTCGGCCAGCCACTTCATGTAGAACGCGCGCAGAAACGCGTCGGGCAGGTTGGCGAACGCGACCACCCCGCGCATCGCATCGGGCAACAGCTCGCCGGCAATCCCGGCGGCCACCGTCTGGCGCGCGCCCTCGAACGCCGCCCATCGCGGGCCGGCGCTCGCGCCCGCCTCGAGTGACGCGGCGCGCGCCTGCATCTCATCGAAAGGCGTCGTGGCCAGGTAGTCGCCTGGCCAGCCCACCACCCGGCGCAGCTCGGCGAGCGTGCCGAGCGCGTCGGCGGTTGCGTCGTTCAGGGCGCGCACGTCCGCGGTGTCGGGCGCCACGCGCGCGGCCACCGCAATGGCCGGAGCATCGAGGCGATGTCGGACGGCCAGCGCGCGGAACTCCACCACCCAGCGGACGTAGGCGTCGAGCGCGTCCCACGACGACCGCTCACCCGCCCACCATGCGCCGAACAGCTCGCGGCCGCGGGCGTCGGCGGCCGCCATCGCACTCCGCTCGCCACGCAGCCGATCCACCTGCTTCATCTCGGCGCCCTGCTCCAGGAGCGAGGGCGTGTACGACGACAGCCGATAGCTCGTCCATCGCTTCCGGATCGCCCGCCAGCGTCCGTCGAGCACCGCGAGGAAGCCGAACACGCCCTCGGCCTTTCGCTCGACGTACGCGATGTCGGCCGCGTGCTCCTGCTCGAGCACCGCGGGTGTGAATCGCTCGGTCGCGCGCTGCTGGAGCGCGGCGATCGTTCGTCCGCGCTCGATCAGTTGCAGCGCGTCGGCCGGCGGTGCATTCCAGGCATCGCTCGCGAGCACGGCCGGCGGCGCACCCGGCGAGCGGCTCATGACCGTGGCGATCCGGTCGGCCGTGTCCACGTCGCTCGCCGCGCGGATGGGCGGGACGCCGAACGCCGCCTCGACTTCGGCCGCCCGGCGGCGCACGTCCGCGAGTTGCCTGACGAGCAGCGCCGCGAGCGTTCGTACCGCCGCGATGTCGTCCTCGGTGTAGAACACCTTCGTCGCGTCGCGCCACGGATGCTCCGCCGGCCCGCCCACGCCACTCGCCGCGGCGGCCAGCTCGCGCAGCTCGCGCGCCGCGCGGTCGAGCGCCTCGCGCGTGACGTCGTCCACCGCGCGGGCGTAGCGAAGCCGGGGTACTCCGCCGGACGGCACGGTGGCGGCGTCGGACGGCACGGTGGACGCGCCGGCCGCGGGCGTCGGCTCCCTCCCGCGCACCGGCGCCAGCGCACCATATGCCTCGAACGGCGTCATGCCTAACGTGCCGTGCGGCGTGTGCAGCGCCCGCACGTAGTCGTTGAGCGTCGCGCGCACCGCCGGCAGCGCACGCGCGGCCTGCAACGCCGCCGTGCCCGGCCGGAGCGACGCATCGATCGCGGCCGCGAGGCTGCGCATCACGGCGCGCTTGCTCGCCTTCGTCGAATGCAGCTCGAGACAGAACTCGCCGAGCCCCGCCTTCACGAGCCGCGAGTGCACGACGTCGAGCGCGGCCATCTTCTCGGCCACGAACAGCACCGACTTCCCGCCGCTCAGCGCCTGCGCGATGAGATTCGTGATCGTCTGCGACTTCCCGGTTCCCGGCGGCCCCTCGAGCACGAGGTCGTAGCCGCGCGCCGCACCCGCGATGGCGCGGAGCTGGCTGGAATCGGCGTCCACCACCTGCGCCGTCGCCTCGGGCGCGAACTCGCGGTCGAGCTCCAGGCGCCGCACGTCGTCGGGCAGGCCGATCACGCGGTCGCCTTCACGCCCCACGAGCTGCCTCACGAGTCGATGCGCCGCGACCGCCGGCGCGTTCGCCTCGAGGTCCTTGTACATCACGAACTTCTGAAAGGAGAACAGCGCCAGGAACACGTCGGTCGTGACGGACCACCCCGGCCTGCTCGCGATGGCCTGCGTCACCGCCGCGAAGACTGTCTGCAGGTCGTAGTCGTCGGGGATGGAAGCCGAGTCGGGGAGCTCCGGGAGCGTGATGCCGAAATCGATGCGCAGGTACTCCGCGAGCGCCGGGTTCACCACCGGCTCGTCGTCGGCGGCGCGGATGCGGTACCCCGACCGCGCCGATTTGCGCGACAGCTCCACGGGCAGCAGCACGATCGGCGCGCGGAAGATCTGCTCGGAGTCGGCGGACTCCGTGGAGTGCAGCATCCCGAGCGCGAGGAAGAGCGTGTTGACGCCCTGCTCCTCGATGGCGAGCCGAGCCTGCTCGTCGAGCCGCCGCAGCGAGCGGTCGAGCGCGTCGGGCGTCGCCGTCGTCTGCAGGAACTCGTCGGTGTGCCGCTCGTCGAGCGTGGACGCGTCATACGGTACGAACCGGGGCTGCGACGGCGCGTCGTCGAGCGCCGCATCGAGCGCCGCGTCGGGCCCTGTGTCGAGCCGCGTGTCGGCGTCCACCGTGCGCGCGGCGGCCGCCTCGACCGCGACGCCCTTGAACCGCATCTCGCGCTCGGCGAGGTACAGCACGCGGAAGATCTCGGCCGGGTGCTCGTCCACCACCGCGACGGTGGAGACCTTCGTCGCGCGAAAGTTGAGCGCGCGATTTCGCTTCGACAGGTCGAGGAGCTTGCGCTGCCACGCGTCGATCGAGGCCGCGATGCGACCATCGAGCGCCGGTGCGCCGACGGCGCCGGGCGCGAGGCCCGGCTCGAGCGCCGGTGGGGCCGCCGCCGGTGGGTGCGCGCTCACTCCCGAGCGCCTAACGTCGCTGCCCGCTCACGCCGCCGAGCCGGTATGGCACCACGGTGGTAGCGGTGACGCCGTCGGCGAACTCGATGGTCACGCCGGTGAACGCCACCGGCGCCGACAACGTCGAGATCTCGAACGTCGCCGTCGGTGCCGACGGATTCGCGCTGCGTGCCGCCAGTTCCCGGTGCGCGGAGTCGGCGACGAACAGGCGGACCTCGCGGGCCGGCCGGCCCGCCCCGAGCCACGTGAGCCGCACGCTGTCGGCGATCGTCTCGACCGTCAGCGCCTCACCACCGCGGCCTCCGGCGCCGACGACGATGAGCTTCGACGCCGCGCGACGAGGCTCGGCATACCCGACGTCTTCGGGCAGCTCGGTGTACGGGGGGTAGGTCGCGTACCCCGCGTCGTACGCAAGCGGGAAGAAAAACGGGAACGCGAACGGAAAGTCGCCGAAGAAGCCGCTCGTGAATCGTCCCTTGTGGCCGATGAAGCCGCCGAAGGGCTGGCATCCGAAGATGCAGCCGGCGCGCACACGCCCCCGCGTGTGTGGCGCCGGCAGGAAGCGAGAGCGCCGATGCGAGAAGCCCGGCACTCCGAAACCGCCACCGCGCGGAAACCCCGAAACAATGCGAGGGAGATCACCCGGGCGCGCGCCCGGATGTGCGGACGCGGCACGCGGAACGGCCATGATCCCGCCGCCGCGCGGAAGCGCTGGCATCGGCCGAACCGGCGCTGCTGGCGCGCCCACGAGGCGGGGAAGCCCGCCGCCGCCGACACCCCCGCGCTGGGCGCCGGCCGCGGTGACCGCGGCGGTCGTGAACGTAACCGTGAGCGCCAGTGTGCGAACGAGTCGAGTCATCGGACCTCCCTGTACTTCACCCTGCCGGCGTCGCTGCTCGTGCGCATCCCGACTACGGGCGCTGCCTGAAAGATTGTCTGCGAGCACCACGCCGTCCAGCACGTTCGTCTCGCACGGACGCGCGGCGCAGCCTGGTTGGGTATACTGCGCACATGTCACACCCCACTCACGCCGGCCGCCCCGTGCCGGCGGGCGACCTTCGCGCTCGCGCCCGCGAAGTCGCGGCCGACAACGGGTTCGTTGCCGACTTCGCTCCCGACGTGCGCGCCCAGCTCGCGCGCATCGAGTCGAGCTCCGCGCGCGCCGGTGATGCGGCGCACATCCGTGACCTGCGCGGTCTGCTCTGGTCGTCCATCGACAATCGCGAGTCGCGCGACCTCGACCAGGTGGAAGTGTGCGAGCCCCTGCCGGGCGGGATGGTGCGCCTGCGGCTTGGCATCGCGGACGTCGATCATCTCGTCCCGAAGGGCTCGGCGATCGACCAGCGGGCTGCCGCGAACACGACGTCGCTGTACACCGGCGTGGAGACGCTCGCGATGCTGCCGGAAGAGCTCTCCACCGACCTGACGTCGCTGCTCGAGGCGGCGGAGCGACTCGCCGTCGTAGTCGATCTCATCATCGACGAGGGCGGGACGGTGCAGGAGATGACTGCCTACCGCGCCCGCGTGGTGAACCGGGCGAAGCTCGCGTATGGCGACGTGGGGATGTGGCTCGGCGGCGCCGGGCCGCTGCCCGAAGCGCTCGGAGCCATTGACGGGCTGGAGGAGCAGATCCGGCTGCAGGACGAGGTGGCGCACCGGCTCCGCACGCGACGGCAGGAGCACGGCGCGCTGGACCTCGACACCATCGAGGCGCGACCCGTGACGTCCGACGGCCAGGTGGTGGATCTGGAGGTCACGCGGAAGAGCCGTGCGCGCGACCTCATCGAGGACTTCATGATCGCGGCCAACGTGGCGATGGCGACCTTCCTCGAGCAGCGGCGCATTCCGTCCATTCGACGGGTGGTGCATGCGCCCCGCCGCTGGCCGCGCATCGTCGCGCTCGCGCGCCGCTCCGGCGATGATCTCCCCGATGACCCGGATTCGCTCGCGCTCGCCAGCTTCCTGCACCGGCGGCGCACCGCGGACCCGGCGTCGTACGCCGACCTGTCGCTCTCGATCGTGAAGCTGCTCGGCGCCGGTGAGTACGCCGTGGAGCGGCCGTGGGAGCCCGAGAGCAACGATGATGAGGGACACTTCGGCCTGGCGGTCGATGACTATTCGCATACGACGGCGCCGAACAGGCGTTATGCCGACCTGGTGATGCAGCGGCTGGTGAAGGCCGCGCTGGTGGGCGCGCCGCCGCCGTACTCGGCCACCGAGCTCGATGACATCGCCGAGCGGTGCACTGCCATGGAGAACGCGGCGCGGAAAGTCGAGCGGACGATGCGCAAGGTCGTGGCGGCGGCGCTGCTGACGCATCGCGTGGGCGAGACGTTCGATGCGATCGTGACCGGCGTGAACCGGAGCGGGACGTTCGCGCGGCTGACTCATCCGCCCGCGGAAGGCCGCGTGGTGCGTGGCGAGGATGGGATGGATGTGGGCGACCGGGTTCGGCTCGAGCTGGTCGGAGTGGACGTCGAGAAGGGCTTTATCGACTTCGCGCGCGCCTGACGAGGTCGCCGGACCCCGGTCGTGGCGACCGGGACATGAGCGGTCGCAGGCATTCGCCGGCTCCTCGCTCGCCCGTCGCGGCTTCACGCTCGCCCCTCATGGCGCGCCGTTCACCGAATTCCCGTTGCCGTCCTTTCCGGAGCTGCGCTCCTTTTCGCGCCCTGGTGCGAGCAACCTTCTCGGGGGAGGGAACCCTATGCGCAGGATCTACTCGTTGGCGGGGGTGGTGCTGGTGATCGGCTGCATGGACGGTCCGCAGACGACGACCGCACCGAAGCTCGACGGCGCGGTCGTCACCGGCGGGGTGTCAGCCGACCGGAAGGAGTTCGGCGACGACCACGGCGAGAAGCGGCTGATTCTCACGTTGCTCACGGGCGACGAGGAGGTTCCGGCCCGGCCCACCGACGGGCACGGTCAGGCACACGTGCGGCTGAGCAAGGATGGCACGTCGATGGACTTCGTGCTGGTCGCGAACGACATCACGAACATCACGCAGGCGCACATCCACGTGGCGGCGAAGGGCGTGAACGGTGCGATCGTGGTGTGGTTGTTCCCCAGCGTGACGGCGACGGCCGCGCTCCCTGGTGGCGGTGGTCGGCACGACGGTCTGCTGGCCAAGGGCACGTTCACGGCCGCGAACTTCCGGGGCCCGCTGGCCGGCCATCCGATGGCCGATCTCGTGGCGGCGATCGCGGCCGGTAACACGTACGTGAACGTCCACACCGATGACGGCGTCGCCCCGCCGAACACGGGGCCGGGTGACTTCCCGGGTGGGGAGATCAGAGGGCAGCTGGACAGGAACGGTCACTGAGCGCTCGCACGTCGCTCCGCGAGCGTTGTCGTTCCGAGCGGAGGGCCCGCAGGGCCCGCAGTCGAGGAACCCTCAGGGTCCCGACCGAGGGGTAATTGGGGTCAGACTCAATGCCGATCACTTAGGGCGGCCGCCCCACTCGAGATCGGCGAGTTGATCCCTCATTCACGAGACCAACTCACTGCACTAGCAGACGCGGCAGTGCTTCGCAGCGCTTAAGTGATCGGCATTGGGGTCAGACTCGAATAGCATCCTTCGGACGCAGCTGCGCTCGAAGGATGAAATGCGAGTCTGACCCCAATTCCTGCCCCTCTCCCGGGACGATGAGGGTTCCTCGACTCACCGCCTTCGGCGGTTCGCTCGGAATGACAGAGCTGCGCCGCTCGGAATGATGGAGACCTCTACTCCACCGCCGTCCCCCGCATGCCGAGGTTGAGTATCCGCTGCAGCAGCTCCGGGTACTCGATCCCCGCTTCCTTCGCCGCCGAGGCGAACTCCTCGGACATCGCGATCTCGGGGTTCGGATTCGCCTCGAGGAAGTAGAGGTTGCCATCGGGGCTCAGGCGGAAGTCGAGCCGCGCGTAGCCGCTGAGCTCGAGCGTGCGGTAGATCCGTTTGGCGAGGTGCGCGAGCCCGGCGGCCACCCCGTCGGGCAGTCCCTCGGCCGCGCGCTGGTCGATGCCGTGGCGCCTCTGGTACTCGAGGTCGTGCTTGGCGCGCGCCGTGGCGATGAGCGGCGCGCCGTCGGGCGCGTTCTCGAACACCAGCTCGCGCGGCGGCAGCGCCGTCAGCCGGTCGTTGCCGATGACGCCGACGTAGATCTCGCGCCCCTCGATGAACTGTTCGGCGATGGCGTCGGTGCCGAGGCGCCGGTGCACGAACGCGACGCGCTCGGCCAGCTCGTCATCGCTCCGCACCAGCGAGGCCTGCGAGATGCCTAACGACGCGTGGTCGGTGAGGCTCTTCACGAACAGCGGGAAGCCGAGCGGCTTCGGCCGCTTCACCTTGCGGCCGAACGGGAAGACGTGGAACGCCGGCACGCGGATGCGGTGATAGACGAGCAGCTTCTTCGACAGCGCCTTCTCGCGCGAGATGATCATGCCGCGCGGGTTGCACCCCGTGTACGGCACGCGCAGGAGCTCGAGCAGGCTGACGACGTTGTGGTCGAACAGCACGTTGCCGTGAAACTCCTCGAGCAGGTTGAACACGACGTGCGGCGCGAACTCCTGCACCGCGTCGCGGATGGGCAGCAGCTCGTCCTGCACGCCTAACGCCCGGACGTCGTGGCCGATCGCGCGCAGCGTCCGCACGACGTCCCACTCCGTCTTCCAGTCGAACCGTTCCTTCTCGTCGCGCTCCGCCGCGTCGTCCGGCGGGACGAGCTCGGGGTGCATGAGCGCGAGGACGCGGAGGCGGCGCATTATCGGGCCCCCGTCACAGCGCGATCCAATCCCGCCTCCCCTGACTGTACAGGAAGTGCATCGTCTTCACCGTCAGCAGTACGCAGAAGTCCATCACCAGCTCGCGCTCCGGACCGACGGCGCGCAGCCGCAGGTCGCGGCAGCGCCCGATCATGTCGTCGAGCACCAGCTCGAGCGTGTACTGAAACTCGCCGGTCCATTTCGCCACCTGTCTCCGGATCTCGCTCTTGTTACGACGAAGGAAGCTCGCCGCCGTCTCCTGGCGGCGGTGCCGCGGCTCGTCGGAGAACAGCCGGCGCAGGTCGGCGTCGTAGGTGTTCGGGAACGACACCGTGTACTTCTCGCGGCGCGACTCGTAATGCTGCGCGAGCGTGCGCGTCATCTTGTGGAGCGGGTCCACGACGCGCCGATTGAACACCGGCGGCTTCTGATCGCAGATCTCCTCCATGAGCGAGTCCACGTAGCGCAGCTTCCTCAGCGCGGGCCATCCCGCGTAGCGGTTGCGCCAATCGGAGCGCGGCCGCAGCCACTCGGCGAACGTCTCCGCGAAGTCCTCGTCGGGGTGGCTCTGCGCGTACCACAGTCGCAGGTGCTGCACGTACCGCTTGCTGGCGGGGTTCGGCCGATAGTACTCCGGGTATCGCGTCGACGATTTCCCGAACAGCTCCTGCCATTTGCGCCGCCGGTGCAGTTGATAGCCGTGCTGGATGGCGTGCCCGGTCTCGTGCCGCATGATGCGCATGCACTCGGCCCGCGACGCCCCCTCGACGTCGAGAATCTGGTTGCGCTCGAGCCGTCGCAGTCGCGGATGCGCGAGGTAGAACGGCACCGCGAACCCCGGCACGCCGCCCGGCGAGAACCACTCGTCGGACAGCCAGACGTGCGGCTTGAGCACGAGCGATCGCGCGTCGAGCTCCTCGTAGAGCTGCTCCACGCACCCCTCCAGCCACGTCCCCTCGATGGTGACGCCCAGGTCCTTCAGGCGGACCCTGAGCAACCGGTCGTCGCTGTAGCGTTCCCAGGGGAAGCGGTTGGGCACGAAGGAAGCGGAAACGGAGTACGGGAAACAGGGAACAGGGAAGAGGGATCCGGGGACCGCTGGGCGAAGCCGGCCCGCTCTCGCACGCCAACGCCGGCGCGGCCGGACGTGCGCCAAAAAGACTACGCGCGGAACGGCCGGCGTGAAGGGGCAAGCACCACTTCGGTCGCTATCTTCTTCTCGTGCCCACCCTCCTGCTCTCCGCCGCCGACGTCCGGCGCCTGCTCGACCGCGACGCACTCCTGCGCGCGCTCCGCGACGCGTTCGCCGCCTACTCCACGAGTCGCACCGTCGCGGCCCGGCGCGCCGGCTCGGCGCTGCCCGGACCCGGTGGGAGGACGGTCATGATCGTCTTCCCCGGGCTCATCGACGGGATTCCCGCGTTCACGGTAAAGGTGAACACGAAGCTCCCCGGCATGACGCCGAGTGTGATCGGCGCCCTGCTCCTGACCGACCTGGAGACGGGCGCGGTGCTGGCGATCATGGACTCGATCGTCATCACGGCCGAGCGGACCGCGCTCGCCGGTGCGCTGGCGGCGGACGTGCTGGCCCGGCGCGACACGCCGCGCGTCGCCGTCATCGGCGCGGGCGTGCAGGGCGAGGCGCAGGTGCGTGCCCTCCAGCACGTGCGGCGCATCGAGCGCGTGGACGTCGTGGATGCGGTGCGCGGTCGCGCGGAGGCGTACGCGGCGCGGGTGGGGCCGGCGTTAGGCATCGAGGTCGTCGCCAGGCCCACCGTGGCCGACGCCGTGCGCGACGCCGACATCATCGTCACCGCCACCTGGGCGAAGACCCCGTTCCTCACGCGCGCCATGGTGCGCGACGGCGTGCACATCACCGCCGTCGGCGCCGACGAGCCGGCGAAGGGGGAGGTGGACGCGGGGCTCATCGCGGGCTCGTGCTTCGTCTGCGACGACCGCGACCTCGCGGCCGGCATGGGCGCCGTCGCCGGCGCCGGTCTCGGCCCCGACGCGATTCACGCCGAGCTGGGCGAGGTGATCGCCGGCACGCGACCGGGGCGCACGCGCGACGATCAGATCACGATCTTCGGCACCGTCGGCCTCGCGTTCCAGGACCTCGCCGCGGCGTGGCAGATTTACAACGGCGCGAAAGTGGCCGGCGTCGGCGTCACGATGGAGCTGAACTAGTCGCTCACTGCACTGGTCTGCGGGCGCGCTGGCGGACGGCGGTGCGGGTGGTGGCGTCTTCGTCAACCCCAACGCCGCGCGCACGCGGGAACGATGACCCGCCGCGGTCGCATCGGAATCTCCTCGGAAGCTCGTATCGCTCGCCGGCACCAAGACCGCGAACACGACCGTACCCGCCAGGTCGAAGCCGGCGGCGCGAGCGCCACGAAGGGCGCGTACTATTCCCGCGTGTCCCTCGCCTCGCAACCGGAAGCCACCCGTTCGCCCGCCATCTCGCCGGGCGTGCGCGCCATGGCCATCGGCGCCTTCTGGTTCAGCATCATGGGGCTGCTGGTGAAGACCGTCGGGCGAGGGATGGCGAGCATGGAGATCGTCCTGTTCCGCGGGGTGATCACGCTCGGCCTGAGCCTGTGGTGGCTCCGCCGCGCCGGCATCTCGCCGTGGGGCACGCAGCGGCGGCTGCTCGTGGTGCGCGGCACGCTCGGGTCCATCGCGCTCATGTGCTTCTTCTTCTCGCTCGTGCACCTGCCGCTCGGGGAGGCGACGCTCATCCAGTACACCAACCCCGTGTTCGCGACGATCATGGCGGCGATCTTCCTGAAGGAGGAGCTGCGCGCCGCCGAGATCGTGTCGCTGGTCGCGAGTCTCATCGGCGTGATCTTCATCGCGCAGCCGGCGGCGCTGTTCGGCGCGACCGGGGAGGAGGTGCAGCCGCTCTACATCGCCATCGCGCTCACCGGCGCCTTCTGCAGCGGCACCGCGTACGCGCTCGTGCGAAAGCTGCGCACGACCGAGCACCCGCTCGTGGTCGTGTTCTACCCCCCGCTGATCACGATTCCGCTGACACTCCCGTTCGCCGCGGCCGACTGGCGGTGGCCTAACGCGTGGCAGTGGGCGCTGCTGCTCGGCGTCGGGCTCACGACGCAGCTCGCCCAGGTGAGCATGACGCGCGGCCTCCAGCTCGAGCGGACCGCGCGCGCCACGACCACCGGCTACCTCCAGGTCGTGTTCTCGGTGATCCTGGGCGCGCTGGTGTTCGACGAGATGCCCGATGCGTGGACGCTCGCGGGCGCGGTGACGATCATCGGGTCGACGCTCGCGGTCTCGTGGTGGCACGCATCGGGCTACGGCGGCGACCCGGCCTGACGTCCCCGACCGCTCCGCGGCTCGCGCCGTCGCGACGTCATCCAGGCCGCCGCCGAGCCACCCCGCTACTACACTCGCTTCGTCAGCTCCCCGCGCCGCGCCAGCCTGGTCATCGAATCGGCGGCGCGAAACGCGAGCGCCTGGATCGTCTGCGTCGGCTGGCCAGTCCCCGACGTGACGAAGCTGCTCCCATCCACGATGAACAGGTTGGGCACGTCGTGCGCGCGATGGAACCTGTCCACCACCGACGTCGTCGGGTCGTTCCCCATGCGACACGTGCCGAGCAGGTGCACGGCATACGGCGCCTCGAGGCCGAACGGCCACGTCTCCTTCGCGCCCGCGGCCTCGAGCAGCTCCGTCGCGCGATCCAGGAAGAACTGGTACAGCTTCAGGTCGTTCGGGTGCTCGGCGAACGTCGTCCGGATTGCCGGCAGCCCCCAGGCGTCCTTCAGCTCCGGATCGAGCGTGATCGAGTTCGACTCGAGCGGCAGCTGCGTCGTGTGCGCGAGCACGTACATCGACCGCGTGTAGTACTCGCGCAGCATGCGCTTGTACTCCGCGCCCCAGCGCGGTGCGTCGTGCGGCAGCCCGTCCATCGCGAAGGTGATCGGATACCAGTCGAACCGCGTGTCGAGCCCGCCGCCGCCAACGATCCCGTGCTTCGGATCGAGCCGGTAGAAGTCCTGGATGTATCGCGAGACCTGCACGCTCTTGTGACCGTTGACCTCGTGGTCGAACAGGCCGCCGACGAACGCGCCGCCGTTGAACATGAGATGCTTCCCGACCACGCCGCTCGAATTCGCGAGCCCGTTCGGGAACTGGTTCGACGCCGACATGAACAGGAGCCGTGGCGTCTCCGCACCGTTCGCGCAGAGTACCACGGCCTTCGCGCGCTGCAGGATCTCGCGCTTGTCGGCATCGAAGTAGACGACACCCGTCACGACGCCGCGGGCGTCGGTCTGCACGCGGCGCACGTAGCTGTTCGGGCGGATCGCGCACCGCCCGGTGCGCTCGGCTTCGGGAATCATCGTCGCGAGCGTGCTCGACTTCGCCTGCCACTCACAGCCGAACGCCTCGCAGAAGCCGCAGTGCTGACACGCCGGGCGCCCGCGATATGGGCGCGAGAGCACGGCCATAGGCGCCGGCGCGGCGTGCCAGCCGAGCTTTCGCGCGGCCACCTCGGCGAGCACGCCCGACGGCTTGATCGGGAGTGGCGGCATCGGGTACGGCCGGCTGCGCGGCGGATCGAACGGGTTCGCGCCGGCCTGGCCGCTCACGCCGATCTCCCACTCCACCTTCGTGTAGTAGGGCTCGAGGTCCGCATAACGAATCGGCCAGTCGTCGAAGCCCGTTCCGGCGACGGGCCCGATGCGCGTGCGCTCTTCGAAATCGACCTCGTGAAACCGCCAGTAGTTCGCGGTGAAGTGAACGGTGCCACCGCCCACCACGCGCCCGTAGCCGAGGAAGTCGCGCCGCTTCGCCTTCTCGCTCGCGCTCTTGCGAAAGGTCTGCGGGGAGAGCGCCGGGTCGTTCGTGAGCTGATGTCCCTGGTAGATCGCGAGCTCGTCGTGCTTGAAGTCCTTCTCGCGCAGGTACGGCCCCTGCTCGAGCACGACGACGCGGAACCCGTTGCGGGCGAGCTCGCGCGCCATCACGCCACCCGCGGCACCCGCGCCGACGATCGCGAAGTCCACCTCGTCGGTCGGCGCGAATCGCGCCGCCGGCGCCTGGCTCACGGGCGCGGTCACGCGCGCCTCCGCGGCAGCAGCCCCGCCATCACGTCGGGGCGGTCGTAGTAGCCGAACGGCGGCTGCCACGACATCCGATCCTCGAAGCCGATGGTCTTCCACCCGGTGTTCTCGCGGTTGCCGCCATGCATCGGGTGGGAGAGGAAGCCGGCGATGGTGACCGTTCGCAACAGGCCGAACCCGTCGGTCTTCTCGATCGCTTTGAGCGTTTCATCCTGCTGCGCCGCGCCGAGCGAGGCGAACGAGCTCGCGCGTGGGAAGCGCTTGCGGAGGGACTCGCCGAGCTCGGCGAGCGCCTTCTCGAACGCGGGCTTCTGGTCGGCGGCCGTCGTGGCCAGCATGCGATCGACGAAGTTCACGACGCCGGCGTCGCGAGCGCCGGGCGTCTCGTCGGGCGGGATGATGCGATCGGCGACGGCGCCGAACTCCTCGGCCTGCTGCGCGGAGAGCGTGAGGTAGCGCGGCGCCTCGCCGCGCGCGACGGCGGCGCGCGCCTCGGCCGCGTCCGCCAGCGCCGCCGGCCAGAGCGCGGCGAGCCATGCGGCGCCGAGTCCAGTGCCGAGGGCAGCGACGAAGTCCCGGCGGGACGGTGGTGGTGTGGAGCTCTGACCTGACACCGGTTCCTCACACGAAGTGAGCAGCCATCGATGGTAGCGTGCGCGCCGCAACGCGGCCAGAGTGGGCCCGTTGCTGACACCGCAATGGAAGCGAGCCGGCAGGCGGCAACGCGCCGATGTCGGCGGCACGAACATGATGGTGCGCCCTCCGTGCGCTCGGCCGATCATGTCCCGTGGAAGCTTGTGGCCGTTCAACCGAGCCGAGCACATTATGGTCATGCCCGCAGTCAACCGACGGAGGACGGCGCGCGAGGTGCGCGAGCTCATCGAGCAGAATCCGCTCGTCACGCCACGGTACGAGCTCGTGGACGGCGAACTGCTGGTGACGCCGTCGCCGAACCACCGACACCAGGAAGCTGTCGGAATTCTGTACGTTGCGCTTCGCGCCTACCTGAACGGCGAGCGGGTGGGGCGCGTGTCGACGTCGCCGTCCGACGTCGAGCTGGAACCCGAGTTCCTCAGCCAGCCAGACCTCTACGTCGTCTCGACTGACCAGTGGCGCCGGCTCGACACCGACCGCGTCACGCGCACGCTCATGCTCGCGGTCGAGGTGTTGTCTCCGAGTAGCGTGCGCCACGACCGGGTGCGTAAACGGCCGATGTACCGGCGGCACGTGCCGGACTACTGGATCATCGACCTCGGGGCACGTCAGGTGGAGCGGTGGCGGCCGGGTGACGTGACGGCGACGATTCTCACGGACACGCTCGAGTGGCATGCCGCGGGCGCGAGCGAGCCATTCCGGCTCGATCTGCCCGGCTACTTCGCGCAGATATTCGACGACGGTTGAATCGATACTGTCATTCCTCGCTTGTCGTTCCCAGCGGAAGGGCGGGAGCTTGTCATTCCGAGCGGAGCGCCGAAGGCGCGGAGTCGAGGAACCCTCAGGGTCCCGACTGAGGGCCCTCTACCGGGAGGATGAGGGTTCCTCATCTGCCCGCGAAGCGGGCACCCGGGGGCTTCGCCCCTCGCTCGGAATGACACAGCTGCGCGGCTCCGCCCGGAACGACAACATCCGCCGCTCGGATCGGCAACGTAGGACTCGACGATTCGCGCGGGGGCTCGGTCGCCTCACCCCTTTCCTCGGAGATTCGCATGTCCCGCTGGCGCCGTCCGAACGGGTCCACGCTCGCATCGTGTGCTCTGACACTCGCGGGCGTGGTTGGCGTGCCCGCACCGACACTCGCCCAGCGCTCCGCGCCAATCGCCGTACCCACGTTCGCCGAGCCCGGCATCGCCCCCGACCGCTCCGAGATCGCGTTCACCTCGGGCGGCGACATCTGGACCGTGCCGACGACGGGCGGCGTCGCGCGGCTGCTCGTGTCGCACCCGGCCACCGAGTCGCGGCCACTCTACTCGCCCGACGGCAAGCAGCTCGCGTTCATCTCCACGCGCACCGGCGCCGGCGACATCTACGTGCTCACGTTCGCCACCGGCGACCTCCGGCGCATCACGTACGACGATGCCCTCGACCAGCTCGACGCCTGGTCGCCCGACGGGAAGTGGCTCTACTTCTCGTCGTCGAGCCGCGAGATCGCCGGGATGAACGACGTCTTCCGCGTGAGCGCCGAAGGCGGCACGCCCATGCCGCTCAGCGCCGACCGCTACACGAACGAGTACTGGGCCGCGCCGGCGCCTAACGGGGGCGCGGTGGCCATCACGGCGCGCGGCACCACGTCGGGACAGTGGTGGCGGAACGGCAGCAGCCACCTCGATGAATCCGAGATCTGGATTCTCCGCGACCCGCAGGCCATGCGCTACGAGCGCGTGAGCGCCGGCAAGTCGAAGGACGCGTGGCCCATGTGGACCGCGGACGGCCGCACGCTCTACTACGTCTCCGACCGCGGCGGCCCGCAGAACATCGTGCGGCGCGCCATCGGCGGCGAGCCGACGCAGGTGACTCGCTTCACGAGTGGCCGAGTGCTCTGGCCCTCCATCTCGACCGACGGGCGCACGATCGCGTTCGAGCGCGACTTCGGCATCTGGACGCTCGACACGAGCACCGGCGAGGCGAAGGCCGTGCCGATCACGCTCCGCGGTGCGCCCGCCGGGCCGGCGGTAGAGCGGTTGACCCTCAGCAACGGCTTCGAGGAGCTCGCCCTCGCACCGGACGGGAAGAAGGTCGCGTTCATCGTGCACGGCGAGGTGTTCGCCTCGTCGTCGCGCGACGCCGGCACGGCCACGCGCGTGACCGAGACCGCGGCCCGCGAGCGGCAGGTGCGCTGGGCGCCCGACAGCCGCCGCCTCGTGTACGTCTCCGACCGCGACGGCACGCAGGCGCTGTATCTCTACGACTTCACCGCCGGCCAGGAGATGCGCCTCACGAGCACGCCGGCCGGCGACGTGTCGCCGCACTTCTCCCCGGACGGGAAGTCCATCGTCTTCATGCGCGGCGGCCGCGAGCTCCGCGTAGTGGACGTGGGCACGAAGCGCGACCGGCTCCTCGCCCGCGCCTCGCTCGAGCGCGTGCCGTTCACGTCGGATGGCTCCGTCGCGTGGTCGCCCGACGGGCGGTGGGTCGCGTACCTCGACCGGGCGGGGAAGCAGTTCACCAACGTGTACGTGGTGCCGGCCGCGGGCGGCGAGGCCCGCCAGATCACCTTCCTCGCGAACACCTTCGGCGGCACCATCTCGTGGAGCCCCGACGGCAGCTACCTCCTGTACGACTCCTCGCAGCGCACGGAGGACCGGCAGCTCGCGCGCATCGACCTCGTGCCGCGCACGCCACGGTTTCGCGAGGACCAGTTCCGCGACCTCTTCCGCGTGGAGACGCGCAACCCGTCGCAGCCGGTTCCGACCACGCAGCCAGTCCCCACGCCCACCCCTGCTCCCGGCACGCCGGCACCCGGCGACTCCACCCAGCGCCCCGCCGCCGGCGACAGCGCTCGCGGCCGGCCTAACGCGACGGGACGGCGTGCGCCCACGCCGATCGTCTTCGACGACATCCGGCGCCGCCTCTCGCTGCTCGACGCCGGCGTGTCGGTGGGCACGCACGCGATCAGCCCCGACGGCAAGTCGCTGCTGCTCGTGGCCGGTGCGGGCGGGCAGCAGAACCTCTACGTCTACCCGCTCGACGAGCTCGCGCGCGAGCGCCCCGTCGCGCGGCAGATCACGTCCACGCCGGGAGGGAAGGGCGACGCCCAGTGGTCGCCCGACGGCAAGGAGGTGTTCTACCTCGAGCAGGGGCGCATCAACAGCGTCAACGTCGAGTCGCGCCAGGCGCGCCCGCTCGCCGTGACGGCGGAGACGGAGGTGGACTTCGACGCCGAGAAGATGGAGGTGTTCTCGCAGGCGTGGCGCTACCTGGCCGACAACTTCGCCGACTCCACGATGAACGGCGTGGACTGGGCGGCGGTGCGCACGCGGTACGCGCCGCACGTGGCCGGGGCGCGCACGCCTGACGAGATGCGGCGCATGCTCAACCTGATGGTCGGCGAGCTCAACGCATCGCACTCCGGCGTGGGCGGCGGTGGCGGCGGTGGCGGACCGACCACGGGCCGCATCGGCGTGCGCTTCGATCGCCAGGAGTACGAGGCGAACGGCCGGTTGCGCATCGCGAGTGTCGTCCCGTTAGGTCCGGCGGCGATCGCCGGGGTGAAGCCCGGCCAGTACGTCGTCGCGGTGGACGGGCACCGCATCGACGCGCACACGAATCTCGATGAGCTCCTGGCGAACACCATCGGCCGGCGCGTCGCGCTCTCGGTGGCTGCGGGCGCCGACGGCCGCGATGCACGCGAGGTGGCGGTGCAGCCGGTGAACGCGCAGACCGAGAAGGCGCTGCTCTACCGCGAGTGGGTGGAGGAGCGCCGCGCGTACGTTGCGAAGGCGAGCGGCGGTCGGCTCGGCTACGTGCACATGTACGACATGGGCGCCGGTTCGCTCGCGCAGCTCTACGTCGATCTCGACGCCGAGAACCAGGCGAAGGACGGCGTGGTGATCGACGTGCGGCACAACAACGGCGGGTTCGTGAACGCGTACGCCATCGACGTGTTCGCGCGTCGCGGCTACATGACGATGACGCCGCGCGGGCGCACGGAAGCGCCGGCGCGCACGGTGCTCGGCCAACGAGCGCTCGAGGCGCCGACGGTGCTCGTCACCGACCAGCACTCGCTCTCCGACGCCGAGGACTTCACGGAGGGGTATCGCACGCTCAAGCTCGGCCCGGTGGTGGGCGAGCCGACGGCGGGGTGGATCATCTACACGTCGAACGTGAACCTCATCGACGGCTCGTCGCTGCGCATCCCGTCCACGGTCATTCGCGGGAGCGACGGCAAGGTGATGGAGATGAATCCGCGGCCGGTGGACGTGCTCGTCGTTAGGCCGGTGGGAGAGAGCTACACCGGCCGCGATTCGCAGCTCGATGCGGCGGTGAGGGAGCTCCTCAAGCTCGTGCAGGGGGGACGGTAGGCGGACGGAACTAGGTCATGAGTGCAAACATTGACGCATGCTGCCCCCGAGGTGTGGAGAGTCGGCGGGGAAGAGTCAGCGGCCCGTGCGCAAGCGGCTCGGATGGCGAACGTCGGCGGGATTGGAGCGCGCGACCGAGCGGCGCCCGCGCCGGCTACTCGGCGCGCAGGGCGTCCGTCGGGTCGACGCGGAGCGCCCGCCGCACCGGGACCGCGGAGGCGGCCAGGGCGACCGCCGCGAGCAGCACGACCGCGCCGCCTAACGCCGCGGGGTCGGTGGGGCTCACGCCGTAGACCAGCGCCCTCAGCGCGCGCGCCGCGCCGTACGCGCCGAGGAGGCCGATCGCGCAGCCCACCGCGACAAGCCGGACGCTCTGGCCGAGGATCGTGCGGGTCAGCGCGACCGGGTCGGCGCCTAACGCCACCCGGATGCCGATCTCGCGCGTGCGCCGGGCCACGGCGAACGCGACGATCCCGAACAGCCCCACCGCCGCGAGCGCGACGGCGAGCACCGCGAACGCGCCGAAGAGCACCACCGCGAATCGCGGCGCACCGAACGAGAACTCGAGCATCCACTTCGCGCTGACCAGCTCGCCGAGGGTGACGCCGGCCCCCGCGCGCTCGACGGCCCGGGCGAGCAGGGGCCGCAGCGCCGCCGTGTCGCCCCGCGCGCGCAGCACGAGCGAGCCGACGAATTCCTGCGCGGCGCTCGTCGGGAGGTACATCTGCCGGCCGAAGAGCTCGGCCACTGCGCCCGGCATCCGCACGTCCCCCGCGATGCCGACCACCGTCAGCCACTTCCCGCCCGCCCAGTCGCCCAAGCGGAGCCGGGCGCCCACCGCGTCGCGGTCCGGCCAGAGCCGCCGCGCGAGCGCCTCGTTGATCACGACCTCGCCGGCCGCCGTCGCGGGGCTCGCGTCGAACCCCCGCCCACGGACGAGCGGGATGCCCGCGACGCGGAAGTACTCGGGGCTCACGTACGCCACGCTCACGTCCGGATGGCCGGCGGGGCGCACTCCCGCTGGGCCTTCGACCGCGCTGGGACCCCCCTCTAGCTTGGTCAGCGGCAGCGTCCCGACCGCCACCTCGCTCACCCCGGGCGTCGCGGCGAGCGCCTCGCGGACCGCGCGCGCGACGGCGTCCGGCGCGCCGCCGCCGTTCCCGGCCGGCCCGCCGCCGGGCGTGGGGCGCGCCGCGGACGCGTTGCGCACGGACAGCTCCACGAGCCCCGCGGGCTCGTAGCCGAGCGGCGTGCGTGCGAGCGTCACGAATGACCGCGCGAGCACCCCCGCGGACGCGAGGAACATCAGCGACAGCGCGATCTGGGCGACGACGAGCGTGGCGTGCGCGCGCCCGGCCGTGCGCCCCGTCCCCCCGCCCGCAGCGCCGGTGCGCAGCGCGCCATCGACCGACCGGCCCCCGGCGAGGAGCGCGGGGCCGACGCCGAAGAGCACCCCGGTCGCCACCGACGCCGCCGCCGTCCACAGGAACGTTGCCTCGTCGAGCCGCACGGTGTCGAGGAAGTCCAGCGTCCACGGGCGCACCGCGACCGCGGCGCGCAGCCCGAACCAGGCGACGAGCAGACCCAGCGCGCCGCCGGGCGCCGCCAGCAGCAGGCTCTCCGTCAGCAGCTGCCGCGCCAGCCGGCCGCGCCCCGCGCCTAACGACTGGCGGATGGCGAACTCGCGCCGGCGCGCCCAGCCGCGCATCAGGAGAAGGCCGGCGACGTCCGCGCACCCGATGAGGAGCAGGCCAGCGGCCGCGGCGAAGAGCACCTCGACGGCGCGCCGCCGCTTAGGGTCCACCTGTTCCGGCGCGGTCGTCACCTCGGCGTGCAGCCCCTTCCGCCCGCCGGTGTCCGGCAACATCCGGAGGATGGCTTCGAGCTCGCGCGATGCGGTGGCGGAGGTGACGCCGGGCTTGAGCCGCGCGAAGGCGTCTGAGACCCAGATCGCCGAGTGGAGGTCTTGCGGGAGCAGGACGTCCAGCGGCTCCTTCCGCTGGTTCGGGGCCGTCACTTCGCGCGGGACCACGCCGATGATCGTGCGCGCTCGGGCCTCCACGGTGATCGCGCGGCCGATCACGCCCGGGTCGCTGCCGTAACTGCGCCGCCAGAGGCCTTCGCCGAGCAGCGCCACGGCCGGGGCGCCGGGGCGCGCGTCGTCCGGTGTGAACCAGCGGCCTAACGCCGGCCGGACGCGCAGCAGCGCCAGGAACGACGGGGTGACCAGTGCGATCCCCAAGCGGTCTTGCGCGCCGCCCCCGGGGGCGCCGAGTCGGGGCCGCTTCTGGCTAAACCCCAGCGCAGCGAAGTCCTCGAGCGTGCGCGAGCGCGCCACCCAGAGCCGGAACAACTCCGCGTCTACGTTGTTGAAGTGAAACTCGCCGTCACCGGCGCTCCGCGCCTCCAGGCTCACGATGCGGTTGCCCTCCGGGTACGGGAGCGGCGCGAGCAGCAGGTGGCGCACGACGCCGTACGCCGCGCTCGTCACGCCGATGCAGAACGCGAGCGTGAGCACTACGACCGCGGCGAGGGCGGGCGCCCGGCGGAACTGGCGCAGCGCGACGCGCACGTCCTGCGCCCCCTCCGCGAGCCACCGCGCAACGGCGAGTCGGCGCGAGCGCCGCCCGGCGCGGCGCGCGGCGTAGTCGCGGAACTCCTCGGTGTCGCCGAAGCGGCGCCGCGCCTCGGCCTCCGCCTCCGCCTCGCTCATCCCTAACGCGCGCAGCTCGTCGACGCGCATCGCGAGGTGGGCCTCGACCTCCTCGTCCATCTCGCGGACCAGGCGACCGCGACTCTGCGGCAGCCGGAAGAGCCGGCGGACGCGAGGGGGGAGCTTCGGCACGAACGGAGGCATGGGCGTCAGGCCGTCTCGAGGACGTTGGTGACGGCGAGAACGTAGCGTTTCCACGTTGCCGTCTCGGCGCGCAGCCGCTGCCGGCCGCGGGCGGTGAGCGAGTAGTACTTCGCGCGGCGGTTGTTCTCGGACACGCCCCACTCGGCGGCGATGGCGCCGTCGTCCTCGAGCCGGTGTAGCGCCTTGTAGAGCGCCGAGTCGACGATCTCGAGCTCGTTCCCGGCGCGCTGCTCGATCCACTTCGTCAGCCCGAAGCCGTGCATGGGCGTAGTGGACAGCGCCCTGAGCACGAGGAGGTCGAGGGTGCCGTGGAGCAGGTCGCTGGTGTCGCGGGGCATGGCTCTCCATGCACGAGGTTAGGGGAGAAGGTGTGCCGCCGCGCCGCGACCGTCAAGGGGCCAGTCAGATGCGCGCGGGTGGCAAGGATCGGCCCCAGCCTCCGTCAGCGTGGCCGCGTGCCGACGCGGCGGAGTGGCTCCACCGGGCGACGCACGCCATGGACGGCACTATCGTCAGGCCCCACCAGCACGCGGCGGGCGCCCGCGGACGGCCCCGCCGCCGGCCCGACCGCCGGCATGCCCCGCTGGACCGACTGGCCTGACGGGCGCGCAACCGTATCGAGCGCCTGGTGAACCGGCTGACGCAGTATCGGCGCGTGGCGACCCGGTACGAGAAGCGCGCGACACACTACCTGCGATGGTCACCTTGGTCGCCATTCTGCTCTGGCTGTAGGGGATCAACTCACCCCTTTGCACACACGCCGTAGTCGAGCGGAAGGGAAGCGAACCTCCGAGGGCTGTTGTGAACCGCCGAGCGCTGCAGCGAACTGCAGCGAACCGCGGGGGACGCCGATGACCGGCGGGCCGGGCAGGGCGGGAACGGGCCGACGAACGACAATTCACCGCCGAGGACGCGGAGGACGCAGAGAACTGCTTGACTGGTCGAGATGCCCGCGCCAGCGGCCGGGACCTGAGGGGAACGGCCTCGGGAGGCCCTGGCGTCCCGGGGCCGGTCATTCTCAGTCCCGGCTCGTGGCGGGATGACCGTCCCGAACGAGCCGTTCTCCGCGTCCTCCGCGTCCTCTGCGGTGAATCGCTGTTGTTGTTGTCGTCGCCGCCGCCGCCGCGCAACCGTGAGTGTCACGGCCGCTCGTACCGGTACAGCGACGCGATCTTGATCGCGCGGTAGAAGTCGCCCGCCTTGTCGGGGTTCACCATCACGGTGCCTTCCCACACCACCACGCCCTTCGGATCGACCTCCGTCACCAACCCGCGATTGCTGTAGCCGATCACGGTGTTCCCGCCCTTGAGGCGCTGCACTGACCCGGTGAACGGCACGAACAGCGGCGGCGTGTGGCGATACTCCCAGACCATGTCGGCCGTCTTCGCGGCGGTATCGAGACGGTACTCCACGGCGCGCGTCTCCTGCGGCGTATGGCGCGTGCCGTTGTCGTAGACGAGCAGGTTGCCGTTGTCGAGCACGCGGACGGAGTGCTGCGCGCTGAAGCCGTTGAGCGGATCGTTCCGGATCGCGAACTGGTTGTTGCGCCCGCCGAAGCGCCAGATGATCGCCCCGCTCCGAGCGTCGATCTTCGTGATCTCGCCCATGTTCCGGTACGACACGATGTAGTTGCCGTCGTGGTCGAAGTCGAGCGAGTTCGGGTGATCGAAGTCGTACAGGGTGTCGCGCGGCGGCTCGATCCGGTCGTCCCAGTTGAAGTGCTTCCAGCCGTCGAGCACCGTGTGAGGGATGCCGTCCGCCCCGACACGCAGGAGCTGATGTCCGAAGATCAGCGTGTCGCGCGGGCCGCCCCACCGTGAGAGGTCACCGGGCCGTCCTTCGTAGCTGAAGAAGTGGGCCGCGTCGAACACCGTGTCACGGAACGTGAGCAGCAGCTCGTGGTTGTCCGTGTACAGCGGGGGCGGCGCGGTGAACGTTCGGACCACCTCGCCGCTGGGGCGAAACTGCTCGTACGCGCCCGGGAAGAGCATCCAGCCCGGCGTTCTCCCGAGGAACACGGTGAAGTCCCCGTTCGGCTGCTGCTTCGTCTCCCCGGGCGGAAGCTCGCCCGGGAACTCCCGGTACCAGCGGAGCTGCCCCGTGGAGTCGAACGCCACCACGAAGCCGGTGCGGCCGGTGTCCACCATCGACGTCAGCACGTAGCCGCTGGTCGGCGTCCCGGTCATGCGCATGTGCGCCCGCCGGATGTACTCGGGGAGCCGGCCCGTCGTCACCTGTACCGTGTCGGAGGTGACGACGTCGCGACCGCGCACCCGTTCCAGGACGTGGAAGTACGGGGTTTCCGGCCGTAGCCCGAGTGTGACGATCCTGCCCACGCCAGGACGCCTCGAGAACGGCGTGGCTCGACGAGGCTCGTTCGCCGCCCAATACACCACACGGGCCGAGTCGAATCCTCGGGCGTCGAAGGTGACGACGCTGGAGAGCGCGTTGTGCGGATTGGGCACCACGAACAGGTCGCGTCCCGAGACGGCACGGAGCGGTAGGGCGATAGGCGCGTCGGGCGCTCGCCCGGCGGAGCACGCGGCGGCCGTGGAGCAAACGATGAACAGCGCCGCGAGGTAGGCGGCGTGCCGCCGTGCGCTGGGCCCGGATCTCCCGGCCTCATGGATCATGCGCCGTTCGTGAGCGATCATTGTGCCGGCACCGAGCCCGGGCGCCCATTGCCGGGGCTGTTGGGCTACCTGCTGAATCGGCGTGGCGGCCTCGCCGTTTTCTTCCGGACGGCGATGCTTCGTCCCCATCTCCCCGTTCCCATGTGGAGCCAGACCTACAACCCGCTGCAGTCGCCGGTGCTGTCCACGCTCGTCGCGGCGCTGCCGCTCGTCGTGCTGCTCGGGCTGCTCGCGCGCCACGGCGTGCGCGCGCATTACGCGGCGCTGCTCGGGCTCGCGGCGGCGCTCGCCGTCGCCATCCTCGTGCAGGGGATGCCGGCCGGGATGGCGCTCCGGGCCGCGGCGTTCGGCGCCGCGTACGGGTTGTTCCCGATCGGCTGGATCGTGCTCAACGTGCTCTTCCTGCACGCGCTCGCGAGCGACCGCGGGCTGGTCGATGAGCTGCGAGCCGGGATCACGCGCCTAACGGGAGACCGCAGGCTGCAGCTGCTGTTCGTCGCCTTCTGCTTCGGCGCGTTCTTCGAGGGCGCCGCCGGCTTCGGCACGCCGGTGGCCGTCACCGGTGCCCTGCTCATCGCGCTCGGCTTCGGGCCGCTCGAGGCGTCGGGGCTGTCGCTCATCGCCAACACGGCGCCGGTCGCGTTCGGGGCGCTGGGCACGCCCATCATCGCGCTCCAGGGCGTCACGGGGCTCGACCTGAACGCACTGAGCGCGATGGTCGGGCGCCAGCTCCCGCTGTTCTCGCTCATCGTCCCGTTCTGGCTCATCTGGGCGTACGCGGGCTTCCGCGGAATGCTCGAGGTCTGGCCGGCGGCGCTCGTGGCGGGCGCGGCGTTCGCGGTGCCGCAGTTCCTCGTCTCCAACTTCCATGGCCCGTGGCTCGTGGACATCGTGGCGTCGGTGGTCTCGATGGCCGCGCTGGTGGTGTTCATGCGGCGGTGGCAGCCCGCGCGTGAATGGGGCGAATCCGGGCGGGCCGTCGCCGACGCGGTCGCCTCGGACCCGGTGCCGCCTGACACCGCACCGCCCTCCGTGAGGCCGTCTGGTCCCACGCCGCCGGGCCTCACGCCTGCGCCGCCGAGCCGGTCGCGCGCGTACCTGCCGTGGGTCGTGCTGAGCGTGCTGGTGTTCGTGTGGGGGCTGCCGCAGGTGAAGGCAGCGCTCAACGCCATCTCGGCCCCGAAGATCGCCATCGCCGGCCTGCATCAGGCGGTGCAGCGCGTGCCGCCCGTGGTCCCGTCGGCGGCTCCCGAGGCGGCCGTGTTCACCTTCAACTGGCTGTCGGCCACCGGCACGGCCATCCTGCTCGCCGCGATCGTGACCGGCCTCGCGATGCGCTGCACCCCCGCCGAGCTCGCCCGCACCTACGTTCGGACGGTGAGGCGGACATCCACCTCGCTGCTCACCATCGCGGCGATGCTCGCGCTCGGCTACACGGCGCGGTACTCGGGGCAGGACGCGATCCTCGGGCTCGCGTTCGCGCACACGGGCGTGCTCTACCCGTTCTTCGGGACGCTCCTCGGGTGGCTCGGTGTGGCGCTCACGGGGTCGGACACCTCGTCGAACGTGCTGTTCGGCAGCCTGCAGACCATCACGGCGCGGCGCGTGGGCGTGAGCGAGACGCTGATGGCGGCGGCGAACAGCTCGGGCGGCGTGATGGGCAAGATGATCGACGCGCAGAGCATCGTCGTCGCGAGCACGGCCACGCGGTGGTACGGGCACGAGTCGCGGATCCTGCGCTACGTCTTCCGGCACAGCATCGCGCTGGCGGTGCTGGTGGGCATCTGGGTGATGCTGCAGGCGTACGTGTGGCCCGTGTCGGCGCTGGTCGTGAAATAGGGCGCGGTGGGGGTCGCCCGTCGCTGCCCGAGGCTGGCGGTCCGTGATTCTGTATACCATTTTGGCACACAGAAATTCAGGCAATCCGCTTCGTACGACCTTGTCGTTCCTCGCTTGTCATTCCGAGCGGAGCAGCCGTCAGGCTGCGGAGTCGAGGAACCCTCACTCTCCCGATAGAGGGCCCTCGCTCGGGACGATGAGGGTTCCTCGACTGCGCGCCTTCGGCGCTCCGCTCGGAATGACAACACCCTCCGCTCGGTACGACCAGGCAGCACTCGCTTCCCCGGAGATCGCCATGAGATACGTTCGCGCCACCGCCATCGGCGTGGCGATGCTGACCCTCCTCGCGCCGACCTCGCGCGCCGCCGCCCAGCAGCAGCGCGAGCCCTACCCCGGGTTCGACGCCTACGTGCGCTCGGCCCTCGCGACGTGGAAGGTGCCCGGCGTCTCGATCGCCATCGTGCGCAACGATTCGGTGATCTATGCGAAGGGCTACGGCGTTCGGGAAATCGGGAAGCCGGCCACCGTCAACGAGCGCACCATCTTCGCCATCGGCTCATCGTCGAAGGCGTTCACCGCCGCCGCGGTCGCGATGCTCGTGGACAGCGGCAAGGTGGGGCTCGACGCCCACGCGACCGCGTACCTGCCGGGGTTCCAGCTCTACGATCCCTACGCGACGCGTGAGCTCACGGTGCGCGACCTGCTCAGCCATCGGAGCGGTCTCGCCCGCGGAGAGCTCGTGTGGTACGGCTCCGAGTACGACCGCGACGAGATTCTGCGCCGCGTTCGATTCCTCGAGCCCACGTGGAGCTTCCGCTCGCAGTTCGGCTACCAGAACATCATGTACCTCGCCGCCGGCCAGGTGGTCGCGCGCGTGGCGAACACGAGCTGGGACGACTTCATCCGCCAGCGCCTCTTCCAGCCGCTCGGCATGACGTCGAGCAGCACGTCCATCACCGCGCTGAAGGGGCGGGACGACGTGGCCGCGCCGCACGCGGACGTGAACGACACGGTGCGTGCGGTCCCGTACCGGATGATCGACAACATCGCGCCGGCCGGGTCCATCAACTCGAACGCCGTCGACATGGCGCAGTGGGTTCGGCTCCAGCTCAACGACGGCAAGTACGGCGGCAAGCAGCTCATCAGCAAGAAGCTGGTCGACGAGATGCACACGCCGCAGACCGTGATCCGCGCCGAGGGCGCGTGGAAGATGATGAATCCCGGCGCCCACCTCATGGCGTACGGGCTCGGGTGGTTCCTCAGCGACTACGAGGGGAAGTATCTCGTGCAGCACGGCGGCAACATCGACGGGATGACGGCGCTCGTCGCGATGCTGCCCGAGGAGAAGTTCGGCATGGTCATCCTCTCGAACATGAACGGGTCCACGCTGCCGACGGCGCTCATGCTCAAGACCATCGACCTCCAGCTCGAGCGCCCGGCACGCGATTGGAGCGCACAGCTGCACGCGCGCTACGACTCGCTGGTCACCATGGCGCGCGCGGCGCAGAAGCGGATGGAGGGGCAGCGGGTGATGGGCACGAAGCCGTCGCTCCCGCTCTCCGCCTACGCGGGCACGTACGCCGACAGCATGTACGGCACCGTCAAGGTCACCGAGGACAACGGCACGCTGAACTTCGTGTTCGGCCCGACGTGGCGTGGCCCGCTCGAGCACTGGCACTTCGACACCTTCCATCTGAAGCTCGACAGCCCGGTGCTCGGTTCCGCCCCGGTGACGTTCCGCCTCAACGCGTTAGGCAGGGTGGACGACCTCCAGGTCGACCTGGCAGGGCCCGTGACCTTCAAGCGGGTGCCGGACCGGGCGCAGCGCCCCGCGGCGGCGGGCACCGGGAGCGACCGCCAGTGACCGGGCGCCCATCCGGACGACCGATCTCGCGCCGCGCGCTCCTCCAGAGCGCCGCCGGTGCGTGCGCGGTGTCGATCGCCGCGCCGTTCATCAATCGCGGGCGATTCCGCCTCTTCGCCCACTCGGTCGCGGAGTACTCCGCGCGCACCATCGCGCTCGTGCAACGGGCGACGGTGGTCGACATGCTCTGCCCGCTCACGCTCAATTTCCCGCAGCAGGACAAGTGGTTCGCGAACCCCGAGAGCTTCACGGAGCGCGAGTTCAAGCCGTGGCGCGACTCGGGGATCAACGTCATGCACCCGGCCGTGGGGCTCGGCGGCGTCAACGCCTACGAGACTGCGCTCACGTTCTTCGCCGGGTGGAATTCGTTCATCGCCGGGAGCGAGCAGTTCTTCACCCGCATCGACAGCGCCGCCGACTTCCGCCGCGTGAAGGGCTCGGGGAAGGTGGGCGCGTTGCTCGGCCTGCAGAACTCCCAGCACTTCCGCCGCCCCGACGACGTGAACGTGTTCCACGGCCTCGGGCAGCGCGTCTCCCAGCTGACGTACAACTCGCGAAACCTGATCGGCAACGGGTCCACCGAGCGCCGGGACGAAGGGATCAGCGACTTCGGGGTCGCGATCGTCGAGCGGATGAACACCGTCGGCATGGCGGTGGACGTCTCCCACTGCGGCGACCGCACCACGCTCGATGCGTTCGAGATCTCGAAGAAGCCCGTGCTGATCACGCACTCGAACTGCCGGGCGCTCGCGCCGGGACACCCGCGCTGCAAGTCCGACGAGGCGATCCGCGCGGTGGGGAAGGCGGGGAGCGTCATGGGCATCACGGCGGTGCGCATGTTCGTCAAGAACGACGAGCCGACGACCATCGAGCACGCGCTCGACCACTACGATTACGTGCGGAAGCTGATCGGACCGGAGCACCTCGGCGTCGGCAGCGACATCGACCTCGATGGCTACGACGACATGCCGCCCGAGCTGAACAAGCAGCTCCGCGCCGGCTACAAGGGGAGCTACGGCTTCCGCGAGAAGATCGACATCGAGGGGCTCGACCACCCGAAGCGGATGTTCGATCTCACCGAGGGGCTCATCCGCCGCAAGTACACCGACGCCGAGATCGAGGGTGTGCTCGGGGGGAACTTCATCCGGGTGCTGTCGCAGATCTGGGGTGCGTAGGTCACCGCGGGCCCCCGCGCGGCAACGGCGTACGCTGACGACGCAGAATCAAACGGCAGCAACGGCGGGAACGGCGGGAACCGCAGAGGTCGCACGAGCTTCGAAGAACACCTACTGAAACAGCTTTGAACCGCAGAGGACGCGGAGGACGCGGAGAACGGCTCGTTCGGGAACGTCATACCGCCACGAGCCGGGACTGAGACTGAGCGACCCCGGGAGGCTCTGGCGTCCCGAGGTCGTTCCCATCAGTTCCCGGCCGCCGGCGCGGGCATCTCGATCAGTCAAGCAGTTCTCTGCGTTCTCTGCGTTCTCTGCGTCCTCTGCGGTTCACTGCAGTTCGCTGCAGTTCGCTGCAGTTATCTGCAGGCACACACCAGCGCCCCTGCGCGGCTGCCCGCGTGCCGCTCACGGGCGCGCGCGGGTGGCGCCCGTACCGCTCACCGGCGCACCTTGCGGAATGGCCGCGCCGTCGTGCCGCGGCTCCGACGCGCCCCAGTGCACGCCGTTGCGGTCGCTCATCACCGCCTGCCCCCAGCCGAAGATCCCCGACCGCGGCGCCGCGACGCGGAGCTTGTGGCCTAACGCGGTGAGCGAATCACGCACCGCCGCCGCGACGGTCGACTCGATGTCGAGATCGCAACCGGCGAACGACCCCTTCGTGAACCGCCCGGCCTCGAGCGCCTGCTGGAGGGTCATGCCGTAGTCCGCGATGTTCGACACGAACTGCGCGTGCGCCTGCGCCTGGTTCCAGCCGCCCATGATGCCGAAGCCGATGCGCACGCCATCCCTCTCCATGAACGCCGGGATGATCGTGTGCAGCGGCCGTTTGCGAGGGGCGAGCGTGTTCGGCCGTCCGGGCTCCAGCGTGAACAGGTTGCCGCGGTTGTGCAGGGTGAACCCGGTGCCCGGCGGCACGAGCCCCGACCCGAACGTGGAATAGATGCTCTGGATCAGCGACACGATGTTCCCGTCCTGATCGATCACCGTCAGATAGATCGTGTCGCCGCCGTGCGTCTCGGTCACGGCCTGGAACGCGGACGGCGCCGCGTCGCAGTTCGCCCGCGTCATGTCGATGAGGCGGGCGCGCGCCGTCGCGTGCGCCGTGTCCAGCATCTGCGCCACCGGCACGCGCGACACGCGCGGGTCGGCGACGTACCGCAGCATGTCCGCGTACGCGAGCTTCTTCGCCTCGATCATGACGTGCAGCGACTTCTCCGAGTGAAAGCCGAAGTCGCCGAGCGGGAAGCGCTGCATCAGGTCCAGCATCATGAGCGCCGCGATGCCCTGGCTGTTGGGCGGCATCTCGTACACCGTCCAGCCGCGATACGTCGTGCTGATGGGCGTCACCCACTCCGGCTCGAACTCGGCCAGGTCGGCGGCCGTCATGGTGCCGCCCTGTTCGCGCGAGATGGCCAGAATCGCGTCCGCCACGCTCCCCTTGTAGAAGCCGTCGCGCCCACGCTCCGCGACCGACCGTAGTGTGCGCGCGAGGTCGGGGTTGCGGAAGAGTTCTCCCTCGCGCGGCGTGTGGCCGTCGATGAGGTAGGTGCGAGCCGCGTTAGGCTGCGCCCGCAACGTCGCGAGCCCGGTGCTCCACTCCTCGCTCACCACCTGCGAGACCGGGAACCCGTGCTCGGCGTACCAGATGGCCGGCGCGAGAATCGTGGCGAAGTCGAGCCGCCCGAACCGCCGGCGCAGCGCGTCCCACCCGGCGACCGCGCCGGGCACGGTGACGGCGTAGATGCCGCGCCGCGGCATCGTGCGCATCCCCTTCGACGCCAACAGCTCGGGCGTCAGGCCGGTGGGCGCCCAGCCGCTGGCGTTGAGCCCGTACAGCTTGCCGGTCCTGGCCTCGTACACGATCGCGAACAGGTCGCCGCCCATGCCGTTCATCGCCGGCTCCATGAGACCCAGCGCGGCGTTCGTGGCGATCGCGGCGTCGATCGCGTTGCCGCCCTGCTCGAGGACCTGCGTCCCCGCGCGCGCGGCGAGCGGCTGGCTGGCGGCGACGATGCCGAGCCGCGTCGTCACCATCGACCGGCCGGGCACGACGAGGTCGCGCCGGCGCGCGGCAGCGGAGTCGGACTGCGCGGCCAGTGGCCTGCCGAGTGGCAAAAGCGAGAAACCGGTGACAAGGGCTGCGACCAGAGAACGCATCAGTACCTCCACGGGGAACCTGATAGTGACATCGCCACGCGGGGTCGTCATTCCCTGCTTGTCCTCCCGAGCGGAGGGGCGGGAGATTGTCATTCCGAGCGGAGCTGGCGCGGAGCGCCAGCGCAGTCGAGGAACCCTCAGGGGAATTGGGGTCGGATTCGAATTCCCGGTTGGGAATTCGAATCCGACCCCAATTCCCCTCTAAGGGCCCTGGCCCTCTACCGGGACGATGAGGGTTCCTCGACTGCGCTCGGAACGACAGAGCCGCTCCGCCCGGTACGACAAGGCATTCCCGGCATGCTCAACTCAACCCCCGCAAGAACTCGAAATTCCGCCGCGCGCTCGCCAGCGCGTCCGCCGACCCTTCCTGTTCTACGTAGCACGGCTTGCGATCAATGCCAGGGATGGCGGCGACCATGCGCCGGAGGTCCAGCACGCCGCTCCCGAGCTCCGTGTCGCGCGACCGGTCGGCGACGACGTCCTTGAAATGGAAGCTCCAGTACCGATCGCGATACCGCTCGAGGTAGCGCATCGGGTCGCCGCCGCCGAGCGCCATGTTGCCGACGTCGAGCTGGTGGCGAACGACCGATGGGTCCGTGCGCTCGACGAACACGTCGTACGGCACCTGGCCGTCGATGGGCCGCATGTGATCGGGCTCGTTATGGAAGGCGAGCCAGATCCCCGCGCGGCGCGCGACCGCGCCCGCCTCGTTGAAGCGATCGGCCCACTCCCGCCAGTCGTCGAGCGACCGGCTCGTGTCCACCGTCAGGCTTGGGACGATCAGATACTCGTGACCGAGCAGCTTCGCGGTCTCGAGACTGCGCTCCCAGCCGACGAGCACCGCGGCCGGCGACAGGTGCGCCGACGGCGCGCGCAGCCCCTCGCGCCGCAACGCGGCGCGCACCTGCTCCGGCGAGCGGCCGAAGTTGCCGAACGACCAGAGCAGCTCGACGTCCATATACCCGATCACGCGCACGGCCGCCAGCGTGCGGTCGAAGTCGCGCGCCATCTCGCGGCGCACGCTGTACAGCTCGAGGCCAATGCGCGCGAGCGGCGGCGGTGCGCCGTCGTCAGGCATCGGCGACGCCGGCATGCTGCCCGCGGCCATGCCCGCCACCATCCCTCCCGTCGCGTGCAGGAACGTGCGGCGGTCCATCATGGCACCGCGCTCTCCTTCCACTCGTGCCCCACGCGCGCCATGACCGCGGCGAACAGCTCGATGCCGTCCCAGAGGTTCTGCAGCCGCAGATTCTCGTTCGCGGCGTGCTGGTTGTTGTCGTAGTTCGCGATGGGCAGCACCACCAGCGGCACGCCGAGCACCTGCTCGAACGTGGACGTCGGCAGGCTGCCGCCGAGCATCGGGACGGCGAGCGGCGGCGAGGTGGCGCCCGCCGTCGCGGCGGCGAGCAGCGCGCGCGAGAACGGGATGTCCATCGGCGCGCGCGTGGCGGCGTACCCACCTTCCCACTCCAGACGCACGATCTTCGGATACCGCATCCGGAGGGCCGAGTCCGGCGCCTCGTGCACGATGTGATAGCCGCGCGAGCGCACGTGCGCCTCGACCAGCTCCCGCACCCGCTCGGGCTTCTGGTCGGGCACGAGACGGAAATCGATCGAGGCGGATGCCTCGGTGGGAATCGCGTTCGCCGCCAGCTCCCGCACGCCGCCAGCCCTGATGCCGCGCACGTTCAACGCCGGCAGCATGATCCGCTCGGCCAGCGGCGCGTTGTCGGCCTCGGTATGTCCCAGCGCGAGCGCCTGGCGCAGCGCCGCGTCCATCGACGGCATCGCGCCTAACGCGCGACGCTCGGCCGCCGAGATCGGGCGGACGTCGTCGGAGAACGCGGCGATCGTGATGCGGCCGTCGTCATCGCGCATGCTGGCGAGAAGCGTCGCCATGAGCACGGCCGGGTTGGGTGCCCAGTTCCCGTAGTGCCCGCTGTGCAGGGCGCGCGACGGGCCGTAGGTCGTGAGCTCGAGCCCCATCACGCCACGGGCGCCGAACACCACCTGTTGCCGGCCGCTCTGGTGCACGGGCCCGTCGCAGAACACCCACGCGTCGGCGCGCAGCAGCTCGGCGTGCGTCTCGAGCATCCGGCGCAGGTGCGTCGAGCCGGCTTCCTCCTCGCCCTCGAAGAAGAACTTGAGATTCACCGACGGCGCGATGCCGGCCGCGCGGAGCGCATCGAGCGCGGCGAGCATGGCGATGATTGCGCCCTTGTCGTCACTCGCCGACCGCGCGTAGATCCGGGCCTCGCCGCTCGCGCGCTGGCCGGGCGCGGGCAGCGGGATCACGCGGGCGCCCGCGGCGAGCGACCCGTCGCGCAGCACCGGCGTCCACGGCGCCGTCGTCCACTGCGTGGTGTCGACCGGCTGGCCGTCGTAGTGGGCGTAGAACACGACGGTGCGCGTGGCGCCGGGCGCCCGGAGCTCGCCGAAGACGGCGGGGGGCGAGCCGGGGCTCTCGAGCGTGCGTCCGCTCACGCCTCGGCGGCGCAGCATCTCGATGAGCGCCGCCGCGTTGCGCCCGATGTTCGCCTCGTCCGACGCCACGTTAGGCACGGCCAGCAGGCCGGCGAGCTCGCGCGCGATCTCGGCCTCGTGGCCCTCCCGGTAGCGCCGAGCGGCGGCGCGAACATCGGTGCCGGACGCGGAGGCGCGCGCCGCGGGCGGCTGGGCGACCTGGGCGCGGGCGCCGGCCACGGGAGCCGCCACAGTGACGGCGAGCGCGGCCAACACACGGACGACGCGCGGGTGAATCCGAATGCGCATGGAGTCGGGAATAGGGAACCGGGAATCGAACGGCGGGAACCGGGAACGGGGAACAGGGAACCGAGCTGCCGGCTGCCGGCTGTCGGCTAACGGCTGTCGGCTCACGCCGAAAGCGCGCGACTCGTCACAGTTCCAATGTGACCTGGCGGACGACCGTCGGGTAAGGCTACGTAATGATCTCGGATCGCGCGACGGCACCACACGCCGGAGCTCCCAAGGCGCGCGAGCGGATCAAGGAGCGGACCCATGACGCTGGCCCACGACTCTCGCCGTCGACCGCCCGCGGCAGCCGCGCGCTTCCCCCGCGCGCTCCTGCTGGCACTCGTCACGCCGCTCTGGCCCGCGGTCGCTACCGCGCAACGTCCGGGCATGGGTGAGGGCGCCCTCGATCTCGTGCTTCCCACCGGCGCGCGCGCCGTCGCGCTCGGCCAGGCGACCATGGCCCTCGACGGAACCACGGAGGCGCTCTGGGGGAACCCGTCGGCGGTGGCGCAGATGCGCGGGACCCAGGCCGCCATCCATCACTCGCAGAGCATCGGCGGCACCGCGGATGCCGTCGCCGTCGTCGCCCACTCGCGCGCCCTCGGCTCGTTCGGCGTGTCCGCCAGCCTGCGTGACTTCGGGTCGTCGGGCAACTCGGATGAGTCCGGGGCCGAAGGCGGAACGATCCTGCCGCGAAGCCTGATCTACGCGGCGACGTACGCGGCGGCGCTCGAGCGCCTGAGCGTCGGGCTGAGCTACAAGCTGGTGCAGTGGCGCGTCGACTGCTCCGGCCCGTGTACCGGCGAGACCGGACTGCTCGCCTCGACCAGCGCGCTCGATGCCGGCGCCCAGTTCTCGCTCGACCCGATGCTGCCGGTGCGGGTGGGTGCGAGCGTGCGGAACGTGGGGCTCGACCTGCAGGTGAACGACGGGCCGCAATCCGACCCGCTCCCGTCGCGGCTGCAGGCCGGCCTGGAGTGGCGGATCGCCGCGCTGGCGGCGCTCGTCCAGGGCGCGGAGTTGCGCGTGAGCGCCGACATGGTGAGCGAATTGCGCCGCATCGACCCGTCACCGCGCGTCGGCGCGGAGCTGGGGTGGCAGCGCCGCATCCGCTTCCGTGGCGGCTACGCCTCGCGCGCCGGCGGCTTCGGCGGCCCGTCGTTAGGCGTGGGCTACGACACCGGCACCCTGGCCATCGACTTCGCGCGGCTGTTCGACCAGGTATCGTCCATGACGGGGGCGGAGCCGACGTACCTGTCGGTGCGATACCGGTTCTGAATACCCGCTGACCGCTGACCGCTCCCCGCTGCGGCCGCTCGCCCTGCCACTCGCGGCAAGCAGCGTCCAGCCAGCAGGCAGCGGCCAGCGGAGCGAGCAGCACGCGGCCGCAGCGGGGAGCGGTCAGCCCCAGCGCGCAGCGGCGACCAGCGCGCAGCCCCTGAGGTTCAAGGGGGGCAGAGTCGTTGAAACCTCCGGTTTCAACGACTCTGCCCCCCTTGAACCAACCCCTTGAACTCCCGGCCCCTACCTCAACATGCCTAACGCCGCCTCCGTCATCGCCCGCTGCGCCGCCCGTGTGCCCGCCGAGCTGCGCGCCGCCGAGGTGTTGAACGCCACCAGCACCGCCGTGCGCTTCACCGGATCGAAGTACATGAAGGCGCGAAACCCGGCCTGACTCCCCGTGTGGCCCATGATCGTCGCGCCTCCCGCCCGCGTGCCGAAGAACGAGAGCCCCATCCAGTCCGCCTCGGAGCCGTAGCCGGTGCCGGAGATCTCGATCACGGGCTTCCACATCTCCTCCAGCGACGCGCGCCGCAGGATCACGTCGTAGCGCGCCTTCGGCAGCGTGCCGCCGGGCGCGTTCGTGAGGAACGCCAGGTACGTCGCGAGATCATCCAGTGGCGCGTTCCAGCCGCCGTTCGGAATCGTGATCCCCGGGTCGAAGTCGGCGCCGTTGTCCACCAGCGTATCGCGCGTCGCGGCCGAGTCGCGGCGCACGTAGTAGTTGTGCGAGCGGTCGGCGGCCAGGTAGTACGGCGTGCCGCCGAAGTAGCTGCGGTCGAGGCCGAGCGGCGACAGCAGGTTCTTCTGGACGTACGTCGCCCACGGGTCGCCGGTCACCTTCTCGATGATGCGCGCGAGATAGATGAACCCCGGGTTCGAGTAGCTGTACTTCGAGCCCGGTCGGAACAGCAGCCGCTGGTACGGCATCATCGCCACGAGCTGCTCCCACGTCGTCGGCTCGAACGGCTCCCACGACTCGCCCTTCGTCCATGGCCACGTCGGGTTCTGAAAGCCGGCCGAGTGCGACATCAGCATCCGGATCGTGATGCTGTCGATCATGCCGTACGGATCGCTCACCTGCCGCAGCTCGGGCACCCATCGCGTCACGTGATCATCGAGCGAGAGCTTGCCGCGGTCGCGGAGCTGCATGATCGCGATGGCCGTGAGCGTCTTCGTGATGGAGCCCCAGTGAAAGATCGATCGGTCATCGACGCGACGCCCCGCGGCCTTGTCGGCGAAGCCGTAGTGGTGTCGCGCCAGCACGCGGCCCTCGCGCATGACGAGCGCGCTCGTGCCCACGACGTGGTCGCTGTCGGCGTACGCATCGAGCAGGCGGGTGAACTCCGCCCAGCCGGCTGGCGGAGCCGATGTCTGGGCGGCCAGCGACGGAACCCACGTCGCGGCGGCGAGCAGGCAGATCGCGAGCGATGACACGGTACGCCTGACGGGAGGCAGCGAGCGCATGGGATGCCGGATCGGGGGGTGAGCTACGAGCAGCCGTCACCCACGAGCCATTCGATCGGCCAATCCGATCCCGCGCGAGCGGCGTGCCCCTGGACGACGAACCGGTCAATCTGCGAGGTCGAGCTCCGATTAGGCAGGGATCGAGGCCGCCCGCTCGAGCGGGCGGCCGTCGGGGCGGTAACCACCGGTGGCGTCCACGCCCACCATCCGCGACCCGATCCTGTCGGCGCTCCCGTTCGCCTGCGCGCGCGACTGGCGCGCCGCGGCCTCGAACACCCATTCCCACCCCGCGCGCTCGCGGAACTCATCCTCGCTCGCCGCGAGCAGCTCCTCGATCGCGCGGATGGCCTGCGCTCCGGCGGGGTTGCGGCGTACGAGCAGCCGGCCCATCGCCTCGCGATGGGCCGCGAGGTCGGCGAGCCGCGCGACCTCCTGCCAGTGCTTCCCCGAGTATGCGCCGAGCGGCGCGACCGGCGCGTCGGACCAGCCGCTGACCAGCGTACTGCGGGAGTTGCCGGAGATCGCGCGACCGAACAGCGTGGCGAGCGGGGCGCGCAGCCCCGGACACCGCGCGCGATCGGCCAGCCATTCGGCCATCTCCATCGGGGCGGGGTGCGGACGCTCCCGCACCGCGGCCAGGATGGTCGCGGCACCCCCACCGCCCTCGAGCGCGCTCACCGAGCACATTCGTGGCGACCTGGGGATGCGCCGGCGTTCGGCGGTGGACCGGAGCAGCACGCACACCGGGCACCACGGAGCGAGGTTGAACAGCGCACGGAGCTCCTCGGATGTCGCCGGCCGATCGGCGAGGTCCGCGAGCAGAATGGCACCGAGCGGTGGGATGCCGGCTCCGAGCCGCCAGACGTGCAGGAACGGCGGAGCGGTGACGTACAGAGAGATCCGGTTCATGGACGCACGGTAAGGCGCGGCACCGACGCTGTACACTCGGGCAACTACTAGGGGGGGACGGGGTGGGCAATGCGGTCTGGTCAAGGCGATCAAGGGGTCGGAGTCGTTGAAACCTCCGGTTTCAACGACTCCGACCCCTTGATCGGAAGCCGTCAGCGGTCAGCCCCCGAGCCCTGGGTCGCGGGCCCCGAACCCCTCGTTGGGCTCCTTCACCACGACCATCACCGCGAAGCGTATCAACCCCGCCTCGGTCGAGACGCCGAGCGTCTTCCTGATCCGGGCGCGGTGGAACTCGATGGTGCGGGGGCTCACGCTCAGCAGCTCGCCAATCTCGCCAGTGCTCCTGCCCTGGCCGATCAGCTCGAGGATCTGCCGTTGGCGTGGCGTCAACCGGTCGAGCGCCGGGTCCGCGAGGGCGGCGCCGTCCGTGTGGCTGCGCTTCGGCACCTGTGGCGAGACGTACCGCTCGCCATCGAGCACGTTCCGAATCGCGCGGTTCAGCTCCTCGGACGACGCGCCCTTCGGGATGAACCCGTGCGCTCCTCCCTGCAGCGCGAGGTCGGCCAGCGTCCGGTCCAGGTGCATCGTGACGACGAGGATGCGGAGCGCCGGGAACGCGGCGACCAGCTCGGGGATCAGCTCGAGTCCGTTGCGATGCGGCATCGAGAGGTCCAGGAGCAGGATGTCGGGCCGTGTTCTCTCGACTGCCTCGTGCACGTCGCGGCCATCGGCGACGGTGCCCACCACGGTGTAGGTGGGGCGCAGCAACTCGCGAAGCCCGTGGCTCACCAGCGGGTGATCGTCGGCGATGAGCACCGCGGCTCGGCGTTCCACGAGCGTCAACCTCGCCGTGGCTGGCGCGGGATCGTCGCCCGCACCGTCGTACCCGCCCCGGGGCGCGCCCACACTTCGAGCCGTCCATCCGCGAGCCGGGCCCGCTCGGCCATGCTGATGAGCCCCAGCCCACGCCCGCGGGCCGAGTCGTCGGCGACGAACCCTTTGCCGGCGTCGCTCACGCGGAGGTCGATCTGTGCGGGCGTCACGGCGATGTGCATGTGGCACTGCGTCACGCCGGCGTGCTTCACCACGTTGCGAAGCGCCTCCTGCGCGATGCGGTACACGAGCAACGCGTGGTCACGGGACGCCGTGACGTCGTCGCCGGTCGACGCATCGTTGACGTCCACGCGGAGTCCCGAGGCGCGCGAGACATCGACGGCGAGCGCCTGGAGTGCCGGAACGAGTCCGGCGTGATCGATGAGCGCGGGGTGCATGCGGTGCGCGACGCGACGGAGCATGACGCCCAGGTCCTCGAGCTCCTCGCGGAGCGCGGCGAGCCTTTCCGGGGCATGCGTGGCGGCAACTGCCGCCGGCCACTCATCGAGCTCGTGAACCAGCATCGCGACGCGCTGGAGCGCGTCGTCGTGCACCTCCCGCGCGACCCATGCTCGCTCCTCTTCGTGGGCGGCGAGGAGGTTTTCCGCGAACGTCCGGTGCGCCTTCAGGAACCGCCGCTGATAGACGATGAGCGCCGAGGCGAAGGCGGTGACCATCACGACCAGCGCCAGCGCCACCATTACGAAGAACCACCAGAGCGCGCCTGGGGAAGGGGACACACCATGCCTCGGGCGATCAGGAAGTACGCAAGGATGTCGGTCCACGCGGTGACAACATACGCCAGGCGGGCGATTTCGCGATGCGTGCCGATCGTGAGCTCGACGAACGGCGGAAGCGCGATCCGGAGCGAGAAGAACAGGGACGTCCCGAGCGTGATCCAGAACCAGTCGCGGCTCGTGACGCGATCGGGCTCGCCGATGGACCGCCTCACGAGCGTGTACAGTGAGCCGGCGAGCAGCACGAGCGCCTGGAACGGCCAGGTGAACTGGTTGAACGTGGCCGCCGACTGAACCGCCGGAATGAGCGCCAGCAATGCGAGCACATCCAGCGGAATGGCCAGCCGAAACGCCAGCCGCGACACCGGGTCGGGTTGCCAGAGCGACAGCGCCCACAGCATGATCGCGTTCTGCGTGGGGACCGCGATGTACTGCAGCCAGAGGTTGTTGTTACCCGCGCTGCCTCGGAGCCACAGTTGCGCGGCATCGCTCGCGAGCAGCGTGACGCACCATACGGCTACCCACCGGCGCGCCGACGGAAGTCTCGGCCCGTGACGCGCCGTCGCGAGCAGCGGAAGCACCTGTGAGAGGGTCGCGGCATGCAGTACCCATGGGATGCCCCGCTGAATCACCCGGTTACCTCAGCGCGCTGTTCTGATCGCAGAACGGCGGGCAGGGGTAGTGGTTGTCGACGATCTCTCCCGCCGTCATGTCCGCGTCGTTCGCATCGACGCCGACCAGGACGAGCGCCGGTGATCCATCGGTGTTCGTTCCGTAGTAGAACCGCAGCCCCGTGCAGCCGGGCTGGGCGAGAATGGCGTCGATGACCTCTCGCGGAAAGTGGCCGCCGCGCGCGGCGATTCCGGCAGGACGTTTTCCCATCAGGGCTCGCGCTTCTGCTACGGTGATCTTGTGACGACGCGGCGGGTTGGTCATGGTCTCCTCTGTGGGATGCGCTCGGGCGCTGGCTCGGGCCTTCTGGGCGCGTAGCGAATGAAGTAGCGAGCCGAACAACCATAACGATCAGCTCGGCTGCTGAACACTCGGGCTACTACGAGGGGTGGCCGGCTAGAGGAGCAGGGTGCTCGTCGCGTCGCAGAAGGGGGGACACGGGAAGTGGTCCTTGAGGACCACCCCGCCGGTCATGTCGCGCTCGCTCTCGTCGATGCCGACGAACACCACGGCGAGCGACCCGTCGGGATTCGTTCCGAAGTAGAACCGGAGGCCGGCGCACCCGTCCTGCGCGAGGATCTGCTCCACCGCCTCTCGCGGGTAATGCCCGCCGCGGTCCGCGAGCCCCACCGGCCGGCGTCGCAGGACCATGACAGCTTCATCGCGCGATACGAGATGACGGCGGCCGGTGCGAGGGTTGGTCATGGACAGTCTCCGAGCAGCCCGCACCGGCGGCAGCGCCGGCGCGCGGCAGGACAGTGGTGAACGACTCATCGCGGATACGACGCACGGTAGCGCCTGCTCGAGCGCCTGAACACTCGGGCAAACCCTAGGTCGCCAATGGCCGGCCGGTGGCGTAGGGGTTGCAGCGCCCGCCTGGCGGGTCCAGCTTCGCCATATCCGCAGCCGTGAAAACCAGCGCGCCGGCGAACGCGCAACCCACCAGCCAGATAGAGGAACGGATCAGGTGCTGTCAGGAAAGTCGGCGAGCATCGCGCTCGCCTGCGCCGCCATGGCCGCGGTGCCAGCCCGACCGCTCGAGGCCCAGGGGGGCACGCAGCCGCGCACGTCTCAGCCCACACTTCCTCCGGTCGAGGTGACCGTCACCCGCGACGCGGCGAGGCCGGTGCTCGAGCTGCCGTATGCGGTCTCGCGCGTCGAGCCCGACAGCGCGCGCCCGGGGATGCGCCACGTCTCGTTCGACGAGATGCTGCTCGCGATCCCGGGCGTGTCGGTGGCCAACCGGAACAACCCCACGCAGGACCCGCGCATCTCGATTCGCGGCTTCGGCGCGCGGTCGGCGTTCGGCGTGCGCGGCGTTCGCGTGGTGCGCGATGGGATTCCGCTCACCCTGCCCGACGGGCAGACCCCCACCGACTACCTCGACCTGGAGTCGGTGGGACGCATCGAGGTGATTCGCGGTAGCGCCGGCTCGCTGTACGGGAACGCGGCTGGCGGCGTGGTGGAGGTCCGCACCGCGGACCCGCCGGAGGATCTCGTCGCAGGGCGCGCGACCGGCTACGGCGGATCGTACGGGCTCAAGCGGTGGGCCGGCACGGCGGGCGGCAGCGCCGGCCCGCTGCGCTACCAGGGCGATCTCTCGCGGACCGAGCAGGATGGGTTCCGGCGCCATGCCAACCAGCAGTCCACGACCGGCACGGCGCGCGCGCTGTTCGCGGCGCGCGCCGGTGATTTCGCGTTGAGCTACACCGGCTACGACACGCCGACGGCGCAGAACCCCGGCGCGCTCACCGCGGCCGAGATGGCGAGCGATCCCCGGCAGGCGGACCCGGCGCAGATCCGGAAGGGGGCGCGCAAGGCCGTACAGCAGGGACAGCTCGGGCTGTCGGGAGGGCGCCAGTCGGCGAACGGCGGCGTCGAGTGGGCGGGGGTCGTGCACTATGGCTGGCGGACGCTCGACAACCCGCTGACGTTCGCCATCGTGGCCGTCGACCGCACGACGTCGGGCGCCAGCGGCCACGTGACGGTGCCGGTGCGGCTGTTCGGGCTGGCACATCGCATGAGCGCGGGGCTGGATGCGCAGCTCCAGGACGACGACCGGCTTAACTTCGCGAACTGCAACAACGTGCCGCCGCTCACGCAGCCCACGGCGAGCTGTCCGACGCTGGGTCGCGAGCGCGGCGTGGTGCAGCTGAACCAGCGCGAGCGCGTGTCGGCGCTGGGGCCGTTCGTGCGCGACGAGATCGTGTTCGCCGACCGCTACCGTCTCACGTTAGGCGTGCGGGCCGACTACGTGCGCTTCCGGGTGGACGACCACCTCGTGACGGCGACGAACCCCGATGACTCGGGTGACCGGACGCTGCGCGCGGTGAGCCCGTTGGTGGGCATCGTGGCGCGCCTGGGCCAGCTGCACTCGCTGTACGCGAACGTGTCGACGGCATTCGAGACGCCGACGGCCACCGAGCTCGCGAACAAGCCCGACGGCTCGGCCGGGATCAACCCGACGCTCGACCCGCAGTACGCGACGACGGTGGAGGTGGGGGTCAAGGGAGTGCTCGCCGACCGGGTGCGCTACGACGTGGCGCTGTTCACGACGCGCGTGCGCGACGAGCTGATCCCGTTCGAGGTGCCCGGGGGCGCGGGCCGGCGATTCTTCCGGAACGCGGGCTCGACGCGGCGGCGGGGCGGGGAGCTGGGGCTCGCCACGACGTTCGGCCTGACGACGGTGGGCGCGTCGTACAGCTACTCGGACTTCTCGTTCCGCGACTACGTGGTGGGCGCGAGCGATTTCAGCGGGAACCGCATTCCCGGCGTGCCGATCCAGCAGTTCCAGGCGTACGCGACGTGGGACTGGCGCGGCTGGTTCGCGACGGTGGAGGGGCTGACGGCGGGTGGCGTGTATCTGGACGATGCGAACGCGGGGCACTCGTCGGGCTACGAGGTGATGAACGTGCGGGTGGGCGGGCGGCTGCCGATCGGGACGCTCGCGCTGTCGCCGGTGGTGGCGGTGTCGAACCTGTTCGACCGGACGTATGCGGGGTCGGTGGTGGTGAACGCGGCGGCGGGGCGGTACTTCGAGCCGGCGCCGGGGAGGACGGTGTACGCGGGGGTGATGGTGGGGTTGGGGCGGTAGGCAGCGGGGCTAGCTCTCAGGCTTGGCTACGTGGGAGCCGGCGACTCCGAGTGACCCGAGTGCGGAGCGGTTCAGACGGAGCAAGTCCTCATCGGCGAGCGAGCCGACTTGGGACGCAAGGCTCGGTTTGTGAACGGTCGTGGTCCTGTCCGCCAAGAGTGGGCGGGGAAAACGGGCACGATCACACTCACCGGCGAATACTCGGGCCCATCGCGGCGGGTACCGGGAAGAGTTCCGCCTGAGTTACCGCGGTAACTCAGGCAACGGTCAATCCCCGCGCGCGGGGGAGAGGGGCCGAACGGCGGCGTGCCCCAGACGAGCAGGGGTCCATCCCCGCGCGTGCGGGGGAGAGGGCGCCGACTCGTACGACGCGACGATGAAGGCGGGTCCATCCCCGCGCGTGCGGGGGAGAGCCGCCCCAAGCGTGGATCGACGAGGTGGGGAAGGGTCCATCCCCGCGCGTGCGGGGGAGAGCGCGCCGCGCGGCGCGGAGGAGCGACGGGGGTCCATCCCCGCGCGTGCGGGGGAGAGTTCGCCGACGAGATCGCAGCGGGCCGCGTGCCGGGTCCATCCCCGCGCGTGCGGGGGAGAGAAGACGGCCGCCGGCGGGACCGTCACGCCGAAGGGTCCATCCCCGCGCGTGCGGGGGAGAGATCAGCGGCAGCGTCGGCATCACGATCTCGAAGGGTCCATCCCCGCGCGTGCGGGGGAGAGGGCGCCCGGTCCGCGCGTCCATGCGCTCGAGGAGGTCCATCCCCGCGCGTGCGGGGGAGAGTCGGCGCCCGCGTCGGCGCCGGGGGTGTGTGCGGGTCCATCCCCGCGCGTGCGGGGGAGAGCGCGGGTCGGAGTCCGTGACGTACCGATTCGTGGGTCCATCCCCGCGCGTGCGGGGGAGAGGGTCGCGGCGTGGGTGGTGCTCGGCGTGGTGTGGGTCCATCCCCGCGCGTGCGGGGGAGAGGACGGTGCGTGCATCGTCGCTCGGCCAGAGTCGGGTCCATCCCCGCGCGTGCGGGGGAGAGACGAAGCGCGGCACGCTGGTCGCCGCCTACGCGGGTCCATCCCCGCGCGTGCGGGGGAGAGGCACTCACCGCGATGGCCGGGGGGGCGTGGGTGGGTCCATCCCCGCGCGTGCGGGGGAGAGGCGATCAAGCCGCACGTGCAGGGCACGTCGATGGGTCCATCCCCGCGCGTGCGGGGGAGAGTGCGAAAGTAAGCCATGACAAGCTGTCCTCTGGGGTCCATCCCCGCGCGTGCGGGGGAGAGTCTTTGCACAGACAACCGGGCTCGTGACCGTCGGGTCCATCCCCGCGCGTGCGGGGGAGAGTAGCGCCGCTGGTCCCCGATCTGGCCGCGCAGGGGTCCATCCCCGCGCGTGCGGGGGAGAGGCCGTGCGGGTTCCGGTGCGGCATGAATCGCAGGGTCCATCCCCGCGCGTGCGGGGGAGAGTGAGCGAGGTGTAACCGACCATGGCTCTCAAAGGGTCCATCCCCGCGCGTGCGGGGGAGAGTAGAAGTCGTCATAGTCGTTCTGCCCCGCCTGGGGTCCATCCCCGCGCGTGCGGGGGAGAGCAGTCCGGCGCCATCGCGGCCACCGGGCAGAGGGGTCCATCCCCGCGCGTGCGGGGGAGAGGCGAAGTCGAAGGGGTACGGGAAGCAGCCGGAGGGTCCATCCCCGCGCGTGCGGGGGAGAGAGCGCGGTCTCCGGGCAGAAAGACCGCTACACGGGTCCATCCCCGCGCGTGCGGGGGAGAGATCGCGTAGCCCTGCGCGCGCTCGACGGCCGGGGGTCCATCCCCGCGCGTGCGGGGGAGAGGGGCCAGCGACCTGAAGGTGAAAGCCGGGCGTGGGTCCATCCCCGCGCGTGCGGGGGAGAGCGGGTGAAAGTCGAGGCGTGCTTCGTTGTTTGGGGTCCATCCCCGCGCGTGCGGGGGAGAGGGGGCCGCGGGAGCGGCAGTGCCGGGCTTCCCGGGTCCATCCCCGCGCGTGCGGGGGAGAGGTCTCGGACCATCGGTCGTACCTCGCCTATTGGGGTCCATCCCCGCGCGTGCGGGGGAGAGGCCGTCGTCGCGCCGGCGTTCGCGCCATTCGCGGGTCCATCCCCGCGCGTGCGGGGGAGAGCACGAAAGGCGACGCCACCCCGGCCCCGTGTCGGGTCCATCCCCGCGCGTGCGGGGGAGAGGCCCCGACGCCGCCACCGGCGCCCACTGCCTCGGGTCCATCCCCGCGCGTGCGGGGGAGAGGCACTCGGGACCGCACCACAGGCATCCCGCTTGGGTCCATCCCCGCGCGTGCGGGGGAGAGCGCGAGGACCAGCGCGAGGCGGCGCATTAGCAGGGTCCATCCCCGCGCGTGCGGGGGAGAGGGCTCGTACCGGCGAAAGCGCTGGCGCATCGCGGGTCCATCCCCGCGCGTGCGGGGGAGAGTCCTGCGTCGTCTCGGTGAAGTTGTCGATCGTGGGTCCATCCCCGCGCGTGCGGGGGAGAGACGTGAGCTCGCTCAAAGACGACATGAAAGAGGGGTCCATCCCCGCGCGTGCGGGGGAGAGCGTCCGCAACATCTCGCCAGCCGCTCGTGACGGGGTCCATCCCCGCGCGTGCGGGGGAGAGCGCATCGGGGCGTTAGGCGGCAATCGCGGCGAGGGTCCATCCCCGCGCGTGCGGGGGAGAGGCGTAGCCCACGGCGTCCATCATGACGTCGTGGGGTCCATCCCCGCGCGTGCGGGGGAGATACACGCCGCACAGCCCGAAAACCTGTTGCATTGGGTCCATCCCCGCGCGTGCGGGGGAGAGCTTTGATCTGGAGCGCCAGGTACTTGGTCCTCGGGTCCATCCCCGCGCGTGCGGGGGAGAGCCGGGCGAAGACGGCGCGTGCTGGCGCAACGGGGGGTCCATCCCCGCGCGTGCGGGGGAGAGGCCGTACGCCATATTTCCCCTCGGGTGTGTCGGGGTCCATCCCCGCGCGTGCGGGGGAGAGTTTCGCATCATCATCGACACAGACAATGACGCGGGTCCATCCCCGCGCGTGCGGGGGAGAGATCGTGTGGGCGTCGCGGTCCAGCCGGTAGCCGGGTCCATCCCCGCGCGTGCGGGGGAGAGTCGTTAGCCACACGGTGTCGCGGACGAACACCGGGTCCATCCCCGCGCGTGCGGGGGAGAGTGCACGTGCATGCACCCCTCGAGCGCCGACGCGGGTCCATCCCCGCGCGTGCGGGGGAGAGGTCTGCCGAGACCGCCGAAGGCTGCCCGGAACGGGTCCATCCCCGCGCGTGCGGGGGAGAGTAGAAGTCGTCATAGTCGTTCTGCCCCGCCTGGGGTCCATCCCCGCGCGTGCGGGGGAGAGCAGCCCACCACCCCGGCCGCCCCGTGGCGGCCGGGTCCATCCCCGCGCGTGCGGGGGAGAGTCGCTTCAACCTGCCCATTGACGACGCAGGCTGGGTCCATCCCCGCGCGTGCGGGGGAGAGGGCGGGTGGCGCGACCATCCGGGGACGGTCGTGGGTCCATCCCCGCGCGTGCGGGGGAGAGGCGGTCCGAGGCGGACACGGCGCGCATTCTCGGGGTCCATCCCCGCGCGTGCGGGGGAGAGCCCACGCCGCATCTCTCCGCGATCCTCTGGCCGGGTCCATCCCCGCGCGTGCGGGGGAGAGGTCGGTCGCCGCGTCGGCCGCCGCGCGCTTGACGGTCCATCCCCGCGCGTGCGGGGGAGAGCATGGGACACTCCTGCCGCCTAACGGCGAGCGGGGTCCATCCCCGCGCGTGCGGGGGAGAGCCGCCGACCGCGAGCGCGTAAGGCGTCCGCGTGGGTCCATCCCCGCGCGTGCGGGGGAGAGTCGCAACCGGCGATCGGCGACGGCGGCACCGTGGGTCCATCCCCGCGCGTGCGGGGGAGAGTCACCCGCGCGGGTAGGGACATATCAAGATTGGGGTCCATCCCCGCGCGTGCGGGGGAGAGACCAATGGCGCGACTTCTTCACGATCTTGAACGGGTCCATCCCCGCGCGTGCGGGGGAGAGCTGATCGTGGTTGGCGTCGTCGTGGCGCTCTGGGGTCCATCCCCGCGCGTGCGGGGGAGAGTTGCAGGAAGAGGGGATCACGCTCAACCCGTCGGGTCCATCCCCGCGCGTGCGGGGGAGAGGCCTAAGGGGAACCGACCATGAAGATCGAACCGGGTCCATCCCCGCGCGTGCGGGGGAGAGTGTCCGCCAGCTCTTGCGCGGGCGTGGAGATGGGGTCCATCCCCGCGCGTGCGGGGGAGAGAACGACCACCCAAGCGTAAGACCGACCACCGCGGGTCCATCCCCGCGCGTGCGGGGGAGAGCCTCATAGAGTGGACAGCCGACGCACTCGCCCGGGTCCATCCCCGCGCGTGCGGGGGAGAGGGGCTGGGTACCGGGTACGAAAAACCCGCCGAGGGTCCATCCCCGCGCGTGCGGGGGAGAGCGCGCCGAAGACGACTTCGATGCGCGGCCGGCGGGTCCATCCCCGCGCGTGCGGGGGAGAGACACCCGAGCGGGTGATTTGGAGACGCGCAAAGGGTCCATCCCCGCGCGTGCGGGGGAGAGGCGCCGGCGCGGCCACGTCCGGCAACGGCTTCGGCTCCATCCCCGCGCGTGCGGGGGAGAGAGCGGCCGGCAATGGGTGTCCGATCGTGAGCGGGGTCCATCCCCGCGCGTGCGGGGGAGAGCTCGCCGTCCACAGCGCTTGCCGCTGTAGGTACGGTCCATCCCCGCGCGTGCGGGGGAGAGTAGAACACCTCGTAGGCCCCGGCGGTGAGGATGGGTCCATCCCCGCGCGTGCGGGGGAGAGTTACACCATTGCAACCTGCCACTGGCGCGCAAGGGTCCATCCCCGCGCGTGCGGGGGAGAGGCGGTCTGCACCCAGCCGCCGTTCAGAAACACGGGTCCATCCCCGCGCGTGCGGGGGAGAGCGAGCACGCCGGCCGTCTCGAGCGCGGGCGCGGGTCCATCCCCGCGCGTGCGGGGGAGAGGACCGCACGATCGTCCTCACGGTGACCGACTCGGGTCCATCCCCGCGCGTGCGGGGGAGAGTAGCATGACGCTCAAAGTATCACCTGTGCGACGGGTCCATCCCCGCGCGTGCGGGGGAGAGGGGCTAGCCCGTCATAGGGCAACACGCTTTTGGGGTCCATCCCCGCGCGTGCGGGGGAGAGGGCAGCGGGAAAAGCTCGCTGCTGCACGATTATGGTCCATCCCCGCGCGTGCGGGGGAGAGGATTGGTGGAACAGGCCGGACACGCGCGTCGGGGGTCCATCCCCGCGCGTGCGGGGGAGAGGAGCTTGGCCCGATGGGATGGAACCGTAACTGGGGTCCATCCCCGCGCGTGCGGGGGAGAGGCATCACTTCTCCTTGCGTGGGGTCTTCGGGGGGGTCCATCCCCGCGCGTGCGGGGGAGAGTCCGACTTGTGGTGGACCGACGCGGACGAGCCGGGTCCATCCCCGCGCGTGCGGGGGAGAGGTGCCCAAAGAGACGTGGCGACCGATCGCACCGGGTCCATCCCCGCGCGTGCGGGGGAGAGCGGCGCTGCGCCGCCGTCTGTGGCGTGAGGTGGGTCCATCCCCGCGCGTGCGAGGGAGAGCAAGCTTTCGTCAATCATTCGGCTAACCTCTGGGGTCCATCCCCGCGCGTGCGGGGGAGAGGAGGTGGCGGCGACCGTTGACCTCTCCGGCCGGGGTCCATCCCCGCGCGTGCGGGGGAGAGGGCACCCGCACCACGCCCACCATCGCGGCGCCGGGTCCATCCCCGCGCGTGCGGGGGAGAGTCAATGCGCTGCGCTGTTGGGAGCGGCGTAGGGGGTCCATCCCCGCGCGTGCGGGGGAGAGGCTGATGGTACCGCCGCACGCGTCACATCCTCGGGTCCATCCCCGCGCGTGCGGGGGAGAGTCCTACCATGTGCCGCTGCTCCAGCCGGGCGGGGGTCCATCCCCGCGCGTGCGGGGGAGAGAGCACCAGCATCTGCTCGCTGATCTTGCCGGCGGGTCCATCCCCGCGCGTGCGGGGGAGAGCGCGAGCCGAACAGCTTCGCGAAGTTGACCGCGGGTCCATCCCCGCGCGTGCGGGGGAGAGACGATCCGTAGCACCTTGGTGACGTCGCGGGGGGGTCCATCCCCGCGCGTGCGGGGGAGAGCATCGGTGAAGGCTGGTCGCAGATTGCTCGCGGGGTCCATCCCCGCGCGTGCGGGGGAGAGGCGCACGCGCCTCATCGGTCACCACACTAGATGGGTCCATCCCCGCGCGTGCGGGGGAGAGGCCTACGAGATCGAAGCGAAGATGATCGACCTGGGTCCATCCCCGCGCGTGCGGGGGAGAGCAATGCTGAGGATTACCAGGCGTGGCGGCTCTGGGTCCATCCCCGCGCGTGCGGGGGAGAGGGGAGCGACGAGGCGCGCACCGCTGGGTCAGCGGGTCCATCCCCGCGCGTGCGGGGGAGAGCGTTCGATCCACACTGATCGGACGCCCGAGCTGGGTCCATCCCCGCGCGTGCGGGGGAGAGAACGACACACCGTCTATCTACCGCCCACTCGAAGGTCCATCCCCGCGCGTGCGGGGGAGAGCGTCGCGGGTTCGGCGGCATGACCGTCGAGTGGGGTCCATCCCCGCGCGTGCGGGGGAGAGACCTCAGCGAGACCGGTGAGGTCGCATGGTACGGGTCCATCCCCGCGCGTGCGGGGGAGAGAGCCCCTTGAGCCCGCGCGCGAACGCCTGCTCGGGTCCATCCCCGCGCGTGCGGGGGAGAGGGTGATGCCGGCGAGCGAGACGGCGGCCGTGAGGGTCCATCCCCGCGCGTGCGGGGGAGAGGCCGTGGGGGTGTTCCTGACGCGGGCGGAGCGGGGTCCATCCCCGCGCGTGCGGGGGAGAGCAGACGCGCGCGGTGGCGATCTGACCCGTCCCGGGTCCATCCCCGCGCGTGCGGGGGAGAGATGATCCGGTCGGTCGGGGCCGGGACCGTCGTGGGTCCATCCCCGCGCGTGCGGGGGAGAGATTGCCTTTCAGTTGCGCGAAGCCGGATGGACGGGTCCATCCCCGCGCGTGCGGGGGAGAGCGCCAAGGGGTCGGACTCGCAGGCAATCGTGGGGGTCCATCCCCGCGCGTGCGGGGGAGAGAGTAGGTGAGCCCGAACTGGGTCTTCAACGCCGGGTCCATCCCCGCGCGTGCGGGGGAGAGTCGCCCGCATCGTCGACCCACGCCGGGCGCCGGGGTCCATCCCCGCGCGTGCGGGGGAGAGCATGTGCAGCGCGTGAGGGTCGAGGGGAACCTGGGTCCATCCCCGCGCGTGCGGGGGAGAGGCGCGCTACCACGTCGGCGGCTGGCGATTCGAGGGTCCATCCCCGCGCGTGCGGGGGAGAGGCCCTGACCCGCATGGCTGGGACGTCGTGGCGGGGTCCATCCCCGCGCGTGCGGGGGAGAGTGCGGAGACCCACGATGGAACACCACACCCAAGGGTCCATCCCCGCGCGTGCGGGGGAGAGCGACACCACCAACCATGCACGCCGACAACCGAGGGTCCATCCCCGCGCGTGCGGGGGAGAGCGCGCCGCACTGACACCGCGCCAGACTCGGCCGGGTCCATCCCCGCGCGTGCGGGGGAGAGGCGAGCGAGCACAATGCTGAACATTGAAGACGGGGTCCATCCCCGCGCGTGCGGGGGAGAGGGCGATTCCGGTTGCCCCAGTGATCTCCAGCAAGGTCCATCCCCGCGCGTGCGGGGGAGAGCCGGATGTCAGACAAAGTCATGGGCGCGATTCGGGTCCATCCCCGCGCGTGCGGGGGAGAGGAGCACGGTGAACAGGATAGCAATCAGTGCGATGGTCCATCCCCGCGCGTGCGGGGGAGAGGGGAAGGCGGAGCCTGCCTCCAGCATCGATCGGGGTCCATCCCCGCGCGTGCGGGGGAGAGCGCTCGGCGCCGAGCGCAAGCATTTGCGGTTGGGGTCCATCCCCGCGCGTGCGGGGGAGAGGCACCCGCATTCAGGCCCTCACCCCCGACCGCGGGTCCATCCCCGCGCGTGCGGGGGAGAGACAGGAAACTGTTGCACAACTTCCTGTAACGTGGGTCCATCCCCGCGCGTGCGGGGGAGAGCCGCGCGCCACAAGCGTGCGTGTGTCGAAGGGGGGTCCATCCCCGCGCGTGCGGGGGAGAGGACATCGCCCACACCTTCGCCGCCTGCACCTTGGGTCCATCCCCGCGCGTGCGGGGGAGAGGTGGCCAAGAATCCAATGGGCATGGCGGAAGCGGGTCCATCCCCGCGCGTGCGGGGGAGAGATCAAGGAGGCGCTCGGGATGCCGCTCTCCGAGGGTCCATCCCCGCGCGTGCGGGGGAGAGGATGACGGCGAGCGGCACCACTACGTGGCGAAGGGTCCATCCCCGCGCGTGCGGGGGAGAGGTGATCGTCGACGACCGCGACAACACGGCGATGGGTCCATCCCCGCGCGTGCGGGGGAGAGCCGAAGCCATAGGCGCCGCCCCCGCCAGCGAAGGGTCCATCCCCGCGCGTGCGGGGGAGAGGGCGCGGCGGCCGCCGAGCTCCCGAACGCGCTGGGTCCATCCCCGCGCGTGCGGGGGAGAGGGTGAGGGGCGTTTGTCGTGTGTCATGTCCAAGGGTCCATCCCCGCGCGTGCGGGGGAGAGCAGGGCGCGCTCTGCTGGGGCCCGGTCGACGAGGGTCCATCCCCGCGCGTGCGGGGGAGAGGACGCACGGTCAACCGGGTCGACGCGGCAGGCGGGTCCATCCCCGCGCGTGCGGGGGAGAGCGGGTGGAATGGCACCGGCCAGATTCTGATGAAGGTCCATCCCCGCGCGTGCGGGGGAGAGCTCTGACACAGGTCGCTCCCGGTAGCGGCCACGGGTCCATCCCCGCGCGTGCGGGGGAGAGGCAATCACGGCCGCGGTGGAAGCGGTGCGCCAGGGTCCATCCCCGCGCGTGCGGGGGAGAGGGGCTTTGATCCGTCGCCGTTTTCTCATCTCAGGGTCCATCCCCGCGCGTGCGGGGGAGAGGCTCCATCGTGACGCTGAAGTGCGGCAGCGACGGGTCCATCCCCGCGCGTGCGGGGGAGAGTCTGTCGCGTCCTGGCAACACCCACCTGGCTCGACCGCGTTCGCACCCACCGGAACGCGGCTATCCTACCGAGCGATACGATGTGCCAAATCGTGGGCGCACTTCATCCGGTCTAGGTCACACTACCGGATCGGGGCACAGGTGACGACAGCGAAGCAGGACGCGCAGTCCCAGTACCAGATTGTCAATCAGCCGGTGTCGAGGTGGATGCGCCAGCACTTTCGGTCTGATCGTCGACGCCTGCCCTGCGTGAGATCCAAACCCCGTCATAGTCGGCAAACTCGTTTTTCGCCCAGCCAAGAATGCGAAGGCCCTGGCCGGACGGCTGTTCCGCGTCGCGCCACGTGAGCAACACCCCTCCGTCGGCCGGCAGTGCATCACTCCATTCGACGCACACGTCCCAAACCCGTTCACGGACGCCGCTGCTCATCCGGGGGCTTGTGTACACACCGGGGGCGACTTCGAGCATGCAGCTCGCGAGAAAGCCGCGGTAGCGCTCGGGCACATTGCGCGTGACGACGACGGTCATGTCCATCGCTACCCCGCGGGAAAGAGGGACTTGATTCGATCGATCATCGCGGAGATCACCTTGCCGTCGTGCAGCGAGCGCCCGGCCTGACGTCGCGCGAGACGTTCCAGCGGCTCCATTGGGCGTTGCTCCTTCTCCTTCACCGCGCGGAAGGCAGCTGGGAGCGCGACCTGCTCCCGAAAGAGATCGGCGATGTCGAGACAGAAGCTCATTGACGAATCCTCGTGAATGAAGCCCAGTTGAGGAATCGTTGCCGTGGCTGCGACCGCGATCATCGCGGCCGATTTCAGGGCCGTCGTCGCGTGATTCAGCGCTTGATTCACCAGATCGGCCGCCTCGGGGTCGTCGCGGTCGTAACGCCGGCCCGCCCACTGAATGCCGTGCTGTTGAGCGAGGGTTCGGTACAGCGACTTCACCCGGGCTCCCTCTATGCCACGTAGTACCGCGATGTCGGCGCTCGGTAGCAACTCGCCGAGCCGCCACGCATACATGCGACGAGCGACGGCGAGGCGCGCGCCCGTGACATCCGCCCACGCCGAGACTTGTCTGCGCGCGAGCGCCGAGTCGTCCGTACCGAACGGCATCGAGGCGTAGAATCGCACACCATCTTCACCCGTTGCGATGAGCCCCGTTCCATGTCGCGCGAGCAGGCGCAGCGTATCGTGGCTGACAGTCGTGCCCGGACCGAGCACGATGTTCGAGATCGTCTGGAACGGGAGGGCGTAATCGCCCTTCTCGAGGTCGCCGCTGCCGCTCGCCTTGAAGCGCAGCGTTCCATCCTCGACGTACAGCACGCCACGTTGAAGCCAGATGCAACCATGGCGGTCCGCGTGCGGAATGCGCGCGGTCTCCAGGCCCAGCCGACCTTTCAGCACGAGAGCGCTAGCTTCGGCCGTGCGACGTGCCCGGCGGCACGAGCATCAACGCGCCAAATCCGAACGCGCGATGGCGGCCAACGCCGCGCGCGAGAAAATCGAGGAACGCGCGCCCATCCTCGATGATGAGATCCCCCTCCAGGTGCACGTCCGGCCGCTCGAGCGCCTTCGCCTCACGCGTAGTTGCATGCGTCCGCCTGACGATCCGCGTTCGTGCCATGCCAGCCACACGAACGCACGCCACGCGTGCCCCGGTTGCGCCCACGTCACGCAGCCTCTCCGCAAACCACTCGCGGTACACGGCTTCGCGCGACACAGAGGCGTCGGGCGCCGCCGAGAAGCACTTCGCAAGGAACACGTCCACTTCTGCTCCCGCGCGATGTCCGTTCGTCGCGCTGGAAAGCCGCGCGACTGGACATACGCGGGTGAGGAATCCGACGCGCCGGCCCTCGTCCAGGAACGGCATCTCCTTGCTGGTGATCGCATCGATGTCGCCGAGCACGCCGGTGACCGACGGATCGCCGAACGCCCGGGCGTGGTCGACGAGCGTCGCTGCATCCGCCCGTGAGTAACCCCACGCATCGAGAGTGCGACCGTTGCCTCGTAACACGAATGGCGCCGGGGCGTTCTCCTGCCACAACTCCGTGAGGAGACAGTGAACCAGATAGCCATCGTCGAGATCGCGGACCCTGATCTGGCGCCGCGTTGCGACGGCCACGAGCTTGTCCGGCCGCAACGGGACTTTGACGAGATGGAGTGCCTGCTCAGTCATGGTGCACGTCCCCTGGATCGATCCGGCCCTCACGCATCAGTCGGCGCCCGGTGTGAATCTGATTGCGCCAATCACGCTCATCGGTGACAGGTACGACGTGAGAGGCGCCGGTCGATCGGGCCGCGTCATCCCCATCCCACCACGTCGCGGCAAGTGGACCGTCATCCCCCCGCGGTGAACGTGGCGTACTGGCGAGCGCCGCCACGAGGGATTGGGCTTCGATCACGCCGAGAAGGATCCGCGCCGCCGGAAGACAGCACTTGCGTCCGATGAAGAGCGGCCGCGCGGGCTCTCGCAGCGCGGCAGCCAGCTCGTCGACCGTTGGCGACTCGGCGCCATCGACGCTGATCGCGACCGTATGAACGCTGTCTGCACGGTAGTGGCGGTAACGCTGATGCGTTGCCTCACCACTCGCTCCTCCGCGTGCCGCGATCCGGCCACGCGTGGTCCAGCCGGCTTTCTCGGGCACCATCCAATCCGATCCGAGAGCCACAGTCTGGTAGTCGATCAATGGCTCCCCGCGGCGGTCGATACGCGCCGCATAACGAAGGCGTTCCTGGAGCGAAGACAGTTTCGCCGTGTCCCGATGATGCCAGCCGAGCGCGTTCGCGAGCAGGCCAGTGAGCATCGACAGACCCGGAAACGTCTGCACGACGCCGTTCTGGTCCACCATCGGCGCGCCGAAGCTCACGAGCGGCGCGTCGAACCGCAGTAGAAGCGCCTTCACTCGGTCACCCGTGCCTTCGCCCATTCGGAGAGGCCGACCAGGTCCATTCTTCCCTCGAAGAGTTCCCCGGTCCGCAACCCGGCATGGGCGCGCTGCTCACTCTTTCCGTACATCTCGTCGAGGTCGGACAGGTGCTGTGCGACCGCGCGATAGCTGTTCTCGATGATGTTTCCGCTCGTTCTCACGGGCTCCAGAAACGCGTTCTGCAGAGTCCTCGGCTGCGCCCTTCCACTCTCGACCAGCACGAGGTGACTGTATGCATACGGGGCGGTCGATCCCTTCTTCGCGCCAGGACTGACCGTTGCGATCATGTGTACGAGCTTCTGCACCACGTCGCCCGCGAGTCGCCGATCGTCGCCGAGGTTTTCGAGAAGTCCGTTGACGTCGATGACGACGTAGCCGTAGAACACACCGCTCGTCAGCTCGCTCGCGTTGATGTGCCCCGAACCCTGCTCCCCATCCTCGCGAACCAGATCATCGATTGCTGAGAAATAGTCGCTCTCGGTCATCTGGCCGTGCACGGTCATCGCATGAGCAACGTGGATGGCGGCATCGGTTCTGGCCAGCACGTCTCCGGTGACCATGCGGCCGAACAACGCAGCGCCAAGGCCGGCTTCGAGCGATCCCGGCTTCAAGGCCTGGATGTTTTTCCTGAGCTCCTTGTCGTTCTTCATCCGAATGTCGACCGCCTTCTCTACCTTATCCGCATCGCCTCCCGCATCGCGGACCGCTTCGCGAGCAAGCTCGCACAGGTAGTCGAGCTCCGGCCTCCCGAGAACCGTCACCTGCGCCGTGCTCACGGGATCGAGTGCCCCGGCACCGTCCTGCTCGCTGTTCTTCTTGCCGCCCTTCTTCTCGGCCTTCTCCTTCTTCGCTTCGCTCCCAAACACCTTGCCCACGATCTTCTGGGCTGCGACACGCGCGACCTGCTCACCTACGCCTTCCCTCACGAGGGGCTCCACGATGTACCGCTCGAACGAAATACGCGAGCGTACCGACTCTGGCGCGTCGATGGAGCCCAACCCGTTGTCTCCGTCATACACTCGCCAGTGTCGCTTGAGGCATTGCGAGGAGACGCGCGTGCGCACGGCTCCTCCGAACGGCATGCGCTTGGCGAAGCCCGCATCATCTCGATTCAGGAGCGAGGCCGGGTAACTCGTGAGCGTGTGGATCTGCACAAACCGCGCGGTCATTGTTCTCTCCCCGTGAACGGTCAGTTGTTGCCCTTGCGCGCGAGCGCACCGTAGTAGTCATGCGCGAGATTGCGACGCGCGCGTTCGTCGTCACTGCGATCCGACGACAGGATCAGCCAGGCGGCCTGTGTCCAGTCGGCCGGCACGCCCTTGGCCGCGAGGAACCGGGCGAGCATTGGAAGTTCATCCACGAGCCGGTCGGCATCTGCGCGCAGCAGCCGAGCGAAGCGAAGCTCGGAGAACCCGGCATCGACGAGAGCGCTTCCAAGTCGGACTCCACGTCGGTGCAGGTCCCCGAGGCACGCCAAGCCGGCGACGATCGCAGCCCAGCGCGTCTCAGCTTCGGTGCGACCATGCGATTCGAGCGGAAGGCTGCCGTCCAGCACAACACCCGCGAGCTTGAAGAACGCGGCGGCGGGCCGCGACGGGTCCATCCGGCGCAGTGATGCCACATCTCCGGACGTGAGGGTGCCGCCGCCGTGCTCAAGCAGACCGGCGATCCGGTTCACGACCGAATCGAGCGTGCCTCGCTGTTCCGCGGGTGCATCCATTGGCATGAGGTGGCTCCAGGTAAGGCGTTCTACTTCGACGACGAGACGAGTGTCGGAAACTGCTTGTTCAGACAACCGTGAAACACACTCTCGGCATCACTGACAGCGTGGTACCATCGGGATGAAGGAACGCAGCATCGATTGATCGCGCGCTGCAATTCTAGGGCAGCGATTCCATGCAGCCGACGGTCCCAGGCGAGTTGTGCCTCGTCATCGGCGCTCTCGAGCATCGCGAATAAATCGTTAAAGAAGACGTCATCGACCTGCGATTCGAACTCCCTCATGGCATTCTTGGCAAAGTCCTTCTTTTGCTTCGTGCCAAGCGAGAGCTTCGTCACTGCTGGTGAGAGGACGGCGGCACCCATTCGCTTCGCTCGTTCAACGTTCTGTGACGCGCGCCTTCCAACGGCATCGCGACCACCGCGCTGGCGCAAGCGCCACTTGACACTCTTGCTTAGCGGAAGAATTCGCTGATGGAGTCCCTCCGTCGCGCCTTCGCCTCGAGCGAGGGCGGCGATCGTGAACAACATCGCGTCAGGGTCTTCTGCCCGAACTCGCTGAGTGGCGGCTTCTTTGTAGCTCGTGCCGAATAGCACATCGGCTGTCAATTCGTAATGCACTCCGCGCGCTCCCAGGTTGAGGGCGGCGGCGTTCTCACGTCGAATTGGAATCCATGGGTCGCCGACATCCCCGGTCTCCACAATCCGATGCATGCAACGCGCGACTTTGGTAGGGGTGGTGCGGCACCCCAAGAGATGCGCGCGCTGCGTCAGCCTGATCCGTCTGCAGACTTCGATGAAATGGGGAGCTAGCCGCCCCGCCTGGAGGGATTCTGAACCGTCCCAGGGTTCCTGCCAGACGAGGGCGATTCCGTCCTCCCTGAAGCCATGCTGACTCGCTACGTCTGCCCAACCGTCAAGCATGACCGCAATGTCTCGCTGGAATTGATCAGAAACCCCCAATGAGCGTGATAGTCCAACTCGAACTCGTGTGCCGTACCCTTTGAACTTGCGTGCGATGCCCCAATTCCCAGCTCCGTAGAACGCTTGGGTTGTTTGGAGCGTGCAAAGCGCATAAACCCAAAGCTCCCGATCATCTGCGTGCGTTGTATGCTGCTTGACATCGTGATTCTTCGCGGTTGCGAGCACGTCGAGGAGGTCGGGAACCGGACTCTTGTCACTGTTCCACTCATCGATTGAGCCTTCCGGCACCGGTGGCTGGAAGAAGCCCGGCTTCGAGAGATCATCGACGACAAGGCACCACGGTTCCTGGTCCCCGCCCGTAAGCCCGAGCAGCAGCGAGGTCCATTCTTCCTCCGAGCGTGCCGGATCTTCCTGCCCCGCCCGATGCAGCGCTATCGCCGCCAATTGCGTCAAGAACATGCACCAGGGATGAAACTGGTGCGCGCGCACGCGTGGGAAATCGGCGAGCTCGCCGCTCCCGAGCCTGGCGAGGATTCCGGGCAGTGTGGCCTTGCTTCGGCGTCGTGCCGCGTCTCGCCAGCTCAACAACGGTTCCACGAGCAGATCATGATCCGTCGTCATCTGTATCCTCGCTCTCGTCCGTGCTCCGGCGTAGCCCATGGCGATCGTATACGAACGTCCTGCCACCGAACTGGAACCTGGTTGCGCCGTCGTGCCTAACGACTGATGTCGCCGTTTCCTCGGTCGGCGCGACCCCGCGCACCCACCTGGCCGGAAGGACCAGGTCCTCGACATGCGTTCCGAACGGGCTCCTGAACGGCTGCTCGAAGCGGACCCGCCGATCACCTTCCCCCAGGCGCGTCGGTATGTGTTCGCCATCGGCGAAACTCGTCTCGGAATACGCCCTCGCCCATTCGATGAGGTTGAGATCCGCCTGCCGGCTCGCGCCGCGCTGACCGCCCAGGATCTGCTGCTCGTGCAGCTGCCACCGTGCATCGCCATTCGGCGTCACCGCCTGGAGCGCGGCCGAGTGAATGCTCAGTTCGACCAACACACGGCTCATTTCCGGTATGCGCCACCGAGGCTTCTCCTCCACCTGTCGCCACGTCGCCTCGAGGACGCGAAGGTCTGGATACACGGTCCCGAGGCCGTGGTGGTGGCGCGCCTTTCCGGTATCGGTCAGCAGTGCACCGAGATCGCGGTTCGCCGGCACAATGACGATGGTGCGTGGCGCCTCGAACCCGGCGGGCCGCCCGCGAACGTGCCGATGCAGGCGGCCGATCCGCTGGAGAAGAACATCCATCGGACAGAGGTCCGTAAGCAGTAGATCGGCATCGAGATCGAGCGATTGCTGGACGGTCTGCGTCGCGATGACGACGCATCCGTCCCCAGAGCGCTCCTTCCCGAATCGTGTTTCGAGCGCGTGGTCCAGGGCCTTGCGGTCCGCGCGCGCGAACCTCGCATGGTGCGGTGCGATCACGTCAGCGCAGGCAAAGAGCACGTCCGCGGCACCGTGCGCCGCGGCGGCACGCTCGAGCGCTTCCTGCGTCTCGACACAATCCACAACGGTGTTCTTCACGACGAGCACCGCCGCACCGGTACGCGCGGCGGCGAGCGCGGTGGCCGCCTGTTCGTCCACGTCCTCGAGCCACGGTCGTGCTTCTACCGTCACGACGCGTTGCCCGTCGTCCTGGGCCACGCCAGCCGCGAACTCACTACTGCCTCTATATGAGATCAGCGGGTACGGCGCGACGACGGCTTCGTCGAGCGTTGGCGGAGTGCGCCTCTCGCCAGGGCGGAGGAGCCGAGCGCGAGCCTCGCCGCCGAGCGTGGCCGATAGCAGCATTGCGTGACCGCCGGCCTTCTGGTGACGTGCGAGTACATCCTCGAGGATGCGAGTCATGTACGCATCCGAGGCGTGCACCTCGTCGACCACCAGCAATTGGCGGAGCAGTGCGGTCGCCCGCAGATGCGCGTGTCTGACTCTCAACGACGAGAGCAGCACTTGGTCGATGGTGCCGACGACAACGCATCCAGCCAGATACCGTTTCGGCCATTCGCCAGCCCACGCGCGGTGCCGAAAGCGGTCCCGGTCCGGCTCGGCCCAGAGCACGTCAAACTCGGGCAGCGTCTTTCCATCCACGTCGTCGACGCGAAGGTAGCCGGGCACCGCGAGCACAACCGGAGGCGGGTTCGTGAATGCCCGTCGCGTCGCGGCATACACGCGCGCATGGATCTGCATCGCGGCGGTACGCGTGGGGAGCGCGAAATACAAACCGTCCACCACCCCGGCGCTGAACAGCCTCACGAAATGTGCGAGCGCGGCTTCGGTCTTTCCGCTTCCAGTTTCGGCTTCGAGGATCGCTATCGACGAACCGTCGGTGCTAGGGAGTTCGAGCGTTGCCGCCTGCGCGGGCCGGGGCTCGTACTTGGCGTCCGCAACTCGCGCGAACGCAGCCTGGTCCCGGTTGTCGGCTCGGCGCCCATCGTCGATCTCGAGCCACGAGTCCGCGAAGAACTGCTTGGCGGCCGCGCGCGCGAACGTCATGCGGTCGCCGCTTGCCGTGGATGAAAATGGGAAGATTCGTTGGTCCGATCCGAGCCAGTCCGCGAGCATCACCAGCCCTGCGTACGCGTGCTCGAATCCGGCGTGCTCCGAAAGGTTCGACTCGTGGGGCGTGAAAGCGAGCGGGAACCACTCACGGCAGGCGGCGACGAGTGCACATACGCCGGCCTCCGGATTCAACCCGCCACGCGGTGTCCAGAACACCGGCTCGAACGATACCTCTTTGATGGAGTAGGGCCGTCCGTGATGGCAGATGGCCGACGCGAGGAGCCCGCCCGTTCCCTCGCCCCAATCCCCGAGAGGTTCCACGCTCCTCAGCACATCCTCGCCGATCGCGGCGAGCGCCTCCTTGACGTGCCCGGCGGGAACGCCGAGGTCGGGCCGACCTTTCGCTTGGAAGCCCAGGTTGTACTTGCCGATATCGTGCAGCGCCGCCAGAACAGCCAGGCGCGCACGGACGATCTCGTCGAGATCGTCGCATCCGTATATGCGTGAGAGCCGTCGGCGCCAAGTCGGAAGGCCGAGAAGCGCCTCGGCGCACGCCGCCACATCAGCACAGTGATCGACCAGCGGGTGCCACCCATCGATCGCGTTGGTCTCGCGATTCCGTTGGAGCTTTCCCCAAAACGAACTGGGTGATCCCTTCACGGCATCAATCCACTCCGCGCCCTGGCTCCCTCGTGGCGGCAGCTTGCGACGCCCGCGGCGGTGTTCTGTTCGCTGATGTGGCTATCGCAGGCCTGTGGTCCCGAAAGTATGGCCGCAGGCCCTTTGAGCAAGGAAACCGCGAATTCCTAACGCGAGTTGTGGGGTCGCTGCCACACTTTCAATGTGTCATGGGGGTCTGACAGTCACGGCCCGACGCGGTTCTCCGACGGCAGCGGCCGCCGGCGCTAGCCCGTTCGCGATCGTCAGTCTGTGGCAGCGAGCTCCGGATCACCGGCGCGGCTGGCGACGAACGGTAGTCGGTCACCGGCCACGTGGGATCAACGGGTCGACTTTCGGCTGCTTAGGCAATCGGCGATGATGAGCCCCGACCCCGATACGATCTACCTCGGGGCGGCCACCGCGCATGATGGGATTGCTACGCCGCCCATGAACCGAAAGCGATCGAAGTATCGACTCTCCGAATCAGGCGCGTGGGGGCAAGCCGTCAGGTACGTGGACAGGAACCGCTCACCGTCCGGCAAACGGCCTGCGTACTCGCTCCATGCCATGCTGCCCAACTCGCGACCGCACGTGCCCTCGCACTCGTCGCACGCCCGGCGTGTGGACATCAGCGACCGAAAGCTCCGATCGGACTCGCGCCGGGAACGAGCAGCAGCCCTCGGCCCTCGGCCCTGCCGCCCGATCACTTCTTCCTGAGCTCCACGTCCCCGTTCCCCGAGCTCATCGTCAGCCGCCGCCCACCTCGGCCGATCGTCGCCCGCACGCGCTGCGGATTGATTCGCCCCTGCAGCGTGAGCGGGAAATCGCTGTAGAACTTCCCCGAGCCGGTCGACGCCTCGAGCTCGCCGGCAAAATCCGCCGGCACCGTGACGGTGACGGTGCCGTTGCCTGACGAGAACTCCATGTCGTCGGCCACGTCGGCAATCGCGTCCATCGTCACCTCGACGTCGCCGTTGCCGCTCGACGCAGTGACGGGCCCGCGCGAGGTCGCGACCACCACCCGACCATTCCCGCTCGACGCGCGCACCGGACCGGCCGCGCGCTCGACGCGCACTTCGCCGTTCCCGCTCGACGCCTGCACCGGCCCGCCGCTGGTCGTCACGCGCACGCGACCGTTGCCGCTCGCGGCACGCACTTCCGCCGAGGCGTCGCTCACCGCCACGTCGCCGTTGCCCGACCCGACGGCGAGCTTCACGCCCTTCGGAACGCGCACCGTGAAGTTCACGCGACGTCCGTTCGAGTCGTCGTTCCAACGACCGCGATGCCGCACGCCATCGTCGTCGCACCGCGTGTCCTCATTAATGATGGCGCAGATCGTCACGCCGTCGCTCTCGCGCCGGACCTCGAACGCGATGTCCTCGACACGGCCGCGCCGTACATCCTTCTCACCGACGACCTCGGCCGTCGCGCCGGCGGCCTCCGTGGCGTCGATGCGGCCGTTCACGCCGTACACGCGGAGCCATTGCCCCGGCTCGACACGCTCCGACCAGGTGAACCGGCTTCCCTCACGCCCCTGAAGCTGCTGGGCGGCGAGCGGCGTGGCGAGCGCGAAGGCGAGCAGTGCTGGGGCCAGGCGGCGAATCATCCTCGTGTCTCCGTTGCGTTGGTCGGCGGATGAGACAGGGGGATGGGGTGGAACGTTTGACCCACCTCGTGTCGTCATTCCGAGCGAGCGTCAGCGAGTCGAGGAACCCTCGGGGTAATTGGGGTCAGATTCGAATTCCCAACCGGGAATTCGAGTCTGACCCCAATTACCCTCTACCGGGACGATGAGGGTTCCTCGACTCGCCCTACGGGCTCGCTCGGAATGACGACACTCTCCGCTCGGAATGGCGGACTACGGCTCCTCCGGCAGCGCCTCCAGCGGCACCCGCGCCCCGTAGGGCGTCGAGCGCGCCAGCACGTGGAAGTAGCCGTACGCCGCGTCGGCGATGCGGCGCAGCGCACGCATCCCTTCCTCGGCGTCGCTGTAGTTCACCATCCCCACCACCACGTACGGGCGCCCGGGCAGGTCCACCAGTCCCCACGCCGTGTTCACGCCCTCGATGTCGCCGGGCTTCCACGCCACGCGCACACCCTCGGGCACCGACGCCTCGATCGGACCGCCCTTCGGGATCTCGAGCAGACGGCGCAGCTCGGCGCACCGCTCCTTCGGCATCGGGAGCTCGCAGCGCGCGATCTTCAGCATCACCGTCGCCGCCGCGGCTGGCGTCGCGATGTTCTCGTTGCCGGCGGCGCTGTCGCGCGGGCGGATCATCTTCCGCTGCAGCTTCACCGCCGGGAGGCCGAGCTCGCGCATGGTCGCGTTCACCTTCTCCATGCCCACGCGGTCGATGAGGATGTTCGTCGCGGTGTTGTCCGACACGGTGATCATGAACATCGCGAGGTCGCCGAGCGAGAGCTCGCTCGTGCCGTCGCCGAGGTGCTGGAGGAGACCGCTGCCACCGGTTCGGTCGGCCCTGGCCACCGGCACGCGGGTGCCGAGGCGAAGTTGGCCGGCGGCGTCCTGCCGGAACAGCTCGATCAGGAGCGGAACCTTGAGGGCGCTCCCCTGCGGGAAGGTGAGCGTGTCGTTGACGCCGAACCGGTCGCCGGTGGCGAGGTCGATGATCTGCGCGCCAACGACGCCGTGAGTTTCGTCGGCGATATTGCGCAGTTCGGCGCGGAGCTTCCCGGCGAGGACGGCGCGGTGCGCGGGTTGGGCACCTAACGTGCGCACTGGCGGCGCCCCGGCGGCGATCAGCGCGGCGAACAGGTTCGTGGCGAAGGCGAGCGCTGACGGCCGCGGCATGCCCATCGTGGCGGGTCCTCGTGCGTGGCGGAAATCGGTTGCGGTACGCGATACCTTAATACGGGCCGCCAGACCGGGGCGAAAGGCCGAACGCATCACCTTCCCGAACCAGCCAGGAGTAGTCGTGAGCGCCACCGATGATTGCGCCACCGGCGTCGAGAGCCGGCGGCACGCGCCGTTGGAGATGGACCCCGAGCACTTTCGCGCCGCCGGCCATGCACTGGTCGATCGGGTCGCCGACCTGCTCGCCTCGCTGCCCGAGCGACCGGTCGCGCCGCACACCACGCCCAGCGCCATCCGCGCTCGGCTCGGCGACGGCCGCATCCCCGAGTCGGGGGAGGACGCCGCGACGCTGCTCGACCAGACCGCGTCGCTGCTGTTCGACAACTCCACGTTCAACGGCCACCCGCGCTTCTTCGGCTACATCACCGCCTCCGCGGCGCCCATCGGCATCCTCGGCGACATGCTCGCGGCGGCCATCAACCCGAACGTCGGCTCGTGGTCGCTCTCGCCCGCGGCCACGGAGATCGAGCGACAGGCCGTGCGATGGGTCGCGGAGTTCATCGGCTTCCCGCCGTCGTGCGGCGGACTGTTCGTGAGCGGCGGCAACATGGCGAACATGGTGTGCTTCGTCGCCGCGCGCGCCGCGCACGCCTCGCGCATGGGGTGGGACGTGCGCGCGAAGGGCATCGGCGGCGACGGCGCGAAGCTCACGCTCTACACGTCGGCCGAGACGCACACGTGGGTGGAGAAGGCGGCCGACCTCTACGGACTCGGCACCGATGCCATTCGATGGATCGAGGTGGACGACGCCCAGCGCATGCGGATGGATCGGTTGCGCGAGCGCATCAGCGCCGATCGCAAGGCGGGGCTCCGCCCGTTCCTCGTGATCGGCACGGCCGGCTCGGTGGCCACCGGCGCCGTGGACCCGCTACGCGAGATCGGCGCGCTGTGTCGCGAGGAGGGGCTCTGGTTCCACGTGGACGGTGCCTACGGCGCACCGGCGGCCCGCGTGCCGGGTGCGCCGGCCACCCTCGCGGCGTTAGGCGACGCCGACTCGGTGGCGGTGGATCCGCACAAGTGGTTCTACGCGCCGCTCGAGGCGGGGTGCGCGCTCGTACGCGAGCCCGAGGCGCTGCTGGCCGCGTTCTCGTACCGGCCCTCGTACTACCACTTCCACGGACTCGCGGAAGACCCGCCGGTCAACTTCTACGAGTGGGGCCCGCAGAACTCGCGCGGCTTCCGCGCGCTCAAGGTGTGGCTCGCGTTCAGGCAGATCGGCCGCGCGGGCTACGAGAGGCAGATCGCGGACGACATCGCGCTGGCGCGCCGGATGTACGACGGCGTGGCGGCGCACCCGGAGCTCGAGGCGCTCACGCTCGGACTCAGCATCACGACCTTCCGCTACGTGCCGCCCGATCTCGCCGCCTCATCGATGTCGCCCGACGAGCGCGCGAAGTACCTCGACGAGCTCAACACCGCGCTGCTCACCCGGCTCCAGGAGGGCGGAGCCGTCTTTCTGTCGAACGCGGTGGTGAACGGCGCGTTCGCGCTCCGCGCGTGCATCGTGAACTTCCGCACGTCGGTGTCGGACGTGGATGCGGTGCCGGAGATCGTGGCGAGGGAAGGGCGAGTAGTGCACGCGGGACTCGGCGGGCGCTGACCGCCGCCCCCGGTCCGGAGCGCGCCGCAGCTCGAACGTGCCGGCTGCTCCTCCGAGGGCGGCCGCGTAGCGCCACGTGCCCGTCAGCGTGTCGCCACTTTGCACGCCGAACAGCTCCACCTTGCCGTGATCGACGGTCGGATTGAGCACCGCGCGCACCGAATCGGCATCGAGCGACCAGCCCAGCGCGTCGCGCGTCGACAACTCGAAGCCGAATCGCTCGAAGTCGATCGCGAACGCTCCCGCGTGAACCGAGCGGGCGCTCGCGGTGGTCGGCGATCCATCGCCGACGGCACTGAAGAGCACGCGCGCCGACGTCGAGCGCGCGGACACGCGCTGCGGGAGACGCCACGCCGAGTCCAGCCGAAACGTGCCCTCCCAGGTGCCAGCGATGTCCTGCACGCCGAGTCGAGGTCCATCCGGCTGACGGCCGGCCTCGATCGGTGCCGAACTGGTCTGCGCGCTCAGCCTGAGCCCGGTGAGCACGAGCATCCAGGTAGCCACCATCGGTCGAATGTGCGGTCGTCGCGTCTGCGTCATCCTGGCGTGACGCTGACGCAAGGGACGGACTTGCGCGAAACGCCGCGGAGGTCGATGGGCAATCCGCGGCCGGAGGTCCGTCCATGAGGGCGGCATCCGCGGTGACGTGGCGAGCTCGGCCGCGGAGACTCGGCGAATCGCATGACTGGGGCACCGGCCCTGGAAATCTCCCATTGCCGATGTTCCTGGACGATCGCACCATTGATGTCGATGTATGTCTCGTGCACGACAGGCGCCCGATGCGGCGTTAGGCGGTGGCCGCATCGCCATCGTCGCGTGGACGCGGGCGTTTGGCGGTGCGACCCAAATCGTTTCCCGGAGGCGCATCATGACACAGCCCAGCCTGCCCGAGCAGAAGTTGGAGGCTGAGTTTCGCGAGGCCGATGCCAGGTTCAGCGCCCTGCAGGCCGACGCGGAGGCCCGGCACGCGAAGGAGGAGATGGATGAGATCGCCGGCGTGCGCGAGCGACGCGAGCGAGCGCAGCGGAAGCTCGACGAGTTGAAACGTCAGGCGTCGGAGAATCTCTCGAAGCTCCGCGAGGAGACCGGTGCGGCCATTCACGACCTGCAGGTCGCGATCGAGCGTGTCAGCGACCGGTTCCCGCGCTGGGATGCGGCGCGCGAGCGCCGCTTCGAGGCCCGCATCAACGAAGCCCTGGCGAAGCTGAAGGCGTGGGAGGCGCAAGCCGATCGGGCACGCGCCGAGGCCGGCATGAAGGGTCACGATCTGCTTGCCGACCTCCGGAAGCAGGTGGAGCTCGCGCGTGCTCGCCTGGCGGATTGGCGAGCGAACCAACACGACAGGAAGGCACAGGAAGCACTCGCCGACGCGGACCAGCACCTCGACAAGGCGTTCGACGCGGCGGCGAGCAAGTACGACCGCTGATCCGCGGCGCACGCGATACACGGTCGAGGGTGATCAGAGCAGTATCAGCCCCTGCCTCACGCCGATCGCCACCGCCTCGGCCCGCGAGTATGCGTCGAGCTTGGTGAGGATGGACGCGACGTGCGTCTTCACCGTGTGCTCCGAGATGCCGAGCCGGGCGGCGATGTTCTTGTTCGCGAGTCCTTCGGCGAGCATGCCGAGGATCTCGAGCTCGCGTGGCGTGAGCGGTTGCGTTGCCACGTTCGGCGACCGCGCCGGAGTGGCCGAGTGCGACGCGCCCACGAGCTCGATCGCGAGATCCGCGGGCAGCGTCACGAGCCCCGCCGCGGCAGCCTCGACGGCGGCGACGATCTCCTCGCTGGTCGCGTCGTGCGGTAGCACGGCGCGCGCGCCCGCGCGCACGGCGTCGGCGGTCCATGCGGCGGACGGCGCATCGGCGAGCAGCACGAGCGCCGGCGTGCGCGAGGCGGCGTCGGGCGCGAGCACGATGCGAGCGAGCAGCGCCAGCGCCGCCGGCATCGACTCGCGGGCTTCCACCGCCAGCACGACGACCTGCGGTTCCTGCGCCTCGATCTCATCGGCCAGCGACTCGCCGCTGGTGACCGCGACGATCGAGACCGACGCGCTCCGTGCGAGCATCGCCTCGAGTCCGGCGCGCATCACCGGCGAGGCCGCGGCGACGAGCGTGCGAATCACGCCGCGCGCGACCCCGCGGCGGGCGTGCGCAGTCCGGCGTCGGTGAGAAAGCGCTCGACGGTGGTGACCGGAACGGCGATCCCGAGCCCGCCGGCGATCATCGTGTTGATGCCGATCACGTGGCCATGCGCATCGGCCAGCGGCCCGCCCGAATTACCCGGCGCGAGTCGAACGTCGGCGCGAATCCAGCGCGGCCTGCCGGATCGGGCGGGTTCCACCACGTGCACGACGCCGAGTGCGATCGCCCCGGCGACGCCTAACGGGTTGCCCAGCGCGATGACGAGGTCACCCGGACGGAGTGCCGCCGGACTGCCGGTGGTCGCGGTGCGGAGCGTGTCGAGCCCGTCTGCCGCCTCCACGACGATGGCCGCGAGGTCGCGTCGCCTGTCGTGCGCGACCAGACGGCCGTCGAGCGCGCGTCCGTCCCACGACACCACCGTGAGGCGGTGGGCGCGCGCGACGTGGGCGTTCGTGACGATCAGTCCGTCCGCGTGCCAGACGACGCCCGAGCCGACGCCGGCCCCGCCGGTGTGGACCTCGACGGTGCTGCGGCGCAGCATGGCGGCGACGTCGGCAAGCGCTGCCGCGAGTGCGTCGGTCGTGGCCAGCCGGTCGACGGCGCCGGTCAGCGGCCCGCCGAGGCCGAGTACCGCGGCGGTCACCGTCCCCTCCGCGGCCCGCGTGCGGCGGGCCGTTCGCCCACGGTGATCGTGACCGTCGTCGGCTCACCGCCGCGCACGAGGCGCGCCGTCACCGTCTTGCCGATGCGGTCGGGGCCGAGCAACGCCAGCAGCTCCGACGGGTCGGTGACGTTGGTGTCATCGACCGCGATCAGGATGTCGCCGATCAGCACCCCTGCCTTGTCGCCCGGTCCCCCCGGCTCGGCGCTCACCACCATGAGTCCCACCTCGTTAGGCAGGCCGAGTCGCTCGGTGAGTGCCGTCGGGAGTCGCACCGGCTGCAGCCCGAGCCCGAGGTAACCGCGCGTGACGCGCCCGTCCCTGAGCAGTTGGTCCGCGACGCGGTTCACGGTGGACGCCGGGATGGTGAGCGCGGCGCCGCGCGACAGCCCGGACGTGTCGATGCCGAGCACGCGCCCGGCGGCGTCCACGAGCGGTCCGCCCGAGAAGCCATCGTAGATGGAGAGGTCGAGTCGGACGAAGCGGTCGATCGTGCCGCCGTGCCAGGTGCGCCACTCGCCGCCAACCGCGCTGATGACGCCGAGGCTGGCGGTCACCGCGGGGCCGGGGCGGCCGAGGGCGAGCACGAGCGCGCCGACGCGAAGCGCGGCGGTGTCGGCGGGCGTCGCGACCGGTGCGGTCGCGTTCTCGACCCGGAGCACCGCGAGGTCGGTCGTGGGATCGCGGCCCGCGAGCGTGGCCGGCGACGTCGTCCCGTCGCCGAAGGAGACGGTGATCTCCTCATCGCGCTGGATGGTATGGTTGGCGGCGACGATGACGCCGGGGCGCCAGAGCACGCCGCTCGCCGGGATGCGTCGCCGAGCGTGGATGGCGACCACCGACTGTCCGGCGCGCTCGACCGCGTCGGCGAGGTCGTTGGAGAGAGATTCGAGTAGGCCGGCGGGAGCGGCGGTGGCGGATGGTCCAGCCATGGTAACTCCTGAAAAGGTAGGCCGTCATTCCGAGCGAAGGACCAACGTCAAGAATGCTTCCCGACTCCAGCGACGGACATCGCTCGATCGGCGGAGGTAATTGGGGTCAGACTCGCATTTCATCATTCGAACGCCGCGGCGTTCGAATGATGAAATGCGAGTCTGACCCCAATTACCGCGATCGGCGGAGATGAGGTCGGTGAAGCGGGTGAGTGCGGCCAACGCCACGCCGGGGGACGGACGTTAACACTACGGCGGGCAGCCGCGTCCAACGCGGGCGCCGCCGCTCCGCGTCCCATCCGTACCCCGTCCATGCGCTCGTCTCGACTCATCCGTTGGGCACTCGCCGTCGCCCTGTTCGCCGCGCTCGCCCCGAGCTCGGCACGAGCGCAGGTCGGCTCCACCACCGACATCCTCACCGGCGCCGTCACCAATCCCGTCGGCCAGCCGCTCGAGGGCGCGACCGTCGAGGCGAAGTCCGTCGAGACGCAGGTTACCCGTCGCACGCGCACCAACGCACAGGGGCGCTACACCATCCTCTTCCCCGATGGCGGCGGGCAGTACCAGCTCACCGTGCGCAACCTCGGCATGGCACCGGCCGAGGTGATGGTCGCTCGTCAGGCAGACGAGGATCGGCTGGTCACGAACGTCCGGATGTCGCAGAACCCGACGCAGATCCAGGGCGTGGTGGTGCGCGCCAGATCGACGCCACGCGACCTTCCCGATCGGCCCACCCCCGGTTCACAGGAGCGCAACCTCACTCCCGATCAGGTCGCTCGGCTCCCGATCGACCCGAGCGATCTCGCGCTGCTCGCCACGCTCGCGCCGGGCGTGGTGGGCATCGAGGGCACGGACTCGACCGCGTCGGCGTTCTCGGTGGCCGGGCAGCGCCCCGACGCGAACAACGTCACGCTCGATGGACTGAGCTTCGGCGCGTCGTCGGTGCCGCAGGACGCGGTGCGCTCGACGCGCGTGATCACCAGCAGCTACGACGTGGCTCGCGGGCAGTTCTCGGGCGGCCAGATCGCGTCGACCACGCGGAGCGGCAGCAACTTCAAGCAGGGCTCGTTCAACTACTCGCTGCGCGACGACCAGCTCGCGTGGGAGGCGGGTGACGCGACGGCGTTCAACCGCGGCTACACGCAGAATCAGCTCAGCGGCGGGTTCGGCGGGCCGCTCGTCAAGGACAAGCTGTTCGCGTTCGGCTCCGTGCAGGTGCGCCGGCGCACCGACGCGGTGCCGTCGCTCGCGACCGCCGATGCCGCTACCCTCGAGCGAGTGGGCGTGAGCCGCGACTCGGTCGATCGCTTCTTCTCGATCGTGGACGGGTTCGGCCTCGCCACCGGTGCTCGGCTCGAGGACAGTCGCGATGCCGACAACATGTCGGCGCTCGTGCGCATGGACTGGCTCGTGTCGGGCGGCCACACGCTCACGCTGCGCGGCGACTTCCGCGGCAGCGGCCAGGACCCCACGCGCGTGGGCACGCTCTCGCTGCCGCAAACCGGTGGCAACCAGCGGAGCAGCGGTGGTGGTCTCATGGCCGTGCTGTCGTCGAACTTCGCGGGGCGGTTCATCAACGAGCTGCGCGTGTATGGCCAGACCGACCAGCGGCACTCCGACCCGTTCTTCGTCATGCCCGCCGCGCGCGTGCAGGTGAACTCCGAGCTCGCGGATGCGCGCTCGATCACGACGCTCGCGTTCGGCGGCAACTCGGGGCTGCCGCAACGCTCGGAGAGCCGCAGCCTCGACCTCTCCGACGAGCTCTCGTGGCTGCCGGGGAACGCGGACCACCGCGTGAAGCTCGGCACGTTGTTCAGCACGTCGCGCTTCGAGCAGGACGCCACGAGCAACCGGCTCGGCACGTACACGTTCAACTCGCTCGCGGACCTCGAGGCGAGCCGCCCGTCGATCTTCACGCGCACGCTGTCGCCGCGCCTTCGCGCCGGCGCGGGCGTGAACGCCGCGATCTACCTCGGCGACACCTGGCGCAAGTCGCGCTCGCTCCAGCTCACGTACGGCGCGCGGCTCGAGCGATCGCAGTTCAACGGTGCGCCGGCGTACAACCCGGAGGTCGAGCAACTGTTCGGCTATCGTACCGACGAGATTCCGAGCGAGACGCACGCGAGCCCGCGGGTCGGGTTCACGTGGACGATCGGCGGCGCGGGCGGCGGTGGGGGGTTCGGCGGCGGCTTTGGCGGTCGTGCCGGCGGTCGCGGTGAGGGTGGCGGCCGCGGTGCCGGGGGCTTCGCCGGTGCGGGTGGCGGGCAGGGGGCGCCGGTCATCCTCCGCGGCGGCATCGGCGAGTTTCGCAGCACCATCCCCACCTCGCTCTACTCGGCCGCGCAGAACGCGACCGGGCTGGCGCAATCCGAGTCGCAGCTCTACTGCGTGGGCCCGTTCGTGCCCACGCCCGACTGGAGCATCTGGTCGGGTGACGAGACGGCGATTCCGACGACGTGCGCCGGCGGGACGGTGGCGGCGCCGCCCATCACCGGGCGGCCCAACGTGACGGTGTTCGACGAGCGTTTCGGCGCCCCGCGGGCGTGGCGCGCGTCGTTAGGCGCGCAGCGGCGCGTGTTCGACCGCATGCAGCTCTCGGTGGACGCCAACTACGCGCGCGGCGTGAACCAGTACGGCTTCCGCGACCTCAACCTGAACGCGACGCCGCGCTTCACGCTCGGGGCCGAGGGCGGCCGGCCCGTGTTCGCGGAGCCGTCGGCCATCGTGCCGGCCACGGGCGCGGTCTCGATCCTCTCGTCGCGCATCGCGCCGCAGTACGGCCAGGTGATCGCCGTCGGGTCCGACCTCGCATCGGAGAGCATGCAGCTCACCGTCGCGGCGAACGGCCTCACGCGCGCCGGCGCGATCTTCAACGTGTCGTACACGCTCGCGCGGTCGCGCGACCAGTCGTCGGCGGGCGGCGGGTCGGCCACCGGCGGCTTCGCGTCGGCGACGACCGCCGGCGACCCGAACGTGCGCGAGTGGGCGCCGAGCAACTTCGACCGGCGGCATTCGATCGTGGGGACGGTGACGTACCCGTTCGACGAGGGGCTCGAGCTGACGACGATCGCCCGGCTGTCGTCGGGCTCGCGGTTCACGCCCATCGTCGCGTCGGACATCAACGCCGACGGCGCACGGAACGACCGGGCGTTCATCTTCGGCCCCGACGCGACGGCCGACACGAGCGTCGCGAACGCGATGCGGCGGCTCATCGACAACAGCGCCTCGCGCGTGGCCGACTGCCTGCGCGATCAGGCGGGGCGCGTGGCCGGGCGGAACTCGTGCACCGGCCCGTGGCAGCCGTCGCTGGACTTCCAGCTCAACTATCGACCACGCGTGCTCGGCCTCGACCGGCGGCTCATGCTGAGCATGACGACGGTGAACTTCCTCGGCGGGATGGACCAGCTCTTCAACGGGCAGAAGAACCTGCACGGCTGGGGAAGCTTCCGCTCCGGCGACCCGACGCTCCTGTACGTGCGCGGCTTCGACCCGTCGGCGAATCGCTTCCTGTATCAGGTGAACGAGCGGTTCGGCGCGCAGCGGAGCGGGCAGGGGAGCGTGGTGCTGCCGTTCCAGGTCGGCTTCCAGGCGCGCTACAGCATCGGGCCCGATCGCGCGCGCGATCTCGTACGGGGGGCGCTGGCGCAGCGTGGCGCAGGCCGGTTCGGCGGAGGCCCGGGCGGAGGCGCTGGCCCGGGTGGCGCGGGCAACTTCGCCTCGCGCTTCGAGCGCGTGCTCCCGAACCCGATCACGCAGATCCTCGATCGGAAGGACTCGCTGGCGCTCGCCGACTCGCAGGTCGTGCGCCTAACGAGGCTGCGCGACTCGCTGGACGCGAAGAACCGGCGCGTGGCCGAGGCGGTGCGGGCCGAGATCGAAAAGGCCGGCGCGAACCCGGACCCCGGTGCGCTGTTCGGTGCGCTGCGGCCGAAGCTCGAGGAGGGACGCGTCAACGCGCAAACGGCGCTCGCGGAGGCGAAGACGGTTCTGACCCCGGCGCAGTGGGCGAAGGTGCCGGAGCGGGTGAAGAATGCGGGGCAGCAGGGGTTCGGGCCGCAGGGTGGGCAGGGGCGGCAGCTGCGGCCGCGGCCGTGATGCGGTGACCGGTCGTCGATGCATCCCGCTCTGAGAGACTCGATCCGGACCGCCTTCGCGAATTCGGCGGACCGCCTCCGGGTGGCGGCGGCCGCGACATCACCCCGCAGGGTGACGCCGGGCTTCGCGCGGTTCGCGGAACGTCTACGATTAACGTTCAAGCAGACTCGAAGGCAAGCAGCAACCGGTCTCGCGCGGCCGGTCGTCCGCGGCAATCCGCACCACGTCCCATCATATCCAGAACCAGATGCGCCATCGAACCTTCGGCCGCCTCGGCTGGCCGGTGAGCGAAGTCGGCTACGGCATGTGGGGGCTCGGCGGCTGGACCGGCGGTGATGATGACCTGACGCGTCAGGCACTCGACGAAGCCGTTCGGCTCGGCTGCAACTTCTTCGACACGGCCTGGGCCTACGGCCAGGGGAAGAGCGAGCGCTTCCTCGGCGAGCTCGTTCGCGCGCATCCAGACAAGCGGCTCTACACCGCCACGAAGATCCCGCCGAAGAACCTCACGTGGCCGTCGCGCGCCGACTTCCTGCTCGACGAGGTCTTCCCGCCCGACCACATCCGTCGTTATGCGGAGCTGAGCCTCGAGAACCTCGGCCTCGACCGCATCGACCTGCTGCAGTTCCACGTGTGGGAGGACGCCTGGGCGCGCGACGACCGCTGGCAGCGCGCCATGGACGATCTGAAGAGCGAAGGGATGATCGGCGGCATCGGCATCAGCGTGAACCGCTGGGAGCCGGAGAACGGGATCGAGACGCTGCGCACCGGGATTGTGGACGCGGTGCAGGTGATCTACAACATCTTCGACCAGGCGCCGGAGGACGAGCTCCTTCCGATCTGTCGCGAGCTCGAGGTCGCGGTGATCGCACGCGTGCCGTTCGATGAGGGCTCGCTCACGGGCACCCTGACGCGCGAGACGCGCTTCCCGGACGGCGACTTCCGCCGCATGTACTTCGGCCCGGAGAACCTCGGCCCCACGATGGACCACGTGGACGCGCTGGCGCCGCTCGTGACGGATGGATCGACGCTGCCCGAAGTGGCGCTCCGTTTCATTCTCAGCAATCCGGATGTCGCGACCGTGATCCCGGGCATGCGCCACCCCGCGCACGTGCGGGCCAACCTGCATGCAGGCGACCTCGGGCCGCTGGACCCCGATCTGACGGCGAAGCTCCGCCTCCACCGCTGGGACCGAAAGCCGACGAGCTGGTCGGCGTAGTAGCACGGTTGTCATTCCGAGCGAGCGTCAGCGAGTCGAGGAACCCTCGGGGTAATTGGGGTCAGATTCGAATTCCCAACCGGGAATTCGAGTCTGACCCCAATTACCCTCTACCGGGACCCTGAGGGTTCCTCGACTCCCCTTCGCTGCGCTCAGGGTCGCTCGGAATGACAAGCTCCCGCCGCTCCACTCGGAATGACAACGCCGTCCGCTCGGAATGACACAGCTCAAGCCGACGCTGTATCCGAGCTTGGCCACGATCGGGCGCCGCGGCTCGTTGGAGACGACGACCGCGCCACAGCGGTTCTCATGCCGTGAGCGCCGCTTCGTCCCGCCTTCGGGCACGCGCCTCCGAGTCACGCAGCACGCGCGCGACGAGGGCGAGCGTGGCGGCCAGGTACGCGATGCTGCCCGGAACCCACATGATCAGCCCGCCGAGCTGCTGGTCCTCGAGCGGCGTCAATCCCCACGGTCCCGTGGTGGTGGCGTACGCCACGTACGCGAGCGACGGCGTCAACGCGAGCAGTGCGCCGAGCGCGCCCGTGTGGAGCATCGTCGCGAACAGCGCGCCGATGGCCGCCAGCGTTCCCCCCCGTGCCTCGCCGCGCCGCAGCGCCACCCACCAGAACAACAGCGCGGTCGCGAAGAAGCTCAGGTGCTGCGCGGCGTGCATTGCTTCATTGTCGATCGTGGCGTCGTAGAGGGCGGGGATGTGCCACCCCCAGATCGCCACCCCGTGAATGACGAACGCCGCCAGCGGATGTGTCAGCGCGTGCCACGCCCGACCGACTCCCGACCGTGCGATCCGGACGCCAGTCGCGCGACGCCAGGGTGGCGGCAGCGCCCATACGAACGGGATGAGCGGCCTCGCCAGCACGAGCAGCGGTGCCGCGACCGTCATCAGCAGCTCGTGCTGCGCCATGTGCGCGGAAAAGAGCACGCCGCCGAGCGCGTGGAGCGGCGACACGAGCGAGAGGGCGAGCACCAGCCAGCCGACCGCGAACGTCCACGCTTCGCCTCTCCGCACCCCGCGACCGACGCCGGCGGCGCGCCACAACCGCGACAACCCGACGGCGTACACCCAGGCCGAGGCGGCCAGCAGCACGACGGTCACCGGCTCGAACGTCCACGCCCGCCAGAGATCGTGCGGGCTGAGCGGCGCCCCGACGTGCGCGAAGACGATCAGGCGCGCAGGCACGGTCCGAGCACCATCGCCGTCACCCACTGCGCGAGGATGACGAGCGCGAACAACACCCCGCCTAACGCGCCGAGGGCGGCCATGAAGCGCGCGCGCGCCGGCGAGCCCGGCAGGGAATCGGGCCACGCACCGCTCAGGCGATTCCAGAGTGCGCGCCCCATGAGCCCCGCGCCCAGCGCCGCCAGCAGCGACACCAGGTGCACCACGTGCAGCGCCCATCCGTTTCCGCTCGTGCAGGCCCACGTGACCATGGCGTAGTTGATCTCGAGATTCAGCAGGAACACGAGTGGCGGTCCGAGCACCGACGTCCACAGCGCGGCGTCCGACACCGGGGAATGCTCGCGAGGCGGCGCCTCGGGCCGAACGTCGGCGGTGCTCATCGGCTCACACCCAACGCGGCACGAGGTACACCGTCACGAAGCACGGAATCCACGCCGCCACCATGAAGTACGAGTAGAACGTATCCTCGGCCACGCCGGGAAATACCCGCTCCTGGACGTGGTCGCGCGACACGATCACGGCGAACACGAGCGTCTCGAGCGTGTCGGCGAGCAGCAGCGTGAAGTGCGCGACCACGATGGCCCACGTGACCGACGCATACGCGTTCGCGTCCCAGCGTACGTTCAACGACCGGAACTCGAGGAACCGCAGCGCCGTGGCCGCGAGCATCATGATGGTGGCCACCCAGATCCACCGGCGTGTCGCCGCGTGGTCGAGCTGCTTCGCCGCCTTCGCGAACAGGTAGCAGGGGATGAGCGACGCGACGAGCACGACGAGGCTGATGGTCGGGATGAGCAGGCCAGGTGCCGGCGTGCGCGGCGGCGGCCACGCCGCGTAGTTGCGCTGCACGTAGTAGTAGGCCGCGAGGCAGGCGGAGAGCGTGGCCGCTTCGGCCACCATGAACCCGGCCGTTCCCCACCAGGTGACCACCCGCGAGCCATACACCACGCTCGGCAGCTCGCTCACGTCGAGCACCGGGCGCATGGGCCGCTCGATCGCGGTCGCGGTGTCGGCCGGAACCTCGAGCCGAGCGGACGTCATTTCGGTAGCTCCACGATCTCGTGTGTGCCCGGCTTCTCGGGCCGCGGCCACCCCCACGCGATGAGCGCGAAGAATCCCAACACGCCGCCGACGACGAAGCCCATCGGATCGAAGATCCCGCCGATCAGCGTCACACCCGTGGCGAGCGCGGCGAGGAGCGGCGTGATCGTGGGGTCCGGATGCTCGTGCCGCGAGTCGGGCTCGGCGTCGAGCATCGTCGTCTGCAGCACCTCGCGCCGGTCCTCACGAAGTCCCGTCACGACGTCCAGCGAGTTCCCGGCGGCCCAGAGCGCGCTGCGGCCGCGCACCACCGGGATGTGCGCGAAGTTGTAGTCCGGGGCCGGCGAGCTCGTCGCCCACTCGAGCGTCTCGCCGCCCCACGGGTCGGCGCCGGCGAGCGAGCCGCGAGCGAGCGCGCGCACCACGTTCACGACCGTCTGATTGTCGAGCGTGTTGTAGAAGATCTTCGCGTCGGCGTACACGGCGCCGCGGTTCACGACGTCACAGCACGCGACCCCCTGCGTCGCGGCGAGGGGCTGCGGCTCGTACTTCCACCTGGCCGGAGCGCCCGGCTTCGAGAGGTCGAGCGCATACAGGATGTTCGGGTACGGCGTCACGACGTACATCGTGCTGCCGACCACGAGCGGGGCCGCTTCCTGTCCGCGCAGCACGCCGGTGGAGAACGTCCACGCGAGCTTCAGCGATGCGACGTTCGCGGTCGTGATCTGATCGAGGCCGCTGAACCGGGTGCTCGCGTAATCCTTCGCGGGACGCACCCATTGTCCATCCTCCGGCTCGGCCCCGGGGACGGTGATGGTGGACGATGCGGGCGGCGATGCGAGGGCGACCGCGCCGCTGTCGGCTGCTCGCGTCGCGGCGGACTCCGATGCCGGCGTCCGCCCCTGCATCTCGCGCTGACAACCGGCGACGGCGACAGCCATACCGCCGGCCACCACGAGCGCGCCGACATGCGCCCGTCTCCCACCGCGCCGCCGCCGGCTCTGCATGGCTGCGCCACCTCCCGGTGCCTACCGCGGCCGGAGCCCGTTCATCCGAACCGCGTATCGTCTTCCTTCGGTTGGAATCGCAAGTCACTGCATACGCACGAAGTGCACCATGCACCGCGGTTGCGAGTGGGGCTGCAGCGTTCCTGCCGCGCCCATCCGTGCGCGAACGCGGCGGAGGGCCGGGTGAAAAATCGGCGGCGCCCGTGGGGTCCGGCCAGGCCGGACCCCACGGGCGCCGCGGTGTCGTTTCGAGCGCTATCGGAACGACCGCGCTCGCCTCACGTGCACGCCGGCAACGTGAACGTGCGCAGCGTGGTGCCGCCCGCGGCGGCGTCGGTGACCACGATCGTCTGCACCGTACCCGAGGTGAGACTGCTCACCGGAATGTTGAGCACCACGGTCGTCTGTCCGGCGTTCGTGAGCCGGATCGTGTTGGCCTGTCCGGCCGGAACGGTCAGGTACGCCGACGCGCCGTTGCGCGCGACGGCCGTCGCGTTAGGTGTGCCGAGCGTCGCTCCGGGGTTCACGAAGATGTCCCAACTGCCGGTGCCCGGCGTCGCGCTGGTCGTGGCGTTGACGATCCGCACCGCCGCGTTGCCGGTGGTCGGTGTCGTGAACTGGTCGTTGAGCGCCGTGAACACCGGGGTCGCTTGCGTGCCGGTCACCAGCACGGTGAACGTGCCGTTGGCGGCGAACGTGGGCGTGAAACCGGGCAGAGCCGTCGTGGTGCCAGCGGGACGGATGGCGATGCCGGGATTCGCGCTGTTCACCTTGGTGCAGGCGCTCGCGCTCCCGAACGCGATGTTGCCGTTACCGGTGCCGACCGTTCCATCCGTGGCGATGTCGAGGTTGAGGGCGCCCGATGTGGCGTTGAAGAAGCGAACCGTGGTGTTCTTGTCGGTGGTGCCGACCGGGTTGCCGTCATCGTCGCTGCAGGCGGCGAGTGCGGCGGCGGTGAGGAGCATGAGGGTGGCAGTGGCGAAGCGTCGAGAAAGCACGAGACCTCCGGACGACAGGACATCGATTCTCCGGGCAATCATCTGCCCGGCGCGAATCCGCACGGCGACGTCGCGGCGTGCGGACCAGCCCGTGTTCGCAAGAGGCAGTCCAGCAGTCCCGGGATGGCACGAAGCGTTGCCGAGCTGGGTACCGAGCCTGCACGCTCGCGCTTGCTTCGGGCGCATCGAGTGGCGCATATGCGAGCGTGACGGCAGCGGTGACTCGCACACGGGGGAAACGACCATGCGACACGGGCGCACTCGGCCATTCGCACTGACGCTTGTGCTCACGCTCGCGCCCGCCATCGCGGCCCGCGCGGGCGCGCAGCAACTCGACCTGCGGCGCTACCGGACCGTCGATCTCACGCACCCGCTCAACGCGCAGACGCTCTACTGGCCTACGTCGCCCACGGGGTTCAAGCTCGAGCAGCTCGCCTACGGGCCCACGCCAGGCGGATGGTTCTATTCGTCGTACGCCTTCTCGGCGCCCGAGCACGGCGGCACGCATCTCGACGCGCCCATCCACTTCGCCGAAGGGCATCTCACGGTAGACCGCGTTCCCCTCGACCGGCTGATCGCCCCGGCGGTCGTCATCGACGTCACGGCGAAGACGCGCGTCGATGCCGACTACAGGCTCACGCCCGACGACGTGCTCGCGTTCGAACAGGCCAATGGACGCATCGCGCCAGGGACCATCGTCCTGCTGCGAACGGGGTGGAGCGCGCGCTGGCCCGACCGAAAAGCCTACCTCGGCGACGACACACCCGGCGACGCATCGAAGCTCCACTTCCCGAGCTTCGGCGCCGAGGCCGCACGGCTGCTCGTGCAGGAGCGCCACGCGGCGGCCATCGGCGTGGACGTTGCCTCCATCGACTACGGCCCGTCGCAGGACTTCATGGTGCACCGCATCGCCGCCGCCGCGGACGTGCCTGGCATCGAGAACCTCACGAACCTGAACCTGCTTCCGGCCACCGGCGCGCTCGTGTTCGCGCTGCCGATGAAGATCGAGGGCGGGTCGGGCGGACCGGTGAGGGTCGTCGCACTCGTCCCGCGGCAGTAGCTTCCACTGCGACAGGCTCTACGGCAACGAACCGACCTCTCGATGAATCGATCCACGACCGCCGCACCGCGGCAACAGATCGCTCGCAACGCACTCATCGCGGCGTGCCTTCCGCTCGCACTCTCCACCATCTGGGCGTGCGCCTCGGGCTCTCAGGCGGAGAGCACCGGAATCCCGGGCTTCGAGCCAACGGTCAAGACGGTGCAGGTCACGCCCAGCGACCGATTCTTCGTGCTCGACAGCAACGACGTGGTCGTGGCGTCGCCAGACTATTCGTTGCTCGGCGGGATCTTCCTGCTGCTCGACGGCGCGCAGCTTCCGTATCGCCGCTATCTGCAGACGCTCCCCCCGCGCACCGCCGTCGCGCTCCTGCTCGAGGCGCGCGATAGCATCATGATGGACAGCACGGTGCGCGCGGCGCGGGCGCCGGTCACGATCTGGGAGCACGTACAGATTCCGCGCGACAACCAGGGCAACGCGCTGCCGATCGCGCAGTTCCTCGTCGCGTCCGTGCGGAACCGCGTCGCACGCGCGTGGGTCGTCGGCGCCGGCAGCGCGAGCGCGGCGCGACCGCTTCCCGACTGGGTCATTGCGGGTGTCACGCAACTCATCACCGGCTTCCCAACGGCGAGCGCCCGGTCGGCGCAGCTCACGTCACAGCTCGCCGACCTCATCCCGCTCGATTCGCTCACGCGGATGCGCATCCCCGAGTCCGCGGTTCCCACAGGCGTGGCGAGCGACGCCACGTTCGGCGGGGCCGAGCGCACGGACTCGCGCGGTCGTCCCGTCACCACGCCGCCGAGGCGGCTTCCCGCCGAATCGCTCGCCGCGCTGGAGGCGGCGAGCGTGATCGAGTTCATGTGGGCGCGCGAAGGACGCGGGATCGTGAAGCAGCTCGTCGATCGCACGCGTCGCGGCGAGCCGCTGTCGGCGGTGATCGCCGACGCCGTCTCACTCCCGCACGACGTGGCGGCGCTCGAGGCGGCGTGGAAAGCGAGCCTCACGCCGCCCCCGAAGAAGAAGAAGGACTAGCTCCCCCGTCGCGACGGCGCGGCTAGCTCACCTTGAACTGCTGCGCCATCCCGCGCGTGAAGTGCGGCTTGCCGTCCTTCGCATCCGGAACGAAGCAGATCAGGCCGTAGTCGCCCGGCTCGAGGTTCGCTTCGAAGTACGCCGCCTTCCCCTTCACGATCGCGGGAACGCCGCCCAGCGTCTTGCCTGGCGGCGGACCTTTCATGTCCATGGCCCACGCGCCGAGCTCCTCGATCGTCTTGCCGGGCGCGAGCTGTACCAATACCACCTCGTGCGGCTGCGCCGCGTCGTTCTGAACCTTGATGAGCTGCTTCCCTGCCGCGAGCGGCTTGGTGAGCGTGAACGAGTAGTCGTTCAGCGCCATCGTCACGTCGGCGGCAGGCTCCGTCGTGTTCGCGTTCGCCGACGCGGTGACGGTGAGCGGCTTCATCATCCCCTTGGCGATGTGCGGCACGTGATCGGCGCTTTCGATGAAGCACACGACCGCGTAGTTGCCGGGCTCCATGACCTGCGTCGCGCTCGTCTCACCGCCGCCCGGCGTTCCGGGATTCACGCCGCCGTAGGGCACGGCCCACATCGGCGGCGGGCCACCCGCCTTCACGGCGGCCTCGAGGTCCGCGAAGGTCTTGCCCTGCTCCAGCTTCAGGAGCTGGACGTGGTGCAGCTCCTGCCCCGCGTCGATGAGATGGAACATCGTCAAGCCCGCGGGAATCTCGGCCGGTCCGTCGAACGCGAACTCCTTGGCGGAGAACATGACCATGTTCGCGCCGGCCGTACCCGTTGCTGCAGCGGCGGGAGTAGCGGTTGCCGCAGTCGCGGCCGAATCGTTCTGCTGGCTCTCGGTCTTCGTGCAGCCGGCCAGGAAAATCGCCGCGCCCGCGACGACGGACATCGCGTGGAATGTGGTGCGTTTCATGGGTTACTCCCGATGGGGAAATGATCCGAGCTACCGAGCGGCGCCTGCGGTGCGCGTGCGGGAGGTCGGCTGAGAAGGGGTGCGTTAACGGCCGCCAACAAGTTGCGCGACGGCGTCACCGGCGCAACCCTCGGATGGCGGATTCCCGGATGCTCGGTCGAGGAGCTCGCCGGCAACCCCGGGCGTGTGCCGCTTGTCTCACCATCGAGCGGCACGGCTTTCGAGATCATGAACGAGCCGCTTCCTCCTTCCCTCTCACTCCGTGACGACTTCTCTCACCGACCTCCAGCTCGCCATCATGCGCATCCTCTGGGATCGCACCGAGGCGACGGTGCTCGAAGTACAGGATCGCCTGCGTCCCGAGCGCGATCTGGCGCAGACGACCATCGCGACGCTGCTGTCGCGCCTCGAACGGCGCGGCGTCGTCGAGCACCGGCTCGACGGCCGGCAGTTCGTCTACCGCCCGCTCGTGACGGAGCAGGAAGTGCGGCGCTCGATGGTGTCCGAGCTGACCGCGCTGTTGTTCGACGGCAGCTCGGCGGCGCTGATGAGCCATCTGCTGCGATCCCGCGAGATGGCCCCGGGGGACCTCGATCGGGTGAAGCGGATGATCGCCGAGGCCGAGCACGGTGCCCCGCGCAACAAGGGGTCGCGCCAGCCGGCGCGCGACGACGGCGGCGGCAATGCTCGCTGATCAAATCGTCGCCGCGCCGGTGCTCGCCCGCGGGACCGACCTCGTCGCCGGCTGGCTACTGACCTACCTCGTTCACAGCACGCTGATTCTGCTCACCGTCTGGGCCGTCACGTCGTCGCGGCGCGTGAGCGATGCCACGCGCGACATCCTCTGGAAGGCGGCGCTCGTCGGCGCGCTGGTCACGGCATCGGTGCAGGGTGCGGTGACGCGCGAGCCACTCGGCGGGCAGCTCCGGCTCGCATCGCGAGCGGGGCATGCGGACGCGCGGGCAGTTCGCGTTGCCTTGCGCGACGAGCACGCGGGCGCGATGCCGCGCCTGCTCTTTGCTCGCCAGAAGCGGGCGTCGTGGACCGCGGGGCTCGTCACGGTGTGGCTGACCGGTGCGGGTGTTGGACTGCTCTGGCTCACCATCGGGTACGCGCGCACGGCGCGAGCACTGGACGGGCGCACGTCGCTCGACGGCACATCCATCGCGCGACGGCTGCGCGCGTTGCTCGCGCGCACCGGGGTTCGCCGTCGCGTCCGGCTCACCTGTTCGGCGACCCTCGCGAGCCCGGTGGCGCTCGCCGGCGGCGAGGTGTGTCTGCCGCGACGAGCGCTGCTGGAGCTCGAGCCGCTGGAGCAGGACACCATGCTCGCCCACGAGGTCGCACACCTCGTGCGTCGCGACCCGCGCTGGCTCATGGTTGCGCGCGTCATCGAGACGGTGCTGTTCGTGCAGCCGCTGAATCGCCTCGCGCGTCACCGCATGCAGGACGTGGCCGAGTTCCTGTGCGACGACTGGGCGGTGCAGCGCACGAGCGAGCCGGTCACGCTCGCGAAGTGTCTCGCCGCGGTGGCCGAATGGGTCGCTCAGGCGCCGCGACTGCATCCCATGTCGGCGATGGTCGAGTCGGGCGGCTCGCCGCTCGTGCGGCGCGTTGGTCGCATCCTCGCTGACGGCACGGAGCGGCGTGAACGATCGTCGCGTGGCGCGCGTGGCGCCGCCGCGTGCGCACTGCTCGCGCTCGCCACCGTGGCGCCGCGCATCTCGGTCGTCGGCGGCGTGCTCCCGGATCGACCCGTGAGGTTCGTGCGCGCCGTCGTGTGGCGCGACGGCGCGACGGCGGGGCACGACACGCTCGTCGTGTTTCGCGGCGCAGCCCGGCGCGTGGTGATCGACTCCCTCATGACGGAGCTCGTCGTCGTCGAACGCCGCGATCGTCGCTGATTCGTCACCGACCTCCGCAGGCGGCATCACGATTGCATCGGTGCGGGCCATTCCCAACGACATGGTCGTTCGAATCAGCACCCGTCCGGGAGGCATACCGTGCAGATGAACTCGTTGCGAGATCTCTACGTCGAGGAGCTCAAGGATCTCTTCAGCGCCGAGAACCAGATTCTGAAAGCGCTGCCGAAGATGACGAAGGCGGCTTCGAATCGTGACCTGCAGCGCGCCTTCACGCAGCACGAGAGGCAGACGCAGCGCCAGGTGAAGCGCCTCGAACGCATCTTCCGTCAGCTCGGCGAGAGCCCGAAGGGCAAGAAGTGCGTCGGCATGCAGGGGCTACTGGAGGAAGGCTCGGAGTTGATCAAGGAAAAGCCCGAGCCCGAGGTGCTGGACGCCGGATTGATCGCGGCGGCGCAGCGCGTGGAGCACTACGAGATCGCGGGTTACGGCACGGCGCGCACGTACGCGAACCATCTGGGGCACGAGGATCAGGCGAGCCTGCTGCAGGAGACGCTCGACGAGGAGGGTGCGACGGACAAGCTTCTCACGTCGCTCGCCGAGCGCTCGATCAACCTCGCGGCCGAGATGGCCGGCGAGGAGGAAGTCACGAGCGGCAACGGGATGGGCCGGGCCGGCGCCAGCCGTCGTACACGCGCGAGCAGGCGGCGAGTCGCGCGAAGGTCGTAGCACCGGGGCGGGCACGCTCCGGCCGGGCGAGGGGTAGCCCGGTGCTGGACACCGTGGACGATGACACGCATCTTCACGCCGGCTGTCATCGTCCCTCTCGCCATCGTGTCCATGACCCAGCCCTCGACGTCCGATCACGGCGCGGGGGACGACGCGCAAGAGCCGCTCGCGTCGCCCCCGAAGCAGGAGAAGTCGTCGTTGTTCGACGACTTCATGGACATCTTCTACGCGCCATCCTCCGTGTTCGCGCGGCGCGAGAACGCGAACTTCTGGATTCCCCTGCTCATCGTCAGCGTGCTGCTCGGCATCATCTTCATCGCGAACCGCGATCTGATGGAGCCGATCATGGACGCCGAGATGACGCGCGCGATGGCGAAGTCCGGCCGGCAGATGACGCCCGAGCAACTGGAGGCGGCGCGGAAGCTCGGCACCGGGTTCGCGTCGGTCGGTGCGTTCGTCGGGCCGCCGCTGCTCATCCTCTGCATGGGCATCGTCCTCTGGATCGTCGGCAAGTTCTTCGACGCGAAGGAGTCGCTCAACACGGCGCTCGTCGTCGCCGCGTACGCGACCGTCCCGCGCGTGGTCGAGGGGATCGTCAACCGGGTGCAGGGGCTCCTCGTCGACACGTCCTCGATCAACAGTCGCTTCAGCCTGTCGCTCGGCCTCGGGCGGTTCGTCGATCCGGACACGCAGCCGGTGTTGCTCGCGATCGTCGGGCGCATCGACGTGTTCACCATCTGGGTCACGATGCTGCTCGTGATCGGACTGGCCGTGACCGGGAAGATCAGTCGCGGGCGAGCCGCGATCGCCGGCATCGTCATGTGGGTGCTCGGCGCGCTGCCCACCGTGGCCGGCGCGCTCCGGCAATGAGGCCGCGGCGCCGCTGACGCTCGCGCGGCTGCTCGATCTCGTCGTGCTGCGCCTGGCAGCGATCCGGTGGGGCCTTCAGCTTCCGGTGGTCGAGGTCGAGGACGAATAGGCATCGAGCCTACGTGCGGTACGCGGCTGCTCGCTGCGGCTGACGACTGACGACTCGTACCCATCTTCTGCCCGACTCGCCCGTCTCCAGGCTGGCGCCCCTCCCGTTCGGCCGGCTATTGTGCCGCCATGACCCATTGGCGGGATGACCTGGTCGGTTTGTTCGGCGAGCTCGCGTGGCAGGCTCGGCGCACCGCCGGGGCGCTGTCGCGTGCGATCGACCGTGACCCGGCGCAGATCGTCGGGTACCGCGGCTACGGCACCGCCGAGCGGATGCTCGTGCTCGGACGGGTGCTCCAGGACGAGGGCGTACGCGCACCGCGGCCGTCGCAGTCCCGATGGCACAACCTCATCGCCTCGCTCCGCCGCATCGAGAGCGATCCGCTGCCGTTCGCGCGCGTGCGCGTGCGGCTCGCGAGCGCCGGCGAAGCGACGTCGGAGGAGCTCGTCGCCGACGACGAGGGGTTGCTGCGCCAGTGGATACCCGCACCGATGCCGCTCGCGACCCCCGGATGGCACACGGTGTCGCTCGCGCTCGTCGAACCGCCTAACGGGACGCCCGTCGTCGCGACGACGGGCGTGCTCGCCCCGGCGCCCACCGCGACGTTCGGCGTCATCAGCGACATGGACGACACCGTGCTCCAGTCGGAGGTGACGAGCTTTCTCCGCGCGGCCCGCATGGTGCTCCTCGAAAACGCGCTCACGCGGCTCCCCTTTCCCGGCGTCGCCGCGTTCTACCGCGCGCTCGAGCGCGGGGCCACCGGCGCCGAGGCAAACCCGATCTTCTACGTCTCGAGCAGCCCGTGGAACCTCTACGACGTGATCGACGGGTTTCTCGAGGCACAGCACATCCCGACCGGTCCGTTGCTGCTGCGCGACTGGGACCTGGGCCGCCTCACGGAGCGCCACGGGCGCCACAAGGGAAGCATGATCGGCGAGATTCTCGACACGTATCCCGAGCTGCCGTTCATTCTCATCGGTGACAGCGGGCAGGAGGATCCGGAGATCTACGCCGCGCTCGTACGGGAGCGGCCCGGGCGCGTTCGCGCCGTGTACATTCGCAACGTGACGCCGCAGGCGGAACGCACCGAGCGGATTCGAACGCTCGCGCGCGAGGTGACCGACGCCGGCTCGACGCTCGTGCTCGCCGATGACACGCTGGCGGCGGCGCGGCATGCGGCAATGCACGGCTGGATCGACTCGGGCGCGCTCGCGGAGGTGGGCGGTGAGACGCGCGACGATGAGGGGCGCACGGGGGCGAAGGCCGACGCGCCGGGCGCGGCGGGCAGGCAGCCACCGACGCCGACGGTGGTCGTCGATCCACAGATCTCGGCGCACGATGTGGAGTGACCCCTGGTGACCCGCACGCTACCATCCTGACGATGCTCTCCACCTATTCGCTCGATTGCTGATGCGCCGCCTCTCTCTCCTGCTCCTGCCGTTTCTCTCGGCGTTCGCGCTGGTCTTCGGTCTGTTCTACCTCTACGCCGCCGTGCGCGTCTTGCGGTCCGGCCGGGCGATGGCCGCGGCGCTGCTGTTTCTCTTCGGTGCGGTGGGCGTGGCGCTTTCCGTCGGCATCTGGGTCGCCCGCCGGCGCTTCCTCGAGCGCCCTGACTCGGCGGGTGGTCCGCCGTCCGGCACCCCGCCTGGATGAGTCGGCGCGGTTACGACGCGATCGTACTCGGTCTCGGTGCGATGGGGAGCGCGACGGTTCAGTCGCTCGCCCGCGCCGGCCATCGCGTGCTCGGGCTGGACCGGTTCGCGCCGCCACATACGCTCGGCTCGTCGCACGGGCGTACGCGGATCATCCGCGAAGCGTACTTCGAGCATCCATCGTACGTGCCGCTCGTGCGGCGCGCGTTCGACCTCTGGCGTGAGCTCGAGCGTGCGTCGGGACGCGTGCTGTACACGAAGACGCGCGGCATCACGATCGGCGCGGAGCAGGGGACGCTCGTGCGTGGCGCGCTGGCCAGCGCGGAAGCGTACGACGTGCCCCACCGTGTGTTGTCGGCCTCCGAGCTTCGCCGTCACTACCCCGGCCTCCAGCCGCTCGACGACATGGTGGGCGTGGTGGAGGACCGGGCCGGCGTGCTCTTTCCGGAGGCCTGCATCGCGGCGATGCTCGATCTCGCGCGGGCGGACGGGGCCGAGCTGCGCCTCGACGAACCGGCGGTGGCGTGGGAGGCGTCGGCGGACGGGGTGCGCGTCGGCACCCCGTCGGGCGAGTATCGGGCCGAGCAGCTCGTGATCGCCGGCGGGGCGTGGATGCGCCAGCTCGTCCCGGCGCTCGGTCCCGTCCTGTCGGTCGTTAGGCAGCCCGTCCACTGGTTCGAGCCGGCCATGCACGCGGAGGCGTTCGCGCCCGATCGCTGTCCGGTCACGCTCTGGGAGTACGCGCCGGGGCACATGTTCTACACGCTCCCCGATTTCGGCGATGGCGTGAAGGCCGGGGTGCACTACGAGGGGCAGATCGTCGATCCGGACCACGTGGATCGTCACACGCTGCCTGACGAGGACGCGCGGGTCACCGACCTGCTGCGCCGGTTCATGCCGCACGCGAAGGGCCACCTGCGCGACTCGTCGGTCTGTCTCTACACCAACACGCCCGACCTGCACTTCATCATCGACGTGCATCCCGCGCACGCGGGTCGGGTGGTGGTGTTGAGCGCGTGCTCGGGGCACGGGTTCAAGTTCGCGACGGTGGTCGGGGAGGTTGCGGTCGAGCTGTTGACCACCGGGCGGTCGCGGTACGACCTGTCGCTGTTCCGGATGGGGCGGTTCGGGTGAGGCGCGTGGAGGTTCCGAGCGGAACCGCGCAGCTGTGTCGTTCCGAGCGGCGGGAGTTGTCATTCCGAGCGGAGCGGCCCGAAGGGCCGCGCGGGTGCCCGCTCCGCGGGCAGATGACGAACCCTCATCCTCCCGAAAGAGGGACAGGGCCCTCGGTCGGGACCCTGAGGGTTCCTCGACTGCGGGCCTTCGGTCCTCCGCTCGGAACGACAACGCAAGCTCACAATGTCAACCGATGGAAAACGCCCTCGGTCGCCTAACGGCGCCGAGGGCGTTTGCACTCCGCTGATGCGTCAGCTCACTGGCACTTCTTCGGGTTACAGCTCACGGTCTGGGTCGCGACATCCGAGCCATCCGGGCCAGCAACGGTGAGCGTGACCGTATAGTTCTGGCGTGCGCTGTAGTCGCTCGAGATCGGCCCCGCGCCGGACCCAGACGTCCCGTTGCCGAAATCCCACGTCCAGCTCGTGATGTTGCCGGTCGACGTGCTCCGGAACGTACAGGTGAACCCGCTGCACGACTTCGTGAAGCTCGCCACGACGGTCGGTCCTGGTTCGGGCGGCGGGTTCACGGCGGTGAAGTGCGTATGGAGCAGCAGGTTCGGTGTTCCCGACGGCAGCCCCGTGACGTGGTTGGTCGTCGCGCTGTTCTTGAGCGCGGTGGTGATCGCCGCTGGGCTCGAGCCCGGGTTGGCGGACAGATACGCCGCCGCCGCGCCGGCCACGTGCGGCGACGCCATGGAGGTGCCACTGATGGTGTTCGTGGCGGCGTCGCCAGTGTTCCACGCCGACGTGATCGCCGAACCGGGTGCGTTGATGTCGACGCACGTACCGTAGTTCGAGTACGACGCCTTCGCATCGCTACTCGACGTCGCCGCGACGGTGATCGCGCTCGGCGCGCTCGCCGGCGAGTAGTTGCAGGCGTTGCGGTTGCTGTTGCCGGCGGCTATCGCGTAGGTGACTCCCGCGGCCACGGAGTTCTCCACCGCGGTATTGAGCGACGACGAGAACCCGCCGCCGAGGCTCATGTTCGCCACTGCCGCGCCGGCGTGATTCGCCGTCACCCAGTCGATGCCCGCGATCACCCCCGCCGTCGAGCCACTCCCGCTGCAGTCCAGCACCCGCACCGCCACGAGCTGTACGTTCTGCGCGACGCCGTACGTCGATCCGCCCACCGTGCCGGCGACGTGCGTGCCGTGGCCGTTGCAGTCGTTGGTGCCGTTGCCGTCGGTGATGGCGGTGTAGCCACCACTGGCGCGACCGCCGAACTCGTTATGCGAGGTGCGGATTCCGGTATCGATGATGTATGCCGTGACACCGGTGCCATCGGCGTCGTACGCGTACGTCTGGTTCAGCGGCAGGTCCCGCTGGTCGATCCGGTCGATCCCCCACGTCGCGCTGGTCTGCGTTCCCGACCCGTCGATCGTCACGATCCCATCCCGCTCGATCGCCGCGACGCGTGGGTTCCGCGCCAGCGCCTCGACCGCCGCGTCGGGCAGGTTCGCCACCGCGAACCCCTTGAGCGCGGCGCGATAGACGAACGTGAGCGAGCCGCCGTGCGCCGCGACCAGGGCACGCGCCTGCCCTTCCGGGTCGCGCTCGTCGTCACGGAACGTGACGATGTAGTCGTTCTCCAGGGCTGCGGCCTGCGCCGCGTTGACGCCGGGAGCTGGCACCACGATCGGGCGCGGTGACGTGGCGTCCTGGCAGGCGGCCGATGCGAGGAGCAGGACACCCAGGGCCGGAAAGCGCTTCATGACTTCCTCCACATGTGACGATGCGACGGTCTACCCAGCGTCGGGCGGCCGACTACGTTATGCCCCGGCGACCGATCGGTCCAGCACCAAAATGTCGCAGTTCGGCCCCGCCATTCGGTCGTCTCGACCGACAACCCTACCCTGCGCCGGTGTGCCCGCGCATCATCCGGCCCGCGTCGCCACCTTCCCACCCGAGGCCATGACATGTCGCTCGATCATCGCGTTCGCTCCCTCATGCTGGCTGGCGTCGTGGTTGCCGCCACCGCCGTTCGGCTCACCGCCCAGGAGCCTGCCGCATGGGGTGACCCGACGCGCGAGCCGCTCGAGTTCCACACCTTCTCCATTGCCGCCATCGACCCGCGCACCGGTGAGGTGGGCGTCGCCGTCACCACGCGCGTGCCGTGCGTGGGGAACGGTGTTCCGTGGGTTCGCGCCGGCGTGGGGGCCGTGGCCACGCAGGCCAACACGCGGACCGAGTATGGGCAGATCCTGCTCGACGCGCTCGCGAAGGGCGACGACCCATCGCGCGCGGTCGAGCGGGCACTCGCCGCCGACTCGGCGGCCGCATCACGCCAGGTCGGCGTCATCGCGGTGAGCGGGAAGAGCGCCCAGCACACGGGGAAGAGCACCAGCGCGTGGGCGGGACACCGGGCAGGGAAGAACTACGTCACGCAGGGCAACCTGCTGGTCGGGCCCGAGGTGCTCGATGCGGTGGCCGCGTCGTTCGAGGCGAGCGAAGGCGCGCCGCGGCACCTCGCCGACCGGCTCATCGACGCCATCGCCGCCGGCCACGCGAAGGGCGGCGATGCGCGGAAGGGGCGCACGCAGTCGGCGGCGGTGATCGTGGCCGACAGCCGTCCCGGGCGATCCCGCCGCGCGGACGGCGTGACGGCCAACATCAACGTCTGCGAGCACCCCGCGCCGGTGGCCGAGCTGCGCCGCATCTACGACACGATCTCGCAGACGCTCGGCTTCCGCACGCTCGAGCAGTTCTCCGGCGGCGACGTCTGGCAGCTCAAGGTGATGCTCCACGCGCTCGGTCACTTCCGGCCTAACGAGGAGGCGCTCGACCGCCGGGCGCCGGACGCCCTCGTCTACACGCCGGAGGCGGTCGCGGCGGTGGACGCGTTCCGCGCGGCCGAGAAGCTGTCGCTGCCGGCGCTGGGCTCGCCGGCCGGGTTGGTGGACGGGGACACCGTGACGCGGCTGTGGGCGGCGCTCGCGCGCGCCGGCAAGGACGACGCGGTGCGGCGGATGCTGCTCGAGACGACGGCGGTACGGCGTTAGGCTCCCTGTCACCGGCTCCGTTCGGGGCACGTTCCGCCATTGACGTCCGGGAACGATGGCAACGGCGGAAACCGCGGGGACCGCGGAGGACGCAGAGAACGGCTCGTTCGGGACGGTCATCCCGCCACGAGCCGGCACTGAGAATGAGCGACCCCGGGACGCCAGAGCCTCCCGAGGCCGTTCCCCTCAGGTCCCGCCGCCGGCGCGGGCATCTCGACCAGTCAAGCAGTTCTCTGCGTCCTCTGCGTCCTCTGCGTCCTCTGCGTTCTCTGCGTTCTCTGCGTTCTCTGCGTTCTCTGCGTTCTCTGCGGTTCAGTGCAGTTCGCTGCGGTCCGCTGCAGTTCCCAGCAGTTCGCAGCAGCTCTCGGCAGTCCTCGGCGCTCGCCGTCCCCTGCGTCAGTAGTACCGTGCGTTCGTAGCCCTGGGCGTCGTTAGCGCTCAGCCGCTTCAGCGTTCGCAGTGCCCGGAGTCGTCCCGACCTCGATGCCAGAACCGGCGGCGCGCGATGCTGACCAGCATCGCGAGCCCGCCCCAGCGACGGACAGGAGTGCCACGCTGCACTCCCCGGCGCCGTGTCAACATCTACCGCGACTTCGGCCGGCCCCGGCCCGCCCGAACTCGGGATGACCTCACGATCCCGGGGGCACGGCCGCTCGCGCCGCGTCGTGCGCCCTACTATATAAGCACACATGGACCCGGCGGAATTCACCACCGAGAGTGACTCGGGCGAGCGCTCGGCCGTGCCGCCCCGCGCGCTCACCGCGCCGATCGACTCCGCGCGGTTCGTGCTGGAGCGCGAGCGCGACTGGGCCGAGCGGATGCTCAACCGCGCGCGGCTCATCGTGCTCGTGCTCCTCGGCGCCGCCGCCCTCGTCTACGCGCCGAGCCTAACGCCGGCACTCAACCGGGTGAACGTCTCGGTCCTCCTGCCGATCATCGGCTGGACGTTGCTGCAGAGCCAGCTCTTCTACCGCCGGCCGCGGCTCCCCGCATGGCTCGGCGTCGTGAACCCCGTCGCCGACATCGCCGCCGTCACCGCGATCATCGGCGGCTACGCGTTCGCCCAGTCGGCGACGCTCGCGCTCAAGACGCCGATCTTCCTCATGTACTTCGTCATCCTCGCCGCCCTGCCCATCGCCGCATCGACACGGAAGGCGGCGGCGGTCGCGTGCATGACGCTCGGCGGCTACGGCGCGCTGCTCGCGTTCTTCATCGCGAGCGATCGCGTCCCGACCGTGCTCAACCCTGTGGCCGCCGCCCACGCGGCGCGTGTGTCACCGCTCGACGAGGGGGCGAAGCTGCTGCTGCTCGCCGTGGCCGGCGCCATCGCCACCTACGCCACCAACTGGCAGGAGCGCCTCGTCACCAGCTTCTCGCGCGCCACCGAGGAGCGCGAGCAGCTCGAGGCGCGCCTCGCGCGCGCACAGCTCCAGAGCCTCCGCCTGCAGCTCCATCCCCACTTCCTGTTCAACACGCTCAACACGATCAACGCCCTGATCGGTACCGATCGCCATGCCGCCGAGCGCGTCGTATCGGGGCTCAGCGAGCTGCTCCGTATGTCCCTGAGCAGCGCGAGCGAGCAGGAAGTCTCGCTCGCACGCGAGCTCGAGCTGCTCGCGCACTACATTGAGATCCAGCAGATCCGCTTCCACGACCGTCTCTCGGTAAGCTTTCGCATCGACCCCGAAGCGCGCTACGCGCTCGTGCCGAACCTCCTGCTCCAGCCGCTGGTCGAGAACGCCATCCGGCACGGCATCGCCCCACGCGCCGCGCCTGGCCATGTCGTGGTCTCCGCCGAGCACCGCGACCACCAGCTCGCGCTCAGCGTGGTGGACGACGGCGTCGGCGAGGACCCGCGCGCCGAGCATCACGACGGTGTCGGGCTCGGCAACACGCGCGCGCGGCTCCTTTCGCTGTACGGCGCCGATCACCGGTTCCAGGCCGGCGGGGCGCCGCAGGGTGGATTCGCCGTACACATCGAGATTCCCTATCGCACCGACGCGATGCTCAAGGAGCCGGCGCGCCGTGATGCGGAGCGCGAGGCGCTCGTATGAGCACGGCGAACGAGACGACTCCGGTGCGCGCGCTCATCGTGGACGACGAGCCGCTGGCGCGCGCGCATCTGCGCTCGCTGCTCTGCGACCGCGGCGACGTCGACGTCGTCGGCGAGTGCGGCGACGGCCGCTCGGCCATCGAGCAGATTCGCCGGCTCGCGCCCGAGCTCGTGCTGCTCGACATCCAGATGCCCGAGCTCGATGGCCTCGAGGTCATCCGTGAGATCGGGCCGACGAAGATGCCGGCAGTCGTGTTCGTGACCGCGTACGACGAGCACGCGCTCGCCGCGTTCGAGGTGCACGCCTTCGACTACATCCTCAAGCCCGTCAGCCGGCAGCGATTCACGAACGCCATCGACCGGGTGGTCTCGCTTATCCGTGCCGATACGCCCGCCGACGAGCGCCCGTTGACGGCGCTCATCGATGCGCTGCGCAGCGAGCGATCCGCGCTCGACCGTGTCGCCGTGAAATCCGACGGCCGCGTCACCTTCATCCGCGTGGGCGAGATCGACTGGATCGAGGCCGACGACGATCTCGTGCGCATTCACGCCGGCAAGGCGGTGCACGCACATCGCAGCACCCTCACCCATCTCGCCGAGCGGCTGCCGGCGTCGAAGTTCCTGCGCATTCACCGCTCGACGCTCGTGAACGTGGACCGCATTCGCGAGATCCAGCCCTGGTTCCAGGGGGACTGGGTGCTGATCCTGGCCGACGGCACGCGGCTCCATTCGGGGAAGAGCTATCGCGCCAAGGTGCGCGAATACATCGAACGGCTGACCTGACGCCGGCCTTCCGCCACCGCGGCGCGGCTCACACGCGGCCTTCGCCCCACCGGCCGCGCCATTCACCGATCACGAACCGCCCCCCGCCGTCGTCTCGTTGTCGCCGGTCATCATGGCGCCCAAACGTAGACCCGCGACGTCCACGGTGAAACGCCGCGCTGCGCGTGGCGTCGCCGCGCGTTGCGTTGCGGCTCTCGGAGCGGCGTCAACCGCGCGGCTCCAACGGATCGCGAGACCTTGATGGAGGCTGTATGCGCCTGGCGCATGAAGGGAGGATGGCAGTTGCACTCGCGACGGCCGCGGTGCTCGGTGCATGTGGAGGCGATGGTGACGGCGGCACCAGCACCGTCACGCCCGTGTTCACGACGTTCACCGTATCACCGACGACGGCGACCATCGCCGTCGGCTCGACGCAGGCGTTGACCGCGACCGCGCGCGATCAGAACTCGGCCGCGATGTCCGGGCTCACCGTCTCGTACACGTCGAGCGATGAGACGAAAGCCACCGTGACCTCCGCCGGCGTCGTGACCGGCGTGGCAGTCGGCACGGCGCGCATCACCGCCACCGGAACAGTGGGCTCGGTCACGAAGACCGCGAACGTCGACATCACGGTCACGAGCACGCTGCCACAGAGCGCGTCCGTCGCCGCGACGCTGCAGGACACGTTCGACCCGTCACAGGCCTCCGTCGCTCGCGGCGGGTCGGTGACATGGACGTTCGCGAAGGAGCATAACGTGACGTTCGACGCGTCGGGGTCGCCGAGCAACATCCCCACCACGAGCAGCGGATCGGTGTCGCGGACCTTCCCGAACGCCGGAACGTTCGCCTATCACTGCACGATTCACACGGGCATGGCGGGCCGCGTCGTCGTGCAGTGATGCGGAGCGCGCGTTGCGTGCCGGCCGCGCGGGACTGCCCCGCTCCGACGCGCGGTGGCGTGTGACGAGGGCGAGGCCGCGAGGTGGGGCGCTGTTCGGACCGATCATCGGATGTCTGCTCGCCACGCTGGTGGGCTGGCCCGCTCTGGCCTGCGGGCAGGCGCGCGAGCTGCGCACGTACGGCTCGGGGTCGCCAGAGGCGAAGCTGATGCTGTACTACTCGTCCACGATCGCCTTCTCGCCGCTGGGCGTCCCGTACGGCGTGCAGGCATCGCGGGGCGGCCCGATGGCGAACGGTCGAGCGATGCCGCGCCTCGAGGCCGCGGTGGAGCTGTCGTATCTCCCGCCGCTCTCGGCCGAGCAGCGGACTGCCGGGTCGGACAAGCCCGAGGCGACGAACCTCGCGCCGCTCTTCGTGCGCCCGCGCCTCGCCGCGCGACTGCCCGGCGGCGTCGCGCTCGAGTTGAGCTGGATTCCACCCGTGCGCGTGTTCGACGTGAAGGCGAACCTGTTTGCCGGCGCCGTAGCGCGCGCCTTCGACGGGCCGGGCCGCGTGCGGCTGGTGCCACGCATCTCGGCGCTCGCGGGGCGGGTGGAGGGGCCCATCACCTGCAACCGCGAAACGGCGCGCGATGGCGGTGCGGCGCTCGCCACGTACTTCGCGCTCGTCTGCTACGGCAACGACAGCCGCGACTTCTTCGAGCCGCGTCACCTCTCGGGCGAGCTGATCGTCGCGCGCGCCTCGGCGGCCGTCCGCTGGGAGCCGTACGTCGCGGTGGGGGCGCGCGCCGAGCGCACGCGGTTCGATGTCGGCGTGATGCGTCGCGACGGGACGCGCGATCCCGACCAGCCGCTGCTCGAGGTGAAGACGGCACGGGGCTACGGTACCGCCGGCGTGTCGTGGACCGGCGCGTGGCGGACGCGGCTCGCGGCGGAGTTGTATTACGCTCCCGGAAGCGCGTTCACCGTACGCGGGCTCGCCGCGGCGCGCCTATGGTGACGACGATGCGGCCGGCGGTACCCGGCGCGGCTCGGCGCGCCGACCGCGCTCGTGGGGCGTGGCGGCACGTGGCTATGGCGGCAATCACCGTGGCGGGCGGCGCGCTGGCGTTAGGGTGCGCCGACTTCGACACGCTGCTCGACCCCGCCGGTGGCGCCCCGGATGCCCTCGTCCCCACCCCGTCGTTCTCCGCCGACGTCGTGCCGATCTTCGAGAAGCGGTGCTCGCTGGGCGGATGTCACTCGCTCGCCACGCGCCAGGCCGGCCTCGTCCTCACGCCCGACGCGGCGTACGACGCGCTCGTCGGCGTGCCGTCATCGCTGGTGCCGCCAACGCTGCGCGTGCGCCCGCTGCGTCCCGACTCGTCGTGGCTCGTGGCGATCATCGGCGCCGATGACGCCGCGCGTCGCGGTTACAGCCGCATGCCGCTCGCGTCGCACCCGCTCACCGCGAATCAGATCGCGACGATCGTGCGCTGGATCGAACAGGGGGCGCAGCGTAACTGATGGGGCGGGATCCGAGCCCCCGAAGCGGGCGAGCGTCTGCTGAGGAGTCGCGCTCGGGCTGGCGCCGCCCCGACACGCGAGGCGGCGCGATGAACGACGCCGCCGAGCGGTGGGAGTGCCTCTCCGAGCTCGGCCCCGACCCGATACGCCTGACGCCGAGCAACACCAGCGTGTCGATGGCGGTGCGGTGGCTCGGTGGACTGACCGTGCGCGGCATCTTCACCGATGTGCGGGGAGCGATGCACGCCCCCAGTAGCGGGGCGAGCACGGGCGCGGTCACGGTGGAGATCCAGGCCGACAGCCTGCGCACCGGCGTCGCGCTTCGCGACCGCCACCTGCGCGGCCCGCTCTTCCTCGACGTCGCGCGTCACCCGGTGATCACGTTCCGCGGCGGCGACGTGCTGCGGCTGCCGACGCATCTGGCCGTCGCGGGGTCGTTGACGATCCGCGGCGTGACACGCACCGAGGAGCTGCGCTGTACGCTCGAGCGCTCGACGCGCTGCCGAGCGCTCTGGGCCGGCGTCACGCTGTCTCGGCGCGCGTACGGCGTGGGCGTGCCGCACGGACTCCGGCGGCTCGATCCACTCTTCGTGGTCATCGGGGATGACGTACGCGTGACGATCCGAGTGGCGCTGTGAGCGGCGGGTACCGCGCGTAGCAGCAGTCCGCGGTGGGTGGTGATCCGCGTCACTACCCGTCGATCCCCGCCTCCATCTCCGTCCGCCCCCGCGCCGCGACCATCCAGCTCGTCTCGACGATCGAGTCGCGCACCCCGTAGATGACGTCGTTCAGGTGCACGACGATGCACACGTGATTCGGGATGATGCGCACCTGATCGCCCACCTGCGGGTCCCAGCCCGAGTCGCCGAGGTCGAGGATGCCGTGCTCCTCCGACATGCGCGCCACCACGGCCTCGGGGTGATCCATCACGACGCCGAACCCCTCGCCGGCGGCGCCGCGCATGGGCTCCCGGCCTAACGCCTTGGAACCCGCATCGATCACGGCCTGGCCGGGCACCGCGCGACTCACCACCGTCGCGAGCACCGTGAGCGCGCAGTCCTCCCAGCCGCACGCGCCGATCTCGGCGGTCGTGCGATCGTTGTAGACGTAGGTGCCGGGGCGAACCTCGGTCACGCCCGGCACCTCGTGCATGCGCCACGCCGTCGGCGTGGAACCGCCGCTCACCACGCGCGGGTGGACCCCGGCGCGATCGAGCTCCGCGATGTACCGCCCGAGGTCGGCGCGCAGGCGCTCGACGCTCTCGTCCTGATCCTTCACGCGCTCGCGCACGTGGCCCGGGTAGAACGCGATCCCCGCGTAGTTCAGCGGCGGATGCTGCAGCACCTGCCGCGCGAGCATCACGGCGTCGGCCGGCGTCTGCACGCCCACGCGGTGCATTCCCAGGTCGATTTCCACGTACACGTCCACCTCGCGCTGCGACACCTTCGTCGCCGCCGCGAGCTGGCCCAGCGCCGCCGCCGAGTCGAGCGCGACGGTGATCTTCACCTGGTGCGGGATGTACATCACCCGCGCGAGCTTCGCCGCCCCCACCAGCGGGTATGCGAGCAACAGATCGTGCGACACATCGCCCATGACCTCGAGCTCGCGCGGCGTCGCGCAGGTGAGGCCCACGGCGCCGAGCCGGATCTGGTCGGCGGCGATGCGGGGCGACTTGTGCGTCTTGACGTGCGGTCGCAGCGACAGCCCGTGCAACATGCAGTACGACGCCATCCGATCGAGGTTTTGCGCGAGCCGGTCGAGGTCGACGACGGGCACCGGGGTCTCGAGCGCCGAGAGCTGCTTCGGCGGCTCCGGCGGCTCGAGCGTCGGGAACGCCGCGCGCCGCTGGGAGTTTGATCGCTTCATTACGCCACGCAGGAATTGAAAGGCTTGAGGCGCCGCGGGCGCCGGTCACGACTCTGCGTAGGCAATATGTCCCGTGGCGCGGCGCGTGGTTACCCCACCCCACGTGGTCGCACCACCCGCTCGCACACCCCCAGCACCAGATCCACCGCGAGCGCCAGCAGCGCCGCCGGAATGGCGCCCGAGAGAATCAGCCCCGTGTCCGACAGCGCGAGCCCCGTCACGATCGGCTCGCCGAGCCCGCCCGCGCCGATGAACGCCGCCAGCGTGGCCGTCCCGACGTTGATCACCGCCGCCGTTCGCACGCCCGCCATGATGGTTGGAGCCGCGAGCGGCAACCGCACGTATCGCAGCACCTGCCTCGGCGTCATGCCGAGTGCGTGTGCCGCACTTACGGCGGCGGGGTCCGCATCGCGCACGCCGGAGTACGTGTTGCGCACGATCGGGTAGAGCGAGTACGCGAACAGCGCCGCGAGCGCCGGCACGATCCCGATGCCGAGCACCGGGATCATGAACGCGAGCAGTGCGATCCCCGGAATGGTCTGCAGGAGCCCGGTCGCGCGCACGAGCGGCTCGGCCCACCGCCGTCGGCGCTCGAGCACGAGACCGAGCGGGATGGCCACGAGGGCAGCCAGCAGGAGCGACACCGAAGACAGGAGGAGATGTCGCGCCGTGCGCCGGCCGAGTGCGACGCGATCGTCCACCATGGCGCGGATGAACGACCGCCGCGCCGGGCGGCGCTCGGCTGTGGGGGCCGGGGACGCGCCGGGGCCCGCGGCCACCAGGCCAAGTGAATCCAGGGCATCCCGGGCAACTGCGGCCACCGCGGCGCCATCGACCTCGAGTCGCCGGTTGAGCGCGCGCATGGCCGGCTCATCGATGCGCTCGCTCAGCTCCGTGAGCGCGGCGACCGCTCGCGGGACGTCGCGTTGGAGCGCGGGGCTCACCAGGGCCGCCGCCTGGTACGGCGGAAAGAACCGTCGATCGTCCTCGAGCACCACGAGGTCGTAGCGCGCGATGAGTCCATCGGTCGAGTAGCCGTCTATCACGTCGACGTCGCCGGCGGCCACCGCGCGATACTTCACCGCGGCGAGCAGCGGCCGCACCTCGCGGAAGCGGAGGCCGTACGCGCGCGACAGTCCCGGCAGGCCGTCGGCGCGCCCGATGAAGTCCGCGGTGAAGCCGGCGCGGAGCGACGGCGCAACGCGCGCGAGGTCGCTCAACGTGCGCAGCGCGTAGCGCGTCGCGGTCTCCCGCCGCACGCTGATCGCGTACGTGTTCTCGAACCCGAGCGGCGGGAGCCACCGCACGCCGAACCGCTGCTCGAACTCGCGGGACACGTGCGCGAACGCATCCGCCGGCGTCCGCCGCGTCGTGTCGCCGAGAATGGCGAGCAGCCCGGTGCCGGTGTACTCGGGGTAGACGTCGATCGCGTTCGTGCGCAGTGCGGCGAACGCGATCTCCGTGGCGCCGAGCCCGGGCCGGCGATCGACGCGAAGGCCGCGTGCCTCGAGGAGCTGCGCGAACATCTCGCACAGGATGTACGATTCGCCGAACGGCTTCGAGGCGACGATGACGGGCCGCGACGGTGGCGCGTCGGGCTGCGCGACCGCGACCGCGAGCGCCGGCGCGAGGGTGAGTCCGATCGCGATGCCGATGCGGCGTGCGGCTCGGACGCCCGATGTTCGCGACGCGCTCACCGTGGAGCCTGCGGCATGGGGTGATCACGGCCCGCGCCCATGGCCCCGAGCCCCACGCCAGCCGTGTCCACCAGTCGAGCCACGTACTCCGTCGCCGGTCGCTCGATCACGTCACTCGGCGCGCCGACCTGCTCGATCCGCCCCGACCGCATGACGGCGATCCGGTCCGCGAGGCGCCAGGCCTCCGCGAGGTCGTGCGTGACGAGCACGCACGTCATCGGTCGCTGCCGGCGAATGCCGAGGAACATCACCTGCAGCTCGGCGCGCGTGATGGCGTCGAGCGCACCGAACGGCTCATCGAGCAGGAGCAGGAGCGGACGGGCCGCGAGCGCCCGCGCCATCGCGACCCGCTGCCGCTGGCCCCCCGAGAGCTCGCGCGGATAGCGGGCGTCGAGTCCGCCGCCGCCGAATCCGACCAGCGTCAGCGCATCGGTCGCGAGGACGCCGGCGTTAGGCGTCCGCGTCAGCCAGGGTACGAGCTCGACGTTCCGCCGCACGGTCCAGTGCGGCAACAGCCCGCCCTCCTGCGGCACGTAGCCCACGCGCCGGCGCAGCGCGACCGCGTCCGTCGCGCGCGCGTCGTCTCCGCCCACGACCACCACGCCCGCGTCGGGCTCCACGAGGCGGTTGAAGCAGCGGAGCAGCGTCGTCTTCCCGGACCCGCTCTCGCCGACGAGCGCTACGCACTCCCCCGGCGCGACGTCGAGCGACACCCCGGCGAGCGCCGTGATGGTGCCGGCGGCGGTGTGATAGCGTTTGACGATCTCGCGAGCCGAGAGCGTAGTGGACACGGGTGGCGCGGCGGAGTTTCGGTGTGGGAGAGTAGCTGGAAGCCGTCAGCCGGCAGCCATCAGCCGACAGCCGTCAGTGATCAACGATCAGCCCTGAGCCCCGAGCCCTTCGAAGCTCACCACCATCCGAGGATCTTCCACCACGCGAACCCGATCGTGCTCCAGATCGCGATCGTGGTCACCGAGGCGATGAGCCCGTACGTCCACCACTCGCGCTGGGTCACGTACCGCGCACCGAAGTAGATGGGCGCCGGTGTCGTGCCGTAGTGCGTCAACGACGCATCGAGGTTCGAGAAGTACGCCAGCGACAGCACCGCCAGCAGCGGCGGCGCGCCGGCCGCGAGGGTCACGACGAGAAACGGGACGTACATGGCCGTGACGTGCGCGGTGATGCTGGCGAACCCGTAGTGTGCGTAGAAGTAGACCAGGAGCAGCACGGAGAGCGCCGCGCCCCACACCCACCCGGTGGTGAACCCGGCGGCCGCCTCGGCGAACCGCTTGGTGATCCCCGTCTCGCCTAACGCCGCGGCCATCTGTACCAGGCCGCCGTACCAGATGTACACGTCCCACGCCGCGCGCTCGCCGATCACGTCGTCCCAGGAGAGCACGCCGGTGAGCAGCAGCGTGCAGATGCCGGCCAGCGCCACCACCGCGTAGTTGATGTGGTGCAGGCTCGTCGTCATCCACAGGCCGGCGATGAGCGCGAACGTCATCAGCATGATCCGCTCGCCGCGCCCCATCCGGCCGAGTCGCGCGAGCTCGTCCGCCGCGAACGCGGCCGCGCCGGGCGTACGGCGCACGTCGGGCGGAAAGAGACGGTAGATCACCAGCGGCACCACGATCAGCGACACGAGCCCCGGCACCACGCCCCCGATGAACCATTGCGCGTACGACAGCTCCACCCCCGCGACGTCCTTCGCGAACTTCGCGATCAGCACGTTCGACGCCTGGCCGGTGAGGAACATGGCGCACGCGATCACGTCGCACTGGTAGACCGTCGTCATGAGGTAGGCGCCGAGGCGGCGCCGCGTCGGCCCCGGCGTCGAGTCGTACGCTTCGGCCAGACTCTTCGCCACCGGGAACACCACGCCGCCGGCCCGCGCACCGTTCGACGGCACGAGCGACGCGAGCAGCGTGTCGGTGCCCACGAGCGCGTACGCGAGCCCGATGGACCGATGCCCGATCGCGCGGATGAACACGAGCGCGATCCGCCGGCCGAGCCCCGTCTTCACGACGCCGCGCGAGATGAAGAACGCGCACAGCACCAGCCACACGATCGGGTCGGCGTACCCCCCGAGCGCCTGCACCGGCGTCAGCGTGCCCGTGAGCGCGACCGCGGCGACGCCGAGGAACACCATCGCGCCCGCTGGCACGGGTCGCACGATGGACCCGACGATGGTGCCGAGGAAGATGGCGAGGAGCCGCCACGACTGGGCGGTGATGCCGTCGGGCCGCGGGGCCGCGAGGATGATGCAGACCGTCGCGGCCACGGCGCCCCAGCGGAGGAGCACGTCGCGCCGGCTGAGTGCCTCGGTCGCTGGGTGCTCGGGTTTGCCGCCGGACTGAGGTGCCGGTTCGGCGCTGGCGACAGTTCCACCAGCCGCCGAACCGAGCGGCAGGGATGCGGAGGGTGGGGCAGGGGAGGCAGTCATCGCGCACGAATATGCGGCCGGTGTGCAATCCGGGCCACGACCGCGGCACGGCTGTGCGCCCGCGAGGATGCTGGCATGCGGTCACCGCGAGGGATGGACTGGGCCCACTCTGGCTGGCGGCGATGTGCCCGAGAGGAACGGTGCTCCGCGGTTTCGTTGCCGCTCCGCTGTTGGTCACTTCGCCATGTCCCTCGCGCGCTCGGGGGCGGAGAGCCGGGAGCGGCACGGCAGTCCCGCCGATCCGGGCCGCTACTTCTACACTGTACGCCCCGCGCCGCGCGCCGCGACGCTGAACCTCGTCAACAGCCTGATGGAGACGTGTGTGCGGCCGGCCAGTGCGGCCCTTGGATCGAACCCGGCGCGGTAACGTTCCGAGAGGAGGCGTGCATCGCGTCGTAACGTGATGCGTGCCGCGACCGCTCGGGGTTTTTGGCTCGCCGCGCGGCCGGCATCGTCGCGCAAGGAACAGCGGGAACTGCCATGACGCGGATGACGCGGAAGACGCCGGATCGTTCCCCGGCCCGTCTGTCATCCCGAGGAGCGCCAGCGACGAGGGGCCTGCTCGAAGGTGCTCGTGGCCGGCCGGACCCACTGGGTCCGCACGCAAGGTCCCTCGTCGGGGCTGACGCCCCGCCTCGGGATGACACCGCACGCTCACGGCGCCCATCCGGCCGTTTCGCCGTTCCCCATCCGCCCCATCGCCGTCCCCCGCCGGGTCCGGCGGAACGATGCCGGCCCAGGCGGCTGTCGAGCGAGCTGAAGCCGACCCCGGCGCTCCGCGGCCATCATTGTCTCGCGCAACCATCTCCCCCCGCCCCGTGTCAACCAGCCGAGCACCAACGAGACCGGCTTTCCGAGCGGACCCAACCGAGTGAACGAACGCCAGTTGATCGCGGCAGCAGTGGCCGGCGAGGTCACAGCGCAGCGGATGCTATATGACCAGCACGTCGACCGCGTCTACCGCCTGGCGTTCCGCCTCGCGGGAGAGGACGACCTCGCGCGCGACTTCACGCAGGAGACGTTCATCCGCGCCTTTCAGCGGCTCAAGGATTTTCGCAGCGACTCGTCGTTCGGCACATGGATTCACACCATCGCCATGTCGGTGTCGCTCAACGGGCTCAGAAAAGTGAAGCGGTTCAGGACGCGCGAGTCGTCGCTCGATGAGGCGCTGACCATTGGCGAGGCGACGCGGTGCGCGGAGCCGGACCTCAAGGAACGGTTGCGGCGGGCGATCGATGCGCTACCGGAAGGCTACAGAACGGTGTTCCTGATGCACGACGTGGAAGGCTTCACCCACGAGGAGATCGCGGCGGCGCTCGGCGTCCAGCCCGGGACCTCGAAGGCGCAGCTCTTCCGGGCGAGAGCCAAACTGCGCGCGGCGCTCGCCGATTTTGCCGGGGAGTGGGTGTCATGACGGATGACGATCGAATGGACGTGCTGCTGCGGCAGATGGCGACGGAGGACTACAACCGCCCGCCCGAGATCGTGCCGCGCGAGCCGATGTGGGAAGCAGTACGGAAGGAGCTGGGGAACGGGCGGGTGCCCGGCGAAGCCGGGCGGATGGGAACCGGGACCAGGGACCAGGGAAGCGGGAACCGGGATGCGCTCGGAATCTCGCGGGTTGGCCGAGTCCCCCGTTGGGTCTACTTCGCGGCCGCCGCCGCGGTGCTCCTCGCCGCAGGCATCCAGATCGGCCGGCGCATGGGCGCCGGCCGCGTCGCGCCCCAGATGGTCGTCGTGCCTAACGCGCCGGCGGCTCCCGACACCAGCGCCCGCCGCGCCCGCGCGCCGGATGTGCCGCCCGTCGCGCCGCCGAGCCGGCAGGTGGCGGTCGCCGAGCCCACCGCGCCGGCCGGCCGGAGCGACGACGGCGGCAAGCCGAAGCCGCGCCCGGGCTCGAGCGGTCCCGAGCTCGCGCCCGGCACGAGCCTGCCCGACGCCGCCGCCGCTCGCGCGTACACGGTGGCCACCGCGCAGTACCTCACCGAAGTCGAGGCGATGCTCACCGTCTTCAAGGGCGACCCCGCACCGGGTCGCATGGACGCGCAGCTCGCCTCGTGGGGGAAGGACCTGCTCACCAACACGCGGCTCCTCCTCGACTCACCGGCGGCGCGCGATCCGGTTCGCCGCAAGCTGTTGCAGGACCTCGAACTCGTGCTCGTCCAGATCGTTCAACTGTCTCCCGGCGCCCCGGCGCGCGATCGCGACCTCATCAAGGGCGCGCTGACCGACGACCAGGTGCTGACGAGACTTCGCACCGCGCTTCCCGTCCTGAAGGGAACGTGAGGACCATGACCATGAAGATCATCACGATTGCTGCCGCGATGGCGCTGGCCGCAACCCCGGCGTTCGCCGCCACCCAGAGGCCGTCGTCGTTCGAGCGTGCCGCGTCGCCACGCGCGCCGCGCGCGTCCCGCTCGGACCTCGGTGCTCCTCGCGCCGGTCCGTCGCTGCCGATGCTTCGCCAGGGCGACCCCGCCGACTCGCTCTACCGCCGGGCACGCGAGGCGCTCAACCGCCGCAACTATTCGCAGGCCGCCGATCTGTTCAAGCAGGTCACCGACCGCTTTCCACGCTCGCCCTCGGCGCCGTGGGCGATGTACTTCCGCGCGTTCTCACTCTATCAGACCGGCAGCGCCGACCGCATGCGCGAGTCGCGCGACGTGCTCGCGACGCTCGAGAAGAACTACCCGGATGCCGACCTCGCGGATGCGCGATCGCTCCACCTGCGCGTGTGCGGCGAGCTCGCGCAACGCGGCGACGCGGAGTGCGCGGCAGTCATCGCGCGAACCGCCGACCCGAGCGCCTCGGCGAGTGCCTCCTCGAGCGCCACCCGCGGCTCGTCTGCTTCGCAGCAGCGCGCGAGCTGCTCCGAGGACGAGAACGACGAGCGCATCGTCGCGCTCAACGCACTGCTGCAGATGGACAGCGAGCGCGCGATGCCGATCCTCAAGAAGGTGCTCGAGCGTCGCGACGATTGCTCCTACGTGCTGCGGCGGAAAGCGGTGTTCCTCGTCTCGCAGAAAGGCGGGGACGACGCGGCCGATCTCCTGATGCAGACGGCGAAAACCGATCCCGACACCGAGACGCGCGAGCAGGCGATCTTCTGGCTCGGCCAGGTCAGGTCGGAGCGCGCCGTCGATCTGCTGGAGGACGTGCTCAAGAACGCGCGCGACGACGCGTCGAAGGACAAGGCCCTGTTCGCGCTGTCGCAGCACCGCAGCGAGCGGGCCGGCAGAATCCTGCGCGACTTCGCCGAGCGTGACGGCGAGACCGAGGAGCTTCGCGAACAGGCGATCTTCTCGCTCGGCCAGAAGCGCTCGAAGGAGAACGCCGACTACCTCAAGGGGTTGTACGGCCGCGTGAAGAACGACGCGCTCAAGGACAAGATCATCTTCTCCCTGTCGCAGCAGCGCGACTTCGGCAACGGCGAGTGGATCATGAACATCGCGCTCGACCCGAAGGAGAGCATGGAGCTGCGCAAGCAGGCGCTGTTCTGGGCCGGCCAGAAGGGCGGAGCGTCGACCGACTCACTCGGCAAGCTGTACGACCGCATGTCGGACGCCGAGATGAAGGAGCAGATGATCTTCGTCTTCTCGCAGCGCAGCGACGCGAAGGCCGTGGACAAGCTCATGGACATCGCGCGGAACGACAAGGATCGCGAGATGCGGCAGAAAGCCGTGTTCTGGCTGTCGCAGTCGCGCGACCCGCGGATCGCGAAGTTCCTCGAAGACCTGATCTCGCGCTGAGGGAGACGGACCATGACCCATCGATACGCACTCGCCCTCGCGGTGGCCGTCGCGACAGGGCCGGCGCTTCAGGCCCAATCGGTCGCCGACCGCGTGGCCCGTGCCGGTGATGGCACGGTGCGCATGAGCTTCGCGACGCGTCCCGACATCTGCGGGCGCGGCACCAGCATTCACCGCGGCTCCGACTCGCGCACGTCGTGGGGTGACTACGACCGCACGCGCGACATCGAGTGGGATGTCGACTGCGACTACGGGCCGGGCCGACTCGTGATCGCGAAGCGCGACGGCGAGATCGTGGCGCTACGCTTCTACGTCGGCGGCCGGTGGCGTGCCCCGGGGCCCGACGTCACCGACCTGGGCACCGTACCGGCGAAGGAGGCCGCGGACTTCCTCGTCTCGCTCGCCTCCCGCCTCCCGGGGAAGGCCGGTCGCGATGCGATCTTCCCGGCCACCACGGCCGACAGCGCGGTCATCTGGCCGGCGCTCATCAAGCTCGCTCGCGACGAGGAGCGCCCGCGCGAGACGCGAAAGCAGGCGGTGTTCTGGCTGGGGCAGGCGGCGGGCGACGCCGCCACCGCGGGCCTCGACTCGCTCTCGCGCGACGGCAACGTGGATCGCGAGGTCCAGAAGAGCGTGGTGTTCGCCCTCTCGCAGCGCCCGCGCACGGAGGGAATCCCGGCCCTCATCCGCATCGCCCGCACGCATCGCGACCCCGAGGTGCGCCGGGATGCGGTTTTCTGGCTCGGGCAGTCGAACGATCCGAGGGCGATCGCGCTGTTCGAGGAGTTGTTGCTGACGAAGAAGTAGTGCCACCATCGGGTTCAAACGCCTGCCGCGGACCGCGCATCACTCCGGATACGCCCACTCCGCCAGCTCGGTCTCGTATGCCGCATACAACGGCTCCGGCGCCGGCATCGGCTCATCGAGCAGCATCCCCTTGAGCTGAATGGCGTTCACCGCCGCCTGCGCGCGGTAGTGGTTGTTCGTGATCGTGAAAACCTCCTCGGCGCCGCTCGCGGCAAGCCGCGCCGACCGCTCCGCCCACGGCGCCAGCTCCGCCGGCGAGTAGAGGTAGTCGTAGCGCGCTTCCACGCCCGCGTCCTTCCTGAACCAGTCGCGATAGTTGCGGCCGTGGATGCGCACGTAGCCCACCGGCGCCGTCACCTTCGCACTGGGCTTCACCGCGTGGCGGAACAGCGGTTGGTCGATGTTCACGAAGCCGATCCCGCGCTCGGTCAGCTCCTCGTAGAACTCGCGGACGTCCCACGAGGCGTGGCGCACCTCCACCACGAGCGGAAACTCCTCGAACGCGCGAACCACGTCGTCGAGCCAATGGCGGTTCTCGTCCGTCCGGCGAAACGACCACGGAAACTGCGCGAGCAGCGCGCCGAGCTTTCCGGCCTCGTGCAGCGGACGCATGCCGCGGCGTACCGTCGCGACCTCGGCGCGCGTGAATGCCGTGTCACGTTCGTGCGTGAATCGGCGCCACAGCTTCGCCGTGTACGCGAACCGCTCGAACTCGGCGACGCGGTCCACCCAACCTCGTGCCGCATGGGGCTCCGCGGGCCGGTAGAACGTGGAGTTGACCTCCACCGCGTCCACGAAGCGCGCGAGGTACGCGAGCGGGTCGAAGCCGCGCGGGTGGGGTAGCGGATAGAACACGCCCTCCCAGTCCCGGTACGACCAACCGGCCGTGCCAACGCGGACGCGCGCCCCCGCCGCGCGCGGCCGGGGTGCATGCCGCGCCGCCGGGGTCGGCAACACTGAGCGACTGACCATGCAGCCCCGTGTTGCACGTTCGCTGCCGCGCGCGGCCGCGGAATGCCGCTACTCGGCCGGCGCCTGCCGCCCCCGGAGGAAAAACGCCCCGCCAACCACCGCCACGACGAACGCCACGGTCCCGAAGAAGTGGACCCACCGCGCGATCACCAGGTCCTGAGAGAGGAGATCCCGGTTGATCAGCAGATACCACCAGTCGTGAATGCTGTCCTCTCCACCCAGGAGCGGCAGCGCCTGCGCGCGCGCGTCGCCGATGTACCGCGCGACGTTCAGCAGGTTCACGCCCACCCAGGCCATCGTTGCCGCCGCCGCGTATCGCTGCCGCGTGCGCGCGAAGTACGCCACGAACGCCGCCGGCACGAGCACCTGGAACAGCGACCCGCCGAGGATGGTCATCGTCTCGCCGAACGGCGAGAACACGAGATGACCCGCCTCGTGCACCGCGAGGTTCAGATCGTCGAGGAGGTCCCAGTATTCCACGTTCCGAAGCCGCACGATGGCGTACACCGCGATCAGAACGAGAAACCCGCCGCGCAGCCGCGCCCGAACGCGGCTGCCGCGCTCCCCGGCCGCCGCCACCGCGTCGCCGGTTCCCGATTCCGCACGCCTCGGTGTCTGCACGGAAGAAGGACGACCATCCACACCCGCGGCGTAACTCGATGGAATGCCAGCCCAACCCCCCCAGCAATCAGCAACCGGCACCCAGCACTCAGCCCCCCCGGTTCCCTGTTCCCCGTTCCCCGTTCCCGGCATCTTCGATTCCCGATTCCCATCTGCCCGCTGACGCGGGCACCCGCCGATTCCCGATTCCCGCTCCTTGACTCCCCGCTCCCCCCGCTAGTGATTCCGTTCGAACCCGATCGCGGAGAACAGTGCAATGCCCGGTGTGGTCTATCTCAATGGTGAATTCCTGCCGCGCGAACGAGCGATGCTGTCGGTCGACGACCGCGGCTTCATCTTCGGTGACGGCATCTATGAAGTCACGCGCGTGATCAACGGTCGGCTGTTCGAGCCCGATCGGCACATGCGCCGCCTCGAGTACGGGCTGCGCGGCATCGGCATCGAGCCGCCCATGACCGCGGCCCAGATCATCGACGTCCACGACCGCCTGATTCGCGAGAACGGCCTCCAGACCGGCGAGGGGACCGTCTACCTGCAGATCACCCGCGGCGTGGCGCCGCGCACCCACTACTTCCCGCCGGCATCCACCCGGCCCACGGTCTTCCTCTCGGCGTCGCCGTTCACGCCCAACCCCACACAGCGCGACCAGGGCGCCACGGCAGTCACGTACCCCGACATCCGTTGGTCGCGGTGCGATCTCAAGACCGTCAACCTCCTCGGTGCCGTGCTCGCGAAGCAACACGCGGTCGCCGCCGGCTCGCTCGAGTCGGTGTTCATCCGCGACGGCGTCATCACCGAAGGGTCGCACACGAACGTCTTCGGCGTGATCGATGGCGAGTTGCGCACGTACCCGCGCTCCAACTACATCCTGGGTGGCATCACGCGCGACGTCGTGCTCGAGCTGGCCCTCGAGGAGGGCGTGAGGACGCGCGAGACGCCCATCCTGCAGCAGGAGATCGGCCGTCTCGATGAGCTGTTCGTGACCGGCACCACGAGCGACGTCACGCCGATCGTGCAGCTCGATGGCCGCCCGGTGGGCGCGGGCGTGCCGGGCCCGATCACGCGCGTCCTGTCGGCCGCGCTGCAACGCCGCATGTACGCGGGCGCCGCTGCCCGCGCCGAGATGGCCACGGCGCGGTAGGTTGTCATCCCGAGGAGCGGCTCGAGCCGCGACGAGGGACCTGCTTGAACGTCGCTCGTGGGTGGCCTGGCCACGAGGGCCGCACGTCAGGTCCCTCGGTCGCTTCGCTCCCTCGGGATGACAGACTCGAGACAAACTCCAACCATTAGAACCTGATGCATCTTCGCCTGCGCCGCACCGCCTCGCTCTCACTGACGCTCGGTCTGACGTTCGCGCTCCCGCTCGCCGCGCAGACCGTTTCTGCCACCGACCCCGCCGTCCGCCGTACGCTCGACCGCATCAAGGCCGACAACGCGTGGACGCTCGACCAGCAGGTCTCCATCTGCGAGATCCCGGCGCCGCCGTTCAAGGAAGCGGCCCGCGGCGCGGAATTCCGCAAGCGACTCGAGGCGCTGGGCCTCACCGCGCGCATCGATTCCGTCGGCAACGTCATCGCCGAGCGGCGCGGCACGGGCCGCGGCCCCACGGTCATGATCGCCGGGCACCTCGACACCGTCTTTCCCGAGGGCACCGACGTGAAGGTGCGGCGCGAGGGGACGACGATGCGCGCACCGGGCATCGGCGACGATTGTCGCGGCCTCGCGGTCGTGCTCTCCGTCGCGCGGGCGATGCAGACGGAGAAGTTGGCGACCGCGGGCACGGTCATCTTCGTCGGCAACGTCGGCGAGGAAGGGCCGGGGAACCTGCGCGGCGTCCGCCACCTGATGACGCGCGAGTACCCGGGGAAGATCGACTACTTCATCTCGGTCGACGGCACCGGGCTCGGTCTCACGAGCCGCGCTGTCGGCAGCAACCGCTACCGCGTCAGCTACCGCGGGCCGGGCGGCCACAGCTACGGGGCGTTCGGCATGCCCAACCCCATCCACGCGTTAGGCCGGGCCATCGCGTCCATCGCCGACATCCAGGTGCCCACGAGCCCCAAGGCGACGTTCAACGTCGGCATCATCGAAGGCGGCACGTCGGTGAACACCATCTCGCCGAGCGGGTCGATGGACGTCGACCTGCGCTCCGAGTCGCCGCGCGCGCTGGCGGACCTCGACGCGAAGTTCCAGACCGCGGTGCGCAACGCGCTGACGGCCGAGAACGCGCGCTGGCCGTCCTCGCGCGTCCGGATCACGCTGGACATCGACACCATCGGCATTCGCCCCGCCGGCGCGCAGCCCGACTCGGTGCCGATCGTCCGTGCCGCCGTCGCGGCCGGGAAAGCGCTCGGCTTCACGCCACCAACGGGTGCGTCGAGCACCGACGCCAATCTCCCGATGAGCCTCGGCATTCCCGCCATCACGATCGACGGTGGCGGCGACGGCCGTGGCGCGCATTCGACGTCGGAGTCGTACGACGACGGCGACCGCGGCTGGCTCGGCCCACAGTGGGCCGCGCTCATCGTAGCGACGCTCGCGCAGGCGCGCTGACGTCGTGACACACAGGAGCCGCTGATGCGCCTTCTCCCGACATCGCTCGCGCTGCTGATGGCTGCACGGTCGATTGCGGGGCAGGACACGACGGCGGCTCCTGGCGCCGCACCGGCCGCGGGTCCCGAGGGTACGCCGCGGTGCAACGGCGAGATCGTGTCGGCGGTGACGATCGACCGTCAGGAGCCGGTGATGGTCGAGCGCTCCGTGGGGTGGGCGAGGCCGTTCCTGCGCTTCGCGCTCGCCGGGGCCCCGACCCGGGAGACGGCCATTGCGCCGTTCCTTCTCGTCAGGTCCGGCCAGCCATGCACCGAAGCCCTGCTCTTCCATTCGGAGCGTGTGCTGCGCGCGCAGCCCTACCTGGCCGATGCCCGTGTTCGTGTGGTGCCCGACACCGCGGGGACCGTGCGTGTCGAGGTCACGACCGTGGACGACGCTCGGCCGATTGTCGGGCTCGGGGTGAAGGACGGCAGTCCCACGCGCATCAAGCTGGGAAGTGGTAACGTCGCCGGCTACGGCATGGCCGCCGACGCACACTGGAAGCAGGGTTTCGCGTTTCGGGACGGGTGGGGCGCGCGGTTCGCCCACTACCACGTGTTCGGTCGGCCGTACCTCTTCGAGGGCGAGCTCGAGCGCGCGCCGCTCGGCGCGATCGCGAGCGCGTCGTTCTCGCGCCCGCTGTACACGCTGTTGCAGCGCGTTGCGTGGTCCGCGACGGTCGCGCGCGTGGACCGGTACCAGACGTTCGTTCGCGGCGAGGACGAGGACGCGCTGTCGCTCGACGTCGAGCGCCGAAACTGGCAGATGAACGCGATCTATCGCATCGGAGGCGGATCGCTCGGCCTCTTCGCCGGCGCGCAGCTCGCCGGCGATCGCGTCACTCCCGCCGGCAGCGGCGTCATCATCACCGACACCGGCTTCGTCGCCGATTCCGACACGCTCCTTCGCGATCGCTACGATGCGTCGCGACGTACGCTCGTCGCCGCGATCTTCGGCGCGCGTGCGCTGTCGTTCTTCAAGGCCGAAGGGTTCGACGCGCTCGAGGGTGCGCAGGACGTCGCCAACGGCGTGCAGGTCAGCGCGCTGTTCGGTCGCGGGATGCGCTCCGGTCCCGACGGGTGGCTCGTTGGCAGCGAGGTGTATGCCGGCGCCGGTACGCCCAATTCGTTCGTGGGGCTGCAGGCGAACGTCGAGACCGAGCGGGCCGCGGGGCAGTGGAACGACATGATCGCGGCCGGCCGGCTCGCGTGGTACGCGCGCCCCTCGGCGCGGCGCACGCGCGTGGCGAGCTTCGAGTACGCCGGTGCGTGGCGCTCGTCGGTGCCGTTCCAGTTGCGGTTAGGCACCGCGCGCGCGGGCGTGCGCGGCTACGACGACTCGCGCACCGCGGGCGGCCGCCGCGCCGTCATGCGCCTCGAGGAGCGGCTGATCTTCCCCGGGTTCGCGAAGTATCTCGGCTTCGGCGGCGCCGGCTTTCTCGACGTCGGAAAGATGTGGGCGGGCGACGTGCCGTTCGGCGAGACGGTGAACCCCCGCGTCGGCGCCGGCGTCGGTCTCATCGTCGCGGTACCGCGATCCAGCCGGCGCAACCTGCGGGTCGACGTCGCCGCGCCGCTCATCTCCGATCCCGGTTCGAGGTGGGGGATGAACGTGACCATCACCTCGGGCCGCCCGCGCTTCTGGCGCGAGCCCTCCGACCTCGTTCGCGCCCGCTCGGCCGGGCGGCCACCGGTGGTGTTCGGGTGGCCGTGAGTCGGGCCCACGTCGCCCGTGGCACGCCGGGCCGCGCCCCGACGTGGCCCGGCTCCTCCCCCCACATCGCCCCATGTCACGCCTAACGAGCCTCGTCCTCGCGATCACGGTCGCCGCCTGCTCCACCGGTGGGGGCCGCGGCCCGGCGCCCGCTCCGGCGCCCGACGGCACCGGTCATCTCGTTATCGTGGGCGGTGGCCCCATCCCCGAGTCGATCGACCGGCGGTTCGTCGAGCTTGCGGGTGGGGCGGGGAAGGCCCGCATCGTCGTGTTCCCGATGGCGAGCGCGAGCGGCACCGAGTCTGGCGCCGCGAAGGCCGCGTCCTTCCGTCGGCTGGGCGCCGCCGGGGCCGTGTCGCTGGACCTCGCGCGGGGCGATACCGGCGCCGACTCCGTCGCGCGCCTGCTCGGCCGCGCCACCGGCATCTGGTTCCCCGGCGGCGACCAGAATCGGCTCACCGCCGCCATCCTCGGCACGCCGGTGCTCGACTCGATTCGCTCCCGCCATCGCCACGGTGCCGTGGTCGGCGGAACGTCCGCCGGCGCGGCCGTGATGTCGGATCCGATGATCAGCGGCGACGAGCGCCGCCCCGGCGGCGCCCGTCCACCCAGCGACTCGAGCGATGCCTGGCTCACGATCGACCGGGACGACGTCGTCCTGGTCCCCGGCTTCGGGTTGCTGCGCGGCGCGATCGTGGACCAGCACTTCCTCCGGCGGAAGCGTCACAACCGGTTGATCAGCGTCGTGCTCGAGCGCCCGAACGTCATCGGCGTCGGGATCGACGAGTCCACCGCGCTCGTCGTGTCGCCGGACGGCGGCTGGGAGGTGATCGGCGCGTCGCAGGCCGTGATCTACGATGCCCGCGGGGCGACGGTCACACCCGGGCCGCAGACGTTAGGCACGGCGGGGGTCCGGCTTCACGTGCTGCCGGCCGGCAGCCACTTCGCCCCCGGTACGGGCCGCGTGACGCTGCCCGGGAGTTAGTCCCGCGCTCACCTCGCCCCGTTCGTCGCCCGCTCCAGCTTGCCGAGCTCTTCGCGCACGAACTCCACTTCCGACGTGAGCGGCGGCTCGGGCGCGGCGCGAAGCCTCAGGTAGTGGCGGTACGCATCGATCGCCGCGTCGTTCTCGCCGGCGAGCGCCGCGAGTCGCCCTTCCTCGCGCAGGAACGTCGAGAGATAGAGCGGCCGCGTCAGCAACGTCTCCCGCCGCCGCACCGCGGCGAGCGCCCCCCGCACGTCGCCACGACGCTCCTTCAGCCGGGCGAGAATCAGGTTGCCCGCGTCCTGGATGAACGAGCCCGGCCCCGTGCGCAGCATCGAGTCGAGCCGCGCCACCGCCTCGGCCGCGTCGGGGCGCCCGCTGCTCGTGGCGGCCACGGCATCCAGCAGCGTCGCGCACGCGTGCGCGAAGGTCATCCATCCCGAGTCCGCCGGCGTCGCCGGCACGCGACGTAACCGCGCCACGCTCGTGGCCACCGTGCGCGTGTCGTCGTGCCCCATCCGCCACAGCTCCACGTTGCAGAGATCGATCACCTGGCCGAGTCGGTCGCTCGGCTTCTCCGGCGTCGGCCCGAACGCCGTCCGTTCGAGCTCTCGCACGGCCGCCGCCGCCGCCGCGCTGTCGCCGTCCCAGTAGAGCGCGTCGCGCACGCGCTCGCGCATGTACGCGCGGGTGCCGCTCGCGGCGACACTGCGGCTCTTCGTGTTCGCGACCACCGCCGCCGACGGGCGCCCGCGATTCAGCGCCAGGTCGTGCGCGTTCACCAGCGCGACGTAGCGGTCGCCCTGCGCGCGCGCGTTCTCCACCGCCGCGTCGGCCACGCGCTGCGCCCGGTCCAGGTCCACCGCATCGAGCTGGCTCACGAACGCCATCGTGTGCGCGCTGATCGGCGTCAGCGTGTCGCGCCGCCGCGTGATCTCCGACAGCGCGGCCGAGTCGCCTAACGCGACCGCCATGCGCCAGCGCACGCCGTCGGCGTTCTCGCTCGCCGGGTCGATCGACAGGAAATGCTCCCCGAGCCGCCGCACCGCGTTCGTGTCGCCCTGGTGCGCCTCGATCAGCAGCAGATGCTCGGCCGCCGGCGCGTAGGTCGAGTCGAGCGCGAGCGCCCGCCGCAGCGCGTCGGCCGCACGCGAGTCCGCGTCGGAATACCCGACGACCGCGCCGAAGTGGAACAGCCCGTCGCCCAGCTCGAACCACGCATCGGCGCGGTCGGGCGCGAGCGCGACGTAGCGCTCCTTCGCTTTCAGGATCTCGAGGTAGCTCGACGACGCCGGGTAATTGGGGCCGGCGGTGGCCGCGAGCAGCGCCCGGTCGCGCTCGCTCAACCGGGCGCGTCCCGCCCACGCCAGTCGCATCCCCATCTCGCGCATCGCCGGCTCGCCGAACCATCCGCTCGCCGACGCCAGCCGCAGCGCCGCCAGCGCGAACGTCGAGTCGAGCTCCACCGCCGTGTAATACGCCCGGGCCGCATCGCGGTAGCGCCCACGTCGGTACAACCACTGCCCGCTCAGGAACGACCGAAGCGCCGGCAGCGATGTGCTCGTGAGCGTCGCCAACCGGTCGTCCTCGCCGGCTTCCGACGCGAGAAGCTGCGCCGCGAGCATGTCCACGAGCCGCGGCAGGCTGTCCGGATCACCCTCCACCTGCGCCGGCGCTCTCACGCGGCCGTCGCGTACCCGCACCAGCACGGCGTGCAGCGTGATGTGCGAGGAGTCGCCGCTCGCATCGCCGATGAGCAGTTGTCCCGCGCCCAGCCCCTCGGCAACGTCGAGCGCGCGCCCGCGCGGCAGGTCCACTGTGTCCGCCCCGGCCGCGCGCCGCCACGCCGTGAGCATCGATCGGGGATCGGCCGAGCGTGGCCCCGTGTTTCCGGTGAGCTTCGCCGACAGCAGGTCGATCATCCCCTCGCGCAGGTAGCGCAGCGACCCGTCCTGGCTGTTCACCCGGAACGGAGCCACCGCAACGAGGTTCTCATCCACGGGTGGGTGCGCGGCCGGCCGGCGCGAATAGGCGACAGCCCCCGCCACCAGAGTCAGCGCGGCAGCGACCATGAGCGCCACCGCACGCCGAGCCGACCGACGGCGCGATCCGGAGGGACCAGTCATCGTTCCACCACCCGGCGTCGCGATCGCCTCGAGCGCGCTTCGGACGGTTGCCGCCGTCTGCGGCCGGTCGCTCGGACGCTTCTCCAGGCAGCTCATCACGAGCGCCGCGAGCGGGTGCGGAACGTCGTCTCGAAGCACCTGCACCGGCTGAGGCGGCTCGGCGATGTGCGCCGCGAGGATCTCGCTCGGCGGCCGGCCGCTGAATGGCGGCCGGCCCGTCAACAGCTCGTACGCGAGTATCCCGAAGGCGTAGATGTCGGCGCGATGGTCGGTGGACGGATCGCCGGCAGCCTGTTCCGGTGCCATGTACGCGGGTGTGCCGATGGCCAGCCCGCTTCCAGTCGTCGTGGCGCCTCCACCGCTCACGGCTGGCTCGTCCGCGTCACCGCGCGCGGCGGCCGTGAGTGCCTTGGCCACCCCGAAGTCCGTGACCATCGCGTGGCGGCGGCTCACGAGCACGTTGTCCGGCTTGATGTCCCGATGGACGACCCCGCGCTCGTGCGCGTAGGCCAGCGCGTCGCTGACATCGTGCAGAATCCGCAGCACGTCGTTGACCGGGAGACGCGACTCGCGCAGCAGCCACGCGCGGAGTGACTCGCCGTCGATGTACGGCATCGTGAAGTAGAGGATGCCGCGGGTCTCGCCGGCCGCGTAGACCGCGACGATGTGCGGGTGCTGGAGCTGGGCGACGAGCTGGATCTCGCGCCGGAACCGGTCAACGTTGACTCCCGACAGCTCCGGGTGGAGCACCTTCACGACCACCTGCCGGTCGAGTGCGTGCTCGCGGGCGAGAAAGACGCGGCTCATCCCCCCGCCACCGAGCTCACGCTCGATGGTGAAGACCGATCCCAGGGAATGTTCCAGGCGCTCCCGCAGCTCACCCGCCGCCATCACAAAGCGATGCTCCGCGCTCAGGGACCTCTCTCTCGCCTCCAGCCAGCCCGTGGAGCCGCACCGATGGACGGCGCGGTCTCGAAAGTTGGATGACCGTCGCGGCCGAACCGTTTCTTGTCCGGCTACTCGAGGTCTCGGTACACCATACTCCCGGAGAGGTGCGTTCGTGTCAGCTCCGGGGTGCGCGAACGGTTCGGAAAACGTCACGAAACCATGAACGTCCAACCGCCAGGCCGCCCGGTGTGTCGTACCGCATGGCGTTACGCCCGGCGCGGCGCCGGGATAACTTCCACCACCACCGCGCCACGCCGCCCACCGTGACCGACTACTTCCGCGACCGCCTCGCTGCCGCGCTCGCCGCCACCTACCGGATCGACGACGAGCTGGCCGGGGGCGGCATGAGTCGCGTGTTCGCCGCGACCGAGCACGCCCTCGGCCGTAAGGTGGTGATCAAGGTTCTGCCCCCCGAGCTCTCGGCCGGCGTGAACCGGGAGCGGTTCCAGCGAGAGATCCAGGTCGCGGCGCAGCTCCAGCATCCGCACATCGTGCCGCTCCTTTCGGCCGGGCGGATTCCGTCTCAGGACCCGGGCGCGCCGACCGTCGCCGACCACGGCGGGTCCGCTGCCGGCGCGGCCGACAGCGAGCTGCTCTATTACACGATGCCGTTCATCGAGGGCGAGTCGCTGCGGGCGGCGCTCGCCCGCCGAGGCCGGCTTCCCGTGCGTGAGGTCGTGCGCATCCTGCACGACGTCGTCGAAGCGCTCGCGTACGCGCACGCTCGTGGCGTGGTGCATCGCGACATCAAGCCCGGGAACATCCTCACGATCGGCTCCCACGCACTCGTCACCGACTTCGGTGTCGCGAAGGCACTCAGCGCGGCCATGCCCGTGTCGGGAATGACCTCGGCAGGCATGGCGATCGGGACGCCGGCGTACATGGCGCCCGAGCAGCTCGCGGCCGATCCGGCCGCCGACCATCGGATCGACATCTACGCCGCTGGGCTGCTCGCGTACGAGCTGCTGTCGGGACAGTCGCCGTTCGTGGGGACGTCCCCGCAGGCGACGATGGCGGCGCAGCTCACGCACGTGCCGGAGTCGCTCGACGCGGTGCGCGACGATGTCCCGCCGCCGCTCGCCGCGGTGATCATGCGCTGCCTGGAGAAGCTGCCGGAGCATCGGCCGCAGACCGCGAATGCACTGCTCGACGTGCTCGACGGCGTCACGACCCCACCGGGCGGGACCGGCTCATCGACGGCCACCGTGCGCGTGCCGGCGGCGGCCGCCTCGCGCGGCGTCCAGCGGCGCGCGCTCATGGCCGGTGCGCTGCTCATCGTCGCGGTCGGCGCGGCCGTCGCGTTAGGTACGTGGCACCGCGCCGGGGCGCGTCCCACCAGCGTACGCGTCAACGGCGCCCCGGCCGCGCTGGCGACGCCTGGTGGCGGCCCCGGCCCAGCGGCGGGGGCCACCAGCGGCGCTTCGGAGGCCGCGCCCGGTCCGCTCCGCCCGAGCGGCGACTCCGCGGCGCGGGCGCCACTCGTGCTGACGAGGGCCGAGTCGCTCGCCATCGCCGAGGCGGTCCGCAAGCGCGTGACCGCACGGCGCGACTCGCAGGTCGCGAAGGGCGAGCGCGCGCTTGGTGATTCCCTCACGCGCCGGTTCGAACAGGCGCTCGGCGACTCGCTCGCGCGGATCATCGCGGGGCTCCGGGGCGGGCGCCGGACCGAGATCCGTGGCTTCGACCCGAAGGAGATCGAGCGGTTTCGCGAATTGGGCCGCCTCGGGGCGGCGCTGCCTAACGTGGCCGGGGTGCCGCCGACGGCGCCGCCGCCGGCATCCGCGACGTCGGCGTTTCCGAGCGCGATCCCGGGAGCGGGCGTCGGTCCCATCCCGCCGCCGGCGGCCGGGACGCGCCGCGTGCTCATCGGCGCCGCGCGCAACGCGACGTTGCGGCGCGAGCTCGCCGGGGTCGGCGCGGCGATCACGGACAGCCTGCGCCGCGCCATCGCGGCGCGCCCAGGCTACGACGTCGTCGACGTCGCGATGCTCGGCGACCCGCGCCTCGTCACGACGCGATCGCGCACGACGCTCGCCCGCACGCTCGGCGCCGGTGCGGTGGTCACGGGCGTCTATTATCCGCGCGTCGACTCACTCATGGTGCTGCAACTGCAGGTGTACGACCTGCAGCGCAGCCGCGTGATCCGGGTGCTGGAGAGCAAGCCGCTCGACCCGCGCGACCCCATGCGCGACCTCGGGGACCTGGTCTCGAGCACGCTCGCCGCGCTCGAGGATGTCGAATGGCGCGCTGGGGCCAGCGACTCCGTCGCGCCACGCCGCCCGTAGCCCCCGCTGCACTCGCGCGGGTTTCCGGTGTCGCGCCCGCGCGACGACCTCCCGTCTGAGGACTGACGACTGACGACTCGGCTGACGGCTGATGGCTGCCGGCTGATGGCTGACGACTGAGTAGTGCTGTTTCGTTAGGCAGTCACCGCCGGCGCGCGGCGCCCGTCGCGCCGCTGGCCGGCGACGGCACCGGCCGGCGAGGTGCCGGCGCTCGCCGGTAGGGGGCGATCAGCGTCTCGATGTCCGCGCGCACCCAGGCCGCGACCGCCCCGTCCCGATGGACGGCCCAGTTCAGGAGCGAGCCGCTGGCGACCGCCTGCAGCGCGCTCGCCAGCGCGCCGGTGTCGCACGAGACCAGCTCGTCGGCGGCGGTCGCATCGTCGAGCAGGGTGCGGTAGCCGTTCCGCACGCGTCGCGAGTGCTCGAGCGCGAGGCGGTGGAAGTCGGGATCGCTCAGGTCGATCTGAAAGAACGCGAGGTTGTTCGCGAGCTCCTCGGGCGTGCGCGCGTGCGCCACGAACTCGGCGGCCACGGCGAGCACCGCCTCGAGCGGTGACCGGTACTCCACGCGCGCCGCGGCGAACTGCGCGGCGACGTCCTCCACGCTCCGCGCGACCAGTGCCAGCAGCAGCCCCCGCTTCGATCCGAACCGCTGCACCAGCGTCGCCGGCGACAGGCCGACCTCGGTGCCCACGTCGGCGAGCGTGAGGCGCCCCGGCCCCAGGCGCGTGATCATGCGTGCGGTGGCCGCGAGGATGCTGCCGTCGGTGACCGTACGCGGACGCGGAGACATGCGGCAAGACCTTCGACGCTAGCGGCGCGCCGAATCGGCGCGCGACGCGATGGAGTCCGCGAGCGCCCGCGCGGCGGCGCGCGACGCACCGTCGGGCCGCCACGTGACGAGACTGTCCGGCGCCGTGTGGCCGAAGCTCAGACCGTTGCACACCGCCCAGCGCCCGGTCTCCGACCGCAGCACGTCCCATTCGAGCGGGTCCGATCGCACCCGCAGTCGGGCGACGAAGTGGCCAGGGTGCCGTCGGTCGACGTCCCGCTCGGCGACCGTCGTCACGACGGCGCGTCCGACCACCGTGTCGCCACGCGTGCCCGGCTGCAGGAGCTCGTAGGCCGCCGGCATCGGTCCGGGTGCTTCGGTGTCGTCGGGTGCGGGACACCGAACGAGTGCGCCGCGCGACCGTGGCCGCGCGTTCACGTCGCCGTCCGCAGGTCGGTGCGCATCACCGCCCCGCATCCCGCCCGTGCCGCGCCGCTGCGTCGGCCTCGGCGACACGCTGGGCCGCCACCTGCCAGTCCACGTTAGGCGCGACGTCCGGGTCGTCGAGCGTGAGCGTGGACAGCGCGCGCTCCACCACCGCCGCCCCGTCCGGCACGGCGAGGCCGAGCTCGAGCTCCGCCTTGCGGCACAGCCGCTCCTCCCGCGCCTCGCGCCCGGGCCGTCCCGCGACACCCGTCGCGAGCAGGCGGGCGTGCACGCCCTCGTGCACGATCGACGCCGCGACCTGCGCGTCGGAGAACTGGCCGCCACCGGCGAACGTCAGCTCGATCAGGCATTCCCGCGTGTCGCCGAAGAACGCGGCGCGGCAGGGAAACCGCCGCACCACGATGCCCGCGACGTCGCGCCGAAATCGCCGCAGCCGGTGCGGCTGGAAGCGCTCGATGACGCCGAGTGCGCCGTCGAGCCGCTCGAACACGCGGCTGGTCTCGATGTCGGGTCGTGTGTTCAGCACCGCGACGCGCACGCCGCGAATCGTCCGTGTTTCCGTCATCCATCGCTCCATCGTCTGTGTGACCACCTCACGCCACCTTCCCGGGCTCACGAGTACCGCACTCCCGGGTAGAGCAGATTCACGGCTCCGAAGAAGAGCGGGTCGAACACGACGTTGAAGAACTGCCATGCCACGACGAGCCCCAGCAGGCCGATCGCCCGGTTGCTCCACATGAACGCCTGGTACTTCCGGGCCGTCTCGTCGCTGAGCAGAATCGGCACCGCCCCACTGCCGTCGAGCGGCGGGAACGGCAACAGGTTGAACGCCGCGAGGAGCAGGTTGAGCGAGAAGAAGACGCTGAGCATCGTCGCCAACGCCGGCCACACCCCGCCGGCGTCGCTGGCCGCGATCTCGCCGAACCGGATGCTCTCCGGCGCGTAGAACACGTCGGCGGCGACGCCAGCCCGCAGCAGGGCGGCGGCGATGCCGACGAGCAGCAGATTCGCCGCCGGACCGGCGAGCGACATCAGCGCCGCCCGTCTCGGGTGTCGTAGCGCCCACTGCGGATCGAATGGCGCGCTCGCGTAGCCGAACGGCCAACCCGTCACCAGCGCGCTGATCAACGGCAGGATCAGCATGCCGAACGGCTCGCGGCGGATGTGCGGCACGGGGTCGAGCGAGACCTGTCCGCCGTGATACGCGGTCAGGTCACCGCCGCGCGCCGCCGCCCACGCGTGCGCGGCTTCGTGCAACGTGGTGGAGAAGAGAAAGACGACGTAGTAGACCAGCGCGTTGGTGAGATCGGCCACGGTTCTTACGGCCCCCATCCATCCCGCCGCGCCGCCTCCGCGCGCAGCGATGGCCCGAAATGGCGGCGCAGCACCGCGTTCGCCGGACTGGCGTCGAGCGCATCGAGGAACGACAGCGTGATCAGCTCGCGCACCTCGGCGTCGCCCGAGGTCAGGTGCGCATCGATGACACCGACGAGCGCGCGCGCCGCCTCACCAGCCGCGCCGCCCGGCACGGTGGGTCCGTCCTCCGCGTGCACGGTCCCACTGAGCCACCCCGTCACCTGCGTCATGAACAGCTCCGGCAGGAGCGCGTCGTGCAGCGCGAGATGCTCGCGGTAGATCGGCACCAGTCCGGGCGCGCTCGAGAGCAGGTCGACCAGCAGATGCGCGAGCGTGGTCGTGGGGGCGATCGATGCGCCGGCTCGAGAATCCATGATCGGAAGGTGAGGGCGTGTGGGCGCGGTGTCCAGCCGCGAGCGGCCGAGATCGGTGCCACGAGATCTGTGCCACGAGATCGGTGCTTCGCGATCGGCGGCGCGCGGCCGGCGGCGCGCGACCGATGGCTACCGGAAATCGCGCGACTGGTGCGCGATCTCGCGCGTGCGGAGCGCGCGGAACCGCCGGCCCACCACGTTCATCACCGGGCCGTCGCGCTCGAACCGGCCCTGCACGGCGATGAAGGGCGCGTGCTTCACGACCTCCGCGTTGTCCTCCATCAGCGTGCTCGGCACGATCACGTTGATGAAGCCGAATTCATCCTCGAGCAGCAGGAACAGCGTGCCGTTCGCCGTCATCGGGCGCTGGCGCACCGTCACCAGTCCGGCGACGGCGATCGTCTCGCCGCCTCGGAGCGATGGCAGGTCGGCGCTGCTCTTCGCGCCGCGCGAGCGCAGGAACTCGCGCAGGTGCTGCATCGGATGGCCGTGGATGCTCGTGCCCGTCGTCGCGTAGTCGAGGAAGATCGTCTCGGTCGCATCGAGCGGGCGTGGCGCGTGATGCGCCGGCCGCGCCGGCGCGAGCGGCAGCGTGTCGCTCACCGCGCGCAGGGCCTCCCACCCGGCCTTGCGACGGTCGCTCTCCCAGGCGCCGAACGCGGCGGCGCGCGCGAGGTGCAGCGCGTCGGCGCGCGGGAGCCGCGCTCGGCGCACGACGTCCTCGATCGACCTGAACGGGGCCTCCTGCCACGCTGTCTCGAGCGCATCGAGCGTCTTCTCGCCCATGCCGTGCACGAACCGCCATCCCACGCGCAGGGCGGGGCGGGCGGGATCGCCGGTTTCCTCCGTCGTGCACATCCGCCGGCCATCGCGCAGGCACGGCGCGCGTACGTCCACGCCATGCCGCCTGGCATCGTGGATGAGCGTCGCCGGGGAGTAGAACCCCATGGGCCACGCGTTCAGCAGCCCGAGGTAGAACTCGGTGGGGTGGTGCGCCTTGAGCCACGCCGTCGCGTAGGCGATGAGCGCGAAGCTCCAGGCGTGCGACTCGGGGAAGCCGTAGTTGGCGAAGCTCTGCAGGTCCTCGCACACCTGCCTGGCCACCTCAGGGGAGACATCGCGTTCAATGATGCGCCGCTCGAGCTTCTCCAGCACCGCGATGAGCCGCGCCCGCTTCCGCTGATGTCCCATCGTCCGCCGCAGCTCGTCGGCCTCGGCGGCGCTGAACCCACCTAACGTCATGGAGACGGCCATCGCCTGCTCCTGGAAGATCGGGATCCCCTGCGTGCGCTTCAGGATGGGCTCGAGCGACGGGTGCGGGTACACGACCTCCTCCTGCCCGCGCCGCCGCCGCGTGTAGGGTTTCACGAACTTCGCCTGGATGGGGCCGGGGCGGATGAGCGCCACCTGCGCGACGATGTCGTACAGCCGCTCCGGGCGCGTGTGCAGGATCGATGCGATCTGCGCCCGGCTCTCGATCTGGAACGTGCCGATCGTCTCGCCGCGGGCGATGAGGTCGTAGGTCGGCGTGTCGTCGGGCGGCAGGCGGTACAGCGCGGGCCGCGCTCCGGTGCGCCGCTCGATCTCGTCGAACGCGTAGCGCACGAGCGACAGCGCGCCGAGCCCGAGGAAGTCGAACTTCGGCACGCCGATGAGGTCGAGGTCGTCCTTGTCGAACTGGACGATGGTCCGCCCCATCGTCGTCTGCTCGATGGGCATGTAGTCGCCTAACGACCCGGCCGACAGCACGAATCCGCCCACGTGCGTCGAACGGAGGCGTGGCAGCCCCTCGAACGCACCGATCGCCGAGAGCAGCGCCCGCCCGCGCGGCCCCTCGATGTCGAGGCCGAACCGCTCCGCCAGCCCGCCGCGCATCGCGGCCACGGCATCCGCCGGCTCGGCGTAGTGCAGGCGCTTGGAGAAGCGGAACGCCAGCGCCGCCGGGTAGCCGAAGGCGCGCATGGCATCCTGAACGGCGTTAGGCGCCCGGTACGTCTGCACGGTGCAGGTGATCGCCGCTTTCGAGCGGTCGTAGCGCTCGTACACGTAGTCGAGCACCTCTTCCCGCCGGTCGTGCTCGAAATCGACGTCGATGTCCGGCGCCTCGGCCTTGCCGTCCACACGCATCTCGGAGAGGAAGCGCTCGAACAGGAGCCCGTGCCGCACCGGGTCCACGGCGGTGATGCCGAGGAGGTAGGCGACCACCGAGTTGGCGGCGCTGCCGCGCCCCTGGCAGAGGATGCCGCGCCGCTGCGCGTGGTGCACCGCGTCCCACATGACGAGAAAGAAGCCGGCGAAGCCGAGCCGGCAGATGACGCCGAGCTCGTGCGCGATCTGCCGCTCCTGCGCGTCGCCCAGCGCGGGCCCCCAGCGCTCCTCGGCCCCTTCGCGCACCTTCTCCTCGAGGTAGCTCTCGTCGGTGTGACGGCCGGGTACGGGATACTTCGGCATCGGCGGGCGCATCCACCAGAGCTCGAAGTCGCACTCGGCGGCTATCCGCGCGCTCTCCTCGATCCCCTGCTCGCGCCCCTGCCACCGGCGCGCCATCTCCTCGGGCGAGAGGAGGCGCCATTCGCCGTTCGGATGCAGGAAGCCGCCCTTGGTCGCGGTGTCGAGGTCGACGTTGTAGCGCAGGGCGGTGAGCACGTCGTGCACGAGACGGCCATCGGTGTCCACGTAGCGCGGGTCGTGCGCGACCACCCACGGCACCGTGCGGCGCTCGGCGAGGTCCACGAGCGCGCCGGCGAGCGCGCCCTCGGCCCCGCCGGCGTAGTGGAGCTGCACCTCGACCGCGAGCCGGTCGCCGAACGCCTCGCGCCACTCGTCGAGCATGCGGCGCGCGTTGGCGCGATCGCCGGCGCGTACGAGCGCGGCGACGGGGCCGGTGGCGGGGCCCGTGAGCGCGTGCAGGCCGGCGCTGTGCTCGGCCACCTCGCGCCAGGTCACGTTAGGCCTCCCCCGCCGCGCCAGGCCGTCGGCCTTCGTCCAGCTCGCCCACGTCCCCATGCGCGCTCGCGTGACGAGCGCGGCGAGGTTGCGGTAGCCCTCGGCGGTGCGGACGAGCAGCGCCGCCGGCCGCCCGTCCACGCGCAGCTCGGCGCCGACCACCGGCCGGAGCCCGCTCCCCCGCGCGGCGCTGACGAACCGCGGGATGCCGCCCAGGTCCGCGGTGTCCGTGACCCCGAGCGCGGTATAGCCTAACGCGGCAGCCCGCGCGACGAGCGCCTCCGGCGTGACGGCGCCATCGCCGAAGGAGAAGCCGGTATGGGCGCGGAGCTCAGCGAACACCGATGCGAGGGGTGAGGTGTGTATGCCGCGGTAATACATGCCTGGGGCCGGGTGCTGCTCGCTGGCGCTGGTTGCTGCGTGCTGCGGCTCCGAGCTGGAATTCAAGGGGGTCAGAGTCGTCGAAACCTCCGGTTTCAACGACTCTGACCCCCTTGAATTCCCCAGCGCGCAGCACCCAGCACGAGCAAGCAGCGCGCAGCACCTGCACGCAGCACCCAGCCCCTGGTACGCGGTACTCCGGTACGCAACTGTGCCGCAGTCTCAATCCCACCATCCATGTAGGTACCAGCCGTCCCCCCGCGCATCGCGAAACAGCCAGACCATCCCTCCGTCATCGACGATGCATCGGAAGTACTCGCGCGCGAACGCATCGCCCCATCGTTCGCCCGAAACGCGATCCGGCCCGGCGGCCGAGAGCACGGCGTACCACGCGTCGCCATCGCGATACGCCGTCGGCACCACATGATCCCGCCGCGCCTCGATGCGCGCCTCGATGGTGCGTGGGGTGGGGAGGAGGTAGAGAGTCAGAGAAGACAGGGATCCGGGAACAGGGATCAGGGGCTGAACGCTGCGTGCAGCGAGCAGCACGCAGCCCCCGGTTCCCTGTTCCCTCTTCCCGGATCCCCGTTCCCGGTCCTTGCTGATCCACTTCGTCCTCCGCTCCACCAGCGGATGCTCCGTGTTCTCCGGCACCACCACCACATCGCCCTGATCCTCGGCGAGCGAGGCGAGGGCCGCCTCGGTGGCGGCGGCGGTCGCGAAGCCGCGGTCGAAGAGATCGCCCTGATGACCGTCATCGGTGACGACCGCGACGGCGCGCAGCGCGAGCCCCACCACGCCGGATGGAAGCACCAGTCGCTCGAGCGCGGCGCGCGCGAGACGCAGCCACGTCTTGCGGCTCGCCGTCGCGCGCCCCGCGCGGATCGCGTTCGCGAGCGTGTCGCCGCTCGCGAGCCGAAGGTCGAGCATCATCTCGCGCGCCAGCGAGCCACGCTCCGCGAGCTTCTCGCACACCGTGCCGAGGAGCGCGTTCACCGAGAAGAGCAGTCGCTCCGTGTCGCTGAGCGCGTAGTCGCTCCACTCGAGCGACGCGTGCGGCAGCTCGCGCGGCATGGGCGCGAAGATGATCCGGTCATCGTCGGCGCGCGCGAGCTTCCACAGCCGCACGCCCTCGGCGCCTAACCGCACCTCCACGGCTTCCGCCTCGAGCGCCGCCAGGTCGCCGCACGTCTCGACGCCGATCCCGTCGAGCAGCGTGGCGAGCGAGGGGTGGGGCTCGAGGACGGCGATTGGAAGTGGGGCGAGGAAGCCTAACGAATCGGGAACGGGGAACGGGGAACGGGGAACGGGGGCTGGTTGCTGCTCGCTGCTCGCAACACGCAGCCCCCGTTCCCCGTTCCCGGCTCCCTGCTCCCGAGTGGCGATCGCCGCCGTCTCGGCGGCGATCGCCACCTCCCCCACCCCGGCCTGCACATTCGACAACCCCAACCCCCTCAATACCTCCAGCGCCGAGCGCGCAATGCGCTCGGCGTCGAGGCCGCGGGCGTCCACCCACACCAACCCGCCCCGCCGCTCCTCCGTGACCACGCGCGGCGCCACGGTGAGGAGGGCAGGGGAGAGCTCAGCGAGGGAGTCCGCGACGGTCCGCCAGGCCGGGCTCCAGAGACAGACGAACATCGTGTGGGGTTACCGGGACCGTGATGTCCGCGTGGGCGTTCCACCCCGCCGCCCGCGCGCGCACCCGAATGGTCGCCTCGTGCACCTCGACCGGGTCATCGAACGGCCCACGGCGCCAGCGATAGCTGTGAGGAAGGATCTTCGACTCCACGCGAAGCGTCGCCAGCGCCGGGTGCGGCGTGATGGCGACGAACGCGCCCCCACCCTCGCGTACGGCGCGCGTGAGGCGAACCGTCTCGGTACCCTCCGGCTCCGTGCCGTCGAGCACCACGAGCGCGAACCCGCCGCATCGAAGGAGCTCCTCGGCCCCTCGGAGCGCGTCCTTGCGGCTCTTCGGCTGCACGAGGAATGGGCCGTCTTCCCAGAACGCGCCGACGATCGTTCCCGCGGTGTCTATCCAGACGGATCGCTCGTTGTTCGCGACAGTAGCGCGACACGCAGCGCGCAGCATGGCGGATGCACCGCCCTGCGGAGTCCAGATCGTCAACTGACCACGCGGCAGTCCACCACCAGGCAAAATCCGGTCGAGAGGCCCGACCCCGGTCACAACCGCCTCCGCCGCCTGCCGATGTACCGGCGTCGCGTCGGGAAAGCGTTGCTCGATGAGCTCGCGAAGAGCGGCGATGGAGACGGCGGGCATGAGCGAGGACGGCGACGACCATCGACAGTGGGAACGACGGTACTGCCTGCTCCGAACGCCGAGCAGTTGAGCAGACTTTATACCGAACAAAGTCCGAAAGCAAGAAGGACCTCCCCAATACCACCTCGCCGCTCGCGACTCATCCGCATACGTTCCTCAGCGCTATCCGCGTGCATCACCCGTCGTCCCTCGACCATCCGCAATGGCCAGGATCCTCGTCACCGGCGCAGCCGGCTTCATCGGCTACCACGTCGCCAAGCGCCTCCTCGATCGCGGCGACACCGTGGTCGGGATCGACTCGATGAGCGACTACTACGACCCGACGCTCAAAGAGGCACGGCTCGCCCAGCTCACCCCCCACCCTGACTTCCACTTCCACCACCTCGACGTCGCGGATCGCGATGCGATGCCGGCCCTGTTCGCCGACGGCCGGTTCGATCGCGTCGTGCACCTCGCCGCGCAGGCAGGGGTGCGGTACTCGCTGCAGAACCCCCACGCCTACATCGACAGCAACATCGTCGGCTTCCTCAACATCCTCGAGGGGTGCCGCCACCACCCGGTCGAGCACCTGGTCTACGCCTCCTCGTCATCGGTCTACGGCGCCAACACGCACATGCCGTTCGCCGTCCACGACAACGTGGACCATCCGGTGAGCCTGTACGCGGCCACGAAGAAGGCGAACGAGCTCATGGCCCACAGCTACAGCCACCTCTACGGCATCCCCACCACCGGCCTTCGCTTCTTCACGGTCTACGGCCCGTGGGGGCGCCCGGACATGGCGCTGTTCCTGTTCACGAAGGCGATCCTGGAAGGGCGCGAGATCGACGTGTTCAACCACGGCCGCATGCAGCGCGACTTCACCTACATCGATGACATCGCCGAAGGCGTGGTGCGGGTCATGGATCGCGTCGCGGCAGCCAACCCCGCCTGGTCCGGCGACTCCCCCGACCCGGCCACGAGCCGGGCGCCCTATCGGCTGTACAACATCGGCAACAACTCGCCGGTCGAGCTGGGCCGGATGATCGAGGTGCTCGAGGGCGCGCTCGGCCAGACGGCCCGGAAGCGCATGCTCGACATGCAGCCGGGCGACGTTCCCGCGACCTACGCCGACGTGGATGACCTCGAACGGGACGTGGGCTTTCGCCCGTCCACGAGCATCGAGGAAGGCGTGCGCCGCTTCGTGGACTGGTACCAGGACTATTACGCGCCGAGCAGGAAGTTGCGACTCGGTGCCTGACACGTCGATCACCGGATTCAACCGTTCGATCCACGCGTCTCATGGAGCGCAGAGTGCACGATTTGTTTGGCGACCGGATTCAACCGGTCGTGGTGTACGGTGCCGGCGGGCATGGGCGTGAGACGGTCCAGCTACTCGAGGACATCAACGCGCACCGCGCGCGCTGGGACGTGCTGGGGTTCATCGACGATGACCCCTCGCTGCACGGCCGCATCGTGAACGGACTCCCGGTGCTCGGCGGCCCCGAATGGCTCGACCACGAAGGCGAGAGCATCCGCATCGCGCTCGGCCTCGCGAGCCCCACGGTGAAGCGGCGAGTCGTGGCGCGGCTCGGGCGCGATGCCCAGCGATTCACGACGCTCATCCACCCGGCGGTGCGCCTCTGCCGGTGGCTCGAGATCGGCCCGGGAACGGCCATCGCCGCCGGAACCGTGCTCACCGTCAACATCACGGTCGGCGCGTTCGTGACGCTGGACCGTGCCTGCAACATCAGCCACGATTGCCGGATCGGCGATTTCGCCACCATCGCCCCGGCGGTGAACCTGTCGGGTGGGGTCGAGATCGGGTCGGGGTGCGAGGTCGGGACGGGGGTCTCCACGGTCAAGCACGTGGCCGTGGGCGAGTGGAGCATCATCGGCGCCGGGGCCGTCATCGCGTCCGACGTGCCTCCGAACTGCACCGCGGTCGGAGTACCCGCGCGCCCCATCAAGCAGCGCCAGAGCGGCTGGCAGCACGAGGCGTGAGCCGATGCCGGCGCGGTCGGCGGTGACTCCGTTGCCCGCGGACCGGCGCTTGCTTCACACCGGGGCGCCCATAGATACGTTATGACCGCCCACGGATCAGGCATTGTGAGTCCCGTCGCGAACGCGGCGTCCGACGGGGGAGTGCACGGCGGCTCGCGACCGGTAACGGTCATCGAGCCGCCGCGCCGCTGGGTACCCCTCGACCTGAAGGAGCTCTGGGAGCACCGCGAGCTCATCTACTTCCTCGCCTGGCGCGACATCAAGGTTCGCTACAAGCAGACCGCGCTCGGCGTCAGTTGGGCGATCATCCAGCCGGTGTTCGCGATGGTCGTGTTCAGCGTGTTCTTCGGGCGGCTGGGAGGCATACCATCGGACGGGCTGCCCTATCCGCTGTGGAGCTTCGCCGGGCTGGTCCCGTGGACGTTCTTCTCGCAGGCGCTCGTGCAGTCGGCGAACAGCCTCGTGCTCAGCCAGAATCTGCTGCGGAAGGTGTACTTTCCGCGCCTCGCGATTCCCCTCGGCACCGTACTGTCGGCGGCGCTCGACTTCGTCCTGGCGTTCGTGGTGCTCGTGGGACTGATGGTGTTCTACGGCGTGGAGCCGACGCTGCGCGTGCTGTGGGTGTTCCCACTCTCGCTGCTCGCATTCGTTGCCGCGCTCGGGGCCGGGCTCTGGTTCGCGGCGCTCAGCGTTCGCTATCGCGACGTTCGCTACGTCGTGCCCTTTCTGGTGCAGTTCTGGTTGTTCGCGACCCCGATCGCGTACCCGAGCACGTTGCTGCCGGCGCGGTGGCGCGCCCTCTACGCGCTCAACCCGATGACCGGCGTCGTCGAGGGATTTCGCTGGGCGTTGCTGGGCGCGAACACCCGCCCCGGGGCGATGCTCGTCGTGTCGACGCTCGCGGCGTTCGTCATTCTGATCGGTGGCGCGTTCTATTTTCGAAGCATGGAACGCACGTTCGCCGATCTGGTCTAGCGAATGGCTGGCGACGCCGTCATCACCGTCACCGGGCTCGGGAAGCGCTATCGGCTTGGCGAGACGTCGGGCGCCGATTCGTTGCGCGAAGCACTCGTCGCGACGTTCTCGCGCGCGAGCGTGTCGAAGGCGGCGGCGGCGGTCGCCTCGTTCGCGCGCCGCCGTGACCGCGAGGACGACGCGAGCACGCTCTGGTCGCTCCGCGACGTCTCGTTCGAGGTCGGTCCCGGTTCCACGCTCGGCATCATCGGGCGCAACGGGGCCGGCAAGAGCACGCTGCTCAAGATCCTTTCCCGCATCACCCAGCCCACCACGGGGCGCGTGCGCATCGTCGGGCGCGTGGGCTCGCTGCTCGAGGTGGGTACCGGCTTTCACCCCGACCTGAGCGGCCGCGAGAACATCTTCCTCAACGGCGCCATCCTCGGCATGCGTCGCACCGAGATCGCGCGCAAGTTCGACGAGATCGTCGCGTTCGCCGAGGTGGAACGGTTCCTGGACACGCAGGTGAAGCACTACTCGAGCGGCATGTACCTCAGGCTCGCGTTCGCCGTCGCGGCGCACCTCGAGCCCGACATCCTGCTGGTCGATGAGGTGCTGGCGGTCGGCGATCTCGAGTTTCAGCGTAAGTGCATCGGCAAGATGGGGCGTGTGGCTGGCGAGGGGCGCACCGTGCTGTTCGTGAGCCACAACATGGCCGCCGTGCGCTCGCTCTGCCGGTCGGCGATGGTGCTCGAGGGTGGCCGCGTGGTTCGTGAAGGCGCGCCTGGCGAGTGCATCGCGCACTACGTCGCGCAGACGTTTCAGGAGGATGCCTCGATCTGGACGCGGCCGGCCGATGGTGCCGACGTGCCGCTCGTCATCACGCGCATCGCGTCACGTCTCGCGGGCCACCAGCCCGACCTGGCGCTGGAGCTCGATCTCGTGCTCGAGACGCGCGCGCGTCACAAGCCGGCGTTGGTGGCGGTCCACATCCTCGACGCGGCGGGCGCGCCGCTCATGCAGGCGTTGCCGCGACTCGAAGGCTTCGTTGCCGATGATGCGGCGCGTCACCGGGTCCGCATTCGGATCGAGCTGCCGCCGCTCATTCCCGGGCAGTATTTCGCGACGGTCTGGGCCGGGGCGCATCACTCGGAGACGCTCGATGAGGTCGAGCGCGCGATCCGATTCGAGATTCATGATTCGCCCACACCGGGTCGCAGCTATCCACACAACTCCGACCACGGACACGTCGTGCCGCGGTCGACGGTGAGCTGGGAATCGACGTGATGGGTGCCGACACGCCGGCGACCGCCGATCCGCCCCTCGTCTCCGCGATCACCGCCTTTCTCGACGGCGAGCGTTTCCTTCGCGACGCGATCGAGAGCGTCATCGCGCAGAGCTACGCGCGTTGGGAGCTGTTGCTGGTGGATGACGGGTCCACCGACGGCGCTACGGCAATCGCGAAACGCTACGTGGCCGAGTACCCCGACCGGATTCGCTATCTCGAGCACGACGGGCATCGAAATCGCGGGCTGAGTGCATCGCGAAACGTCGGCATCGCGGCCGCGCGCGGCGCGTACGTCGCGTTTCTCGATGCCGATGATGTCTGGCTGCCGGACAAGCTGCTCGATCAGGTGGCGCTCCTCGAGCCGCGTCCGGATGTGTCGGCGACGTACGGCAACACGCTCTATTGGCACAGTTGGACGGGTGACCCCGCCGATGCCGCGCGCGACTTCTACCCACGCCTCGGCGTCGCCGATGGCTCCGCGTATCCCCCGCCGAGGCTGTTCGAGCGCATGCTGGCCGGGCGCGCCATGGTTCCGTGCCCGCACAGCCTGCTGATTCGGACCGACGTGGTACGCCGGCTCGGCGGGTTCGAGGAGCGCTTCACCGGGATGTTCGAGGATCAGGCGTTCTACGCCAAGCTGATGCTCGCCGAGCGCGTGCTGGTGGTCGAGCGATCGTGGGAACGCTACCGGCTCCACAGCGAGTCGATGTGCGCCGCTGCGGAGCGAGATGGAACGACCGACATCGCTCGCCTGCGGTATCTCGAGTGGCTCCGCGAGTATCTTGCGACCACTGGCAACGCCGATCCGGGAGTGCGTGCCGCGCTCCGCAGAGCATTTCTGCCGTACCGCCATCCGCGGCTGCACCGTGTCCTGAACCTGACCGATGGGTTCCTGAAACGAGTTCGTCACCGCTTTCAGTCGGCTCCGCATCGCGGATAACTTCGATTGCCCATGACGATGATCGAGCGGACTGGGTGGGTCACGGAAGTGGACGTTCGCGAGGGGGCGTTCGTGGCTCGCTCGTTTCGCATCTCCGCGTCGTTCCTGATGCCAGGGCGATCGTGAGCAGGATCGGCCGGCTCGCTCACCGCGTGCTCCCCGTCGCCGTCGACGAATGGCTCCGACGCCAGCGTCCGCGAGAAGGGCCGCCGCCGCTTGGCGATGTGCGCTTCGGCGACTTCCGCCGGCTCGTCCCGATGAGCCGCGCGTTCGGCTTCGATCGCGGGCAGCCAGTGGACCGCCACTACATCGAGGCATTTCTCGCGAGTCACGCCGCCGACGTTCGCGGTCGGGTGATGGAGGTCGGTGACGACGGGTACACCCGCCGATTCGGTGGCGACCGCGTCACGCAGCGCGACGTGTTGCACGTCGATGCGAGCAACGCCAACGCGACGATCGTGGCCGACCTCGCGCGCGGGGACGGTATCCCCACGAACGCGTTCGACTGCATCGTCCTCACGCAGACCCTGCACCTGATCTACGACGTGCCGGCGGCCGTTCGAACGCTGCACCGTATTCTGCGCCCGGGAGGCGTGTGCCTCATCACCGTGCCCGGCATCAGCCAGATCGACGTCGGCGCATGGCGTGACAGTTGGTGCTGGGCGTTCACGCCGTACAGCTTGCGGCGCGCGTTAGCGGACCGGTTCCCGGACGACACCACGGTCGTCCGGTCGTACGGAAACGTGCTCGCGGCGAGCGCGTTCCTGTACGGCCTCGCCGCCGAGGAGCTTTCTCCGAGCGAGCTCGACGCGGCCGACCCCGCGTATCCGGTGACCGTCGCGGCGCGCGCCACGAAATCCGGTGATTGAGGCACGGTAGCGGTGATCGAACGTGCGCTCGCTGTCTGGCGCGGCCGACGCGCGCACGCGCTCATCCTGCTGTATCACCGCGTGGCTCGCGTCGCGACCGATCGATGGTCGCTGGCGGTCACGCCCGGCCGTTTTGCCGAACATCTGGACCTGCTCCGGCGTCGTGCCGCCCCGGTGTCGCTCTCGCGGGTCGCGCGATCGCTGGAGGGTGGCTCGCTCCCCGCCAAGGCGGTGGCCGTCACCTTCGACGACGGATACGCCGACAACCTTCACGAGGCGCGGCCGCTGCTCGAGCGATACGACATTCCCGCAACGGTGTTCGTGTCGACCGGCGCCGGGGCGCAGGGGCGAGAGTTCTGGTGGGACGAGCTGGAACGCATCGTGTTCGAGGCCGTGCAGCTCCCGCGAACCCTCGCGCTGCGGCTGGGAGCGCGCGAGCACTGCTGGCACGTGGCGACGACGGCTTCCGACACGGGGCTGGCCGGCTCGCGCACCGGAGTGGATCCGACGACCGTTCCCGACCGGCACGCCCTCTTCGACGCGCTGTGGCGGGTGCTGCGCGACGCCCATGCGACCGAGCGTGACGCCGCGCTCGCGGAGCTTCGGGCAGTCACCGGGACTGTCGCCAGGCCCCGGCCGTCCCACCGGCCGCTCACGCCCGAGGAGACGCGGCAGCTCGCGCAGCACGACCTCATCGAGATCGGGGCTCACACGGTGTCGCACGCACGACTCGCCGCGCTGCCGGCGGACGCGCAGGAACGCGAAATCGTCGGCAGTCGCTCCGCCCTCGAGGCGCTGCTCGAGCGGCCGGTCCGCAGCTTCGCGTACCCCTTCGGCCGGGCCGGAGACTATACTCCCGAGACCATGCGCATCGTCCGTGACGCGGGGTTTTCGTGTGCCTGCATCAACGTCGAGGGGCGTGTCGAGCGATCCACCGACCCCCTGGCGCTGCCGCGACTCTACGTGCGCGACTGGGGTGTCGACGAGCTCGCCGCCAGACTGAGAGACTGTGGTGTCCGCGTCTGATGCCCGCCCCCTGATCTCGGTGATCACGATCTTCCTCGACGCCGAGCGTTACCTCGCCGAGGCGATCGAGAGCGTGCGCGCGCAGACGTACGACAACTGGGAGTTGCTCCTCGTGGACGACGGCTCGGTCGACGCGAGCGGGCGGATCGCGCGCGAGTTCGCGGCGCTCGACCCCGAGCGCATCCGCTACCTGGAGCACCCCGGGCGAGCCAACCGTGGCATGAGCGCGTCACGGAACCTGGGTGTCGCGCGCGCGCGTGCCGACATCATCGCGTTCCTGGATGCCGACGACGTCTATCGGCCGGGGAAGCTGGCGCATCAGCTCGCGCTGCTGACGGCGCACCCGGAGGCCGACGTGGTCTACGGGCCCACCGAGTACTGGTACGGCTGGACCGGCCGACCGGAGGACGTGAGTCGCGACCGGGTTCGGCGGATGGGCGTGCCGCTCGATACGCTCGTTAGGCCGCCCGCGCTCGTCACGCGGTTCCTCCTCGACGAGGCGCGAACGCCGGCCACGTGCGGCGTCCTGCTCCGGCGCGATGCGGTGGCGCGAGCCGGGGGCTTCGAGGAGGCGTTTCGCGGCATGTTCGAGGATCAGGTCTTCTTCTACAAGCTCTTTGCCACGTCGCCGGTGTGGGTCGACGGTGTGTGCTGCGATCGCTATCGGCAGCATGGCGATTCGTGGTGTCACCGGATGCGCGACCTGGGCGAGTGGGATGGCTCCGAGCGTCCGAGCGCATCCCGCCGCGCGTTCCTCGAATGGCTCGCGACGTACGTCGACGAGCAGCATCTCGTCGACTCCGCGCTGCGCGCCGAGCTGCGCCGACAGTTGCGTCCGTACTCCCACCCGCTCGCCTACCGGGTGTCGACGATCGCTCGACTCTTCCGTGTTGGACGGCGACGCCGGCCCGGTCACACGTGACCGACGTACTCCCGCATTGGGACGGCGCCCCATGCTCCATGCTTCCCGGTCCACACGCATGACGGCCTCCGCGTCGCCCGCGATCTCGGTGTGCATCGCCTGCCGCAACGAGGCCGATCGCCTGCCCGACTGTCTCGCGTCCGTCGCGTGGGCCGACGACGTGGTCGTCATGGATCTCTGCAGCACCGACGGGTCTGCGGAGATCGCCACGCGCGCCGGTGCGCGCGTGCTGCATCGCGACGCCGTGCTCATCGTCGAGATGGTGCGAAACGAGATCGCCGCGACGGCGCGTCACGACTGGATTCTCGTGCTCGACCCCGACGAGCGCGTATCGCCCGGGCTCGTGGCCGAGCTGCTGCGCGCGTCGGCGCGCGACGACATCGATGCCGTCGTCATTCCGCGAATGAACTGGGACCTCGGCTATCCGCCCTCGAACCCCGCCGAGCGGTACGAGCCGCAGCTTCGCATGTACCGCAGGAGCCGCGTCCAGTGGCCAGTCATCCCCAACGCGCTCCCGAAGGTACCCGAGGAGCGGAAGTATCGTGTGCCGAGCACCGACGATCTGGTGCTGGTGCACGACCGAAACAGGAACATCCCCGAGGTGCTCGACCGCATCGTGCGGTACGCGCCGCTCCAGGCGCAGTCGATGATCGATCGGGGCCAGGTGTTCTCGGCGCGCGCGATGTTCACATCGCTCGGTTCGCGCGCCATGCGCCAGTTCGTTCACGGCAGGGCATGGCGCGACGGCGTGCCCGGGATCCTGCGGGCGGCGATCCTCGTCGCGTTTCACTTCTACGTCTGGGCCGCGTTCTGGCAGCTCTCGGGCGCACGAAGAACGCCGGAGGATGACCGGTTCGTCAGGCGGATCGGACTGTGGCTGGAGGGGATGGCGCGCACGTACGGCGTGCTCGGGGCGCCGGTGCGGGTGCTCCGGCGGGTACGTGAGCGAGCGCGTCGCATGGTCCGCCGCGCCTGAGGCTCACGCTGACCTTTTCGGTTGACGCTTCCGCCCGACGCTCAGGGCTCGAGGAACGGGAGTCCGGCGAGCTGCTCGGCCGGGAGCTCACGGGCCCGCGCCCGTGGATGGCGGAAGAGCTCCGACACCTCGACGGCGGGGAAGCGGTCGCGCGCGAGCTCTTCACGGACGTAGAACAGATTGAAGCCGAACCGGTTCGCGCCGACCAGTCGATAGCCGAGCCGGTGCGCCAGTGCCGTCATTCCGGCGGGCGACGCGCCGAGGAAGTGCGCGGGCCGCCCGGGTACGCGCGATGGCTCCTCGGCGTACGGCGCGACGAGGGCGCGCCGGCCGAGCTCGGGATGTGTCTCGATCACCACCACCCGTGGCCGCACGGCCGTGAGCGCCTGCCAGACCCAGTAGTCGTTCCCATCGATGTCGATCGAGAGCAGATCGATCTCGCCCGCGAGCCCCGAGGAGGCCACGACGTCGTTCACGGTATCCGGCGTCGCGCGCGCGTGCACGAAGGCGGGCGGGTACAGCGAGGTATCGGGGTGCTCGGCGTAGAATCGCGTGCCGCGGGCCACCAGCGCCGCGTCCGCCTCCACGCACGCGCCGTGCAACCCGAAGTTGATCGCGAGGTTCGCGCAGTTGCTCGCGAACACGCCGTCGCCCGCGCCGATGTCCACGAACAGGCCGGGCCCGTCGCCTAACGACGCCAGCAGAAAGAGGATGATGCCATCCTCGTCGAACTGCGAGAAGATCCGGAAGCCGGTCGTCCAGATCGACGGGAGTGGCGCGCCACGCTCCGCGCGTGAGCGATGCTCGAGCCAGAGCTGGCGCAAGGCGACCTTCACCGCGGGTGACCAGCGCGCCTGACGCTGCGCATCCGCGGCGATTCGCGCGGTCAGGCGATCGAGCAGTCGTCTCATCCGCCGTCACCGCGGTCGCGTGTCGCACTGACCGGTTCCACGCCCGTGACGTCCCGCGCCGGCCCGGGGGCGTTCGCGAGTCGCCAGCCGGAGAGCAGTCCGCGGCTGGTCGCGCCGAGCATCACGATCTCGTCGCGCACATCCCGCCAGTCGCCGCGGCCGGCCGCGAGCCGCATGCGTGCGATGCGCAGCAACACCCACTGGCCCAGGATGCCGAGCGCCGATCGGTCGCCCGCGCGTCGCCAGAGCGCGATGGCGGTACCCATGCCTCGGCCGTACATCGAGCGTCGCGCGCTCCGCTCCGCTCGCGTCTGCCGTTCGTGATGCACGACCAGCTCCGGATCGTAGCGGATGCGTGCCCCCGATCGGATGAGCCGGTGAAAGAGATCCATGTCCACGCCCCCTTGCGCCGGTGATCCCGGGCCGAGCCGGACGTCGCATCCGCCGATGCGGGCGTACGTCGCGCGCCGGAGCGCGAAGTTGTTGCCGCTCCCCACTTCCCATGGCAAGGCCGCCGAGACGAATTCGCGCGGCACCATCGACGTCCGAGACGATACCGGGAACCTCCGGTCGCCGCGAGCCGGCAGCGGCAGCACGCGCCCGGTGACGCCGTCGAGCTCCGGGTGTGTCGCGAACCACGAGGCGATCGTCGCCAGCCACCGCTCGTCGGGAACGCAATCATCGTCGGTGACCGCGACGACCGGATGGCTCGCGCGAACGAACGCGGCGTTCTGCGAGGCGCCGAGTCCACACGAATGGTTCCGCACGTACACCAGCGGCATCCCGTCGGCCCGCCGGCGCTCGGCGTCCTCCCGTGTTCGCTCGTCGTCACTCTGATCGACCACCACTGTCTCGTCTGGCCGCAGCCGACCGGCCCACAGCGCATCGAGGCAGCGGGCGAGTGCGTCGGGTCGTCCGCGCGTCGAGATCGCCACGGTGATCCCGATCCGGTGTTCGGTCATCCGCGCGTCCGGCGTGTGGCGTCCAGGGATGCGTACATCGCCTCGTACTCCGCGATCCACCGCTCCTCGTCGAGATGCGTGCATGCCCACGCCCGCGCGTTGGTGGCCAGCGTGCGCCGCTCCTCCGGTGCGCGAAGCAGCCGCACGATCGCGGTGACGAACTCGTCGTCGCTCTCCGCGTGCGCCACCTGCACGCCGTCCTCGAGCGCGAGCTCCTCGGTGGCCCGCGAGGATGCCACGATGGCTTTCCCGTGCGCGAGGGCCTCGAGGATCTTCACGCGCATCCCGCCCCCCAGGCGCAGCGGGGCGACGACGAGCGCGGCCGAGTTCAGCCAGGGCGTCACGTCGGGCACGCGCCCTGTCACCCGCACGCCGTCGGCGGCGGCGGCGGTGAGCCGCGGCGGCGGATCGGGCCCGACGATGCGCAGCGTGGCGTCGGGCACGCGAGCGCGCACCCGCGGGAAGATCGCCTCGACCAGACGAAGCGCCGCGTCCACGTTCGGCGCGTGGGTGAAGCTGCCCACGAACAGCAGCTCGGGACCGGGCGCGCTGCCTAACGGGTCGAGCGGCGCCGGCGGCAGCCGGGTACCGAGGCCGATGCGCACGATCGGTGTTCCCCCGGCGAGCGGCTCCAGCGCGCGACGGTCGCGCTCGGCGAACACGATCACCGCATCCATGGCGGCGATGACGCGTCGCTCGAACCGCGCCCACGCGCGGTGCTGCACACGCGCCGCCAACGATCCGCGCCCGCGGGGATGCTCCAGGTGCTCCCGCACGGCAAGCACACCGGCTTCGTATTCGGTCAGCACCCGACTCGCGGTGTGCGTGCCGAGTGCCGCCGCGTACTGCCCCATGACATGGTACTCGAAGTGGACGACGTCGGGGTGCCACGAGGCCGCCAGCTCGCGGAGGCGCCGGGCGAACTCCGGCAGGGCCACGAACGCGGCCCACGCGGGGATCCCGCGCACCGGTGCCACGCGACGTGCCACGCGCACGCGGAGGGGAGGGTTGCGGGGGATCGCGACCTCGCCGACCATCGCGCATTGCCCGGCAAGTCGCTCGTCGATCGCCGGCTCGTCGGGCGCTCGCAGGTACAGGGCGGCGACGTCGTGACGGCCGACGAGCAGGTGAATCAGTTGCGCGGTGACGCGCGCGCCGCCGTGCGCGCCATCGAGCCGGGGCGGGAACGGGAGGACGAACAGGAGCCGGCGCCGGGGCCCGGGTATCTGCGCGCTGCTCACGTGGCTCCCACTCCACCGGCGAAGAGCTGGTCGGCACCGGCGGCCAGCACTCGCACGGCTCGAACGTCCGCGGTCCCCACGCCGACATCGCCGCCAACCTCGCTCTGGAGTCGCTGCTGATCGCGCCGTCGCAGCGCGAGCTCCACGCGGTGGTATACGACCACCAGGGGAACGAGCCGCCGGTCGATCCGGAGCGCGTCCGTGTACTGGTCGATCGACCGCCTCGCCGCCGCGACCGCGGCATCGCGTGCGGCCGCGGTGAGCAACAGATCGTGCACGCACCGGGCTTCGCCGTCGGCATCACGGCCACGCCGCACCAGATACAGCCACGTCGTCGCCAGCGTCAACGCGTCGCCTAACGCTGGTCCCTCGCGGGCCCCCTCCCAGTCGAGCACGGCGAGCTCCCGCTGATCCCGGAGCAGGTTCCACACCGCGAAGTCGCGGTGCTGGCACACGATGGGAAGCTCCACCCCGCGCAGCGCGGCCGCCGCGGTTCGCGTGCGCGCGAACAGCACGGCTTCCTCGCGCGTCGTGCCGAACTCGCCGGCGTACGCGCGCAGCGGCTCGTCCACGAGCGCGGTTCGGATGTCGTCGCTCCACGGTGCTCGGCGCAGCTCGGTGGCTCGATGAAACCGGATGAGCCACGACATCGCACGGTGCAGGTCATCGCGCTTCGTCCGGAAGCGCACCGCGCGACTCCACGCCCGCGACGACAGGGCCTGTCCGGCGAGGAACTGTTCGCACGCCACGAGTGTGCTGCCCGTGCGAACCAGTCCGAGCGGGCGGGGAATCGCCCGCGCCAGCGCCGGCTCGAGCCGCGCCTGAAGCGCATGCAACTGCGCCTGCTCGTTCTCGGTACGCTCGAAGAACGGCCGGCTCTTCGGCACCTTCACCGTCGCGACCGGCGACGAGCCGCGGTCGGCGAATGGGAACATGATCACGCGATCGCCGCCGTACGTGACGACCACGGCGCTCACGACCTGCCGCGCGTCCTGGTACGTTCGCGCGACGTGGGCATCGCGAAGCAGCCCTGGCGGACCACCCGCGTGACCACCGCGCACCGCCACGATGACGAACCGCCGTAGCAGTGGCCCGCCGAGCCGGCCGGCGAACGAGAGCGCCGAGTACCGCACGAGTGCTCCGAGTCGAGCCAGCGGGGTGTCGCCGCGGAGCAAGGTGTCGCGGTACCATCGCGAGGCGGATGGCGAATCCACCGGAACGAAGGCTCGGGGTTCGCACATGTCCGGCTCGACCGCGTACACCGCGGCCACCGAGAGTCCCTCGCGCTCGAGCGCGCGGGCGATGCGACCCGGGGTCGCCGTCCGCCGCCCGTGGCGTCGCCGGTCCACCTCCACGTACAGCACGCCGTGGTGTCCGACGGCACGAGCGATCTCGTGGACCGACTCCGACGCAGCGCCGTAGGCGACGACGCCATCGGCCTCGCCATGCGGCGGGAGCCGGTCCGTCACGTGGTCACCCAGCCCCAGCGACATGGCGCGCTCGATCGACCCCTCGGGACCGCCGAGCAGCACCAGGTGAGCGAAGCGCACATCGGGCGCGACGGGCAGGAGGAATCGCCAGTCGGCGGAGCGCAGGGGCGCCATCGCCCGCGCCCCTGCCCGCGACTCGTTGCCTACCTCGCCGACCGTCGCCACGGGCCGCGGAGAATGCCACGCACAGTCGTGATGTCCTCGGCGAGGCGCTGCCGGCGCACGCCATCGCGGGTCAGGTGGTATCGCATCGTGTCACTGGCGAGCCGACTCCAGAGCGAGAATTGCAGCGCCCACCACGTCCTCCGTGCTGCACCAGGCGAATGATGTCGCTCGCTGAAGCGCAGCGCCGCCGCCATCTGCTCGGCGAACATGACTCCGCGTTGCTGACCCGTGCTGGCGCCTCCGACGTGCGTCACGTCGGTCACGGGCGCGAAGTGCGTTTCCCATCCGGCGCGTCGCAGGCGATATGCGAGATCGACCTCCTCGTAATACATGAAGTACGAGCGATCGAAACCGCCCACGGAGTCGAACGCCGACTTCCGGATCGCCAGCGCCGCACCAGTCACCCACGGTACGACGCGCGCGCGCGCGTGCGAATCGGCCGCCACGTACACCGTGCGCAGCGTGGGCACCAGCCCCGCGGCCCACCCGACCCACGAATATTCGAGCAGGGTCACGAGCGGTGTTGGAAACTGGTGCATGGAGCGCTGCAACGTGCCGTCGGCATTCACGAGACGCGGGCCCACGATGGCAGCACAGGGATGGGCCGTCAGATACGCCTGCAGTGCGTCGAGCGAGCCCCGCCGGAGCACCGTGTCGCTGTTCAGCAGCAGCACGTAATCCGTGTCGCAGCAGGCGATGGCTGCATTGGCGGCACCACCATAGCCGGGGTTCGACGCGTCGACCACCAGCATTGCCCGAGGGAAGTCGGCGGCCACCATCTCGATGCTGCCGTCGGTCGACCCGTTGTCGGCGACAACGACGCGGGCCGCGCCGGCCTCGAACGCCGACGCAAGACACGCGCGCAAGTGGGCGCGCGTGTTGTAGTTGACCACCGCCACCGCCATTGCGCTCATCGGCTACGGACCGCGGCCGGAGGGATCACGAGATGGCAACTCCTGAGTCGCTTCGCCCGCGATCGGTGGCTCAGCCCGATCATCGCGAGCGAGCGCGGACGGACCACCAAGGTACCCGCTGGCAGTCAGAAGCTCGTCATGAACTGCGGTGCGCGGTATCCCCGTAGCCGACGCGTCGTGCGTCATGTTATCCTCTGCGGGTCGATACGAGGAGACGTGGCGTGCGCGACGTGAGTGTCGAAGGCAGCTCCACGCCGGACCGAGCAAGCCCGGTGCCCGGCCGAGCGACCCGGGCCATCTCGCTGCCCGAGCTGAGGCTGTTCGAGCGTCGAATCGCGGCCGACGCGCGCGGAACGTTCGCGGAGCTCTGGCGTGACGCCGACGCGCGAGCCGCCGGTCTGCCGCCGTTCGTCCAGGACAACGTCGCCCGGTCGCGCCGCGCTGTCGTCCGCGGCCTGCATTTCCAGACCCCGCACGCGCAGGCGAAGCTCGTCACGGTGATCGTGGGTGAAGTGTTCGACGTCGCGGTGGATGTGCGTGTCGGCTCGCCGACCTTCGGGCAGTGGGCAGCGTACACGCTCTCCGAGAAGAACGGCCGGCAGTTGTTCATTCCGCCGGGCTTCGCGCATGGCTATCAGACCGTCTCGGACACGTCCATCGTCGTCTACAAGTGCGCCGACTACTACGCGCCTGACGCCGAGCAGACGATACGCTGGAACGACGATGCCCTTGGCATCCATTGGCCGATCGCGAACGCGATCGCTTCCGCGCGCGACGCCAGTGCGCCGTTGCTTCGCGACGTCCTTCCCGAGCGGCTCCCACATTTCGAGCGGTGAGTGAGGCGCCGCAGGCGCAACCCGCGCGTCCGATCCTGGTCTTCGGTGGCACCGGGCAGGTTGGCCGCGAGCTCGTCGTCGCGCTTCGATCCCTGGGGCCGGTGGTCGCCCCCCCTCGTGCGGAAGTGAATCTCGAACATCCGCGGGCCCTGCGCGAGGCCATCACCCGTACTCGACCGTCGCTGATCGTGAACGCCGCCGCGCTCACGAACGTGGATCGAGCGGAGCGGGAACCGGGCCTCGCGCGTGCTCTGAACGAGGCGGCGCCGGGTGTGATCGCCGAGGAGGCCTACCGACTCGGCGCGGTCGTCGTTCATTACTCGACCGATTACGTGTTCGATGGTGATGCGGACACGCCCTATGATGAGGCGTCCGCCCCACACCCGATCAACGTGTACGGCGCGACCAAGCTCGGTGGCGAGCACAACATCGCGTCAGTGGGCGGGCCGCACGTCATCATCCGAACGAGCTGGGTGTACTCCGCTGTCGGGTCGGGTTTCGTGGGAACACTGCTTCGCCAGCTCCGCACGCAACCGGAGATTCGAGTCGTTGCCGACCAGGTTGGCTCTCCCACCTGGAGCCGGTCGCTCGCGATGGCGACGACCGATGTGATTCGGGCGATGCGGTGTGGCGACGGGTTCGACCTCGGCCGTGCAGACTGGGGGGTCTACCATCTCGGCGGCAGCGGCGCGGCCAGCCGGCTCGAGATTGCCCGCGAGGTGATGGCGGCCGACCCACGGGCCGGCGAACATGTCACGCGCATGGTGTTACCGGTGTCCGCGGCGGAGTTCGGGGCCATCGCTCGCAGGCCCAAGTACTCGGCGCTGTCGAACGCCCGTACGGCACGCCGGTTCGGCATCGAGCTCGACCCATGGCGTCAGGAGATCCGCAAGATGCTGAGCGCGTGAGGCGGCCGCCCGGGTTCGGATCTTGCCCGACTGCAGGGGTTCGATGCCCGATCCACACCTTCCTTGCGCGGGACTAGCACGACCACGGGCTGGCACGCAGCGTTGAGCCGACGCCGTCCCTGCGACAGATTCTTGGTGATCCCACCTTCCTGGTGTCCATGAGCGCCGCCAGCCCCGAATACTCCATCATCGTTCCAACGTATCGGCGTCGCGAGTCGCTCGCTCGCTGCCTCGGCGCCATCGCCTCGCTGAACTTTCCGCGTGAGCGGTTCGAGGTGCTCGTAGTGGACGATGGGAGCCCAACAGCGCCGGCCGACCTGGTGGCGGAGCTCGACCCATCGATCGAGGCACGTCTCATCTGCGTGGATCACGCCGGCCCGGCGGCCGCGCGCAACGCCGGCGCTCGGTTTGCCCGCGGCCGTTATCTCGTGTTCACCGACGACGACTGCACGCCGGAAAGCGATTGGCTCACGGCCATCGACCGCTGGACCGGCTCCGCCACCGGGCCGACCGTCATCGGCGGCCGAGTCGTGAACGTGCTTGCCGGCGACATCTACGCGGCCGCGAGCCAGAGCATCATCGATTATCTGTACGACTACTACGGCGGGCGGACCACATTCGGGCGCTTCTTCACGACGAACAATCTCGTCGTTCCGCGCGCCGAGTTTCTCGACATCGGCGGCTTCGATGAAGGGTTCCGTCTGGCCGCGGCGGAAGATCGCGACCTGTGCGAGCGCTGGCGCGGCGAAGGCATGAAGCTCGAGTATGCGCAGGACGTCGGCGTGCGGCACGCCCACACGCTCGGCTTCGTGCGGTTCAACCGGCAGCACTTCAACTACGGTCGCGGCGCGTTCGATCTCCACCGTTCGCGGGCTCGTCGCGGGCACGAAGCGCTACGGCTCGAGCCCGTCGCCTTCTACTCCGGTCTCGTCCTCCACCCGCTGCGAAGAGAGCAGAGCGCGCGGTCGGCGGTGATCGCGTTGCTCCATCTGTGGTCGCAGGTCGCGTACGCGACGGGGTACTTTTTCGAGCGCGTGCGGCGCGGATGGCGCGTGAGTCGCGTGGAGCGTCCGCGGCACCCCGCGCGCGAGCCACGAATCATCGAGCGGAGTGAGGCCCGCGCGACGCGGGCACGGCCCAAGGTGAGCGGCGTGGCCTCCTGACCGCCTCGGCTCCGTCGCTACTTCACGCCCACGCAGAGCGCGGCCGATGCGCCGCTCGCCGTGCACCCCTGCACTCGCTCGGCTCGGGTCTGATCGTTTCCGCTCCATGCATAACGCGGAGCCGCGGGCCGCTTGGGTGCGCCCTGGTTCGTCCACCGCGCCCGCGAGCCACGTACGTCGATGTGCGCGAACGGCCCGCTCGGCCCCATCCCGGCGTACAGCCCCAGGCCACCGACGAGCTCCGGATACGTCCGCTCCACACGCTCCACCGCACGAAGAATGACCTCGGTGTCCCGGAAGTCGACGCGGCCATCGCGATTCAGGTCATCCATGCGGCCGTCGCGGTCGTCGTCGATGATGATGTCCGAGGCGTCACCGAACTGATGCCGGCTCGCGCGCGCGGCACCTTCGCCCACGAGCCCGGCGTTGTAGTACGGGGCTCTGAAGCCGCTCAGGACCCGCACGTTGCGCGACGGCACTCCCTGGGCCTCCATGGTCGCCAGCACGAGCTCCAGCTTGTCGAGCAGCGGTTCACGCAGCACCACGTATTTCGGCCAGACCTGCTCCTGGTCGTGCGTGAGGAAATCGCCGAGGCGAAAGTGCGCCGACACGCGTGTGGTCTGGTTCTCGGGCGTGACCTCGATGAACCCCACCGGGTTCTCGTAGTTGGCGGCGACCACGGCGCGCTCCGCCGGCCACCAACCCACGCGGTAGGGCCCGACGTACGCGCCACGCTTGTCACGCCAGGGGCGGAGCGTGATGAACGCGAACGCCTGCGGATCGTCGACGGTGGCCATTCCGAGCACCGACGGGCGAGCGACGGCCTCGCTGCCGAACAACTCCGTGAGCCCCGTCACCTGTCCCGCCTCGGTGCCGTCCAGCAGGCGCACACGCACCTGGCCGCTGCGTCCGAACAGCGAATCGTCGAGGACGATCACGTGGTCGCGAGCGACGGCGACGGGGACGTTGACCAGCTCTGCCGGGGGCGGCGGCTCCTTCCGGAACAGCGAGGTGACGGGCAACACGTCGCGAACCTCGCTTCCGGCCACGACTTTCGTGACCAGAATCACGAAGAGCGGGACCCCGATGAACAAGAGCGCGCCCCGGAGAACCGGCACGCGCATCGCGGATGGAATCATCACTCAAGTAGACGGCAGGCGCGAGGCGATGGTAACCGTAACGAAGGGTCAGAAATCGGCGTCATCCGAGGGCCGCATCCTGGGCACTCGTGTCCCCGCGCTGTTCCCGCCCAAGGGGCCGGTCTCGGTGATGATTTTCGGGGAAGCCCCGGGGCCTAACGGCGCCGACAAGTCCGGGATCCCGTTCTTCGGAGACCGTGCGGGGAAGCCGGTCTACGACGCCCTGATCGCCGAGGGGCGGTGCCGGCTTTCCCGACCGCTCGAGGGCATTCCGTGGGACGGTGCGGCGCTCAAGGCGGCGGGCGTGCGACCGACGCTCATCGACACCGCGCTATCCAACGCGTACCCGGTGTGCCCCACCGACGACGGCGAGCACTTTCGAGCACCGTCGAAGGCCGAGATGAGCAGCCCCGCGAACGTGCGACGTGTTCGGTCCGAGCTGGCCAAGGCGCGCCGTCGTGGGCTCCGCACCGTGATCGTCCTCGGCCGCACCGCCGATTGGCTCCTCGGGACGTACCTCGGGCTCCGCGAGGAGCCCGACCTCAACTACCACCAGATCGCGCATCCCTCGCCGCTCGGCCTCATGTGGCTGGCGCGACGAGCGGGGAAGGGCGTCCGCGTGTCGCAGGTGAAAGCCGAGTGGATGCGGCAGTTCAGGAGCATGCTCCGCGAGCGGTAGGGGAGCGGTAGGGCGGCCCCGGAGAACGCGCGCGGGGGGTGCCGGCCGCCGGCGCGGGTGTGCCGTCTCGTTCGCATCGTGCGTCTACCAGTGGATCAGGCGTCGACACGAACCGCAACGACGAGGTAGTGCGTGCAGTCACCACTTGGGGTTTCCGCGCACGGCCCGGCCGCCCCGCGGAGCATCGCGGCCCGCGGCACGGTGCATTCGGCCGAGCGTCTGTGGGATGCACTGGCGATGTTGTTGATCGTCGCCGGCACGACGTTGTTTCTGCTGGCCCGCGGCGGCCTCGCCTCGCTCGCCGCGGGCACGCAAGCCCTGCCGCGCGGCGTCACGTCGTACGTGCAGCGTGCCGACTACTTCAGCGCGCAGTCGTCGCTCGCCCTCGGCATCATCGGCCTGGGGGTCGCGGTCGGACTGGCGGCGACGATCCGCCACACGGTCCGCCGCCGCGCGACCGCCCCGCCCGCCGCCTGACGGCTCGCGCCTAACGCCGCAGATAGTCGTCGGTCTTGTTCAGCCAGTCCTCCCGCGGCGGGCTGAACACATCCACGTCCAGGGTATCCTCGAGCGCCTCCGCCTTGTGCGGCACGTTCGAGGGGATGTGTAACACCTCCCCCGCCCGCACGACGACCTCCTCCTGCCCGTCTTCGCCGATCGAGAAGCGGAGCGCCCCGTCCAGGATGTAGGTCAGTTGCTCGTTGTCGTGCGAATGGCGCGGAACGATGCACCCCTTCTTCAGATAGACGTGCGCGAGCATCATCCGGTCGCCGGTGATCAGCTTGCGGCCGAGCAGCGGTGAGAGTTGCTCCATGGGCATGTCGGCCCAGCGAAAGAAGGTGACTGAGGGCATCGGGTCTCGGCGTTGGGGCTCTGGTGGCGACGGCCGCGTGCGTGCGGCGTGAACGCGAAGTATGGCGCTCCCGGTCGAGTGTCGCTATCGCCTCACATGCGACGGGCGCCGGCCATTCGTGGCAGGAGTTCTCCGGCAAAACGTCGATGCGCTTGGCTTGTCATGAGGCCTGGCGCTGTAGATTGGTCCCGGGGACGAACCGTGCTCGCACCACGGAGAACGGGTCCCCGTGCCACACGCTGTAGCGGGAGGGGCGACGTGGTGGCATCGATCCGAGCAAGTCATTCGCGACCGGAGAATCGAGTGATGCGAACCAAGCGCTTTGCGGCTGTAGTAGCGCTGGCCCTGATCGGCGTTGCCACGCCGGCGTCGGCCCAGCGGTGGGGGACGGTGGAGGTCGGCGGGTTCGGCCAGTACACCAAGTTCGGCGATGTGCTGCACCTCGACAACGCGTTCGGCGTGGGGGGAATGGTCGGGTTGTTCGTTCTCCCGAACGTCGCCGCGGAGGTGGACATCGCGTTCGCGAAGAGCGACGGTCCCCTGAGTGGAAAGATCACCTACCGGCCGTGGCATGCACGCCTCGCGTACCACATCCCGCTCACGCAGCAGCTCAAGCTCGCGGCAGGCGTTGGCTACACCCAGGGTGTCTACGACGGCGACCCGACCCCGAACCAGTACGAAGACGCGTTCGGGCTCCTGGCGGGGCTCAAGTACTATTTCGCGCCGTCGTGGGCGTTCAACGCAGAAGCGTTGTTCAGCAAGTTTCCGTCGCCGGCCAACCAGGTTCCGCTCGACACGAAGGGATATTGGAACAACTCCCTGCGTGCGGGCGTGAACTGGATCTACCCGCCGCTCGAGCAGTGCGTGGTCTCCATCGCGCCGCAAACGGCGACGCTCGAGCAGGGTGACAGTCGGACCTTCACCGCCGCGGCGCGCGGCGCGCGCACCGGCAAGGCGTGCTCGGGCTCCATCACCTTCCGCTCGAGCGACAACTCGATCTCGCCCGCCGGCGTGTACACCGCCCGCACGCCTGGGGCAGCGACGGTGACCGCCGAATACCGTGGTCGCAGCCAGCGCGAGACGGCGACGGCGAACGTGCGAGTCAATCAGCCCGCGCCGCCCGCGCCGCCGCCGCCGACCGGCCCGTGCCTCTCGGCCATCGATGTTCGGCCCGACACGGCGACGGTACTGCGCGGTGAGACGTTGCAGCTCACGGTCAGCGCGCGCACCTGCGCCGGGAGCGACACCACCATCGCGGTCAGCTACAGTGGCGGCAACGTCGATCAGGTCGGACGGTTCACGGCGGGCAACGACACCGGCGTGGTTCGGATCACCGCGACCGCGGACGCCGGCGGCCGCACCCTGACCGATGTCGCGAACATCCGCGTCGTGAGCCTGCGGTCGACGATCGTCAACTTCGACCTGAACGCCGCCGCGCTCGATGCGGGTGCCCGTGCACGGCTCGACCAGCTCGTGGCCGCGCTCCGCGCCAACGCGCGCGTGACGGTTCGCATCGAGGGTCACGCCGACACCATTCCGCCGGCGGGAGCCCGAAGCGCGGCCGCGTCGCGCCAGTACAACGAGCGCCTGTCACTGGCGCGCGCCGACAGCGTGACGGCTTATCTGCTGGCGCAGGGCGTGGACCGCTCCCGGTTCGAGCCGCGCATTCGCGGCTTCAGCTTCTGCGCACCGGCAGTGCCGCACCGTCCGCCATCCGACTACGAGAAGGACGCGCAGGGGCGCTCGCTCGGCGAGCGGGCGAACCGGCGGGTCGAAATCTTCGAGCTGGCGATGCTGGAAGAGGAGCAGGTGCGGTGGGTGTGTGGCGGCCGGCCGGAGCCGGTCACGCGACCGACGCCGACGAGGCCGTAGTCGCGACCGAACGCACGAGGATCACGGGCGGCGCGCGCCGCCCGTGATCCTCGTGCGCCAGACACCTCATCGCCGGTTCTGCGGCCGCACGATGCGTTCGTAGCTCGCCGCGTTCCACGTGGGCCGCTGCGTCGCGTTCCCCACGTCGTGGGCGATCAGGTAGATGAGCCGAAGTATCCGGGATTCCTTCTCGGCATCGATCCGGTTCGGCTCGTCGTCCGGGCCGTGGTAGTCGGGGTGGGTGCCGTTGAAGAAGAAGAGGATCGGCACGCCCTTGCGGGCGAAGTTGTAGTGGTCGGAGCGGAAGTAGAAGTTCTCCTCCGGCCAGAGGTCGCCGATCGCGCTCATCCCGAGCTCGGGATGAGCACGGTTGACGCGGTCGAGCGTGGTGCCGAGGTCGGAGTGCTCCTTGCCGATCACGACGATCGTGTCCTTCCAGTTCCGGCCGATCATGTCGATGTTCAGGTCGGCGACGATCCGGGCCATTGGCACGGGTGAATGCTCGGTGAACCAGGCGCTCCCCCACAGCCCGTGCTCCTCGCCGCTCACGGTGAGAAAGAGCATCGACCGTCTGGGGCGAGCGCCGGGTCGACTGAGCGCCTCGGCGAGCTCCACCACCCCGGCGGTTCCCGACGCATCGTCGTCGGCCCCGTTGTAGATCGAGTCCCCGTTGACCGGCGCGCCGAGGCCGACGTGGTCCATGTGCGCCGACACGACGATGTACTCGTTGCGCAGCACGGGATCGGACCCCTCGAGAATTCCTGCCACGTTAGGCGCCGTGCGCGCGGGGCCGGCGGCGCCGCCGCCGGACCGTGACCCGGGCAGCGGGTATCGCTGGATGAAGCTGCCGCTGTCGCCGGCCGGCGTGAGCCCGAACCGCGCGAACTCGGCCGCGATGTATCGCGCCGTGAGCTCCAACCCGCGACTGGGCGTGTCACGCCCGCCCATCGAGTCGTCGGCGATGATCTCGATGCGCCGGCGGACGTCGGTGGTGGTGATCGTCTCCAGCCCGCGTTGCGCCGCCGGAGTGAGCGCGCGGCTCTGCGCGCAGAGCGAGAGGCCGGGGACGAGCGCGAGCGCGGTGACGATGGTGAATCGCATGAGAATGGGAGCCGGGTGGCAAGGTACCGGAAGATACGCTGGGGTGCGGACCGCCGCCGCTCGGCGCGCGCGCCGGCTGGCACGCGTCCGGTCCGCCCGGCGTGGCACGCCCCGTGCGCCACTTTCACGTCTCACGGGGAGGTACACCATGGCGAACACGAACGACCGCGACCGGCCACATCGCCGGGACGATGACGATGCCGACCTCGAGGCGGCCGATCGGACCGACCGCGGCGACGAGCGCCCGGCGGCCGATCCTCTGCACCCGAATCCACCGTTCACCAAGACCAGATACATGACGGCGCCGAAGTTCGGCTCCGCGGGAAGCGGCGGCGCCGAAAACGAGCCGGGCCCGGAGCGCGACTGAAGGCGCCGGCTGGCCGAACCTAACGACGGGGCGCGCCGCCGGTGACGGCGCGCCCCGTCCGCGGCAGCCCTTGCTCAGAGGTCGACGTCGACTGGCACGCCGATCGTCAGGCGCAGCGGCGCGCCCGCCGGCACGCACGTCTCGTAGCGAGCCGACCTGGAGGCCGCCGCAGACCCGACCGCGGCCCCGGCGGCCGCGCCGATCACCGTCCCTTTCGCGCCCCCACCCGCGACTCGTCCGATCACGGCGCCGAGGATCGCGCCACCCACGACCTTCTTCGCATCGGCGGACTTCGTCTGCACGCGGGTCTTCTCGAGCGTGCCGGTGGGTACGACCTCGCCGGTGACCGCGTGCGTGACGCCGTTCGCGGTAATCGACTTGATCCGAAACGTGATCGTCGATGAATCGGCGTCCGCGCTTCGCACCACCGACGCGACCTCGATCACGACCGCCGATCCCGCGGGAAAGACGACGCCGTTCGTGCCGGTTACCGCTTCGGCGGTGTGCGCGACCATCTTGTCACCGGGGCGGCTGGCGTCGGAGCACGCTCGCGAGTCGGTCGTGAGCCCTACCGACGTGCCGGCGGCAATGACACCCGTCCTCGGTGCCGGCGCCGGGGCCGGCTCCGGCGCCGCCGCCTCGACCGCGGGCGGTGGCGTCGGCGCAGGCGCCACAGGCCTCGGCCGCTCGCGAACCGGCGTACGGACGCGCGCCGCCGGGCGGCGTTTGACTGGCTCGGGAGCCGCGGGAGCCGTGGGAGCCGCGGATGCCGGTGGCGCTGAATCGGGGGCGTCGCGCAGCTCGGGGAGCGGAGTGGCGATCGTGCTGGCGAGCGTCAGATCTCGTGACAGTGCCGAGTCGGCTGCGGCCGAGGCGTCGCTGTCGCCACCACGGCAGGCGGCGAGCGCCAGCGTCGCCGCGATGGCGACGCGGAGCGGGAGATGTCGAGTGGGGCGGTACACCGCGAAGCTCACGAATCGAATCGAAGAGGATCGAGCCGGGGCGATCGAAAGTCCCCGACGTTGGGACGTCATACACCGCCTTCGGGCCGAGGATTCCGGTGCCCGATTCACCCCGTTTCACCCGGCGGCCTTCGTCGTCCTATGCGTACGCCCGAGCTCGCTGGCCGCGATCCGCCTTCGGCCGCAGACATCGGCGCAGTCCTCCCGTTCCCCGTTCCCGCACATGCGCGAGCAGCGCGCCGAGGTTCCGAGTCCGACACCAGCCCGCGTCTGGGGTGATCAGTGGCTGCGTGTGAACGAGAAGGTGATGAAGGGGTTGAACCATCAGCTCACCAACCGCGTGGCCGCGCTGGAGGCGGTGGCGCACCTGTTCGAGCCGGGTGAGGCGACCGACCCACAGCTCCTGCAGACGATGGCGCGCGAAGTCGAGCGAGTGGGCACGTTGCTGCGGCTCTACCGCCTGTTGCCCGCCGAGCCGACAACGCTTCCCGAGGCGGTGCGAGTGCAGGACATCGTGCCGCAGGTGCTCGAGCTGCACACGTATCACGCCGACCTGCGCGGCGTACCGTGCCTGCTCGGAGAGGCGAGCGACCCCGAGCCGGTATGCGTTCGTCCGTCGGCGCTGCTGCGGTCGTTGCTGGTGCTGCTCGAGAGCGCCGCGGGGCACACGTCGCGCACGGGCAGCGGACTGCCGATCGTGCTCGCCTACCACGGCGACGCGACGACGGTCGCGATCGACGTCGAGGCGCCATCCCCGAACACCGATGGTCTGTTCATGGGGAGCGGAAGTCTCGTCGAGGCCGTGCGCAATGCGCTCGCGCACGCCGGCGGCGACGTGGACGCCGGGCGGGATTCGCGCGAGGGGCTGCCGCTCATCAGGTACCGCCTGCGACTGCCGACGCTGAGCGAGACGCGCCGTCGCGCGGCGGGCGGCGACGCCGGCGATCGTCGTTAGGCAGCGAGCCGTGCCGCGGCGTCAGGCGACCGGCGCGCGCAGGCGGGCCAGCATGCGCCGCAACCGCTGGGTGGCCTTCGACCGGACCTGCGACACGCGCGACTCGCTGACCTCGAGGATGCGGGCGATGTCGTTGAGCGTGAGCTCCTCGAAATAGTAGAGCGAGAGGACGGTTCGCTCCTGCTCGGGGAGCCTGAGCAGCGCCTCGCGCAGGTGCGCGATCTCCTGCGCGCGAGTCATCGAGTCGTCCATGTCGTCGCCCGATGACCCCGCGAGCCAGTCCCCGGTGCCACACCCGTGCTCCGCTCCGGCGCGCGCGCGGTCCAGTGACACCACGAACGCCGACTCGCGCTCCGCCTGCCAGCGCCACAGCGTCGGCAGGTCGATGCCCAGGCCGTCCGCCAGCTCCGTGTGGCGCGGCGCTCGGCCGAGCGTCCGGGCGAGTGCCAGGGTGGCGCCGTCGATCTGGCGGCTCTTGCGTCTGACCGATCGCGGCACGCGGTCGATGCGGCGCAGCTCGTCGAGCATGGCGCCGCGGATGCGCGGCGCGGCAAACGTGCTGAACGCGAGCCCGCGCGATGCGTCGAAGTGCTCGAATGCATCGATCAACCCGAGCGTCCCGGCACCGACGAGATCGTCGAGCTCGACGTCGTTCGCCCGGGCCCGAGCCAGCTGCTGTGCGACGTGAAAGACGAGGCCGAGATGCTGGCGCAGCACGTCGTCGCGGGTTGCGGTGGCGTTGGTGGTGACGGCGCGCCGGTGCGGGGGCGAGGACATTGCGAACGTCTTCTCCGGAACTGACGACCAGGACGATCAGATGGTTGGAATGTGCGGCCGGACCGCGGACCCACGATCGGGTGCGGCTGGAGGCACCCGTTGTCCCCGGGCGCGGGCGATGCGCGTCGGGCGGGTTCGAGGCTGCCGGGACCGGGCACACCGATTGCGCAGCGCCTTGCCGCGCGACGCGAACCGCGAGCGATGCCACCGTCCCGGGCCCGTGTCCGAGTCGTCGAGCGCCTCGGTATCTTCAGGACGAGCGACGAGGCGCATCGTTCCGCGCGGCCCCGATTACCGGGAACGGTGCGCGCGATTCGCCGGTATTCGAGCGGTTGACGGAAGCCCGCGCTTCAGTTTTCCTCAACACAGCCGATACCTGTTGTTGGAAATCACTCACGCAGAGGTGGTGGATGCCGGAGGAGCGCGCGTTGCACATCGAACGCGGCGAGGTGGTGCGCGTGGATGTCGATGCCGCGCGCGGAGCATCGCTGCCGCGCGAGTACGATCCATCGGACAGTGACACGATTGCGCCGGAGGTGACGCCCGCGGACCCGCACGCGGACGTGGCAGCCGATCTGTTGGCTCGCACGCAGCCCGCGGACGTCGAGGAAGGTGGGTTGAGCGACGAAGAGATCGACGCCTATCGGCGTCGCGTGGCCGAGGGGTTCTACAACACTCGTGAGGTGGCGGCCGAGGTCGCCCGTCGCATGTTGCGTAGCGGCGACCTCTGACCGCGCGGCCGCCCGGGGCGGGAGGATGAACCGGGGCCTGGGACTGGCGCGCCGCGATCGGACAGGCACAAGATTTACGAGGACCGCCAGCAGCACGACGAGGCCGACAAGAACAGCGAGAAGAACCGCCTCGCGCGGGACATCGACGCCGGCCGCGCCGACGCTGCCGACGCGCCTCGTGAAGTGGGCAAGCGTTCCTCGTCGTAGCACGCCTCTGTCCGCCGGTGGCCAGGGCTCGACCTTCCAGTCGCACGTCAGCCAGATGCTCACGGTCGCCATCGCGGGAGCCTCGGGGTTCCTCGGTCGCAAGCTCGGGCGCCACCTCGAACGTGAGGGTCACCAGGTGCGTCGCATCGGGCGCGCGTCGAGCCGTGAGGCGGATTTCCAGTGGGACCTCGAGGCCGGGCGGCTCGACCCCGCCGCGCTCGACGGCGCCGACGTGGTGGTGAACGTCGCCGGCGAAAACATCGCGCAGCGATGGACCCGCGAGCACAAGCGGGCGATTCTCGCGAGCCGTGTGCGCAGCACGGAGGTGCTCGCGAAGCGGATGGCGGCGGTTCGGTCGCCGCCGCGCGTCTTTCTGAGCGTCTCGGCCATCGGCATCTACGGCGCGCGCGGCGACGAGCCGGTCGACGAATCGAGCCAGCCCGGTGCCGGGTTCCTCGCGAGCGTGGTGCGCCAGTGGGAGGACGCTGCGCAGCCCGCGCGGGCGGCGGGGATCCGGCTCGTCCACCCGAGGCTCGGGCTCGTGATGCACCCCGACGGAGGCGTGCTCGCGAAGATGTTGCCGATCTTCAACGTGGGTGGCGGGGGGAAGATCGGCCGCGGCACGCAGTGGATGAGCTGGATCGCCATGCACGACATGCTCCGGGCGCTGCTCTTCCTCATGACGAACGAAGCGCTCTCCGGCCCGGTGAACGTGACCGCGCCCAACCCGGTCACCAACGCGCAGTTCTCGCACACGCTCGGCCACGTGCTGCGTCGGCCGGCGGTGGCGACGGTGCCCGAGCTCGCGGTGAAGCTGATGTTCGGAGAGATGGGTGAGGAGACGCTGCTCTCGGGGCAGCGCGTCCTGCCGCGGCGGTTGCTCGACGCCGGCTTCACGTTCGACTACCCGGAGCTGGTCGGGGCGCTCCGGCACGAGCTGGGGCGGTAACGCCGTGAGACAAGGGCGCGGTACCGCGCCCTCGCCTCACCGGGCTCGCGCCGCACTCACACCCGCAGTTCGGGGTGCTTGCGGTGAAAGTCCGTCGCTTCCTGGTACGCGTGGGCGACGCGCAGCATCTTCGCTTCCTGGAACAGGCCGCCGAGGAAGGTGAGCGAGACCGGCGTGCCATCGTCGCGGAAGCCGTTAGGCAGGATCACGGCCGGGTGTCCGGTGAGGTTCGTGGCCGTGAGCTGCGCGCCGGCGGTGGGCGTGACGATGACGTCCACCCGCTTCATGAGCTCCGCCCACTTCTGCATGGCGAGCGTACGCAGCCGATTGGCGTTCACGTAGTCGACGGCGGGAATGAAGCGCGCCGTGCGGAACGAGTTCGCCCAGTCGCCGCGCCCCTGCTGCACGAGCTCACGGTCGCGCCCCGACCGCGTCAGCTCGTCGAACGCCGCCGCGGCTTCCGCGCTGAGCACGAGGCGCATGGCGTTGTATTGCACGTCCGGGATCTCGACCGGCACGAGGTTCACCCCCAACCGCTTGAAGACGTCGAGGGCCGCGTCGTCGAACTTCTTCGTCGGGTGCGTGGCGCGTCCGCTCGCCGGGTCGGTCTCGGGCTGGTCGAATGCACTCTTGATGTACCCGACGCGGATGGATCGCAGCGGCGCGGTCGCGTTCCACGTGAACGGAACGTCCTTGACGGTGAGGTCCTGACCGTCGGGACCGTGGATCGCGGCCAGTACCAGCGCGCAGTCCTCGACGCTCCGGCACATCGGGCCGAGCTTGTCCATCGTCCACGAGAGAGCCATCGCGCCCGTGCGCGGCACCCGGCCGAACGTGGGACGCAGCCCGGTGACGCCGTTCCGGGTGGATGGCGAGGAGATGGAGCCGAGTGTTTCGCTGCCGATGGCGAATCCCACCAGCCCGGCCGCGGTGGCCGAGCCCGGACCAGCCGACGAGCCGCTCGCGCCCTGATCGGGCTTCCACGGGTTGCGGGTGCGCTGACCCTTGCGGGTGGTCTCGTTCGGTCCGGCGTCGGTGGGGCCGTTGCCGAACCACACGTCGCCCTGCGCGAGCTCGCCGAGCGAGAGCTTGGCGACGAGAATGGCACCGGCCTCGTCGAGCCGCTTCACGACGGTCGCATCGCTGTCGATGGTCTGATCGCGGTACGGGCCGGCCCCCCAGGTGGTCTTGTAGCCCCGGGCGGCCAGCAGATCCTTCGCGCCCCACGGGATGCCATGCAACGGGCCGCGATACTTGCCGCGCGCGATCTCCTCGTCGGCCGCCTTCGCATGCCGGCGTGCGCGGTCGGACGTGAGCGTGATGACGCAATGCAGGACCGGGTCGTACTTCTCCAGGCGCCGCAGGTACATGTCGGTCAATTGGGTCGCGCTGACCTTGCGCGTGCGCACGAGCTCCGAGAGGGCGGTGACGGGGAGGAACGCGAGCTCCTCGAGGTCGCTCGTCACGCGGGGGGAAGTGACGCGAGCGCGGACGGTGGGTCCCTTCGCGATCACGGGCAGCGACTCGCCCGGCGGGATCGGGTCGAAGAGGATGGCCGGCGGAACGGCGTTAGGCAGCGACACGCCGTGCAGCGCCTCGATGCTCGCCTCCTGCTGGCGGAGCCCCTGCACCATCATCTCGCGCTGGTCGTCGTCGAACTCGAGTCCGGCGATCTCCTCGGCGCAGGCGATCGTCTCCTTCGTGATCTCGGCGCCGGCGGTGAGCTTCGCCCACAGCACGCCGGGCAGCAGGGTCGAGCCGAGGCCGACGCTGGAGAAGTAGGAGAGAAAGGCGCGGCGGTCGGGGGGAACGGACACGGACATGCAGTTCGGTCTCCGGCAACGAGGTGTCGATGGCCGCGACAGCTCGTCGCGGCGGCGCGTCAGGACCGGGAAGTTGCGAGCGCGGCCGCGGGATTGCCAGTCGAGCCCGGGAGGGGCGATTGCTCGCCGTGAAGCCGCTCGGGCAGGCATCATCGCGGTACAGCCACTCGGGCCGGAATCATCGCGCCGGCCCCAGGCGGGGGACGGCGAGGGGGCGGATGGAGAGGAGCGAAACGGCCGGATTTGCTCCGTGCACGTCCAACGCTCCGCGCCGCCGTGCTCGCAGTACGCATCGTCGCGCCAGGAACAGCGGGAACTGCCATGACGCGGATGACGCGGAAAGAGCCGGATCGCTCCCCGGCAGCGCATCTGTCATCCCGAGGCGGGGCGTCAGCCCCGGCGAGGGACCTACCCGACCGTACTGGTGGCCGGGCCGGCCACCGGGCTCGCACCGCAGGTCCCTCATCGCGCCGGCGGCGCGCCTCGGGATGACACCGCACGCGCACGGCGCCGATCCGGCCGTTTCGCTCCTCCCCCATCCGCCCAATCGCCGTTCCCGCTGGCCCTTGCGCGATGATGCCGGTCCGGCGCGGTGACGGCGGCCGGCAACGGCCGCGCGTATATTTCAGACGTGCCTGCCTATCGTGAGGGAGTGACGCGGTTACCGCTGGTCGCGGTGCGGCTCGCTCCCTCTTTGCGCTTCGAGGCGTGAGTCGCCCGGCCAGGGCGCCCGGGGGCTGACGGATCCATGAACGCGATCATCATCGAAGGCGTGTCGTTCGTCGCGCTACTGGTCGTAGCCGTGACGCTCGTCGTTTTCGTGGTGCGGCATTACACAACGGTGGGGCGCCGGCTCGAGCAGGCGCGAAACCGCAAGGAGATCGAGCGCGCGGTGAATCTGGTGTGCGCCCTGCACGGTGCGCACGAGGAGCGCGAGCTGGTGCGCCTGGATTCGGGCGAGCTGATGTGTCCCGACTGCTACCGCGAGGCGATCGATGGCCGCGCGTGACCGGGCGGCACGTGTGGACGCCGGGCGCGACCGCGCAGGGCGGCCGGCGCGACGGCGCTGGGAAACAGCGTGCCGTCGAGCGTCGTAGTACCCCTAACGGTTCGGACGCCGCGTCCGCGGAGGGTCTGGAACCGTCACCCATGAGATACGGCCGGCGGCCTAACGTCGGCCGCGGCCGGTCAAGGAGATCACGGTGGAGAGCTCCCTCGGCGAACGCCTCGGTGCGATTCGCGGTGGAATGCGTGGCGATCGTGCCACCAGCTTCGGTGCGAAGGTGGGCCGGCTGCTGTTCGCGGCGGCCGCGCTGATCGTGCTGCTCGTGCTCCTGCCTTCGACCATCACCTACATCAACCCCGGACACGTCGGCATCCTCATCCACCGGGCTGGCGGTGGCGTGGACCCGAAGCCGATGGGCCCGGGGCTGCACCCGCGCAACCCGCTCCTCAGCCAGATCGAGGAGTATCCGGTGTACATGCAAACGCTCGTGCTCACGCGCGGGACCACCGAGGGCTCGCGCGGCAACGACGAGATCAACGTGAACAGCGTGGAAGGGCAGCCGATCTCGCTCGACGTGTCGATGTCGTTCGAGCTCGACCCCATGCGCGTGCCGGCGCTGTACCAGACGTTCCGGACCGACATCGAGACGATCCAGCACGGCTACGTGAAGCAGTCGATCCGACAGGCGCTGCAGGAAGTCGTGGGCACCGAGCCCATCGCCGACGTGATCGGGCCGAAGAAGGCGGAGGTCGTGAACCAGACGCAGGCGAGGATCTCGCAGCGGCTCGAGCCGTACGGGATCGTCGTGAAGCAGTTCACGATCAACGAGCTGCGGGCGCCGCCGGCCGTGATCGACGCGATCAACACCAAGAACGTGATGCAGCAACAGGCGCTCACGGCGCAGAACGAGCTGCAGAAGAACCAGTTCCAGGCGCAGGGTGACTCGATCAAGGCGGCGGGCCGCGCGAAAGCGATTCTCGCCGAGGCCGAGGCGCAGGCGAAGGCGAACCGCCTCCTGTCGGAGAGCCTGACGGGCACGCTCGTGCAGTACGAGATGGCCAAGCGCTGGAACGGGCAGATGCCGCAGGTGTCGGGCAGCGCGATGCCGATGATTCAGTTGCCGGGAACGGGGAAGCCGTAGCGCTCGCGCACCGCGACCGCTGCGGCGGGTCCGGGCTTAGATTCCGGCACGTCATTCCCGGAGATCGCGGCGTGCTCGCTCCACTGCTGATTCGTCTATGCGTCCTCATGGTCGCGGCCTTCGGGTCGCGACCATGTGGCGTCGTGACGGTCGCGCGTGACCGGGCACCGCTGTTCGTCTCGCTCCAGGCACCGCGATCACCGGAGCACACGGCGCGTCCCGCCGACCCGGCGTGGCCCGCGCTCGGATCGCTGGCACGCCTGTCGGCGCCCGTTCGCGGAGCGCCGAACGGAGGAACCACTGGCGCCGGCGCACCGGCCGCGGCCGCCGCCGCATGGGCGTTCGCCGATGCTCCAGCGCCACGCGCGGGTTCGGCGGGGCCGCGCCGCACGCCATGCGCCGCGTGCGGCGACGGCACGCCGTACGACGCCACCGCGCCACCCGAATCGGACCGGCGGCATCGCGCCTGAGATCTCGGCGCCCCGCCAGGACGCGCATCCACCCACAACTCACTGATCTCGACTCTGCCGCGCGACGCCCGATGTCGCGCGGCGGGCGGAGCGTTTCATGTCCGAGAACTTCGATCGCATGCCCAGCGGCTCGGTGCCGAAAACCGAGCGCTGGTTGATCATCATGGCGTGGTCATTCGCGCCAGCCGTCGCGGCGCTGTTCGCCCCACAGGCCGCACGCCTTCCGCTATTCGCCGTCGGCGGCCTGCTCTTCGTCTACGGCTTCGTCCTCATGGTTCGTCAATCCCGCGCGTCGCGCGGCGACGGGCCTGCGCGCGGGGCCGGCCGACCAGCCCCCGAGGCTACGGAGGGGTAGTCTCCGGCCGAACAGCCGGACGCACCGGCGCGCGCGGCTCTCGATGGGTCGCGCGCGCTGGTGAGCCGCGGCAGACGCCCGCCACCCCGGCGTGAATCGGCGCGACGGCCGCCCGTCAGGTGCGCCCGAGCGGCGTGAGCGGGCGGTCCGGCGCGTTAGGCTCGACGGGATCGACCGGGAGCCCCGCCTCTCGCCAGGCGGCCCACCCGCCGGTGAGCGCGCGCGCATCGTGCCACCCCGCGCGTCTCAGCTCTCGCACCACCCGGGTGCTTGTCGCTTCGTCCTGTCAGGCACAGTAGGCGACGAGCGTCGCCTTCCACGGAATACGGCGTTCGGTGGCCAGGCGCACCGCGTCGTCGGGCGGCATCCGAATGGCTCCCCGCGCGATGAACGGATCGCTCTCGTACGTGCGCTGCGTGCGTACGTCGAGCAGCGTGATCGGCGTCCCTGCGGCTTCCAGCGCCTGCATCTCCGCCAGCGTTATGCGCTCGGGGAGCTCTGCCTGATGGCTCGCCGAGCCCCGAGCCCCGGACACCGAGGTGGCGAACGGTTCGCGGCGTTCGGGTGAGATCGTCCCGGCGACGGGGCCGGGGAGGGGCGCGGGTGGCACCTGGACGGTGGCGCCCGCGGCCATCGCGCGGCCCGCCGCGTCCGCGTCCACCGCCCGCCGACGGACGAGGGAGCCGATCGCACCGCCGTGCAGCACCACCGACATCAGCACGACGAGACTGCAGATGGAGAACCACTCGTCGCTGCCGGGAATCCCGGCGAACACCGGAATCAGCACGAGCAGCAGCGTGCTGAGGCCGCGAGGCCCGGCCCACGCGACCAGGCGCCGGCCGTGCCGATCGAGCCCGCTGGTCGCGAGCACTGGATAGAAGACGACCGTGCGAATCGAGAGCGCGATGATGGCGAACACCACCGTGCGTGCGCTGATGACGTCGAGGCCGGTCCAGATGAGCGATGCGCCAAAGGCGACGAACGTGAGGAGCAGAAACATCTCCGCCGTCGCCGCGCCGTAGTCGAGGAAGCAGTCGCACAGTTCGACGTCGAGCGCGGCGATCATCATCCCGGCCGCGAACGCCGCGACGAAGCCGCTACCTTCCACCGCCTCCGCGGCGGCGAACGCGGTGAACGCGACGCCGAGGGCGTACAGCGACTCGTAGTCGCGCCGCACGCCGACCTTCCTGCGCACGCGGTCGAGCAGCGTGATGGCGACGAGTCCCGTGAGCACGCCAGCGCCGGGGCCGAGCACGAACAGCCCGAGCGCGAGCCGGCCGGCGTGCGATGCCTCGCCGGCTTCGGCTCCGGCGCCGCGGAGAAAGAGCATGCTGATCACGACGATCGGCAGGAGTACGACGTCGTTCATGCCGCTCTCGAACCGCAGCGCGAGCCGCGCGTCGGCCGCGACATCCGGGCGACGAACCAGCACGCGCAGCAGAACCGGGTCGGTCGACGCGAGCGCCGCGCCGATGATGGCGGCGGCCGCCCAGTGGAGGCCGAGGATGTACCAGGCGGCCACGGCGATGAGCGCGGCCGGAATGAGCGTTCCGGGGCCCAGGACGAGGAGCACCAACCACACGTTCCGCCGGAGCTCCCCGAGATCGAGCGAGATCGCGTCGCCGAACAACACGAGCATGAGCGCGAGCGTCGCGATGACGCGGAGGGCCGGCGAGTCCAGCGCGAGATCGAACACGCCGAGCCCGGTCGGCCCGAGCACCGCGCCGAGGAGCAGGAAGATCGCGACCTGCGGCACGCCGGTTCGCTCGACGACGCCCGAGAGCAGCGACGAGACCAGAATGACGATGCCGATGAGGGCAACGGACGCGGTGAATGACTCGAGAGTCATGCTACCGAATACTACCGACGGGCCCGAGGCGCGGCGTCGTCAGCCCGATGCGAGCCGGCCGAGGTCGCCAGGCGCGGACGAGTCAGGAGTGGGCGGGCGACGCCGATGCGGCTGGCGCTCGCGACGTGGCGGCGTCAGGCATGGGTTGGCCGGGAATCTCCCCCGCGCCCACGAGTGCACGCCGGAACAGCACGGGACCGATGATCTGATTGACGGCGATCAGCGAGAGCAGCAGCGTGCGCATCGGCGCACCCGCCGCGGGGTACAGCGATGACACCAGCGTGACCAGCCCGATCGCGACGCCGGCTTGAGAGACGAGCCCCATCCACACGTATCGTCGCTCGACGGGCTCGGCGCCCGCCCAGCGCGCCCCGAGCGATGCGCCGGACCAGATGGCGATGGCGCGCACGACGGCGATCGGCAGCACGATGGGTAACACCGGCACCACGTCGCGCACGGCGATCGCGGCACCGGCCAGGGCGAAGAACACGACGAACACCGGCGCCGCGGAGCGCTCGAGCGCATTCCGCATCGCGTCGCTGCGCTCGCTGTGCGAGACGTTCTCGGCCACGAAGCCGGCCGTCATGAGCGTGAGCAGCGTCTCGACGTGCGCCAGCCGCGCGAGGGCGGCACCGAAGAAGGTGATGAGCATCGTGAACAGCATGAGCTCGCGATGCACGAAGCGAAGGTAGAGCGCCACGGCGCCGCCCAGCAGCGCACCGACCACGATCGCGCCGAAGATCTCCCATGCCACGACGGCGGGGGTCGCGATGGTGGCGATGCCGGATGGCGGCGCGACGGTGCGCGCGACGGTTTGCGCCACCGTGAAGAGCAGGACGACCGCGACATCCGACAGGAGCACGATGCCCAGCGTGCTCTTCGCGACGATGCCCCGCGCGCCCGTCTCGCTCAGCAGCGCCACGGTCACCGAGGGCGAGTGCGCGACGGCGATGGACGTGAACAGCAGCACGAACGCGATGGTCTGCGTCGTCGACACGCCGGCGAGAAAGGGGATCCACTGGCGCAGCGCGAACAGCGTCCCCGCGATGCCTAACAACGAGAACAGCATCTCGACGCCGAGGATCTTCGCGAGCTTCGGGCCGCTCGCGCGCAGGTCGTTCCACCGCAGCTCGGCCCCCGCGAGAAAGGCGATGAGCGCGATGGCGAGGTCGCTCACCGGCGCCAGGCGCCCCACGGCGCTCTGGCTCACCGGGCCGAGCGCCGACGGACCGAAGATGATGCCGGCGAACAGATAGCCGACGATCTTCGGGAGCCCGATGAACGTCGTCAGCTCGCCGACGGTGTACGCGGCGAGGATGAGGAAGCCGAACGTGAGGAGCGCCTCCGAGCCGCGGCCCACCTGGCCGAGTGGGAGGATGAGCTGCACGCCGACGTAGAGCAGCGCGAGGATGACGACGCGCCTCATTCCTTGTCGGGGAGGAGTGCGGTGTGTGGCTCGACCGGCGTCGGCGTCTGGAAGATGCGGCGCGTGTAGCGCCGCACGACCGAATGGACGAGCCGGGCGGACGAGAGATCGGTCACCAACACCGAGGCGACGGCGGCCGTGAAGACGACGTCGGGGAAGAGCAGCGTGCCGTGAAAGAGGTGGTAGTTGAGGGCGATCGCGATGGCGAGTCCGCCCTGGCCAAGCAGGGCACGCCCCCAGTGCGGCCCGAGCGACGGGAGCATGCCGTTGAGACGCGCCGCCAGGCGCGCGCTGGCGAGCTTCACGACGGTCCGGACGATGAGGAACACGAGCGCCGGTACCACCCACCAGGCGTGCGTGCCCGGGTCCCACGCGGCGCCGGCGAAGATGAGCAGCACGAAGTAGAACGGCCGCTCCACGCGGGAGAGCGCGTGACGAATCTGGTCGCGGTTGCGCGTCGTGTTCACGAGCATCGCACCGATGAGCATGGCCGGCAGCAGCGGCGACAGACGCAGATACGACGCGGCGCCGCTGGCGAGGATCACGGCACCGGCGATCGAGATGAACAGCCGGTCCTCATCGCGCTCGCTGCCGACGAAGAGGTGAAACAGCGCGCCGCCCACGCAGCCGATGGCGACGCTGATGACCGCCCACTCGGTGGGCGTCGGCGCCCTGACCGTGGCGGGCGGCGCCGCGTGTGCGACGCAGAGGAGCAGACTGAAGGCGACGATCGCGACGAACGCATCCACTCCCGCCGCCACCTCGATCTGGCGGACGACGACGCCGCGCCTGACGAGGCGACGGGTGAGAATGGCCACGCCGGCCGGCGACGTCGCCGTCGCGATGGCGGCGAGCGCGACGGCCGGCCCCACCGTATCGCCGAGTGGCAGCTGATAGAGCCACGCGAGTGCGGCCGTCATCGCCGCCGCGACCACCACCAGCGACAACGTGGCCTCGACGAACGCCACGCGATACAGCACGCCGCGCGTCCGCACGAGCAGCGGGAGGTAGAAGTGCGATCCGACGACGGCGCCGATCCACCCGAGCGCCAGGGTCATGAGCGGGGCGAATCCGTCGAGCACGCTGGCCTGGATGAGCCCCGACACCTGCGGCCCGAGCAGGATTCCGAGCAGCAGGTACTCGGCGCCCGAGACGAGCAGGTAGCGCTGCCCGAGCCACTCGAACGCCCAGTGTGCGGCGAGGTAGGCGCCGGCGACGATGAGGACGAGGAGGAAGGGGCCGCTCACGGATGTTGCTGGGCCAGCGCGGTGGTCACGCTTCCGTGGTCATCTCACCCACGGCGCTGGCCTCGGGTAGCGGCGCGGCCGCGCCGCGCTCGGGCTTCGTGGCGAGCTGCCGCAGGAGCGGCGGCGCGATGAACGTCGTGACGAGCACCATCAGCATCAGCGCACTGAACGTGCCGGCGTTGAGCACGCCGGCGGTGAGCCCGGTCTGCGCGAAGATGAGTCCCACCTCGCCGCGCGGGATCATCCCGACGCCGATGAGCGTCTTGCGGGCGCGGATCCACACCGGCGCGAACCCCGCCGCGAACTTGCCGAGAATCGCGACGCCGGTGAGTGCGAGGCCGACGAGGAGCACATCGCGCGATCCGAACGTGCGCACGTCCACGGCCGCACCGACGGCGACGAAGAAGATCGGGACGAACACGTTCGCGAGCCGCACGATGCCGTGCTCGACGGCGTGCACGTGCTCGGTGGGTGCGAGCACCAGCCCCGCGGCGAAGGCGCCGATGATGAGCGCCGAGCCGACCTGCGAGGCGAGCACCGCGAGAAGAAACGCGAGCGCCAGCGCCATCGCGGCGATCGTCTGCTCCTTGCCGCTGCGCGCGATGAGTCGGAACAGGGGCGGGATCAGGAAGCGCCCGGCCACGAGTACCACGATGATGAACCCGAACGCGACGCCGGTGGTGCGCAGCACGCCGAGGATGCTGGGTTCCTGGCCGGCCACGAGATCGGTCACGACCGCGAGGATGATCAGACCGATGACGTCATCGATGACCGCGGCGCCGAGCACGATCTGCCCCTCGACGCTCTTGAGCATGCCGAGATCGGAGAGGACGCGCGCGGTGATGCCGACCGACGTGGCTGTGAGCGCGGCACCGGCCACGATGGCCGGGAGCGTCCCGAGGCCGAGCGCGTGCCCCACGCCGTACCCGAGGGCGAACGGCAGTGCGACGCCCACGACGGCGACGGTTGCCGCCGCGCCGCCAACGCTGAGCAGCCGCTTCAGGTCCGTCTCGAGGCCAATGCCGAACAGCAGCAGCACGACGCCGATCTCGGCGAACAGGTGCAACGCCGGAAGGTTGGGATCGACGAACCCCAGCACCGACGGACCGAGGAGCACGCCAGCCAGCAGCTCGCCGATGACGGCCGGCTGAGCGATGCGTTCGGCGAGCTCCCCGAGCACCTTCGCCGCGACGAGGATGACCGCGAGGAGCAGCAGAAACCGCTCGACCGAGATGCCCGATGCGTCCGTGGGCGCGATGGCGAGCATGGTAGCGAATCCCCAATCGTACATTGGCGTCACTCCGGCGGCGGTGGCGTTGTCGAGAAGGTACGTCGGCAGGTGGGCGTTCGGCACCTCGCCGGGGCGCGTACTGTTAGCTTTCCGTGAGGCCGCGCGCCGCGCGCGTGGCGCGCAGCTCGGTTTGGATTCAACGGTTCAGGCGAATCGCTCATGCCTCGGGTTTCCTTCGATTCATTGCCCGCCGATGCGCGGGTGTGGGTGTTCGGCGCGGCCGGCCCGCTCGACGCCGCGGCGTCCGATCGGTTGCTCGGCGCCGTCGACGCGTTTCTCGCGCAGTGGAACGCGCACGGCGCCCCGTTGGTGTGCGGGCGCGACTGGCGGGAGGAGCGCTTTCTCGCGATCGGCGTGGACCAGTCGACCGCGGGTGCATCGGGATGCTCGATCGACGGGCTGTTCCGCACGCTCGCGCGACTCGAGCCCGAGCTGGGGACGACGCTGCTCGGCGGCGCGCGGGTGTACTACCGCGATGCCGAGGGACGGGTGAACGCGACGTCACGGGCGGCGTTCGGCGAGCTCGCGCGCGCCGGGCGCGTGGGCCCCGACACCCCGGTGTTCGACACGTCGCTGACGTCCGCGTCGGCGTGGCGCGCGACGTTCGAGCGCCCGATGCAGGAGTCGTGGCACCGGGAGCTCGTCGGCCAGTGAGACGGGGCCGAGGCCCCGGGCCAAAGCCCCGGGGCCCGGACGTTAGGCGAGCCAGTCCTGCAGGTGCGCGGTCACGAAGTCGTCGTCGGTGAGGTTGGGGTAGCTGCGCACCACGCGATCGATCTCGTCGGATTGGCCGGAGGAGAGTCCTTCGTCGGGGTCGAGGCACCAGATGCCGCGCATCAGGCCCTGCCGGCGCAGCACCTCGTGAATGCCGGCGATGCTCCCGGCGAACGCGTGCCGCACGTCGAACAGCGCCGCGTTCGCGTCGGTGAGCGCGGCGCCGGTACGAAGCAGGTCGGCGGGCACCTGGCCCGTCTCGCCCGCCGCGCGCGCGCGATCCAGCAGCTCCACCGCGCGGCGCGTCCACACCGCCCACTGGCCGAGGAGGCCGCCCACGATGCGGCGTGGCGTGGCCGGCGCGCCCCCGCCGAACGGGAACGGGGTGACGAGATCGGTCACGATGCTGTCGTCGTTCCCGGTGTACAACGCGATGTCGGCACGCCCCGCGTCGGCCACGGCACGCACCACATCGATGGTCCGATAGCGGTCGAACGGCGCGATCTTGATGGCGACGGCGTTCGGGATCTCGGCGAAGGCGCGCCAGAACGCGTAGTCGAGCGGGATGCCGCCGACGGCCGGTTGGAGGTAGAACCCGACCACCGGCATGATGTCGGCCACGGCTCGGCAGTGGGCAATGAGCTCGGCGGGTGCCGCGCCGCGCAGCGCCGCGAGGCTGAGCAGCCCCGCGTCGTAGCCTAACGATCGCGCCAGCTCGGCCTCGGCGGTGGCCTGCGCCGTCGGGCCGCAGATGCCGGCCACAAGGGCGAACGGGGCGGACAGGTGGTGCCCGGTCCCGATCGCGCGATGCAGCGTGGCGGCGCGCGCCGTCTCGGCGGCGAGCTCGAGGACGGGACGGAGGAGGCCGTGCCGCGGCTCCCGGATGGCGAACTGCGTCGTGTGCACGCCCACCGCGACGCCGCCCGCGCCCGCGGCGACGTAATAGCGCGTCAGCGCGCGCTGATGGCGCTCATCGAGCTTCCGCCCGGGCGTGAGCGCGAGCGGGTGCGCCGGGATCACGCACCCCGCTCGCAGCGCCGCGAGCCCGGCACCGGCGTCAGTACCCGCCATCGCGCACCTCGAACTTCGTCGCCTTGCCGAGTCGCGTGCCGCCGCGCGCCACCCAGCTCGCGACCCATTCAATGAGTGTGTCGGCCGAGACGGAGGGCGGCCCGAAGAGCGACTGCGCCAGCGACGTGTCGCTGAGCAGCGCGTCCGGCGCTTCGGAACCCTCGAACCGCGGCGCCACCCCGAGCAGCTCGCCGAGGCGTGCGGCGGTCGCGCGCACCGAGAGGTGCTCCGGCCCGGTGACGTTCACGACGAACGGCGGCGACGCCGCGAGCTCGAGGCAGCAGATGGCCTGCGCGTTGGCGTCGCCCTGCCAGATCACGTTCACGTACCCCATGTCGAGGCGCACCGGCTCACCGGCCATGACGCGGTGCGCGATGTCCACGATCACACCGTAGCGCAGATCGACCGCGTAGTTGAGCCGGACGATGGCCATGGGCGTGCCGTGGCTGCGCGACAGATGCTCGAGCACGCGCTCGCGGCCGACGCACGAGTTCGCGTACTCGCCGACCGGCGTGAGCGGGTCGCTCTCGCGCGATCCGGGGCCGGCGGCCGACGCGAGCGGATAGACGTTGCCGGTGGAGAACGCGACGATGCGCGACGCGGCGAATCGCTCGGCGACCATCGCCGGCACGAGCGTGTTCACCGCCCACGTGCGTGAGGGAAGATCGCGCGTGCCGAATTTCTGTCCGGCCATGTAGATCACGTTTGGCGCATCGGGCAGGCGCATCAGCGCGTCGCGGTCGCCGAGGTCGGCGCGATGGACGTCGATGCCATCGCGCTCGAGTCGTGCCGCGGTGGCCGCGGAGGAGAAGCGCGACACGGCGAGCACGCGACGATGATCGCCCCGCGCGTCGGCGGCGCGGCGCAGCATCGTCGCGAGTGACGGTCCCATCTTGCCACCGGCGCCGAGGACGATGACGTCGCCCGGCGTGCGCGCGAGCGCGTCGACGACCGGCGGCGCCGGGCGCGAGAGCAGCTCCTCGAGCTCCTCGTCGCTGCGAGGCGTGGTGATGGCCGACATGTGGTGAAGGATGAACGCGGAGGCCGCTCCCCGCCACGCGGCCGCGCACCGACGCCGGCCGCCGGGTGTCGACCGCCGTGCGCTCCGGTATCTTGCGGGCTCGTGCATCCCGCAGGCCCCGACGATGGGTCGCTCCGTTCACACGCTCGCGGAACCATGATCGCCAGCATCCGTCACGTCATCTCGCTCACGTCGCTCGCCGCCGTGGCGCTCGCCGCCACCGTCTCGCGGGCCACCGCGCAAACGCCGGATCGACCGCGCACCGACACGACCCGCGCCGACAGCGCGCGGACGCTGCCGCAAGTGACGGTGACCGGAACACGCTATCCGCACCGCGTGCTCGACGTCCCGCTCGCGGTGACGGTCGTCGGGAAGGAGGAGCTCCGGCGCAAGCGCGGCTACGGGCTCGATGAGGCGCTCAATCTCGTGCCGGGCGTGCTCGCCCAGTCGCGGTTCGGGAATCAGGACGTGCGCGTGACGATCCGCGGCTTCGGGGCGCGCGGTGCCGGCGACCGGTCGAACGCGGGCACGTCGCGGGGCATTCGCGTGCTGACGGACGGCATTCCCGAAACCGAGCCCGACGGACGGACGTCGTTCGACTTCGTGGACCTGGCGCTCACCGAGCGCGTCGATGTGATTCGCTCGAACGCGTCGTCGCTGTGGGGCAACGCGGCGGGAGGCGTGATCAACCTGACGACGGCGCCGCAGTTCGACTCATCGTACGCGTCGCTCGAGCAGATGGCGGGAAGCTTCGGGCTCGTGCGCACGGTCGCCTCGGCGGGCGCACGGATTGGCGACGGGCGCATCTACACGTCGTTCACGAACACGTCGCTCGATGGGTGGCGCGACCACTCCGACAGCCGGCGGTCGTTGCTCACGGCGGGGATCATCGCGCCGGTCGGCGCGCGCACGCTGATCGGGGTGCAGGCGATGGGCACGAACAACCTGTTCCACATCCCGGGGCCGCTCACACAGGCGGAGGTCGATCGGGACCCGCGGCAGGCGAACGCGCTCTACGCGCAACGCAACGAGCGGCGATACAACCGGCTCGGGCGGCTCGGCGTGACGCTCGAGCATCGCGTGAACGACGGCAACGAGCTCGCCGCGATGGTGTTCGTGAACCCGAAGTACCTGCAGCGCTCGGAGCGTGGGACGTTCCGCGACTTCAACCGGTATCACATCGGCGGCAACCTGGTGTACCGCAACTTCCGGCCGATCGGCGGTACGGTCACGAGCAATCTCGTGGTCGGCGCCGACGAGGCGTATCAGGACGGCGCGATCCTGTTCTACTCGCTCTCGCCCTCGGGCACGCGGGGCACGGAGCTCAGAACCGACAAGCGTGAAGGCGCGAACAACTTCGGCGTGTTCGTGCAGGAGGAGGTGGACATCGGGGAGCTGTGGGCCATCACGGGCGGCGTGCGTTACGACAACATCACCTACTACTCGCAGGACTACCTGGTGCCGAGCCTCGATGCGCACAAGGCGTTCAGCCGCGTGACGCCGAAGCTGGGGGTGGTGTTCCGGCCGACGCGAACGCGCTCGTTCTACGCGAACGTGGGCGGCGGCGTGGAGGCGCCGGCGGGGAACGAGACCGATGCGGCGCCGCCGCTGGACACGGTGGTGGGGATCAATCCGCTCCTCGATCCGATTCGCTCGACGACGTACGAGGCGGGGACGAAGCAGATCGTCGGGTTCGGCGGCTTCGTGCAGGCGCTGTCGTACGACGCGGCGCTGTACTACACCGATGTTCGGAACGAGATCGTGCCGTATCGCGGCGGCCGGTTCTACTTCACGGCGGGGCGGGCGCGGCGCATGGGCGCCGAGCTTGGCGCGACGGTGCAGGCGGCGCACGGCGTGTCACTGGCGACGGCGCTCACGTTCTCCGACAACCGGTACCAGGACTACGCGGTGGATTCCGTGTACTACGGGCGGCCGGGCCGGTTCGCGGACTTCTCCGACAACGACGTGGTGGGGGTGCCGAGCTTCTTCTACGGCTCATCGCTCACGGCGGCGCCGGCGTGGGCCGCGGGCTTCGGCGTTCAGCTCTCGGTGCAGGGCACGAGCAGCTATTTCGCGGACGACGCGAACGTGGTGCGGATTCCGGCGTACACGGTGGCCAACGCGACGGTGTCGTTCGACCGCGAGCGCGTGCTCGGGACGCGGCTGGGCGTGCGCGGGTTCGTGGCGGTGAACAACCTGACCAACCGGACGTATGTGGGGTCGGCGTTTCTGAATCCGGACCTCGTGGGCGGCGCCCCGGCGGCGTTCGAGCCGGGGATTCCGCGGCATTACGTGGTGGCGATCTCGCTCAGGCGGGAGCGTTAGGCAGCGGCGATCTCTGTCCTTCCGAGCGGAGCGGCCGTCAGGCTGCGCGGGTGCCCGCCCTTCGCTGCGCTCAGGGTCGCTCGGAATGACGAGCGAGGCCCTCCGCTCGGAATGACAACACCCTCCGCCCGGAACGACAAGCTCCCGCCCCTCCGCTCGGTATGACAGCGCGCGCCGCTACCTCCCGACCACGACCACGGAGCGCGGCGGGGTGAGCTCGTTGGGTTCCGCCGGCGCCGCGGCGGGGTCGCGGACCCATTGCGTGTCGTCCACGACGTAGGCGTAGCGGTGACGCCCCGGGGCGAGCGCGAGCGTGACGGCCCAGCGGCCGTCGCGCTCGGCGCGCGCCAGCGGCGTGGCGCGCGGGTCCCAGCCGTTGAAGTCGCCGGCGAGCGTGACGCGGGAGGCCGCGGGCGCGGTGAGCATGAACTGCACGATGCGCAACGTGTCGCGCAGCGCCGACGCAACGGAGTCGCCCAGAATCACCGCGGGGCCCCCGCGCGACGCCCTCATGGCGCCGGGCTCGCGCGAGCCGACCGCGAGGAGGAGGGCGATACCGGCGGCGGTGGCGAGCGTACCGGCGGACGTGGCGCGCGGTGTGCCGCCACGCATGCGCCGAATCGTCGCGAGTGCCCGACCGGAGTGACGCCCGGTGCGAGCGAGCGCGCCGACCGGCGGCGCGGGAGCGGGCGCCTGTCGCACCGCATCCATCAGCCGCCGGCGCGACGCCGGGTCGACGACGACGGGCTCGCGCAGCTCGGCGATGAGCGCCACGAGCGGGTCGGGCGTCGGCATACGGTCAGACACGATTCACCCCCTGAAGAATCTCACGCAGCCGCTCGCACGACCGCTTCACGCGCATCTTGAGCGCCGAGACGCCGGAGCCGGTCACGATGGCCATCTCCTCGTAGCTCAGCCCTTCGACGTAGTGGAGCAGGAACGCCTCGCGCTGCTCGGGGCCCAGGCGGGCCAGCGCCCGCGCCACCTCCTCGCGCAGCGCGGCGCGCTCGGCCGGGTGGGCTTCGGCGGCCTCGGGAAGCGCCTCGTCGACCTGCTCGGGAAACAACCTCTCGCGACGGCGGCCCATGGCGCTGACGGAGCGCGCCCGGTTCACCAGGATGCGGAGCAGCCAGGCGCCGAACCGCTCGCGCTCCTCGTAGCGGCCGAGGGCGCGGTAGGCGCGCAGGAAGGTGTCCTGCACGACCTCCTCGGCGTCCTCGCGATTCCCGACGAGGTGCGCGGCGAAGCGGACGTAGTGATCGTAGTAGCGCTCGACGAGAATCGAGAACGCTTCCACGTCACCACCCAGCACCCGTTGGACGACTGTCGCGTCAGAAGGCTGCACAGGTAATCAACTCTGCCAGGCGGAAGAAAGTCACAGGCGGGAGAGGCGACGGACATCAGCCGGCAGCCGGCAGCCGACAGCTAACGGCTCGTGGCTGATGGCTTCCGGCTAACGGCTGCCGGCCTCCCGCCGCGCCCTACCCCCCGAACGCCAATCTACCTTACACCAGACACGCACAACACGACGGGAGCGCACATGCACGCGAGCATCGGGCCGGTGGCGGAGCAGTTTCGGATCACGACCAACCTCTACATCAAGGCGATGAGTGGGGTATCGGCCGCCGAGACGATGCGGCGACCCGGTGAGCAATCGAATCCACTGCTGTGGATGGCGGGGCATCTCACGCACTTCCGCAGCCGCCTGCTGACGCTGCTCGGTGTGCCGCGAGACTTCCCGTGGGGAAGCATGTTCGACACCGGCTCCAAGGTCGGGCCCGCCAGTCAGTATCCGCGTCCCGAGGAACTGGTGGCGCTGTGGGAGGAGCTGTCGGTGCTGCTGATGGAGCGCCTGGCCGTGCTGACGGAAGCAGATCTGGCCGCGCCCCCGGCCGCCCGGGTGCCGTCCACCGATGCGACGTTGCGCGGGGCGATCGGCTACTTCTCGCTGCACGAGGCGTATCACGTCGGCCAGATGGGGTACGTGCGGAAGTGGCTTGGCATGTCGCCGATCATCGATCCACCGGCGGTGTGAACGGGAACGGGAACGGGGAACAGGGACCCGCCGGGCGGGCAGCGGCGGGGCGCCAGTCGGCGTGAGTGGCGAATAACGGGTAGCGAGCGACGGGCAGCCATGCGCAGCTTTGTGCCGCGGTCGGCTGTCGGCTGATGTCCGTCCGCTCCCGGCTGTCCCGTTCCCCGTCCCCCGTTCCCGGTTCTTCATGTCCGATCATCGGTTTCGGTCGCTCGCCGACAAGCGCTGGCGCATCGCCATCGGGCTCACCGCGGCGATGGTCGCGATCTACTTCGGGTTCATCCTGCTCATCGCGTACGACAAGCCGTTGATGGGGCGGATGCTCACGCGCGGGCTGAGCGTGGGCGTTCTGCTCGGCGCGCTCGTGATCGTGCTGACGTGGGTGTTGACGTGGGTGTACGTGCGATGGGCGAACACCCACTACGATGCCGGGCTCGACGCGCTGCGTGAGCGGGAGGGCGCGTGATGCTCGCACAGACATTCGGCGCGCCGGCCGTCGAGACGCGCATCGGCGAGCCTAACGTGGTCGCGATGGTATTCTTCTTCGCGTTCATCGCGATCACGGTCGGCATCACGTACTGGGCGGCCCGGCGGACGCGCACGACCGAGGAGTTCTACGCGGCCGGTCGGACGATCACCCCGGGGCAGAACGGCTTCGCGCTCGCGGGCGACTACATGAGCGCGGCCTCGTTCCTCGGGATCGCCGGCCTGGTGTCGACGACCGGCTTCGACGGGCTGATCTACTCGACGGGGTGGCTGGTGGGCTGGCCCGTGGTGTTGTTCCTGATCGCCGAGCCGCTCCGCAATCTCGGGCGGTACACGTTCGCCGACGTCGTGGCGGCGCGGCTGCGCCAGACGCCCGTGCGCATCGCCGCCGCGATCGGCACGCTGGCGACGGTCACGTTGTATCTGATCGCGCAGATGGTGGGCGCCGGCGGACTCATCCGCCTGATGTTCGGGCTCTCCTACGAGACGGCGATCGTCATCGTCGGCGCGGCGATGATGGCGTACGTGCTGTTCGGCGGCATGATCGCCACGACGTGGGTGCAGATCGTGAAGGCCGTGCTGCTGCTCGGCGGCGCGGCGGTGCTCGCGCTGATGGTGTTGGCGCGGTTCGGGATGAACCCGCTCGCGCTGTTCGCCGCGGCGGCCGAGCGGTACGGGGACGCGGTGCTGGCGCCGGGCAAGCTGGTGGCGGCGCCGCTCGACGCCATCTCGTTAGGCATGGCGCTGATGTTCGGCACGGCCGGCCTGCCGCACATCCTGATGCGGTTCTACACGGTGCCCGACGCCCGGGCGGCCCGCACGTCCGTGTTCTACGCGACGGGACTGATCGGGTTCTTCTACCTGCTGACGTTCGTGCTCGGGTTCGGGGCGATGGTGCTGGTGGGGCCCGACGCGATCCGGGCGGTGGACCGCGGCGGCAACATGGCGGCGCCGCTGCTCGCCGAAGCGTTAGGCGGCACGCCGTTCCTCGGGTTCATCGCGGCGGTGGCGTTCGCGACGATCCTGGCGGTGGTGGCGGGGCTCACGCTCTCGGGCGCGGCGGCGCTGTCGCACGACCTGTGGGTGAACGTCGTGCGCCACGGCGAGGCCGACGCGCGCGAGCAGCTCGCCGTCGCGCGCGTGGCGACGGTCGCGCTCGGCGCGGTGGCGGTGGTGCTCGGGATCCTGTTCAAGACGCAGAACGTGGCGTACATGGTGTCGCTCGCGTTCGCGATCGCGGCGAGCGCGAACTTCCCGGCGCTCGTGCTGTCGATCTTCTGGCGGCGGTGCACCACCGAAGGGATCGTCTCGAGCATGGTGATCGGCACGGCGTCGACGCTGCTCCTGATCTGGCTCTCGCCGACCATCCAGGTGGACATCCTGAAGCACGCGGGCGCGTGGTTCCCGCTGAAGAACCCGGCACTGGTGACGATCCCGCTGTCGTTCGCGACCGGCGTGCTCGTCTCCCTGGTGACGCGCGACGACGTGGCGGTGGAACGGTTCGCGGCGGCGGAGCGACGGATGCACGTCGGGGGGTAGGCGGGGCCCCAGCGCCGGCTGCAGGTGGCCGATCGCCGCGGGGTGACGGCGGCGCTCGTGGCCGTTCTCGGCCCGGGGGCGTTCGACCCGGCGCTCGAACTTTGACCAGGTGCGTCAGGCGCGCATGTTTCCAGTCATGCGCCCTGCGTCTCTCTTCGAGCTCAACGCCGCCGTTCTGCAGGCGGTGATCACGCTCGCGATCGCGGGATTGTGCGCGTTCCTCTACGTGCAGTACCGGAAGCGGTACTTCCTGTGGTGGGCGATCGCGTGGGGGTTGTACGTGCTGCGCATCGGCGCCATCGGCGGATTTCTCATCACGGCGTCCGAGCCCTGGCTGTACGTCCACCAGGTCCTCACGGGGTGGACGGCGCTCGCGCTGCTCGCCGCGGCGCTCGCGTTCTCGCAGCAGCTCGCGTGGCGCCGATGGCACATCGCGCTCGTGCTCTTTCCGCCGGTCTGGTCGTACATCGCGATCTACCGGCTGGAGAACTTCCTCCTCGCCGCCGGCCCCGCGGTGCTGTTCCTGAGCGCCGCCACGCTGTGGACCGGATGGACGTTCTGGCGTTACCGGCGGCGCACGGGCTCGCGCGCGGCCGGGATGGTCGCCGGCGTGCTCGCGTTGTGGGGGCTGCACCACCTCGACTACCCGCTGCTCCGCGCGCGCGGCGCCTGGAACCCGTGGGGCTACTACCTCGACATCGGTTTCGTGCTCGCGCTCGGTGCGGGCATTCTACTCCTCGTGATCGAGGACCTGCGCCGAGGGCTCGCCACGCTGTCGGCGCTGTCGGGTGACCTGCAGTGGAGCAAGGTCGAGGGCGCGAGCGCGACCCGCGACGTGCTCGACTCTCTGCTCACTCGGCCGCTCGCGCTCGGTGGGGTGTGCGGAAGCGCGTTGGCGCTGAGCGGGACCACGACCGGCGTCGGCCACGGCACAGCGCGCTTCGTGCGAGGCGTCGGCGTGTGCGAAGGGTGGACGGATCGAGTGGCCGACGGGCGCGCGTGGGAGAGCATGACCCGCGCGGTCGCGGCCGGCGCGCCGGTGGTGGCGCGCGACTGGCCCGATCCGTTCGCCCCGACGCCGCGCGCGTATGCCTACGTGGCCGTGCTGCCGATCATTCGCGACACGGCGAACGTGGGTGCGCTGGTGATCGTCGGGTACGAAGGGGACCCGTTCACCGCGCTCGGAGAGGAGTTTCTCCACACGCTCGGACGCCAGGTGGGCGCCGCGCTCGAGAACGCGGACCTCACCGCGCGGCTGGCCGCGCGCACGCGACAGCTCGAGCAACTGTCGGCGCGCACCCTGCGGCAGCACGAGGAGGAGCGGCGGCGCATCTCGCTCGAGTTGCACGATGAGACCGCGCAGGCGTTCGCGGCCGTCAAGCTGCAGCTCGGCGTACTGCGCGAATCGGTGGCGCCGGAGCTGGTCCCGCGCATGGACCGCGTGCTCGAGCTCGTGGACGCCGGGATGCGGAGCATCCGCAACGTCGCGCGCGACCTCCGTCCCCCGCTGCTCGACGAGCTCGGGCTGCTGCCGGCGCTGCACGCGCTCGTGAACGGGTTCGGCGAGCGGACCGGGCTCACGATGTCGTTCACCGCGCCGGTGGCGCTGCCGCCACTCTCGCAGGACGCCGAGCTGGCGCTCTTCCGCGCGTTGCAGGAGGCGCTGTCGAACGTGGCGCGCCACGCGAACGCGCGGTCGGTGACCGTCGTGCTCGACCGGCGAAACGGGACGATCGACCTCGAGGTGCGCGATGACGGGCGCGGGCTCACGCGCGCCCCCGGCGTCGGTCTCACCGGCATGGGCGAGCGGCTCGGCGCGTTAGGCGGGACGGTGGAGATCGGCGCCGCGGCCGAGGGCGGCGCGCGCCTCGCCGTGCGCCTGCCGGTGGGGGCGGAACGCCCGTGACGGCCGCGCCGGGGATCCGCGTGCTCGTCGCCGACGATCACGCGGTGGTGCGCGAGGGGATTCGCCACGTGCTCGCGCCGGGGCACGGGTTCGACGTCGTGGGCGAAGCGGCGAGCGGGGCCGACGCGGTGCGCCTCGCCGGTGAATGCCGCCCCGACGTCGTCGTGCTCGACGTCTCGATGCCGAACGGGACCGGGCTCGAAGTGATCGATGAGGTGCGCCGGGCCGCGCCGGGCGTCCGGGTGCTGATCCTCAGCGTGCATGACGAGGCGGAGTACGTCCTGCAGAGCGTCCGCGCCGGGGCGCACGGGTATCTGCGGAAGGACTCCTCGCCGGCGGAGCTGCGCGACGCCGTGCGCGCCGTGCATCGCGGCGAGTCATCGTTCAGTCCGGTCATGGCGGTGCGCCTCAGCGACGCGCTGCGCGTGGAGTCCGATCGGCAGGACCGCGCGTCGAAGATCGCGCTGCTCACCGCGCGCGAGCGCGACGTGCTCGGCGGCATCGCCAACGGCGAGACGAACAAGGAGATCGCGGCGCGATACGGCATCAGCCCGCGCACCGTCGAGACTCACCGTGAGAGCCTGATGCGGAAGCTCGACATCCACAGCGTGGCCGGGCTCACGCGGTTCGCGGTGGAGGAGGGGCTGGTCTCGTCGTGAGGCGAGGATAGCGGCCCGGCGCGACCCGCCTCCGGGGAGCCGCGACGGGGCGGATCCGGGCGGCCGCGACCATCGCGTGGCTGGGCTGGCACCTCGGCACGGATGATCCTGGACCCGCGGGGGCTGCTCGAGCGGGGGGTTATTCGAACCGCGGGAGCTACTCGAACCGCGGAAGCTACTCGAACCGCGGAAGCTACTCGAGCCGCCGGCACTGTGAACGCCGAGGCCGCAGCTCGACTTCGCCGGCCGTCGCAGCGGCTGTGGAGTAGGCACGCGCGCAGCGTGCACTGAACGGCGAACGCAGGCGACGCAGCAACGGCCGGAACGGCGGGGACCGCGGAGGACGCAGAGAACTGCTCGTTCGGGACGGTCATCCCGCCACGAGCCGGGACTGAGAATGACCGGCCCCGGGACGCCAGAGCCTCCCGAGGCCGTTCCCCTCAGGTCCCGGCCGCTGGCGCGGGTATCTCGACCAGTCAAGCAGTTCTCCGCGTTCTCCGCGTCCTCTGCGGTTCAGTGCAGTTCGCTCCGGTGGTGCGCCATGCCCGCACACGAGCAGCCACGCGACGCGCGCGGGCCATACCCACATCTCGAACCGCGCTCACGACTCGTCCGACGCCGGCGGTTCCTTCTGCACGGCCTCTCGAAACCCGCGGAGGCTGACCTCCGCCGCCTCCTGGAGAATCACGCGCAGGAGCGGCAGCGTGTCGCGCGGCGGTGAACCGGTGAGCATCGCCGAATCGAGCACCACCCGCTCGACCTCCTCGACCAGCATGTCGTGCTCGCGCCGCAGCTCGGCCTCGGTCCAGCCGAGGCGCCGGCGCTGCGCGCCGTGCCGCTCGGCGATGACCCGCTGAATCGCGTTGCCGTCGGCGAGGAGCGGGAGCAGCTCACCGCCCCGGTCATCGAGGATGGAGAACAGTTGCCCGATGTCGCTGAGATAGGTCGCGATGTGGTCCTCGAGCTCCGTGCGCGTGACCTCCCGCGCGCGGAGGATGGCCGGATCGCTCCGCAGCCGGTCGACCAGCGAGGCGACGATGTCGGCCGCACTCGCGACGAGGAGCTCGCCTAACGCCACGCGCCCCGCGCGCGTGCCCGCCACGCGGGCGCGCAGGAGGGGCGTGCGCGGGACGCCGCGATCGGGCTCCGCCAGCGGCGTGCGGGCGGGCGCCGCGAGGCGATCGTGCTGCCACGCGGGAAGCCAGACCGTGAACGTCGTGCCGTGGCCGACACGGCTCGTGACGGTGATGTCGCCGCCCATGAGCCGCGCGAACCGGCGGCTGATCGCCAGCCCGAGGCCGGTGCCGCCGCGCGCGCGCGTGTGTCCGGCGTCGAGCTGCACGAACGGCTCGAAGATCATCTCGAGATGCGCCGACTCGATGCCGATGCCCGTGTCGCTGACGGCGAGGCACACCCACGCGTCGTCGCGCCCGGCCGCGAAGGGTGCCGCACCGACCGCCCGCTCGCAGCGCACGATGATCTGCCCCCCCGAGCGCGTGAACTTCACGGCGTTCGCGAGCAGATTCAGCAGGATCTGCCGAACGCGCCGCTCGTCGCCGGCGAGCTCGCCGAGCACCTCAGAGCACGCCTCGGCGTGCACCGTGACGCCGGCGCCCGCCGCCTGTGGGCGCACGAGCGCGACGGCGGCCGTCGCCACACGGACCGCGCTCACGGGACCGATCTCGATCCGGATCTGCCCCGACTCGACCTTCGCGATGTCGAGCACTTCCTCGATGAGCCCGAGCAGGTGCCGCCCGCTCACGCGCGTTCGCTCGACGAAGTCGCGTTGGGCGGGGGCGAGCGGACCGGCGAGTCCATCGACCAACAGCGACGCGTAGCCAAGGATCGCGTTGAGTGGCGTTCGCAGCTCGTGCGACATCGTCGCCAGGAACGCCGACTTCGCGCGGTTGGCCGCCTCGGCGGCAAATTGCGCGGCTCGCGCCGCCTCAGCCGTGGCGGCCAGCTCCGCGTTCGCGCGTCGGAGCGCCTGCACCGTCAACTCGAGCTCGCTCGCGGTGGCCTCGAGCTCGCCCGTCTGCGTCTCGAGCTGCCGGCGGTACAGCTGAAGCGCGTCGGCCAGCCGGGCGCGAGCGATCGCCGGGCCAGCGCCCGCAGCCACGAGCTCCATCAGCTGCCGGTCGTCGTCACCGAACCGCCGTGGCGTGCGCGCCGCCACGTAGAGCACGCCAACGAGCCGGCCCTGATCGGACACGGGCACACCGATCATCGACGCGGCACGCTCACGCGCCAGCACGCCCGACACATCGACCAGCGCGCGCATGTCGGCAAGCGCGACTGTTTCGCGGCGCTCCGCGATTCGACCGATGAGCCCTCGTCCCCACGGGACGCGCAGGCCGACGGACGTGCCGGCCGCACTGCCGCGTGACGCCTGCACGGTGAGCACCCGGCCTGCCTCGGTGTCCTCGACGAGGAGCAACGACGCGGTGTCCGCCGCCAGCGCCTCGTGGATGCCGGCAACGAGCGCGTCCAGCGCCGCGGCCAGCGTCGTCTCGCGAATCACCGCTTCCGTGATGCGAAGCGCCGTCGCGAGGCGTGATGGGCTGTGCTTGGCCAGCTCGCGCGCAAGCCCCTCGGCCTCCGCCGACGTGCGATGACGCTCGTCGTGGTGCCCGGGGTTATGGCGCGACACGCTGTGGGTCGGTCGAGAGCGGCGGCGACATTCGCGGAAGCGCTGGTAGTGCGGCAGCGGTTCTGCCACACACGCGTCACGCTCCGGCGAGCGCCGGAGCCGGCGGCGCGCGGGCGAGGTTCGCAAGACTCCGGCCGCGCGCGACCGAGGTTCGCTAGACTCTGGCCGCGGAGGCAATGCCGCTACGTATTTGTACGGAGACCGCGATCCGTACCGTGCCGAATGTCGAGCGCGCCACGGCCGGACGTATGGTAGTGGGGCTCGGGCCGCACGAACCGAACGACGCCGCGGTGCGCGCGCGTTCTCCCCGACGCCCACGACACGAGTTCTGGAGAGCCTCGCCATGCTTCTTTTGATGTCGCCGTCACACCATCGTCCGCGATGCATCAACCCGGGCATCGGGCGAGGGAACCACACCTCGGAGCCCGCGCGCCGCGCGGTCGTGCTGGCGCTGGTGGCGCTGGGATACGGAGCGCCATTGCTCGCGCAGAATCGCGAGGCCGCGCGCGACAGCGCCCTGCGAGCCGACTCGGCGCGGCAGAAAGTGACGGCGCTCGGCGAGGTGACCATCACCGCGACGCGGACAGTCAAGGACGTGTTCAGCGCGCCGAGCGCGGTGACGGTCATCGATTCGGCGACGCTGCAGAACCGACTCGTGAACACGCCCGTGGACGTGTTCCGCGACCTTCCCGGGCTCGACGTCACGGGGGTCGGCACGAACCAGACCCGACCGACGATCCGCGGGCTGGGTGGGCAGCGCATCCTCCTGCTGGAGGACGGACTCCGCCTCAACAACTCGAGACGACAGCAGGACTTTGGCGAGCTCCCCGCCATCGCCGGGATCAGCGGCGTGGATCGCGTGGACGTGGTGCGTGGTCCGGCATCCGTGCTGTACGGAACGGATGCGATCGGTGGCGTGGTGAACATCATCACCGCGGGCCTGCCGTCGCCCGGAAGCGAGGGCGTGCGCGGGTGGGCCGGCTTCCGCTACTCGACCGCCGACGATCAACAGACGCCGAGCGGCGGCGTTCAGGGGCGCTCGGGACGGTTCGCGTTTCGAGCGACCGGCGCCTATCGCGAGACGAGCCCCTACCGCGCGCCGTCAGGGCGCTTCGGCGACATCGAGCTCTCCCGCGACGTGAAGGTGCACGATACGGGCGTTCGCGACCTGTCCTACAGCGCTACGGCCGGGTGGGACCTCACGCGCTCGCAGACGCTGTTCGCGCGCGCCGAGCGCTACGAGGCGAACCACGCGGGGTTCGGCTACGTGGACAACGCCGACCTGGGCGCCTCGGGCGCGCCGACGATCCAGATCACCTATCCGAACCAGCGGGTCAACCGGTATTCGTTAGGCTGGCGCGCGAACGCGCTCGGCACGGCGGTCGCGGACCGGGTGGAGGTGACCAGCTACCTGCAGCGCAACGCGCGGGATCTCGACCTCGACGTCTTCATCCCGTTCGGCGGCCGGCTGCCGCCAACGGCCGGCGTCACGTCGCAGCAGCACAACTTCACGGACCTGCAAACCGTCGGACTGCGCGCCGAGGCGACGAAGGTGATCGCCGGGCGCCATCTGCTCACCTATGGCGCCGACGCGTTCCGCGACCGGTCGAACAACAGCGACTCGAGCCGCACGGTCGTGACGGGGTTCGGCCCGCCACAAACCGAGATCAGCACGCGCCCGCAGGTCCCGAACGCATCGTTTCGCAGTGCCGGTGCGTTCGCTCAGGGCGATGTGCGGCTGACGGATCGCGTCTCCGTGATTCTCGGTGCTCGCGTGCAGGACATGCTCGCGAAAACGCGCGCGACGCCGAAACTCTCCGAGCCGCGGTTCGAGAGCCGCGACCGCACGGCGGTGGGAACGGCGAACCTGCTCGTCCGCGCGGCGCCGGGGCTCAACCTGGTGGGCTCGGTGGGGCGGGGCTTCCGGTCCCCGAACCTGGTGGAGCGGTTCTTCGAGGGCCCGACCCCCGAGGGATCCGGCTACCAGAAGCGCAACCTCGATCTCGATCCGGAAACGAGCCTGAACATTGACGTGGGCGCGCGTTGGCGGCGAGGCGGCGTGTACGCGGAGGGGTTCGTGTTCCGAAACGACGTGCGGGATGGCATCGCGATCGCGGCGACCGGTGATTCGGTGAACCGGATTCCCGCGTACCAGAACGTCAACGTCGGCAGCCTTCGGTTCACCGGCTTCGAGCTCACGGGCGGCGCGCGCGTGCTCCGCGCGCTCGATCTCGCGGCGAACTTCACACGCCTCGACTCGAAGAACGTCTCGGATCCGAACAACCCGGTGGGTGACACCTACTCGAGCAAGACGGCGCTCGCCGCCACGTGGCGGCCGGCGGACGGACGGTACTCGCTCGGTTACTCGCTCCGGCACAACGGCGAGCGGAAGGACTTCATCGCCGGGGAGAGCCCCATCGGCGCGGTGCTGCCGGCGTTCACGGTGCACGGAGTCCGCGGGCAGGCGTCGCTCCTCGAGCGGGGGCGGAACCGGACGTCGGTCGTTGTCGCGGTGGACAATCTCACGAACGAGCTGTACGCCGAGTTCGCGAACGCGTCGTTCTTCCGCCCTGAGCCGCGGCGCAGCGTGAGTACGGCGCTCGTGGTGGAGTTCTGATCGACCGCCGTGCGCGACACGATTCTTTTCCTCCCGATCGTCACGACCGTCGTTGCGCTCGGCTTCGCCGGGATCGTCATGGCCCGCTGGCTCGAGCGAGGCGCCCCGCACCTGCTCTGGTGGGGGATCGGGCTGCTCACGTACGCCGCCGGGACGATCACCGAGTCGGCCACGACGCTGATCGGATGGCGCGAGCCGGTATTTCGCGCCTGGTACATCACGGGCGCGTTGCTCGGCGGGGCCCCGCTGGCACAGGGCTCGGTGTACCTGCACCTGCCTCGACGCGTGGCGAATCGACTCTCGGTCGTGGTGGCCGCGGTGATCGTGATCGCGAGCGTGTGCGTGCTGCTGACGCCGATCGACTATTCGCTGGTCGAGCCGCACCGCCTGACGGGCAGGGTGATGGAGTGGCGCTGGGTGCGACTGTTCAGTCCGTTCGTCAACCTGTACGCGGTGGTGTTCCTGGTGGGCGGAGCGATCATCTCGGCGATTCGCTATCGGCGTTCGAGCGAGACGTACCACCGATTCGTCGGGAACGTCTACATCGCGATCGGAGCGCTGCTGCCGGGGATCGGCGGCGCGTTCACGCGATTCGGGCACACGGAGGTGCTGTACGTGACGGAGCTGCTCGGGCTCGTCTGTATCTATGTCGGGTACCGCATGAACGTCGGGAAGGGAGACATGGAGGCGCGAAGCGAGTCACGGGTGGCGAGAGCTTCGTAGCAGGCAGGTAGGTAGGCAGGCGGGCTCGTGCGTAACCGAAGCGCCATCATGTCGAGCGACGGGAGGAATGAGAGACCGCCGAGTGCCCACTGCCGGCCTCGGCGTTTCGCCGCGAAGTCGTGAGTCGCGAACCCGCCATTCCGGCGCGCTAACTGCTAAGCTTCGGTCCACTCCGCAGAATCGAATGGATCGTGGCAACGAGTTCACCCCCCGCGAGCAAGACAGGATTCCTCGCGCGCTGGCTGGCGCGCGCTTCAGATAGTAGCCAGGAGCGGCTCGTCGGCCCCATCCGGGGCGAGTTGCTCGGCGCCGAGCGCCTCGCCGAGCACGCGCGTGCGGTTGCGCGGCGGCAGCGCGTGCGCCCCTCCGGGAAGGGACGGCGCGTCCCGCTGCTCGAGCGGCTCGAGGAGACGTACGACATCCTCGTGGAGGCCCGCGACACCCTCGGCGACGCCGCCGACGAAGGGATCGACATCAGCCCCGCGGGCGAATGGCTCCTCGACAACTTCTACACCGTCGAGGAGAACATCCGGGAGATCCGGGCGGCGCTCCCGAAGGGGTACTACCGGGAGTTGCCCGAGCTCGCGAGCGGATCGCTCGCCCGCTTCCCGCGCGTCTACGAGATCGCCATCGAGCTGATCGCCCACACCGAAGGGCACCTCGACCTCACGAACACCGAGCTGTTCGTGCGCGAGTTCCAGCGCGTCACGCCGCTGCGCATCGGTGAGCTCTGGGCGATTCCAGCCATGCTGAGGCTGGGGCTCATCGAGAACATCCGCCGGATGACGCGACGCACCCTGTTGCGGCTCGATGAGGTGCGTGCCGCGGATGCCGCGGCCGATCGACTGCGGCGCGCCAGCGATGAGTCGCCGAAGGCACTCGCGGCCGCGCTGCACGAGTTCGTCGATAACACGCCGAAGCTGTCGGCGGTGTACGTCGCTCGGTTCCTCTCGCAGATCCGGAACTACCAGTCGACGTTCACGCCGCTCGTGTGGCTCGAGCAGTGGATTGCCGAAGACCTGATGAGCGCGGAGGAGGCGGTCGCGCGCACGAATCAGCGCGCGGCGCTCACGCGCGTCACCATCGCGAACAGCATTACGAGCCTGCGCACGATCGCACGCCTCGACTGGAACAGCTTCATCGAGGCGCAGAGCGCCATCGAGCGCGTGCTGCGCGGCGACCCGTCCGGCGCCTACAGCCAGATGACGTTCTCCGCCCGCGATCGCTACCGCCACGTGATCGAGCGGCTCGCGAAGCGCACCGAGCGCGAGGAGGCGAAGGTCGCCGAAGTGGCAATCGAGCTGGCGAGGCGGTCGCCGAGCGATGGCCCCACGGCGCGGCGGAGCCACGTCGGCTACTGGCTCATTGACGACGGGCTGGGCGAGCTCGAACTGGAGGTCGGGTACCGGCCACGCTGGCACGAGCGGTGGGTGCGGGCGGTGCGGCGCCATCCGAACGCGGTGTACTTCCCGTCACTCGCGCTGGTCGCCATCGCCGCGCTCGCCGTGGTGTTCGCGGCCGCGGGGCCCGTCGGTGTCGGCGGTGCACTGCTGGTGCTCCTCCTCGGGCTGGTGCCGGCGAGCGAGATCGGGGTCAGTGCCGTGAACCAGCTCGTCACGCTGGTAATGCCACCGCGCATCGTCCCGAAGATGGAGTTTCGTGAGCGCGGGATTCCGCGCGAATGGCGCACGGCGGTCGTGGTGCCGACGCTCATCGGCAGCGTGGAGTCCGTGCGCGAGGTGCTCGAGCATCTGGAGGTGCAGTTCCTCGCCAATCGCGATCCGCACCTTCACTTCGCGTTGCTCACCGACTTCGTCGATGCCCCGGGCGAGTCGATGCCCGACGACACCGCCATCCTGGATGCGGCGGCGAACGGCATCATGGCGCTGAACGAGCGCTACGGGGACGACGACCGGACGGTGTTCTTCCTGTTCCATCGCCCCCGGCGGTGGAACGCGGTCGAGGGCGAGTGGATGGGCTGGGAGCGGAAGCGCGGGAAGCTGGCGGAGTTCAACCAGTTCATCCGCGGCGGCGCGCGTCAGGCGTTCTCGCGCATCGTGGGGGACCCGGCACCGCTGTTCGACGTGAAGCTCGTGATCACGCTCGATTCGGACACGGTGCTCCCGCCCGACGCGGCGCAACTGCTGGTGGGCGCGATGGCGCATCCGCTCAACCGTCCGGTGTTCGACCCGGAGCGCGGTCGAGTGACGGAGGGATACGCGATCCTGCAGCCGCGCGTGGGGATCTCCCTCACGAGCGCCTACAAGTCGCGGTTCGCCGCGATCCACTCGGGACATCCGGGCGTGGACCCGTACACGACGGCGGTGTCGGACGTGTACCAGGACCTGTTCGGCGAGGGGTCGTATACGGGGAAGGGGATCTACGACGTCGACGCGTTCGAGCGCGCCACGCACGGGCGCTTTCGCGAGAACACGCTGCTGAGCCACGACCTCATCGAGGGCACGTACTCCCGCGCGGGCCTCGTGACCGACATCGAGGCGTACGACGACTACCCGACGCGCTACCTCACGTACACGAGGCGGAAGCATCGGTGGATTCGCGGCGACTGGCAGATCCTGCGCTGGATCGGCGGGACGGTCCCCGGGCCGGATGGCCGGCCGGAGCCGAACCGGCTGTCGGCTATCTCGCGATGGAAGATCTTCGACAACCTCCGCCGCAGCACGGTGGAGATCTTCCAGTTGCTGCTGCTCGTGGCCGGATGGACGGTGTTGCCGGGGTCGCCAATCGTGTGGACGGCACTGGTGCTCGGCGCGATCGCCTTCCCGTGGCTGTTCGGCCTGACGTTGGCCGGATTGCGACCGCCCGCGGACAAGTCGCTGTTCGCGTACTACGCGGCGGTGTGGCGCGACGTCGTGACGAGCGCGCAGCAGTTCGCGCTGGCAGTCGCCGTGCTGCCGCACCAGGCCATGGTATCGGCCGACGCGATCGTGCGCACGCTCGTGCGGCTGTTCATCACCAGGCGGCACCTGCTCGAGTGGCAGACTGCATCGCAGGTGGAGCGGGTGGCGGCGCGCACGCGCAACGAGGTGTGGCGCCGCATGCTGCCGGCCGAGTTGCTGACGGGAGCGATCGCCGTGCTGGTGGTGCTGGCGGCGCTCGAGCGCGGGGCGGCGGGCACGCCGGTGGACCTGGCAACGATCGCGGCCGCGGCCCCGCTGCTGGTACTCTGGGCGCTGAGTCCGGCCATCGCCAATGCGCTGAGCGCGCCGGCGCTGCGGCGGGCGCTGCGCCTCGCCGCCGAGGAGCGCGACCGTGCCATGCGCTACGCGGTGCTGCACTGGCGGTTCTTCGAGCGGTTCGTCGGCCCCGGCACGCAGTGGCTCGCGCCCGACAACTTCCAGGAGCAGCCGGACCCCGTCGTGGCGCTGCGCACCTCGCCCACGAACGTGGGGCTGCAACTGCTGGGCATCACGAGCGCCTACGACCTCGGGCTGTTGACGGCCAGCGAGATGATCGACCGGCTCGAGTACGTGTTCCACGCGCTGGATCGGATGCGCCGTCACCGCGGCCACTTCTTCAACTGGTACGGGCTCGAGGAGCTGCACGTCCTCCAGCCCGGGTACATCTCGACGGTCGACAGCGGGAACCTCGCCGGCCACCTGCTGGCGTTGAAGCAGGCGTGTCTCGAGATCATCGAGGCGATGCCCGATGGGCGCACCAGCCACCGGGCGCTCGCCGCGGCGCTCGCCATCACGCACGACTCGCTCGCCGATGTGGCCAGCTCGGGACGCGTGGGCGACCCGGCGCGCTGGCAGGCGGTCGCGAAGGCGGCGGCACTCACGAAAGCGGTGCGCACCGAGCTCGCGGCCATCGAGCAGAGTGACGACCAGATGCTGGCGCGGGTGTCTCGCGCGCTCGCCGACGCGGACGCGGTGCTGAGCGCCGCGGGGCTCGAGCCGCGCGAGGCGCCGCACGCGCGCGAGTGGCTCGCATGGACCGCGCAGCTCGCCCATCGTCATGCGGATGAGCGGCGCCTGCTCGCCACGTTCGCGGGCGAGTCGCCGCGCGCGGCCTGCGATCGGAGCAGCGTGCTGCGCGATCGCGTCGCGCGCCTCGGGGCCATCGCGCACGCGGCCGAGCGCTACGCGCTGGAGATGGACTTCAGCTTCCTCTACGACCCGCGCCGGAAGCTGTTCGCCATCGGGTACAGCGCGGACTCGGCCACGCTCGACAACTCGTACTACGACCTGCTCGCGTCGGAGGCGCGGCTGGCGAGCTACGTGGCGATCGCGAAAGGCGACGTGCCGGTGGAGCACTGGTTCCGGCTCGGCCGGTCGCTCACGGCGAGCTCGCGCGCCACGGCCCTGGTGTCGTGGAGCGGCAGCATGTTCGAGTATCTCATGCCGCTGCTCGTGATGCGCTCGTTCCCGTACACGCTGCTCGACCAGACGTATCGCGGCGCGGTGCGCCGACACATCGAGTACGCGAGCGAGCGGTCGGTGCCGTGGGGGATCTCCGAGTCCGCGTACAACGTGCGCGATCGGCACAAGACGTATCAGTACCGGGCGTTCGGCGTGCCCGATCTGGCGCTCAAGCGCGGGCTGGGGAAGGAGCTCGTGATCGCACCGTACGCCACGGCGCTCGCCCTGCTCGTGGAGCCGCACGAGGCGATGCGCAACTTCCTGGCGCTCGAGCGCGAGGGGTTGTTGGGCGCGTACGGGTTCCGCGACGCGGTGGACTACACGCGGCCCGAGCCGGGGTCCACGAAGGCCGTGGTGGCCACGTACATGGCGCACCACATCGGCATGAGCTTCGTGGCGCTCACCAACACGCTCACCGATCACGTATGGCAGCGCCGGTTTCACGCCGAGCCAATGTCGCGCGCGGTGGAGCTCGTGCTGCACGAGCGCATCCCGCGCCGCCTCGTCATGCAGGAGCCGCAGGCGAGCGACACCGACGGCACTCGCATCCCCGTCGAGACCGAGAAGCCCGCGGTGCGGGAGATGGAGACGCCCGACACGCCGCAGCCCCGGGTAGGACTACTGGCCAGTCTGCCGTTCACCGTGATGCTCAGCAACGCCGGCGGTGGCTACAGCCGATACGAACAGCTCGCCATCACGCGCTGGCGTGCCGACGGCACGCGCGACGACTACGGGCAGTGGTGCTACGTGCGCGATCTCACGACCGGCAGCCTGTGGTCGGCGACGCACCAGCCGGTCGGCAAGCGTGCCGATGCCTACCGCGCCGCGTTCGCCACCGACCGCATCTCGTTCGACCGTCGCGACGGCGACATCGAGACGCGGCTCGATGTCACGGTGGTGTCGGACGACATGGCGGAAGTGCGGCGGGTGACGGTCGTGAACCGCTCGGCGACGGAGCGCGAGCTCGAGCTCACGAGCTACGGCGAGATCGTGCTCGCGCCGCCCGACGCCGACCGCGCGCATCCCGCGTTCGCGAACCTGTTCGTGGAGACCGAATGGCGCGAGGCCGAGAGTGCGATCCTCGCGACCCGACGCCCGCGCGCGAGCGACGAGCCTCGGCGGTGGCTCGCGCACGTGGCCGCCGCCGGACCGGAGCTCGTCGGTGCGATCACCTTCGAGACCGACCGCGCGCGGTTCATCGGACGTGGCCGATCGGTGCGCGATCCCGTCGCGCTCGACGGCGGCGCGACGCTGAGCGGGACCGCCGGCGCCGTGCTCGACCCGATCTTCGCCCTCCGCGTGCGCGTGCGCCTGGCCGCGGGGCAGTCGGCACGCGTGGCATTCACGACGCTCGTGGCCGAGACGCGCGAGCGAGCCATCGAGCTCGCCGACCTGTACCGGCAGCCGTACAGCGCGCAACGCGCGCTCGACCTGTCGTGGACGCGCACGCAGGTGGAGCTCCGCGATCTCGGCATCACGCCGTCGGACGCCGCGCTGTTCCAGCAGATCGCCGGGCACCTGTTCTACTCCAACCCGCCGGTGCGCGCGCCGGAGCGCGAGATCCGCGGGAATCGTCTCGGCCAGCGGGAGCTGTGGGCGGTGGGGCTGTCCGGCGACTGGCCGATCCTTCTCGCCACCCTCGATACCCCCGACGGACTGCCCACGGTGCGGCAGCTCCTCCGTGCGCATCAGTACTGGCGGCTCAAGGGGATGGTCGTGGACATCGTGTTTCTCATCACGCGGCCGCCATCGTACCAGCAGGAGCTGTACGATCAGTTGCTCGCGATCGTGATGGGGTCGAGCGAGGCGCACGCCGTGGACAAGCCGGGCGGCATCCACATCCGTCGCGCCGACCTGCTCTCGCCGGAGGTCGTGGCACTGGTGCGCGCGACCGCGCGCGTCCACGTCGTGTGTGACGGACTCGGACTCGGGCGCGTGCTCGATACGCCCGAGGGCGAGGGGCGGCCGGCCGACGAAGTCGAGCGCCCACGCCGGATGTCGATCTTCTCGAGCCGCGACTCGGGGTCGGCGTTCTGGGAGGCGCGCGGCGGCCGCGACGCGAGCGATGGCGAGCGGATCATGAGCAACGTGCTCGCGAAGGCCGCGGCGTACGCGCGAGACGCGGCGCTCGATCTGGCCGGGAGCTTCGAGTTGCCGGAACTGAAGCGCGGGGACAACGGCAACCTGACGTTGCGCGGCACGAGCTCCGCCGACGCGAGCCGGTCAGGAAAGCGGGCGACCCCGCATCGCACCGCGCCGCCACTGCGTCACGGCCTCACACCCTCGCTGGACTACGAGATCGTGCTCGGCGCGCGCACGCCGCCGCCCGCGCCCTGGTGTAACGTGATCGCCAACGCGAACGCGGGGTTCGTGGTGAGCGAGCGCGGGGGTGGATTCGCGTGGGCGGACAACAGCTACTTCTACCGCCTCACGCCGTGGTACAACGATCCCGTGGTGGACCCGGCCACCGAGATCATCTACCTGCGCGACGCGGCCGGCCGACTGTGGTCGCCGACGCCGGCGATCGCGCGTGACGACGCCACCTACACGGTGCGCCACGGGGCCGGACACACGACGTTCCTGCACGAGCACGACGGCGTCGCCAGCGAGCTCACCGTCGGGATGGCGCCCGAGGACCCGGTGAAGATCACGCGCCTGCGCCTGACAAATCGCGGCGATCGCCCCGTGACGCTCGGGCTCACGAGCTTCGTGGAGTGGGCGCTCGGCGCGACGCGCGAGCACACGCAGCATCAGACCATCACCGAGTTCGACCACGCCGTGCAGGCGATCCTGGCCCGCAATCACTTCGACGCGGCGTTCACGGAGCACGTGGCGTTCAGTTGGATGAGCGAGCCGCTCGGCAGCTATACCGCCGATCGCCGCGAGTTCATCGGAAGGAACGGCGGCCTCGGCGCGCCGGCGGCGCTCGCGGGCGGCGCACCGCTCGCCGAGGCGACGGGCGCGGCGGTCGATCCGTGCGCGGCGCTGCAGGCGACGCTCGATCTGGCGCCTGACGAGACACGCGAGGTGATCGTCCTGCTCGGCGCCACCCGCGGGGCCGACGCGGCACGGGCACTCATCCGGCGGTACGGCGCGGCCGGCGCGGCGAGCGCGGCGCTCGAGCAGAGCGTCGCCGAGTGGCAGCGCCGGCTCACGACCATCAGCGTCAGGACGCCGGAGCCGATGTTCGACGCGATGCTGAACCGCTGGTCACTCTACCAGGCGCTGTCGTGCCGCATGTGGGCGCGCTCGGGGTTCTACCAGTCCAGCGGCGCCTACGGCTTCCGCGATCAGTTGCAGGACGTGATGGCGTTCGTGTACCACGACCCGGCCATCGCCCGCGAGCACATCCTGCGCGCCGCATCGCGCCAGTTCGTGGAGGGCGACGTGCAGCACTGGTGGCATCCGCACACGGGGCGCGGCACGCGGACGCGATTCTCCGACGACCTCGTGTGGCTGCCGTACGTCGTGGACCACTACGTGCGCACGACCGGTGACGACGGCGTGCTCGACGCGATGGTGCCGTTCCTCGAGATGCGGCCGCTCGAGCCGCACGAGCAGGAGGTGTACGATCTGCCGGCGGTGTCGTCGGAGCAGGGCACCGTGTACGAGCACTGCCTGCGGGCGCTGCGGCACGCGTGCACGATGGGGGCGCACCATCTGCCGCTCATCGGCTCCGGCGACTGGAACGACGGGATGAACCGCGTGGGCATCGAGGGACGCGGGGAGAGCGTGTGGCTCGCCTGGTTCCTGAACGACACGCTGCGCGCGTTCGCCTACCATTGCGACGGCCGCGGCGACGGCGTCGCGGCCGGCGAGCTCCGCGCCGCCGCCGAGGCGTACGCGCGTGCCGCGAACGAGGAGGCGTGGGATGGCGCGTGGTACCGGCGCGCCTATTTCGACGACGGCACGCCGTTAGGCTCGACCGGGAACGACGAGTGTCAGATCGACTCGATCGCGCAGAGCTGGAGCGTGATCTCGGACGCCGGCGTGCCCGACAAGCGCGAGCGCGCGATGGCGGCGCTCAACGAGCGACTCGTCCGCGACGATGCCCGCCTGCTCATGCTGCTCACGCCACCGTTCGACAAGACGGCGAAGGACCCCGGGTACATCAAGGGCTACCTGCCGGGCGTTCGCGAGAACGGCGCGCAGTACACCCACGCGGCGTTGTGGGCCGTGCTGGCCACCGCGCTGCAGGGCGACGGCGACCGCGCCCTCGAGCTGTATCAGATGATCAACCCGCTCACTCACGCCGCATCACCCGAGGGCGTGGACACCTACAAGGTGGAGCCGTACGTCGTGGCGGCCGATGTCTACACGGCCACCGGACACCTCGGCCGGGGCGGATGGACGTGGTACACGGGCTCGGCCGCGTGGATGTATCGGGTGGGGCTCGAGACGATCCTCGGCTTCATCAAACACGGCGACACCCTCACGATCGACCCGTGCATTCCGCGCGCGTGGCCCGAGTACGCAATCGAGTACCGGCACGGGTCGGCGACGTACGCGATCACGGTGCGGAATGGCGGGTCGGGGTCGGAAGTGGCGCGAGTGACCGTGGACGGTGCCGACCGTCCGGATCACGTGATCCCGCTCGCGGACGACGGCCGCCGGCACGAGGTGGTGGTGGAGCTGGGGCGGTAGCGGTATCCAGAATGACGTGGCGCGTCCGTGACGAACCGTTCGGCACGCGGACGTCCGATCATCGCGCCGCCGCCACCGCGCTTGACAACGTTCGTGCACGCGGCGATCTACGTCATCGGTGCGATACGAGCCGGCCGAACATCGGCCGGCGTCGTCTTTTTCACATGTGACGTGAGTGTGCTGGTGGGGCTCGTCGGTCCTGGTCGCCTGACGCATGCGCTGGGCGTTGCCGTCCTTTTCGCCATCGCGGTCGCGCCGGCGCGCAACCCGCTCGGCGCGCAGCGGCGGCAGCAGGAGTTCACGCAGCAGGGGCTCCTCGTCGCGCCATTCCAGAGCGCTGACAGGAAGCTCGGCAACAGGATTGCCGACGAGATCCGCGGGCGCGTCGAGAAGGCCGGCAACAAGCGGGAGCTCGACGTCATCAGCGAGAAGGCGATGACGATGGCGCTGTTCAACGCGGGCTTCCCGGCGGACCAGGTGCCCGACCTCTCGCAGGTGCGCGCGCTGTCACGCTACCTGCGCGCCGATGAGTACCTCATGGGCACGGTCGACAGGACCCCGGCCGGGTATCGGGTGCGCGCGATGCTCATCCTCGCGCGCGACGTGCGCATGCGGCAACCGCTACCCGGCGTGGTCGATGGCGACGCCGATCGCGCCGCCGCGCGCGTGGCCGCCGCGGTCACGGAAGCCAGGCGTCAGCTCACGCCGCAGCGTCGGTGCGAGAACCATCTGCGTGAGGGTCGCGCGAACCAGGCCATCGAAGCCGCCCGCGACGGGGTGCGGAGCTACGCCCGCTCGACGCTCGCCCGCCGCTGTCTGCTCGCCGCCTATCTCGCGGTGGGCACCGGTGCCGACACCGTGCTCGGGGCGGCTGGCGAGATGCTGCGCGTCGACTCGACGAGCTTCTACGCGCTCGAGGGAGCCGCGCAGGCGTACGACGTGATGAAGCAGAAGGACCGCGCGGCCGACCTGTGGCTCCGGCTGCAGCGAAGCGACTCGACGGACATCGAGCTCGGCCAGCGCGTCGTGACGGCGCTGCTGTACGATGGCAACTCCCAGCGCGCCGAGCCGCTCGTGGCGACGCTGTCCGACGCGGCGCCCGAGCACCAGGGTCTCCTGCGGCTCCGGTGGCAGGTGTTGTTCGCCAACAAGTCGTGGAAGGAGGCGACGCGGATCGGCGGCATGCTGCTCGCCACCGATTCGCTCTCGACCGCGGACTCGACGTTCCTGCTGCGCCTCGCGACCGCGTACAAGGCGAACGGCGACGCGGTGCGCGCGGTCGAGGTGGCCGCGCGCGGGCTGCAGGCCTTCCCGAAGGATGCGCGCCTGCTCTCGCTGTACGTCCAGCTCGTGCGCGGCGAGGCCGTGGACGGCCTAACGCGGGGGCTCGCCGCGTTCCCGCAGAACGCCGAGTTCAAGGTGATGCAGGCCCAGGACCTCAAGACGCGCGGCAAGGCGGAGGAGTCGGTGGATGCGATGCGCGAGGCGCTGGCGCTCGACTCCACGATCGAGCACGGGCACGTGCAGCTCGCGCGCGCGCAGGCGGAGCTCGGGCAGAACGACAGCGCCTTCGCCACGCTGAAGCGCGGGCTCGCCGCCGGCGAGGACAGCGCGCTCGTGGCGCAGTTCGCGCTCGCGCGCGGCAACCTGCTGTACCAGGCGGCCAATCGCACGCGCATGCGCCCGGACTACATGCTCGCGATGCGCTTTCTCTCGCTGGCCGACACCGTTCAGCAGTCGCCGCGCGCGAAGCTGCTGATGGGCGCGGCCGCCCTCTCGGTGGCCCAGAGCGCGGCGACCGATGCGCCGAAAACGAAGGACTGCGAGCTGAGTCGCCTCGCCTCCGACATGCTCGCGATCGCGCAGCCGAATCTCGCCGCCGGTGTGGAAGTCGCCGCCGAAGCGGTGAAGCAATACCAGGATTACCTGGCGCAGCTCCAGCCCATTTCCGCCAAGCAGGTGGAAGTGTTCTGCAAACCATAGGGAACGGGGAACGGAACAACCCCTCGGGAAGCTTCGGCCTCCCGAGGGGTTGTCGTTTCGCGGAGCCCGCAGCGAGCAGCCCCGGTTCCCCGTTCCCCGTTCCCCGTTCCCCGTTCCCCGTTCCCCGTTCCCCGTTCCCCGTTCCCTCTTCCCCGTTCCGGGTTCCCGGTTTGTTCCCCGATTCCCGGTTCCCCGCGAAGCGGTTACCCTACCTGTTCATGTCCCATCACCGCCGTTTTCCATACCTGCCGCCGCGCATCGAGGGGCTCGCGGCGCTGGCAATGAACATTTCGTGGAGCTGGAGCCGGAGCGCGCGCGCGCTGTTCGCGATGATCGACGAGCCGCTCTGGCACTTCACGCGACACAACCCGATCATGCTGCTGCGGCGCGTCCACCCGGAGCGTCTCGGCGCCGTCGCCCGCGATCCGCAGTTCCTCGAGGTTTACGATCGGCTCATGCGGAAGCTCGATCGCGAGCACACCAATCACGGGACGTGGTTCTGGAACAACCACCCCGACCTGGGTGAGCGTCCCATCGCCTACTTCTGCGCCGAGTTCGGGCTCCACGCCTCGGTGCCGATCTACTCGGGCGGCCTCGGCGTGCTCGCCGGCGACCACTGCAAGGCGGCGTCGGACCTCGGTGTTCCGCTCGTGGGCGTCGGCCTGTTCTACACGAAGGGCTACTTCGACCAGCACCTGCGCCTGGATGGCTGGCAGGAAGACTCGGACGAGATGTTCGACCCCACGAGCGCGCCCCTCGAGCAGGTGTTCGGCGCGGGGCAGAAGCCGTGGCTGGCCGTCGTCAACACGCACGGCCGCGACGTGCACGTGGGCGCCTGGCGGATGATGGTGGGGCGCGTGCCGGTCTACTTCCTCGACACGAACCTCGAAGAGAACGATCCCGAGGATCGCGAGCTGGCGAGCAAGCTGTACGCCGGCGGCCCCGATCTCCGGCTGCGCCAGGAGTGGATACTCGGCGTCGGCGGGGTGCGCGTGCTGCGCGCGGTGGGCATCGAGCCGGCGGCCTGGCACGCCAACGAAGGCCATGCGGCGTTCATGCTCGTGGAGCGCGTGCGCGAGCTCGTGCTGCAGGGCGTGGAGTTCGACGACGCGGTGTCGCGGGTGCGCGCGACGAGCATCTTCACGACGCACACGCCGGTGCCCGCCGGGCACGACAGCTTCTCCGTCGACCAGGTGGCCGATTGCACGGGGCCGATCTGGGATGAGATGAAGGTGCCGCGCGAGCGCGTGATGGATTTCGGCCGGCACCCCGTCGAGAACCACGGGCAGTTTCACATGACCGTGACGGCGATTCGTCTTTCATCGCACGTCAACGGCGTGGCGAAGCGGCACGGCGAGGTGTCGCGCGACATCTGGCGGCCGCTGTGGCCCGAGCGCTCCGCGGACCAGGTGCCGATCGGGCACATCACCAACGGCGTGCACCTCGCGACGTGGATGGCGCGGGACGTCATGGAGCTCCTCGACCGCCATCTGGGGCAGGGCTGGGGCTCGCGTCTGGATGAGCCCGGTTTCTGGGATTGCGTGCTCTCCATCGACGATGGGGAGCTGTGGATCATGCACCATCGGATGAAGCGCCGGCTCATGGGGTTCATTCGCGAGCAGGCGCGTCGCCGCTGGGCGAGGCAGTGGAAGGAGGCGGCGCACGTCGTGGGCGCCGGCACGCTGCTCGACCCGAACGCGCTCACGATCGGCTTCGCCCGACGATTCGCGACCTACAAGCGGGCGAGTCTCATCTTCGAGGACCTCGAGCGGCTCCGCGACCTGCTGACCAACCAGCGTCGTCCCGTGCAGCTCATCTTCGCCGGGAAGGCACACCCGTCGGACAATCCGGGGAAGGAGATTCTGCAGCAGGTCTACAATTTCAGCCGCGATCCGAGCCTCGAGGGGCGTGTGGCGTTCATCGAGGACTACGATCTGCACGTTGCGCACGTGCTCGTGCAGGGCGTCGACCTCTGGATGAATCTCCCGCGCGTGCCAATGGAAGCGAGCGGCACGAGCGGAATGAAGGCGGCGCTCAACGGAGTGCCGCAGCTCTCGACGCTCGACGGCTGGTGGCCCGAGGCGTTCGATGGGCGGAACGGTTGGGCGATCCCGACGGCGGCGCGCGGGACCGATGCGGACCGCGAGGACGTCGAGCGGCTGTACATCCTGCTCGAGCGCCATGTGGTTCCGCTTTTCTACGATCGGAACGAAGATGGGGTACCGGTGGGCTGGGCGCAGAAGATGAAGCACGCGCTCCGCGTGGCCGGCTCGGAGTTCACGGCGCGCCGAATGTTGCAGGAGTACGTGACCGAGTACTACGTGCCGTCGGTGCGGGGCGACGCGGCCTGTGATGATCCACCGACGGCCTGAGATGTCGACGGCGTGGAACGACTTCGGCCGGAGCGGGGATCGAGGAACCGGGGCTGATGGCTGAGAGCTGATGGCCTGCTGAGAGCGGCTTGCTAGCGGTGACATGATGACAGCGAGACGGAAGCGCGGAACGGAGACGACGGGCGAGGAGACTGGTGACTCGCCGCGAATGGGCGAGCTCGACAGCAATGAGGTCGTTTACTCTGCCGAGGCGGCGGCACCGCCGGGGCGGGGGGAGATCGCGGGCGACCGCGAGATAGAGGTGGACGCGGCGTTCGTTCGGCCGTTCCCCGACGACGTGACCCTCGCCGTGGACGCGGCCGATACGTCGGCATCCCTCGAAACTGCCACCGTCGATGCCGTCGCGGGCGTGCGGATCACGCCGCGCGTGCCCAGCGATGCGACGGCCGCGCCGATCCCCTTGTTCACCGACGACGGGCGCGTCGTGTCGGTCGTCCATCTCGTCGCCGAGCTCGCACCGTTCGCGCGCACCGGCGGGCTCGGCGAAGCGGTGAGGAGTCTCGCCGAGTTCCAGTCGGCGTCGGGGATCCCGACGGCGATCATCATGCCGCTCTACCGTCAGGTCCACGCCGTGGCGCCGAGCCTGGAGCCGGTGGGCGAGCCGTTCCTGGTGCGGATGGGCCCGCACCTGGAAGAGGCGCGCCTGCTGCAGATCACGCCCGAGCGTCGCTCGCGGCCGCGTGGCGGCCCGAAGATCTACTTCCTCGACCACCCGCACTTCTTCGACCGCGCGGGGATCTACGGCGAGAACGGGTACGACTACCCGGACAACGCGCGGCGCTACGCCTTCTACTCGCTGGCGGCCCTGCTGGCACTCCCGCGCATCGCGCCGCACGCGCCGGTGATCCTCCACGCGCACGACTGGCACACCGCGCTGGCGTCGGTCTACCTGCGCACGTACTTCATGGGCGACCCGTACTATCGCCAGATGCGCACCGTGCTGTCGGTGCATAACGCGGGGTTCCAGGGGCAGTTCCCGGCGCGCACGATGGCCGACGTGGGGCTGCCGTGGGAGCTCTACAACTACCGGCAGCTCGAGTGGTACGACCGGGTGAACTTCCTCAAGGGCGGGCTCACCTTCTCGGACGTGGTGACGACCGTGAGCCCCACGCACGCACACGAGCTGCGCACGCCATTCGGCGGGTTCGGCCTGCACGACACGTTCATCGGACTCCGCGACCGGTTCGTCGGCATCGTGAACGGGATCGACCAGCGCGTGTGGGACCCGGCCACCGACAAGCAGATCACGACGCATTACACGCGCGACACGCTCGACCTCAAGAAGAAGTGCAAGGCGTCGCTGCAGCGCATCTTCGGGCTCAAGCAGCGGGCGAACATCCCGATCTTCGCCATGAGCGCGCGGCTGACCTACCAGAAGGGGCTCGACCTCATCCTCGGCTACAACGACTACTTCGCGCTCGACGCACAGTTCCTCTTTCTCGGCGCCGGCGACCCGCGCTACGAGGCCGAGCTGAAGGAGTTGTCGGAGCGCGCGCCGGGGCGCATCGCGTGCGAGTTCAACTTCACGGAACGGCTCGAGCACCGGTTGATGGCGGGCGCCGACATGTGCCTCATGCCGTCGCAGTACGAGCCGTGCGGGCTCACGCAGATGCGCGCGCAGCGGTACGGCACCATTCCGGTCGCGCGCCGTGTCGGCGGTCTCGCGGATACGATCGAGGACGGTGTCACCGGCTTCCTGTTCGACGGTTACACGTCGGAGGAGTTCATGCACGCCGCCGTCCGCGCCCTCGACCACTATCACGACCGGCCGGCCTGGCGCGGGATGATGCGCGAAGCGATGTCGCGAGACTTCGGGTGGGAACGATCGGAGGCACGGTATCGGGAGGTGTACCGGCGCGCGCTGGGAGTCGGAGCTGGCGTGGCATCATGACAACACTGCGTGCTGACAGCACGTAGCGCTCGCTCCCTGCCTTGGCACCCCAACTCGATATCACGATGGACTTCGTCCTCACGCTGCATAGCCACCTCCCGTACGTCCTGAACCACGGCCGTTGGCCGCACGGGAGTGACTGGATCACCGAGGCGGCGATCGACACCTACCTGCCGCTCATCGAGTCGCTACGCGCGCTCGATGCCGACGGCGTGAAGGCGCCGGTCACCATCGGTTTCACGCCGGTGCTCGCGAACCAGTTGGCGAGCGACACGTTTCGCGGCGAGCTGGAGCTGTACTTCGAGCAGCGGCTCACCGCCTGCGACGAGGCGCCGGCATCGCTGCGCGAGACGGGCGATGCGCATCTCATTCCGCTCGTCGACTACTGGCGCGAGCGCCTCACGCGGCTGCGCGCGCTGTTCCGGTCGATCGATGGCGACATCATCGCGGTGTTCCGCGATTTCGAGGCGCGCGGCCGCCTCGAGACCATCGGGTCCGCGGCGACGCACGGCTTCCTGCCGCTGCTCGCGCGCGACGAGAGCATCCAGTTGCAGCTCGATGTCGGCCGGCGCGAGCACGAGCGCCTGTTCGGCCGCGTGCCGCGCGGATGCTGGGTGCCCGAGTGCGCGTACCGGCCGCGCGGGCCGTGGAAGCCGCTGCCCGAGGCGCCGGAGACCGGTACGCGGCCAGGGATCGAGGAGTATCTGGCCGCCGCGGGGTTCAGCTTCTTCTTCGCCGACGCGCACATGGCACGCGCCGGCAGTCCGCTCGGGCTGTACGGGCAGATGGTGGCGGGTGAGCTCGAGCACGTCGCATCACCCGATGCGCGGTGGGAAGCCACGCGCACGCCGTATCGGGCCTACCGCGTGACCTCGGCCTACACGCCGCAGACCGTCACCGTGTTCATCCGCGACCCGGAGTCGTCGGCGCAGGTGTGGAGCCGGCACCAGGGATACCCGGGCGACGGCCGCTATCTCGAGTTCCACAAGATCCGCTGGCCCGGCGGTCTCAAGCTCTGGCGCGTGACCGGCAGCGGCGTGGACCTCGGCCAGAAGGAGCCGTACGACCCGCCGACGGCGAGCGCGATCGCGGCCGCCCACGGCGCGCACTTCGCGAGCCTGCTCGCGACCATCGCGGCGACGCACCCGTCCACCCGTCGCGGGGTGGTGGTCGCACCGTTCGACACCGAGTTGTTCGGCCACTGGTGGCACGAGGGACCCGAGTTCCTCGGCGACATGTATCGGTCGCTTCGCGCACAGCCCGCGGTGCGGCCGGTGACGGCGTCGGAGCATCTCGCGGCCAATCGCACACGCCCGGGGCTGCGCCTGGCCGCGGGGTCGTGGGGCGCCAACGGCGACTACAGCATGTGGCTCAACGCCCAGACGGCGTGGACGTGGCCACGCATCTGGGCGCTCGAGGAGCGGTTCTGGACGCTCGCGCGTGAGGCGATCGAGTTCCCGGCGGCGCACGAGGCGCTCGCGCAGGCCGCGCGCGAGCTGCTGCTCGTGCAGTCGTCGGACTGGCAGTTCATCATCTCGACCGGCGCGGTGACCGACTACGCCATTCGCCGCTTCAACGGTCACGCCGATGACTGCGACCAGCTGTTCTCGGCCATCCGCGACGGCCTGGCGACCGGCGACCTGACGCGCGCGACGAACCTCGCCCTCGAGCTCCGCGCGAGAGACGATCTGTTTCCGAACGTACTGGATTCGGTGAGAGCCGTTCTGTCGGGAATAGGTACGGGCGGGGCGGGGACGGAGGACAGGGGGGCGGGAACGGGGAACAGGGAAACGGGAACGGGGAACAGGGAACCGGAAACCGACAGGCAGGAGCGCAGCGTCGGTGCGCGCCGGACCTGATCGCACAGTCGCAGCTCCGGTTCCCCGCTCCCTGTTCCCTGTTCCCGGTTAGTCATGCGCTCCATCGTCATTCACGGCCACTTCTACCAACCGCCGCGCGAGAATCCGTGGCTGGAGGAGATCGAGCGCGAAGCCTCGGCCGCGCCGTACCATGACTGGAATGCGCGCATCGAGCAGGAGTGCTACCGCGCCGTGGTGGCCGCGCGCGTGCTCGCACCCGACGGGCGCATCAGCCGCATCGTCAACACGCTCGAGCACCTGAGCTTCAACTTCGGGCCCACGTTGCTCGAGTGGATGGAGCGTGCCGCGCCCGACACCTACCAGCGCATCCTCGAGGCCGATCGCGCGAGCCTCGCGCGCCTCGGTCACGGCAACGCGATCGCGCAGCCGTACCACCACGCGATTCTCCCCCTCAGCAGCCGGCGCGACAAGGTCACCGAGGTGCGATGGGGGATCGCGGACTTTCGCCGGCGGTTCGGCCGCGACCCCGAGGGGATGTGGCTCCCCGAGACGGCGCTCGACGACGAGACGCTCGACGTGCTCGCGCAGGAAGGGATCCGCTTCACGATCGTTGCGCCCGGCCAGGTGCAATCCGTGCCGAACGACGGACATCCGGGCCGGTACACGACGTCGAACGGCCGCACCATCGCGCTCTGCATCTACGATGGTGAGATCTCGCACGGCATCGCGTTCGGCGGGCTGCTGAGCGATGCACACGTCTGGGCGAAGCGCATGCTCGCGCGCGCCGGGCGGCGGACGCCACGCGGGAGCGAGGTGGTGCAGGCGGAACCGGATCACTGGGAGCCCGACCCGCTGAGCGACGGTGGCACGCGGCCACTTGCCGGCGGCCTGGCGCTGGGCGTCGGCGACCCGTCGGCTGTCGCAGCCACCCAGGAGGCCGCGCGTCAGTTCCGCGCCCGCCGTCATCCACTCGTCTCGGCCGCGACCGACGGCGAGACGTACGGGCATCACCACAAGTTCGCCGAGATGGCGCTCGCGCGCGTGCTGCTCGAGCTCGAAGCGACGCCCGCCGTGCGCGTGGAGAATTTCGCGTCGTACCTGGCGCGCCACCCGGCGGTGGATGACGTCCAGATCGTGGCACCGAGCGCGTGGAGCTGCGCGCACGGTGTGGAGCGGTGGCGCTCGAACTGCGGCTGCCACATGAAGGCGGGCACGAGCCAGGAGTGGCGCACGCCTCTTCGCGACGCGATCACCACGCTCGCCGATGGGCTGCACGAGGTTTACGACCGCGAGGCGCGCCGCTGGTTCGACGACCCCTGGGCGGTGCGCGATGCGTACGGCGAGGTGGTGGCGACGCCGGAGAAGATCGAGCCGTGGGTGGCCACTCGCGTGCGCCCCAGCGCGGACGGCGCGAGCGGGGGCGGCGGCGATCGGTCGCCCGACTCCCGAGCCCCGAGCCCCGCGTCCCTCCTGGAGATGGAACGCGGCGCCCTCCGCATCTTCACCTCATGCGCGTGGTTCTTCGACGACATCGGGGGCCTCGAGCCGATCGAGGTGCTGCGTTATGCCGCGCGCGCCATCGAGCTCGCCGGTGCCGATGGCGCGCGGCTCGAAGAGGCGTTCGTGGGGCGGCTTGCGGATGCGGTGAGCAACGAGCCGGGCGTGGGAACCGGGCGCGACGTCTATCTCAAGATGGCAAAGCCGACGTTGAACCAGTTCGCTCGCGTCGCCGGGTCGGTCGCGGCGGCTCGGCAGCTGGCCCCGGCTGATCCACGTTCCGTCGATGCCGGCCCGGTGCTGCTCGTCGCGGCCGATGGCGACCGGATCAAGCTCCGGCAGATTCGGACGGGGGAGCACGACACGTTCGAGACACGGGTTGTCGGCGGAGTGCTCACCGACGAGCAAGCGGCTTCCGCCGGTGAAGTCGCTTCGCCCACGGCGGTCGCCGCGACGGTCCACGCGCTGCACGCTGCGGACGGGCGTGGCGCCAGGAGCCCGGCCGTCGAGCTCACGCTGGCCGAGATGACCGAGCGCCAACACGTCGTGATCTCCGACGCCGTGCGTCGCCAACTCATAGCGCGAGCCTTCGACCCGTCGACGCTCGCCGAGCTGGCACGATCGGGGCGAGCGCCGCGCGACCACATCCGAGGCGTGCTCGAAGCAGCGATGCCGACGCTCCGCCACGATCGATCGGCCCGGAACGTCGCGCACGTTCTCGCGCTGCTCGACCTGCTCGAGTTCGAGGGAATGCACGTGCCGTTCGACGCGCAGACGCAGTTCTATGACGTGTATCGCGGCGACGGCTCACCCGCGCAGTCGCGCACCGTTCTCGAGCCCATCGCGATGCGGCTGGGCTTCGCGCCCAGTAGCGCGGCGTCGCCGGCACCAACGACGCAGGCTGCTGGCGTCGGCCGGTAGTAGGCCGTCGTCCGTAGCCGGGTCGTAGCAGCTCCTGCCAGCCATGCCGACGGGTGGTCGGCGCCATCCCGGTTGGACTTCACCACGATGAACGGCGACAGCCCGTGCCGCCTTGACATTAGCTGTTGCGAATACCCAAATTAGCTACCACTAAATTCATAGATGTGAGCAGCTAACTCGGCTCTGGCCGACCCACGCATCAGCTCATGCCAGCCAGACCCGTCCTTCGATCCGTTGCCCTCCTGTCACTGGCGTCAGCGCTATCGGGCTGCGACCAGCTCGCCACCGAAGCCCCGCTCGACGCCGACATCTTCGACGCCGCGGTCCCCGGCCTCACGCAGGCCGAGGCGGCGGCGTTTGCTCGCGGCGACGAGGAGTTCGCCCGTCGTTTCGCGCCGAGCACCGGGCTGGGCCCGATCTTCAACAACGCGTCGTGCGCCTCGTGCCATAGCGGTGACGGCCGCGGCAGACTCGACAACGCGCTCCAGCGGATCGGAACGCCGGCAAACGACCACCTGCGTCCGAGCGGCGGTCCACAGATCCAGGACAAGGCGATTCCCGGCGCCGAACCCGAGCGCGTGCCCGCGGGAGCCGCCGTCTCGCTCCGGCTTCCGCCCCCGGTCTTCGGTGTCGGCCTGATCGAGGCGATCCCGGAGGCCACGATCCTCGCGCAGGCGGACCCCAACGACCGCGATGGGGATGGGATTTCAGGCCGGCCGAACCGGGTGGCGCCGGCTGACTACGTGGGGTATAACGAGCCCGGTGGTGGCTCCGGGTCCCGGCTCGGCCGATTCGGAAGAAAGGCTCAGATCTCGAGCCTCCTCGAGCAGGTCGTGGAGGCCTACCACCAGGACGTCGGCATCACGTCCGACTTCCGGCCCGTCGAGAACCGCAACCCGCTCTCCAGCGTTCCGATCGAAGCCGTCGACCGCGCCGCCGATCCGGAGATTCCGGCGGCCACGGTGCAAGCCGTCGTGCACTACGTTCGCACCCTCGCACCGCCGCATCCGGGCGCCGAGACAGCGGAGCGGGAGGAGGGGCGCGTGCTGTTCGGATCGGTCGGATGCGCGAAGTGTCATACGCCGTCGCTCCGGACGGGGGCGAGTCCGGTCGCCGCGCTCGCCAGGAGGCCGGTGGAGCTCTACTCCGACCTGCTGCTGCACGACATGGGAGACGGTCTGGCCGACAACCGCCCCGACGGCCTGGCCACGGGTCGGGAGTGGCGAACCACGCCGTTGTGGGGGCTGCGCCTGATGCGACGGTTCCTGAATGGCCAGGCGCTGCTGATGCACGACGGCCGCGCGCGAAGTGTCGAGGAGGCCGTGCTGCTGCACGGCGGCGAGGCGGGTGCCTCGCGCGACGCGTTCGCCGGCCTCCCCCTGGCGCAGCGCCGTGCGTTGCTCGAGTTCGTCGAGTCGCGATGAGTGATCCGTCGCCCGGCGCGCCCCCGCACATCGGCCGGCGCGCCTTCGTAGAACGCTCCGCGGGAACGCTACTGGGTCCGCCGATCGCCACGCTCCTCGCGGCGTGTGCCTCGCTCGTCACGCGCACGGTGACGCCGGTGAACGGCACGCTCCGGCTCGCGCTCGCCCACTACCCCGAGCTCGCCGAGACCGGCGGGTCGCTGAAGGTGGTGCCGGCAGGAGCGACCGAGCCGATCTACGTCCTCGCACTCGGAGACGGCGGCTTCGCCGCCCTGTCGCCGATCTGCACGCACCTGGGCTGCACCGTCGAGATCCAGGCCGCTCGCCTCGTGTGCCCGTGTCACGGCTCCACCTACGAGCGCGACGGCCGGGTCGTGCAGGGACCGGCCCAGCGGGCACTCGCCCGGTACCGCGCGGAGCTCGGGCCCGACGGCGTGCTGGTCATCCACCTGGGGACACGCACATGAGCGACGCCCGTCCCATCCGCGTTAGGCCGCGTGCCGCCGCGGTCGCCCTGCGCCGACGACCGGTGGCGCTCGCGCTCTCGTTCGCGGCGGCGCTCGTGGTCATCGATCCACTCCCGGCCCAACAGCCAGACACCGCGCGCGCTGCCCGCGACACCGCCGAGCGCCCGTTCGTGCGCGGCGGCGTCTACGACAAGCCGTTCCTCACCCGGCTGGGCGGGCGCACGGCCATCGGCGGGTACGCCGAGGCGCACGCCCGCTGGGAGCGCGTGGATGGCCGGCGCGACGCCGCCGGCTTCGAGGCGAAGCGCTTCAACATCTTCACCAATACCCGGGTGAGCGACTTCGTGCGGATCGGGGCGGAGCTCGAGTTCGAGGATGGCGGGCGCGAGGTCAAGCTCGAGTACGCGGCCATCGACGTGCGGATTCACCCGTCGCTCACGCTGCGCGGCGGCATGCTGCTGTCGCCGTTAGGCAGGTTCAACCTGTCGCACGACAGCCCGCTCAACGCGTTCACCGACCGGCCACTCGTGTCGACCGAGCTCCTCGGCGTGGCGCTCTCGGAGCCCGGCGTGGGTGTGCTCGGCCAATTCGGCTTCGCCCGGAGCGCGCGGCTCACGTACGAGCTCTATGCGACGAACGGCTTTCACGACGGCCTGATCACCGACTCGGAGGCCGGGACGCGCATCCCGCTGGGCCGCGGGAACTTCGAGGACAACAACGGGTCACCGGCGTTCGTGGGCCGGCTGGCCGTGAGCCCGCGCGTGGGGTACGAGATTGGCGTGTCGGCGCATCGCGGCGCCTACAACCTGTTCGACGAGGAGGGCGTGCGCATCGATGCGCGGCGCGACCTGTCGATCGTCGCGCTCGACGCGGAGGCGCGCGTGCTCGGCGTGCACCTCGGCGGCGAGGCCGCCGTCGCATCGATCGACGTCCCGCCGGGCCTCGTCGGGATCTACGCATCCGCGCAGCGCGGCGCATACGTCGACGCCGTGCTCCCTTTCGGCCGCGGTTGGGTGCGAACGATGCCCGCCTCGACGTTCGCCCTGAAGATGCGGTACGATCACGTCGATTTCGACGCCGACCGGGTCGGCCAGACGTCGTCGCAGCTCTCGTTCGGCATGAACTTCCGTCCGACCGAGGACTCGGTGCTGAAGCTCGACTACGTTCGCGGGCGGGGCCGGGATGAGTTCAACAACCTCGCCGAGCACGCGTTCCTGCTTTTCTCGATAGCGACATATTTCTAGCGGTCAGCCGACAGCCGACAGCTAACGGCTAACAGCTGACGGCTTACGGCTCGCGCCTACGGCGCGCCGCTCGCGCCGACGAGGCTCACCGCCAGCGCCACTCGCCCATTTCCACGATCCTCTCCCCCCGCGCCCTCAACCGCGCGCTCCTCGCCCGGCAGATGCTGCTCGACCGCGAGGAGACGAGCGCGGTCGCGGCCATCGAGCGACTCGCCGGCATGCAGGCGCAGCTCGCGCGACCGCCGTTCGTGGGCCTCTGGACGCGGCTCCGCGACTTCCGCCGCGCCGAGCTCGCGGCCGCGCTGCGTCGCCGCAACGTCGTGAGGGTGACCGGAGTCCGCGCCACGCTGCACCTCATGACCGCCGCCGACTACGCCGCGCTGCGGCCAACCTTCCAGCCGGCGCTCGAGCGCGCGATGCTCGCCGTCCTCCGCGACCGCGCGGCGGCGCTCGACATGGACGCGGTCGAAGCCGACGCGCGGGCGTTCTTCGGCCGCGCGCCCGCCACCTTCGATGCGCTGCGCGGCCACCTCGCGCGCACGTACCCGAACGGCGACGTGCGCGCGATGGCGTACGCCAGTCGCACTCGGCTTCCGCTCGTCCAGGTCCCCACCGATGCGACGTGGGCGTTTCCCGCCGCGGCGGACTTCGCGCTGGCCGATGGTTGGCTGGCAAAGAAGGTTCCGCGAACGGCTGCCACTCCCCACGCCCTCGTGCTGCGCTACCTCGCCGCGTTCGGGCCGGCCACGCCGGGTGACGCGCAGGTGTGGTCGGGGCTCGGCGGGTTGCGCGAGGTGTTCGAGGAACTGCGGCCGCGGCTCGTGACCTTCCGCGATGCGCGCAATCGCGAGCTGTTCGACCTCCCCGACGCGCCTCGACCGCCGGAGGACACCCCCGCGCCGGTTCGCTTCGTCCCGGAGTTCGACAACCTCGTGCTGTCGCACGACGATCGCACGCGCATCGTCGCGGAGGCACACCGCCCGCGCGTCACGTTGAAGAACCTGCAGGTGCGCGCGACGTTCCTCGTGGATGGCGTGGTGGCCGGCACCTGGGCGTCGGAACGAAAGCGCAAGGCGGCGGTCCTGGTGATCGAGCCGTTCGCCGCCGTCCCCAAGCGCGTACGCGCGGCGCTCGAGCAGGAAGGCGAGACGCTCCTTGCGTTCCTCGACGAGGACGCGGGGGAGCGGGTGGTCCGCTGGTCGTCCTGAAGCCCGAATCAGGCCGAGTCCCGGGACAGCGAAACGGGGGTGGAAGGCGGAGCGTTCGCCACGAGGCGAGCGCGACCCGGCGGAGCGGCGCGGCGCCTAACGCGCCGCGGTGCTGTCGTCCTCCCGCCGGCACGGCAGCGAGAAGGCGAACACCGACCCCTGCTCCGGGAACTCGGCCCATGCGCGTCCGCCGAATCCGCTCACGGTGTCGCGGATGATGCTGAGCCCGAGTCCCGTGCCGTCGACGTCGGGCATGCTCACCTCGTGCGCGCGGAAGAAACGCTGAAAGAGGCGCTCCCGCGCGTCGGGCGGCACGCCGATGCCGTTGTCCGCCACCTCCACCACGACCTCGCCGGGCGCGCCGTCCTGCATGACCAGGCGCCCGCGTACCTCCGCCCACCGCTCGGGCGCGGAGGGGTCGGAGTACTTGACGGCGTTCGCGAGGAGGTTCGTTAGGCAGAGCTCCACCGCGGCCGCGCTCACCTCCACCCCCGGCAGCTCGGGGTCGATCCGGATCGTGACCCCCCGGGCACGGGCCGCGGCCCGAACCTGGCGCGCCGCCTCGTGCGCGGCCTCGGGCAGGCGCACGTTCCGCTGCTGGCGCGTGTCGATCGCCGCGCCGGTGAGCACGAGCAGGTTGTCGAGCACCACGCGCATGCTCTCCATGTTGCGCAGCACCACCTCGTTCAGTCGCTGTCGCTCCTCGCTGCTGACCTCCGGCATCTCGAGGATCTGCGCGGCCCCGAGCGCGGCGCCGATGCGGTTGCGCAACTCGTGCGTGAGCGCGCGATTGAACGTCCGCAGCCGCTCCTCGCGCTCGGCTACCTGCGCGCGCGCGAGCATCAGGAACTGCGTCGTGGTCGCCTGCTGGATGACGGAGATTGCCTGGAACAGCCGCCGCGCGCACGTGACCAGCTCGCCACGCGAGCACTCCTCCTCGATCGCGTCCGCCGCCTCGGCGAGAAACTGAAAGAGGATCCCGCCGAGGATCTCGTACTCCTTGAGGAGTTGATGCTCATCGAACCCCTGCGTGTGCCGCAGCGCGCCCAGCTCCATCGCCTTCGCGATCACCGGCGTCTCGGCGAGCACCGGCCGGGTCGGATCCTCGATGTAGTCGGCCACGCCGAGCAGCAGGAGGGGGACGTGGTCGATGAGGTCGTCGGTCGGGAAGATCTGGTTCGGCGCGAGGGCGACCCGATCGGCGATCCGGAGCAGCCAGCGCCCGGTGAGCGCGTCGCGTTGCTCGCGGAGCCGGGCGGCGATCGTGACGGCGAGCGGACAGTCGGTCGTGGTATCCATCGGCAGACCTGTGTGTTGCGACAATTACCGCGTGGCGACGGGCGCACGCTACGGCGCTGGAAAACGTAACCCCGGGGCAGACGGGTGGCACGTCTCGGGAGGCGGGCCGATTAGCTTCAGCCGACAGCCGACAGCCGACAGCCGACAGCCGACAGCCGACAGCCGACAGCCGACAGCCGACAGCCGACAGCCGGAAGCCGCTGGCCGAGCGAGCAGCGGAGCAAGCAGCCAAGCGGGCAGCAAGCGGCCGCAGCAGGCAGCGGTCAGCACCAGCAAGCAGCAACCAGCACGCAGCAACCGAGAGCTATGTCAACTCCGCCAATCAGATTCGCGTTCGGGATTCACCTGCACCAGCCCGTCGGCAATTTCGATCACGTCTTTGCCGACCACGTGCGCGACGTGTATCTGCCGTTCCTCGAGCGGGTGGAGGAGCGTGGGTTTTTCCCAATCTCGGCGCACATCTCGGGGCCACTGCTCGAGTGGCTCGAGCAGCACGACCCCGCGTACCTCGATCGCGTGGGCCGGCTCGCGGCCGATGGCAGGCTCGAGCTGCTGCTCGCGGGTTTCTACGAGCCCGTGCTGGCGTCGCTTCCGCGGCCCGATCGGATCGAGCAGATCGGATGGATGCGCGAGAAGCTTCATGCCCTGTTCGGGATCGATGCGCGCGGGCTCTGGCTCACCGAGCGCGTCTGGGAGCCCGACCTCGCGGCCGACCTCCACGACGCCGGCGTGCGCTACGCACTGCTCGACGATCGCCACTTTCTCGTCAGCGGCTTCGGCCCCGAGCAGATGCACGCCCCGTTCTGGACGGAGAGCGGTGGCAAGCGCGTGGCGATCTTTCCGATCGACGAGAAGCTGCGCTACCTGATCCCGTTCAAGCCGCCCGCCGACACCGCCACCTACCTGCGCCGTCTGCGCGCAGACGGGCACCGGCTCGCCGTGCTCGCCGACGACGGCGAGAAGTTCGGAGGGTGGCCGGGCACGAAGGAGTGGGTATACGGCCGCGGCTGGCTCACGAGCTTCTTCGACACCATCGAGACGCTCGTCGATGCGGGCGAGGTGCGGCTCGCGACGCTGAGCGAGGCGCTCGACGAGGTGCCGAGCAACGGGCTCGCGTATCTCTCGACGGCATCGTACCGGGAGATGGAGGCGTGGTCGCTTCCGCCCGACGCCGCGGTGCGGCTCGCGAAGCTCGAGAACAGCATCGGCGAGGAGCGGCTCGCGGGACCGGAAGGACCGCTCGTGCGCGGCTCCCATTGGCGCAACTTCATCGTGAAGTACCCCGAGTCCAACCGGATGCACAAGAAGATGCTCGCGCTCTCCGCGCTGAGTCGCGAGCGTGGCGACCCCATCGCCGCCCGGCGCGCGATCGGGCGCGCGCAGTGCAACGACGCGTACTGGCACGGTGTGTTCGGCGGCCTCTATCTCCCGCACCTGCGCGACGCGGTCTGGGCACAGCTCGCGCTCGCCGAAGCGACGCTGCGGCGCGGCGAGCTGCTGTCGTACGAGATCGTCGATGTCGACTGCGATGGCAGGAACGAGGTGTGGGTGCATGGCCCGGCGTTCTCCGCCATCGTCGCGCCGCACCGCGGCGGTGCCGTCGAGGAGTACAGCCTGTTCGACGCGCGGACGAACTACGCGAACACGCTCACGCGCCGGCGCGAGGCCTACCACGTCATCGCCTACGAGGAGGCGCGCGCGAGCGAGGGCGCGCACGCGGACGAGCCCCCGCGCTCCGATGCGGCGAAGCGCGACGCAGCGCCGAGCATTCACGACACGGAGCACGGCATCCGGCTCGGCGAGCTGCCGCCGGCTGATCTCGACACGCGGGCGCTGTTCGTCGATCGCGTGCTCCCCGCCGCGCTCGACGCCAGCGCGTACGAACGCGCGGACTACGCGCCGGTGCGCTCATGGGCGCGGGAGCCGCTCGCATTCGCGGTGACGTCGACGCCCGAAGCCGTGGAGGTCCTGCTGAGCGGAACCGGCGGCTTCGAGAAGGTGCTCCGCTTCTCCGCCGAGGGCTCCATCATGGTCTCGTATCGCTGGGATCCGGCCGAGCTGCCCGCGGGCGCCTGGTTCGCTCCGGAGCTGTCGCTGTCACGGCCGCTCGCGCTGCAGCTCACCCCCGAGCCGGCAATGATCTGGCGCTACCAGATCGAGACGATGGCCAAGTCCGAGAAGGGACTCGACCGCACGGTCCAGGGCGAGTCGATCACGCCACTCTGGCCGGCGAGTGCGGGGCTGGCGACCGTGGGCGTGACCCGGTAGGGCCCGGGCGCAGCGCCCCTGGGCCATCTCTGTTGCGCGCCGCCCACGACTGTCGCCTTCGCGCGGCGGTGCCGCGGTGGTCAAGACCAGCGTCGGGTCGCGTTTCGGGCGCCTAACGCACGCGAACGCGCGGGCGGGCCGCGGAACGGTCCCTGCTTTTACTCCGGCCGCGTCACCCTTCCCCCGACGCACGCGTGACGGGGAGGTGCGGTGCGGAGCACGGACGCCCCTCCCGACGGGTGCCTCCCCGTGCGGAATTCCGCCCGCATCTCCTCCACGCGGCGTGCGTGTAGATTCCGCCGTCCATGGCAGTGAGCAACGGCTGGCGGACCCAGGCGGTGGCGTATCTCCCCGGATGAGTCGATCCCGCGCGCGCGGGTGAGCGCATGACGTTGCGGCGCGGCGCGTTCTGGCGGCGCCTCGGGTTGCGTCGCGCGGCCGGAACGCTCGTCACGGTCCCAGGCGTCGAGAGCGTGGAGCTCCGGAACGCGCGCGACCTCCTCGTGTGGCTGCCGCCGGCGTACGCGCGCTCCGAGCGGCGCTTCCCCGTCATCTACATGCACGACGGGCAGAATCTGTTCGACGCCCGCACGAGCTACGCCGAACCGTGGCGCGTGGACGAGGCGATGCTGCGCGCCAGCGCCCGCCGGCGCGAGGCGATCGTCGTCGGCATCCCGAACATGGGCGCCGAGCGCATCGCGGAGTACTCGCCCTATGTGGATGCGAGGGCCGGGGGTGGGAAGGGCGACCTGTATCTCGATTGGGTCATCGGGACGGTCAAGCCGCTCATCGATGAGCGCTTTCGCACGCGCCCCGACCGGGCGCACACCGGCATGGCCGGCTCCTCGATGGGTGGGCTCATCACGCTCCACGCGTACCTGCGCGACCCGTCCGTCTTCGGCTTCATCGCGGCGCTCAGCCCCTCGCTCTGGATCGCCGGACGGAGCATCTTCTCCACCCTCGCGGCGTCGTCGCACACGGCCGGACGGATCTACCTCGACATCGGCGCGCGGGAGGGGAAGGGCGCGCTCGAGGACGCGCACCGCATGCGCGATGCCCTCATCGAGCACGGCTACGCGCTCGGTCCCGAGCTTCGCTGGGTCGAGGACCCCGACGGCCGTCACAACGAGGTCGATTGGGGCCGGCGGTTCGGCGAGGCGCTGCCGTTTCTGCTGCGAGAAGGTTGACTGGCTCGTCCACGGCGCACAGGCCACAGCCCTCCGCCCCGCGTCCCATGCGCCACGAACACGCCGGTTGGCACAGCCCGTCGCTCGGCCGGCGCATGTATCTGCAGGTCATCGGCCACGGCGGTGCGCGTGTCATCGTGTTCCCGACCACCATGGGGACGCACAGCGAGTGGCCCGACCGGCGCATGCACGAGGTGCTGCGCGAGCACATCGACAACGGGTGGATCCAGCTCTACTGCCTCGACCAGGTGCACGACGAGAGCTGGTACGGCAAGCATCTCCACCCGGGAGCGATGGCGTGGCGGCACCTGCAGTACCTGAGCTACGTGGCGGAGGAAGTGCTGCCGTTCTCCCGGAGCCGCAACGACAACGGGTTCGTCATCGCCACCGGCGCGAGCTTCGGGGCGTTTCACGCGGCGAGCCTCGGCTTCCGCTATCCCGAGCGCGTGCATCGCATCATCGGCATGAGCGGCAACTACGACATCAAGCGGTTCACGGCTGGCTACTCCGACGAGAACGTCTACGCCTGCAACCCGTTCGACTTCATGCAGCACGAGCACGACCCCGGCCGGCTCGCCGCGTTCCGTGCGCAGGACATCATCCTCGCCATCGGCGAGGGCGACCCGATGTACGAGAACAACCGGCAGTTCTCGGGAATCCTGTGGAACAAGGGGATCGGCAACGCGCTGCGCACCTGGACGGGCCACGCGCACGACTGGCCGTACTGGGAGCAGATGATCCGACTGTACATCGGCGGTCACGACTGAGCCCGGCCGCCCGACCCACGTTCGCGCTCGCTCCTCGCACCCGCATTCGCTCCAATGGCAAAGCGATCCGCTCGTCCCGCTCGCGCGTACCGCGTCGGCCTCATGGTCGGACGCGAGTGGTCCTTCCCGCCCGCGTTCATCGAAGAGGTGAAGCAGCGCGAGGCCGGCGTCACCGCCGAGTACGTGAAGATCGGCGCGCCGGGGAACGAGGACCCCGTGCCGTACGACGTGATCATCGACCGCATCTCGCACGAGGTGCCGATGTATCGCTCGTACCTCAAGCACGCGGTGCTCGCCGGCACCACGGTCATCAACAATCCGTTCATGTGGACGGCCGACGACAAGTTCTTCGGCGCGTCGCTGATCGCGAAGCTCGGGCTGGCGAGCCCGAAGACGGTGGTGCTGCCGAACAAGGAGTACGTCCCCGGCATCAAGCACGACGAGAGCCTGCGCAACCTCGAGTTTCCGCTCGACTGGCGCGGCATCGTCGGGCACGTCGGCCTCCCGTGCATCCTCAAGGATGCGCACGGCGGGGGCTGGCGCGACGTGTACGTCTGCCGCTCGCTCGAGGAGCTGATCCACCACTACGACCAGTCGGGCCTCCTGACGATGATCGTGCAGGAGTTCATCGAGTGGGAGGACTTCGTGCGCTGCATGTGCCTCGGCCAGGAGGAGATCCTGCCCATGAAGTACGACCCGCGGGCGCGGAAGTACCACGTGGTGCACGACCACCTGTCGCCCGATCTCGGCGAGCGCGTGGTGAGGGACGCCCGCACGATCGTGCGCGCGTTAGGCTACGACATGAACTCGATCGAGTTCGCCGTGCGCGACGGCGTGCCGTACGCCATCGACTTCATGAACCCGGCGCCGGACATGGATGTGAACTCGCTGACGCCCGAGTACTTCCAGTGGGTGGTGACCCACATGGCGGACCTGGCGATCCGTCTGGCGAAGCAGCCGCGGCGGCAGGCGAAGGAGCTGAAGTGGAGTACGGTGTTCACGGCGAGTCGGGGCAATGCGTGACGCGATCGCCGCCTACCACGACCTGCTGACCGACGAGCAGCTCGCCGCCGACTCGCAGGGCATGCTCGACGAGCAGCTTCGCCGGCAGGGGCTCGTCTTCGGCGGCCGCCCGCTGTGCACCGTGCTCCGGCCCCGCTTCTCGAGCCACGAGCGTCACGCGTGGCTCCAGCGGCGCGTGCAGCTCCTCATGCGCGTGTTCGCCAGGGCGTACGACGCCGCCATCGCGAGCGAGGAGTTCCGCCGCCAGTTCATGCTGGCCGAGTGGGAGGAGGCGCTCGTGCGCGACGACCCCGGCTTCCGGAGCCCGAGCCCCACCTCGCGACTCGACACCTTCATCGTCGACGATCCGCTCGAGATGAAGCTCACGGAGTACAACGCGGAGACGCCCGCCGGCGCGGCCTACGGCGACGCACTCACCGACGCGTTTCTCGATCTGCCGGTGATGCGGCGGTTCGCGCGCACGCACGAGCTCACGCCCATGTTCGCACGCCACGGCGTGCTCCACGTGCTGCTCGCGACCTACGAGGAATGGCTCGGCCGCCGCGAGCGCCCGCGCATCGCCATCGTGGACTGGCCCGACGTCCCCACGGTGACCGAGTTCGAGATGTACCGCGACTACTTTCAGTCGCGCGGCATCGACTGCGTGATCGCCAGTCCGCGCGACGCGGAGTATCGCCGCGGCAAGCTCTCGTTCGGCGGCCAGCCCGTGGATCTCATCTACAAGCGGGTGCTCATCCACGAGCTGGTGCAGCATTGCGGGCTCGACAGTCCGATGGTGCGCGCCGTCCGCGAGCGCGCCGTGTGCATGGTGAATGGCTTCCGCTGCAAGATCCTGCACAAGAAGGCGAGCCTCGCGGTGCTCAGCGATGAGCGGAACGCGCACCTGTTCGACGCGGCGGAGCGCGATGCGATCGCCGCGCACGTTCCGTGGACGCGAACGGTCGTGGAACGAAAGACGCGGTATGACGGGCGCGATGTCGATCTCGTCTCGTTCGTGGCGGAACACCGGGACCAGCTCGTGCTCAAGCCCAACGACGACTACGGAGGCGCCGGCATCACGCTCGGCTGGACCGTGGATGACCCGACGTGGCGCGCGGCCATCGACCGCGCCCTCGCCGCGCCGCACATCGTCCAGGAGCGCGTCCGGATCCCCTATGAGCCGTACCCCAGCGTCGTGGACGGAGCCGCGCATGTCGCGGAGCGCATGCTCGACACGGCGCCGTTCGTGAGCTACGGTGAGTACATGGACGGCTACCTGACCCGGCTCTCCACGGCGGCCTTGCTCAACGTCACGGCGGGAGGCGGGTCGACGGTGCCTTCCTTCCTCGTCCGAAAACGGTAGGACACCGCAACGCGACTTCGCGGTGGCCGGTGCAGAGGCAGGAGTGACCTCGGCTGCCGGCTTCGATGCTCATTGATGACTGCCAGCCCGTAGTTGATCGTCCCACTACTTCTGACGGGTATATGCAGCCTCCATCCCTGACGATCGGCGTCGAGGAAGAGTACCAGATCATCGACCCGAAAACGCGCGAGCTGCAGTCGTACATCACGCAGTTGCTCGAGTACGACCACCGCTTCCTCGGCCAGGTGAAGCCGGAGCTGCATCAGTCCATCGTCGAGGTCGGCACGACCATCTGCCACACGCCGGCGGAGGTGCGGGAGGAGCTCGTGCGACTGCGGCGCGGGGTCATGGAGCTCGCGGCGCTCAAGGGATACGCGATAGCCGCCGCGGGTACGCACCCCTTCTCGCACTGGGTCGACCAGGAGATCACGCCGCTCGAGCGCTACATCGGCACGCAGGACGCGATGCAGGACCTCGCGCGCCAGCTCCTGATCTTCGGTACGCACGTGCACATCGGCATCGAGGACCGCGACTTCCTGATCGACGCCGCGAACGTCGCGCGCTACTTCCTCCCGCACATCCTCTGTCTGTCCACGAGCTCCCCGTTCTGGATCGGCCGGCAGACGGGACTCAAGTCGTATCGCAGCGTCGTCTTCCGCGCGTTCCCGCGCTCGGGGGTGACGCCGGTGCTGGGGTCGTGGAGCGATTATCAGAGCTACCTCGACACGCTGATGACCACCGGCTGCATCGCCGACGGCTCGAAGATCTGGTGGGACGTTCGACCGCACTGGAAGTACCCGACGCTCGAGTTCCGCGTGTGCGACGTCTTCACGCGTGTGGATGAGGCGGTGTGCGTCGCCGCGATCCTGCAAGCCATTGTCGCGAAGCTGTGGAAGATGCGCCGCGACAACATCACGTTCCGTGTCTACCCGTCGGAGCTGATCGAGGAGAACAAGTGGCGCGCGGTGCGCTACGGGCTCGACGGGAAGCTCATCGACTTCGGGAAGCGACGTGAGCTGCCGGCGCGGGAGCTCATCCGGGAGCTTCTCGACTGGTTCATCGGCGATGTCGTGGACGAGCTCGGCAGCCGGAAGGACGTGGAGTGCGCCTATCGCATCCTCGAGGAGGGCTCCAGCGCCGACCGGCAGATCGCGGTGTATGAGAAGACCGGTGACATCAAGGCCGTGGTCGATCACCTCATCGCCGAGACGCGCGAGGGCGTCATGACTGCCGAGGAGGCCGTGCCCGGATCGACCGGCGCGACCGGTGCCCAACAGCCGAGTGCGGTGACGTAGCTTTCCGCTCCGCTAACCCTCAATTCATGGCCGCTCGCCCACTCATTGGCGTTACGACGCAGACCCTGCGGGCCATCGACGGCATCCCCGAGGGGTTGCCGCACTCGGTGGTGATGAACCAGCGCTACTATCACACGGCGGCAGCCGCGGGCGCGGCGCCGGTGCTGGTCCCGCTGCTCGAGGAGCTGGAGACGCTGCGTGCCGTGTACGACCAGCTCGATGGGATCCTGATCCCGGGCGGCGTGGATGTCGACCCGGCGGTGTTCGGCGAGCCGCCCCACGAGCGTCTCGGCCGCACCGACCCGGCGCGCGACCGCGTCGAGATCCAACTCGTGCGATGGGCGGTGGCTGAGGGGAAGCCCGTGCTCGGGCTGTGCCGTGGCCTGCAGGTCATCAACGTCGCCCTCGGGGGCACGCTCTACCAGGACCTCGACGCGGAGTACCCGAACGCGATCAAGCACGACTACTTCCCGACCCACGGGTTCGAGCGCGACCACCTCGCGCACGACGTGACGGTGGAGAGCGGGTCGCGCCTGCACCACGCGCTCGAGCGCGCGTGCGTTCCAGTGAACAGCATGCACCATCAGGGGATCAAGGCGCTCGCCGCGGCCCTGGTCCGCTCCGCCACCGCCCCCGACGGCCTGATCGAGGCCGCGGAGCTGCCTAACGGCAACTTCGTGGTGGGCGTGCAGTGGCACCCGGAAGTGTTCGAGCTGTCGGAGCCGAGTACGGGTGCGCTGTTTCGTGATTTCGTGTTGGCGGCGAGGGGGTAGGGGCTTTGAGCCGTCGGCCGGCTGTCGGCTACCCGCCGCCGCCCTCCCCTTCATCATTCCGTAATCTTCCGATGCCTGATTCTTCACGTTCGCTTCACGGCCGCCTAACCACGCCGTCATAGGCCGTTCATCGGGGCATCGCATCCTGTCGGGAGTCGCGCCGCGCTACGCGGCATCGGGCCACTCTCGACCAAGGAGGGATGCATGTTCACGAGGCTCCCCGAATCGAACGCCAGGCGCCAACGGCGCGCCGGCGGGTTCACCGTCAGCACCGTGGTGCACGTCGTGGTGATCGCGCTCGCCGTTCGGGCAACGGCGTGGACGGCGCCGGCGAAGGCGATCATCGAACCGGTTCCCGAGGTGGTGTACGTCGAGCCGCGGCCGGAACCGACGCCGCGGCCGCCGCTGACCTCCGCATCTCGGGAGGCCACGCGCACGAGCACCACCGCGCCAGCCCCGCTGCCACCGCCGATCATACCCATCGACATCGTTCCGTCCGAGCTGCCACCGCCCGGTGCGATGGACCCCCTGATCCGCGCGAGCGATTTCCGCTCCAACGGACCCCCGCTCAGCGACAACCTCGATGTGAACCGTGCGCCTAACGTGGGAGCGGGAGCCGCGTACGCCGAGGCGTTCGTCGATCGCCCGATCGTCGCCATCCCTGGCACGACCACGCCTCGCTACCCGTCGTCGCTGCAGAGTGCGGGGGTCGAGGGCAACGTCCGCGCGCGGTTCGTCGTCGACACGCTCGGCCGCGTGGAGCCGGAGAGCGTGCGCATCCTCGACGCGACGCACGACCTGTTCGCCCGCGCCGTGCGGGACGCGCTCGCGCGGGCACGCTTCGCGCCGGCGGAAGCACGCGGCCGCAAGGTGCGGCAACTGGCCGAGCAGGCGTTCACGTTCCGACTGCGCAGCGAACGCTGAGACGGACCCCACGCCCGGCGGGGCGGCCGGCCAAACGAACGCACGGCGGGGCTCGTGCGTAATCACGACGGTCGGCTGCTCCACACCGGTGGCGACCTCCCGGCGGCACCGATACATTCGCTGCAACGTCAACCTCGATGATGAGCCTCTTCCCATGAAGCGTCTCGTACTACTCGCTCTTGTCGTCGCGATCCCCGCCGCGGCGCAACAGGACACCACCCGCGCCCGCCGCGGTCCGCCGCGCCGGTCCGTCCCCATCACCGACACGGCACGTGCCCACGAGCTGTTCGTGAGCAAGGACCCGAAGGAACTCCCCGGATGCGGCACGCAGTGCGCTCGTCAGATCGAGCGGAAGCGCGCCACCGATTCCACCTACGCGGCGCGCAGCAAGGGCGTGATGGAGTTCTCGAAGATCCGCTACAAGAGCCGCGTCGATGGGATGGAGATCCCCGCGTATCTCTTCGCCCCGCTCACGAAGAAGGCCGAGAAGCACGCGGCGCTCGTGTGGGTCCACGGTGGCGTGCACGGCGACTGGGGCACGGGCATGTTCCCGTTCGTGCGCGAAGCCGTACAGAAGGGCTACGTGGTCATCACCCCCGACTACCGCGGGAGCACCGGCTACGGCGAAGTGCACTACAAGGCCATCGACTACGGCGGAAAGGAAGTCGACGACGTCATCTCCTCCGTGGACTATCTCAAGACGCTTCCGTACGTCGACATGACGCGCCTCGGGATCATGGGCTGGAGCCACGGCGGCTTCATCACCACCCACGCGCTCGTCCGCGATGACAATCCGTTCCGCGCCGGCGCCGCGATCGTGCCGGTGACGAACCTGATCTTCCGCCTCTCCGACCATGGTCCCGGGTACGCCGACGACTACGCCGCCGAGCCGGGCATCCAGGGCCTCCCGTACGAGAACGTCGCGGAGTACGTCCGGCGCTCGCCCGTCTTCCACGTCGAGAACCTCAAGGTCCCCATTCTCGTGCACGTGGCGACGAACGATTGCGACGTCTACTTTCGCGAGAACCAGCAGATGGTCTACACGCTCCGCGCGCTCAAGCCGGACCTCGCCGAGACGAAGATCTACGTCAACCCGCCCTGGGGCGGCGGCGGGTGCGGCCACACGTTCAGCCGGCGCGTGAACAACGAGACGCTCGAGCGCGACGACTCGCCGGAGCAGATCGATTCGTGGAACCGGACGTGGACGTTCTTCGAGTGGAACCTCCGGCCAAGCTCGGTCATGCGGAAAACCGACGAGGTCTGGAAGCGGGATCCGCGGATGGCTCCGCAGCCGTAACCGCGGCTCGAGCCCTGAACGCGCCACGTCGCCGGGCGACGATCATCCCCACCGGGATGGCCGTCGCCCGTCGGCCATCCAGCCCGGATCGGGCGCGGGATGACGCGGCCACGCCACCTCCGGGGCCGCGCCGGCGGCAAGCGCCTTGCGGGCTTCACCCCGCGGTTGCACAACTACAGGAGTGCGCATGAACAGGCACTGGGACGAGATGTCGGCGGTACGCTGGGTGGAGTTCGACCGCACGACACGCACCCTTCGTGTCACGTTCGAGAGTGGCGCCGTCTACGACTTCGCCGACGTTCCCGAGCACCTCTACGATGAGCTCGCGCACTCGTCGGATCGCGATGAATTCTTCCACCAGAACATTCGCGATGACTTCGTCAGCGTGCGCGTCGGCGATGTCGATCTCGCCGAGGTTGCGCACGAGCTGAGGGAGGACGCGATTCTCGGCTCGCCGCTCGACGAGGCGGATGTCCCGCCAACCGATGATGCGACCGACCGCCGCGCGCGCGATCACGTGCCCGCGGGGCGCCGCTCGCGCCACACCTGGATCGTGGACGTCCTCGACGAGGACTCCGCCGCCGTCGAAGTGGACGGACGCCAGGTCACGCCCATTCCGCGCTGGCTCCTCCCGGCGGACGTGCGGGACGGCGACGTAATGCGCGTCACGCACGACCGTTCAGGCACACGCTCGGCCATCTCGATCGAGGTGGACCGCCACGCGACGGAGCTCGCCTACCAGCGCTCCGCCGAGCAACTGCGTCGTGCGCCGGAGCCGGACAAGGGAGACGTCACGCTCTAGTCGGGAACGGCAAATCGGGAACGGCAAATCGGGAACGGGGAACGGGGAACCGAGGCTGCTGGCTAACGGCTGAGGGCTCATAGCTGTCGGCTGTGGACTGTCGGCTAATGGCAAGGCGCGCGACTCTCATGGTGCCCCCGCCTCGCCGCACCCCCGCGCCCTCCGATCCACCGGCCCGGTCATGTTCGGCCCTCCCCGCTCGACCGCCACGCTGTACCCCTTCCCGTTCGTGCTCGACGAGCGCGCGGGCGCCGTGATCGTGATCGTTCCGTTCTGATCGGTGCGATACCAGGGAATGCGGCGGCTCCGGAGCAGCGCCAGCGTCTGACTGTGCACATCGCCGTAGTCGTTGTTCGCCGCGAGTGACATCACGACGATCTCCGGGCGGACCAGATCGAGGTAGCGCGATGAGATGCCATCGCAGCTTCCGTGATGATCGGCCTTCAGCACCAGCGCTCGCATGCCCGGCGAGCGGTCGTAATCCGTCTCGTCGAACCACCGGATCTCCTGCTGTTCCGCGTCGCCGGCAAGCCACATGGTGAACGCGGCGGAATCGGCGGCGACGAGCTTGACGGCCATCGAGCGGTTGTTGGGGCCGTCACCCCGCGGGTCGGGGCGCAACAGCCGGAGCTTCGCGCCGCCTCGCAACGTGACGGTGCACGTCGCGGCGCCGGTGCCGCACGGGTCGTCGCTGTCGCGGTAGATGAGCTGGCCACGGTTCGCGCGCGCGATGATCGAATCGCGCAGCGCCGCCAGCGCGACGTTCGAGTACGGGTCCTTGTTCTCGAACAGGTACCGCACCGTGATGTGCCGCCGCGAGCGGAACAGCTCGCCGAGCCCGGCGTGGTGGTCGTAGTGCTGGTGCGTCAGGATCACCACATCGACCGTCGATCCCGGGATGCCGTACTGATCGAGCAGCCGCGCGAACCGTGCGCGGTCGGGTCCGCCGTCGATCAGCACGCGGCTCCCCCCGTTCTCGATCAGGATCGCGTCGCCCTGTCCGACGTCGAGCACGCGAACGACCAGCGTCGAGTCGCGCGCGGGCCCTGCCGAATCGACGCGCGGCGCCCCGCTGCTCGGCGTCGCCGCTGCGGGCGCCTGTCGCGCCGGTGTACTCGCGACAGGCGTCCCGGGCTGCACCGCGCGATCGTTCGCGCGCCCGGGCGTGCCAAGGTCGCCGAGCCCGAACGCCGACGTCGCCGTTCGCCACTGCGACGACGTGACCTCGGCGTGCGGCGCGCCGGCGTCCACGAGCTCGCGACTCGCGCCCGCGATGGCCGACGTCCACGCCACCGAATCGACCGTACTCCCATCAGGCATCCGCAACGCGAGCCAGTCGGCGCCATTCCCCAGTGCGACGCCGGAGCCGTACGCGAATGCCGCGGTCACGCCACCGTTCGCCGATCGATCGGCATCGCGCGCGAGCACCGCGACGCTGCCGCCCGGGACGACGACGCTTCGGTCGATCACGGCGCCGCGATCGTTGCCCGAGGCGATCGTCCAGCCGCGCAGGTTCACCGGGCTGGTCCCGACGTTGTAGAGCTCGATCCACTCGCCATGCACGTCGTTCGCTCGGCGCGGGTTCGCCATCACCTCGTTGATGACGACGCGCGGCACCTCCTCCGCGACGCTTCCTCGTGCCGTGGCCGTGTTCACGCCGCGGTCGCACGCGCCGGCGGCAGCGCCCGCGATCGTGACCGCCATCGAGCCGAGATGTCGAGCCAGCATCCGCATCCCTAACCCAGCCTAACGCACCACCGCGGGTCAAGTCCCACGCCACGATTTCCGGCCGCTGGCGGTGCGCTGCCCGTTGCCGCCTCGAGCTCCCCAGTGTTGCGCCGCCGCGACCGGCCTCGCGCCCCCTGCCGCAATCGTCGCGAATGGTGCTCCCGCAACCGGCGGCCGCGGGCTAACTTCGCAACGAGATGCCACCCGCTGGCGAACACTGCCGGTGGTTCCGGATCGCCCCGCCTTCACCGTCATCCAGGTGTTCCGCTTCACGACCACACTGACCGCACTCCGCACGCGCCGAGCGGTGGTGTACGCCGGGGCCGTGCTGGCTGGCGCGACCGGCCCCGCGCAGGCGCATGCGCAGCGCGTGCTGACGGTGGTCGCGCACGACGCGACGCTGGAGTCGTCGCCCACGGTACCGGCCGGACTCACGACCGTGCGGCTGCTGCTCAAGGGGCCGGTCCGGCGCGAGCTCGTCGTGCACCGCATTCCCGCCGGCACCACCGGAGAGTCGCTGGTGCGCGGCGCGGTGGGGCGCCCGTCCCGCTGGTTCGAGCGTTGGAGCTTCGGAGGACCGACGGTACCGCGCGATTCGGCGGGCGACGCGACCGCGACGTTCGATCTGCGCCCCGGCCGTTATGCGCTCGTGGCGTACGAGGTGGATGCCGCCGGGCGCCCGCGCGGCGACCGCCTCATCTGGCGCCAGATCACCGCGATCGCCGCGTCGGTGCTGATTCCAGGCCGGTTCCCGGTTCCCGACGCCACCATCAAGGTCAAGGATTCGCGCATCGACGTCGCGGGTGCGATGCGTCCGGGCCAGCGCACGCTGCAGGTCGAGAACGTCGGCTCCCGGCCGCACGAGGTGATAATCGGCCGCCTGGCGGCGGGGAAGACGCTCGACGACGTGCGCCGCTGGAATCGCGATCGCGACGAGCCGGCGCCCTTCGTGTACGTGGGCGGATTGACGCCCATGTCACCGGGGGCCGAGGCGCAGACGCGACTCGTCCTGCAGGGCGGCGTGCACGTCGTCCTGTGCCCCATGCGCGATGAGGGCACGATGACCCGCGACTACGCGCGCGGCGTGCTCGCGACGTTCAAGGTGGAGTGAGCTGGACGGCCGGCAGCCGTCGGCCGTTAGCTGTCGGCTGTCGGCCCCCTACTGCGCCGCCGCCAATCCCGACGGCAACCTCGGTGACGCCAGCAGCGCGCTGAACACCCGCCACCGCTCCTCGGCGCTCGCGTTAGGCCCGGCCGTACGCTCCACGTACGCTTTGACGAGGTCCTGGCCGAGGTTGTAGTTGATCACGTAGCTGCGGTACGTGTCGAAGAACCTGACGCGTTGCTGCGCCGCCTCCGGCGTCATCAGCGCGTACCGCACCAGCCAGTCGGCTGCCGCCGCGCCGTCGATCTCGCCGTTCAGATAACGTCGCGCCGCCTCGTTCCCCGCGTACGAGAGATCGCGCACGAGCGCCTGAATCCGGTAGTACTCCGCCGCCCGGTCGGGTGGCAGTCCCGCGAGCGGGAATAGCGCCGTGCGCTCGTACTCCTCGCGCTCGTTGCCAGGAAACGCGACGTCGATGCCGTAGTTCGCGCTCCCCTCCGCGATCAGCGACTGCGGACTGAACAGCGGGTACACCGAGAACTCGACCCATCCGCGATCGCGCACGAGATGCTGCTCGAGCAGCGCGTTGTAAACGTGGTGGCCGGGGTATCCCTCGTGACACGCCAGATCGACCGCGCGATCGATGTAGATCGGGAGGCTGGTGTTCACCTGGATGACGCTGTGGTAGTTCCCCTTGTACCAGTTGTAGCCGCTCCAGGGCGTGTCGGTCACGTACTCGACCACGAAGCTCTCGTCAGGTGGGAGCGTCACGCGCCGCGCCGTACGCTCGCGGCATGCCGCGATCGCCGCCTTGAACACGGTGTCCACCTGCGCCCGCGGGATGACGAACGCCTTCCGGAACTCCGTGTAGCGCGCGGGCACCGGGCCGCTGCCGGGAAGTGCCTTGTCGAGCCGCGCGAGGATCTCCCGGAAATGCTGTTTGGTGTTCGTCGGCGGCGTTACATCGTACAGGGCACGCGCTTCCTCGTCGAACGAGAGCTTCGTGCCCTGCAGCATCTTCACCCGCGCTACCATCGCCTCGAGCTGCCTGTGCAGATACGCATGCCGCAGGCGCACCATCTCGGCCGAGTCCGCGGGGGCGGAGTCGCCGAGCTGCGCGATGAGCGTTGCGGCGCGCCGCTCGATCTCGGGGAGGGGAACCGTGGTCGAGTCGGCCTGCGCCTTCCACTCCGGCGGGCCGTAGTACGCGTCGATGTAGTCGGCGTCGTGCTTCCCGACCGCGAGCGCGAGCTTCACGTACGACTCGGCGATCTGATTCATGGGCGAGGCTGCGGCGGAACCCACCATGGCGAAGCACGCGTTCAAGGGGTCAGAGTCGTTGCGTTCAAGGGGTTAGAGTCGTTGAAAGCTCCGGTTTCAACGACTCTGACCCCTTGAACCACCCCTTGAACCGAGCCCTCAGCCCAGCACCAACCCCCGCGCCGCCTCGACAAGCTTGTCGACCGTCAGCCCGAGCCCCTTGTAGATGTCCGCATACGGCGCCGACGCTCCGAAGCGATCGATCCCGATGATCACGCCGTCGGTGCCCACCCACCGATACCACGACATCGGATGCGCGGCCTCGATCGCGACGCGCTTCGACCCCGGCGGCAGCACCTCGCGCTGATACTCGAGCGGCTGCGCCGCGAACAGCTCGTGGCTCGGCATGCTCACCGCCCGCGCGCGCACGCCGTGCTCCGCGAGCTTCGTCTGTGCGTCGAGCACGAGCGCCACTTCGGAACCGCTCGACATCAGTACCACCTCGGGGTCGCCGCCTGGCGGGTCCGCCAGCACGTACGCGCCCTTCGCCAGTCCCGAGGCGGGCGCGTACTTCTCCCGGTCGATGAAGCCGAGCTTCTGCCGCGTGAGCACGAGCGCCACCGGACCGGTCTTGTGCTTGATGGCCACCCGCCACGCTTCGGCCGTCTCGCTCGCATCCGCGGGACGAATCACGGTGAACGACGGAATCGCGCGCAGCGCCGAGAGTTGCTCGATGGGCTGATGCGTGGGGCCGTCCTCGCCGAGGCCGATCGAATCGTGCGTGAACACGTAGATCACGCGCTGGTGCATGAGCGCCGCGAGCCGCTGCGCCGGGCGCATGTAGTCGGAGAAGATCAGGAACGTCCCGCCATACGGGATCACGCCGCCGTGGAGCGCGAGCCCGTTCATGATCCCGGCCATGCCGTGCTCGCGGATGCCGTAGTGCACGTAGCGCGCGGCGAAATCCTCCGGCGAGAAATTCGCGAACCCCTTCGGCTGCGTGTTGTTCGACGGGGTGAGGTCCGCCGACCCGCCGAGCAGCTCGGGGATCTTCTCGACCAGCGCTCCGAGCACCACGCCCGAAGCCGCGCGCGACGCGACGTTGCCGTTCTCCTTCGTGAACGTCGGGATCGCGCTCTCCCATCCGGCGGGCAGGTCGCCCCGGATGCGCCGGCCGAGCTCCTTCGCCAGATCGGGGTGCGCCTTGGAATAGACGATGAGCTGGCGGCGCCACCCTTCGTGGAACGCGGCGCCGCGGTCCTTCGCCTTGCGCCAGTGCGCCAGCGCCTCCTCCGGCACGTAGAACGGCTCGAGCGTCGGCCAGCCGAGGTTCTGCTTCGTGAGCTTGACCTCCTCCTCGCCTAACGGCTCGCCGTGCGCCTTCGCCGTGTCCTGCTTGTGCGGGCTGCCGTAGCCGATGTGGGTTCGGCAGATGATCATCGACGGCCGCGTCGCCTCCGCCTTGGCCACGGCGATGGCGGCGTCGAGCGCCTCGAGGTCGTTCACATCGACCACGTGCTGCACGTGCCAGCCGTACGCCTCGAACCGCGCACCGGCGTCGTCGGTGTACGTGAGATCGGTCGAGCCGTCGATCGTGATGCGATTGTCGTCGTAGAAGCCGATCAGCTTCCCGAACTTGAAGTGGCCGGCGAAGGAGCAGGCCTCGTGGGAGATCCCCTCCATGAGGTCGCCGTCGCTGCAGATGAAGTACGTGTAGTGGTCGACGATCGCGTGCCCGTCGCGGTTGAACACCGCCGCCAGGTGCGCTTCGGCCATCGCCATCCCCACCGCGTTCGAGATGCCCTGCCCGAGCGGTCCGGTGGTGGTCTCGACACCAGGCGTGTGCCCGTACTCCGGGTGCCCCGGCGTGCGGCTCTGCCACTGGCGGAACTGCTTCAGGTCATCGAGCGAGAGGTCGTAGCCCGACAGATACAGCGCGCTGTACAGCAGCATCGATGCGTGGCCGCACGACAACACGAAGCGATCGCGATTGGGCCACGCCGGATCGGCCGGGTTGTGCCGCATGTGCCGCGTGAACAGCACGTACGCGAGCGGCGCGAGCGCCATCGGCGTCCCGGGGTGTCCGGAATCGGCCTTCTGCACCGCGTCCATGGAGAGTGCGCGGATGGTGTTGATGGACAGTTCATCGAGCGAAGAAGCGGCAGACGACGCGACGGCGGTTGCGGCAGATTCGGTCACGACGATTCTCCTGGGTAGCAATCGGGATGGGACAGGAAAGCTAACCGCGAAGGGCTTTCACGCGCTCGGCGGACGCGCGAACGCCTGAGCTTCGCGGCGTCCGGCGCCGCACGCTTCGCCACCCGCCATGCCGCGCTCAGCCGGTGGCCGCGGCAATCCCCTCGGCGACCATCGTCGCCAGTGCCATGATCGTCGCCTGCGGATTCACACCCAGCCCCGTCGGGAGAAGCGACCCGTCCGCGATGTAGAGCCCGCGCACGCCGTGTCGCTCTCCGAGCGGGTTCGCGCCCGACACGCGAGGGTCGGTGCCCATGCGACAGGTGCCGTTCACGTGCGCGGAGAAGACCGTGAGGTCGTGCGGGCCCCAACGCAGTTGTTGCAGTGCGACGATGTCGCGCTCGTCGCGCATCGGCGTGCCGCGCGTGTGCAGCGTGCGCACGTCCTTCACGCCCGCGGCGAACAGGATGCGTGTGGCCGCCTCGACACCCGCGATGAGGTTCCGGCGGTCGCGCGTACCCACGCGGTACGCGATGCGCGGCCGGCCACGTCGCGACACCGTCACCGAGCCGTTCGATGCGTCGAGGTCGGAGCCATCGCGCACGAGCACGATGAGGTTCGCCGTGCGGCGGAAGCGGCGCATCACGTCGCGGTGCGCTTCGCCGAAGCCGCTCGCCGCCACCGCACCGAGCGATGGATGGTACGGCGCGCACTCGATCCAGAAGCCGTAGCCGTTGTCGTCGCGGCGCAGGAACTCGTCGCAGACCGCCGACTGCGGAACGCCACCCGCCGCGTACACGTCGCGATAGTGCTCGCCGGCCACCGCGGTGGTTGGATGCAGCCGCAGGTAGCGTCCCACCCCGCCGCCTCCGAGCCCCGATCGCTGGAGGATGACCGGCGTGCCGACGGCGCCTGCCGCGAGCACTACCACCGGCGCCTCGGCCACCAGTCCGCGAATCGGCGCGCGCGTCCGTCGGTCGAGCACCGTCGCGTGCACGCGCTTGAGCGGAGCGCTCGACCGGCGGGCACCGCGTGCCGCGGCCGTCGCTGCGCCGTCGCGCTCCGTCACCTCGATGCGATCCACGCGAACGTCGGGAAGCAGCCGCGCGCCGGCGGCGAGCGCCCCAGGGACGTACACCTGATCCACGCTCTGCTTCGCGCCGTAGCGGCATCCCTGGCCACAGAAGCCGGTGCGCAGGCAGTCGCGTGCGTTGATGCGTCCCGCGCCGGCGCGCCAGCCGAGTTGGCGGGCACCGTCGAGCAGGATGCGGTTGGCCGGAGAATGCGCGTCGTCGGGGACGAACGTCGCGTGGATCTCGCGCTCCACCCGGTCGAACACCGGCCCCATCTCCGCGGGGGAGAAGCCCGTGATGCCGAACCGGCGCGACCATTCCTCGAGCACGAAGTCCGGCGCGCGGAAGGTGATCATCCAGTTGACGAGCGTACCGCCGCCGACGGCCGCGCCCTGCAGCAGCATGACCGACAGATCGTCGGTGGCGCGCATGCCGCAATCGGCGTAGAGGCGCGCCGTCATGTCGCCTTCGAGCTCGGTGAGCTCCTCGCCCTGAACGAGGCTCCCCGCTTCGAGCAGCAGCACGTCACGCCCCGCCTCGGCGAGCCGTGCGGCCGCCACCGCGCCACCCGCGCCGCTGCCGATGACGATCACATCGGCGGTGAGGCGCGAGCCAGCGACCGCGGGCGCGGTGAGCGCTGCTCGTGCGGGGGCAGGGGGCCCGGCGGCCCGGCCCGGGGAGTGGCCGACGCGCGCCACCGGCTCGCCGGCGACGGGTGAGCGCTCGTTAGGCACGCCGAGTCCGTCGTCCGGGACCGGCCCCTCCCACGGAAACACCGGGCCGCGCGGGTGGTACGGCCCGAGGTACCCGATCTCGTCGAACGACTCGGGCAGCGAGTAGTACACCGCCAGCACGAGTCGGCGGAGCCCCTGGTACACCGCGCGCGCCGCGCCGACGGGCGACGTGGACCATCGCGTGAGCAGCAGGTCCTGCCGCTCCGGCGAGAGCCGCGGGAAGGCCGCCACGAATCCGGAGAACACGAGTGCGGCGCCGCGACTCCCCAAGACAGTGAGCGCGAGCTCGACGTCTCGCACGCGATCGGCCGGCGCGCTCTCCAGCCGCTCCTCGATGCGCGCGACGAGATCGACCGGCGCGGCACCCGTGTTCGCGTGCGGAACGATGCGCCGCGCGACGGCGTCGAGTGTGGCGCGGTGCGTCGGAGAGAGAGACACCGGGACCGGGGAGCGGGGAGCCAGCCGGGAACGGGGAACGGGGAACCGGGAGCGGGGCCTCGTGCTGGCCGCAGAAGCTAGCGAAGTGGCGGTGCGTTACCAGCAACCAGCGTGCAGCTCCCGGTTCCCCGTTCCCGGATCCCGCCGTCCCGATCGATTCCCGATTCCCGATTCCCGATTCCCGAGCCCTGGGCCCCGAGCCCTCAGTCCGAGCTCTCCCTCGGCTCCCCTTGCTCGCCGCCGTAGCCGCTCTTGTGCTCCGTCTCACGATGCCGGAGTGGCTCCGATCCCGAGAGCCCTGCGCCCTCGCCACGACCCGGCTCGCCATGCTTCCGCTCGACGGCTGATTTCTCGTGCGGCTGCTTCTGCCCCTGCGCCGAGTGTATCCCCTCCGCCGCCTCCGAGCCCGCGCCGGTGTTGGCGCGATCGCTCGCGGTCATGCCGCGCCGGCTCTCCTCTCCTTCCAGGATCGAGCCTTCCTCGGCATCCGGCCCGCCCGTCCCCGAGCTCGGCCCCGCGTCTCCGCGTGCCGGGTCCGGCCGCCCCACGCGCGTGCCCTGGTCGTCGCCGAACCCCTCATCCGGACGCCCGTCCCCTTGCTGCCGCGAGCGGTTCCCGCCCGGTGTGCGACTGCTCTCGTCTCGGTCCATCACTCCCTCCGCGCCCCGGGCGCCCACAGGGTTGCATCGTCCTCCTCCGTCGCGGGCATGCCATGGAAAGAATCGCGCCCGCGACCGCTGTAACCTCGATCACCCCGACTCGTCCTCTTGACAGCGATCCCCTTGCGGGGGACGCACTTCTCACGCCCAGGCCTGGCCTCCGCAACTCGAGCGAAGGCCACCACCAATGAGCTCGATCGTCACCGGTTCGGCCGACACCACGCTTCCACAGGACCACGCCGACTTGCTCGTCGAGTTGGCCGTGGCGGTGCACAAGAACGCGATCTATCCCGGCACGCATCCGCTGCTCGTTGCGGCCGTCGATGGTCTCGCGCGCCGGCTGGCGGCCGCCCTCGAGCAGATGCCGACGCTCTCCATCGGCGTCGCCCGCCGGCAGTTGATCATCGAGGGCGTCGCGACCGACGAAGAGCATCCCATCCTGCGCGAGCTCGCGTCGCGCCTGCACCGCCATCAGATCGGGGCGATGCGCTTCACGCGCGGGCTCGAGAAGGACGAGCTGGCCGATTTCCTCGCGACCGTCGCGACCGACGTGGGGCGTGTCGCGAAGCCGCTGGGACTCATGGGTTCCGACGTGCTCCAGCGGTGGCGGAACGCACGCCTCTTTCCGCTCACCTTCGACCAGCTCGAGCTCATCGACGACGGGCTCGATGACGCCGCCGCCGAAGGCGAAGACGCGCGCGAAGCCCGCACCCGCGCCGCGCAGCTCTGGATCGGCCTCGCGCGTGCCGCGCTCGCCCGCGAGGCGACCGCGGAGCTGCCATCCACCGATCCCGAAACCGTCGCGCGAGCCATCGACGAGCGCCAGGACGACTCGGCGTACGACCAGATCGTCGTCGGCTACATGCTGCAGATCGCCGACGAGCTCAACACGGACGAGAAGCGCGCCTCGGCGCCGCTGCGCGATCGGGTGTCGAAGCTCGTGCGCCGCATGGAGCCGCGCACGCTCCAGCGACTCCTGCAGATGGGCGGCGACTCGGCGCAGCGATTCCAGTTCGCGCTGAACGCGACCCACGGGCTCACCGTCGATGCGGTGATCGACGTCGTGCGCGCCGCCGCCGATGTCTCCGGGCAGTCGATCTCCACGTCGCTCGTGCGCATGCTCTCGAAGCTGGCCGCGCATGCCGAGCGACCGAGCGGCACCGCGGTGCAGGCGAGGTCCGATGGCGAGCTTCGCGACCAGGTGCGACGGCTCATCTCGAGCTGGGAGCTCGCCGACCCGAATCCCGACGACTACACGGAGGCGCTCGACTCGATCTCGCGCCACACCACCACGCACGAGGTGGACGGATCGGGCGAAGCAGACCCCGAACGCGTTCTTCAGCTGGCGCTCGAGGTCTCGATCATCGGACCGCCTGTCGAGCGTGCGTTCGCCGCACTCGCCGCGCGCCCCGACATCACCCCGCTGCTCGATCTGCTCGAGGGAGCGCCCGAGGGCGCGACGCGCGAAACGCTGCTCGCGCGCATCGTCACGCCCGAGTTGCTCGCTGACACGCTGCACGGCGACCCGCCGAACACGCGGCTCGCGGATCGACTCATCGCGCGCCTGCAGGCAGAGGCCGTCGATCCGATCATCAACCTCTTCGAGGACGAAGAGGAGCGGCTGCACGGCTGGGCGTCCGACACGCTCGTCCGGCTCGCCAGCGTCGCCGCGCCGCGTGTCGTCGCTCGCCTCGACGGCGCGTCCGTGCACGCGCAGCGGCAACTGCTCCACGTCCTCGACCGCACGGGCGAGTGGCCGGCGGAATTCTGTCCCGCGCCGTTCGCCGCGAGCCCCGACGTCGGCGTGCGGCGCGAGGCGATCAAGCTGATGCTCCGGACCAACGCACTCCGCGATGAGGGGATCGTCATCGGGCTCGATGACCCCGACGAGCGCACCGTGGGCATCGCGCTCGGCGCCGCGCTCAAGCGGTGCCCGGCACCCGCCATCCCCATCCTCATGCGGCGCGTCGACAATCCCACGCTGAGCGCCGAGCTCCGGGCACGCGGCATCCGCGCTCTCGCCGCGTCGGGCTCGCCGGACGCGATGCGCTGGATCGCACACCGTTCCGTCAAGAAGCACTGGTTGCTGCGTACGCCGGTGCTGCGCGAGAAGTCGCCGCAGCTCATCTCGTCCATCGCCGGGCTCGCCGCGCACTGGAGCACGGCGCCCGAAGCCGCGGAAGTGCTGGCGCTCGTTGCGAAATCGAAGGACGCCGACCTGAGGAGCGCCGCCGCGCGCACCGGAGCCGCATGAGCGATCGTACCGGGTACGCCGTCCGCTTTCTCACCTCGATGGCCCAGGCGTTGGCCACGATGTCGCTCTACGCCGAGGGGCACCCGGCGCGCGCCCGTGCCGCGGTCGCGTCCTTCGACATCCTGCGCGAGCTGCAGGATACCGACCCGCGCCCGAGCTTCTCGTTCCTCGGCAGCGACGTCGTGTACGGGCAGCAGGCCATCCGCGGCCTCACCGACTGGGAGTGGGCGACGAAGCTCGCGAACGTGGGCGTGCAGCGGCTCGAGTTCGCCGACATCGTCTCGCGCGACGACTACGTCGCGTTCCTCGAGGACGTGCTGGCGCGCGTGTCGGCGTTCTCCGCTATCGCGGCCGCGAACGCCGCGAGCATCCCGGCGCCGCGGTCGGGCGGAGGCACACCGATTCGATTCGGCGCCGTCGGCGTGCGCGGCTCGCAGGAGCAGCGTCCGGCCGAGACGGGGCCGCTCGATGAGTCGGCGCTGCTCGACCTCAACGTCGAGGTGGATACGATTCGCTGGGTGCACGAGGAGGTGGACACCCGGCAGCAGATTCCGATGCTCGAGGCGGAGTCCATCGTGCGCTCGCTCTCGGTGGCGATGCACGGCGACAGTCAGATGCTGTTGCCGCTGCTCACGCTCAAGGAGTTCGATCAGTACACCACCACCCACGCGCTCAACGTCTCGGTGCTGTCGATGGGGCTGGCCGAGTTCATGGGGCTGTCACCGAGGGAGGTGCGCGCCTACGGAGTGGCTGGTATGTTGCACGACCTTGGAAAGGTTCGCGTTCCCAAGGACATCCTGACGAAGCCCGGCAAGCTGACCCCCGAGGAATGGGCGTTGATGCGATCGCACACGGTCGAAGGCGCGCGGCTCATCCTGCAGAGTGACCAGAACCTCGACGTGGCGGCGCTCGTCGCGTTCGAGCACCACATCATGATCAACGGCGGCGGCTACCCCGACCGCTACTATCGCTGCGATTGCCACAAGGCGAGCTCGCTCGTGCACGTGTGCGATGTGTATGATGCGCTACGCACGAAGCGCCCGTACCGCGATGCGTGGGAGCCGCAGGCCACGCTGGCGTACATCGAGCGGGGGATCGGCAGCGAATTCGACCCCGACACGGCGCGGGCGTTCATTGCGATGATGGCGAAATGGGAGCCGCGGCTGGCCGTCGCGGATCTCTCGCGGGCCGCGGCGTGAGCGTGCCGGAGAGGGACATGGTCGCTGAAGGGCGACGATTCCGCAGCCTGGATGACCCCGAGACCCTCCTCCTGATCGTTCAGAATCTCGAGGAGGGTATCTACATTACGAACGCCAACGGCGACATCCTCGACGCGAATCCCGCGTTCCTGCGCATGTTCGGCGTGTCATCCATCGGTGAGCTCGGCCGTTATCGCGCCGGCGATCTCATTGCCGACCCGAACCGTCGCGCGCTCGAGATGGCGCTGCTCGAGCGTGACGGCGCCGTCCGCGACTTCGAGCTCGCCATCATCCGCCCCGACGGCCAACGCCGCACGGTGCTCGATACCACGTACGTCTGCCGCGATCCCGATACGGGGCACACCTACTATCACGGCATCCTGATCGACATCACGCGCCGCAAGGAGCTCGAGATCCAGCTCCGCGAGCAGAGCATCCGCGATGCGCTCACCGGCTGCTACAACCGCCGCTACCTGCTCGCCCTCGGCGACCGGCTCACGGATGAGAAGGTGTCGCAGTGGGGGTGCATCTACATCGACATCGATCACTTCAAGGCGTACAACGATCTGCACGGCCACAAGAAGGGCGACCGCGTGCTCGTGCAGGTGAGCCGCTTCCTGATGCGTCAGGTGCGCGCGGAAGAGCCGGTGATCCGCCTTGGCGGTGACGAGTTCCTGATCGTGTTGACCGGTGAGAACGCGGGGCGCACGGAGCACATCGCCAACCGCCTCCGGCGGGCTGCGGCACGGGGCTCACCGGTGGCATTCTCGCTCGGCTGGGCGGTGCGGCAGTCGGGGGAGCGGTTCGAGCGCACGGTGGACCGCGCGGATCAGGAGCTGATCTCGGTGCGCGTCGTGGCGCGGAGCGGTGAGTGGCCGCGGCTGCCTGAGGAGATGGAACGCCGCAACACGCCGGCGCGGGGGACCGGCCAGGGCTAGCGGGGTTTGGAGTCGGGGGCTGCGTGCTGGGGGCTGGAGCTGGTTGTTGATTGCTGCGGCTCCACGCTGCGAGCTGTTGATGGTTGCTGGGTGGGGACAACCAGCACCCAGCATGAGCGCGCAGCAAGCGGCCGCAGCTATCAGCAACCAGCCCCAGCACGCAGCCCCCAGCACTGTGCAAGTTGAGAAGCGAGGGGCGTCTCCCTGGCAGACCTCAGCCAGGACTCGCCATGCGCCTCGCTCTGCTACTTGCTCTCGTCCCCAGCCTGGTCGCCGCTCAGGGCACGATCATTCCGCGCCCGTGCCCGGAGACTCGCCCATGCCCGATGCCGGGCCCCGGCGCGATCCAGCGCACGTCGAGCCAGGTGCGCGTCGATCTTGCCGACCGCGTGCTCCGGTATCAGATCAGCGAGACCTTTCGCAATCGAGGCGGGCTGATCGGAGAGGCCGACTACATCTTCCCCATGCCTGCCGGCGCCGCATTCGAGGCGCTCGAGCTCGAGATCGACGGCGAGCTCGTCGCGGGCGAGACCATGCCGGCCGAGCAGGCGCGCCGCATCTACGAGGACATCGTCAGGCGGAACCGCGACCCCGCGCTCGTCGAGTACATGGGGCGGGGGATGCTGCGCACGCGCATCTTTCCCATTCAGCCCGGCGAGGAGAAGCGCGTCGTCGTGCGCTTCCAGGCCGTGGCCGAACGGGAGGGGAGCGCGTTGCGCGTCGACTACACGCGAGGCAGCGAGCCGAGTCGCGGCCCGGTCGGTATCCCGCTGCCACATCCCGTTCCGCTGCCGGCGCCTATGCCGCGGGCCAGGCCCATCGAGGGTGACGCGGCCGCGCCCGCAGCCAGCAGGACGCAGCAGAGCCGGGAGGAGTCGGGCAACCTGTTCACGCTCGTGTACGCGAGCCGCGACGACTTCGGCCGCCCCTACTCGCCGACGCACGAGCTGCGCGTCGCCGACCGCGGCTCGCGCCGCGAGGTGACCGCGATCGGCGACGGGCCGCAGGTCACGATTCTCCTGCCGCTGCGGCGCACCACCGCGGCGTCGATCGCAATGCTGCCCTACGCGCCGGGACGCGAGGATGGCTTCGCGCTCATCACGGTCACGCCACCGGCCGTCGCCGCCCGCACCACGCCGCGCGACCTCACCTTCGTGGTCGATGTCTCGGGGTCCATGCGCGGGCAGAAGATGCAGCAGGCGCGCGCGGCGGGGCGACAGATGCTCGCGTCGCTCGGGCCGCAGGACCGCTTCCGCATCATCGACTTCTCGACCGACGTGCGCACGTTCGGCGCCGGGTTCACGGCCGCCACGCGGCGCAACATCGACGAAGCGCTGCGCTATCTCGACGACCTCCGTCCCGACGGCTCCACGAACATCTCCGGCGCGCTCGAGGAAGCGCTCGACGCACCGGTCGATGACGCGCGCATGCCGATCGTCTTCTTCGTGACCGACGGTGAGCCGACCGTCGGGGAGCGGAACGCGGATCGCATCGCCGCGCTGGCCGCGCGACTGCGCGGACGCGCCCGCGTGTTCACCTTCGGCGTGGGAGCAGACGTCAACGCCAATCTCGTCGAGCAGCTCGCGCTCGACGGCCGCGGCACCGCCCAGTTCGTCCGGCCCGAGGAGTCCGTCGAGCGAGCGGTCTCGCTCGTGGCCACCCGCATAACGAGTCCTGTCGTCACCGACGTCCGCGTCCGCGCCGAAGGCGTGCGCCTGACGAAGCTGCACCCGTCGCTGCCCGCCGACATCTTCGCCGGCCAGGACCTCGTGCTCTTCGCGCGCTACACGGGTGCTGGCGATGGTCGCATCATCGTCGAAGGGCGCACCGCGAGCGGCCCGGTCACCTGGACCGAGCGGGTGCGGTTCCCCGACCGCGAGCGCCGCAACAGCTTCGTCGCTCGGCTCTGGGCGGCGCAGCGCGCCGGCTGGCTCTCGGCCGAACGCCGCCGCAACGGCGCGTCGCCCGAGCTCGACGACGAGCTGCGCGAGCTCGGCACGCGGTACGGCATCCCCACCGAGCTGTCGTCGTACCTCGTGCTCGAGCCGGGAATGCAGGTGCCTGGGCCGCGGCGCATCGGCGGGACGCCCGCGCAGTTGAACGAGGTGACGGTGGCGGACGCTGCGGGGATGCGTGCCGACACGACGCGCGTTCTGGTGATGCGAGGCGCGAAAGTCGCCGAGGAACGTCGTTCCACCGCGACCCTCGGTGCCAGCGCTGGACGTGACCTGGCTGCCGTCGCCCCCGCCGCCGCCCCCGCGGAGGCGGGCCGCGAGCGCCGGTTCGAGATGGCGAAAGCGGCGGCTGCCCAGCGCGCCGCGACCACCCTGTCGGCGGTGGACTCCGGCGCCGCAGATTTCGGCGGCGCCACGGTGCGCCGCATTGGAACGCGCGCCTTTGCGCTCACCAACGGAGTGTGGACGGATGCCCGCTACGCGACCTCGATGCGCACGGTGCGCGTGAAGCCCTACTCGGCGGCCTACTTCGCCGTGCTCGAGCGGCTCGACGACCTGCGTGGGCCGTTCGCCCTGATGGGCGCGGACGGGACGCCCGGCGTGATCGTCGCCGGACGCGCTGTGGCCATCGCGCTGGCCGGCGACGGCGCGGAAACGTTAGGCGCACGCGAGCTGGCATCCATCGAGGCGGCCTGGTGAGCGGGCGCCCGCGACGGCGGCCGCGCGCCGCCGAGCGAGCCGGGTGAGCCCGTGAACGACGAGGACGTCGAGCGCCTGTTCCGCACCTACAACGCACCACTCGTGCGGTACCTGACCAGACGCCTGGGCGACCGGGACTGGGCCGAGGAGGTCGCGCAGGAGACGTTCCTGCGCGCCCTCCGGCAGGAGTCGCTCACCAGCGAACGCTCGTGGCTGTTCGCCGTGGCCACGAACCTGGTGCGCGATGAGGCGCGCAAGGACGAGCGGCGCCGGCGGCACCTCGCCATCCTCGCGGACGAGGAGCGGGCGCGTGAGCTGGAGGAGCCCGAGCCGTCGTCGCTCGAGCGAGCACAGGAGGCGGCGCTAGCGAGGCGGGCCGTGGATTCGCTCGCGGAGCGCGATCGGCTGGCGCTCCTCATGCGCGAGGAAGGGCTGGACTACCACGAGATAGCGGAGGCGTTGGGACTTTCCCTCGGCTCCATCGGGACGACGCTCGCGCGCGCCCGCCGCCGACTCGCCGAAGCGTACGAGGCGATGCAGGCGGAAGGCAAGCGCGAGGCAGGAGGAGGAAATGCAGCATCTTGACGAGGGAACGATCCACGCGTGGCTCGACGGGCAACTGCCGGCGGGTGAGGCACAGGCCGTCGAGGCGCACGTCGCCGAGTGCCGGCAGTGCGCCGACGCGGTGGCGGAGGCGCGCGGGCTGATCGCGGCCTCGTCGCGAATTCTCACGGCGCTCGACGGCGTGCCGCGCGAGGTGGTGCCGAAGAGCACCGCGCCGGTTCCCGCGAGCGCCGCCGAGCCCAGCGCCGAGCCGGCCGTCGACGTGCTGCCCCTCGCGCCGCGTGCCGAGCCCCGTGCTCGCCGTCGCTGGTTCACCGGCCCATCGCTCGCCGCGGCGGCGACGATCGTCGTGGCGGTTGGGACGCTCACGCTCATGCGGTTCGGCGGCGGCCGGCCGGACGTCACCGTCGACATCGAGCGCTCAGCGAAGGTCTCGGCATCCGCGCAGGCCGTCGACTCCGCGAGCCCGTCACGTTCGTCGTCCATCCCTTCGACGTCCGGCGCCGTGACATCTGGTGCCTCGACGCCCACTGCCGCGACACCCTCTGCGGCGCTTCCGCCGGCGGCGCCGCCAGCACCGCGGGCACCGGATGCCGCCGGACGCGCCGCGAGGAACGAAGTGGCGGCGGCCGCGCCGTCCAGCGACCGGCGCGCGCTCTCCGATGCGGCGGGGCAGCGCGAGACTGGCCAGGCCGCGGTGCGAGATGAAGCCAAGGTCGCGAAGGAGATGGCAGCCGCGCCGGCCCCGCGAGCGACCCCCGACACGACGGCGGTCATGGTAATGCGCGGCCGCGCGGCCGTGGCGGCGCAACGGTTCGACAAGTCGGAAGCCGGCGTCGAGAGTGGCGCCGCGCTCGCCGCTGCCGGCACGGTTCGCGGGCGCGTGACCGACGCCAACAACACCGGTCTCGCCGGCACGATGGTCACGGTCGCCGGAACGTCGATCGGCGTCACGACCGACAGCGCCGGCTCGTTCGTGCTGCGCGGCGTGCCGTCAGGCACACAGCGTCTCGCGGCCCGCCGAATCGGGTATTCCCAGGCCGATCGGAGCGTGACCGTTGCTAGCGGTGAGACCGTGGCGGCGGATCTCGTGCTCGCACCGACGGCGATGGCACTTCAGTCTGTCGTCGTCACCTCGGCCGCGCCGGCGGCGCCTCGCGCCAATGCGCCTGAGCGCGGCAGGGCGGCGGCCCCCACACCGCCGCCCTCACCCGCGCCAGTGCCGGCGGCCGCCGAGGCCCAACAACCGGCGAGTGCGTACGGTTGCTACGACCTCGGCATCACGCCAGGCTCGGCGCAGACTCGCACCGGGTTTCGCGAGATCCCCCGCCGCATCGCGCTCGACTCCGCCGTCGCCACGGGCCGCACCGACGGGGTGTGGTACCAGGTGCGCGATCTCGACCCGCGCGCCGGCACCGCGTCGAATGGCGTATGGCGCCCGGCCGGCACGGACATCGAGCTCGAATGGAGCTACGGCACCCGCACGGCGAACGTCCGCCTCACGGGCTCGGCGTCGTCGTCGATGATGCGTGGTACGGTGCAGGAGATCGACCGCGCCGCCGTCACCGGCGAGGGTGGCTCGGTCGTCGCCGTCAGGCGCGGATGCGAGGGGTAGGAGCCGCGCGCCTCACCGCCCGATCCCGCGCAGCCCGCGGCGCACCCAGTCGGTGAGCTCGGGGTCGTCGGCAACCGCGTCGGCCGGCACGACGACCCACGTGCCCATCGGACGCTCGTCGCCGGGGGCGAACGGCTCGATCCCCGGCTCTTCCAGGAGCCTCCCGTACTCGTCGGCCGGCGTCTTCACGAGCAGCCCGTCGTGCCAGACGATGACGAACGTCGACTTGCCGAGCAGGAAGCCATGGCCGCCGAAGACGTTCTTCTGTCTGACGCCGCGCTCTCCGATCTGCGCCAGCGCATCGGCAACGCGCTCCACGAGTCCGGTATCGAAAGCCATGTGAGTCTTCGCGAGCGAGAGTACCGTGGAAAGATCGGGATGGCAGGGAAGGCGCGCTACCCACGCGCGTGGTCGCTCGGCGGCTACCGGCGACAGCACTCCGGTCCCGATGGCCGACGCTCTGGACATTCAGATCGGCTCGCCCGACCTTCGAGTGCCCCGTCGGTCACACCAAGGAGCCTCCGTTGCACGACGACGATCCGGGACGGAAGGAGATCGAGCGCGAGTTCGGCGACCAGTATCAGATCGTCCGCGTGCTCGGCAGCGGCGCGTTCGGCGCCGTCTATCTCGCGCGGGAGCGACAGCTTCACCGCCTCGTCGCCATCAAGGCACTGCACGCGGAGCGCGCGTGGAGCGACGACGAGCGCACGCGACTGCTTCGCGAGGCACGCACGGTCGCGAACCTGAGCCACCCCGCGATCGTCCCGCTCATCGCGTTCGGAGAGACGGCGAGCACCGTCTACATGGTGATGCCGTACGTCGGCGGCGAGACGCTGGCCGAGCGGCTGCGTGACCATGGGCCGCTCGACGCGCGGCCGCGGTGGACCCGATGACGTCCTTGCGCGCCGAATAGCCCGCGCGGTCCTCACGGCTCACTCGGCAGCCACGCTGCCTAACGACTGAGCGGGCTCGGCCTCCGCTTCCTCGTTCCGCTTGAGCGCCCGCATCACGACGCCGCCGGTGACGATCGCGCCGCACACCAGCAGGATGTAGAACGTGTAGACCCGCCACCAGAGCAGCGCGGCGCCCATGATGTGCGCCGGGATGTGACCGCCGAGCGCGCCGCGAAACGCCACTTCGATCAGCCCGCCGCCAGCCGGCGCCGGTGCGGCCGACGAGCCGTACAGGATCGCGAGCGGCCACAGGATGATCGGACCGAGCGGCGCCCGCACGCCCAGCGAGTAGATGATGATCGGCAGCACGGCGAGCCGCAGCAGGATGTGTATGATCGAGAGCGCGAGCGCTCCCGCCATCACCCACCAGCGCGCGCGGCGGAGCTTGGCGACGTTCGCCCTGAGTTGCCGGAGCGGGCGTTGCATCGCCGCCCATCGCTCGCCGTCGAGCCGCAGCCAGTGGGCCCACCGCGGCGGCTCGTCGGAGGTCCGGCGGGAGACGGCGTAGCCGATGGCCCCGCCTCCGATCACGAACGCCGAGTACGCGGTCAGCATTCCCAGGAGGCCGCGCATCTGGGCCGTCGACCCGCCCAGCACGAGCGCCAGCGCGCTCACGAGCGCCGTCAGCGAGAGCATCTCGAGGAAGAGCTCCAGGAAGAGCACGACGAGCGCATCCGCGGCCGGCGTCCCCGCCTCGCGCAGCACCAGGAACCGCGCCGGCTCGGCCCCCGAGCGCGCGGGCGTGATCGCGCCGCCGAAGTCCCCGCCTAACGACACGTGGATGGCCGTGCGCAGCGTCAGCGGGATCCGAACCGCGGCCGCACTCAACCGGATCTTGGCCGCGCGCGTCAGGATCTCGGTCGTCGCCACCGTGAGACACGCCAGGTGTCCCCACCACGGCAGCGACACCCGCGCCCCTTCGTGCGACCAGCTCGCCCGGATGATGTAGACCGATGCGCCGATGGCGAACAGGAACGAGATGGCCGTCAGGACCCACCGTCTCGCGCTCATCGTGGTGACACGCGGCGATGCGTCAGCCGAGTCCTCCGGTCACCAACCGCGCTTCCATTCCAGCGCGGACATCCGGTTCGTGCCGGGGTACGGCACCTGGTCGCCCTTGATCGCCCGCCACAGAATGCGATTGAACGCCTCCTCATCCGCGATGTCCTCGAAGTCGAGCGCGAGCCGGGCCGACTCCCGCGCGCCACGGCCGCCCGACGGGTTGCGCGCATCGAGCGGCACCGACGGCACGAGGGCCGTGTAGGGGCGCAGATCGGGCTCCTTCGTCCAGATCTCGCGGAGCGGCCGCCCGTAGTGATCGAACTGCGACAGCGCATCGAGGCCCAGCACCTCCTCCATCGTCGCCAGCACGTCGGTGGTGTTCGTGAACCGGTGCACCGTGCCGCCGCGCGAGTACGCGGAGATCATCAGCAGCACCGATCGGTGGGAGTCGACGTGGTCGGGCCCGTTCTGCGCGTCGTCCTCGAGCACGGCCACGAGCGTGTTGCGCCAGAACGGCGACTTCGAGATCGCTTCCACCATCCGGCCGAGCGCGAGGTCGTTGTCGGCGAAGTACGCCTGCGGCGTGGGGGCGCCGGCCCGCGCGCCGGCCGTGTGGTCGTTCGGCAGTCGCACGATCATCAGCGCCGGCATCGACCCCTGCTGGACGTAGCGCTGGAACTCCGCCAGCCAGACGTCGGCACGACGCTGGTCGGGGATGTTCAGGTTGTACGGCGGGAAGTCGCGGTTGGTATTCGCGGCCAGGAACGGCTTGACCCCGCGATAGCCGGCCGGCATCGAGGCGTTCGGATCGGCCCCTTCGGGAATCACGAACTCGCCGTAGTTCCGGAACGTCAGCCCTTTTCGCTGCGCGAGATCCCACAGGTACCCGTTCGCAGGCTCCGCGGCGTCGTCGGCGTCCTGCTCGGCCGGCACCTTGCCGCGATTCGTGCCCTCGTAGTCGTACGTGCGCCCGCGGTCGGAGTAGTTCGACGGCACCGTCTTCTCGAGATAGTCGGTGGCGTACGCGGCCATCGACCAGTTGTGGCCGTCCGGGCTCACCTCGGCGTTCACGAAGAATCGATCGAACAGCCCGAACCGCTCCGCGAGCGCGTGATGGTTCGGCCCGTTGGCGCGCGGGAAGAACACGAGCGACGTGTCGCCGTCGCCCTGCGGCATGTCCCCGAACACCTGGTCGTACGTGCGGTTCTCCTTGATGATGTACACCACGTGCTCGAACGGCGGGTACGTCGCATCGCGCGTCACCTCGCGCCATCCGTTCGCCCGCTCCACGCGCCTCGTCAGGCCGGCGAGCTCGGCGCCCCGCGCCTCGGCGAGCGGCGCCACGAGCAGCGATCCGCTCAGCTGGCCCAGCGTATAGGTCAGCGGCCGGGTGGTATGGACGCCCGTGCCGGGGTTCGGATACTCGGGGTTCGGCGCCGTCCCACGCCCCTTGCCATTCGCGACCAGCAACGTGTCGCCGGCGGCGATGACCGCGGTGGGGTACCACTCCACCGGCACGCGCCCGGCCAGGCTGTCGTTGCCCGCCGCGCTCGCAACCCCGGACGTGGCGCTCGAGAGATCGAAGATGCCGATCGCGTTGTTGTCGGCTTCCGCGACGAACAGCCGGGTGCCGGCGGCATTCAACGCGAGCGCGTTAGGCGTGCTGCCTTCGCGGGGCCCCGACGGCGGCGGGTCCAGCAGCTCGGCGATCACGCGCCTGGCGCGCGTATCGACGACCGCCACCCGGTCCGTGCTCCCCGAGGCGACGAACAGCCGCGAGCCGTCGCCGTTCAGCAACAGCGCCGACGGATGCCGCGCGACGCGAAGCCGGCCGTCGTCCGCCAGCGAGCCATCGCCGTTCGCGCGGAACATCGAGAGCGTGTTGCCACCCCAGGCGGAGACGAACACACCGCCCTCCGGCGTGACCACCACGCCATACGGGTAGCGCTCGGTCCCGAACCGCTGCACGACCCGCTTCGCCGCGATGTCCACCACCGCGAGCGAGTCGTAGAGATTCTCGGCCACGTAGAGCCGTGCACCGTCGCGCGACACCGCGATGCCCGCGGGGTACGACCGGCCGGATCGATTCGGCTGCTTGACCGCGAGCGCGATGCTGTCGGCGAGCGTCGCCCGACCCGACGCCCAGTCGTAACGGTAGATCACGTCCTGGTTGCCGCCGGAGGCGTAGAGCGTTCGGCCGTCGGGCGCGAAGGCGAGCCCCAGGAACGCGGCGGGCTGCAGCACGGTCTGCTCGACCCGGCCGGTCTGGCGGTTCACCACCTGAATCCCCTGCTCGCGCCACCCGTTGAGGAGCATCACCACCTGCTGGCCGCCGGGAGCGAGGACCATCGCGAGCGGCATCGAGCCCACCGGGGACGCACTCGCCACCGGGTCCAGGTAGGCGCCGGTCGGCAGTCGGGGACGCCCCGCGAGCTCGTTCCGCCCATCGGCCGCGGTCCGCGCCGAAGGTTGGCAGGCCACGAGGGCAAACAACAGACCGGCCGTGCCCAGTCGTCGGTGGTTGTGTCTCGTCATCCAGCCGTTCATCGAAGCAGCGATCCGTGAGGGTGAGAGGCGCACAAACTCCACAACTTCGGGCGCAAATGCCAGCGGTGATTGCCCGACCGCGGTCCGGATAAGCATTCTCTGGCTCACCGGCATCCTACAGTCCGGGATGCCACGGAACCTCGCCCGGAAGCACTCGACCCCATTGATGACGGCGCCCAGGCCGCCCGACGAGACTCTGGACCGCGAGGCTGACGCGCGGGTGATCGAGCGCGCCTGCCGCGGGGACGTGGCTGCGTTCGAGGAGATCTATCGCCGGGAGGTAGGACGAGTGTACGCCCTCTGCCTGCGCATGACGGCCGACCCGTCCCGCGCCCGCGAGCTCACACAGAGCGTGTTCGTTCGCGCGTGGGACCGGCTGGGGTCGTTCCGCGGGGACGCGCAGCTCTCGTCGTGGCTCCATCGGATCGCCGTGAACGAGCTGCTGATCGAGGCCAGGACGGATCGACGACGCCGCGCCCGGGTCGTCCTTGCCGAGGACGAGCTTCCGGGCGGAGCAGACTGCGATGGGCCGGGAGCACGCTCGGCCAATGCGGAGCACAGCGGGTTCACGCAGCCGGTCGATACCGAGACACGAATCGATCTGGAGCGCGCGATAGCCGCGCTCCCGCCGGGGGCTCGGACGGTCTTCGTGCTCCACGACGTCGAGGGATACCGGCACGAGGAAATCTCGCGCATGACCGGGGCTGCCGAGGGGACGTTGAGGGCGCAGTTGCACCGCGCGAGGAAACTGCTGATGGAGGCACTGTCGCGATGAAAGACCTCACGGAGCACGTCGACTTCGAGGTGCTGAACGACTATGTGGACGGTCGGCTCGATCCGGAGTATCAGGCTGCGGTCGAGCGACACATCGGGACGTGCCATAGCTGTCAGCTGGAGCGCGATTCGCTCCGCAGGTTGCTTGCAGCCGCCACGTCCATGCCCAAGAGTGTGCTCCCGGAGCACGATATCTGGCAGGATCTCCGCGCGGAGCTGGAGCACAGGAAGGATGTCGTGCTCCCGTTGAGTCAATCGGAGCACGCGGCCGGTTCCGTTCGTGGCAGTGCCCACGTACGTGATTGGCGCACACGAGCTTGGCTTGCGGTTGCCGCACTCGTTCTCGTTGTCGTCTCGTCGGGCGTGACCGCACTCGTGCTCCGCAGGGATGCGGGCCAGCAGACAGCGAGAATCGATCAGGCAATCGGTGCTCCCAATGGACAAGGAGCATATCCATCCGTGCTCCCGGCAAGTTTCCGATCTGCCGAGGCTGAGTATGTGCGAACGAGCGGTGAGCTTCGCGCGGCGCTCGACGCCCAACGGCGCCAACTCGATCCGGCAACGGTCGCCACAGTGGAGCGGAGCCTCGCGGTGGTCGATTCGGCGATCGCCGAGGCCCGCACCGCGCTCATCCGCGACCCGAACAACCGAGTGCTGGTGGACCTGCTCTCGGCCAGCTACCAGCGCAAGCTCGACCTGTTGCGCCGCGCGTCCGAGCTCGGCTCGCGCATATGAACACCGCGGATCCATCCATGACCTTCGATTACCTGGCATCCATGGCGGGGCGCCTTGGACGCCTTCGACTGGCCGGAGTGCTCCTGGCCGCCTTCGCTACCGCCCCCTGCCTGGCCTTGCCGCTCGGCGCCCAGGGATCTTCCACCACGCGAGCGAGTGTGGATCGCCGGTTCGCGGCCGCGCCCGACGCATCGATCCGGCTGTTCGGCGCGTTCAGCTCGCTCCGGGTGATCGGTTGGGATCGTGACTCGGTCGAGATCACCGGCTCGGTTCCGAAGGGCTGGCGGTTCGACGGCGGCGTCGCTTCGAGCCCGGGCAGCCTGCCGCGCTCCGCCAAGTTCTTCGTCGACGCCCCGTCGGACATCTACCCGACCGGAGCGGCGCTCGAGATTCGGGTGCCCGCCCGCGCTCGCGTGTGGGCCAAGAGCGGTAGCGCGGACATCACCGTCTCGGGCGTCACGGGCGGTCTCGACCTGAACATCGTTGGTGGGTCGGTGACCGTCTCGGACGCACCGCGCGAGCTCAACATCGAGTCGATGGATGGCAACGTGAAGGTGCTGAATGGCGCCGCGTGGCTCCGCGTGAAGACGGCCAGCGGCGAGATCGACGTGCGAGGCGGCAGCGAGGATGCGGGGCTCTCCACTGTGAGCGGCACCGTGCGCGTGGCCGACGGTCGCTACGAGCGCGGGAAGCTCGAGACCGTGACGGGCGACATCATCTATGTCGGCGATGTCGGGCAGCGAGCGTCGGTCGACCTTACGACCCACAGCGGACGCATCGAGCTCCGCCTGCTGCCGAAGCCCAACGTCGAGCTCGACGCGATGACGGTGACGGGGGCGATCGAGAATGCCGTCACCTCCAACCGGCCCGTGCCTGGGCGCGAGGGCCGCGGGATGGAGCTTGGCTTCTCGTCTGGCGGCGGCAGCACGCGAATCGTGGCACGAAGCTTCAAGGGGAACATCGTGGTGAGGCAGCGATAAGAGGGCAGTTGGCCGCGGGCGGTGCCGGCGAACTGCTGCCGCGCTGTTCGGCACTTCGGCCCACAGCCCTCGGCTCCGATTCCCCACGCTTGACGAAGCGCATCTCGCAACGAGTTCTCACCGATCGTCCCATTTCGGGCGGTCGCGTGCAAACGCTCACCTTTCGCGTCGACGATGGCCCGACCGCGGCCTCGCCGGTGCCCGGCGTTTTGCGTCTCCCCAATCCGGCGGATCGTGTTGCTGCCGCGCTACTGCTCCACGGTTACGCGTCGCGGAAGGAGGACATGGCCGAATCGGCCGGCGAGGCGCTCCTGCCGCTCGGCGTCGCGAGTCTGTCCATCGACCTCCCCTTGCATGGCGAGCGCGCCGATCCGCTCGAGCTCCGGTCGGTTCGCGACCCGTTCGCGCTCGCGAGCCGATGGCGGACAGCCATCGATGAGGCGCGCCTCGCGCTCCGCTTTCTCGCCGCACGCCCCGAGATCGACGGCCAGCGTCTCGCGCTCATCGGGTACTCGCTCGGCGCCTATCTCGCGCTTGCCGTCGCGGAGCGTGACCGGGCGGCGAGCGTCGTGGTGCTGGCCGCTGGCGGCGACCTGCCCGACCTACCGTTCGCGGCGCTCATCCGCGCGGTCGCCGATCCCATGCGCGGCGTTCGCGCGCTCGCGGGGCGGCCGCTGCTCATGGTGAACGGCCGTCGAGACCGCACGATCCTTCCCGTCCAGGCCGAGCGGCTGTTCGCCGCCGCCGCGGAGCCGAAGGAGATCCAGTGGTGGGACGCCGGCCACTATCTGCCTGACGCCGCCGTGAACCAGGCGGCAGCGTGGGTGGCGCGCCGACTGGAGCGCTGACGTTCAAGCCTTCCGCGCGTACGCCTCGAACCACGGAGCCCCGTCCGTGTCGAGCGCGGCCAGCGCCTTCATGGCCGTCTTGGTCATGCGCTCCTCGGCTGCCGCCCACCCGCGCGTCCACTCATCGGCGATCGGAACGAGCGTGTCGCCGTGGGTGTGAACCACGTCGAACCCCGTGTCCTCGAGCAGCAGCGCGAGCGAGTGGACCGTGAACCCCTGTCGGTACGGAAAGCCCAGCAGGTTGTTGTGTGCCAGCAGCGCGCGCGCCACCGGGCCGGCGATGCCATCGAGCCGACGCCGCACCGTCGCGTAGAACGCGCCGTTCGGAACGCGGATGGCCAGCGCGCCGCGTGGAGCGAGGAGCGCGCGTGCGGCGCGCGCCGCGGCGCGCGGATCGGGAAGCTGATCGAAGCAGTTCCAGATCGCGACCGCATCGAACGAGTGATTGGTCCGGAACGACAGGAGGTCTCCCGAGGTGACCGTGAAACCGAGCGCGCGCGTGAACGCGACCGCCGTCTCGTTCACATCGAGACCTTCGAACTGCCACCCGCGACGGCGCGCCGCCTCGAGAAACCCGCCGACGTAGCTGCCCACCTCGAGCCCGCGCCCCGGTCGCCCGCATACGTCGGTGAGCCGTGAGGCCTGCGCCTCGTAGGCGGCCTGCTGCGTGTCGTGCAGCGCCTGCATCGTCTCGAAGCTCAGTGTGTCATCGGCGTACGTGTCCGTAACCTCGAATGCGCGCTCGCGAGGGTTGCGGTACACGGTCCCGCATCGCTCGCACTGCACGACGCGGAGCGGCGGCGCTTGCGTGAACGCGACGCGATCGGTCAGGCGATCGGGCGGCGTGTCGTCACGCAGTCGGCGCGTGTGAAATGCCCACAGCGCTTCGATCTCCTCGCGGAGCTCCTCGGTGGTGGCGATCTCGTGGGAGTCGGCAGCGTTGCAGACGGGGCAGCGTGCCAGTTCGTATGCGGGAGACGGCATCGCCTGACGAGGAAAGCAGCATGCGTGCCGTCGCCGCAGCCCTGCTCGACCGTCCACCACGAAGCCGGCTGTTGTGCGGTACGTCACGATGTCTTCAGTTGCCAGGCTAGCCGGGTCACGTATACTCCGTCCGTTCTTGATTTCGGTCTCTCACCATCGAATATCGATTACGGAGGGTTCGTGCTACGCAAACTCGCGATTGCAGTTGTTGCAGCGACGTTCGTGGCGACCGTTTCGCGCGGTCTCGCTGCGCAGGTGTGCGTCGGAATGCCGTCGTTGTCGACGCATCCCATGAACGTCGGCGTGAACGCCGCGTTCACCGACAACGCAAAGAGCTACGGCGGTCGCTTCGGGTTCGGCACATCGACCGCGTTCGCCGGAGTCTCGGCGGCGCTGGACGATTACGACGGGACCGATGAGAACTCGACGTCAATCGGTGTCGACGGCGGTCTCGCGTTTCCGGTCGGTACGTCGCGGCGAGCGTCCGTATGTCCGATCGCTTCGATCGGCTATACCTTCGGGCCGAATGTCCAGTCGGCGTTCGGCGATCTCGAGCTCGGGACGCTCTCGCTCAACGGCGGCGTAGCATTCGGGGGGTCGGCCTACTCGACCCAGGGCCTGCAGATCCTTCCGTTCGCGTCGGCCCAACTCGGTTATGCCAGGGTGAAGGCGGAGCTCGGCGGTGAGAGCGACACTGACTCCGAGACCTTTGGCCTGCTGGGTCTCGGCATGGGTTTCCTGTTCAGTGACCTGTTCATGGTCCGCCCGACGATCGTGATTCCCGCGGGATTGGAGAACGCCGATCCAGTCTTCGGGCTGTCGTTCGTGATCGGGTTTGGGCGGAAGTAACGGAAACGGCGGTGCCCGACGCAGGACTGTCGGGCACCGCCGTGTTTTCGCGATTCGGCGTAACGTCAGAACGTGAAGCCGAACGAGAGCGGGATGAAATTGGTGCTGCCGTCGCTCGTCTGCGCGGAGTGAAAGCGTGCCTCGACGAAGGTGGCGAAGCCAGTCAGGTTGAACTTGAACCCGGCCCCGGCGTTGAACCCGATCTTGGTCTCGGAATCGCTGCCGAAGGTGTCGAGATCGATCTTCACGCGATACAGCCCCAGTCCGCCGATGATGTAGGGGCGCGCGGTCGCAGCCGGGTCACCGAGCGGGAACACGATGTTCGGAACGAACGAGAGAATGCTGGCGTTGCCGTCGATGTCCGATATGCCGTTCCGGTGATACGTGGCCTCACCCCGCAGCAGGAACGGCCAGTTCGGCTGCGCGTACTCCACGAGGCCGCCGACGTGGAACCCGACATCGGCGATGTCGCCGAAGTCGCCGATGGGGAGCGTCGCGCCAAGGGAGCCACCGATCGTGACCGGACGTCCCGATGCTTGCTGGGTGCCCTGGGCGCCGATGGCCGAAGTCGCGAGCAACATCGCGCCGGCAACCGCGAAAACACGCGAAGGAATTCGATGCATGAGCATCTCCTGAGAGAGTTGGGGGCGCATTGCGCCCTGGCGCCAGCAATATAGCGGCTCCAACGCGTTAGGCAATTGTCGGACCGCGGCGCGGCTGCCGCGTTGGCCCGCCTCCTGCGCGGCGATGTGCTGCGGCTCACCGCGTGATCGTGAAGTACTCCACGCGTCCCGCGTTGAACCGCGGCACCGCGACGACGTTGCGCTTCGTGTCCACGCCGATGTCCGCGGGGCCGTCCACGTTGGCGATCACCTTCGTCATCGCGCCGTTGGAGATCGCGTGCACCGCGGAGTCGGCCCAGCTCGTGACCAGGATGCGGCCGTCGGCGAGCACCTCGATGCCGTCGTAGGCGCCGGGTCCCGTCGCCACCGGCGTCACCGTCGAGTCGCCCGCCTTCCACGCGATGACCGACTTGCCGTTGAACGGGCCGACGATGAACTGTCCGCCGGCGCCGTCCCACGCGATGCCGTTCGGGGCCTGGAGCAGGGAGTCGCTCGCGAGCGCGACGGTCGCCTTGCGGCCGGTGATCCTGAAGATGCGATCCTTGCCGGGATGGCTCGTCGCGCCATTGGCGGCGAACCGGATGCCGGTGTCGGTGACGTACACGCTGCCGTCGGGCCCGATCACGACGTCATTGAGAAAGGTCGCCTGCATCGGGCGCAGGTCCACCGTCGCGATCGCGGCGCCCGTGCGTTTGTTGAACGCGCGGACGGCATCGATGTCGGCCACCCAGAGCGTGTCGCCGATGATGGCCAGCCCCTTCGGCGCGTTGAGCGTGACGCCGTTCTTCCCGCCCTCCACCACGCGCGTCATCGCCGACGTGTTGCCGGCCTCCACCCGCACGATGAATCCGTTGCCATCCTTCTGCGACGGATTGCCGTTGATGTTCGAGACGAAGAACGCGTCGAGGTCCGCGTCGTAGCGAACCGATTCGGGCGTCTTCATGCTGTCGGTCGCGCCGGCCCTCGCGAACATGGCCGGCGCGGCGCTCGCGCTGTCCGCGGCTTTCGCGGTGGAATCCGCACCCGCCCGCTCGCCCGATGAGCACGCGGCGGCGGCGATGGTGAGCCCGATCGCGCACGCCATCGCGCGGCGGCCATCACGAACGATTCGGTACATGGCTCGATCCTCGATCTGGGGAGTCCGACGTGACCCCTGAACGTTATCGAACTGTCAATCGCCGCGCCTAGCGAATGGGCGGAGTGCGGCCGACCTTGCCACTCACCCGGGGCGTTGCTACATCGCAGGGTTCCACCCGCTCCCCAACGTCACCCTTCCGGAGAATCGGAATGACCGTCGATCGACCGGTGCCCCGCGCCCAGAGCGGCGCGCGCACCATGCCGCTCATCGCCCTCGCTCTGGCGCTTACCGTCGCTCCCCGGGCCGCGGCGGCGCAAGCTGCCTTCGACTCCTCCGCGTTCACCGCGCTCCGCTGGCGAGAGGTCGGGCCGTACCGCGGCGGGCGCTCGGTGGCCGCGATCGGGTCGCCGCAGCGCCCCCTCGAGTACTGGATGGGCACCACCGGAGGTGGCGTGTTCAAGACCACCGATGGCGGCATCAACTGGCAGCCGATGACCGACAAGTACTTCGGCGGAACGATCGGCGCCATCGCGGTGGACCCGAAGAATCCCGACGTCGTGTGGGTGGGCGGCGGCGAGACGTGCATCCGCGGCAACGTGTCGTACGGGGAAGGGGTGTGGCTGACGCGCGATGGCGGGCGGACCTGGACCTCGATGGGGCTGAAGGAGACGGAGCAGATCGCGGCCGTGAACGTCGATCCCCGCAACTCCGACGTCGTGTACGTCTCGGCGCTCGGCCCCACGTTCGTGGCGAACGAGCACCGCGGGTTGTTCAAGACGACCGACGGTGGGAAGACCTGGAACAAGATCCTGTTCGTCAACGATTCCACCGGCGCGATCGACTTCCAGTTCGACCCGTCGAACCCCGACGTGATCTACGTCGCGTTCTGGCAGGCGGGGCGCACCCCGTGGGGGCTGTCGAGCGGGGGTCCGCACAGCGCGCTGTACAAGAGCACCGACGCCGGACGCACCTGGACGAACCTGACGAAGCCCGCGACGGGATTCCCGTCCGGGATCGTCGGCAAGATCGGGATCGCCGTCTCGCCGGCGAAGCCGAACCGCATCTGGGCGCTCGTCGAGCACGACTCCGGCGGCGTCTATCGCTCCGACGACGGCGGCGCGACGTGGCAGTTCATGAACAGCGAGCGGAAGCTGCGGCAGCGCGCGTGGTACTACACGCACATCTACGCCGACCCGCGCGACTCGAACATGGTGTACGCGCTCAACACCGGCTTCTACCGGTCGCGCGACGGCGGCAAGACGTTCCCGCAGTCCATCAGCGTGCCGCACGGCGACAACCACGACCTGTGGATCGCGCCTAACGATCCGAACCGCATGATCAACGCCAACGACGGCGGCGCGAACGTGTCGTTCAACGCGGGACGGTCGTGGAGCCCGCAGGACTACGCGACGGCGCAGTTCTACCACGTCGCGACGACCGACGAGTTCCCGTACAAGATCTGCGGCGCCCAGCAGGACAACTCGACGCTGTGCGGGCCGAGCCGGAGCCAGGGCGGCATCCCCACCGACGCGTGGAAGGACGCGGGCGGCGGCGAGTCGGGCTACGTGACGCCGCACCCCACGAAGCCGGACGTCGTGTTCGCCGGCAGCTACGGCGGGCTCATGACGCGCAAGAACCTCGAGTCCGGCTTCGAGCGCAACATCACGGTGTGGCCCGACAACCCGATGGGGTACTCGTCCGAGGACATCCAGGTCCGCTTCCAGTGGACCTACCCGATCGTCTTCTCGCGTCACTCGCCGAACGTCGTGTACGCCGGCGGCAACTACCTGTACCGCTCCACGAACGAGGGCGAGAGCTGGGCCCGCGTGTCGCCCGACCTGTCGCGCCACGACCCACGCACCATGGGGCCGTCCGGCGGGCCGATCACGAAGGACCAGACGGGCGTGGAGACCTACGCCCTCATCTTCGCGTTCGACGAGTCGCCGGTCACCGCCGGCCTGCTCTGGGCCGGCACGGACGATGGGTACATCTGGGTGTCGCGCAACAACGGCGCCAACTGGACCAACGTCACCCCGAAGGACATTGGCGACTTCACACGCATCTCGATCATCGAGCCGTCGCACTACGCGTCGTGTGGCGCGTACGTGGCGGCGAATCGCTACCAGCTCGGTGACAAGCGCCCGATCCTCTACAAGACCACGGATTGCGGGAAGAGCTGGACGAAGATCGTGGGCGGCATCCCCGAGACCGAGTTCACGCGCGTCATCCGTGAGGACCCGGTGCGCCGCGGCCTCCTGTTCGCCGGGACCGAGCGCGGTGTCTGGGTGTCGTTCGACGACGGCGCGCGGTGGCAGTCGCTCCAGCGGAACCTGCCGCCGGTTCCCGTGCACGACATGACGATCAAGGAGGGCGATCTCATCGCCGCCACGCATGCCCGCGGCTTCTACGTGATGGACGACCTCTCGGCGCTCCGGCAGTTGACGCCGGCCGTGACGGCGAAGGCCGCCCACCTGTTCAAGCCGCGCGACGCCTATCGCGTCGAGTGGGGCGGCGGCTTTGGCGGCGGCGGTGGAGGGGGTGGCGCGACCGGTTCGCCCTCGGGGGCCAACCCGCCGTCCGGCGCGATCGTGTACTACTACCTGCAGCGTCCGAACCAGGTCGTGACGCTCGACTTCCTGGATGCGCGCGGGCAGATCATCCGGTCGTTCACGAGCAATCCCGACTCCCTCACGCTCGCCGACAGCCTGCGCGCGGATGAGCGGCGCGCCGAGCGGCGCGACAGCTTGCAGCGCGCCGGTCTCTCCACCGACAGCATCCAGAAGCTCCTCGCGGCGGCCACCAGCGAAGGCGGCCCGCCGCCCGAGTTCGAGCAGATGGCGCGCTCGGGGCCGCGCCCGCCGCGCGTGCCTAACAAGGCGGGGCTCAACACCTTCGCCTGGAACCTGCGCTATCCCGACGCGGTGCGGTTCGAGAACCTCATCATGTGGGCGGCGAACACCACCGGACCCATCGCCCCGCCGGGCACCTACCAGGTGCGCCTGCGCGCCGGCGGCGACACGCAAACGCAGACCTTCGTCGTCAGGAGGGACCCCCGCTCCACGTCCACGCTCGCCGACTATCAGGAGCAGTTCCGCTTCCTGGTCAGGGTGCGCGACACCGTGAGCGCCGCGAACAACGCCGTTCGCACCGTGCGGAACGTGCGCTTCCAGGTGGACGACCGCGGCGCGAAGATCGCCGGCAAGCCGCAGGCGGCGGAGTACCAGCGGCTCTCCGGCCAACTCATGGAGCGGCTCGGCGCCGCCGAGCGCGACATCTACCAGGTGCGGAACCAGAGCGGCCAGGACCCGCTCAACTATCCGATCAAGCTGAACAACAAGATCGCCGCGCTGGCCGGCGTCGCGAGCGGCGAGTACCGCCCCACGAAGCAGACGTACGTCGTGTTCGACTCGCTGACGACGGACCTGCGCGAGCGGCTCACCACGGTGAAATCGTCGCTCGACGAATTCCTGCCGAAGATCAACGCCTTGCTCAAGGCGGTGGGGCTCGAGGCGATCGTGCCGAGCACGGTGGAGCTCAAGAAGGAGCAGAAGCCGGTGGTCGCCTCGTAATTGGGGTCAGCGTCGTAATTGGGGTCAGACTCGCATTTCATCATTCGAACGCCGCGGCGTTCGAATGATGAAATGCGAGTCTGACCCCAATTACCTTGACTCTCTAGGCAACGCGGCCTACACTCCAGCCTAGTCTAACTAGGTAATGACACAATGGCCGTCGCCGCCAAGGATCTCCACGGGACGCTCGACGCGCTCGTCCTCAAGACGCTGAGCTGGGGGCCGCGCCACGGGTACGCCATCGCCCGCTGGCTCGAGGACACGAGTGCCGACCAGCTCGTGATCGAGGAAGGCTCGCTCTATCCGGCGCTCTACCGGATGGAGCGCAAAGGATGGATCGAGGCCGAGTGGGGCGAATCGGAGCTCGGCCGCAAGGCGAAGCTGTACCGCCTGACGGCGGCGGGCAGGAAGCAGTTGCGAGCCGAGACCGAAGAGTGGGCGAGGTTCGCCGGCGCGGTGTCGCGCATCCTGCTCCCCGCCTGACGTCCCCACCGCCCGACACAGGACCGGCCGTGCCGCGCCAGGGCGCCTTCGGTCGCCAGCTCCGCTCCCTCATCTGGAAGGCGAGCGTCGCCGACGAGGTGGACGCGGAGCTCGCGTTCCACGTCGAGATGCGCACGCGCGAGTACATCGCGCGCGGTCTCGACCCCGAGCTGGCGCGTGCCAGGGCCATCGGTCGCTTCGGCGACATACGACGAGTCAACGACACCTGCCGCCGCATCGGCGAGGGGAGGGAGCGCGATATGCGACGCGCAGAATGGATCCACGAGCTCGTGCAGGACGCCCGCTACGCGCTCCGTCAGCTCGCCAGGATGCCGGGTTTCACCGCGGTGGCCGCGCTCACGCTCGCGATCGGCATCGGCGCGACGACGGCGATCTTCAGCATCGTGCACGCGGTCGTCCTGCGGCCGCTGCCGTTTCCGGAGCCGGAGCGCCTCGTTCGCATCTACTCCCACCGGCGTGGCGACGATGCCAGCACCAGCGGAGCGAACTTCGTCACCTGGCGCGAGCGAGCGCGTTCGTTCTCGCGGCTGGCGCCGGTGGAGTACCGCAACTTCACCCTCATCACCGGTGATCGCCCCGCAGAGCAGGTGACCGGCGCGCGCGTCTCGGCCGACTTCTTTCCTGCGCTCGCCATCGCGACGCGCCTGGGCCGCACGTTCACGAAGGACGAGGATCAACCGGGCCACGACAACGTCGTCGTATTGAGCGAGCGCTTCTGGCACGCGCGATTCAACGGCGATTCGAGCATCATCGGCCGCACGATCCGGCTCAACGCCGTCGAGAACGTCGTCCTCGGCGTGGTGCCTGCCTCGGCCGACGTGATATCGGCGGACATCAACGTCTGGGTGCCCATCGCGTTCACGGCCGAGGAGCGCGCCGACTCGCGCAAGGGATATCTCGACGTGATCGCGCGCCTCGCGCCGGGCGTATCGCTCGCGCAGGCACAAGCCGAGATGTCCGCCATCGCGAAACGCCTCGAGACGGAGCTCGAGGAGAATCGTGAGAACGGCGTGCGCCTCGCCTCGCTCACCGACGTCTACGTCGGCTCGTACCGGTCGCGCCTGTTCATCCTGCTCGGCGCCGTGGCGTTCGTGCTGCTCATCGCTTGCGTGAACGTCGCGAACCTGTTGCTGGCGCGTGGTGCGGCACGCGGCAAGGAGATCGCGATCCGTGCCGCGCTCGGCGCCGGCCGTGGGCGCGTGCTGCGGCAATTGTTTACCGAGAGCGTCGTCCTCGCCGGCGTCGGCGGGATGATCGGGCTCGGCCTCGCCTTCTGGGGCGTACGGCTGCTCAAGGTGACTGCGCCGAGCGAGGTGCCGCGCCTCGACCAGGCCGGGCTGGATCCGGCTACGATCGCATTCGCGTTAGGCGCGACGCTTGTCAGCAGTATCGTGTTCGGAGTCGTGCCGGCGCTCCGGACCGCGCGCCCCGACCTGCAGGGGGCGTTGCGGGAGGGCGGGCGCGGGTCCGGGGGCGTGGCGCGGGATCGCGTGCGCCAGCTCCTCGTGGCGGCCGAAGTGTCGCTTTCCCTCATGCTCCTGGTGGGCGCCGGCCTGCTCATTCGGAGCGGCATTCTGCTGCAGCGGGTCGAGCCCGGCTTCGTCACCACGCGCGTGTTCTCGGCGTGGATGGCGCTGCCGCCCACGCAGTACGAGAGCGTCGAGAGCGTGAGGCGCACGTTCGACCGGATTCTCACGGAAGTGCGCGCGGTGCCGGGCGTCGAGTCGGCGGCGGGGATCACCGTGCTGCCAATGACCGGGCTGAGCGCGTCGGGCTCGTTCATCCCCGAAGGGAGGGCCGAGGACCCGAGCAACTCGATCTCGTTCAACTTCCGGCTGGCCACGCCAGGCGTCTTCCGCACGCTGGGCATCCCCGTCAAGGCGGGGCGCGACTTCGACGAGCGCGACGTGGCGAGCGCGCCGTGCGCGCTCATCGTCAACGAGGCCGGGGCGCGCCGCGCGTGGCCTAACGAAACGGCTATCGGCAAGAGGATTCCGGGGCCTCGCGACGCGAGCGGAACGCGAGTCTCGTGCGCCGTTGTCGGCGTGGTCGGTGACGCGCACGATGACGGCCTCCGCGAGCCCGTGCGGCCGCAGATCTATTTCGCTGCCGCGCAGGCACCGGCCGCCTTCTGGAACGCGATGCAGCGGTCGATGTTCCTCATCGCGCGCACGGCCGGCGAGCCCGGTGGAATTGCGAAGCAGCTTCAAGCGGCGGTCGGCCGCGTCGACCCGACGCTCCCCCTGTTCAACATCCGCTCAATGGACGAGCGCATCGCGGCCTCGCTCGCGACGGGGCGGTTCAACACCATGCTGCTCACGACGCTCGGCGCGATCGGCCTGCTGCTTGCGGCCGTCGGGATTTACGGTGTGGTCGCGTACTTCGTGACGCAGCGAACCGGCGAGATCGGCCTCCGCATGGCGCTGGGCGCCACGCCCGGCCGCGTGCTCAGGCTCGTCGTGGGGCAGGGGATGAGGCCGGTACTGCTGGGCGTGATCGTCGGTGTCGGAGCGTCGGTAGTAGCCGGGCGGCTGCTGCGCAGCCTCGTGTTCGGCATCGGCACCACCGACCCGGTGACGTTTCTCCTCGTGCCGGTTCTGCTCGGGATGGTGGCGCTACTGGCGAGCACCATCCCCGCGCGGCGCGCGACGCGGGTCGAGCCTACACGGGCGCTCCAGGGCTGAGCAAGCCGCGTCTGTCATTCCGAGCGACCCTGAGCGCAGCGAAGGGGAGTGGAGGAACCTTCAGCCTCCTGATAGAGGGGCTCTGTCCCTCTACCGGGACGATGAGGGTTCCTCGACTCCGCGGCCTTCGGCCGCTCCGCTCGGAATGACAACACCATCCGTTCGGAATGACAACGCTCACCCGAGCCGACAGGGCAGCACTAACCGGCGACAAACCAGCTAACCGGCGCCCCGCCCACCCTTACGCTCGTCCGTTCCGGCCTGTTGATTGCGATTCAACCGACCTCGGGTGGAGGCCGCCTCGCCGTTCGCGACGCCGCGACGCGAGCCAGGGCTCCGGCTGTCGCGTTCAGACGTCGCGCTACTATGAAACTGCTCGTCGTCGAAGATGATCGGATGCTCTCGGAGCTCATCCGGCGCGCCCTCGCCGAGGAGGGGTACGCTGTGGATGTCGCATCCGACGGCGAGCAAGCCGAGGCGCTCGCGTTCGTCAACGACTACGATGGCGTGGTTCTCGACCTCGTGCTCCCGCACAAGTCGGGGCTGCAGCTCCTGCAGCAGATGCGGCGGGAGGGGCGGCTCACGCCGACGTTGATCCTCACCGGGCGTCGCGCGAAGCAGGACATCGTTCGCGGGCTCGATGCCGGCGCCGACGATTATCTCACCAAGCCCTTCGACCTCGACGAGCTGAAGGCGCGTGTACGCGCGCTCGTGCGCCGCGGTGGAGCCCGGCGCAACGATCAGTTGACGATGGGTGGCGTGCAGCTCGATCGCCGCCGCCGGCAGGCGAGCATCGATGGGCGGACCCTTCGGATGACCCCGAAGGAGTTCGCGCTGCTCGAGCATCTGATGATGCAGGCGGACGAGGTGGTGACGCGCACCGAGCTGCTCGAGAAGGTGTGGGACTTCCACTTCGATCCGGGCTCCAACGTCGTGGACGTGCACATCGCCCGCCTCCGCGCCAAGCTCCGCCTGGCGAACGCCGGTGTCCACCTGGACACGGTGCGCGGGATTGGCTTCGTGCTCACCACGCGTGGCGCGAAGGGACAGGAGACGGCCTGACCAACGTCGCATGCGCGATGGCGAGCGGGCCGCACTCGCGCGGCTGACCCAGCTCGGCGGCGAGCGCCTGACAGCCGACCTCGCGGCCATCTACCTCGACGAGATGCCGCGGCGAGTCGCCGCCGCGCGCGATGCGTTGCGGAACGGCGACGCGCCGGCGCTCGCCGACGTCGCGCACGCGATGAAGTCGAGCAGCGCACAGTTGGGTGCCGCCGAGCTCGCCGCGGCGTGTGAGGCCGTCGAAGAGTTGGCCGAGCGCGGCGACATCGCGCGCGCCTCCGATTGGCTTGCGGCGGTCGAGACACGATTCGCGACGTTCGGCGAGTGGCTCGCCGGACAGACCGGCACCGCCGCGCAGCAGCGACCCGATGACACGCACCACGGAGTGCTCGGCTCGGCCGCGGTGGAGACACCAGTCATCACCGTCATCGAAGACAACGTCGACAACCGGCTGCTGGTGGACGCCATCCTCGGCGACCGGTTCGTGCTGCACGAGTACGCGGCCGGCACGGACGCGCTCGTCGGGATGGCGGCGCGCCGGCCGGATCTCGTGCTGCTCGATGTCTCGCTGCCGGGGATGGACGGTCTCGAGGTGCTGGCGCGCATGCGCGTGGACCCGACGCTGCGTGACGTCCCGGTCGTCGCGCTCACGGCGCACGCGATGACGGGCGACCGCGAGCGATATCTGTCGGCCGGGTTCGACGGCTACGTGCCGAAGCCCATCGTCGACGAGCGCGTGCTGATCGACGCGGTCGAGCGGCTGCTGTCTCGCCGCCCGGTCGGTCCCGGGCCATCCCCATGACGCGCTTCCGACGCCTGACGCTGGCGGAGAAGGTGGCGGGCGCGTTCACGATCGGCGTGGTGTATCTGGCCGTCGTGGGCGCCGTCGCCTACGCGAGCGTGCATCGCTTCGCCGACACCACCGAGCGTGCGGAGCGGACGCACATCGTGCTGCGCACGCTCGAGGAGACGTTCTCGCTCGTGACCGGCGCCGAGACCGGCTCGCGCGGGTTCGTCATCACCGGCGACGCGCGCTATCTCGAGCCCTACCGCAGCGCGGAGGTGGATGCGGTGGCGCGACTGCGGTCGCTCGAGGCCTTCACGGCCGATGATCCGCGTCAGCGGGAGCGGCTGAATCGGCTGGCGCCGCTGGTCGCCCGCCGGTTCGCGATGCTCGACGAGTCCGTCCGCTTGCGCGCGAGCGGTGGGTTCGACGACGCAGCGTCCGCGTCGCGGACCGGGAAGGGCCGAGTGGTGATGGACTCGATTCGCACGTTCGTGGACGCGATGGCCGCGGACGAGACGACGCGGCTGCGGGAGCGAACGGCGCAGGAGCGGCGCAGCCTCAGTCGCGCCACCTCGCTCGTTGCCGTGAGCTTCTTCGCCGCCGTGGTGCTCGGGTTGGCCGCCGCCTTGTTCGTGAGCCGGGACATCGAGCGGCGCCTCCGTGCCGAGGAAGAGGCGCGCCGGGCGAAGGAGGTGGCCGAGAGCGCGAGCCGGGCGAAGAGCGAGTTCCTGGCGATGATGTCGCACGAGCTCCGCACGCCGCTCAACTCGGTGATCGGGTTCTCGAACGTGTTGTTGAGGAATCGTGGCGGCAACCTGCGCGAGCGGGACCTGCTGTACGTACAGCGCATTCGCGCCGGCGGGCAGCATCTGCTGTCGCTGATCGACGAGGTGCTCGACCTGTCGAAGATCGAGGCCGGCCGCATGCGCCTCGAGCGGGCGCCGGTGGCGGTGGGTGAGCTCGTGGAGGACACCGTCGCATCGTTCGAAGGGCAGCTGCGCGACCGTCCGATCACGCTCCACGCCGAGGTCCCGGAGCGCATGACGCCGATCATGACCGACCCGGCGAAGCTGTTGCAGGTGCTGACGAACCTGATCGGCAATGCGATCAAGTTCACGAGGCAGGGAAACGTCATCGTGCGTGTCTACAGCGATCCTGCCTCGCGACGGCCGGAGCGCATCGACGTGGTGGATACGGGGATCGGCATTCCGGCGGAGCGGCAGCACGCGATCTTCGACGCGTTCGAGCAGGCCGACAGCAGCACGGCGCGGCAGTTCGGTGGGACGGGGCTGGGGCTCGCCGTCTCGAAGTCGCTGTGTGACCTCATGGGATATCGGCTCGAGGTGAGCAGCGCGGTTGGCGCCGGGTCGGTGTTCAGCGTCATTCTGACCGCGGGCGCGCGCCTGGATCGGCCAGATCGCCCACCGCGGCCCGCGGGGGTCTCCGCCGCCGTTTGACAGGTTCGCCGCGCCCGACCTGTGGCGCGGCGCCCACGAGATCGCGTGCGTCGCGGCCACAGTCGCGCGGGCGCCGCGCGCGCCGCCCCGTGATCCCGCACGGCTAATCGCTTGGGAGTCCAAGCCCTTGCCCCGAATTCGGCCCCGGCCGCGACGGGTGTGCCGATTGCCTCCTCCCCTCATCCACCTGATCGACCCGTCGATGCTGGATGGGTCGACCGAGCATGAACGACTTGTAATTCAAGCTTCACGGTTCTGTCACGGCGACCGATCTACTCTCCGCGGTTGCAGTGCTGATCCGCTCGTTCCTTTCGACAAAGGCACCCCGGCCGCGAGGCCGGTCCGCAAAGCCAGGGGTCTCGCGTTCGAGGCGAGACGGCCCGGTCGCCGAAAAAGGGTCTTCGCCGGCGCGCAGCGCCGGCCGTCCCTGACTGTCGTGGGAGCTACACATGAAGCGCTCGACCTCTCTCCTCCTGGCGATCCTGTTCGTGGCGGCGTGCGATGATGAGTCGCCGAAGCCGGCCGCCATCCCGACCGCGCCCGCCGTGGCGCCGATGGCCGCGCAGGCGTCGACGGCTGCCGCCGACGTGTCGGGTGGCTCGACAATCTGCCGCGTGTACGTAACCGAGCGTGATGTCGCGAAGGCGGAGCTGGATGCCGCCCCGACGGACACGCTCCTGCAGCGCCGCGTGACGACGCTCGGCGCGCTGGTCAAAGAGACGTGTAACTGAGCTCGATCCTCCCCGCCACCATTCCTATGCGAACCCTGATCCAGCGCGCCGCGCTGGTGTTCGGCGCCGTGCTGGGCGTTCTCGTGACGCCCGCCGGCGCCCGCGCGCAGAAAGCGCTCGTGTACTGCCCGGTGAACGTGGATGCCACCGGTTGTAACGCGATCGTGAACGCCCTCACGGGCCCGTCGTACCCGTTAGGTGTGGACCGCGGCTACGACGGCACCGGCGGGACGGTCGACCTGAAGACGGTCGACCTGTTCACGTATTCGGTGTTCGTGGTCCCGTCGCTGGCCGACGGTGCGGCGTCGCAGCCCTACGCGAAGCTGCGCGAGGCCGAGGTCGTCGAACACCTCAAGGCGGCGTTGATCGGGCGGATCGCGATGTGGTCGGGGACGCCGGACCAGGGCGCGACGAACCGCGCGCTGAAGGACGCGTTGATCCAGAACCTCGCCGGCTGGGCTGGCGGCGCGTTCGGGACGGCGAAGGGGCCGGGGTTGGTGGCGTTGCTGGATGCGTCGTCGAATGCCGGGGCGAGGTATGACTGGGTGCGGGCGATCACGCCGCTGCCGGTGACGTCGGACGCGAATCTGTTGATCTACAACAGCGTGCGGACGCTCAATCCGCGCGGGACGACGATTCTGACGTCGGGGTCGGGGCCGCTCATCTACGACAACATGGCGACGTTCGGGTTCCAGGTGCCTAACGGGGCGGCTGGGGTCAGCCTGGATGCGGTTGGGCAGACGGGGACGTCTGTTGGTGGGCAGGTGGTGCTGCTCACGGTGGAGGCGGGGAATTCCACAGGCGCTGTGGTCAAGACGGACAAGGACGACTATGCGCCGGGGACGACGGTTGTCATCACGGGGTCGGGGTGGGAGCCGGGGGAGACGGTGAAGCTCACGCTCCACATGGACCCGCTGCGGGATGCGGATACGGAGCTGACTGCCATCGCCGACGCCGACAGCAAGTTTACGAATACGGAGTTCGCTCCAAAGGAGTACGATGTCGGCGTGCGGTTCGTGCTTACCGCGGTCGGCCAGACGAGTGGGCGCCGTGCCCAGACGACCTTTACGGACGCCGCGAGCCTGACGATTACGTTCGCCGGAAACGGCACCGGTACCGTCACCAGCTCGGCGTTCATACCCATTAACTGTAGCAACGCTACCAGCCCGGCCGGGCCCACGTGCACCGGATCAAGCACCACTAACGGGAGTGTTACGCTAACCGCGACCCCGGCGAGCGGTTCCGTATTCGTAGGCTGGACCACCAGCGGTGGCGGTTCGACCGGCTGTGACAACACTAGCAACAATCCGTGCACTGTTAACCTAACCGGCAACAAGACCGTGACGGCTACGTTCACCAAGAACGCACAGGCGCCGCAGACCATCACGTTCGCCGCACTCCCTAATAAGACGTATGGCGATGCACCGTTCACGCTCAGTGCCACGGCCAGCTCCGGCCTCGCGGTAACGTATGCGCTAGGCACGGGTAGCGCGGGCTGTACGCTGAGCGGCACGAACAACTCGACTGTGACGATCACAGCGGCTACGGCAGCTGGACAGAGTTGCATTGTCGTCGCGTCGCAACCGGGCAATGCGAGCTTCACCGCCGCGCCGGATGTGACGCAGTCATTCACCATCGCGAAGGCGCCCCTAGCGGTTACAGCTGATAACAAAACGCGCCCATATGGCGACGCGAATCCACCGCTGACGGCGACGATCACGGGTTTCGTGAACGGCGAAAATCTCGGGACGAGCGGCGTCACGGGCACCCCGAGCCTTACGACTACTGCCGTCGCGAACACACCTGTTGGGACGGTCGCCATAGCCGTGGCGAACGGAACGCTGGCGGCATCGAACTACGATTTCACGTTCGCGAACGGCCAGCTCGCGATCACGCCGCGATTGATCACGGTGACCGCGGATCCGAAGAGCAAGTCGTACGGGGCGGCTGACCCCGCCTTCACCTACCAGATTAGTGGCGGATCGCTGGTAGCGGGTGACGCCCTCGGCGGCACCCTCGCTCGCGCGACCGGAGAGGCTGTCGGCACCTATCCGATCTCGCAGGGCACCCTTACCGGGGGCGCGAACTACACCATCGCGTTCGTTGGCACGGATCTCACGATTACGGCTCGCGCGCTAACCGTCACTGCTGACGCGAAGTCGAAGGTCTATGGGGACGCCGATCCGGCGCTGACGTACCAGGTGACGACCGGTTCCCTCGCGGCCGGCGACGCGTTCAGCGGGACTCTGACCCGCGCGGCCGGGGAAAGCGTCGCGGGCAGCCCGTACGCGATCCAGCTCGGGACGCTGACCGCGGGCCCGAATTACACCATCACCTTCGTGAGCGCCAACCTCACGATCAGTGCGCGGCCGATCACCGTCACCGCGGACGCCAAGTCCAAGATCTACGGCGATGCCGATCCGGCGCTCACTTATCAGGTGACGAGCGGCTCGTTGGCGTTCAGTGACGCCCTCACAGGCACGCTCAACCGCGCCTCCGGAGAGGCAATTGGGAGCTACGCGATCAGCCAAGGCACACTCAGCGCTGGCACCAACTACACGCTGACGTTCGCTGGCGCGAACCTGGCTATCACCGCGCGCCCCGTGACCGTGGCAGCGGACGCCAAGAGCAAGATGTACGGCGACCCCGACCCCGCGCTCACGTACCAGATCAGCAGCGGCTCACTCGCCGCCGGCGACAATTTCTCCGGCGCTCTCACCCGCGCGCCCGGAACGGCCGTCGGCACGTACGCGATCCAGCAGGGCACGCTCGCGCTGAACTCGAACTACACCCTGACGTTCATAGGCGCCGATCTCACGATCGACAAGCGTCCGATCACGATCACCGCGGACGCCAAGTCGAAGATGTATGGCGACGCCGATCCTGCCCTCACCTACCAGCTCACGAGCGGGACGCTCGTCGCCCCCGACGCATTCACCGGGAGCCTGTCGCGGGATTCGGGGGACAATGTCGGGACGTACGCCATCACGCAGGGGACGCTTTCGGCCGGCTCGAACTACGACCTGACGTTCGTCTCGGCTAACCTCACGATCATCGCGCGTGCTATCACTGTCACGGCAGACGCACAGACCAAGACCTACGGCGACGCCGATCCGGCGCTGACGTACCAGGTGACAACAGGCTCGCTGGCCTCCGGTGATGCGTTCAGTGGCGCACTCGCCCGCGACGCCGGCGTCAACGTTGGCACCTACGCGATCAAGCAGGGGACATTGAGTGCCGGAGCGAACTACGCCCTCACCTACGTTGGTGCGAGCCTGACCATCACGGTCCGGCCGGTCACGGTCACGGCCAACGCACAGACGAAAGTCTACGGCGATCCGGATCCGTCGCTTACCTACTCGGTCACCAGCGGTTCCCTTGTGTCGGGCGACGCCTTTAGCGGCGCGCTGACGCGTGCGGCCGGTGGAAACGTCGGCACCTACGCGATTAACCAGGGAACGCTGACGCTGAGCGCGAACTACGTGCTGACCTACGTCGGCGCCAACCTGACGATTACACCACGGCCGATCACGATCACCGCGGACGCCAAGTCGAAGGTCTATGGCGAGGCAGACCCGGGCCTTACGTACCAGATCACGGCCGGCACGCTCGTTCCCGAGGACGCGATCACAGGCGCGCTCACCCGGGACGCCGGCGAGAACGTCGGAGACTACCCCATCAAACAGGGGACCGTCGCGCTGAGCTCGAACTACACACTCACCTATGTCGGTGCGAACCTGACCATCACTCCGCGGCCGGTCACCATCACCGCGGATGCGACGAGCAAGACCTACGGAGACCCGGACCCGGCGCTCACGTACCAGATCACGAGCGGCAGCCTTGCCTTCAGCGACGAGTTCAGCGGAACTCTGACCCGAGCATCCGGTCAGGATGTGGGCGCGTACGCAATCCTCGTCGGAACTGTGACGCTGGGCGCCAACTATAACCTGACGTTCATCGGCGCCAATCTCACGATCAACAAGCGTCCGATCACCGTCACGGCGAACGCCCAGACCAAGGTCTACGGCGACGCCGACCCGGCGCTCACCTATATCACGACAGGAACCCTGGCGTTTAGCGATGCGTTCTCCGGAGCGCTCACGCGCGACGCCGGTGAGAGCGTCGGAAGCTATGCGATCAGCCAGGGGACGTTCACGGCGGGTGGCAACTACACGCTGACGTTCGTCGGCGCGAGCCTGTCGATCACCAAGCGGCCGGTGATGGTTACGGCCGATGCCGCCACGAAGATCTACGGCAACCCCGACCCCGCGCTGACGTATCAGATCACGGGCGGGTCGCTCGCGTTCACCGATGCCTTCACCGGTGCGCTCACGCGCGTGGCCGGCGAGAACGTCGGAACCTACGCGATCGAGCAGAGCACGCTGGCCCTGAGCGGGAACTACGATCTGACATACGTCGGCGCGATCTTCAGCATCACGCCGCGCGCGATCGCGGTGACGGCCGATCCGCAGTCCAAAGTCTACGGCGAGTCGGACCCGACGCTGACCTACCAGATCACATCCGGCACGCTGGTCGGCAGTGATGCCTTCAGCGGGATGCTGACCCGCGCAGCCGGCGAGAACGTCGGTACCTACGCCATCGCCCAAGGCACGCTCTCGTTGAGCACGAACTACACGCTTAGCTACGCGGGGGCGAATCTCACGATCACTCAGCGGCCGATCAGCCTCGCCGCGGACGCGAAGAGCAAGACGTACGGGGATGCGGACCCCGCGTTCACCTACCAGATCACCAGCGGCAACCTGGTGTTCGGAAACACGTTCACGGGCGACCTCACGCGGGGCACCGGGGAGGATGTGGGCACGTACCCCATCCTGGTCGGCGGCGTGACGGCCGGCCCGAACTACGACGTCACCTACGTCGGTGCGGACTTGACGATCATACAACGCCCGATCGCCGTCACCGCGGACGCGCAGACGAAGGTCTATGGCGACGCCGATCCTGCCTTGAGCTACCAGATCACAAACGGCTCACTGGCCTTCACCGACGCGTTCACCGGGGCGCTCGCCCGCGCCGCCGGTCAGGACGTCGGCACGTACGCGATCACGCAGGGGTCGCTGGCCCTGAGCGCCAACTACACCCTCACGTACAACGGCGCGCTCCTCACCATCACGAAGCGCCCGGTGACGATCACCGCGGACGGGAAGACGAAGGTCTACGGCGCGGCCGACCCCGCGCTCACGTTCCAGATCACGAGCGGTACCCTCGCGTTCAGCGACGCATTCAGCGGTACGCTCAGTCGTGTGACAGGGGACAACGTCGGGACGTACGCGATCCAGCAGGGCACTGTCGCGCTGACCGCCAACTACATGTTGACGTACGTCGGCGCGAACCTGGCGATCACGCCGCACGCGCTCACCGTCGCCGCCGACGACAAGTCGAAGATCGCGGGCGCCGTTAACCCGGTGCTCACCGGCAACATCGTTGGTATCCAGTTCTCGGACAACATCACTGCGACCTACAGCACCACTGCGGTGGCACTGTCCCTGCCGGCTACCTACCCGATCACTCCGGCACTCGTCGACCCGGGCAGCAAGCTCGGGAACTACACGGTCAACGTCGTCAACGGGACGCTGACGGTTACGCCGAACGCGAAGCCGGTCCTTGGCACCATCACGGCGCCGCTGCTCCCGACGGCGGTCGGCACGCCGGTTTCCGTCAGCGCGCCGTTCACGGATGTGGACGTTGCGGCGAGTCAACCGTACACCGCCACGATCGACTGGGGCAACGGAACGACATCCACCAGCGCGTTCACCAGCCCGGGCACGATCACCGGCAGCAAGAACTACCCAGTAGCGGGAGTCTACACGATCACCGTGACCATCAGGCAGGACAACTTCCCGACGACGCACTTCGATACGAAGACGTTCGAGTACTACGTCGTCGTCTACGATCCGAACGGGGGCTTCGTGACTGGCGGCGGGTGGATCGACTCGCCGGCAGGTGCCTACGCTCCGAACGCGAGCCTCACCGGCAAGGCCACCTTCGGTTTCGTTTCGAAATACAAGAAGGGGCAGACGATCCCTGATGGGAACACCGAATTCCAGTTCCACGCAGGCGGGATGAACTTCAAGGGCACCGCCTACGAATGGCTGGTGATCGCCGGCGCCAAGGCACAGTACAAGGGGACCGGCACGATCAACGGCTCTGGTAACTACGGGTTCATGCTCAGCGCCATCGATGGTCAGATCCCCGGCGGAGGCGGCGCCGACAAGTTCCGCATCAAGATCTGGGACAAGGACAATAATGACGCAGTCGTCTACGACAACCAGATCACTGGCGACACGAGCGAGACAGCGACTCCGACGACCGGGCTCGGTGGCGGAAGCATCAACATCCAGGCGAAGTAGCCGGCCACCAGCACGAAGCACCTGACAAGCTCGAACCCCCGGGAGGCTTCCACTCTGTCGGAAGCCTCCCGGGGGTTCGCGCATCCACTCACCACCACCACAACGGGTCACCAGTCACGAGCACGACCGCCCACCCTCGGAGCCCGGCCTCGCCCAAATCCTGCCCTGTCATTCCGAGCGACCCTGAGCGCAGCGAAGGGGAGTCGAGGAACCCTCAGGGGCCCGGGAGAGGGACAGGGCCCTCTATCCGGACGATGAGGGTTCCTCGACTCACCGCCTTCGGCGGTTCGCTCGGAATGACAGAGCTACGCGGCTCCGCTCGGAATGACAGGGCGCGACGCTCGGAACGACAAAGTAGCCCTAATACCCTCCCCCCACGCTCGTCACGCTCTTCCCCGGCACCGTCACCGCGAACGCATCCTGCGCCTCGCCGTCCAGCGCGACGGTACCTAACGCCTGCCACCGCACGTTCCCGTACGACTGCTCCCCAGCCAACTCGCCACTGAACTGTAACCCGTTCAGATGCACCCGCACCGTCCGTGGCGCATCCGCGTTGTTGACGATGACGAACGACGCGCGCCCCCGCCGGTTGTCCGTGAACGCCGTGACCGCCACCAGCGAATCGCTGCTCGCCGTCTCCACCCGGAGCGCCCCGCGCGACACCCAGCGCGCGTAGTGCCCGATCGCGTACCCCGTTCCCGTGATCAGCACCGACGACGCATCGCTGTCGATCAGCACGAGCGCATCATCCTCCGCGAGCAGCGAACGTGCGGGGCCGAAGTGCTCCCGGTTCGACCGGCTGTCCCACATCGCGAGCATCCCGAAGTAGGCGGCCGCGTCGGCGTAGGCCAGCTCGTCGTGAATGTGCATCGCCCGCGCGCGGAGCGCGTCCATCGACCGCGGGTCCCGGTCGCCGTGCGACACCTCCGTCATCCACACCGGGAGGTTGTACTGCCGCCCCAGGTCGCGCAGCACCCGCCGCTCGGTGACCGCGGCTTCATCGCGCTGCCCGGTGCCGGGACCGGCCAGAATCTGCGGCATGCTCGAGTAGGACGACCCGTATGGGTACACGTGGTACCCGATCGCGCCGACGTACTGGCGGGCGCCGGGGTCGGCCAGAATCTCGCGCGCGAGCATCGTCGTCAGCGCCACCGAGTACTCCGAGGGGACGATGAACTTCGTCGGCATCCCCGCCGACCGCAGCCGCGCCCCCGCCCGCTTGACGATGTCGATCATCTCGCGCGTGGTCCCGCCGTCGAGCTCCTTGTTCCCCCAGAGCGGTTCGTTGAACAGCGCGTGATAGCGCGGAATCTCACCGGTCACGTCACGCCACTTCAGCACCGCGGCCACCACGTACTCGGCGCACTCCTCGATGTAGCGGTCGTAGTCCGCGCCCCGAATCGGCCGCAGCCAGGCGGTGGTGGAGAGGCTGATCTCGTTCCCGGGATACAGGCCGTCCGCGCCGAGCGCGCGCGCGGGCGCGATGAGCTTCCGGTTGATCGTGTCGAGCCCCGGAAGCTCCAGCGCCGCCTGGTTCAGATGGAGCGGATCGGGGTCATCGTTCGCCGGCTCGAATTCGCCGATGCTGACGTTGCCGAGCGTGAGACGGACGTCGCCATAGAGCGCCTGCGTGGCTCGCGTGCGTAGCGCCGCGGGCACCGCGTCGTCGGCGCCGTTCGCGTAGATCAGCGACACCGTCGTCGCCCCGAACCCCTCCATCACCTGGTGCGCCGCGGCCGCGTTGACCTCGACACGAACGTCCGGCGACGGATTCGTGCGAGCCGGTCCCTGCGCGACCGAGGCGTCGGTACACGCGGCGACCAGCAGCACCGACAGCCCCCGAGCCCGCACGACCTGCCGTCCGCCCCGCGTCATCGTGCCGCCGCCATGGTGATCTCCTTGGAGAGTTCCAGATCCTCGAGAAACATCGCCTCCGCCTGCGCGCCCAGCACCCGGTCCTCGATCACCGCGTCGAGCTCGAAGTTGATCGCGATGCCTAACGGGTTGAAGTCGGTCGAGCCCACGCGCGTCCACCGCCGATCCACGACGCTGGTCTTCGCGTGCATCATCTCGCCTCGCCATTCCCAGATCCGTACCCCGTTGCGCAGCAGGCGGCGGTAGTACTGCTGCGTCGCCAGCCGGATCCACGGATGATCGTACCGGCTCGGCACCAGCACGCGCACGTCCACGTTGTCGCGCGCCGCGCCGGTCAGCGCCTCCACCTCCGACGCGCTCGGCATGAAGTACGCGCTGGCGATCCAGATCGACCGCTCGGCCGACACGGCCTGGATCTGCAGCGCGCGCGAGACGCGAAACCGGCCCGGCTCGCCTTCGATGATTCCGACGAGCGCGGGCGGGTGGATGTTCGGGTCCAGGTACGTCGATCGCGCCCGGCGCGTGAGATGGCGGTGCGACCCGCGACGCTCCAGCCCCACGGCGCGGCGCCACATGCGCTCGAACGCCGCTGACATGTCGCTCGCCGCATCGCCCTCGATGAGCACCGCGGTGTCGCGCCACGGAGCCCGGCGCTTCGTGAGCACCCCCGTCTTCCACTCGCGGCCAATCCCGATGCCACCGGTCACGCCGGCGCGGTTGTCCACCACCAGCAGCTTGCGATGGTCGCGCGGGACGAGCCCGAGCCAGGGGTGAAACCCTGGCGGATTGAACAGTCGAATTTCGACCCCGCCGCGCCGCATGCCCGCGAAGAACGAGCGCGGTGTGCCCAGGCGCCCGATCCAGTCCACGAGCAGCCGGACCGTCACGCCGCGGGCGGCCGCCGCGACCAGCGCATCGGCAAACTGCTTGCCCACCTCGTCGTCCCGGAAGATGTAGCCCTCGAGGCTCACCGTCTCGGTCGCGCCCTCGATGAGTCCCAGCATCGACGCGAACGTCGCCGGCCCATCCCGCAGCAGCCCCACGCGGTTGCCACTCGATGCATCCGCGGCCGCGATGCGCCACAGACCGCGCGCGAACGACGGCGCCGCGGTCTGGCCGGCGCTCGGCGTGGGCCGCTCGACAGGCGGAGCGACTCGAACCTCGAGCGCCGAGCGCGACCGGCTATCCATCCCACCCGCTGGCCAGCCGCACCATCGCTTCGACATTCAGTGGCTTGCCCAGCACCGGACAGCCGAGTGCCGTCGGGGTACGGCCCGGGGCGTCGCCCGGGGCATCGCCCGGTACGTCGCCACTCACGAAGACGACGCGGCGCGCGAGCAGCGGGTGATGCTCCTGCAGCCACGCATGGAGGTCGAACGCCGTCCCGTCGCCAAGCCAGATGTCAATGAACAGGCCGTCGGGCGGCATCTGCTCGATGCGCTCCATGGCCTCGCGAACGCCTTCGGCCGTGTACACCCGGAGCCCGCTGCGCTCCAGTTGCCGTCGAACGACCATACGCACGGCAGGATCATCATCGACGTAAAGCACGGTTGCCATGTCTTCGCCCCCCTCACCGGCCCATCGTAGCATAACATGCATGGCTGGCGCGCCCGTCCGCGCCGATCACTGCCATGTCGTTCGCTGCGCCACTTGCCCGCCGCGTCGCGGTTGGCGATATCACGCCATGCTTGCCATCGACCTCTCGGGCCGGCGCGCACTCGTCGCCGGTGTCGCCGACGATGCCGGCTACGGCTTCGCCATCGCCAAGGCACTCGTCGAAGCCGGAGCCACGGTGTGTGTCGCCACCTGGCCCCCGGCGCTCAACATCTTCCTGAATCTGCTCGAGCGGGGAAAGCTCGACGATTCCCGCCGTTTGTCGAGTGGCAACCTGCTCGAATTCGAGCGCATCTACCCGCTCGACGCGGCGTTCGACACCCTCGCCGACGTACCGGACGAGACGCGCACGAACAAGCGGTACCGTGACCTCGGTGATTTCTCGGTCGACGGCCTGGTCGCGAGCCTCGCCAGCGACTTCGGCACGCCGGCGCTCGACATCGTGGTCCATTCGCTGGCCAACGGACCCGAAGTGAAGAAGCCGCTGCTCGAGACGTCGCGCGGCGGCTACCTCACGGCCGTGAGCGTGAGCACCTACTCGCTGGTGTCGCTCGTGAGCCGGCTCGGGCCGCTGCTCAGGCCGAACGCGTCGGTGCTCTCGCTGACGTACATGGCCGGTGAGCGCGTGATCCCCGGTTACGGCGGTGGCATGTCATCGGCGAAGGCCGCGCTCGAGAGCGATACGCGTACGCTCGCCTATGAAGCGGGACGGAAGTGGGGCGCGCGCGTCAACACCATCTCCGCGGGCCCGCTGGCGTCGCGGGCGGCGAGCGCGATCGGCATCATCGAGCGCATGGTGAGCTATTGCGCGGCGAACTCGCCGCTCACGAGCGAGCTCACGCCGGGGGAAGTCGCGAGCACGGCGGCCTTCCTGGCGAGCCCGCTCGCGAGCGGCATCACCGGTACCACCGTCTACGTCGACAAGGGCTATCACGCCATGGGGATGGCGCCATCGCTGCTCGGCTGAATGGTGACGTGCGGCCCCTCGCTCGCCATCAGGCGGTGCCGTGCCGCCTCGCGCTCGTTCCGCACCTCATCGAGCAGCCGGTCGCTCAACTCGCCGAGCAGCTCGACGATGGTCACGCGGGCGTCCGCGGAGAGTGTCGGCGCGCCGTTCCCACTGCGCCCGGTGATCAGCCAGCACGCGTCGGTGTCGTAGCCACGCACCACGCTCACGAGAAACTCGAACGCCGCCGACTCGTCGCCGGCCGACAGCACGCGCTCGGGGGAATAGACGTCGGCGATGGGGCGCGCGAGGCGGCGGGCGGCCGCCGTCACGTCGCCGGCGTCCTGGCGCGCGATCAGGGCGCGGATGCGCTCCGCGATCTCGTGCGCTACGTTCCGATTGGTGAGGTCGAGCGCCATGCGGGTCCGAGGAATATGGCTGAGTCGGCGTGCTCTCCGTCGGGAAGATCTGCCTAACGTGGCAGGTCGCATGCCGCGCCATGACAGCCTCGGCCGTGCCCGGTCTCCAGCAAGCCGGACCGTTCCGGGCCAGCAGCCCAGGAGACATCGAGATGCGTGAAGACGCGCAACCAGCCAGTCGTCCGCCGCGTCCCCCGCGCGACGACGTGAACGAAGCCGAATCGCCACTGCGCGGCGACCTCGTCGAGGAAGCCTCGCAGGAAAGCTTTCCGGCGAGCGACCCGCCGGCGTGGGCGCCGCTGCATCCCGGACCGCCTAACGAGCATCCGGACGACGTGCCGTGACCGGCCCCGGGGCCGGTCGGGTCAGCCGCGAACGGGCCAGGGCGTCGCGACCCGCGTGGCCTCGAGGAACAGGTGCACGACGCGCCGAGTCGCGAGGCGCATGCGCTTCAGCCGGCGCCAGACGCGCGAGCCCGGCGTCTGTCGCGCCGTGAGCGCCGCGTGGAGCTCGCGCGCGTGACGCCACCGATCGTGGGGCTGCGGCTCGAGACACCGCTCGATGGCGTCCACCAGGTCGCGCGGGGCGTCCGGCGCGAGCGACCGAAGCGGACGGTGGCGCCCCTCGGCGCGGCGCGCGAAGAGCTGCAGCATGGTGTCGCCGGTGTACGGCAGCTCGCCCGACAACATGAGGTAGCCGAGCACGCCGAGCGAGTAGATGTCGCTCCGCCCGTCGATGTCCACCTCGCCGGCCGCCTGCTCCGGCGACATGAAGTGCGGCGTGCCGAAGCTTCGCCGGAGCTCGCCCGGCGGCGGGTCGTACGAGCGGCGCATCGCCACCCCGAAATCGGCCACCATGGGACGCATCGACTCGCCGCTGATCTCCAGCAGGATGTTCTCCGGCTTGAGGTCGCGGTGCACGATCCCTTCGCGATGCGCGTACTCGAGCGTCAGCGCGAGCTCGGCGAGGATGCGCCGCGTCTCGTCCGCCGGGAGCTTGCCGAGCCGGCGGAGCCGAGCACCGAGCGACTCGCCGGGCACGTACCGCATGACCATGTACATCAGGTTCGGCGACTCGCCGAAGCCGTGCAGCGGCACGATGCTCGGGTGCGAGAGCTGCCCGGTCGTGCGCGCTTCGCGCCGAAACCGCTCGCAGTCGTCGGCGCTCGCGGCGAGGTCCCAGCGCAGGACCTTGATCGCGACCACGCGATGCAGCACGAGGTCGCGCGCGAGATACACCGAGCCCATGGTTCCGCGTCCGAGCAGGCGAACGATCTGGAACTGGCCCGACAACTCGCGCGTGAACAACTCGGCGTCGAGATCGCGCGACTCGGCCACCGGCTCGCTGCCGCTCGGGTCGTAGCCGGATGGCGTGAATTGGTCTATCGGAGGGTGCATGGCCGGGTGCATCTCCTGCGGTACTGCACGGGCGGGACGCGCCGCCGGGGACTGGGAATCGCCATACCGCTTGGAAAGTACCGTGCCGTGTCGCTTTCCGGTGTAACACGTTGTAGCGAAATACCTTGTGCGATCGGAGCGGTCGCGGTCGGGCCGGCGGTGTGTCCGAAAATGGGACGCACTGGACCGCAATCGACACGTCCACGCCGCAGGTAGGCCAGTGGGGCGAACCGCCTTCCTCCGCGCGAACTGGCTCGACCTCGTCATGCTGAACTACGAGGTGCCCGCGTCGTTGCTCGAGCCGCTCGTGCCCGCGGGCGTCGCACTCGATCGGTGGCGCGAGCGGCTCTACGTGAGCGTGGTCGGATTCCGGTTCACCGATACACGCGTCCTCGGAGTCGCGATACCCGGCCACCGCCACTTCGAGGAGGTCAACCTGCGCTTCTACGTTCGGCGCGACGTCGGGACGGAGCGGCGGCGCGGCGTGGTGTTCGTGCGCGAGCTCGTGCCTCGGCCGGTCGTCGCGATCGTCGCCCGCGCGGCGTACAACGAGCCATATCGATCGCTACCCATGCGTCATCGCGTGGCGCGGGACGGTGCCGCGGCGCGGTACGAGTATGCCTGGCGCGTGGGAGGCACATGGACGGCCATCTGCGCCCGCGCGCCCCGGCCGGGCCAGCCACCGGCCACCGGGTCCGAGGAAGAGTTCATCACCGAGCACTACTGGGGCTACACCGCGCAACGCGGCGGCGGAACCATCGAGTATCGCGTGGAGCACCCGCGATGGAACGTCACGCACGCCGACGAGGCACGCATCGACGGCGACGTCGGCTCGGTCTACGGGGCCGCGTTCGCCGAGGTGCTGGCGGCGCCGCCACGCAGCGCGTTCGTCGCCGACGGGTCGGCGGTGGCGGTGTACGCGCCGGCGCGAATTCGTTAGGCGCCGGGGCGCCGCCGCGAACCGGGTTGCCCGAGCGGGAGCCTCAGGCGCGGGTGGCGCGCTGGCCGCCACGCCACAGTGCGCCGAACGACCGGCGCGCGACCCGCCAGATGTGCCGCACCAGAAGGGCCAGCAACACGAGCAACGCGAGCGCGACGGCGAGCGTGACGTACGGGTGGTTCCACACCGTGTACGCGATGGTCGCCACCGTCCCCAGCTCCACGATGTTGGCCGCGCCGTTCGTGACCGGTTCGGGAGAGGTGTCGATCGTGTAGCGCATGCCGAGCTTCGTCGTGTGCGTCGCGAGCCCGAGCCCGCCGCCGAGGAGCGCCGCGGCGGCGATGAGCGCCGGGTCGCCGTGCCACGCGGTGAGCACCGCGAGCGCCGCCGCGGCGGGCGGACGGATGGCCGTGTGCGCGGTCTCCCACAGCGACGCGACGCCCGGGATGAGCGTCGCCAGGAACTCGATGACCGTGAGGATGCTCGCCAGCACGATGATCAGGGGGTGCGTCACGACGCCGAGCGCGCCGGGCAGCGAGTCGATCCATCCCATCCGGGCGGCGATGCCGGCCATCGCGACCGTCGCGTACGGACTGATGCCGGAGGCGTAGGCAACGCCGAGCGATTGGACGAGCGTGGTGAGCGGGTTCATAGGCCGGCCTCCTCGTTCACGATACGTGCCGGCCTGCACGAGGGCCACACGGCCGTAGTGCACGTTACATGAGTGCGGTATCATCCGCGATGCGGGTTCCCGGATGGCGCCACCGGAACGGACCGGGAACGAGAAATGGCGACGCGGGAACCGGCGCACTCGTACGGAGACCATCATGAGCGACGCATCCCCATCGGTGACCTTCCGCTCGAATTCCGAGGTGGCGATCGAGGTCCCCGACCTCGATACGGCCGAGTCGTTTTATCGCGGCGTGCTGGGATTTCGAGTCGTCGGTCGAAGTGACCAGCACCTGGAGATCGACACCGGGGCACTGCGGCTGTACGTGAACCGCCGCGCCGAGCCGCGCTCGTACATCCCGTCGTTCGATGTCGCCGATTTCAGCGCGGCACGGCGGTACCTCGAGGCGGCCGGGTGCACGCTGGTGGCTGCGGGCGGCGAAGGCGTCTACTTCCGCGACCCGTTCGGGTTCGTGTTCGACGTCATCGAGCGAGCGCCCTGAGCTCGCGCTACTTTCCCTGCATGCCCGTCTTCAAGAAGTCGATCTTCACGTCGGAGTGCGACCGCTGTCACGCGCGGTTTCACATCGGTAGTGGGGGGGTGTGCGAACGCTGCCGCAAGATCCTCTGCGATACGCACCTGCACGGCTCGCTGGTGCGCCGCATTCAGGTGTACTTCGGTGCGCCGCCGGTGTGCGTCGACTGTCGCGCACGGCGCCCGTCATCCGCCGCGGCAGCCGCACCCCCGGCACCGTGAGTCCACGCCTCCCCCTGCGCCAGCTCGTTTCCGTCGCGGCGGTTGCCGCGCTGCTCGCGCCGGCGATGGCGCGGGGCGCGGCCGCGCAGGCACCGGTGCGCACGATTCTCGCCATCGGAGCGCATGCCGGCGACGCCGAGCTCACGAGCGGACTATTGCTGGCGCAGCAGCGCCGCCTCGGCGATCGCACGGTCATCCTGCACATGACGTTAGGCGAGGGCGGGAACCCGCGGCTCTCGCCCGACGCGTACGGCGCGCAGAAGCGGCGCGAGGCGCAGGCGGTAGCGGCCGCGCTGGGCGCCGAGGTGCTGTTCGCCCCGTACAGGGACGGGCAGTTGCCCGACGACGACGCCACGCGCCGCTGGGTGGCCGACGTGATCCGCCAGGTGCACCCCACGCACATCGTGACGCACTGGGGCGAGAGCATCCACAAGGACCATGCGGCCACGCACCGCATCGTGTCCGACGCCGTGCTGCTCGCCTCGCTACCCGGCGTGGTCACCGAGCATCCGGCGTGGCGCGGCGTCCGCTCGGTGTGGTACGCCGAGAACTGGGAGGACGCCGGCGGCTTCCGCCCGTACGTGTACGTCGGCGTCGCGCCCGAGGACTCGGCGCGCTGGCGCGCCGCGGTGGCGAAGTACGAGTTCGTCGGCGGCGAGATCTCGGCGTTCCGCTATCTCGACTACTACTCGGCGCTCATGACCGTGCGCGGCGCCGAGGTGCGCCGCGGTCGCGCCATCACGTTCGACATCGACGAGAGCGGCAAGCGCCGCGTCATCGATTCGCTACCGTGACCTAGAACTCGCCCGACCAGCGAATCGCCACGCCGCCCCGCGCGGGGCCAACGCGCAGCCCGTCGAGCAGCGACGTGCGCGTCGGCTCGCGTTCCATGTCGCGCTCGCGGCGCGCGGCGCGCCGCGCGTATCGCGCCGCCACCGAGCGCCCCATCGCGTAGCCGGCCGCGACCCCCACCCACGTGTCGGATGCCCAGTGCCGGCGGTCCGCCATGCGGGAGAGTGTGATCCCGGCCGCCGTCGCGTACAGCACCGGCTCGAGCAGGCCCAGCTGGAAGCGCGTGTTCCAGAACGTCGTGCACGCAACGGCATTGGCCGCGTGACCGGCGAAGAAGGAGTGCTCCTCCCACTCGCCACCGGGGACGTCGATCGCGTAGGGATCGGCATTCTCCACCGACGGGCGTTCACGCGACACGCCCGCGTACGTCGCCGATCGAATGCTGCTGCTCGCCTGCCACGCTGAAAGGCATCCCCACCCGGCTTCGCGCAGCTTCCGGTTGTCACTCACCATCCCCGACGCGATGAGCACCGCCGAGATCGGCAGCAGGCGCTGGCCGGTGGAGAGGTCGCCGAGCGTCGGGTTGGCCTCCCGCCATGGCTTCGTGGCCTCGATGACTGCCGCGTTAGGGTGACGCACGATCCACGAGTCGACCTGGTCATCCACCGGCAGGAGCGCGGCCGTACCGGCGGCAACCCCGAGCGCTCCCATCCAATCGCGCGCCTCGGCGTGGAACGGCGACGTCCAGATGTGGACGACATCGGCGAGCGCATCGCGGAGCTCGTGCCCGGTCGCGCGAAACGTGACCTGGGCCGAGAGGCCGGTGGCCGTGGTGACGGTGAGGAACGCGGTTCGTGAGATCGTTGCTGGCAGTCGCATGGTGAGCTCTCCCGTACGTGGCGCCAGGAACGGCCCCGGCCGCCTCACGTGTCCGGAAAGGCAAGAGGCACGCCGAACAGCCGCGACAGTGGCCGGTGCGGCCTGGGCTGGTAGATTCGGACGAGCTTCCTCCTTCACCCTCGAGGTCATCGTGATATCGAACGTTCGCGCCGCCTGCCGAGCCCGGGCTCGGCTGGTGCCCGTCCTGGTGGTTGGTGCGCTCGTCACCTCCGTCGCGAGCGCGCGCGTACGGGCACAACAGGCGGTCGCCGCGGCGCCACGGACAACGGTCGTGCGCGCCGCGCGCATGATCGATCCAGCGACCGGAACGGTGACCGCGAACCCGGTCCTCGTCGTGAGCGGCGCGCGCATCGCAAGCGTAGGGGGCGCGAACGCGGCCGTGCCGGCCGGCGCGAACGTGATCGATCTCGGGAACGTGACGCTGTTACCCGGGCTCATCGATGCGCACACGCACCTGCTGCAGAACTATCGCGGCGAGCTGGGCGGTGACGATCCGAACATGCTGCTCACGGTGACGACGATGAGCACCGCGAAGCGCGCGCTGCTCGGGGTGAAGATGGGGCGCGAGGATCTCGAGGCCGGGATCACGACGGTGCGCGACGTCGGCAACTCGGGGTGGGGTGGCGATGTCGCGCTGCGCGATGCGATCAACGCCGGCTGGGTGGTCGGTCCCCGGATCCGCGCGTCCACTCGCGCGCTGTCGGCCGCCGGGGGGCAGTTCGGCACCGTGCAACCCGAGACGCAGAAGCTCATCGAACAGGAGTACGCCGTCGTGAGCAGCGTCGATGAGGCGCGCCGCGCGGTGCGACAGGCCTTCTACGACGGCGCGGACCTCATCAAGGTGATCGTCAACACCGGCCCGCGCGTCGTGTCGCTCGACGAGATGAAGGCGATCGTCGAGGAGGCCCGTCGCGTGAACCGCACCGTGGCTGCGCACGCGATCGGCGACACGGCGACGCGCATCGCGGCGGCAGCGGGTGTCACGTCCATCGAGCACGCCTACACCATCCCCGACGACGTGCTACGCACGATGGCGGAGAAGGGGATCTACCTCGTCGCCACGGATTACCCCGCCGAGTTCTACGTGAGCGCGTTAGGCCCGAGCACCCTGACGCCGGAGCAGCAGCGCCAGCGGCGCGCGGGGGCGGAGCAGTTCGCGAAGGGGAACGCCGCGCGACTCATGCGCGCCGTGCGGGCGGGCGTGAAGGTCGCGTTCGGATCGGACGAGTACTACGACACGCCGGGCATGACGCGCGGGCAGGCGAGTCTGCTCACGTTGCAGGCCTACCAGGAGGCCGGGATGTCGCCCCTGTAGGTGCTGCGCGCCGCCACGGTGAACGCCGCGAAGCTGCTCGGCTGGGGCGATCGCATCGGGACGATCGAGTCTGGCAAGTTCGCGGATATCATCGCCGTGGAGGGCGACCCGCTGCGCGACGTGAAGGATCTGCAGCGGGTGCGGTTCGTCATGAAGGGCGGGGAAGTGGTGAAGAACTCGGGAAGCGGAAAGCCGTGAGCCGATAGCCGATAGCCGACAGCCGAGCCCCGGGCCCTTGTTACCGGTACGTCGGTCTGAGTGCCTTCCCGGCTCCAGTGCCCGCCCGCTGGCCATCGCGAAACGCGATCGCGCCGTTCACCACCACGGCACGCATCCCCTCCGGGTACTGGAACGGCTCCTCGAACGTCGCCTTGTCGGCGACCGTCGCCGGGTCGAACACCACGATGTCGGCGGCGAAGCCCCGAGCGATGCGACCGCGGTCGCCCAGGCGGATGCGTGAGGCCGGGAGCGCGCTCATCTTGCGCACCGCCTGCTCGAGCGAGAGCGCCTTGCGCTCGCGGACGTAGCGCCCGAGCACGCGCGGGAAGGTGCCGAGGCCGCGCGGATGTGGGTGGCCTCGCCGCGCCGGCCCATCGGTCGCGAAGCCGCCGCCGTCGCTGCACACCATCCCGAGTGGATGGGCGAGGATGCGCTCGAGGTTGTCCTCGCTCATCGCGAAACCGACCATCCCGATGTTGCCGTTGCCGGCGCGAAGGAGCGCGACCGCGGTCGCGTACGGATCGGCGCTGCGCGATGCGGCGTAGCCGCCGAGGCGCTTGCCTTCCGCCGTCGCATCGCCTCCCCGACCGACGCCGGAGATCAGCACGTTGTCCCACCCGCCGATGAGCTCGACCTTGGCGAGCGTCTCACGCCGGATGCGATCGGCGGTCGCCGTATCGTCGAGCCGGCGGAGGAATGCGGCGGTGCCGCCGTCACGGCTCCAGACCGGGAAGAGATTCGTCAGCCCCGTCTGGTACGCGACGTACGGATAGCGATCGAACGCGATGTCCATGCCGCCCTTGCGCGCATCGTCGATGCGACGGAACACGTCATCGAGCTTGCTCCAGTTCCGTGGCCCCTGCGTCTTGAGGTGGGAGATCTGCAGCGGGCACCTGGCGAGCCGCGCGACCTCGATCGATTCGTCGATGGCGTCGAGGAGCCGGTCGTCCTCGTTCCGCATGTGGGTCGCGTACGGGAGGCGTGCCGCGGCGAGCGGCGCGCATAACGCGGCCAGCTCGGCACGCGAGGCGAAGGCGCCCGGGGTGTACTCGAGTCCCGACGACGCGCCGCACGCGCCACTGGCGACGGCGTCGCGCACGAGCGCGGTCATCCGCCGGACCTCGTCGGCGGTCGCGGGGCGGTCGTCGAGGCCGACCACCTGGCCGCGAATGCTCCCGAGTCCGATCATCGACGCGACGTTCACGGAGCTCGGCAGGCGGTCGATTGCGGCGGCGAGCGCAGCGTAGGAGCCGTATCCGCCCTCGTCGTCATCGCTGCGTCGCGATGGGAACCGCGACCCCCCGTCCTGCCCGACCACGATCGTCGTGACGCCCTGGCGAATCACCGACTCGGCGCGCGGGTCCGAGAAGAGGGAGCCGTCGGCGTGCGAGTGGATGTCGATGAAGCCCGGTGCGACCGCGAGGCCCCGGGCGTCGATTTCGACGGTTCCCTTGTCGGCGATGCGACGCGCCACGGCGGCGATGCGACCGCCGTCGACCGCGACATCCATCTCCGCTGCCGCCGTTCCGGTGCCGTCGATGACGTTGCCGCCGCGGATGATCAGGTCGTGCTGGGCGGCGCGGCTGGTGAGCGCCAGCGCCGGCGCGCCCACGAGTCCGGCGACCGCGCCGGCGGCACCCGTGAGAAAGTCGCGACGAGTGGTCAGAGCGAGCTCACTGTTGAGGACCGATCAAGGTTAGGCTGGAAACGGGGAACAGGGGAGAGGGGACGGGGGACGGGGGACCGCGAACTGCGGCTGGTTGCTGGTTGCTGCGGCTCCGAGTTGCTTGCTGAATTCAAGGGGTCAGAGTCGTTGAAACCTCCGGGTTCAACGACTCTGACCCCTTGAATTCCCAGCATGAGCCAGCAGCGAGCAGCACCTGCAAGCAACAACCAGCGCCAGCAACCAGCGCCGTTCCCCGTTCCCGGATTCCCGCTGCCCGATTCCCGATTCCCGCTACTCGCTTCGCATGGCCAGCAACGGATCGACCTGCGCCGCACGGCGCGCGGGGAGATACGACGCGAGGGCCGCGATCGTCGTGAGCAGTGCCGCGACCACGATGAAGGTGAGCGGGTCGCTCGCCTTCACGCCGAACAACAGGCCAGTCAAAAGTCGGCTCAGCCAGTACGCGCCTGCGGCGCCGATCACGACGCTGGCGAGGGCGAGCCCCACTCCCTGGCTCAGCACGAGCTGCGACACCTGACGTCCCGTCGCGCCGAGCGCGATGCGGATGCCGAGCTCGCGCGTGCGCAGGCTCACCGCGTACGAGATCACGCCGAAGATGCCCACCGAGGCGAGAATGAGCGCGATGGCCGCGAAGACGCCGAGGAGCAGCGTGTAGAACCGTGGCCGCGACACCGACTCCGCCACGAGCTCGTCGAGCTGCCGCAGCGCGTTCACCGGCAGATCCGCGTCCAGGGCGCGCATCTGCGCGCGGATCGATGCCATGACCGTCGACGGGTCGGCGGTCGACCGCACCACCACGGCGAACTGGGTGAAGGTCGGCTGCATGAACGCCGCGTACGTCTCGGGCCTGACGTCCTCGGCCAGTCCGCTCCGCTTCACGTTGCCCACCACGCCCACGATCTCGCCGCCTAACGTCACATCGCCGCCGGTGGCAGCGGTGTCCTGACTCCATCCGAGCTCGATGTGCTTGCCGAGCGGGTTCTCGCCGGGGAAGTAGCGCCGTACGAACTCCTGGTTCACGATCGCGACCATCGGCGCGCCGCTCCGGTCCTGCGCGTTGAAGTCGCGCCCGCTCAGCATCGGGATCCCCATCGTCGCGAAGTACCCCGGCGTCACCATCGCGATGTCGGTGATCTTCCGCTCCGCCGGGCTGTCCTCGGGCGTGCCGACGATGTGCATCACGGTGCGCAGCGTGATGTCGCCGAGCGGCAGGCCTGTCACCACGGCGGCGCCGCGCACTCCGGGCACGCCCTTCATGCGCTCCACGAGGTCGGCCACCAGCGCGCGACGCGTCGCGTAGTTGTCGTACTTCGCTTCGGGTGCCGAGATGTTGAACGTGATGACGCGCTCGGGCTTGAACCCGGGATCCACGGCGAGCAGGTTCGCGAAGCTTCGAATGAGCAGCCCGGCGCCGACGAGGAGTACGACGGCGAGCGCCATCTCGGCGATCACGAGCGTGTTGCGCGCGCGCCGGCTGCCGCCGCTCGAGCCACGCATCCCCTCCTTGAGCATGCCGCTCACGTTGGCGCGCGCCGAGTGCAGCGCGGGAAACAACCCGAACAGCACGCCGGTCACGAGCGTCACGCCCGCGGCGAACGCGAGAACGGTGCCGTCGATGCGTACCTCGTCGAGCCGCGGGATACCCTCGGGTGCGACGCCGACGAGCAGGTCTACTCCCCACAGCGCGAGCAGCGCGCCCAGCATGCCGCCCACCAGCGCGAGCAGGACGCTCTCGGTGACGAGCTGCCGTACGATGCGCCACGAACCGGCGCCCAGCGCGGTGCGCACCGCCATCTCCGACTCGCGCGAGGCCGCGCGTACGAGCAGCAGGTTGGCGACGTTGGCGCAGGCGATGAGCAGCACGAACGCGACCGCACCCATGATCACCATCAGCGCCTTGCTCACGTCGCCGACCATGAACTCCTGCAACGACGTCACCGAAGCCGTGATGCCGTTGTTGGAGCGCGGGAAGGCCTGCTCGAGCCGCTTCGTGAGCGCCACCATCTCGCCGTTCGCCTGGGCGATGGACACCCCCGGCGCGACCCTCGCGATGACGCCCAGCCAGTGCGATCCGCGGTTGCTCGGGTCGAGGTCGTTCTCGCTGAAGACGAGCGGCACCCAGAGTTCGGGGCGATCGGGGTAGCTGAACCCCTCCGGGGCCACGCCGACCACCGTGTACGAATTGCCGTCGAGCATGATCGTCTGCCCGACGATGCGCCGGTCCGCGCCGAACCGCCGCTTCCACAGCCCATCGCTCAACACGGCGACGCGGGTGGCGCCGCGCTCATCTTCCTTCGGGGCGAACCCCCGGCCCAGCGCCGGCTGCACGCCGAGCAGGCTCCAGAAGCTCGCGCTCACGCGCGCGGCCTGAATGCGCTCCGGCGTGCCGCCGCCGGTGATGTTCACCGCGCCGGCGTCGAGTGCCGCCATCGCGCTGAACGACTTCGCCTGCTCGCGGAAATCGCGGTAGTCGATGGCCGACGTGGGCATCCGCTGGCCCTCGCGCATGTTGAGCACGCGCACGACGCGCTCGGGCTCGTGGAACGGCAGCGGCTTGAGCAGCACGCCATCGATGACACTGAAGATCGCCGTGGTGGCGCCGATCGCGAGCGCGAGCGTGAACGCGGCGATGGCGGTGAACCCGGGAGTGCGCGCGAGCTTCCGCGCGGCGTAGCGGATATCTTGTAGCAGAGTGTCCATGAATCGAGTGAGGCGTCTCGAGCAGCGCGCCACGGTCCGTTGTCGCGAGCGCCCCGATCGTGCCACCGGAACCGCGACGCTGGTATGAATCGCCTCCCTGAATGGAAGCTTCGTGCCGCCGGAGCAAATGGCTATGATGTTGCCATGCAATACCTTAGAATGAGGCCGACGGCGCCGCGCCGGGGCGCGGTGTGCGCTCGTGGGACGAACAGTCCCGAACCCGAACGCGGTCCCATCGCCGGCCGGCACGCCACGCCGGCCGCCAAGACGCGCTCGGCGCGTCGCCGAGCCGCGCGCTGACCGTGTCGGCCCGCCGCGCCTCCGCCGCACTCCGGGGATTTCATCCCCTCATCCGCCGCTGGTTCACCGACACGTTAGGCGAGCCCAGCGCCCCGCAGGCGGAAGGATGGCCGGCGATCGCCAGCGGCGAGAGCACGCTCATCCTCGCGCCCACCGGCACCGGGAAAACGCTCGCCGCCTTTCTCTGGGAGCTGAACGCCCTCATCACCGACGGCCTGAAGGCGCCGCTCGCCAACGGCATCCACCTGCTCTACGTCTCGCCGCTCAAGGCGCTGAACAACGACATCCAGCGGAACCTCGAGCGGCCCCTGGCCGAGCTGCGGGAACGGTTCACCGCCGAGGGCACCGCGTTCCCCGAGATTCGCGTCGCCGTGCGAACGGGTGACACACCGACGTCGGCACGCGCGCGGATGATGCGGACCACTCCGCACATCCTCATCACCACGCCGGAGTCGCTCCACATCCTGCTCACGAGCCTCAAGGGACGCGGGATGTTCAGCGCGCTGCGCGCCGTGATCGTGGACGAGATCCACGCGGTGGCCGGAACGAAGCGCGGCGCGCACCTGGCCGTCACGCTGGAGCGGCTGGAGCGCCTCGTCGGGCGGCCGCTGCAGCGCATTGGACTGTCGGCCACGCAGCGCCCGCTCGACGAGGTCGCGCGCTTCCTCGTCGGCGCGCGAGAGTGCCGGATCGTCGATTGCGGGCTCGTGAAGAAGACGGAGACCCGCATCGTGTCGCCCGTCCCCGACCTGAGCGACGTGTCGGGCTCTGTGTGGACCTCCGTCGCGCCGCTCGTGCTCGATCGCATTCGCGCCGCGCGGACGACGCTCATCTTCGTCAACAACCGCGCCCAGGCCGAGCGCATCGCCGCGCGCGTCAACGCGCTCGCGGCCGAGGAGATGGCGCTCCCGTACCACGGCTCGCTCTCGCGCGAGCGACGGCTGCTGCTGGAGCAGCGGCTCAAGGCCGGCGAGCTGCGCGCGCTCGTCAGCACGAGCTCGCTCGAGCTCGGCATCGACATCGGCTCGGTGGATCTCGTGGTCCAGCTCCAGAGCCCGAAGCGCGTGGCGAACGGCCTCCAGCGCGTCGGACGCGCGGGGCACACGCTCGGTGTCGTGAGCCGCGGCATCTTCGTACCGACGTTTCTCGACGACGCGATGGAGCTCACGGGCATCGTCGAGGCGATGCGCGACGGCGACGTGGAGCCGACGCGCGTGGTGCATAACGCGCTCGACGTGCTGGCACAGGTCGTCGTCGCCGCGGTGTCGGTGGACGAGTGGACGTCGGCGGAGCTGTTCGACCTCGTGCGTCGCGCGTACCCGTACCACAGCCTCACACGCGCGGCGTTCGACGAGGTGCTGGCGATGTTGTCCGGCAAGTATCCGTCGGACCTCGCCGCCGAGCTCGCGCAGCGCATCACGTGGGACCGGACCACCGACCGGCTCAGCGGGTCGCGCGCCAGCCGCATGACCGCGGTCATCTCGGGCGGCACGATTCCCGATCGCGGGCTCTATACCGTGAACCTTCCCGACCGCACTCGGCTCGGTGAGCTCGATGAGGAGTTCGTGCACGAGTCGAGGGTGGGCGACGCATTCCAGCTCGGCTCGAGCACCTGGCGCATCGCGTCGATCGAGCATGACCGCGTCATCGTCACGCCGGCGCCTGGCGCGCCGGCGCGAATGCCGTTCTGGCACGGCGAGTACATGGCGCGGTCGTTCCACCTCACGCGCCGCATCGGCGCGCTGCGCCGCGCGCTCGCGGCCGCCGATCCCGACGATGAGGCCGCGCTCGACGCGCTTGCCGAGCGCTACCAGGCGGATCGTGCGACGATCGACTCGCTCGTGGGCTACGTGCGCGAGCAGCGCGCGGTGTGCGGCGTGGTGCCTGACGATCGTGAGCTGGTGCTCGAGCAGTTCCGCGACGAGGTCGGCGCCGTGCGCCTGGTGCTGCACGTCCCCTTCGGCGGCCGCGTGAACGCGCCGTGGGGGATGGCCATCGCACAGAGAGTTCGCGAAGCGCTGGAGAGTGGGAACCAGGAGATTCAGGTCCAGACTACCGACGACGGCATCATGCTCCGGTTGCCGAATCTCGGTCGCGACGTGCCCATCGAGGCGATCATCGGGCTCGCGCCCGCGGAAGCCGAGCGTCGCGTCGTCGGTGAGGTCGGGTCGACGTCGCTGTTCGGCGCGCGCTTTCGCATGAACGCGGCGCGCGCGCTGCTGCTCCCGCGGGGCAACCCGCGACGCCGCATGCCGCTCTGGCTGCAGCGCCTCAAGTCGCTCGACCTCCTGCAGACCGTTCAGGCGTTCCCGTCGTTCCCGATTCTCGTCGAGACCTACCGCGACGTGTTGCAGGACGCGTTCGACATGCCGGCGCTCGCGACCGTGCTCGAGGGCGTGCACAGCGGCGCGACGCCCGTGCGCGTCGTCGAGCTCGAGCGCCCCTCACCGTTCGCGGCGTCGCTCCAGTTCGGCTTCGTGATGGACTGGCTCTACGTGGACGACACACCGCGTGCCGAGCAGCGGGCGGCCTATCTGTCGCTCGACCGCGCGCTGCTCGACGAGATCATGGGCACCGAAGGCGCCGATGAAGCGACGACGGAGGCGATCGCCGAGGTGCTCGCGATCCGGCGCGGCACGGCCGCGAACCGTCGGGCGCGAACCGCCGACGAGTTGGCGGCGCTGATCGACCGGGCGGGGGACGTGACGCTCGATGAGGCGCGCGATCGCGTCGCCGACCCGGCGCGGTGGACGCGCGGGGATCCACTCGCCGAGCTGCTGGAGTCGGGGCGCGTGATCGGTGTGGATGTGCCCACGAGCGGCGGCCCCTCGCCCCGTCTGATCCTCACCGAGACGTTCGGCCGCTACGCATCGGCGTTAGGCAGCGACTGGGGCCGGACGGTGCGCGCGGGGGCCGCGCTGGCGGACCGCGCGGTGGAGGACGTCGTGGCTCACCCGCTGCGCCAGCCGACGCTCGGCCGCGCGGCTGCTCGCCGCGAGATCCTGGCGCGGTGGCTCGCGCTCGCCGGACCGGTCTCGATCGACGAGGCTCGTGCGCGCTACGACTTCTCCTCCGAGTGGATCGCGGCTCGCGTCGAGGAGTGGCAGCGCGAGGGGAAGCTCGTACGTGGCTACTTCGGGGCCGACCGCACAGTTCAGCGCTGGTGCTCGCGCCGCGTCGTGGAGCACGCGCGCCGCCGGGCGTTGGCCCAGGCGCGCCAGCAGATCACGGCCGTGGGTCTCGCCGAGCTGGTGGCCTTTCTGCAGCGGTGGCAGCACGTCGACCCGCGAGACCGGCTCGCCGGCGCCGACGGCGTGGCGGCCGTGGTCCGTCAGCTCGCCGGACTCGCGCGGCCGGCGGTGGCATGGGAGCGCGACTACCTCCCGGCACGCGTTAGGCCGTACGAGGCCGCGGCGCTCACGACGCTCACGCAGTCCGGTCAGGTGGTGTGGGTGGGCGAGAGTGCCACCGACCAGCGCAGCGAGGCGCGAGCGCTCACCGCGGTGCGGTTCGTCGAGCGCGGCACCGCGTCGCGCTGGCTCCCGGCCACGCCGGTCGCGGGCGCTTCGCGGTCGGCCGACCCCGCGCCGGACGCGCCCACGGTCGGGCCGGCGGCCGTGAAGGTGCTCGAGGCGCTGCGGAGCTACGGCGCGTCGTTCCTGAGCGACCTGCAGACGGCCACGGGGCTGACGATGCTGGCGCTTCGTGATGCACTCCGCGAGCTCGCGGCCGCGGGGCTCGTCACCAACGACAGCGCCGACGCGCTGCGTGAGGTCATCCGCTTCCGCCCGCTGCTGAGCGGCCGTCGCGATGACCCCGATCCGACGCGCTGGCTGCCGGCGGACTTCACGCCGTCGCCGGGACGTCCGGTGGTGCAGCGACGCCCCAACCTGCGACGGCTTCCGAAGTGGCGGCGGCCCGACCTGCCGGGCGGGCGCGATGGATGGGTCGGTCGCTGGTCGCTCGTGCGCACGCCAGGAATTCTCGGGCCGCCCGAGGATGACGAGATGCGCGCGGAGGCCATCGCGCGCCAGTGGCTCGATCGCTACGGGATCGTCACCCGCGACTGGTGGCGCCGCGAGCGCCCGCCGGTGTCGTGGCGACTCATCTACCGCGAGCTGCGCCGGCTCGAGCTGCGCGGGGAAGTGCGCCGCGGATACTTCGTGCGCGGTCTCGCCGGGGCACAGTTCGCGACGGCGGCTGCCGTCGAGGCGCTCCGCGACGTGGCGGCTGACGCGGACGCGCCGGCCGTGACCATGTCGGCGAGCGATCCCGCGAACGCGTACGCGCTGCCGCTCGCGGTGGACGCGGCCGAGCGTCCCGCGATCGCCCGGCCGCGTGGTGGCGGCGCCCTCCTCGTGACCCGGCGCGGACGCGTGCTCATTGCCGCCGAGGGGCGTGGCCGGCGGGTGAGCATCGCCGCGGATGCGACCGCCGATGACGTGACCGCGGCGGTCGCATCACTCGTCGCGCATCTGGCGCTGCCGTCGCCGATGAGTCAGCGGCGTCACGACCTCGAGGTGGAGACCATCGACGGTGCTGCGGCCACGAAGAGCCCGCACGCCGCGGCGTTCGTGGCGGCGGGGTTCCGTCGCGAGGGGCTCACCTTGCGGAAGGCGGCAGCGTTCGGCGCGTGAGCCGTAGGGAGGACGTGGCGCCGTGGGCGTCGCGCCCAGAGACGCTCGGGAAGCGGCGCATCGAGTGCGGTCGCGCGGCGATGCAGGCCGACGGCAGCTCTTGCCTGTCGGGACGAGTTGGTCGAAACGTGTGATCGTCCTCGTGGTTCGGGTTGTGACGAGCGCCCGCATTCGCCGTTGGGTGCCACGCGTACATTGGCGGCACCTCTGGATCGTGGACGGCCGTCCCGCTCGTCGAGGTCGTGGGGTGATCGCCCTTACCATCCCCGTGCCATTCATGACGCTTCGCATCGGCGAGTCGTGACGCAACGTTCGGGGAATGCAGGCGTCCGAGGCAGCGACAGGTTCATCGCAGCCCGCGGCGACGGGCATTCCGCGTGTAGTTCGAGTCATCCCGACGAACATCGTGCGGCCGCTGGCGAGGCAGCTAGCGGGAGGAGTTCATGCGAATGGGACTCACTCTAGTCTCAGCAGCGCTGTGGGCCGTCGTGGCGTGCCACGATGCGCCAAACCCGGTCGGCCCGCGTGCGTCATTCGACGTCGGAGGCGAAACCGTGAACGCGGACAGCATTCAGCTCTCGTACCTGTGCGGGAACCGGTTCCGCGTGAGGAGCTACAACGACGCGCCGGCCGAGGTGAAGTGGGAGGTTGACCAGACCGCCGATAGCGGTCGCGTAACGGTGCCTGCGCGGGCCGGAGGCGGCGCATTCGGCGAGGTTTTCTTCACGACCACTGCTAGTGGAACTGTTCGGCTGCGCTTCGAGGAGACTCAGGTCGACACCGCCGCGAACGAAGGAGCATCCTGCCCGCCCGGTGCCGTAGTTCCGGCGATCCCACCTGATAGTTATCCCACCGCGCTCATCGACTCCCTTGGCTTCGTAGAGATGGCTGCCACCGGGCGGCAGTTCGTCCGGGGCATGATCATGGTAGGATTCGAGCCCAGCATCACACAAGCGCAACGACAAGCGGCCATTGATCAGATTCGCGGGACAGTCGTCGGCGGAAAGCGCCAATCCGCTGATGAGGGATATTACTACGTCCGCCTGCCTGGCGATGGCTCCTACGAGGAGATCGAGCAGGCGCTCGCTGTGCTCCTGGCGCTACCGCAGGTAGAAATCGCGCTGGAATGGAGTCTCAGCCCGCCGGGGGCCCATCCACCTAACGCCGAAGGATGGAGTGGGCGAATGGAGAACTTGGCACACCGATCGGATGTTGGCTTGGGGGCAGAAACGGCGCTGGAAGCGACCAGTGCTCCGATGGTCTGGGATGCGGCGTTGGAGCACAAAGCGTGAAGATCGGACTTGTTGACGACCAAGTGTACTGCGGCGTCGTGCCGCGCATGCGGGTCGCCGGCTGCGCCCACAAGGGAAGTCGTTCACCCCCGCACCCCCAGCACCGCGCAACGGTTGACCGAAAGCCGTTACACTAGTGCTGCTGGACGAGCCGGCGAGCCTCCACGATGACCGGCAGCCCGCGCACTACACACATCACCACCGTGACGTATACGCTCGCGTAGGCGAGCCACGTCACGATCGGTCCAATGTTCCGGAACAGCCCCGGCGCGAAGGCCAGGATCAGGAGCGAGAACGCGAGCGCCTTCGCCGCGCCGTACAGGTTGCGGCTGAGGCGCGAGCTCACGAGCAGCCGGCCGAGCCGCGACCGCATCATCGTGGTCGAGCCGAACGCCGTCATCCCGCGCTCGAACGCGAGCGCGCGAATGCCGTCCACGAGGATGCCGCGCGCCGACACCAGGATCGCGACCCAGAGGGGAACCCAGCCGAACTTCGCGAACGCGATCCAGAACGACGTCTCGACGACGCGGTCGGCGAGGATGTCGACCACCGCGCCGAGCCGGGAGACCTCGTTGCGCCGACGCGCGACGTAGCCATCGAGCCCGTCCATCCAGATGAGCGTCACCGTCAGCACAAACGCGGCGACGTACATCCACTTCGTCCGCACGTGCAGCATGGCGACGACCGCGAACGAGAGCAGCGTGCGGAGGAGCGCGATGTAGTGGGCCATGCGCGAGTCGGTGAAGGCGTGACCGAGTGCTCGGCCAGGAAGGGCGATGCCTACCGTGACGGTACCGCCCCGTTCGCCTCGAAGTTCCGCGCTTGCGACGCCATGCGAAAGGGGAAAGGGCGGGCCGCGCACCGGCGCCATCCTCCGGTGGTAGGAATCGCGACGCCTCACCTACAACGTCATCGTCGTGGCAATTGGGGTCAGACTCGAAAAACATCATCCGAACGCGAGGCGGCTCCCCGCATGCGGCATTGCGCTCGAAGGATGTAAATCGAGTCTGACCCCAATTACCTGACCCCAATTTCCCGGGCGACGCTACTCGTTCCGCAGCGCCACCATCGGGTCGACGCGGCTCGCGCGCAGCGCCGGCACTGTCGTCGCCGTCGCAGCCACCGCGGTGAGGATGAGCGCCACCGCGCCGAACACGCCCGGGTCGCTGGTGCTGACCCCGAAGACGAGCCGGTCCAGCGCGCGCGTCGCGGCGAGTGCACTCGCGACACCGATCGCCACGCCCGCGAGCGCCAGCGCCATGCCGTTCCCCACCACCAGCCGCAGCACGCTCCAGCGCTGTGCGCCGAGTGCCATGCGGATGCCGATCTCGCCCGCCCGCTGCGCGACCGTGTACGACAGCACGCCGTAGATCCCGATTGCCGCCAGGAGCAGCGCGACCACCGCGAACAGCGACAGCAGCGCGGTGTTGAACCGCGCGTCGGCGACCGACTCGCCGAGGATCTCGTCCATCGTGCGCACGTTCTCGAGCGGCAGGTCACGGTCCATCGCCCACACGATCTGGCGCAGCGTCGGCGTGAACGCCTTGGCGTCGGCGCGCGTGCGCACGAGCACCCACATGTCGTTGAACGTGAACTGCGCGAACGAGAAGTAGGTTGCCGGGTCCGACGGCGCGCGCGGCCCCTGGAATCGCTCGTCGGCCACGACGCCGACGATCTCGTAGGAGTCGGGCATCCCCTTCCACCACGAGCCACGGAGGATGCGACGCCCGATCGGATCCTCGTCAGGGAAGTGCAGTCGCGCGAACGTCTCGTTGATCACGACCACGCCGGGCGCGCCGACGCCGTCCGACTCCTGAATCTCGCGCCCGCGGAGCAGCTTCGCGCCCACGGCCCTGAAGTAGCCTGGCATCACGGGGCGGATGCTCGACTCCGGCTCCTGACCAGCGGGCGGCGGGGTGCGCCCGTCGATGGTGAAGCTCGACGTCCACCCCGGCGCGAGCGGATGCTGCATCGCGACCGCGACCGACTGCACTTCGGGGCGCGCGGCGAGGCGCGCGCGCAGCTCCGTGTAGAACGCGCGCACGCGATCGCCATCGGCGTACCCGGCGTAGCGCGATTGCGGAAGCTGCACCTGCACGGCGAGCATCCGGTCGGGCACGAACCCCGGATCGACGCGCTGCATCTTCCAGAAGCTCTTCACGAGCAACGCCGCGCCGGCCACCAGCACCACGGCCAGCGCCACCTCGGACACGACGAGCGCCTGGCGCAATCCACGGCGGGCCAGCCCGCCGCGCATGCCACGCCCACCTTCCTTGAGCGAGTCGAGCGGCATGGTCCGCGACATCTGCACCGCGGGCAGCACGCCGAACACGAGCGCGGTGACGACGGACAGCGCGAGCAGAAACAGCAGCACCGGGCCGTCGATCCCGATCTCGTTGGCGCGCGGAATCGTACGCGGCGCGGCCGCCACGAGCGCCTTGCTCCCCCAATGCGCCACGAGCAGGGCGAGCGCGCTGCCGATGGCGGTCACCACGACGCTCTCCGTGAGGAACTGCTGCACGAGGCGCCGCCGGCCGGCCCCGAGCGCGGTGCGCACCGCCACCTCACGCGTCCGCGCCGCCGCCCGGGCGAGGAAGAGGTTGGCGACGTTCACGCAGACGATGAGGAGCACGAGACCCACCGCGCCGAGCAGCACGAGCAGCGCCGGGCGCACGTCGCCGACAATGCCCTCGCGCATCGACTGGAGCCGCGCCCCGCGCTTCGCGTTCATCGCCGGGTACTCGGCCTCGAGCTGACTCGCGATCGCCGCGACCTCGCGATTCGCGGCCGCCGCGGTGACGTCTGGCGCCAGCCGGCCGACGACGGTGAACGAGTGCTGCCCACGGGTGCGCCCGTCGTAGGGCGCCGCGGCCGGGAACCAGACGACCGCCTCGCTCGGGAAGCGGAAGCGCGGCGGCATCACGCCGACGACGGTGGATGGCGTGCCGTCGAGCGATACGCTGGAGCCGATGACGTTCGGGTCCGCGTTCAGGCGCTGCCGCCAGAACTCATCGCTCACGATGACCACCGGTGCGCCACCGGGGCGGTCCTCCTCGGGGAGGAAGCCTCGGCCCATCGCCGGTGCGACACCGAGTGTGGCGAACAGATTGGCGGTCACCGGCGCGCCCGACACGATCGCCGGCTCGAACGACCTGCCCGTGACCGTCGTCGGGCGCACCGAGACGGCGGCCAGTTGCCGGAACGACCTCGCGCGGTCGCGGAAGTCCGCGTAGTCCGGGTACGAGGTCGACTGGCCGACCTTGGCCGAGTCGCCGTCGGTGGGCGTGCCGAGCAGGAACACGAGGCGGTCCGGGTCGGCGAACGGCAGCGGCCGCAGCAGCACGGCGTTGACGACGCCGAAGATCGCGGCGTTGGCGCCGATGCCTAACGCGAGAGTCAGGACGACGACGGCGGTGAAGCCGGGCCAGCGAACGAGCGTCCGCAGGGCGTACCGCAGGTCTCGCGTCAGCATCGGGTCGCCTCCATAGCGGCGTCGAAACCAGAGGGCGTCGGGGAGCGCGCCGAGCGCGCGCGTGCGCAGGGCGAGCCGCGCGAGCGCATCCGCGCGCGTGCCCGCGCGACGGACGCTCCACGCGTACGTCAGCTCGCCCAGCCACTCCGCCTCCCACTCCGCGCGGCGGTCGGCGGGAACGAGCGGCGCGAAGGCGGCCACGAGCGCCGCGCCCGGCGGGCGTTCGGCGTGGGCGTCGCCGGGCGGCGCGGCCGAGGTGCCGGCGTTAGGCGGCTGATCGATCCGGAGGCGGGTCATACCGGCCGCGGCTCCGGCGCGCCCGTCGAGCCGCCGAACGCACGCTCGAGCGTGGGATAGCGATCGACGGCCTCGCGGACGGCCTGCGCCCCCGCTCCGGTCACGGTGTAATAGCGTCGCGGCGGCCGCTGCTCCGCGCGCGCGGACTGCACCGACTCCCACCGCGAGCGAAGGAGTCCCGCGTCCTCGAGGCGTCGCAGCACCGGGTACACGGTGCCGCTGGGCAGCCCCGTCGCGTCGGAGATGTCGAATCCGTAGCGGTAGTTTCGGGACACCGCCATGAGGACCATGGCGGTCGGGAGAGTCAGGCGGGGCGGTTTCGCCATTCGGGCTCCGGGAGACCTATGTAAAACTCTACATAGGTAGAGAGTTCACCGCGGACCGCGTCGTGTCAATGGCCGATCGCCGGAGCGGACGCCCGAGGGATGAGTCGAGCGATTCGCGTGTCGGGCCGGCCCTTTCGGGACGCATCGCTGCGCCGGCCCCTGGAATTGGGGTCAGACTCGAATTGAAGCCTTCGAGCGCCGGCCGCAGGCGGGGGCGGCCCCGCGTTCCGATGATGTTATTCGAGTCTGACCCCAATTCCGGGGCCGGCGCGATGCCGCCCGTCCGACATCCCGAAGCCCCGCGACGATACGTCCCCGCGACGATGTCTCGGCGTCACCTGCCGGTCGCGCGGACCGTGTCGATGCGCGCGCGAAGATGAACGAACAGCGACCGCAGCTCGCCACGGCGCACGCCATCCTCCGCGAGACGGCGCGCCTCGTCGATGCGCCCGACCCCGAGCAGGCACCACGCCAGACCGTAGCGCACGTCGGGCCGCTCCGGATCGTTCGTGAGCGCGCGCTCGTACAGGGGCAGCGCCTGCGGGCACAAGCCCGCCTCGCGGTACTCCGTTGCGAGGTAGTTGAGCGGCGAGACGTCGCTCGGCGTGGGGTTCAGCGAGATCGCGCGCAGCAGCCGGCGTTCACCCTCGGCGCGCTGGCCCTGCCCGAACAGGAGCTGCCCGTAGAAGAACTGCGCGCGGTAACTGAGTGGCGCGTCCTGCACCATCTGCGGAAACAGCGACGCGTCGTCGCGCCACACGCGCTGGCGTACGCTGCTGCGCAGCGTGCCAGCCACAATGAGCAGGCTCGCGGCGACAGCCACCAACGCGCGACCCGGCACCGAGCGCTTTCGTGCATCGACCGCGCGCAACACACCGGATGTGGCGGCGCCCACCCCGAGCATCGCGCCAACGCTCGGCAGGAACAGCGTACGCTCGGCGATGATCAACGTGGAGAACAGGTTGCTCACGGGGAGTAGCGCGATGGCCATCCACGCGAGCGCGAGACGTCCGGCCAACCCCTCGATGCTCGTCGCCCACTTGCCCCGACCCCATGCGATGAACGACAGCGCCGCCGCCACGAGGATCGCGACGCCGGGCACGATGTCGGCGCCGGGTCCCTCGGGAATGCGTATGTGCTGCGGGCTGTACTCGGCGGAGAGGTGCGCGGGCCAGACGAGCAGCCGGAGCCAGTGCGGTGCAACGACGAGCAGCGTCCAGAGTCGGGTCCAGCCGTGCAGAGGCACGAGCGGTTGCTCGCCGAGCAGATCGTCGAGTACAGCGGTGCGAGCCACCAGGTAGATCACCGCCACGACGGCGAGCGCGAGGTAGACCGGCACGAGCTCGCGAACCCTGCGCTTCGTCCGACCATCGGCCGTATCGCGTCCGCTCCCGGGCTCGGAGCTCGATTCATCACCACCGCGCTCGACCGCGAAGGACTCGAGCGCGACGAGAAGGGCTGGCAGGAGCAACGCGTGCTCCTTCGCCAGGCACGCGACCGCGAACAGCAGCGAGATGCCGCATGTCGTTCGTGCCGTGAGCGCGCCGGAACGGCGCGCCCGGAGATAGATCACGCAGGCCGCGAGCATTGCCAGCGCGGCGATGAGCTCACTCTGGCCGACGACGTTTCCAACCGCCTCGACGTGCACGGGATGGACGGCGAAGAGCGCGGCGCCGAGGAACGCGGCGGTGGGCGGAAGCAGGCGGAGGAACAGCGCGAGAACGAGCGCGCTGGTGGCTGCGTACAGCAACACGCTCGTGAGATGGAAGACCCATGGCGCGCCGTCGTGCACGGCCCACTGGAGCGCGTAGGCCAGCGTGACGATCGGGCGATAGAGCGACGCGCCGTAGCGCGGCGGCCAGTACGGCAGCGTGAACAGCCGCCACCATGCGTCGAGGGAGTGAACGCGCGGGTTGTCGGCAACGAGCGCGACGTCATCGAGCGCGAACCCGTTGCCGAGACTCGACGCGGAGGCCGCGACGGCGAGGGCGACTACCGACAGGTAGAGCAGGGCGTGCGGTCGCGTGAAGCGCGCCGACTCGGAACGCTGCATGATGGGTGAAAGATGATGGAGTGGGTCCCGGATACAGGACGCTCGCGCAGTCGCGTCGTTTCCCATTGTGTCGCACGAACTTGGCTGTACTTGACCGACCGCGAGTCAGGCCTACATTGGTCTGCTCGATGCCGGGTGCATTCCCGACCGGTGTGTTTGCCGGCGCGCAGCCGCGTCGGTCTCGAGCGAGCCCTGGGGAACTTTCGTGGCGAACGAAAAGGTCTGCCCGCAGTGCGGCACGCGCTACGAGGCAGACCACATGTTCTGCTTCCAGGACGGCGCTGCCCTCATTCAGGCCCAGAACTCGACGGATCTCGTCGGGTCGATCATCGCGGACCGCTACCGGGTCGTTTCGAAGCTCGGTGACGGCGGCATGGGCCAGGTGTTCCTGGCGGAGCACGTGCGCATGAAGCGGCGGTGCGCGGTCAAGATCATGCGCCCGCAGCTCATGAGCGATCCGGTCGCCGTCGTTCGATTCAATCGCGAAGCGGAGAACGCGAGCCAGATCTCGCACCCGAACGTCTGCGCGGTCTACGACTTCGGCGAGACCCCCACGGGGTTGATCTACCTCGCCATGGAGTTCATCGACGGCGACCCGCTGTCGACGATCCTCGAGCAGGAGCGCTCGCTCATCCCCGTGCGGGCCGCGGACGTCATCTCGCAGACCGCCGACGCGCTCAGCGCCGCGCACAGCCTCGGCATCCTGCACCGCGACCTCAAGCCCGACAACATCATGATCGGGAAGTCCCGTGCCGGCACCGACCACGTGAAGATCGTGGACTTCGGCATCGCGCGCGTGATGTCGAAGGAGTCGCAGCAGCTGACCTCCACCGGGATCGCGGTCGGCACGCCCGAGTACATGAGCCCCGAGCAGTTCGCCGGCGACACGCTCGACGCGCGCACCGACATCTACTCGCTCGCGCTCGTGGGCTACCACGCGCTCACCGGAGCACACGCGTTCGGCTCGGGCACCACCACCGACCACCTCCTGGCGCGCCTCACGCAGCCGCCACGCCGGCTGTCGGTGGTCAAGCCCGACGTCGCGTGGCCCGACTCGCTGCAGGCCGTATTCGACAAGGCACTCTCCGCCGACCCGGCACTGCGCTACGCCGACGTCCTGGACTTCGCGCGCGACTTCACCGAAGCGGTGGCCGAGCTTCCGGTGACCACCACCGAGGAACACTACCTCAGCGCGATCGCCACGCGCCGTCTCACACCGCCGCGTACGTTCACCCCCGCGCGCGGGGTGCCGACGATGGAAACGTCGACCACTGGCGGTGCGCCGGCCGCTCCGGCCGATGAGGACTCCACGTCGGAGGAGCGTGACTGGAGTGCGACGGATACCGCCATCGCGGTCACCACGCCGTCGGGCGAGCGGCCCACCGAGCGCATCTCGGCGGACGACCGCGCGGCAGCGGGTCGCGGCGCGTATGACGCGGAAGGTACCGAGCCGCCCGACACGGGCGTGGCGGATGGCGCCGATGCCGACGACGAGCGGACCGTCACGATGCCGGCCGTGGGCTCGGCCAACCGTCGATCGAGGAGCCGGGTCGGGATGCTCGTCGGCGGCGGACTGCTCGTGGCGGCGGCAGCCACGGCGCTCGTGGTGCGTGCCGGCTCGTCGCGCGCGAATTCGGTCGCGGTGAGCCCGCCGGTCGCGGCCGAGCCGAAAGTCGATTCCGCCGCGGCCCCGGTCGCCGCCACGCCAGCCGTCGACTCGGCCGCCGCCACCGCGGCACCCGGTTCGGCCATCGGGCTCGCGCTCGACTCCGCGGCGACCCGCATGCGCGGCGGCGTCGTCTCCATCGTGTCGTCAGAGGGGCGCGGTACCGGGTTCCTCGCCGACACCGCGCGCGGCGCGGGGCTGGTGGTCACCTCGTTGTCGCTCGTCCCGCGTGACAGCATCGTGGACGTGCAGGTGGATGGCGCGACGCGCCTGCGCGCCCGCGTGGCGGCCTCCGCGCGTTCGGCGGGTGTGGCGGTGCTCGCCATCGCGCTCCAGCCGTGGTCCGGCTATCGCGTGCTGCCGCTCGGCGCCGATTCCTCGGTGAAGGGCGGTGATTCGCTGTTGGCGTTAGGCTCGGCGTTCGCCGGTCCGCTCACGCGGCGCGGGAGCGCCCGGGCGGGCAGCGGCGGGGCGGCGCGACCGTCGTTCTCCATCCCCCGTGGCGACGTCGGCCGGCCGGTGATCTCGCCGGCGGGCGTCGTCGCGCTCGCGACGCAGCGCGGGAGTCAGACGTCGTTCGCGCCGGCATCGGCCGTCGAGGCCGCGGTGCGGAGCGCGAAGGCTCGCGTCGCGCGTGGCGGCTTCGCCGCGCCTGACGCCACGGTGTTGCCGGCCTGGCCCGCGCCGGCCTACCCGTCGGACGTCATGCGCGAGACGAGCCGCCGGGATTCGATCGACCTCGCGCCGTACCGCGCGGCGGTCCAGGGCTATCGCGTGCTCGCGATGACGCCGCCGGTCATCGCCTGGCGCGACTCGACCATCGCGCGCACGAAGGCGTACTGGGATTCGCCGTTCCAGCTCGACAAGTACCCGTACGAGCGCGTGGACCCCATGCAGGCCTGGTCCGCGTTCCGCGCGACCGTGAGCGAGCGGCGTCCGGTCGTGGTGCTGAGCGTCGTTCCCGAGGGCGTGCCGGAATTGCGCTACAAGCGGTTCCCCGACGTCAGCGAGCCTCGCTCCGACCGGACCGAGGTGCGGACCGCTCGCCTGCTGCGCGACGGACAGCCGGTGCTCGCGCTCGACTCGGCGCGGTTCGCGGCGGTGGTGAACCCCAAGGACTACCAGGATCGCAAGCGTCCGGTGCGCACCGAACACCTGTTGGTGTTCCGCCTCGATGACTTCACGAAGCCGGGCGCGTACGCGATGGAGGTCACGGGCGCCGGCGGCGGAAAGCCGGTGAGCGGACCGCTCCCGCCATCGCTGCTGGATGCGGTGCGCCGCGACGCGGCGAAATGGAGGCGGTAGCGGGGCCTGGGTTTCGAGGGGGATTCAAGGGGTCAGAGTCGTTGAAACCGGAGGTTTCAACGACTCTGACCCCTTGAATCCCTTGAATCCCTTGAATCCCGAGCCCCGAGCCCCAATTCGGCCGCCGCCACCCTCGCTGCCTCCGCCAGCACCGCGGCGCCGACGAAGATGCTCTCCTCGGCCGCGGTGAATCGCGGCGAGTGCGCGGCCAACCGCTCTCCGCCCTCCTCCCGCGCGCCGATGCGCATGAAGCAGCCGGGGATGCGCTCGAGGTAGAACGCGAAATCCTCGCCTCCCATGTTCGTCACGCCGAACGGCACGACGGCGGCCTCGCCGAGCACCGCCACGGCGGCCCGGCGGGCCCACGCGGCCGGCGCGGACGGATTCACGATGGGCGGGGTGCCCCAGTGCACGTTCACGTGTGCGGTGAGCCGGTACGCCGCCGCGACCGATTCCGCCAGGCGGCGCACTTCCTCGCCCAGCATCGCGCGGGTCTCCGGCGTCGTCGCGCGCAGGGTTCCGCTGAGCAGGGCGCGCTCGGGAATGACGTTAGGCGCGGTGCCGGCGTGCATCGTGCCCACGGTCACGACGGCCGCGGCGGCGGGGTCGATGCGCCGCGCGACGATGGTCTGGAGCGCGGCGACGAGCGCGCTGGCGCCGACGATCGGGTCCGCCGACTCGTGCGGGCGCGCGCCGTGGGCACCCTTGCCCGCGAGCTCGATCTCGAACGTGTCCGCCGACGCGGCGAGCGGCCCGGCTTCGGCCACCACCTCGCCGACGGCGAACCGCCGGTCCACGTGCCCGCCGAAGATCGCACGCGCCTCATCCAGCGCGCCGGTCTCGAGAATCGCCTTCGCGCCCTCGCCCACCTCCTCGGCGGGCTGCAGCACGACGAGCACGTCGCCGTTGGCGGGTGCGCGCGCGAGCAGCAGCGCGGCGCCCACCGCCCACGTGGCGTGGATGTCGTGACCGCAGGCGTGCATGACGCCGGGCACCTGCGACGCGAACGGCAGGCTCGTCGCTTCATCGATCGGCAGCGCGTCGATGTCGCCCCGCACGGCGACGACCGGCGCGCCCCGGTCGCGGCCGGCGAACCGCGCGACGATGCCGGTGCCCGCGACGCGCTTCACGTCGCTCGCACCCAGCGCGGCCAATCTGCCGGCGAGCAGCGTGGCGGTGCGCTCCTCCTTCCACGACAGCTCGGGATGCGCGTGCAGGTCACGCCTCAGCTCGATCAGCGAGGCGACATCGGCGTCCGTGAACAGCGGGCGAATGGTGGGGAGGAGGACTGACAAGTCGCGTACGGGTCGGGGAGAAACGCTGCTCGCCATGTGCTGGTGCTGCGTGGTGAGATCTGACACCCTCAGAAGAGCACTTCTCCTCGTGGCGTCCCGAGGCGGCTCATCGGCAGCAACCCGCTCCAGCTAACAATAAGCCGCGCCGTCCGGTTTCGCCGTTCTATCCTGCCGAACCGACGACCTCGGTTCGAACCGTGAGATCGTCGACTCGACCGACATCGACGGCCACCCCGATGCCCGGTGCGTCCATCGGTACCTGCACCATGCCGTGAGCGTCCATGGTCCATTCGGGCGTGACGACGTCGCGCTCCCAGTACCGCGCGCTCGGTGAGACGTCGCCGGGCTTGGTGAAGTTCGGCAGCGAGGCGAGCGCGACGTTGTACGCGCGGCCGACGCCGCTCTCGAGCATCCCGCCGCACCACACGGGAATGCCGTGCTGCTCACAGAAATCGTGGATGGCGAGCGACTGCGCGAACCCGCCGACGCGGCCGGGCTTGATGTTCACGATGCGGCCGCTGCCTAACGTGTGCATGTCGATCGCCCGGTCGAGCGAGGTGATCGACTCGTCGAGGCAGAGTGGCGTCTCGAGCCGCCGTTGCAGCTCGGCGTGCCGCACGAGGTCGTCGAACGCCAGCGGCTGCTCGATCATCATGAGGCCGAGCCCATCGAGCGCCGCGAGCCGGTCGGCGTCGTCCATCGTATACGCGTTGTTGGCGTCCGCCATGAGCGGCGCGTCGGGGCCGAGGGCCGCGCGCGCCGCGCGCACGAACTCCACGTCGGCGCCGGGCATGATCTTGATCTTCACCTTTCGGTACCCGAGTGCCAGCGCACCCCGCGCCTTCTCGACGAGCGCGTCGGGGCTCTTCTGGATGCCGAGCGAGATGCCGGTCGCGATGGACGAGCGCGTCCCGCCGATCAGGCGGGCGAGCGGCAACCCATCGCGCTGGGCGGCGATCGCCCAGACCCCCATCTCGACCGCGGCCTTGGCCATGTTGTGCCCGCGGAAGTCCTTCTCCAGCACCGGGTACACCTCGCCTGGCTGGTCGAAGCGCGCGCCGAGCACCCGGGGCGCGACCCACTGCGAGATGGCGAGCCAGGCGGTGTCGATCGTCTCGGGCGAGTAGTTAGGCGTCTCGCCGGCCACGCACTCGCTCCACGTGCGGAGACCGGAGGCGTCGGTCAGCTCGAGCAGCAGGATGCGGCGGTCGGTGACGACGCCGGACGAGATCCGGAATGGCTCGCGGAGCGGCAGACGAATTTCGCGCAGCCGTATCTCGGTGAGGCAGATCATGCGGGGTGGTGTGGGAGGCGGGTGAGCTCGTACGACGGAAGCCGGTCGGCGTCTCCGCGGTCGAACGCGGTGACGCGGTAGCCACGCGAGAGATAGTGCAGGAACGCGTCGCGCGTGGCCAGACGCCACGCGAGCGCGGCGGCGGCGTGGGCGGCGAGCACGCGCTCGATGTCGGGCGGAATCTGCACGCGAACGGTCGTCGCGTCAGGCAGCGGGTCGGCGAGCCGCACCTGGTGCTCGCTCGCGACCGTCGCCAACGGCGGAACGCCCGCGGGCGGCGTGCCGTACGCCGTGACATCGCCGCCGCGGCCATCCGGGGCGCCGGCAAGGTCCCACTCGGCGACGAACCGGTCGGTGGGCAGCGCGCCGTGCAGCACGCTGCCGGTGTTCGACCCGTAGAGGTTGGGTACGTACTCCGCGATGCGCGCGCCGAGGCGATTGAGGTTGAAGTGGGCGTTGCGCGCGACGAGCGGGTCGAAGGTCCAGTACATCACCTCCACGCCGACCGCGCGCACGAGCGCCCGCTGATACTGCTTGAGCCGATCGCCGAGGTGCCGTCCGCGTGCCTCCTCGCGCACGGCGAGCATGTCCGACCAGTGCACCAGCCGGCCGTCGCGCACGCCGGTGAGCCCGAACACGAAGCCGATGAGCCGGCCGTCCGCGTCGAACGCGCCGGCGCTCACGCCCCCGACCTTCTGGGCGACGCGCAGGATCGCCGCCGGCACGCGGTCGCTGAAGCCCGCGCCCCAGGTCTCATCCTGGAGCGCGACAGCCTCGTCGTAATCGGCCTGCGTCTCGAGGCGGCGCAGCGTGACCCCGTCGGCCACCACCGGTGGTGAGTCGTTAGGCAAACAGCCCCACCTGTCCGCCGGTGTGCCAGAACACCACCGTCGCGCCCGGCGGAATGCGACCGTCGCGCACGTACGCGACGAGGGCGGCGAGCGCCTTCGCGGTGTAGGTGTGGTCCACGAACAGCGCCTCGGTACGCGCCGCCAGTTGCTGCGCCTCGGTCGACGCCGGCGTCGGCACGCCGTACCCCTCGCCCACGAACGTGTCGTCGACCTCCACTGCGCAGTCGGTGGCGACCTCGGCGAGCGGAGCGCCGAGCGGCCCGGCCATCCCCGCGATGATCGAGCGGACCGTCCGCTCGACGTCGGCCGCCGGGTCGTCGGCGCTCACGCCGATGACGCGGGTGGGGAGTCCGTGGAGCGCGCACCCGGCAACGATGCCGGCCTGCGTTCCGCCGGATGACGTGGCATGGACGATGACATCGGGACGGATGCCTTGATCGACGAGCTCTCCCACCGCGCGCACGAAGCCGATCGCCCCCTCGGGCGTCGACGCGCCGAGCGGAATCTCGAACGGCCGTCCGCCGGCGGCCCGCAGTCGCTCTGCCGCGTGTCGCATGGCCGGCACGCGGTCCGTGCGCGTCGCGACATACTCGACCTCGGCGCCGAGCAGGCTGTCGAGCAGCGCGTTCGCCGTGAGCTTGTCGGGCCGCGATCCGCTCGCGACGAGATGGCAGCGGAGCCCGAGCTTCGCCGCGGTGGCCGCGGTGGCCCGCGCATGGTTCGATTGGATGCCGCCCACCGTGAGCAACGTGTCGGCGCCCTCGGCCGCTGCCTGCGCGGCGACGATGGCCAGCTTTCTCACCTTGTTGCCGCCGAATCCGAACGGGATGGCGTCATCGCGCTTCGCGAAAAGGCGAACGCCAGCGCCGAGTGCGTCGCGCAGCCGCGCCAGCTCATCGACAGGCGAGGGGAGCGTGCCGAGCGCGACGGATGGAACGCCATTCGCCCGGCGCACCGCGGCCGAGGCATTGTCGTATGATTTCACGCCGGGAATGATGAGGACATGTGGAGTTCGCGCCAGAGGCACAGGCGGTGCAAATCACAGGTCCGACCGCCACGACCCTCTTCAGGGGTGCCGAGTGCCGAAACGTACCATCGTCGTCGCATCGCTTCTCGCCGTCTCCTCGCTTGGCGCGCAGCCAGCTGACACGACGGCCATCTCGACCGAGCCGCTGTTCGTCCGTCGCGACGCCTACTACGCCGGCGGCTTCGTGCTCGCCACGCTCGCGGCGGCTCCCCTGGACAAGTACTTCGCACAGCGGCTGCAACGCCCGTGGGCGCAGGAGAACCGATTCCTCGCGAAGTCCGCGGACATTTTCCGCTGGACCGGAAGCCCGGGCGCGTACGTCATCGGCGTGAGCATGTACGGGGCCGGCCGGATCTTCGACAACGAGCGCATGGCCGACCTCGGGCTGCATGGCACCGAGGCGCTCGTCGTCGGGCAGCTCACCGCCGGGGTGCTCAAGGGGGTGTTCGGGCGCGCGCGACCGTACGTGAATCCCGACGATCCCAACCCGTTTCAGTTCCAGTTCGGCCGCGGGTTCCGCCGGAACGACTCATACCGCTCTTTCCCGTCAGGACACACCGTGGCCGGCTTCGCTGCCGCCGCCGCCGTGACGACCGAGACCAACCGATGGTGGCCGAGTTCCACCTGGTACGTCGCGCCGATCATGTACGGCGGTGCGTCGCTGATCGGCCTCTCGCGGATGTACAACAACAAGCACTGGGCGAGCGACGTCATCACCGGAGCGCTCATCGGCAGCTTCGCCGGCCGGAAGGTCGTACGGTACCACCACTCGCATCCCGGCAACAGGATCGACGACTGGCTCCTCAGCGGCTCGGTCTCGCACGGCGAGAATGGCGGCCTCGCCCTCCGAATGTCGATATTACCCGGCATGATGACACCCCGGCGCCAATGAGAGCACGGCTGGACGAGCCCCCGGCAATACCGTCCCGGCGTTGGCGACCCGGGACGGGGATCTACGTCATCGCGCCGTTTCAGCCATCGCTCACAGGGCTCATCGGTGACATCCAGGCGCGGTTCGATCTGAAGCTCTCGCGCCTGATGCCGCCGCACATCACCATCGTCGGCTCGTCAGGCGCGGGTCCCATCGCCCCATCGACGACGCTCGACGAACTGCGCGCCGCGCTGGCGCCCATTGCCGCGACCACACCACCGATGGCGCTCCAGCTCGGGCGTCCCATGCGGTTCATGCAAACCGAGATCATCGTGCTGCCCCTCCGCCCGTACGGTCCACTCCGCGAGCTGCACGAGCGCATCGCGCGCAGCGGATTGCCGTTCGCGACGCCACGCTTCGCGTTCACGCCGCACATCACGCTGAGCTTCTACCGGGAGCTCTCGAGCGCGGAGCGCCGCGCGCTGCTCGCGCTTCGTGTGGATGAGCCCGCGGAAGTCACGCGTATCGAATGCTCGTTGAGCAACGACCCCCAGCCCGCTCGGAAGCTGCTCACGCTGCCGCTGCTCGGCGCACCCGCGGTCGCGACGCATGATCGATGACGTGCTGCGAGAGCTCGAGCGCGACGCGGCCCCCGATGCCGCCGCGCTCGTGCTCCGCCTCGCGAGCGACTACTTCGCGTCCACCGCGCGCGCCGAAGGGGCTGTCTCATCGGGACGGTCCTTCGAGGAGATCACGGCGCGGTTCGCCGAGCCGCTTCCCGCGAGAGGACGTCCGCTGGCCGAGGTCGTGGAGCGGGTGCGCCTCGAGGTGATGGCCGACGCCAACCGGCTCGGCCATCCGATGTACATGGGACATCAGGTGTCGTTCCCGCTCTCGACCGCGGTGTGGACCGACGCCGTCATCTCGGCGCTGAACCAGTCGGTGGCCGTCGAGGAGATGTCGCCATCGCTCACCGCGCTCGAGACGCGCGTGATCCGGTGGATGTGCGACGCGGTCGGATACCCGGCCGGCAGCGGTGGGACGCTCACGTCAGGCGGCACGGAAGCGACGTTCACCGCGTTGCTCGCGGCGCGTGCGGCCGCGCTCCCCGATTCGTGGACGAACGGGATCGGCGAGCGGCGCCCGGTGGTGCTGTGCGGCGAGCATACGCACTACGCCGTCACGCGCGCGGTCGCCGAGCTCGGACTCGGGATGCGCAGCGCGATCGCCGTGCCGTCGTCGAACTACCGGATGGACACCGCGGCACTCGCGCGCGAGCTCGATCGGCTGAGCGCCCTGGGGGTCGAGGTGATGGCGGTGGTGGCGACCGCCGGCTACACCGCCACCGGTTCGTTCGACGACATCGACACGATCGGCCGCGTGTGCGAGGAGCGCGGAGTGTGGCTGCACGTCGATGGCGCGCACGGCGCGACGGCCCTGCTCTCCGACCGCCATCGGCATCGCGTGCGGGGCATCGAGCGCGCGCGATCGATCGCGTGGGACCCGCACAAGATGATGCTCCTGCCGCTCGCCGCCGGCATGCTGCTGGTGCGCGATGAGCGGGAGCTACAGGCGGCGTTCGTGCAGCGTGCGCCGTACCTGTTCCACGGCGCGGACGACACCGAGCGCGTGCGCGACCAGGGGGTGCGCAGCTTCCAGTGCTCGCGGCGCGCGGACGTGCTCAAGCTCTGGGTGGTGCTGCAGCGGTTCGGCCGTGGCGGCGTGGCCGCGCTGCACGACCATCTGTGCGACCTCGCCGCGACCATGCACGCGGAGCTCGAGCGGCGTCCGGAGTTCGTCGCGATGCACGCGCCCGAGTCGAACATTCTCTGCTTTCGCTACGTGGGGCGGGGCGAGAGCGACGAGGCCACGCTGGATGCGATCAATCTCCAGATCCGGCAGCGGTACAACCGCTCGGGCGCCGGGTGGATCACGACGACGCTGCTCGACGGCCGCCGGGTGCTCCGCGTGACGATGATGAACCCGCGCACCACGGCGGACCACGTGCACGCGCTCGTCGACGGACTCGCGGCGGTCGCCGGCGACGTGGCCTGACGCGCGCTAGCCGCCGATCCCTTTCTTCACCGCGGCGTCGAGATCCTGTGACCCCCCGAGCCCCGTGTAGACCACGGTGCCGGCCTTGTCGATGACGACGACGTAGGAGGTGGCGGCCGCGTCGTACGCGTCGGCCGCGGCGCCCTTCCTGTCGAAGTACACCTCGAGCGGGAGCGCGTGCTTTTCGGCGTACAGCTTCACGCGCTCGGGCGACTGATTCACCGAGACGGCGACGCCGACGAAGCGGATCTTGCCGGCGTACTTCTTCGCCGCGGCAGCCATGGCCGGCTCGAGCTCCTTGCAGAGCGGGCACCACGTCGCCCAGAACTGGATGAGCACCGGCGTCTTGCCGATGTACTGCCCGATGTCGAACGGCTTCCCGTCGAGCGTCTCGACCACCGCGCTCGGCGCTTTGCTCCCGATTGGCAGCCCGGTTTCTTGCGCGCCAAGCACGGCGGGAACCGGGAACGGGACACGGGGAACCGAGAGAAGCGGGGCGGCCGCGAGCATCGCGCTTGCGGCGATCGCGTACCACGCAAACCGGAGTTTCGTCCGTCCACTCCGACGGCTGACGGCTAACGGCTGATGGCTCATATGAGCAACTGTCCCATCCTGATCAGGTAGTACTCCGCGACACCGAGCATCACGAACGCGAACACCTTCTTCACCCGCACCATCCACACCCCGGCGCGCGGCAGGCGACTCAGCGCGCCGCTCGATACGCCGACCGCCACGAGCAACGCGCACATCCCCAGCGAGAACGCGAACAGGTAGGCGAAGCCGAGCCAGGCGCTCTTCGTCGTGGTCACCCAGGTGAGCACCGCGGCCATCACCGGTGCCGAGCACGGCGCGGCGACGAGCCCCGACATCGCGCCCATGACGAGCGCCCCCGAGAACCGTCCGCCGGTGCCGGCCGTCGATGCCCGCTGCACGAGCGTCGCGGGCAACCGTACCGGGATCACGTCGAGCATGGCGAGCCCGGCGAACACGAGCAGGTTCGCCATGGCGAAGTAGAGCCACGGGTTCGTGCTGACCGTCCCGAACAGTGTACCCGTGAGCCCGGCGAAAAGTCCCAGCGCCGAATAGACGACGGCGAGCCCGACGGCGTAGGTCAGCGAGAGCAGGAGAGGACGCCATCGCGCCGGCCGTGCCGCGCCGGCCGTGCCGCCGCCGACGATTGCCGCGGTGATCGGAATCATCGGGTAGATGCACGGCGTGAGACTCGTCAACACTCCGGCGACGAAGAGCAGCGGGAGCGCCACGAGCGGGCGCCCCGACAGGGTGCTGGAGATGTTCGAGAAGTCCATGGCGAACCGGAAAGGTACCGAGTGGCGCCCTCGGCCGGAACGCGATGGTTGCTGGCCTTGCGCGGACCGGGGGCGGCCGAGACACCATAGCTTACCCTCGAGCCCGCCCGATTCTTGCGGCTTCACCGCGCGGCCACCAATTCCCGAAGCGAACACCGCTGGAGCATACGATGCGACTCCCTCGTCTCTTTCTTCTCGTCGTTCCCGCTCTCGTCGCGTGCGACGACGAAGGCGATCTCGGTATAGGCCTCGGCAATGGCGATCGCTATACGGCAACGCTCACCGGCGCCAACGTGCGCCCGGTGCCTGTCTCCACGTCGGCCACGGGGACGGCGACGTTCACGGTCGGGGAGCCCCCGATCGGGTCGTCGCTGCGAACGGTCGGTTATACGTTGAACGTGACCGGGCTCACATCGGCGACGGCCGCGCACATCCATCTGGGCGGCGCGGCGGTGACGAACGGACCGCTGCTCGTCACGTTGGCCATCAGCTCCACGGACACGGCGCGCACGAGTGGGCAGCTCGCGACCGGTTCGTTCAGCGAATCGAACATCGGCGAAGGCGTGACGCTCGACTCGCTGGTTGCGCTCATGCGCTCGGGGAACGCGTACGTCGACATCCACACGAGCACGAGCCCGGCTGGCCTGGTGCGCGGACAGATCACGCGCTCGGGGGAGCAACCTCCGGGTGACCGATTCGCGGCACCGGCGCTGAGCGGGGCCAAGGAGCGACCGACGCCGGTGACCACGACGGCCACGGGCTCCGCGACGTTCGAGCTGTTGCCGGGCGGCGCCGTGCGATACGCGGTGGCGGTGGTCGGACTCTCCGGCGCCACGATGGCGCACATTCACACGGCCCCCGCCGACTCGGCCGGTCCGATCCTGGTGACGTTGTTCACGTCCGCCACGCCGATCGGACCGCTCACCGGCACGCTCGCGAGTGGAACCTTTACGGCGACGAACATCCAGAACGGGCTGAGCGTCGACTCGCTGCTGTCGCTCATGCGCCTCGGTCGCACGTACGTGAACGTGCACACGGACAGGAATCCCAACGGGGAGATACGGGCGCAGATCGAGCCGGTGTCGGCGTTGCCGTAGGGGCAGCGGCCGGAACCGGGAACGGACAGCAGGGAAGCGGGAACGGGGGTTCCGAACCGCGGGCCCGAAACCGCGGGCGATCCCGGGCGGTACGGATACCAGGCACTACCGTCCGGAGGCACCATGAGACTCGCGACTCTCGCTCTCGCGCTGACCGCCGTGCGCGCGTCCGCCGCGCAGACGAGCGGCACGCATCGCCACGAATCGAAGCCGGGCACGCAGGCAGGCTCGCCTGACGCGGCCGCGAAGGACCGCCCGGCCGACCCGTCCCGGGCCGTGCACGACGCCATGAGCGGCACCATGCACGACAACCCGCACCTGCGCATGTCGCCGCCGCGCGCGGCGACCGCCGCCGACTCGGCGCGTGCGGCGCGGATCGTCGGCGACGCCCGCGCCGCGCTCGCTCGGTACAGGGACGTGCGCGTGGCGGAGCGCGAGGGCTACACGATGTTCGCGCCTAACGTGAAGGACCAGCCGGTGTACCATTTCACGAAGATGGGCGCGGCCATTCGCGCGCAGTTCCGGTTCGATGCCACACGGCCGACGTCGCTCCTCTACCGGAAGGATGCGGGCGGATCGTTCCAGCTCATCGGCGCGATGTACACGGCGCCGAAGGACGCGTCCTGGGAGGAGCTGAACGACCGCGTGCCGCTCGGCATCGCGCGCTGGCACCTGCACACGAACATGTGCGTGCCGCGACTGGCCGAGCGCGAGCGCTGGCGCGAGATCGACGGCGGTCGCCCCGTATTCGGTCCGGCCAGTCCGATCGCGACCCGCGAGGCATGTGACGCCGTGAACGGCCGGTTCCTCCCGACCGTGTTCAACTGGATGGTGCACGCGAACGTTTACGAGGACGACGCGTGGGGAGAGCACCATTAGGGCGCGGGAACGGGGAACGGGGAACCGCGAATCGGGAATGGGAATCGACCCGACGGGCCGTGACAAACGTGGTCGCGGTGGAGTCCTGAATGTGTGGCCACTGGCTGGTGGCTGTCGGCTGATGGCTGCCGGCTGTCGGCTGATCCAACCACCGTCCCCGGAGACTCAGCATGGAATGGCGTGTCATCGGTCTGAACTTCCTGTATGCCGGACTGGGCGTCGTGCTCATGTTCGCCGCGTATCGCCTGATCGACCTGCTGACGCCGTCGGTCGATTTCCAGGTGGAGCTCAAGAACGGGAACATCGCGGTCGCGATCTTCATCGCGGCGTTGTTTCTCGCGATCGCGATCATCATCGGTGGGGCGCTGAATTGACGCGTCTCGCGGCGGCGCTGGCCTGGTTGCTGGTGGCTGGCGCGGCCCCGGCTGCGCTCGTCGCGCAGGGCAAGCGCGACGTCGATCGCTACGACGCCGTGTTCCGGAAGTACAGCAAGCGCTACTTCGGCATCGGCTACGACTGGCGCATCTTCAAGGCGCAGGCGATGGCCGAGAGCGAGATGAACCCGAATGCGCGGAGCTGGGTCGGCGCGCGGGGGCTCATGCAGCTCATGCCGTCGACCTACAACGCCATCCAGTCGCGAGCTACGAGCTTCGGGTCGATCGACGATCCGGAGTGGAACATCGCCGCCGGCATCCTGCACGATCGCTCGCTCTGGCGCCGCTGGGAGCGCGACTCGATCCAGACCGACCGGCGCGAGTTCATGTTCGCGAGCTACAACGCGGGCGAAGGGACGATCATGAACGCGCAGCGGGCGTGCGTTGCGCGCTCGCTCGATCGCCGCGCGTGGCAGAGCGTCGAGACCGTCGCGCCCGACGTGCCGCGGTGGCGCTATCGCGAGACGCTCGGGTACGTGCGGAAGATCCGGAGCGGCATCGAGACCCTGGACGAGAAGGGGCGGCTGAAGCGGGCAGGCGGGAAGCGGTAAGGGGCTCGAAGCGAGGGGATGGGGGCCGGGGCGCGCGATCGGTTACATTTTTGGTCGCTTCCGGTGACGGCCGGGTGCGCGTGCCGGAATTCTCGGCGCCCGCCCAGTGCCCCAGCCAGCCCTCAGCCCTCTTCCCTGATCCCTCGCTCGTGGCTCCACAGTTCATCTACGTCATGAAGGGTCTGCGCAAGGTGGTTCCACCTTCGCGCGTCATCCTCGACGATATCTGGCTCTCGTTCTACCCCGGCGCGAAGATCGGTGTGCTCGGTCCGAACGGCGCCGGTAAGTCGTCGCTCCTTCGCATCATGGCCGGCCTCGACCAGGAGTTTCAGGGCGAGGCGTGGGCGCACGCGGGCACGCGCGTCGGATACCTGCCGCAGGAGCCACAACTCGACCCTTCGAAGAACGTGCTCGGCAACGTCGAGGAGGCAGTGGCGGTGCAGCGCGGGCTCCTGAAGGAGTTCGAGGACATCTCGATGAAGTTCGCCGAGCCGATGGACGACAGGGCGATGGAGAAGCTGCTCGACCGCCAGTCGAAGGTGCAGGAGCAGATCGACGCGCACGACCTGTGGAACCTCGACAACAAGATCGAGATCGCGATGGATGCGCTGCGCCTGCCGCCGGCGGACGCCGAGGTGACGAACCTGTCCGGCGGCGAGCGGCGGCGCGTCGCGTTATGCAGGGTGCTGCTGTCGGAGCCCGACATGCTGCTGCTCGACGAGCCCACGAACCACCTGGACGCCGAGAGCGTCGCGTGGCTCGAGCACCACCTGGAGACGTTCCCGGGAACCGTCGTGGCTATCACGCACGATCGGTACTTCCTCGACAACGTCGCGAAGTGGATCCTCGAGCTCGATCGTGGGCGCGGCGTGCCGTACGAGGGCAATTACTCCGGCTGGCTGGAGCAGAAGCGCACGCGCCTCGCGCAGGAGGAGAAGCAGGCCTCGGCGCGGCAGCGGACGCTCGAGCGCGAGCTCGAGTGGGTGCGGATGTCGGCGCGCGCGCGTCAGGCGAAGAGCAAGGCGCGCATCCAGAAGTACGAGGAGCTGGCGAGCGACAAGCAGTTCGAGAAGATCGCCCAGAACGAGATCGTGATCCCGCCGGCGCCGCGGCTGGGGAACGACGTCGTGATCGCGGATGGGTTGAAGAAGGCCTACGGCGACAAGCTGCTGTTCGAGGGCCTTTCGTTCAGCCTGCCGCGCGGCGGTCTCGTGGGCGTGATCGGGCCTAACGGGGCGGGGAAGACGACGCTGTTCCGGATGATCGTCGGCATGGAGACGCCTGACGACGGTGCGCTCAAGGTGGGTGAGACGGTGCAGCTCGCGTACGTGGATCAGAGCCGCACGCTCGACCCGAACAAGTCGGCGTGGGAGGAGATCTCGGGCGGCCAGGAGCAGATCATGGTCGGCAAGAAGGAGATCAACAGCCGCGCGTACCTCTCGAGCTTCAACTTCAAGGGTACCGACCAGCAGAAGAAGGTCGGCACGCTCTCGGGCGGCGAGCGGAACCGGCTGCACCTCGCGCGCACGATCATGAGCGGCGGCAACCTTCTGTTGCTCGACGAGCCGACGAACGACCTCGACGTCGACACGCTGCGCGCGCTCGAGGAGGCGCTGCTGGACTTCGCCGGCTGCGCGGTGGTGATCTCGCACGACCGGTGGTTCCTCGATCGCATCGCGACGCACATCCTCGCGTTCGAGGGGAACAGCGAGGTGGTGTGGCACGAGGGGAACTACGCTTCCTATATCGAGGACCTGAAGCGGCGGAAGGGTCCCGACGCGGACCAGCCGCACCGTGTTGCGTACAAGAAGCTGGTGCGGGCTTAGTCAGGCGGGGCGACGCGCCGTGGCGAGGTACGCCGGCGTTCACGCCGCACTCACGGATCCATGGACGCCTGACTACTCCAGCATCACCGCCCAGTGTACGTGCGCGGCATCCGGGTTGAGCACCACGAGCTCGCCGGCGGCGATCCCCGCCAGCACCCTGGCCGCCGAGTTGAATGTGTCGGCGAACGACGGGCCGGGGTAGTTGGGACCGGGCCCGACCAGCACGAGCCGGAAGTGTGCGTTGTAGTTCGGGCTACCCGGCGCGGCGCTGAGTACATGGTTGTGCGTCAACCCTTCCGGGGCTGTGGGCCGGCCATCGGTCGAGCAAATCGTTTCTTGAGTCGCGCCTGGGATCAGAAGAATGTACGCGTTGGCACGGATCGGGACGCTCGCCGGAACGCGCGGGCCGACGCGGAAACAGTTCGCGATGACCTGATCGTTCGGGTCCGCGCTGCCGGCCGACGGCAGCAGGAAGTGGACGACCTGCCCATTGTAGAACGCGGGCTCGGTGTACGGATTCGGAACGGGGGCGCGCGCGAGGGAGCTCGCGCGCGGCGGCGGATCCGCCGGACCGGTCGGTTGGCGGGCGCTCTCGCATCCCGCGATGACAATGATGGCGAGAACCAGGCGTAGGTCGCGCTGCATGGTCTACCTCCGGTGAATGAGGCCGCTGGCGCGCCCGAACACCGGTACTCCCGCCAGCTACCCGGGCGAGAGATCGGTCGCAGCACGAAGCACACCCCAGTGCCCGTGCGCCAAGGAATAGAGCGTACCGAGAACCGCGGCAGTATTTTCGGGTGTCACAAACGCCCGGGCCGAAGTGCTCCTTCCCAACGCCGAGCACGACGGACGCGGGCTGCTGGTGGCGTACACGTGCGTCATGATGGGCGTGTGCCTGCTTGCCTGTGTGGTCCCGACGCGCCGGGCCCTCAGGATCGAGCCCACCGAAGCTCTCGCGACGGATGGATGAGCGTTCGTCGAGCTAGGACTGACCACGAACTCGGAGGCATCCATGGTTCGTTCACGCCGCACGCTCATCCTGCTGGCGTCGGTGCTGTTCGGCTGCGCGACGACGGGCGGCGCGCCAAAGGGAATTGCCGCGTCGGGCGCCACCGACCGTGCCGCCGACGGGGCGACGCTGGCGCAGATCTACTTCTGGCGCGCGAAACCAGGGAAGCTCGAGGAGTACACGCGCTACATTCGAGACCACGCCGAGCCGATCGATGACGAGGCGCGGCGCGCCGGCGCGTTCCTCTCGGTCATGACCTACCTGGCGGCCGACACCACCGTGCCCTGGACACACATGCGCGTCTTTGCCCTCCGCGATTCCACGCAGCTCCGGGCACTCGGCGACGCGCTCACCGCGGCGGGCGTGCGCCTGCAGCCCGACAGCGTGAAGCGCCGGCAGCAGGGCGAGTACTCCGCCACTCTGCGCGATCGGGTGGGCGCGGTCGTCGTGGAGCTCGTTAGGTGAGCCGGTGCCATGGACGGTTGTCATCCCTCGTCGCTGGCGCTCCTCACTGAACGCTTCGCGCGCCGAGTTCGACTGGGTCACGGGACGTCGCCTCGATCAGGCAGAGGCCGCGATCACATCCGTCGCGTCGCGAAACCCGCTCCCAACGAACACCATCGAACCTTTGACGCAGCCGGGCTGTCCAAGCGGGCGACCCGTGCGCTGCGTGACATCTCGCTTCGTTGGTCCACACTTTCTCGACCGGCCATGAGCACCCTTCGCGACGACATCAGGTACGCACTGCGGCGCATTCGCCGAGAGCCCGGGTTCGCGGCGTTCGCCGTGACTATCATGGCCATCGGCGTCGCCGCGGTGACCGCCGTGTTCAGCGTGATGAGCCCCCTCATCTTCCGGCCGCTCCCGTTCGCGCAGCGGGACCGGCTGGTATGGATAGCCGGTTCGTCCGGGGGAGGGATGTCCGCGGTCACCTCACGCACGTCCAACCTGCGAGACTACCGCACGTATAACCGGTCGTTCGAGGCCCTGACCGGGTTCTTCGCGTTCTTCGATTACGGCAGCTTCAACCTCGTCGGCGACGGGCCGCCCGAGCGCCTGATCGGCGTCGGCGTCGCGCAGAATTTCCTGGACGTGTTGGGTGTCCGGCCGCGCCTCGGCCGCAACTTCACGGCGGAGGAGAGCGTGTGGGGTGGGCGTCACGCCGCGATCCTCACCCACGGCTTCTGGACGCGACGGTTCGGGGCCGATCCGAAAATCGTCGGGCGCTCCATCACGCTCAACGGCGAGCCCACGGAGATCGTCGGCGTCCTCCCCATGTGGTTCGACTTCGCCTCGACGTTCGCGCCGGCGTCGCGCGTCGATTTCCTCCAGCCGTTTCCCATCAGCGACGAGACCGACCGGTGGGGCAACACGCTGTCAATGATCGGACGCCTCAGGCCGGGCGTGGGCGTCGAGAGCGCGCAAGCCGACCTCGATCGCATCAACGCGCAGCTACAGCAGGCCGACCCGAATCGGTGGGGGTTGAGCGCGGTGGTCACCGGGCTTCGCGACCACATCGCCGGCTCGTTTCGCGCTCCGCTCCTGGTGCTGGCCGCGGCAGCGGGACTGGTGCTGGCCGTGGCGTGTGGCAACCTGTCGAACCTGCTCCTCGTGCGCGCGCAACAGCGCACGAGGGAGATGAGTGTCCGCAGCGCGTTAGGCGCCACGCGGCGGCGGCTCATCGCCCAGCTCTTGACGGAGAGCCTCATCCTCGCCTCGTGCGGCGGGGCGCTCGGGGTGCTGCTGGCGTTCTGGATCACGACGTGGGTCGCCGGAACGACGGCCGTGAGCATCCCGATGCTGCGGACGGTCTCCGTCGACGGCTCGGCGTTGGGCTTCACGCTCGTGATCACGCTGCTCACGGGACTGGTGGTGGGGATCGCGCCCGCGCTGCAGGTGTCGCAAGGGCGCCAATCGGCGACGCTGAACGATGCCAGCCGAGGGTCGAGCGAGGGGCGGCGGAGCGGCGCGGTGCGCGAGATGCTCGTCGTCGGCGAGGTGGCGCTCGCGTTCGTCCTGCTCGTGGGCGGCGGGCTTCTGCTCCGCAGCTTCGTCGGGCTGCTCGACGTGGACCTCGGCTTCCAACCCGCCGGCGCCGTGATGTGGCAACTGGACGCCGGGCGCGATTTCCGCAACGCCGAGGCACAGGTTGCGTACTACGAGAGCCTGCTCGATCGCGTGCGCGACGTGCCGGGCGTGGAGGTGGTGGGGGTGACCGACACCCCGCCGCTCGGCCGAAACCGCGGGTGGGGGATTCGCGCCAAGGGGGTCGCCTACCAGAAGGGCGAGGCGCCCGGCGTCTTCCCGCGCGTCGTGGACAGCGAGTACCTGCGCGCGATGCGGATCCCCCTTCAGGCCGGCCGGCACCTGACCCCAAACGACAATGCGAAGTCCGGCAAGGTCGTCGTCCTCAACCAGACGGCCGCCTCGAGGCTCTTTCCCGGCGCGGATCCGATCGGTCGAGTGGTGCTGGTCGCGGGAAGCGAGTGGGAGGTCGTCGGCGTCGTCGCGGACGTACGACACCAGGCGCTCGATGAGGACTCGGGGCTGGAGGTCTACCTGCCGTACACACAGATGGCGGACTTCGGTACGCTGGCGATGGTGGTGCGCTCCCGACTGCCCGCGACGTCCCTGGCGCGAAGCGTCGGGGCGGCGCTTCGCGCAGCGGATCCGGCGCTTCCCGTCGGCGACTACCAGACGCTCGACGCCGTCGTGGACCGCGCGGTGTCGCCGCGCCGCTTCATTCTGCTGATCCTCGGGGCGTTCGCGGGCACGGCGCTGCTGCTCGCCGCGCTCGGCATCTACGCCGTGCTCTCCTACTCGGTGAGCCAGCGCATTCGCGAGATCGGCATCCGCATGGCGCTCGGGGAGTCATCCGCCAGCGTTAGGCAGCGCGTGGTGCGGCGAACCGTGTTCCTGGCGGGCACGGGCGTGGTGGTCGGCGCGGTGGTATCGCTCGGCGCGTCCCGTCTGCTCCGCTCGCTGCTCTACGGCATCGGGCCCACCGACGCCGTGTCGTTCGCCGGGACGGCGATCGTCCTGATGGTGGTCTCGGCGCTCGCCGGCCACCTGCCGGCCCAGCGGGCCTCGAGGACCGACCCGGTCGTCGCCCTGCGATCCGCTTGAACGGTGATTGCCGCGTCACGGACGTCGCGCTCGACTGTGGTCATTTCGTCGCCGAGGAAGCGCCCGCGGCATGCGCGGCCGCGATGGCCGATTTCTTCCGCTCTGAGCAGACGTGAGGCGCGAGCCTCTCACGTCTGCGGATCCCACCTAACGAGCCAGGGCGTTCACCGAGCCGCGATCCTGTGCCTGGTATCGACGCATCCCGAGGAGTCACACGCGCTGCGGCAAGCGAGCGTCACCAGCCAGAATGTCGGTGGCGCTCAGTCCCCGGCGCTCGCTGATGGTCGCGTGGAAGAGTACGGCGGTGGTGCTGTGCTCGCGCGCGCCAGCGCCGGCCCGAGGTCGTACGCGACGTCGACCGGCTGCCCGCGCCAGTAGGCGAAGCGTCCCTCTGGAAGGAGCCACGCAACCTCCGCCACCGTCGGAATCATGACGCCCTGCCGGCGCTCGAATCGCTCGTAGCGCCCCTCGAAGGGCGTCAGCACGCCGGTGCCGTTCACGTCGCGGTGGCGCAGCGCCGTCATCCCCGTCAGCTCACCGGTCTGCGCGAAATGGAAGTCGGCGGAGACACGCGTTGCCCCGTCCGTCACGGTCGCGCGCGCGGTGCTGTCGTCGATCGCCTCCCAGCTCACACCTTCCCCGGGCAGGAGCGCCGTCGGGAACCAGGCCGCCTCGCCGAGCCAGCGCACGAGCGCGCTCGAGGCCATTTCGGGCGTGCCCCCCTCGTTCACCACGGTCGCCACGCCACCGAGCCGACCCAGCATCTCGCCCTGACCCGCGATGTAGCTGTCCCGCACTCGCACCGGTACCAGGGGCACCATCCTGACCTCGGCGTCCCAGACGAAGCCTGGCGGTGCGACGGTGAATCGTTGCTCCGCGGTGAACCGACTCCAGCTGGCTCCCGGCCGGAGCCGCAACTTGCCGGTCCAGCGCACCCGCGCCGCACGGATGCGGCGCTGGCCTTCGGGGAGCGCGAACTCGAAATAGCGCGCCACGGGAGCGGGTAGATCGTCGGTGTCGGCGTGGTGGAACGGCCGTTCCGTGGTGTCGCCACGCAGCCGCATCTGCTCGGTGAGGAGGCTGTAGCGTTTCGCCGTCCCTCGGCGCCAGGTATAGGCACCTACCGCCGTTGCCGCGACGCCGGCGGCAACGACGCCGCCGACGAGAGTCCCCCCGATGCGTATCGCCCGTGACCAACTCATCGCTGGCGTCTCCTGTCGAGCTCTGGACCCGGCGGCAAACGGCGTACCGGGTGTGCGGTTCAGGCGGAACCGGGAGTGATCACCGCGGCGGGGCTCGTCACCGAGCCGATGGGCTGCACCAGCACTGACGTCGTCGCCAGACGCAGGACCTTGGAGGCCACGCTCCCGAGCGTGAGCCGTTTCCAGAGTCCGTAGCCATGACTGCCGAGGGCGATCAGGTCACCCTGCACCCGCGCGAGCTCGTCGAGCAACACGCGGGGCGGCTCACCGCCGAGCACTACATGGTCGACCGCCACGCCTTCCGGGAGGCCGAGGCTCGCGGCCAGCTCCGTCAGTCGGGCGTCGATGTCCGGCGGCGCCTTGCCGGAGGCAGCATCGCTCGCGAGGGCTGCTCGGGTGTCGGCCGGCGAGCGTACGTGCACCAGGTGCAGTGAGTCACCGGCCGCGAGCAGCCGCGAAGCAGTCCGCACGGCGAGCAGGCTGCTCGGTGTGAAGTCGATCCCGACGACGATGCGATGCGGCAGCGTGGCTGCGTCCGCCCGCACCGCGAGGATTGGCGTGCTCGCCACCTGCACGAGCTGCAGTGGGCGGTGCTTCTCACGCTCCTGGCCATCATCGTCGTCGCTGGCGCCACAGGCACCCTGATCCGGGCCCGGTGAGGGCCGGCTGTCGGCGCCGCTCACGATTCTCCCGACGCCCATTGCGCCTCGTGGGCAGCGGGGCGTGGACCAGGGGACGGAGAGCCGATCGCGCCACGCCTAACGCGCCACGGCAAGCGGCCGGCGGCACGGGTCGAGCGAGCAGCAGACGCTCGACTACCCGCGCCGGCGGTACAGGTGGATGCACTGCACCGCCATCGCACCCTCGCCGACCGCCGCCGCGATTCGCTTCACGGAGCCCTTGCGTACATCGCCCGCGACGAAGATGCCGGGAACGCTCGTCTCGAGGTTGTACGGCTCTCGGGCGAGTGGCCATGCGCGGAGGAAGCGCTTCGCGCGCATGAGGTCCGACCCCGCAATCACGAAGCCCTGTTCGTCCCGAACGATTGCGTCTCCGAGCCAGTCGGTGCGAGGCGTGGCGCCAACGAAGACGAACAGGCCGTTCGCCCGAACTCGTTCTGTCTCACCCGTCTCCACGTTGAGCAGCGTGAGCCACTCGAGGTGGCCGTTGCCCTCCGCAGCCGCCACGGTGTGACGCGTGCGGACCGTGATGTGCTTCGTGCGGCGGATCCGCTCGACCAGGTAGTGGGACATGGTCTCTTCGAGTGACGCCTCCAGCGCGAGAATGATCACGCGACGGGCGTACCGGGCGAGGAGGAGCGCGGCCTGACCAGCCGAATTCCCGCCACCGAGCACGTAGACGTCCTGATCCCGGCAGGCGGATGCTTCCGCGGTCGCCGCTCCGTAGTAGATGCCGGCGCCGACGAGCGACGGGCAGCCGGGTGCCTCGAGCCATCGGAACGTGACGCCCACCGCGAGGACCACGGCCATCGCGGCAAGCTCGGTCCCATCGTCCAGGGTCACGAGCCGTTTCTGTCCGTCGGCGCGCAGCCGGGTTGCTCCCCGCGTCACCACGATCTCGACCCCGAAACGCTCCGCTTGGTCAACCGTGCGCCGCGTGAGGTCGCTGCCGCTCAAACCGCGCGGGAATCCGGGGTAATTCTCGATGATGGCACTGAAGCTCGCCTGACCCCCCGGGACCTCCTGCTCCGCGACCAGCGTTCGCAGCCCTTCTGAGGCCGCGTAGATCGATGCCGCGAGCCCCGCCGGCCCGCCTCCGACGACGATCAGGTCGTACCAGCGCGCATCCGGCGCGGTGTCGAGCCCGAGCTTCTCCGCGACTGCGCGGATGGGCGGATTGACGAGTGAGGAGCCGTCGGGGAACAACACGACAACGGATTGGTCCCCCGGAGCCCCTTCGCGGTGGGCGACCGAACTACCATCACCGTCGCGCTCGACATCGAGCCACCGGTACGGCACGCGGCTTCTGGAAAGGAAGGCCTTGAGCTCGTGCACGCTGCGGGACCAGCGATGCCCGATGACGCGCACCTCGCCCTCGACGAGTCTCGGATGAAGTGTCGCGCGATCGTCCGCGACAGTCGGCGGCCGTCCCTCGTTCTTGGCGGGACCACCCGCCTCGCTCGCGCCCGACTCCCGCCCGATCGTCACGCGGTGCTTGGCGCGGCATGTGGGGTGCCGTGTCTCCCAGCCGCACGCAGCCGGAATGCGAGCACGACCAGCAGCGTGCCGAACAGGAACGCGTAGGCGCCGATCCAGATGACGACCGCGAGGGCTCCAGCTCCGGGAAAGAGCACGAGCAGGACGCCGAACACGATGGAGAGAACGCCGCTCAGCGCGAGTAGCCACTCATCCTTGATCGACTTTCTCAGCTGGATGGCCGCGGCAATCTCGAACGCACCCGTGACCAGCGCCCACGCGGCGATCACGAAGAGGAGAGCGAGCGCCGTGATACCGGGCCAGAACAGCGTCACGAGACCGGCGATGACCCCTACCACGCCCTCGAGGAGCAGTAGCCACCATCGGTCGCTGGTGCCGCGTCGGCGGATGCCGCTCACAATCGCGAGGACGCCGTCGGCGAAGGCGTAGGCTCCGTAAACGAGCACGAGCGCGGCGAGCGATATCCCCGGAGCGAAGAAGGTGCTCACGCCGAACAGGATCCCGGCCAACCCACGAAGCAAGACGACCCACCAATTCCGGGACAGGGTGTCAACATCCACTATTGGAACGCGCATCAGTTCCCTCCTTGCGAGCTCGCTCGCCATCGCCGCGCTCAAAGCAACAGGTCGAATACGCGAAACGCACGCTCCCAGTGATCGGATTGCGGGTTCCTGAGCTTGGGCTCGATGACCTTGAACGTGCGCGCGAGCGCGACGCCGATTCCGCCCGCGATGGCCGGAAGCTCGCTCTCCGTGGAGGGGCTGCAGGCGAGATCGAGCGGGGGGAGGGCCGCGATCCGGTCGAGGATGGGCTGCAACTCGATCTCCACGTCCACCCGCCGGAAATCCTGGATACACTCCTGCAGCCCCGCGGTGATGGGCAGGTCATGCGGCTCGATGACGTCGCGGAGGTTCGCCTTGGCCACAGCCTGCGCGCGGATGAGCAGACGGTAGATCTTCCGATTCACGAACTCGTCGTATCGCTTGAGGTCGTCCTTGTCGACATCGAGCCCCGCGACGGCGCGGAAGAAGTGCTCGAACCGGGCGACGCCCATCACTCGGGTAGCGTCTGACTGCGCCGGCATCGACGTTACCTCCTGGCAGGCGACGACTCGTTCCCATCGGGGCCGATGAGGGCGGTGTCGGCGTTGACGTCGTTCTTCGAGCATGCGCCGGCGAGGCTGAGCACCAGCCGTGGGCGCGCGACGATCGAGGTGCCGGACATGACCATCTCCGATGGGTTCGGCACGCAGGGCGCGCGGAGCACGCGCGCCCTGCGTGCGCGCTTCACGACAACGTCACAACGTCGCCGCGCGCACCCGGGCGCCCCGCGATGCAATGCGAATGCGCTGCGCTATGCTCACACCGGCGCGAGGATGCTGGGATCAACGGTGAGCTTGTTTTCCACGGTGGTCACGCCTGGGGCGTTGTACGCGGCGCGCTCCGCATCGCGCGACTCGGCATAGGAGCGCACGGTCCCTCGCAGGATCACCTTGCCGCCGTCGACCTCGACGGTGATGCGATCCGCGTCGAACTGCGCACCCCGCTGCAGCGCATCCTTGATCTTCGCCTTCACGTCCGACGGTGTTGCCCGTGCGCGCACCGTGATGAGGTTCGACACCCCCTTCACCCCGGTGAGGTAGCGGACGGCGCGCTCGGCGGCTTCACGCTGGAAGTGCCAGTCCACGTCGCCTTCGAGCGTCACCCACCCGTTTTCGACCTTCACCTTGATGCGGTCGTGGGGGACCGAAATGTTCCAGGTGAGTGCGTCGACCGCGGCGCGCGCGATGTCCGGATCGGGCCGCTGCGAGCTCGAGGGGAGCTTCACCTCGAGGTCGTTGGCCACCGCCTTCACGCCCTTCACGCGGCCGGCGACGCGCTCCGCTTTCCACTTGTCGGCGTAGCTGTCGACGAAGCCGGCGAGTGTGACGACGCCGTCCCGGACCGCGACGGCGATGTCGTCGTCCCGGAGGCTGGGCTCCCATTTCAGCTCGTCCACCACGTCCTGTTGGATCTCGGAGTCGGTGCGTACCATGACTGCCTCCCTGCGATTCAGCGTTGGTGTCTGGATCCGAGTGTCGTGCTGCCGCACAGCGCGCTGCCTAACGATCCATCGGCAAGGCGCGAGACGCCATCGGGCAACGCGGAAGCGCGGCTTCCCGTTGTCCCGACACGCGCCACGGCAGGGGCGGCTCGAGCCGCCCCTGCCGGGCGATCGCCACTCTCCCGTTCGCGATTCCCCGACGGCGGTTCCCCGCGCGCGCGCTAGCGTTCGTGGCGACACGTGCGGTGGAGGACGAGATGCCGGTGACGAAGCGGATCCCCCGGGAGCAGTGGCAGGAGTACTTCGACAGGTTCAGCATACGCTTCCTCCGCGACAGCTCCCCCGAAGCAGTCGACATCGAGATCGTCTCGCCCACGCTCGGCGACCAGGTGCTCGCCCAAGGGGCCCGCCTCGCAGGCCTCAGCTACGATCCGCGCGACGACTCGCTCGAGTTCCACTTCGAACTCACGGTGCACGAGACTGCTGACCATCGCGTGCTCTCGCCGCGCGAGATCTGGGTGGTCGAGGACGACGATGGCTTCGTCAGGTCCGTCGAGGTGGTGCGCCCCGACGGCGCGCGTGAGGTGCTGAACATCCAGAAGGTCGGCCTGCGGCGCGTCAGGTGAGGTGGCGCGGTCACAACGCGCTGGGCAGTCGACCTCGCTCCTTCCGCTGGCGCCGATGCCCTCGGGCGCGCTGGCGCACGCGTCCTGTGCGCGGCCCTCCTGCGCGCGCGTGGCTGGCTCCCGGGAAACCGGGAAGTGAGTGTCGCCCGACTCGGCGTCCCGAGCGTCCTCACGTCCGCCACACCTCGAGCTCGACCCACCGGTAGCTCATCCTGACCGAGCCGCGTCGTGTCATCCCGAATGACGCGGCATCGCGATCCCCGCCAGCTTGGGACGCGAACGATCAGCGTTTGGCGTAACGAATGCGGGCCAACGAATCGTCGCACGATGCGATTGAGGGATGACATCGCCGACCCATCAACGTCAATGCTGAGCCCGATCGACTCGAGCCGTGCATCGCTGACCGTGCTCCTCGTCGAGGATGACCCGGCTGACGCCTCGCTTCTGACGATGCGGCTTTCGTCGAGCGCTGTCAGTCTCGAGGCGCCAGACGTGCGACTGCTCCACGCTGACAGCGCCGAAGCGGCGCGCGCCGTGCTTCACGACTCGGCTGTCGACATCGTCGTCCTCGACCTGTCACTCCCCGACGCGCCCGGGCTCGACGCACTGCGCCGGATACGCGATGCGGCCCCATGGGTGCCGGCGATCGTACTGACCACGAGCGACCGGGAGTCGCAGGGACTCGAGGCGCTCCGAGCCGGCGCGCAGGACTACGTGGTCAAGCCGCCGCCGGACAGCCGCACGTTCGGCCGCCTTCTCAGAAACGCGTGCGAGCGGCAGCGCCTCCTGGCGCAACGCGACGCCGCGGCACACACGTCGGAGCAGGTAGCACGGCGCTGGCGACTCCTCGCCGAGGTCGGGAAGGTTCTCGGTGCTGCGGGCGAGTCCGCGGCCGCAATCGACCAGGTGGCAAGCCTCATCGTCCCGGATGCCGCCGACTGCTTCGCGGTCCTGCTCCCTGGTGACGACGAGCTTCCGACCACGGTCAGTATTCGCCACGTCGGAGGCCCGTCCGACGAGTTGCGGTCGCGCGTGTACCGGCTCGTCGCCTCCGGGCGCGAGGACGGTGAACATCCATCGGCGCCACTGGGCGCAACCGATCTGAGCAGACTGGACGATGCGGTCCGAATGGTGTTCGCGACGGTAGGGGTCGTCCGCGGGACGGTCGTTCCGCTGCAATTGGGCGGCCGCGTGCGCGGGTTACTCCTGCTCGCGTCGATGGCAGGGCGGCAGGATGCGCTCACGGACCTCGAGCTCGGACAGTCGCTCGCCGAGCAGGTCGCGAGTGCGATGGAGAAGACGTGCCTGCTGAGACGCATGACGCGCGCGGTCGCGGCGCGCGACCGCGCCGTCAGCATCGTCTCCCACGACCTGCGCAACCCGCTCGGCACCATCCAGATCTGCGCGACGGCGCTCCTCGATCCGGTACCGGCGCCACCAGAGGGCATCCGTCACATGGCGGGGCTGATTCAGCGATCGGCCGCGTGGATGCAGCAGATCATCGAGGACATCCTCGACCGAGCGAGTCTCGACGCCGGTCGACTCGTGCTGCACCGGCACCCGACGGCGATCTCCGACGTGATCATTGCAATGCAGACCCTGTTCGGGCCGGTCGCCGAGTTGCACGCGATCGAGTTCGTCGTGCCGCCTGCGTCAAAGCTCCCGGATGTCGATGCGGACCGGGATCGTCTGCTCCAGGCCCTCTCCAACCTGGTCGGCAACGCGATGAAGTTCACCCCAGCCGGTGGGCGAGTCGCGTTGTCGGCGCGGCTTGCTGTAACCGATCCGGCAGCGTTGAAGGCTATCGATCTCGGAGACGGCGTCACATTCGCGGTAAGCGACACAGGGCCCGGCATCCCGCCCAACGAACTCGACCACGTCTTCGACTGGTTCTGGCACGCGCCGCGCGGCGGCGGTTCCGGCGGCGGGACGGGGCTCGGACTCGCGATAGCGAAGGGACTGATCGAGGCGCATCAGAGCCGGCTGCACGTGGAGAGCACTCCGGGCAAGGGGAGCACGTTCTGGTTCACGCTGCCCGCAGCGGCCGCCGTGCCACACGAAGTTGGAGCAACCACATCGTGAGAGCCATCAACCGACTTCCGAACGGTGACCCGTCAGACCCCGTGGCGCAGCTCGGCGCGAGCCTCACGACGCGTCCGTACGCGCGTCGTGGTGTCTCGGTCTGCGACGAGATCATCCGCGTCGTCCTCGTCGACGACCACACATTGGTCCGGGAGGGTTTGCGCGTCTTGCTGGGGTCTGCCCCTGGTATTGCGGTGGTCGGGGAGGCGGAGAATGGGGTAGGGGCACTCGTGCTCGCGCGCCGCCTCTCCCCCGACATCGTCGTACTGGACCTCGACATGCCTGGCGGCGATGGCCCGTCGGCGCTCAGAGCGCTTCAGCAGGAGCTCCCCGATGTGCGCGTGCTCATCCTCACGATGTACGCAGAGCAGGGGCGGCTCGTGTCGCTGCTCGAGGCGGGCGCGCGCGGCTATCTCACAAAGGACGCGGCGACGCGCGAGCTCGTCGAAGCGATCCGCGTGGTAGCGGCGGGGGAGGTGTACGTGCGGCCCACCGTCGCCCGGCTGCTCGCCGCGGCCGTGGTGCCCAAGCACCTGGCGGACACGGCGCGCAGCCGCTTTCAGGCGTTGAGCAATCGTGAACAAACCGTGCTGCGCCTGGTCGCGCAGGGTTACAGCGGTGCGGAGATCGCGCGCCAGCTCGGCGTGAGCACCAAGACGGTGGATGCCTACAAGCACCGCATCCACGACAAGCTCGGGCTGCAGCACCGAACGGAATACGTGCGGTTCGCGATCGAGGCGGGGATCCTCGGTTCATAGCGACCGCGACGGCGGCTTCGTTCGAGGCGATCTGCATGAGCAGCCCTCACGCTCGCGGATGCACCGGTGGAGTTGTGCCCCCTCCGCAACCGACCGCCTTACGGCAGTTCCTCGATCTTCAGCGTGTACTTGCCCAGCGCACCGTTGCGGCTGGTGACGATGACCTCGTGCCAGGTATCGAACGTAGCCGTCCAGTTCACGACCAGCGTCTCGCCCGCGGTCGCGCCTTCCGCCACGGCGAGCGTTGGCGACGCGGGGCCCAGTCGATCGTCGCGGAACACGAGCATCGGCACGGCGTCGGTGTTCGACAGCGTGAGTCGCACCTTCATACCGGTCTCGAGCTGCAGGTTGATCCACTGCTCGCGGCCCCCGAACGGACCGAGACAGCTCGTGTCATCCACCACGCCCGACATGGTCACGTTCGTGCTCGCGAACACGATGTAATCGCAGTCGATCTTCGTGCCCGTGCCGGTCGTGAACGTGTACGCGCCCGTGGTCGATGCGTCCGGCGCGTAGGGCTCGAACACATAGGTGCCCGGCGCGAGCACGTACTTGAACCGCATCGGATTCTGCGTCGGCGGTGAGAACGTGGTTCCCGGCTGCAGCCCCACGTACAGCTCTCCCTTCCGCAGCAGGAGCGAGCGGCCGCTCGGACCGGTGACTTCGGCCACGATCTCCTGCTGTTGCGTGGTCGTGAACTGCAACCGGTCGTACCGCCGTCCCGATGTCGCGGAGGTACAGTCGTCCGTCTCCCAGTTCATGGGTAGCGTGGCGCCCAGGACGTAGTTGATCGGGGTGCAGCCCGCGGGAACGATGGCGGTGGCAGTGATCGTCGCTGACAGCGAGCCCGACGCCGCTCTGATGCGCTGCGCGCCGCTCGCGATGCCGAGTGCCCAGGCCCCCAGGCGCGCGATGCCGTCCGCACCCGACGTCGTCGTCGCACCGGTCAGCGTTCCGCCACCGGTCTCGACGGCGAAGGCCACGGCGACCCCTGCGACGGGATTCGCGTACTGATCGCGCACCAGTACCGCCGGAGCGGTGCTCAGGGCGGTGCCGACGGCGGCGGTCTGATTCTCGCCAGCCGAAACGGTCAACGACGCCGCAGCGCCGGCAGTACCGGTCGCGGTGAACCGCGCCGCGGGAAGTCCGGTGACGGACGCCTCCACCGTGTTGACGCCGGTCACCGTACCGAGCGTCCAGCGACCGGCACTCGCGGAGCCGGCGGCGTCAGTGGTCGCGGTGCTCCGTTCGAGTGCTCCTCCGCCGGCCGTCACCGAAAATTGGACGGCTACACCGGCCACTGGTGCGCCTCCCGCGTCGCTCACGCGCACCGTGGGGCTGGCGCTGACGGCCGTTCCCACGACGGCGCTCAGGCCGGTGCCTGCCGTCGCCGTGATGGTGGCGGCGGTGGGCGGGCTGGTCGACTCGCCGCCGCTGCAGCCTGCGGCCGGCCCGGCCAGGATGGCCGACAGGATGAGCGTCACCGTGCGCGCGGTGGTCGGGCGGAGCATGGGGTTCCTCGGAGGGGACAGGGTAACTCGCGTGAATCGCGGCCTGACGCGGACCTTCGAGCGCGTGCCGGCGCGGTTTCCGCGTGTCACCCTTCGTCGGTCGCCCGGACCGGTCGATGGAGTACGCGTCCTCTCCGGTGTGCTGCCGCCCACCGGACGCTCCTCGCAGGCATCGTCGCCTAACGACTGTCAAACACCACGCGCGCCGCGAAGCGCCGGATGCCTGGTGGCGCAGGTCCGCCACTGGCATCGCAACCGCTCCCGGCAACGGGCTGGTCGTCCTCTACGACGCGCGCCCCCCGCGTCTCGCAACCCCGGCTCGTCCGATCCCGTCCTGCCCGGTTTGCTCCGCGCCGGCTCCGGCCGCGAGCCCGGGCGTCAGCACTTCATGTGGCCACCGGAGCTTCTCGTCGCCCACGCGCTCACCGCCGTGGTGCGCGAGCCCCAACGCCTGGCCGCAAAAGAACCGGTAGCTTTTCCGTATGGCTCAGACAACAATTCTCGTGATCGACGACGAGCCGCAAATCCGTCGCGTCGTCCGCAACGTCCTGGCGACCAAGGGGGTCCGCGTCGCCGAGGCGGCCACGGCGCGCGAGGGGATCGACCTCGCGGCCGCCGAGCGGCCGGCGCTCATCGTCCTCGACCTCGGGCTCCCTGACGCTGCCGGCCTGGACGTCTGCCGCGAGATCCGCAAGTGGTCGACCGCACCCGTCATCGTTCTCTCGGCGCGCCACTCCGACCAGGAGAAGGTCGCGCTGCTCGATGCCGGTGCGGACGACTACGTCACCAAGCCCTTCAGCACCGTCGAACTCCAGGCGAGAGCCCGCGCGCAGCTTCGCCGCGCATGCCTCACGCCGCTGGCCGGGGCCGACGTGCCGATCGAGGTGGACGGCGTCACCATCGATCTCGCCAAGCCGTGCCTCACGCGCGGCGGCACGACCGTGCATCTCACGCGCACCGAGTGGGATCTGCTGCGCGTCCTGGTGCGCCACGCCGGGCGCACGCTGACCCATCGCGCGCTCTTCACAGCGGTGTGGGGCAACTCGTACGCCGACGCCCAGCAGAACCTCCGCGTCCACATTCGAAGCATCCGCCGGAAAGTCGAGGCCGATCCGGTGCGACCCAGATTGATCATCACCGAGCCGGGCGTGGGGTATCGTTTCGAGCCCTCGCCATGATGCGCGCTCGTCGCCGCCTGGCCCGGTGGCCTCCCGGTCGGGTACCGCGGCCGTGGCTCGTGTGGATCGGGGTGCTCGCCACCGCCACGGCGGTGATGCTTCCGTTTCGCGACACGTTGAACGAGGCGCACGTCGCACTGGCGTACCTGCTCGTCGTCCAGGGCGGAAGCGCTCGGCGCGGTCGCGCGCTCGGCCTCACGTTGGCCGCGCTGGCGTTCCTCTGCTTCGACGTGTTCTTCGTCCCGCCGTATGGCACCCTCGCCGTGGAGAGCCTCCTCGACTGGCTCGTGCTCGGCGCATTCCTGGGCGCCAGTGTCATCGCGGCGCAGCTCTTCGAGCGCGCGCGTGCCGAAGCCGAGGCGGCGCGCCGGCGTGCCGCCGAGGTCGACCGCCTGTCCGCGCTCGGCGCCGAGACGCTGAATGCCGGACGGGCGGACGAGGCGGTGGGCGCCGTTGCCCAGGTCATTCGCTCGGCACTCGCGTTGGATTCGTGCGCGGTGTATCTCCGTGATGAGGCGGACGGCGCCGTGCGGCTCGTGCGCCGAGCGCCGGACGGTGCCCCGGATCGCGTTCGGAGCGGATTCACGGATGTGGTGGCGAGCGTCGCTCGATCGGGGTCGGCCTCGGCGATTCGTTCTACCGGCGTGGTCGATGTCGTGTCGGCCACCACGGATGCGGCCGAGCTCCTCGATGGACTCGCGGGTGATGTCCGGGAGCTCGTGATGCCGCTCCGCGTGCGGGAGCGCATTGTCGGAGTGTTGTCCCTGACCCGGCATGCCGGCTTCGCACTCGAGCCGCCCCAGGGACGGTTTCTCAGCGCGCTCGCGTACTACGCGGCCCTGGGCGTGGAGCGCGTGCGGCTCGTCGCGCGGGCGGAGCACGCCGACGCGCTCCGCGAAGCAGGCCGCCTCAAGGACGCCGTGATCGCGTCGGTATCGCACGATCTCCGAACGCCGCTCACGACGATCAAAGCGCTCGCTCAGGATCTCGCCGCGGAGGGCGACGAGCGCGCCTTGACGATCGAGGAGGAGGCCGACCGGCTCAACGCGTTCGTCGCCGACCTGCTCGACCTCTCCCGGTTGAACAGCGGCACGGCTTCGTTCGTGCCGGAGCCTAACGAGGCGGAGGACCTCCTCGGGGCCGCGCTGCAGCGCGTCGCCGGTGCGACGAACGGCCGCGAGATTCGCGTGACCCTCGACGACGGCGAGCTGCTCCTCTTCGGCCGGTTCGACTTCGCGCAGACCCTCCGGGCACTCGTCAACCTGATCGAGAACGCCCTCAAATACGCGCCGTCCGAGCAGCCGATCGACATCGCCGCGCGGCGCGACGGCGAGTGGCTCGCGCTCTCGGTGGCGGACCGGGGGCCGGGCATCCCACTCGGCGAGGGGCAGCGCATCTTCGAACCCTTCTATCGGCCGCCGAACACGGCGCCCGATGTCGGGGGGGCCGGGCTCGGGCTGTCGATCGCCCGTGCCTTGATGGAGGCACAAGGGGGATCGCTGCGTCACGAGCCGCGAGATGGAGGCGGCAGCGTATTTACCCTCCGCGTGCCCGCCGTGAACGTGGAGAGCATGGTCGACACGTAGGATCTTCACGGAATCTTCACGCCGCGGGATCGCATCTTCATGCGGCCTTCGCGGGGCGCGGGCTAGCTATGAGGCAGCCGGAATTCCGACATGCCCAACGTCATCACCCGCCTCAAGCGCCTGGTCTTCGGCCGCCCGCTCCCGTCCGACCGCCTGGAGCACGAACGGCTGAACAGGAAGACGGCCCTCGCCGTTCTCTCGTCCGACGCGATCTCGTCGGTCGCGTATGCGACCGAACAGACGCTGCTCGTGCTCGCCGTGCTCGGCACCGCCGCGCTGTCCTACGTCGTCCCCATCTCGGCGGTCATCGTCGGGCTGCTGGTGCTGGTGGCCCTCTCGTACCGACAGACGATCTTCGCCTACCCGCAGGGCGGGGGCTCGTACACGGTCGCCAAGGACAACCTCGGGACGAGGGCGGGTCTCGTGGCCGCCGCGGCGCTCCTGACCGATTACATCCTGACCGTCGCGGTCTCCATCTCGGCGGGCGTGGCGGCGATCACGTCCGCCTACGCGGTCCTCACACCCCACACCGTGGGGCTGTGCATCGGCGCGATCGTCCTCCTCATGCTCGTCAACCTCCGTGGGGTGCGCGAGTCGGGCATCGCCTTCAGCGTGCCGACGTACGTGTTCATCGCGCTCATGCTGGCGCTGATCGGAGCAGGCATCTATCGCGGATGGACCGGGAACGAGCTCGTGAGCACCGTTAGGCCGCCGCGTGTCGATCCGGCCTCGGCGCATGCGCAGGCGGGTGCCGCTCCGGTGGGGTTCGCGCTGGCGTTCCTCGTCCTCCGTGCCTTCGCCGAAGGGTGCGTGGCGATGACCGGCACCGAGGCGATCTCGAACGGGGTCGGAGCGTTCAAGCGGCCGAGCGCGAAGAACGCCGCCATCACGCTGAGCTGGATGGCCGCCATTCTCGCGGCGTTCTTCCTCGGTACGAGCTACCTCGCGCGACACTACGGCGTCATGCCGACGGCGAACGAGACGATGCTGTCGCAGCTCGGCCGCCACGTCTTCGGCGCCGGCGGGCTGTACTACGCGCTGCAATACGCGACATTCGCCATCCTGGTGTTGGCAGCGAACACGGCGTTCGCCGATTTCCCGCGTCTCTCCAGCATCCTCGCGCGTGACGGGTACATGCCTCGCCAGTTCGCGGCGCGCGGCGACCGCCTGGCGTTCTCCAACGGGATCATCGCCCTCGCGCTCGTGGCGATGTTCCTCGTCTGGCTGTTCCGCGGCGACACGCACGGATTGATCCCGCTCTACGCGATCGGCGTGTTCCTCTGCTTCACGCTCTCCCAGGCCGGCATGGTGCGCCACTGGCTCGTCGATCGCCAGCCAGGGTGGCGGTGGCGGGCGGTGCTCAACGGCGTCGGCGCGGCAGCGACGGCGGTGGTGGCCGTGATCCAGGTCGTCACCAAGTTCACGGAGGGCGCCTGGATCGTGGTGCTGATCATCCCGCTGATCATTCTCCTGTTGCGGAAGATCCACCGTCACTACGAACGCTTCGCCGAGGAGATCCGGTACACCGGCCACGCGCCGCTGATGTTCCTCCATCACACCGTCGTGGTGCCGGTCAACGGCATCACCAAGCCCACGGCTGGGGCGCTGGTCTATGCCACCACGATCTCCGAGGACGTGCGCGCCGTGTACGTGGAAGTCGACGCAACGATCACCCCGCGGCTCGCGGCAGAATGGAGGGAGTGGGACATCGGCGTCGACCTCACCATCGTCCCGTCGGCCTATCGCTCGGTGCTCCGGCCGCTCGTGGACTACGTGAAGCGGTTGACGCAGGGATGCGAGGCTGATCTCGTGACAGTGGTGGTGCCCGAGATCGTACCGAGGAAATGGTGGGAGCACCTGCTTCACAACAAGACGGCGCTCTACATCCGCACGGCGTTTCTGTTCAGGCCCAACGTGGTCGTGACGGCGGTTCCGTACTTGCTGGGTCACGCGGCGCGTCTGACCGACCTCGCCAGCTACGACGATCTGCTGGACGGCGAAACTGCCGAGCGGACGGCGGTGTCGCCGGTCGAGCCAGCCGCGCCCTACGTGGTGCGCGCGAACGTGGAGTAGCGATGGCGATGCGTGCGTGCCGACTCTGCCTCTGCGTCCTTGCGGCGGCGCTCGCGGCGTGTGGAGACCGTTCGGCTCTGGAGCGGCGGGCAACGGCTCCGCCCGCACGGCGCCTGGCGGGCACCTGGGACGTGCGGTTCGACCTCGAGCGGCCGCCGGTGCTCACGGAGCGCACGACTGCCGTCGCGCAGGTCGTGCGGGGCCGCATCGCGCTACTCGCAAACCGATGGTTGACGGCCTCGTACCCGCGACTCGGCACGCCCACCGATTACGGGACGTACGACATCGACTTCACTCCGTTCGGGTTCGAGCCGCGGACCCCCGGCCAGACGCCCACCGCGGTGGCCGGGTGGCTCGCGACGGACAGTGACTCGGTCGAGATCATCCTGGCGCCGGACCAGGACCGGGCGGTCATTGCGATGCGAGGAAAGTTTGCCAACGATTCCATTGCCGGCGCCTGGGATGTCTCCATCGCTCGTGCCACAGGTGGCGGCGGTCGGTTCCTGATGTCGCGCGTGGGGGGTCGCTGACGACGAATCCCTCGCTGGCGCGAGCCCCCTTCGAGTGCCGGTGCTCCCGGCAACCAGCCCTGCGCGGAGTCCAGCACGTGCGGCCATGCTCGAGCGCTCTCTGAAAGCGTGTGCCTCGCTCGCGGCGGCTGTCAGCCTGTTCGCCTGCCAGTCGTCTCCAGTCGTGAGCCAGCTCGAGGCCGCGCATCCAGGCGCGACGTTCGAGGTCCGACTGTCCCGATGCACGTCGAGTGGTGAAAACCAGAGGCGTTTCGGGTCGAGTCTGCGCACCGCACTTCTCTGGTCGCGCGAGCGCGTGCGGAGCGCGAGGTACTTCCCCTGCACGGCGATGATCGACGCCGTGGACGGAGCGAAGCGACGGGCGATCTACCGCATCGCCGTCGAGCGGAATGGCACCTACACGGAGGGTGTCGTCGCGCCAGTGCCGAGCCCGGCTCCCCCGCTCGGCATGGGCCACTGGTTGGAGCGCACCAACATCGCCTGAATCGCTCCCGATGAGTCGGCGGCGGGCTTGATGTCTCGCGAGCACATCTATATTTGAACGGAAGAGTCTGGCCCTGCGGCAGTCGCGCCCGCGCGTCGCCGAAGGCCTGCTCTTGCACGTGGGACGTTACCAGCCTCCGCCGTTTCTCGTCGATCTGCAACGGGCCGCGGTACGCCAAGCTCCGCGCGGCCCTGCACGTGGGTGCGCACCGGCGCCTGCCCGTCCGTGAGCAACGCCGTTCGGCCGGGAGGCTGCGTCTACGCCCCAGCACGGCACTGACCCCACAGAGCCGGCGGCGTCATTCTGTCGCTCGGCGCACCATGACCCTGCAAGCTCCAGCCGGCTGCGACGCTGTGGCTGGAGGAGGAAACGTGCGCATGTCTTTCATCAATGTGTCCGGACCGTGGCGTCCCCAGGACGACCACCGTGTGACGTGGAACGACGTGGCGCCGCGGCGCCCGCGCGACAATCCGCAGTACGCGATGTACAAGGATGTGCTCGACGCGATCGCGCGGCTCGTTGGCGAGGACGCGCGATGACGTGGCGATTCGTCGCGCTCGGCGCCGGACTGATCGCCGCCTTACACTCGTCCGATGATGGCGACCTGACCCCGGCAGCTCGCGCCTACCTCGCGGGCCGCTATGTGCCCGAGGTGGAGCACGGCTACTGCGTCACCAAGTGGCACAAGGCCACGGACTCGGCCGGCCGGGTCATCCCCGTCATCGACGAAGTCACGGACGCGCCCGATCAGCGGGAGAACTCCGAGCTCGGTGTCCAGTTCGACTGCGGGAAGATGCCGACGCTGCACACGCATCCGCCGCGGTTCCCCACGCCCTCGCGTGCCGACATCGCCAAAGGCATCGTGCAGGGTGGGTTGCCGTTCATCGTGATCCAGTCTGGCCGCGAGACGTTCGACTTCTGGGTGGTGAACGACCGGCTCTAGATTCGCCGAGAGCCGAGCCACCATGCCACGGCGCGACGCCCGCGTACACTCGGTCCCGGGCGGTTGCGGGCGTCAGCGCCGTTCGGCTCGCGAATCGCCGGTCTCGCGAGCTGCCGCTTTTTCGACTCGCCGCGCGAGCGACGCGGCGCCGCGCGGCACCATCTCATCGCGTGGTCCCTTCAGCTCGAATCCGTCGTCGAGGACGATCCTGCCACTGCCGACGTCGATGAGCTGACCAGACAGGTACCAGATGAGGTTGCTGAGCTTGCTCACCGTCCCCATCACCGCCCATCTGGCCCCGACCTTCTGCGCGACGCGACGAACGCACTCGACACTCGCGTTGCACTGCACCCCCGGGAGATCGGCGCCGGCCATCGCGTCCAACGCGCGGCCTGAGTCGGCGAGGGCGAACGCTCCGCTCTCGCGTAGTGCGCTGCGCAGTCGCGTCGTAGCAGCCTGCGCCATGGCCGAGTCACCGGGCTGGATCGAGTTGGCCTTCTCGCCGTAGAACGTCATGTCGGCGACCAGAACGGTGGGCGGCACGGACGGCGATTGCGCCCGCAGTGCCCCGTGCGCCGTGGTGTCCCCGAGCGCGAGACACGAAATCAGGTACGTCGAATACCGCATGTCGAGATGCCTCCTGTGCGGCTATCGTCATTCCGGCCGAGGGTCCGAGCCCCGCGTCGAGGAACGACGAAGCAACTCACCCGAGTGGGAGCTTCGCGAGCCACGAGCGCGGGTGACGCGCGCGGATCCAGCCGTCGAGGCCCCAGTACCGCCCCGCGCGAACGGCGATGAACACGACGAAGCAGGCGAACAGCAGCACGTGAAATCCCTGCTGGCTCGGCCCCTGCCAGAAGGTGGCGAGTCCGTACGCGGTCACGAGACAGAGTCCCACCACCGACGTGAGGACGGTGAAAAAGCCGAGCGTCAAACCGAGCCCGACGGCGGACTCGCCGAGCGCGGTGAGATTGGCGAACACGTGCGAGTGGGGGATCACCGTGTCGAGCAGAAACTGCTTGTAGCCTTCGATCGGATTGCCCTCGGCGTATCTCGTGAGGAGCTTGGGCATCGTGCTCACCCAGCGGCCTGACGCACCCGGAAGCGGGAAGAATCCGCCGACGTACACGAGACCGAGCTTGGTCACGATGCCCTTCAGGAACCAGAGGCCGACGACGATGCGGAGGGCCGCGAGACCGCGCTCCGGAAAGCGTATGCGGGCGTCCGATGTCGTGGTGGATGGCGTCATCTGAATCTCCCGTGGCATCGGACGGCGCTCTGGCATTCTCGATGCGGTTGCGAATGCACTCGTCTGATCAAGGGCGACCAGCCCACCGGTGATCGCGGTCGAACCCGGATCACCGCATTGGCTCGATGACTCGATCACGGTGGTCACCATGCATTTCCAGAACCTGCTGATCGCAGCCTTCGCTATCTCTGTGCCTATCGGCCAGGCATCGGCGTTCACGCAAGACGTCGGTCCGCAGTACCCGGACGTGGGCTACAACCACGGGGACTTTCGTATTGGCACCGGAGCGCGCACCTCCTTCCAGACGCTCTGGCGCACGAGCGACGGTGTGAAGCAGGAGCGCGTGGCGTGCATCGGTGGCTACCGGCACGATGGCATCACGTACATCACCAGGGTAGAGCAGGTGCGAGCGTCCGACGGCGACTCGTTGAACGCGCCCGCCGCCGCCTCGCTGCAGGAATGCAGGCCACCGGAGTGGCTTGGCACCGTCCACACGCATGTCGCGCGGTTCGATGGATTGCCCTACGTCACGTTCTCGGGGGCGGACCGCGGCGTCATGAGGGAATGGCACAACATGTGGCAGGCCGACGGGGTGTTCTGTGTCCTGTACGACGATCGCCGGGCGCATTGCGAGGCGGGCGACGAGCGGAGCGCCGACGTGATCTACGCTCACGAGCGGGGCAACAACCTCGCGCAGTGAGTCAGCGCGATGGCCGTCGATGGCGTGGGGAGCCTCGAGCGAAGCACCGTAATGATGCTCTCGCCGGTCAGGGAGCACTCTCCCGCCTGACGAGCGACGCGTACTCGTCCATGAGCTGTCGCGTGATCGGCCCCGGCTTCGCGCGGCCGATCGGCCGACCATTTACCGACACTACCGGGGCGATCGCGCGCAGCGAGCTGGTGAGGAAGAGCTCATCGGCGGCGAACAGCTCGTCGCGCTGAATCGGGCGCGCTTCGACGGTGAGCCGGAGCTCCGTTGCCAGCTCCAGCACGGTGGCGCGCGTGATGCCGGGCAGCGCGCCGCATGAGAGCGGTGGCGTGGCGAGCACACCATCGGTGCAGATGAACGCGTTGCTCGACGTCGCTTCCGACAGGTGACCTTCGGTGTCGAGGAAGAGCGCGTCGTCGGCGCCGGCGGCGCGCGCTTCGGCGAGCGCGGCGACGGAATCCGCGTACGCGAGTGTCTTGAGCCCCGCGGTCATGGCGTGCTCGTTCCGCCGCCCCGATGCGATCCGGACGGCGAGCCCGTCCGTGTATATGGTGGGCGCGAAGACCGGCAGAGCGGACACGGCGACGACGACCGTCGGCTCGACGGTCGGGTCGGTTGACGGAAGCGGCGCGACGCCCGGCGCGCCGACCCCGCGGCTCACGGTGATGCGAACGCCCGCCTCACGCATGCCGGCCTCGCGCGCCGCCGACATCGCGACCCCTACCGTCGCGCCGACGTCCGCGCGAAGCGGGATCCCGAGCGCCGACGTCGATGCGCTCAATCGGCGCAGGTGGTGCTCGAGGTGGAAGACGATACCGTCGTAGACGCGCATCGTCTCGAACACTCCATCGGCGAGCGTGAACCCGCGGTCGAGCGCCGAAATGTGCCGAGCGTCCGGCGCCATCGAGCGCCCGTTGATCCAGATCAACGGTGACGCCGCGCCGGTGCGATGTGGCTCTGCGGTATGGAGTGGTCCGTCCGAGCTCATCGCATCAGCGCGACCGGCGGAGGCCTGAACGTGTCATCTCGCGCCACCGACCACTCGCTGTCCGCGCGGTCGGGAAGCGCATCGGTGCGCGCGCGCGGGCCGTGGAGAAACCGGTCCAACAGGCGGTAGCCGTGCTCCGTGAGCGCCGACTCCGGATGAAACTGCACGCCGACCACCGGGTGCTCCCGGTGCTCGAGCGCCATGATCTCGCCGTCGTCGGCGACCGCCGTCACCCGGAGCGTCGCGGGGAGCGAGGCGTGAGAGACGACGAGGGAGTGATAGCGCGTCGCGTGGAACGGCGAGGGGAGGCCGGTGAAGATCCCGGTCCCCTCGTGCCGGATGAGCGACACCTTGCCGTGCATCGGCCGGCGCGCCCGCACGACCGCCGCGCCGTAGGCAGCGCCGATGGCCTGGTGTCCGAGGCAGACGCCGAGCACCGGAGTCGTTAGGCCGAAGCGGCGTACGACGTCCACCGAGATTCCGGCCTCCGATGGCGAGCAGGGGCCCGGCGAGATGATGATGTGCGAGGGGGCGAGTCGCTCGATCTCGTCGAGCGTGATCGCGTCATTTCGGCGGACGACCGGCGTGCCGCCGAGCTCGCGCACGTAGCGCGCGAGGTTGTAGACGAACGAGTCGTAGTTGTCGATGAGCAGGATCATGGCTGCCCCGCACCAGCGTGCTGGCCCGCGGCGAGCGCCGCGATGAGCGCCCGCGCCTTGTCCAGCGTCTCGCGGTATTCCTCCTCCGGGTCGGAGTCCGCGACGATGCCCCCGCCGACGGAAAAGTACACCCGCCCTCCGAGCGCGAGATAGGTGCGAATGACGATGCTGGTGTCGAGCGCGCCGGTGGTGCTGAGATAGCCGATCGCGCCGCAGTACACGCCGCGGCGCGACGGCTCGATCTCGGCGATGATCTCCATCGCGCGGATCTTCGGCGCGCCGGTGATCGAGCCGCCGGGGAAGGTGCTGGCCAGCAGATCGACGGCATCGGCGTCCGCGGCGAGCTCCCCGACGACCGTCGAGACCAGATGATGGACGGTGGCGAAGCGCTCCAGGGTGAACAGCTCGGGCACGCGCACCGTGCCGGGAACGCAGACGCGGGAGAGGTCGTTCCGGAGCAGGTCGACGATCATGAGGTTCTCGGCGCGATCCTTCGCGCTCTCCGTGAGCGCCCGTCCCAGCGCGGCGTCGTGCTCCGGGCCGATGCCGCGGGGCCGAGTGCCCTTGATGGGACGGGTCTCGACGCGCCGCGCGTCGTCGAGTCGCACGAAGCGCTCCGGTGACGCGCTGGCGATGGTCACGCCGTCGAAGTCGAGGTATGCCGCGAACGGCGCGGGGTTCAGCGCGCGCAGGCGGCAGTAGAGCGTCCAGGGTGGCTCGGTGAGCGGGGCTTCGAGCCGCTGCGAGATGTTCGCCTGGAAGATGTCGCCGGCGACGATGTAGTCGCGCACTCGGGAGACGGCGTCGAGGTAGGCGGCGTGCGTGAACGACGAGCGCAGGCCGATCGCCTCGCCGAGCTCCACGCCGACGACCGGGAACGATGGCGCGCGTGCCGCCGGCTGGCAGCGTGGCGCGATGCGCGGCGGGAGCGCCCACGCCGGATCGTTAGGCACGGGGCCCGCGATCTGCCGCCTGACGAACGCGAGGCGCGCCGCGGCGCGGCGCCGGCCGGCCGCGCCGGTCTCCGGGAGCCCGGTGGAGACGATCCACGCGCGTCCGGCGGCGTGGTCCCAGGCGACGACCCAGTCGTACACGCCGAGCATGACGTCGGGGCTGGCGAGGTCATCGTAGCGCGGCGCGGGAAGGCGCTCGAACACGGACCCCCAGTCGTACCCGATGTACCCGGCCGCACCGGCCTGGAACGGTGGCAGCCCGGGGATGGGAAGTGTCGTGTGCGGGGCGAGCACCTCGCGCGCGGCGCTCAACGCATCGGCGGCGAGCCTGACGCGTTCGCCGCCCGGGAGCGTGACGCGCTCGGTGTGCCTGCCCGTGCTCCGGATGAGCACCGCCGGGTCGGCCGCGAGAAACGAGTACCGGCCGACGGGGGTGCCGGCGGCCGCGCTGTCGAGCAGAATCCGGTAGGGCAGCCGCGCCACGCGCGCGCTGCACGCCAGCGGGTCGGGGGGCGGCGTGAGCTCCTCGACGAGGGGGCGGACTGGCGTGCCCCGGTCAGTCACGCTCGCGCTCGCCGTCGACGGGACGGCGGCCGGCGTGGTCGCGTGGCCACCGTCGCGCCGGCGTTACGGTGTGTCGCCCGCCCGCACGAACTTGTTAGGCGTCCCCTCGAGCGCGGCGCCGCGCTCGGGGCGCCAGAGGACCACCTCCTCGATCTTCCGTGCGAGCTCGAAGTCCTTGTCCGTGACCCCGCCGGCCGCGTGGTTCTTGAGCTTCACCCACACCTTGGCCCAGGTCACGCTCAGGTCGGGGTGATGATACGCCGCCTCGGCCAGGTAGCCGATGACCGAGACCAGCATGAGCGTGGTGGGCCAGCCGTCGGTCTTGTACTGCCGGCGAATCCAGCCGTCTTCGTAGTACCATCCGGGAAGGTCGCGCAGCTTCTCGGCGATCTGCGTCTCGTCGTACGTGGTCGGCTTGGTGGTGGTCATGTGCTGCTCCGTCGGGGAAGCCAGCGGTTCGGGCGCACATGGCCGCCGAGCCCGGCGCCGTCCGGCACTCGCTCGGCGGCCATGCGATGGGCGCTACGGCTTCTTGCGCCTAACGAGCGTGTCGCCCTTCGACGTCACCGCCTGCCCCTGCGTGGGCTCGGCCTTCTTGACCCCGGGTCCGAGCGTCGACTTCCCCGTCTTGGTGTTCGTGACGCCGGACTGGGTCTGGTTCTTCGCGCCGGTGGTGTCGCCCGGCCGGCTCATGGTGTCGCCGGGTCTGGTGGGCGTTGCCGTACTACTCGGTCGCGTGGTCGCCCCGGCCGACGTATCAGCTCGCATCGCGCCACCCGGGGCCGGTGCCGCTGCGGGCGGCGTGGCCGTCCCAGCGGACGTATCCGTGGCATTCCGCGCCGAGTTCCCCTTACAGCCCGCGGCCAGAGTGATCAGCGCGGCGGCGCTCAAGAGACGATTCATCAGACCCTCCACTCCATCAGCAGCGCGTACAGCTACCGCATCCGCATCGATTGCGCGTACAGCTAACGCTATCTGATGACTCCTGTTGCCGGCAAAGGCCGGGCCGCGTGACAATGTCCAAGGGTTCAAGGGGTCAGAGTCGTTGAATCCTCCGGTGTCAACGACTCTGACCCCTTGAACCGGGCCGGGCCCCGCGGCTCCTCACATGTTGGCGCCGGTCATCTGCTTGCCGCCGGCGGCGCCGGCGGTGTCGCCGTGCCGGGCCTCGGCGCCGGCGGCGAACGGGTGCTTGGCCGTCTTCGCCCGGGCGATC